>Ga0163215_100043_pt1 | contig 468322 bp, 432 predicted proteins | sample SynspAceP_FD_185934 | JGI IMG/M metagenome (GOLD analysis project Ga0163215, IMG submission 185934) | Saline lake microbial communities from Ace Lake in Antarctica - Synechococcus sp. Ace-P (Hybrid Assembly) | ecosystem: Environmental > Aquatic > Non-marine Saline and Alkaline > Saline | place... | reverse complement strand
AAAGAGTAGCTCCACAGAAGGCTGTGAAGCTACGCAGGATAGAATAATCGAAACCGTTCTTCCTTAGAAATACAAAAATAAAATATTTTTCCTGTTTTACTTGGATTTTAAAACAGTACCTTTTTTTGTTTCGTTTTTTTGGCGGTCAAAAAAATGAAAAATCTAAATCAAAAAAAGTAAGCCCCAATCTAACATTAATTAAATTGACTTTTCATTTCTAATGAATAGTATATTAATCTATAGTTAGATATATTTTTTAATATTTATTTTAATTCAAAAACTTTTATTTTTTATCGGACAGTAGTGAATTTAAATACAAAAATCCGATCAATCGATATGCTTTAATATTGATTGATCGGATTTTACATTTTGTGATTAACCTAACTCAGGTTACTCATAAATGTCTTTATTATTTCTTTGGCGTCAACCAAGGGCCTAATTCTAATAGTAACTGAGTGGTTCCCTTTGGGAATACCCCCGGAAATTCTGAAGGAACTTGCGGCCATAAATAACCGCCTAACGGATTTGGATTTTCATCATAAGCAAAACCATAAGCCCTCGACATATAATCTCCTCTTGCAGATTTCACACTATCCAATGGCAAGCTAAAAATGTTTTTGCCATCACTTGTTTTTGCGGTGTGCATGAAGTAGGAAAAATAATTCTGAGGTTGGTTTTTTGGGTACCAATTGGTTTCAATCGCCCAATTTTCGGTAGTTCCTCCCTTCTTTCCATTGGCATTTATCTGACTAATAGCCACTCCTCTATTCAATGCAGTACTAATTTGGTTTTCAAAACCATTGACTACAGTTTGGCTATTCACATCCGTAGGATATCTGAACGCACCATCTGCCAATACACCTATACCTGCAAAGGCCATTTGACCGGAGGAATAATAATAATTGGTTGGCGCTTTAGAAAACTTGTACTGGAAATTTAACGTTGATTTTGAGCTTGAATTTAGATTTACTGACACAATTTGATTGTTCACTAAATTGATCTTAACAATCTTTGTTGTACCACCTGTTGACCCGCCACCTGAACTAACATACATTCCTACTTGTAGTCCTGTATTTGATGGCAATGGATTCGTAAAAGTTAGCACATTCTTATCTATTTTCCCCATAATAGGCATTCTAGCATTTGTTGTTTTGTTTAGATAAGAAACCACCGAAAATCCAACTGGATTGAAAACATACAACGTTTTATATGTGCCACTTGTAAATTTTAGCGCAGGGTGTTTATTTGTAGTTCCAGGGAATGTCTGATTGGTGTCTGGGGTTACATCATAAAAAGCAGAAAAAGTGCCTGCCCCATTTTGCCAAATTTTCATATCTGTACTAGAAAAGAGGGTATTCAACGCATCGTCAAAAACTGTTTCGAGTTCACTTGGGTTATTATCTAAATAAAGTCCTGGGTTTAACAAGGCCGTAAGGTCCTTATTGGCTTTATAAGCTAGAGGTTTATAACCATCCGTTTTTTCCCCACCGGATTTTAGATTTTGCATAAATGGCAGATAAGCGCTTGTAATTTGCTGAGCCGATACATTGTGTGGTTGTCCGATGCGATCAAGCTCCAGCCCTGCTTTGTTTTGTGCGATCAATGATAGCGGGAAGAAAAAACCATCAACCGTTGAAATATCAATGTACAATCCTTCATTGGTTTTAAAAGTAGCTTCGATATAATTGTATTGAGGATAAGCAGTTTGAGGAGGATTTCCAATTTGAATAACGGTAGCTCCTGAATCCAAATATTTAAATCCTAGGTTTTGATTATTAGTATGGTTGGAACTATCCTTGTAAGTAGCCGTTTTATCAACTACAAAGAAGTAGATTCTTGCTCCTATTATGGGATTTTTATTGCTGACTTGAATTTTCGTGATGTCTTTCCCCAATTCAAATGATTCTACATAGCCACTATCAGGTGAGGCTGACATTGGAGAAAATACGCCTAAAGTGCCGCTAGATGCTACAGTCAACATTTTTTTAGACGCCGTGCTATATCCTAGTACATAGACTTTATATTTATCAGATAGTCCAGTCAGGTTATTTAATGATAAGGTGTATATACTGTCAGGCAAATCACTGATGTAAGTAAATTTTGAAGCTGAATTTGTATCAGAAAAAACAGACTGTACCCCAACTGTAACATTGACTGATTTACCTTTTGGGTATGCTGGGTTGATTACGGTTATCAATTCCTCGGTTGCAGAGATTATCTTTTGCGCACCTGCTAAGTTGAAATTAACTGCTATTGTCGCTATATCAGATGAAAAGTAACTTCCCTTTATTTCAATGGTATCTCCTCCTTTTACAGAGGATGAATTGGGCGAAATTGACGTTATTGAAGGTTTTTTATAACTAAAATTAGTAGGACAAGGGATTTCTGTAGCTGCACTGTCTAATTCTAGGTATACTGAAAATGATTCTTCTTGGTTAACTGCAGGAGTCATAAAAGTTATAGTCGACTTCGTATAATTATTAATAGCAACTTGTATCACCGCAGAGGTTACTGTATTTTTAAAGAAAACTCCAACGGATTTAGTACTGTCGAACCCTGTACCAGTTAATGTAACCAACGTATTTCCTGCTAAATTCCCTGTTGATTGTGACATGGAAGTGATCATAACTTTACTTTTCGTTCTTTTCTTTTTCTTAGTGGTTTGTCCACTGACTTCTAATCCACTTATAAAAAACAGACATATGATTAAAAGTAAACTTTGGTGGGTTATTTTTTTCATGATTTATTGGTTTGGTGGTTTATCTGCTTGCAAAGCTATTGAGAGTATTCTGTAAATGAACAGGTATAATTACCTGATTTGACCATCTTCGTTAATTGTCGTTGGTTAGGTTTGGGTATTGAATTTTGAATTAATTTCAAGCGTTTTTTTGTTGAAAGTGAGGTTGTTTAGCCCAATTATCAATTACAATTTTATTGATTGACTTTTTGAAATTCTCGTTTAATTCCTTGTAAAATATCAGATTGAGTCACTAATTGAACTTCTCTTTTTACAGCTTTCAAAGCACAAAACCGCATCACATTGATAATTGCACCACCAGCTAACTTATAAGTTTCCGCTAGCTTCATTAGATCAACCTCTTCATGCAACTTACACCCCATAGAAAACACATTTTGCCACAATTGCAGGCGCTCCTCAACATCTGGTATTGGAAAGTGAATCATGGTTTGAAACCGCCTTATAAAAGATTCTTCAATTTGTATTTTTTGGTTTGAAGCCAAAATGATCACTCCAGGAAAGTCTTCAATTTTTTGCAGGAGATAAGAAGATTGTCGCTTGGTTTGTCGGAAATTAGATGAGTGCACGTCTGATTGATTCCCGAATAAGGCATCGGCTTCGTCAAAAAATAAAATCCAATCCCTACTTTTTGCTAAGTCAAACACTTTGGATATATTTTTCTCTGTTTCTCCGATGTATTTAGAAACTATCATAGACAAATCAACTTTATAAACTTCTCTTTGGGTTGATTTTCCTAATAGAGTGGCCATTAATGTTTTTCCGGTTCCAGGTGGTCCGTAGAACAATGCCCTATAGCCTGGTTTCAATACCTTGGACAATCCCCAACTTTCCATAATGGTATCGCTATTTTTTAACCAGCTCACCATGTCTTCCAATTGATCCATTACCTTATTGTTTAACACTACATCGCCCCACTCTAGGGCTGTGCTTATTTTTTGAGTTGGAAAAGTTGACCCCAGTTGGATGACAGTTTTTTCTCCCAAAATAAAATTATCGATCCATGAGGAATCAATTGTTAAAACTGTATTCAAAGGAGAATAATCGTTTTCTGCATGATTCAACACCAATAACCCTTCTTGAATTAAAACTGATTCTAAGGCATATAAATCCATGCATTTGATTCTGTTTTCAGGTTGATTGCTCGAAATTAAAAAATGAAGCGTTTGAATGGTTGGCAAAAACCCGTTATGTCTTTCATTTACAACACCCCCAAACTCGGTGAATCGTCGATCAGTAAGTTGGTTTTTAACAATAAAGACATCCAACAGTTCTGGTTTAACATGAGGTGCAATTGCCAAAGCCATTGCCAATCGTTCGAACTTCCCTAAACCATACTTTTGGATCACTGTAGCATAAGGCGTTTCATTTGAAGTTAAATCAGGCAAAGGAAGGTCTTCCCAGCTTTGTTCATTTCCTTCTTGCAATAGATAGGTACGAATGACTTGATTTATCACTTTCTCAAGCCAATTCAATTCTTCTAATAGTAGCGTATAGTTATTTGTTCTATTCATTGGAAGAGTTCAATTTGTTAATAGTATAAAATTGGCAACAGTATTTTTTACAATAGATTATTAATTTAGAGCACTTTACTTAATAAAGTTTCAGTATTCCTCATCCTCCAATCATTACATTTAACGCACCTAATACTATTGTACCTCCATGTGCTGTTGAATCGCCCATTCGTGCAGCAGGCATTCCTCCTATTATCACAGTAGAAGAACCTTTTACGACACTATCTGGAGGCCCTACACAAACGAGTAGATCTCCTACCTTTGCTGCTGGCAACCCTCCAATTAAAACAGTTGGTTCGCCAGGCCCTATAATTGGCCCTCCCACGTGAGGAATTGGTGGTATACTTGGTTCAACCATCGGACATTCATGAAAATCTGTTAATCTTGCTGCTGGGGGCATATTCTACTATTTTAAGTGTTTAATTAATCATTACCATTGCTCCTTTTAAGGTAAGCTCTGCACCACCTTGAACTTCTGCTGTTGCGCTTCCTTTTGCAGAAAACTGTGCATCAGCATTCATCTTGACATTCATTCCAGTCGTTTCTACATCTCCACCTGAAGCTGCTACCTTAATTCCTGTCGTTCCTTTTATGTTAATATTTTGATCTGCTTCAAAATTAAGGTCTTTCGAACTTTTTATTGTAATTCCACTACTAGACATGACAATGCTATTCGAATGCTGATCTTCAAGTGTTATTTGCTGGTCATTATCATTCAACACTACTGTGTTATTACTCGGTGTACAAATGGATAATATTTTATTCTCATCATCAAATTTAAGGCTAATACCACTTTTTGAAACAATTGCCTTTATTGAATTTTTATCATTATTATTCAATCTATTGTGTGGTTTATTTACATCATTACTATAAAGACTTCCAAGAATAATTGGATAACGAGGATCTTCACTTAAAAATCCCAATACTACTTCGTCACCCACTTCTGGCATGAAAAAAGCTCCTGCACCAGACGTGGAATAAAAGTTGGAAAATCTTGCCCAAACACCTTCTCCACTTTGATCGAACAGAGGGACATCAAGCAATATTCGATACTGATTTTCAGGATCATCAGCTATTTTCTTAACCGTTCCATTGAATAACCCATTCACTTTGGGCATAAATCCACCTTCTGATAAAGTAGAAACCTTCGAGGTTTCTTTAGCAGGTTCTATAGCCATTCCTATCGAAATTTCAGTTGTCCAATCTCCATGAGCTATGGTATGATTTACCTCAGAAATGATGTGATCTCCATTGAATCTATCTCCTAAACCTCCTAATGTGATATACTTACCACTCACTACAATGCTACTTCCTTGACATTTAGCAGTGCCTGTTATTTTAGACAATTCACTTTTAATCATTTCTGCCTTAGCCCATTCAGTTAATTCGGGTGTAGTTAAATTAGCCGAAGTCTGTAATTGATAACAATCTAATCCAATCACTTCAGAGAGTTTGCTAGGGGATAGATTTCCTGCGCCAGTAATGGTATTCTGAGCTTCTCCTGATATAACTGACTGTTTGCTATAATCCCACGAATGTGCTGTCACATTATTCAACTGGGTGATTGCATTCAATTCACCATCAAAGCCCAATAAATTATCACCATATGATAATGTCAGAACTGAACTTGTATCGTAGTCTGGTCTTTGGATACTTACCTTCCCATCTATTGGAATTACAACTAAACCATTGGTTTCTGCTTTGGAAATGATGTAATCCCAATCAGTTGTATTGTATTGAATTTGTGTCGATTCTATTGCATTAGTGTCAGCTACATTGGATGTAAGTCCAGAATAATTCCCAATTATTGAAGTTAGAATCTCGCTATCTTTCTTGTTCTGAAAAGTCAAACTCTTCTTTCCAACAGTCATTTTAATAGCTTCGTCTTTGCATTCCACCTCCAATGTTGACCCGACTATATTATCTACTTTAATTCTTTGTTTCGTAATGATTCCTCTAAAAATTTGTTGATTGTGGGAATCATAACCGGTTTCAATAATCACTTCTGCCCCAGGTAAAAAGGTCGATGAAGAGCTCTCTTCGAATTTTCCCGTACTTGCATCCCCATCTAGGATGATAATAGTTGCAGTAGGAATTCGATTGATGCCATTATTCATTATAATGGATTGGACATTTATATGGTCAGAGATTATTTTACCGTCCACTTCTATTGTAAATGTTACCATTCCTCCGTTTGTAATTGCTGTCATTCTGTTTTAATTAGTAGGTTGAATTAATGGTGGGAAACACATTTTATTTCCACCCGTTAAATGTCTAAACTTATTTAAGCCATTGTATTTAGCTACATGTATATAGTAGTTTTGATCATTCCAAATATGATCTGACAACTCAGGGAGTAATTCATTTTCAATCACCTCTACTTTATGTTGAATTTTTGTCTTCTTTTTTTTCATTGCGTATTAAATTGATTTTTATACCAATAGAATCATTTTACTCATAAAGTGATGTTGATCTTTGAGTAAAATACATGACATTTAACCTTTTGTTACTATTAAACCTTCATGTACAATTTCCAGTTCCTCAACGGAAATCACATTTCCACTAGACTTTGACTTTATTCCAGAAATTTTAGATGGCCAAGCATTTTCCAACTGCCATTTCATGGTTGTTTTGCCTTTTTCGTCCAATAACTTTATGAATATCGTGCTACGTTCTTTCGTATTCATTTTAATTTTATCAACCCATTTCCAAAAATCATTCGAATTTGTAAACACCCCCCGTTTCAATGTAACATTACCATTCTTAGCAATTCCAGGCATTTTTTCTGGACCTGTAGTAGGTCCATTTCCATGTTTATATTTTATGGGCTGACTTCCTGAATCTAACCCAGAAACTTCCTGAAATTCAACTCCTTTAAATTTATTCCCTAAGTCCAATTCAAATTGAAATTTAGGCATCGGCCAAGTTGCCCCTTCTTTACTTCCATCATCTGCCATATTATTTTATTTTAATTAAGATTTTGCCATTTCTTGTTGAAACTCTATTACGATAAATTCTGCAGGATGCACAACAGCCACTTTTATAGCCACTTTCATAAATCCGTTTAGAATATCTTCTCCAGTCATTGTAACGCCCAATCCACATTCCACAGAAAAAGCGTCTGATGCTGTTGCACCTTGCAGACCACCTTGTTTCCAGATACTGTTTAAGAAACTACCAATCATTGCCTTTACAGCTTCCCAAGTATTTTTATCATTGGGTTGAAAAACATAAGGTTGACAAGCTATCTTACTAGACTGCTCTAAAAATGTCATCGTTCTTCTAACTGATAAGTATCGCCAATCTTGGCTATTCCCATCCAATGTTCGAGCGCCCCAAACTAAAATTCCTACACCATTAAAACTCCGAATGGCATTGATAGATTTACCTGAAACTGCATCCACATTTAAGTCTCCTTGCTGAGATTCAGACAGTTTAATAGGTAAACTACAAACTCCAACGATTGAAGTATTTGCAGGAGAATACCAAACTCCTTCTTGATTATCAATAGTTGTCATTACTCCTGCCATCCCACCACTTGGAGGCAATAAATTGGCATCTGTTAAAACGTGCTTCATAATGGTAGCATAGGTCTTACTTGAATTAATTAATGCATTATTCGCTTGGCTTGGAGTTAGATCACCATTTTTGATTCGATTAATAATAGATGATACATTGGCATTTGGGTTATCTTCGGGATTAATGATAGCCTCCAACTGCTTAAGATCTCCACCAAACAAATTGGTATAATCTAAATCCGAATCTTGCATTATAGTGGTTCCAACAAATGGATAATAAGCAGTTCCGTAACTCAATCCATTATTTCCTGTGCTAGATCTAAAAGTTTCAATATCGTTCATATACATGACCGGATCAGGATTCCGAGCACCGATAATATCAAAAATGCTAATGGCCGATTGCAATTCAGTATTCTGTAGCAACATTTCTTGCATCAAGGTTGCATTGTTGTCCACTGAAAGTAATGTAGCCTCAGGGCAGATGTACATCGTTGGTTCTGACTCATTTTTTAAAAGTGCTAAACCACCCATCAACTCATTCAGCTTTACATTCTGATTCACAATTTGATCACCGGCTATCATTGGACTTCCTGATGGTGAACCATATTTTCCAACGGAAACAATGTAGGCATCTCCACCACCATTCTCATAAAACAATCGAATGCTATTGTATAAATAATAAATCGTATTCGGATCAGGAACAATGGAATAAAAGGTCCCGTCTAATAGGATGTAATCTCCTTTTTCAGGTTGATTGGACTCTTTCACTAAATAATACTGCGGATTATACTGCTTCGCAGGATCTGCAGGTGCAGGCGCATTAGGCAAACAATAGAGTGCTTGAAATTCAGAGAATGAAGATATCTTCCGAGCAACATTCAAATAAGACACACCTTCGTATTCTGCTTGTGGAGTATAACCTATAAATGCAGGAACTGCTGTTGCAACAGGCACAACCGAGTTGGGGAAAGCATTCACTTCATCTATATATACGCCTGGGGATTTAATTGTTGATTCGTTCATGGGATTTAGTTTTGCAATAGAAATAAAATTGGAAATAAATGTAGTCTATTTAATGACTCCAACAAATGCGGGAATGCCCCCATTTTTATTAACGTTAAAACTTTGTTTTACATGACTCAATACAATTTGCCTAGTTCATGGCAAAAACAAAAGCCCCACATTTCTGTGAGGCTTTACTTTACATTTTAAATTGATCTTACTCTTTCACCAACTTTATAACCTTTACGGATTCTTCATTTTGGATACTTAAAAAATAAATCCCAGACGGATAAGGGGATAAATCAATTTGAATTTTATCCGTACTAATGATCTGTTGACCATAGATTAATTGTCCGTCAATTCCATTTACCTTCAAGTAAACCTCTTGAATACTCCCTAACAAATCAACGGTTACCACTCCATTTGTTGGATTTGGGAATACTGACATCTGATCGAAATAATTTTCTTGAAGCCCAACTTTAATCACATTCATACAATCTGAGGTATCCACACAACCATAGAAATTACTAATTATGACAGCATAATTTCCACTTTTGGTTGCTGTAAATGACTGACCATACTCTCCTGATATAATAATATTGTTGCTATCGCAATCAATCCAATTATAATATAAAGATGAATTATTATTGGAACTATAAGCATATAAAGTGGGGGATACTTTTTGAATTGTCGCTTTTAAAGAGTCTATTGTAAGAAATATAGAAATAATACTATCGCAATTTTCTGCATTCGGAATTCTATCATAATATAAACCGGACTTGGTCCAAATATAGTTCCCGCTAGGAGAAGTATAACTTCCGCACGTTTTGGGGTAAATAGTAGATTCAGTTATACAATACTGATGCACCCTAACATGACCGGATCTAATCCCATTTGAGGAATTGAAAATAGCGCCGACTCCTAAAGTATTAGAATCTGGCATACTAACTGAAAATCCACTATAGTTATTAGCTGCCTCTCCAACTAAATCAATACCTCTTTTCATCCAAAAGAAACCATTCCAATTATATATGCGCACTTGACCTGAATAGCTGCCATTTTTGTTACTCCCGTATTCTCCTATTGCTATAACATTAGCATTAGGCATACTCAATGAATATCCTGCCAAATTCAAAGGAGCTTCACCGTCAATGTCATTTCCTTTTTGCAACCAAGTAGTTCCATTCCAATTAAATATTCTTACATGACCAGACGAGATACCATTACCATCATTCAAAAATCCCCCAACAGCTAAAGTATTAGAATTTGGCATACATAAAGAATGACCGAACCAATCTCCTGCAGCTTCTCCATCTATGTCTATTCCTTTTTGCACCCAAGAAGTACCTGTCCATCTAAAAACTCTTACGTGTCCTGCGTCAACTCCGTTTCCATCATTTGATCTAGCTCCTATTGCAACTGTATTATTATCAGGCATACTAACTGACCAACCTGAATTATCACCAGCTGCTTCTCCATTAATATCTTGACCTTTTTGATACCAATCTCCTGTTGAATTATACCATTGATAAATTCTTACGTGACCTGAACCTGATCCATTACCGTCATTATAAATAGCTCCGATTGCAACCGTATTTGAGTCCGGCATACTAACAGAATAACCAGACCAGTCATAAGCATATTCACCAGTAATATCCCATCCTTTCTTTTTCCAAATAGTGCCGTTCCATCTATAAATTTGAACATGACCTGTCTCTACTCCAAACCCATAATTCTTATATGCTCCGACTGCAATGGTATTTGAATCAGGCATACTAACTGAATGTCCCGAAAGGTCCCCTGCATATTCTCCATCTAAGTCTTGACCTTTTAAACTCCAAGACTGACCATTCCAACGGTATATTCGAACATGTCCAGCATCAGCACCTCTTCCATCATTATTCGGTGCTCCAATTGCTATAGTATTTTTATCAGGCATACTGATTGAATAACCAGAACGATCTTCAGCAGACTCCCCATCAATATCTAATCCTTTTTGTGTCTGCGCAACAACACTAATAGAGCCTATTAATATTGAGTAAATTAAAAGTAGTAAGTTTCTTTTCATTGTTTTTTTTTGCAAAAATAGTTGAAATAATAATCCGATTTTGTTTTTCTTATTAAATTGAATGCAATAAATCTCATAAAATGAATTACATACACAGAAAGTTACAGTATTGCTCGATTCTATACTAGAAAATATTTGCAAATATTATCAATTCTTTCATATCAAAAAACTAGTGTTTACCCCCATAGTTTTTCAGTTTAAAGTGACATAACTTGCAGGTTCTAATCATACTAAATCCTACAATATGTCAAAAAAATCAAAAAAAGAAGAACAACCCAACAATCAAGTGAAGCCTACAGCTAATGATGTGAAATGCTGGAACAGCCACGGAGACACGAAAATAGCGACTCAACGTTTAAAAGAGATGTTTGTGGAAATGGGGCAAAAAGCAAGAATTGAAAAAGGACAAATGCCTGCTGAACGTGCCGTTTTTAGAAAACAACACGGTATTGCTTATGGTCAGTTCATCATCAAAAAAGACATTCCAAAAGCCTACAAAGTCGGCATATTTGCAGGTAAATCTTATGAATGTGCGGTTCGTTTTTCAAGCGACACCTCTCCTACTGCTAAAGATTTACACACTACCCTTGGTGTGGGTTTAAAACTCTTTGGTGTAGAAGGTCCAAAACTATTTGGAGAAGGTAACAACGCCGACTTTATCTTTCAAAACATCGATCGCTTTTTTGCGAAAGATGCGCAACAAATGAGCGACTTTACCACTGCAGGAGCCATAGATGGCGATTATGATGCCTACATCAATAAACATCCTGAATTGGCCAGTATTTTAGCAGCAATGGCCAAAGAAGAAGCGAGTTGCTTAAGTGCAGACTATTGGGCAATCCTTCCATTTAAATTGGGCAAATCTCAAAGTGTAAAATACCGATTGGTTCCTGACCACACCTACAAAGGAGCGCCATTTGATGAAGCCGATTACTTAAAACTAGATTTAGAAAAACGCCTGAGAAATGGTACTTCGAAGTTTAGATTTGAAATCCAACCTCGTACCAATAAAGCAACGATGCCATTGGACGATGCGCAAGCCGTTTGGAGCACTGAAGAAAGTCCATACATCTGTATTGCTGAATTGCATTTACCCCAACAAGATGTTGCTGCTATTGGACAAGCTGAATTTGGATCGAATTTATCATTCAATATTTGGAGAACCTTGGCTGAACATGAGCCTCAAGGATCAATTGCGGAAGCTAGAAAAGTGGTGTACGCTGCAAGTGCCGAAGCACGCCATCAGGCAAATGGCCAACAAAATCAAGAGCCACAGCAACGATGCCCCTTTTTTCACGGCAACACAGACGAAGAAAGTGACTGCATAGTCAGTGCAGGAATTTATCCTCCCATCGGTGTCATGCGAGTAGGAAATAGTAAAGATGAATACTTTATAGGTCCTTTGGAAGATCAAGCCAAAGCCAACTCCGATGATTATGCGTATCGCGATAAAACAGGAGCACTAAAACGTCAAGCGGCTCAATTTCGAATATATGGTTTCAATGCGGCAGGAAAGGCCATCAAGGAACTGACTGCTGATAATGCAAAAATTACTTGGAATGCTAAATTGGCCAACCAAAAAGCTTCTTGGTATCAATTTCAAATCGCATTGGACATTCCTGATTCACAAGACTCAAACATTGCTCCTTCTCTATTGCGTAACATCGATGTAAAGGACAGAAGTACTTTATTAATTGATTGTGAAATGCAAAGCGTTTCAGGTAAAAATAGTACAAAAGGAAACACTTTCGAAGGCAAATTCCAATCAAAAGACGTCTATTTAGGAGAAATGCGAACCGATGAAAAAGGACGATTAATCCTACTCGGTGGACATGGAAAATCTGAAAATATTAATGGTGATATGGCAGTTACCTTTGCCAATAACGAAGGTTGGTACGACGATACCTCAGATGGTCCGGTAACAGCTGAAGTGGAATACGAAGGTGTTCGATTGAAAGTAGACCCAGCTTGGGTAGTTTGTGCGCCACCAGACTACGCACCTATGCAAAAATCAGTACGAACCATGTGGGATTTGATGCGGGACGTAGCAATACAATCAGGAATGTTGGCCCGTCCAAAAAGGCCTTCTTTTAAGAAAGATATTTTGCCCATTTTTGAGCGCATGACCAACTTACAATGGGTGAATGCAGGATTTGCAGCAGCATTCGGTTTTGGTGGTCAGTTTGACTATACCACCGCAGAATGGGTCAAAAAACTCAATGATCCTTCTTCTGCAAATTATGCCATGCGACGAACAATTTCAAATAATTTTAGAAGATACAATGTTTCTGGAGCAGAAGCACCTCAGTTATGGCCATGGATGTACGGCGATGCAGTAGCCATTCCTACAATGGGTTCAGTGCGTCAACATTCTACTTTATCCGATTTACAATTGTCCTTTTTGGATCAATGGGTGAATGGAGATTTTGATTCAGACTTTATTGATGCAAATGGCTGCCCTCATGCCACTAAACCATTAACAATAGACCAACTTCCAGTCGCAGAGCAACCAGATATGCTCACTAAAGCCGCAATGGATTTTTGCTTAGCAGATGCTTTTCACCCCGGTTGTGAAATGACTTGGCCCATGCGTTCTTCGGGAATGTATGCTGCACCTTTCCGATTGAAACACGCCACTCCTACTCCTAAAACTGATCGCAATTATTACGGTTCCACCATGAATGGAGATGTGCTTACCCTATCTACTGGCCCATTATTAGGCGGACAAGTAGCAGGAGGAATTACCCGTTGGATGGCAGTGCCATGGCAAACGGATACGGCAAGTTGCAGAGACGGTTACACCACTGCTTACGATCCGTATTTACCCACATTTTGGCCGGCTAGAGTGCCCAACAATATTTTAAGTGAAGAGCGCTACCAAGAAGCCATTAATCCTGACTTAGCCGAAGAAACGCGCAAAGAAGCTTTTGCTTACCGCTATTTCTGGTTAGATAATTTGCCAATGGATGGTGAATCACCGACTCAAACCAATCAGATTAACAAGATGGTGAAATATTTTGATAAACTGGCGGTAGTTCAAGCCAAACCTGGTGTAAGCAATGACCCGAACTTTCCTTCTGAAATGCAAGTGGCTATTGTTCCTAACTCGGAGCAACATGCCGAGTTGCTAAAAGACACCAAAGCGCGATTAAAAGACTTATTGAAAGATAAAAAATCGTTGAATAAGAAAGAGGAGAAACTGTTGACCACTACTATGGATCACTTGTCTCATGAAAATTTATTGGACGAGCGCTATTTAATGGAAGCTGCTTCTGGTCAATTGAAAGAAATGGTAGAAAATGAGTTAGTGAAAGACAACAAACTCAGCACTGAAGTAGAGAAATTATTGAATTTATTGGCTTCTAAAACACATGAAACGACTAAGAAAACAACTGCTTTTCAACACCAAACTGGGCCGCAAAAATCGGTGGGTGTTCCTGAAAAAATGGTGCGTTTTGAACGATTTATTCCAAAGAAATATTAAATGATAATTACATTAAATCTTAAGCTATCCTTAAAAAAAATCAATGTGTATTGACATGTTTTAGTTAAGTTGTCCCTTGAATAAATTTTTCAAAAATTTTCGAAGATTTTTGGTTAAATGATAAGGCCTGTTTGAATTTTAACTTTAGTTAAAAAAGTTGCCTTATCATCAAAAAATTAAGAAACTAATTTTTTTAAATTTATTCAAAGGACGAGTTTTTCTTTGTTTCGTTTCTTTTCACGGAGAAAAGAAATGAAAAATTGTAAATATCATTTACTATTTGAGAGTTTAAATCAAAACACAAAAAAATACTTGAAAAAAACTGAAACAGATATCTTAATCATTGGTGGCGGCATTGCAGGTTGCATTGCCGCCATTTTATTGTCCAAGTTCTATAAGGTAACACTCATTGATAAAATGGCTGAACCCAAAGAACGAATTGGAGAATCATTAGCGCCTGCCGCTCAGCGCATCTTAAAACAATTGGATTTGTTGGAAGGAATGGATGCCATTGAGAATTCAATATACATCAAGAACATGGGGATGCAATCCTATTGGGGAAGTGAGCAAGTTCAGGTAAATGACCATTTAAGAAATCCCGACGGCTTTAGCAGAAGTCTAGATCGAAAAGCTTTTGAAGTGTACTTAAGAGTTTCCTCAAAAAAAAGAGGCGTCAACTGCAATTGGTCGTGCAAATTACTTCGAAGTAATTATGAAAACAACAAATGGATTATTACCACATCAGCCGATGACAAGGAGCAGAATTACACTGCTAAATTCGTAATTGATGCAAGTGGAAGGCAATCGCACTTTGCAAGAAGTATTGGGATTAAACGACAAGCAATTGATCAATTGATGGCATGTTGGGTAACGCTGCCCAACCAAAACGAAAATACCATGAGCACCATCGCTGCCAGTAAAAATGGATGGTGGTACAGTGCTGTTATTCCGGGAAATAAAAGAGTGGTTGCTTTTCAGACGGATTCCGACTTGGTGGAGCCTTCTGCATTTAAAAGCATCGACTCCTTCATCGAATTGGCCAACGAAAACGCTGTCATCTCTAAACTATTGGAGCAAAACAAAGACAAAATTACCTTACAAGGAACGGTAGCAGCCAACTCTACTAAACTAGACCAAGTGGCCGGGCAACAATGGGCGGCTATTGGCGATGCAGCTGTTAGCTTTGATCCACTTTCATCACAAGGAATGTTTAACGCCATGGCAAGCGCCATGCAATTGTCTGAATTGATTGTACAATCGGATGGAATCAATCATTTGAATGAGATAAATCTTAACCAAATTAGCACTACATATCAGCAACAAATCAATTCCGTTTGGACGCACTATCTAAAACACAAAGACTTGTTTTACAATATGGAGAAACGATGGAAAGATGAGGAGTTTTGGAAACGGAGAGGTTGAATAAAATTTTATTTACAAGTTATTCTATCCAATCCATGCAGTTCTTTTAAATAATTTAAACAAGATTTTGCAGCCACTCTATCTTCATTATGATTTCACATAGAAAAGCCCGAGCATAACTACAACTGCAATTATGCCCTAAATCATGATAGAAAAGTTGCCATATTTAATTACCAACCTACTTATATTTTTTGCTGTAAGCACCAATTGTTTCGTTGAAAAATTGGACAACATTATGCTCAGCAATATTTGTAGCTTTTAGCGTCCCCGCTTTCCAGTCTCCGGTCTGCCACTCGCCATTCTCTATCTTTTCAAAGCTTTTAGTTGCTAATGAATCGTGCCCTTTGTAACCACTGATGTAATAGTAAAAATCATTAATTGCAGAATCCGGAATTGCAATTCCAAAACCCAAAGAAAGGTTATCATCAACGACAACATAAGCGCCCAAATCAAAATGGTGGGGCCACACTTTAATCTCTGATGCTAGATTCTCTTTTTCCAACACTTCTTGCATCGCGTTTTGAGCGACACTAAAATAGTTGGAAATCTTTTTTAATTCATCGTGATTTACCTCAGGAAAAGAATAATCATCCATTTCAATTCCGTAGCCCAAATCATAATGAAAGGCATACTTAAGGTCCGATTTAATCCCACTAGCTTTCAGTTGACTATTAATCCACTCCAACACTTGTGTGTGAGTTATCATCTCCAATCCTAGAGAATTAACAATCCCCTTATTAGTATACCAGACTAAAGAGTAAGAAGAAAAGTCTAAAGCTAATTTATCTCCTTCTTTAGTTAATGATCTAGAAAATAAAGTATAACTTTCATTCGACCAACTTAAATTGGTGTGACTATCATCGTCTCTTTTTTCAACAAAGTTGATGGCTGAAGCAGCTAAATACTGTGCTGCAATGTGCAATTCTTTTATCATAGTGTCTTAAAATTTGATTCCTGCGTAATTGATACCTGTTAAGTAATGGATGTCTCTACTGAAAGTGACTAAATCCTCTTTGTTGAACTGATTAATGTTATCATAACCACATGCTCTGGCTATTACTTTAATTAAGTCATTGGAAGCTTCAAAGAAGTTTTTCAATTGAACGGCAGAAGTATGTATTTGAATTCGGCTTCTTAAACTTTCCTTTTGTGTGGCAATTCCTACTGGACAATTATTGGTGCTACAAGCTCGCATTCCCAAGCAACCAATTGCTTGGAGTGCACTGTTTGAAACCGCAATTGCATCAGCACCTAACATCATCGCTTTTGCAAAATCTTCTGCAATCCTCAATCCTCCTGTTGCGATCAACTGAACATCTTTTACTCCTTGATCGTCTAAAAACTTTCTAGCTCTAGCAATGGCAGGAATGGTCGGAATGTTAATGTTGTTTCTCAGAACGGTTGGAGCTGCACCAGTTCCTCCTCCTCTACCATCTAAAATAATATAGTCTGCTCCTGCTTCAAGCGCAAAAGCGATGTCCTTTTCAATGTGACTAGCCGCTAGTTTAAAACCAATTGGAATACCACCACTAATTTCTCGCACTTTGTCGCCAAAGTCTCTAAAATCTTTTACCCCATTGAAATTAGGAAAAGTAGCCGGTGAAATGGCAGAAACTCCTTCTTCTAAACCCCTCACTTTTGCAATTTCTCCTTGCACTTTGTTCCCAGGCAAATGCCCACCGGTTCCGGTTTTAGCTCCTTGACCTCCTTTAAAATGAAAGGCCTGTACTTTTTCCAATTTATCCCATGAAAATCCGAATTGTGCCGAAGCCAATTCATAAAAATAGCGACTATTTGCTGCTTGCTCATCGGGCAACATTCCACCTTCTCCAGAACAAATTCCTGTTCCAGCCATTTCAGCTCCTTTTGACAAAGCAATTTTAGCTTCCCTCGATAAGGCACCGAAACTCATGTCTGACACAAACAAAGGAATATCCAATTCCAAAGGCTTCTTTGCCCTCGTTCCAATAATTACTTTGGTAGAAACCTTCGCTTCATCCAACAATGGTTTTCTAGCCAACTGTGCAGGTAAAAACTGAATATTTTCCCATTTAGGCAACGTATCTCTATCCACACCCATAGATTCAGTAAATCCATGATGTCCTACGTTTTTCAACCCATTCTTCGCCAATTCCTTGATGTAACCTGTATATGGTTCGGTATTTTCAGGGTGAGTATCTGCATAAGCACCCAAATACTCGTCACGGTTAAATGGTGACGGGCTTGTTTTTTCGAAAGCATCCACCTCTTCTTGAGCAACACATACAAAACCGGCTTCTATGTGAGTCGTAAATTTGTGAAGCACTTCTTTGTTGTTGTACTCACTCACTCCTGAGTCTACTCGGTAATCCCAACCGTGCACTCCACAAATTAAATTATGACCTTCAACGTGACCATCCGCCATAAGGGCGCCACGATGAAGACATCTACCGTATAAGATGGAAATTTCATCGTCAAATTTTACAATAACCAAATCGGTATTGCCGACTAAGCCATGTTCTGGTTCCTTGTTTTTTAAATTGGCTACTTCTATTAATTGAATTAGTTTCATGCTATAATTTGTTTTGTTTCTATCGTTTTTGAATCGTAATGTATAATGCCGTTTTTCCGTAATTCACTCCTTGCATGGTTGACTGTTTGTGGTGAGGTATTGGTTAAGGCTGCCATATCTGAATGAGAGTGAAGCCAAAGTGTTGCAGAAACCAATACTTCATAACACTTTTCATTTTACTAAGGTATAAAACTCAGAGACAGTATCACAAAGCAAAAAACCGAATTGTCGTGTAAAGTAAGTTTGCTTGTTTTTTTTTGAGAATGGTTTTTAGGATGGATTAGGGAAGGTAATATTCTGTTGTGGGTTTAGTCAGTAGATCTATAGTAAATATTCTAGGTTTGTGTGATTGATTACTATTTATATTCTTCAAAACAAAAAAGCTTCACATTTCTATGAAGCTTTTGCGGTGCAAAGTGGTAGGAATACTGTTATATAAAATATCACAAAAATTAAACTAAACAGACCTCTATTTCATGCTCATCTGTATGTTTGGTTTGTTGTTTAGAGAACAAACCCTTGTCAACCTTAATCGTCCCTTTAATTCTATATCGAATACTCTTTAACCCTATCGGCACAGCAATGGTTTGAATTAGCAATTGATCTCCCAACAAAGGAGTCTGATTTTCATTGGGTTTCAATACCCAATGACAGGTATTTGAAGCAATGCCTGTAGAGATGACGATAGGAAATTTTAAGTTGTACGTAAATTTCCCAACGAAACTACTACTAGTAGATAATTGAAGATTCATCGCCCCCCCTATTGATAAATATTCTTGCAATAAATGATTACTCAATTGTTCAGGAATTTCTGCAATAGCATTGCCAGTTACAGACAAACTTCCCCCAAAATTTACATTTGCACTAAGAACTTCTTTAAATCTAGTATGAGGAATTAAATCAATAGTTTGAGCTGCTGTCATTACTTTACCTGACTCATCTATCATTTCTGCATCATAGTGTAATTCATCAACCTCTGCTCTTCCTTTTAATCGAGTAACACCAATTGCATGAACTATCGTATAGATTTCCTTCTCCTGAAACTGAACTCCAATTTTTGGTGGTAGTGATCCATGAATACTCTCTAATACTTTTCGAAGGTTAGTTACAATTGGTTGATTTCCTAATCTGACACGGACACCCATAATTTCAGCATCATCGTTTCCGCCTTTAAATTCAATCCCGACTTTTCTTGAAATCGATTTATTGGATAATTCTAATCCATCTTGGGTTTCATCAAAGAATACATTTTGCTCTATATATCTCATTATTATTTTATTATTATTAATATCAACTTAAGAGTATAACTTTTAGTTTTTCTAAAAAAATCATTTTTTAGCAAATTTCATTTATTACTTTTTTTATGTTTAGTTCCTCCACCTAACCACTCTCCTGTACCCAGCCATAGCTCATAATAATAGAGCCATTCGCTAATCCATGGAACGATTGTTCTAACAAGTAGTTTACTGGTATTCCATTCTTTCCCATCAGGGTAAAACAAGCAAAGCTGTTGCTTATTTGTATTATAAACATGAGGCAGCACATTTTCACCTTTTACTAGCTTTAGAGGTTTAGGATTCACTACAAATGATTTAGGATACTGGTCTTTTGCATAAATAACTTTTACTCGATAAATATTTGATAGTGGTGTAGGTTGAAGAGTAGCTTCCCATGTTATTTTTTGATCACGTTCTACATTTACCTTGCTATTCGGGAAACGACTCTTTAACAAACTGGCCTGATGTGCAAAGGATACTTTATTAATCTTTCCCATGAAAATTATGATCTTCTACTTTATCTCCTTTGTCTCCAAGCGTTCCACTTATCCCTGCCGCTTTTAGATTACCCATCTCGCGCATATTCTTCATTTTGGTTCCCATACTACTAAATACTTTTTGAACTACCCTCTCTCCGAAAGGAGATAAGGACTCTGTAATACTTCCTAGTCCTCTCTTATTAAAAAAATCATCCAAATCCTTCTGCAATTGCTTGTGCCATTCAAAGAAATTATTTTCACGTTGCGGAAAATCAGTCCATTTGTCTGCAAAATTTTCGAGCTTGTTTACTGGATTCTCTACTCTTTTTACATCTTTTCCTAAATAAGCATCATACTCAACAGAAATATAATCTAACATCGTATTCACAATATTCTGAAGAGTTTCAGTTATATTTGATTCTCCTTTATATGCTCTTGCAGCAAGTGTAGTAATAATAATCGAAATTGGTTTATCCTCTTTATCTTCTCGGTCTGAGTAAAAAATATCTCGATGTCGTTTCATAATTTGAACAACCCTTTGCAAGGGTAACTTATCTTGCTTCCATGTAGGAACAGGTTCTATCCATTCTGAAAACAGTTTAGTTTCTCTCACAGTTCCTAGACTTGAAACTATCGCCCTACTCCCAAACCACTTGGCATAGCCAAACGGATTGCTCTTTAACCAATTGTGATGATTAGTTTCTTTTTTATAGTTGTCAAGTTCTTTATCTGTTATTCTAATTGCTAATTCGTCTAATTGATCAACATTTACAGCACCTAAGCTTTTTGCAGAGAACGTCTTTTCGTAAAGAATTCGATAATTATTATCTACAATTGCTGGTAAAATATCCATATGGTATTTATTGTCTCCTTCTTTTGCATTCTCTCTATACTTTAGAGTCCAACACCTTCTTCCATCAGGATAATCTAATAAACGATTATAGACTTTATTGCTACGCAATTCATCTCCTATCAACTTCTTTACTTTTTCTTGAGTCCATCTATCTTGCTTACCTGTTAGTTGACATACTAGATCTATATCTATATCATCACCTTCTACTACAGGCCTTATAATTGTTCCAATCATAAATGAACCTTGTGGTAATATATCCGGTGAATAAGGTTTTAATAGCGAACCAGATCTTGTCAGATGTTGTGCTACCGCATTATAGCTTTTAACTGCAGCATCGTATTCTTCTTTTGTAATATCCAATGCATTTCCTAATTCTTCGAGAATTGAACTGAATTGCTTTTGTTGTTCGTTGGTTAACATATTTACTTAGTATAAGTGAATGATGACAATGTTTTTTTAATCAAATCAGGTCTTCGTTCATAAAATCCTTTAATTAGGTTAGGAACATCTAAAGAACCTCGATTCTCCTCAATTCGGTTATTTTCAAAAATGGCTATACCCAGATCTCGGCTATCAGGATTACGTAAATTAAACATCACTCTGCGACAATCATCTTGCGTAGAAAGCCCTTGAAGTTTTAATTCAATCAGCGGTTTCTGTGCCAGTATTTTCAATACATCTTGAATACTCTTGCAATCGTCACTATTGATCAATGTTTGTTGATAATACCAAACCAAATAACGATTCAGTCTTCGAACTTCAATATGGTAGCTTTCTTCTAGGGTGTCTGCCGCCCACATACTTTCGGTTAAGACATCAATCATTTGTTCAAACAACTCGGGCTCTTCTCCTTCTGCAGGATTTTGGAAATCATATTCGTGCAATAAGGCATATACATCAGCCTGATAGTCTGCTTCAGCCAAAATCTGAGAATAACGTTTCAATTGCGGTAATGTATCAACTGAAATACCATGTTTCGTATAATGAAGCATTTCAGAATGAAAAAATAGTCGGGCGGCCATTTTCGTCAAGTCTTTTTGATTGGGCTCTCTCTTCAATCTGTCCAGCAGTCCCTTTAAAAACAAATCAGGAAACCACCAACCACCGTCACGAAAGAACGGTATGTTCGACTCTTTGGTTCCTTCTAGTACAACTTGTGATTCTTCTAGGGTTGTATCTGTAATGAGTGTTAAATTCTGCCATACAGGTGACTGAAATTCTGCACATTTATCTTCCAGATTCAATAACGTTAACCAGTTATTTACTCCTTGATTACTTTCTGCTTGCTTTCTTGCTCTTCTAATGCTTGGAATTACCTCCTTTTTTAAATGACCATCAATTGCTTTTCTCCATGCAATAATGTGTTCTTCATCTTCCTCGGTTAGGGTAAGGTCTAGAGTTGTCTTTTCTTGAACCGGAAAGGTTTCTTGGTGAGGAGGTTGTTCATCGCGATAGTATTCATAAGTAATTACCTTTGGATGTATGGTATCAGCAATACTTTGACCTAGTCGAAATGCCAGACCTACAGGAATAGCTGCAAAAAGATGAATAGCATTTACTTCCGGAAATGAATCAGCTACACGATCCAATAACTTCCTAAAAGCAGTTCCATACGCTTCTATTGTTTCATGTGATCCAATGATATCTCTATCCAACCGATCAACATCCGCATACATCTCAACGCTGTGTACAGGTTTTGGTACAATTAAGCGGGTATCTTCTTCTTCCGTCTTAAAAGAAGTTCCTAAACGGATTACTACATCTCCGGAGGCTTCAATCTTAGTCTCTGGTAAAGGAGAGATTTTAATGTCTTTAATATCTCTATCTGGCCACCCCCAACCCACCTTATCAGGGTGTTTTAGGAAGATGCGGAGATTTGACCAATTGCCAAAAAGATGTCCTAAATGAATAGCTAATGAAATGGGAGCTTTTCCAAAATACAGAATTTGATCTCCTCTCTTTTTTGCCTCACTTAATGTCTTTTGCGTGGTCTCACTTTCAAACCATTTACGTTGCTCTGCCATGGCAGAACGCCAATGATACCCTCTGGTTTCACCATAATTTACCTTTACTTTATCAGCGCGAAGAAACTTTGGCACACTCTTCCGCTCGTCGTCAGTGAGCACTTCGAGCATACTCTTCTCAGAGATTGGCTCAAACACTTCATGGACGATGATTAATAACTTTTGTTCTTGATTTTTCATTTCTATTTTTTATTCATGTTTTCAATGGTAGGTTTTTCAATTAAAGGCGTAGGATCTATGTCTTTTAAGACTTCGTTTAACACTTTTGCTCCGAAGGCTTGGTCATTTTGAATGGCATTGTATAAACTAATTTCTGCCGCTCGCTGTATGAGGTCTGAATAACTAAAAGAGTGTGATTTATTGGCAGCTGTGGTAGTCAATTCCTTTAGTTCCGGTGCTGTTGGGTTTGTTCCTTTTAAAACATGCTCAAAAACATCAGCTAGTTGACCCTTTTTAGGTCGTTCAAATTTTAGGTGCAATCCAGCTCTTCTTAACAAAGCTGGATCTAATACTTCAACTCGATTGGTAATCAAAATGACCGCTAATTTTTTACGATTCAAGCGAATTTGATCTAACTCTTTAATCAGGGTGTTTAATCCAGTTCGATCTTCATGATGTGCTTGGTTTTGCGCTCTGCTGGTTCCAATATCATCGGCTTCATCAATGATGAGAATACCTTGTTGGGCTTCTTCTAATTCCTGTGCTACTATTTTAAAGCTCTCAGAAATTCGATTAGAAATTTCGCCAACCATGCCTCCTCCGCGAATGTTAGATGGTGTCTCATAAACCGTTACCTCCTTTTTAATTTTTTTAGCAAGAGGTGAAGCTACTGTGTGTGCTAAGGCAGTTTTCCCACAACCTACCTCTCCGGAAAGAATAATCAACGGCACACCACTTTTAAGTCGTTCTACCACAAAGAGCTTTTGTTTAGGGTGGTGCTTTTGCTGCCAGTTGTTAAGTGTTGAATCGTCTAATAGAATTGCTAGTGTTTGCAACAACTTTTCCTTTAGTTCTTCTATTCCCACCAAGTTGTTAAAGCCTTCTTCACTTCTCTTCTGTGGATGCTTTTGTGGATTTAAATTGATTGTATTATTTTCCATTACTCTCTTAAGTTTCGTGTGATTCCGTAATTATCTTTAGAATAAGTTCTTTGTGCTGAAGAAGTCCCTTCAAAGGTTTCTCCCTTTCCCCAATCTTTTGTGTATTCCAATACCTCTTTGATTTTGTTTGCATCGTTAAAAATTTGGACCAAAAAACCCATACTTTTTACATCTTTGAAGTCGTAATAATCAATGCCTCCACTTTCGTCGTTGCGATAAATTGTTCCTCCTGTTTCTACTTTGTAATGCAATGCTTTGACTACCTTATTCTTTGAATCGTAGAATTGAAATTGGAAATAATCTAATGCCTTTTTCTTTTGAAAATAAAGTAAGTCTTCACGAATCTTATTGGCTCTTTCCAAGCTAATTAAACCCTTCATCGAAATTGTTATAAGGTCTTCGTATACTTTATCTGTTACTGCCCTAGCTCTTGCTTCTGTATATGAATCTGAATAAGAATAGGTATTTGCTGATGTTCGGCTCATTGATCACAATGGTTTTGAAATGAATTACCAAATAGTTTTACCAAACCTTTTAGGGCGTCACTATCTTTTCCGCTTTCATTGTACTGTATGATTCGACTCCATTCATCACGAGCACTAGAGAACCAATCAGCCAATTCAACTATTTCCCAAGCACCCCATTTTTTTACCACATTGTTTGTAGCATTTACAGGATCCATTACTGTCCATTCAGCATCAGTATCGGTAGTTGGTTGGTTATAGTCAGTAAATAAAATGGGCTTCTTTTTGTTAACTAAGTGAGCCAAATAGCCACTCCATTGAGCAAGAGTTTCAGCATATGTTTCACAAACCGATTCCTCGTCGTAAGCTTTAGCTGCTAATAGATTGATTAAAAAACTTGAAGGAGCATCGTCACCACCTAGTAAACGTGCATTTGAGGCTTGATGGTTCCGCCACCATTTCAATAAACGAACACACTCGTTAAACTTCACTCTCCCTTCTTGGTCTTTGCTGTCTTTTGTTCGGGATTTAATGAAATCAACATGCAGACGTACTGAAGTTTCAATATGATCCCCGTTTGATCGAATGATTTCCTGCTTATCGTCTCTTTCAACTGCAATCATCGGAACTAAATCAAAGCTTACGTTTTGACTATATTCTAATTTTACTGAACTCTTGGTTGGAATTATTTTACTATTCGGATAACTTGCTTCAGCATATCTTTCGAATCTATCCAAAAGCTCATCCAATGTTTCTCCTTCAACTGTTTCTTTCTTTAAAACAAAAGGAATATCGACGTCTTGTCCTTCTACCTCAGCATCACCACGATAGTGCCTTCTCAAACCTGTATGATTGGCAAACGAACCCGAACTTGGTGTTTGCATTACTATTAAGCCATCTACTGCCGCCTGATTGCTAATATTCTTTGTTACATTATTTCTTCGCTCACGAATGTCGTCTCGTGTGTTTTTTTCTGGACGTATCCAATCCACAAAATTGGTCATGCGTCTTTGTAAAGTTGACCGTGTTTTTAGTTCACTCATTTTATTTAATTGATTATTGTTTATTTTCCTTTTTTAATCGCTGGAGATAGATTTCTCCTTTTAGGCTTAGATAAGCCTTCTCTTCTCTGAATACGGCTTGAATCAATGTGTTTTGACTATCGAAGCGAATTAGACCCGCTTTTTCAAAAATGGAGAGCTCTAAATATTTTTTAGATATTCCTTCTTCACATTCAGATTCAGGTATCATACTTGTCGATAGTTGCATGCCTTTTTTTGTCAGTTCAGAATATACCGGTAGAGCAATTTTCTTCAAGGTTTCTTTTGGATATGGTGAAGCACACTTGCGTAAAGGCTTCATGTTATCGGTGTAGGATTTATAGACCGGACGTTGCTGTTTTGGCGAGAAGTCATTATCTGTATGATGATATAAAGATGCGGCAGTAACATAACCATCAAAATCAGCTGCCCCACCGGAGAGCCCTTCTACTATAGATGCTGTAAAAATTCCTCTGCCTTTAGATTCTATCGCGACATCTTTATATCTAGTTGCTGCCATAATAGAAACTCCTTTTCGAAGCTGGGCTATTTGCATATTCTCTTCTAGTTCACATGCCATTGCATCTGCATGGCAACAATCAAGAATAACCACAATCTCAGGAATGTTAGATTTTGAAATTTGTTGGTTGAGTTCCCCCATAGAGATACCTATTTCTCTTTTGTTGGCATTGCTACTTACTAAGTAACCACCCTCATCAGTTATGAACCCATGTCCAGAAAAATAAATGAGAGCTATTTCATACTCTCCCTTTTCTCCTTTGAGAATCCATTCTATCTCTTTTTTAAAGTTAAACGTGCTAAGATTCGACTTACGTTCAACAAAGAAGTTATCATCTCCGTTATCATGCTCTTTCAGCACTTCTTGAATTGCCTTTGCGTCATTGATGCATCCTCTCAGATTCCGAATCTCTCCATTATATTCGTTGATCCCTACTACCAGCGCTTTTCTATTTGTAAACATACTTTTCTCATTAAATTTGAGACAAAAATACAGAACAAAATAAATTAATTGTCTGATTTTAAGTAAAATACAAATTAATAGGTAGATATTAGTATATTATATACCAAATTTTAAGTAGATAACGATGGGTGCAGGATAATTTAAGAAACGGTGTACTTATGATTTTATTGATTGAAAAAAAACAACGTATAAAAGACATTAATTTAACCCTAGAACTTCTAGTAAGTTGTCATGAACGTATTTCATCATCTCAGTGCTTGATTTGACTCCAAGCTTTCGCATTATATTTTTCTTATGAGTATCTATTGTATATTTTGATTTACTCAGCTTATCAGCAGTCTCTTTTGAAGATAACGGATTTTCGAATAAAAACCTTAATAAATCCTTTTCGCTGATTGTTAGGTGTAGTAGTGAGACTTTTTTTCTTTTGGTAATTTCATGTATGTGAACTTCTCCGACACCTTCTGAATAATGAACTCCACCACCATAAATCTTTTTAATAGCTTCAACAATTTCCCGGGTACTTCTGTTCTTAACAATATAGCCTTGGATGCCAATGTCAATTAGTTCTTTTATGTATTTTCCATCTAGATGCATTGTGAGAATTAGTAGTTTAACTTCAGGAAATTGCTCTCTAATACTCTTTGCTGCTATCCATCCATCTTTTTCCATTCCAGGCATCGAAATATCAAGGATAGCTATATCAACTTCATGAACTTTTAAGGTATCAATTACTCCCATACCGTGATTCACTGTTCGAACGACTTTTATTTCATTTTCGTAGTTCTTAAGTATACTTTCAATTCCTTCAATAAATGATTGGTGATCATCTGCTAATACAATTCTTATCATCATGTTTTATTTAAAGGAATCTTTAACATTATTAAAGTTCCTTGATTCTCTGACGTCTCAATAATTAAATTTGCATTCAAATTCTTAGCTCTTTCCCTTATATTACTCAACCCAATTCCATTACTATCATGGTTACCTATATCAAATCCAATCCCATCATCCTCAATAGAAAGGTGTAAAAAATTATCCTCCATATAAAACTGCACACTAACTTCACTTGCTTTCGAATGGCGAACAATGTTGTCAATAGCTAAACTTATTATCCCAAAAACTTCCTTTTCTATAATTAAGGTCAATGTCTTTGGAATTTTATCCATCGAAAGGTGAGTCATTAATTTTCCTGTGGAGTTTACTTGATCTATTAGTTGCTCTATTCTAGTTTCAAGTTTCTCAGACATAAATGCTTGATTCAGTTTATGTGCAATTTGACGCACATGCTGATAATAAACCTCTAATAGCTCCCCAACTTTCATATAATCAGACTTAATTTCATCTGAAAGTTCAGGAATCCGATCTATAATATCATCCATCTTCATATGAACAAGGGATAATTCTCTAGTCATATGATCATGTAATTCTTTACTTATCTCCCTTCGAATTACTTTTTCTGCTTCTTCACGTTCAAATGAAATTTTTTTATCCGATTCTAATAGTAATAACTTTTGACTACTATTCCTCCGTTTCAAATAAAAGATAAAAGTAGTTAACGCAAGCACAAATACTAAAGCTAAAGTAATCGTTAAATAAAGTTGTTGCCTATAAATCTTTTCTTGAAGAAGAGATTCCTTAAGTTTTGTTTGTTGTTTTATTATCTCTTTTTCTTTGGTTAACCTTTCTAATTGTGAAGCCTTCAATTGAGCATTGTCAATTATTTTATTTAAACTATCCTTTAAGTGGTATACTTTTGACTTTATTCGGTAAGCCTTTTCATACTCCTTCTGTTCCCCGAAAGCCCATGCAAAATGATCGTAAAAGGCGATAATATAATTTAAAACTCCATTTTGTTTTATCAAAGGTTCTAGTTCCTCTGATAAAATTATAACCTTTTCTATCTGTCCTCTAGTCCTCATTAATCGGATAAGATTTAGGCTTGTTTCAATTCTCTTTTGTGGTTTATTGAGTTTAACTGCATAATCAATACCTTTTCTAAACTGTTGTTCTGATAATTTATATTCCTCGACTCCTTGATAGCATAAGCCTAGGTTATTATATATAGAGGATAGGTTGTCATTAAACTTATATTTTACACTTAATTCTTCACTTTCCAGTAATAAAGTGATTGCTTTCTGAAAGTCGTTTCGATGAAGATAGGTAACACCCTTATTGATCAAAATATCAATCAATAAATTCCGCATTTTTCTTGTACGATAAACAGATTCAGCCTTAGTATAATATTCAAGAGAAATTTCACTCCTTCCTATTCGTTCATAAAATACACCTTGATTCTGCCAGCATTTGGCTAAAATTATTGAATCATTTAGTTCTGTTGCATCTTCTATGCATAGTACAAGGAAACTTTGAGCTTCTTCATACAATCCACAATTTAAGTATGAAGTTGCTATACCATCAATTATTTTAACATGTAATCGCCTATGCTTCTTTTCTGCTGACAACCAAGAAAGTCCTTTTTTAAAGTAAATGAGGGAAGTATCATATTCTCCCTGTTGATTGTAAAGAATTCCTAGTAAATTGAATCCACTAGCAATATCAACACTATCCGATAATGTATGTCTTACTTTTAAACTATTGTTATAATATTTTTTTGCCTTTTTATAATCTTCTTTTCTTTTAAAGTAATTCCCAATATCTGATAAGCTATATGCCTCTAACTTTTTTAAATTCCTGTTTTGAGCAATTTCTAAAGCTCTAGATGCTAAATGGAATGAAGAATCAGGGTTTTCATCTTTAAGCGACCAAGCTAAGTCAGAAAGCTTTTGTGCTAGGACACTATCTTTAAAATCATACGAATTTGATGCAAAGCAGATGCGAGTAATAAAAATAAGAAGAATCAAATATAAAATTCTGAATTGCTTCATTATGTCAATATAAAAAAAGTGAGTGAAAGGTAACATTTCTTTCACTCATTTTCAAAAGATTAATACTTAGTATTAATCAGGTAACTGGTCTTTTGTTACAGGGCGAGATTCCTGTTGTGCCGCTTCTGTGCTTGCAATACCTTCACCAGAATTAGTTTCTCCTTCATAAATCAAATGCACACGCACATATTTATTTATTGTAGAAGCATCCAAATCACCAAGTTCAATGCTTAATTCTTTATCACCGTCATTATAATCAGCAATATTAACATCAACATGAAATGTTTTTGTTTCTGAATCTTCACTTATTGCTCCCACGAAGTCAATTTCATAATTTTCCTCATTAGGAATTTTCACAACTACTCTAAATTCATTAGGAATTGGTGTTGTGTTTTCGAACAGTTCTAAGATTGGTTCTATTTGCATAATACTATTTTGTTAAAAGTTTTGACAAATTTCTAACAAAAGATTAGATCAATCAATTCTCATTTATTTGTATTTTTTCTTAGGCCTTATACCTAATTTTAGGTATAAAAGATCCCATTTATCACTTTATTCATAGCTACTTTTATCCTTTCCACTCTTCCTTTCTTTTGCTCGAAACAATAAGGGCTTACTGAACTATCCAAATCCTTTCTCGAAACTAAAAAAACATCCTCACCTCAATTATTTAATTTCAAATTCCCCACACCCTAATTAAGTACTTCTACTCTTTTTTAAAACCAGGTAGAACTTAACTTTATCCATTCAACAAATGGATGTCCAATGATAGAATTACACAATGCAGGGATCAACTCCTTTTTGGAGAAAGAGTTCAGTTGGCTGAAGCAAATTATAAACCTGCGGTTTGAGTCGTTTTTTGATCCTGAATTTGAAGAACGATCGATAGACAGCCTAACTCCACCCATTATTGGAATTGATACCGCCTACGAGCAATATTTGCTCACCCATGCATTGGGATTGAGCGAACGCATTGTCGTTGCTATGGCGTTGGCTTCTACTCTACAGCCTGAAATTTTCAATTTATTCCACATCGAGAACAAAGTGACCGGCAAGAATTACTCGGAGTTTGGAGGCCTAATGAAAGACAATAAGTTTACCCCGACCTACAGAACGGCGGCTTTCATTTTAAACGATGAGCCTCAAGCGTTGCCCACTTCTATTTATGAATTGTTTGAGCAAGCACATCCCTTTACGGCAAGTGGCATCATGAATTTTTCTGCATCCAACTTTCAGAATAGACTAGACACTCCGATTAAATTGGGACTAGAAACAGAATACTACATTTTAACAGGCTTACAGTATAAATCAGAATTCAATTCGGACTTTCCGGCACAAGAAATAGAAACGGCTTTGAGTTGGGAGGACCTGATTATTTCTGATCAAGTGAACCAAGAATTGAATGAGTTATTGAACTGGTTTAAATACGAAGACATGCTGAGTAATGACTCGCATTATGCCAAGTGGGTCAAGAAAGGGTATCGCGCACTATTCTACGGCCCTTCAGGGACTGGAAAAACGCTCACTGCATCTTTACTGGGAAAAACAGTCAATCGTCCCGTGTATCGCGTAGATTTATCCATGGTGGTTTCTAAATACATTGGCGAAACAATCAAAAACTTAGAGAAGGTATTTTTTAGGGCGGAGCGCAACAACTGGATTCTCTTTTTTGATGAAGCCGATGCCATATTTGGAAATCGAACTTCTACGTCAAGTTCTAACGACCGACATGCCAACCAAGAGGTGGCTTATTTGCTGCAGCGAATAGAAAGTTTTCCTGGGTTAATTATTCTAGCGACCAACTTAAAAAACAACATCGATGAAGCGTTTAGCAGGCGTTTTCAATCCATTATTCACTTTCAATTGCCCGATCAAGAAAGTCGGTATAAGTTGTGGAATACCATCTTCGAAGCCACAGGACTTTCGCCAGCTTTTATTAAAGAAGTCTCTGAAAAGTATGAATTGACAGGTGGTAGCTTAATCAACGTGCTTCAAACGGCAAGAATTACATCAGATATAAAAAAGAAAGAATTGACCGAAAGTGCGGTGTTATTTGCGATTCGGAAAGAGCTGAAAAAAGGGGGAAAAAGACAGTTCAATTTATAGTGTTGCTGCTATCTCCACGAAATGTAAATGGGCACTTCAATCCAAGCGAAGTGAATCATAGAAATGGACCACGGTAAATAATCCAATAGAATATCTGTTCCGCTGCTTTCTACATACAACTGAAAAGCGGCGTCTTTCTTCACTATCCGACCTTGTCTTTTCAAGAACGTATTTCGCAAACTTTCGGGGCTGCTCGTTGACAATTTATCCCAATGCGTGATACAGGCTTCTAGCAAGCTGTCCGCTTTTTCATAATCCGCTACCTTTATCTCATCGTTTAAGTCGATAACATCTGAAACATCCATCCCACAAAGGATTTTCGGAAATGCCAATTCGTGTTCTGCCTCACTGTCTTCCTCGTATTTTAGCCCTGTTGCCAAATAATACAGCATTCGAACTCCACTACTCCGCTCTAACTTGGATTTGAATTGAAATTGTCCATTTAGGTAATCCAAGGAGATAAATAGCTGCTTTATGAATGGGTGTAAAATAACCAATCCAACATGTTGCATCTCCCATTTATCCAAGGAAAAACTGTTTTCTTCTTCGGATTCACGCTTCTTTTTCTTTTCTTCTACAGCTTCTTCTACTTGCTCTTTATCAGCAGCATACTTTTGAAGTTTCTGTTGCAGTTGGACGATTTTATTCTGGTACTTGGCTGAAAACTGTTGGTCGACTTTACCGTATTGAGTAATGTTTATATTCAACCGATTCGCAACCAAAAGCGACCATTTTTCAAAAATTTCCCACACAGATAGTTTTTGAAAAACTGCTAGCGCAATGGCTTCCCAAAAAATCAATTCAAATTCATAATACGAATAGGGCTTTTGAGCCGAAGGCAACTCTTTATAAATGGCCTCCAACTGTTTGTAATAGCCGATAAAGAAATTGCCAACTTGGTTTTTCGATACCTCTAACAAACTCTGCTTTATTGCCTTTTGTCGGTACACCCATTTATTGGCCACCTTTTTCTCCAACAAATAAGCATAAAAATATTGAACCTCTTTTTCTTCCCAAGTGGAAAAATTGAACACCTGGGTCGTTCTATTTTCTTCTTGGTGTATAATGGCTTGAATCAACCGGTCAATTCGATTGTTGGTGAGCTCCTGCAATGGAATCAAACGACTAATTTTCTCCCACTGCAATTGCCTTGCAAAATATAGTCGTTGCGTATTCAGCGAGATCCATTGTTTATGGGTTTCCCATATCAATGAGAATGTAGCATCGTTGAAATAGTGTTTCATCAGGTAAACGGGTTGCTCCATTAGCACAAACAATAGGAAATCATTCCACTCCACTTTTTGTTGATCTGTCAGAAATTGGACCTCTTCTTTGGTCAGTTTTAACAATCGAATAATCGAATTTTTCCAATCGAGTTTAGAAAAGCTACTTTCTGATTTGCTATTCAAAAAGTATTTGATTTCAGTCAACAACAAATAATGTGAGATGTAATTAGAGTCAGATAATGAAAGTTTTAAAGCGGAGTTGATCAACTTTTGCTTTAAGTCGGATGGACTCATCTTAAACTCCTTGGCGAGGGAAGTGAGCTGTGATTTCCAGAAGTTCACAGGTATTAATGGACTCCGTTTTTCAATCAAAATGGCTATGAATAAGACCCGAATTTTCTGCGTCTGATTCTTTATGGTAAAATCTGTCAAGTTAAAGACCTCCATAAAAAACAAAGAATCGCTAGACAACAAGTTAACCAAGCTACTATACTGTGAAGGACTGATTTTAGTAATCCACTCTTTTATCAGCAGTACTTGATATTTAACACTGTCTAAATCTGATTTTAGCTTTTTTACTATGGTAGCAGAAAGTTGTTTTTCATGTTGCAACAGCCGAACTAACAACTCATAAGTCAACGACTTCTTATTGATGACGTATTGATAGATTTCCCATTCTTCTTTTAGGTTGACAATTCGATTGGTTGACAGATCGCTAACCTCATTTTTCAATCGAACTGCACTGACAAAAGAGTCTTCGAATTGTCGGTAGGTTTCAACTGTGTTATAAAATTCAACGGGAACGAATGTGTTGTTTTTTAAAACGCTCAATAGGTAAGAAATCGGTAAATCTGAAGTGGTTCCGAACTTCCGCATCAATTGCAACGCCCATTCTTCTAGGAAAAAGTACGTCTCCTTTTCTGATGTAAAAGTGATGGATTCATATTCTTGAATCAATCGAATGAGGAATAAATCAATGGGTCTTTTCTGGCGTCTCCCTTCCTCCTCTGTCCTTTCATCCTCCACTTCTAGTTCATTCATTTGAAATAGAATAGAATAGAGTAAACTTACTTTCGTCCGATTGGTTTCTTTTTCGCTAATCGCCAATATCAATGTCTTCAAGAACAATCGATAATTGATTTGATAAAATTGTGCTATTTTTTTAATGTGGTATTCTACAAAAACTGTGGCTTGAAAATAAGATGAAAATGAGGTTTGAAAGAAGGTCAATGTGAATACCCACACTGCTTTTTTATAACTAACTGCTGTAGAATTTATCTGTAACTGCTCTCGTTTAGTCCATAACAATTCGTGATACTCTTTCACCAACTGTTCATCATTTCTACCAATCATTACCCTTAACGATCGATACAACAATTGTTCTTTCAAAGGTGCTAACCACCTATTTTTTATGGCTTCAATATTCTCAAACCGACTGAACCATTGCTTTAATTTGGTGATTTGTTCTGAATCAGTCACAGAAGATAAAAGCATCTTTTCTACCTCTTCAATGGTATAGTTTGCTTTCAGAATTATTTGCGACTCCACATCTAACGCTTTGTTTTTTAGCAAGCCATCCTTCTTAAAATCAATACTCAGCTCTAGCAAAATAGAATACAACTCATTGTAACTGCTCTGCCGTTTGGATAATTCCTCGATTCCTTCATAAAACAATTGGAAGAGTTCGGCTAGTTTTAAATTGTAGTGAATGGCCAATGATTCCAATTGAGCGGTTATGAAAAGCTTTCTAGAGAATCGGCTTCCTTTGGCCCGCAATACATACTGCAAGGTGAATTCCCAAATGATCAAGTGGAAGGATCTTTTTGATTCGCTTCTCAACAACTCTTTACTATCATATTGGGATAAAAGTTCCTCATGGTAACTCAAAATGAAATTGCTTTCACTCGGAACCAAAGCCTTCAATGTGTCTTTTAATAAGGATTCGAAACCTATTTGAACCAATCGCTTTATGGCTCTAGACGGCCAATCGTGCTGGTACAATTGGTTGACAAATGCTTTGCTTTTGACTTGCGCTCGCCATGCCGGTATAAATTCTATTCCTTGGGAAGCATACCACGGAAATACGCCTTGAAACAAATAGAAAATTAATGGATGCAGTCGATTACTCTCTTCATTTTCTAGGAGTTCAGGATTTAAAGTTTTCCAATTTTCTAAGTAATTGTTTAATGCTTGTTCAAACAGGTGCGGCAATTCTCTTTCTAAATTTTCTTGATTGATCGACCCTAAATCCAATTGAAGTGAATCAATCAGAATGTCTTGTTCGCCTGCAAATTTGGTAGATAATCGGTTTATTATGGAATAGAAGGATTGGTTAAAAATTCGAGAAACCCGATCTTCTATTTTCTGATGTTTCACTTGACTGAGCTGCGTTAAATCAAACTTAAGTGTATGAACAATGTGGTCATTCTTCATCAATTTCTTTTCCTAGTTTTGACGCTAACATTGATTCCACTTGCACAGAAAATAAGTTTTTCCGTTGCGGTCTTTCATTGAGCTCTTCGTCTAGAAAGTCTTGTTCAAAAGCCTCCATTTCTTCATATTTCAACCAGATGAAATTAATTTTCAGATGAGCCGGGAGGTGTTGGATAAATAGCTCTTCCACATTCTGCTGAAAGTTTCTCAATTGAAAACGCAGGCTCCATGCTGAAAACACAAAACTTATCGTCTGACTTTCATGTAATTTACTATCTACTAAAAGAGAATTATCCAATAAATAAAACCCTTCGCTTTTTTGATTGATTTCTAAAATTCTATTGGTCCATTCTCGAATGGTATTCACCAAAACAGCTCTCTTTTTACTCTTCCGAATTAAATTCTTCGTTCTTTTTTCACCTAGACTTAAAAACAGCCCGTAATGTCCATCTTCAATGGTTCTGCTAATGCTATAATTCCCTTTCTTCAATCCATCTGACAATAAGCATTCTAATGGTTGATCGGTGTATAGGTATAACTTTCTAATGTCTTCTAACGCATTCGTTTCGAAAATATCATTTATGTGATCATCCACTATTATTTTACCATCGTCTTCTAGGTTAGAAATGGTCACATTCCACTCTTTTACTGATCTAGTCAACGACTTTTGGGGTGGAGAATCTATCCAAAGTTTTAACAATAACTCAAACGTTAGATAGGTTAAATTACTCCCCTCCATTTTTTTCATGGTGCCTCTGTAGACTCCAATCTCAGGCAGGTATTTCAGTAATAATTCTTTGCATTTAATCCGCTGAGCCAACGACTTGGGATAATTGCCATAATAGATATCAGGTAAATTCCTTTCAAAAGAAATATCAAATCGCTGTAATAGATGGCTCAACGTTTCATTCCGTTTCTTCAAAAAGTCCATTCTTAATTCCACCTTCTTGGTGAGCGAGATCTTGTCACTCTTTACAATTTGCTGATTGTATTCAGCATCCTGATTGTCAATAGAAAAGAAAGTACTAACTTCCGCCAACTGCTTCATTGAATTGGCAATAAACTGATCAAAAGGCAACAATAGATTTTCGAATTGCTCATTATTTACCTTTTGACTTTCTCGTATGTGACTACCTTTAATTTTATAGATTGTGGGAAATTCCTGGATCAGTTTATAGTATGTTGCAACATTTCTATTTCTTGTTTTAGTAGAGAAATAGAATGAGTTCGTTTTCTCATTACTCAACAAATAATTTCTCCGGACAGCTTGATCGATTTTATTGTATTGATAATCGACTTCATCTACATTAATCTCAACCGGTTTTCCGTCATTATAAATGTTTACCTTTTGTTTTTTTCTAGGATTAATGTACGGTAGATAATCTTCAGTAGAAATTATTTTAGTGTAAATTTTTGAACCATCAATAACTGCAAAATTTTTAAGCACCTGAACTCCTTCAATTTCATTCAAAGCACCTTTTACAACTTGCAAATGAATTTCATCGTGAAAAGGTAATAGCTCATCTTCTAAAATAAATCCATTGGCCACTTTAGGGCCTGAAAACACTTCGCTCAACTTTTTATCTTTCGACAATAGCTGCTCCATAGTATTCTTTGAGGGTTGTGTATTGACTAGCCTTTCATTGAATTCATAAAGCACAGTGGCTAGCAATTTCTCCGCTGAATGCTCCGACTCAAAGTAGAAATCTCCACTAAGAATTATATCTTTTTTTTCTATAATTCTAACTGAATTCAGGCTCCATCCAAAAATCTTATACTCTTGAAATAAAGTGTGTACATGACCGATTATTGATTCCCCATTTGTTTTACTATTCAGTTGGAGAATTAAATCAAATCGATCGGTAAATCCATCGACGACTAAAAGCCATGCATTGGCTACCCCTTCAATTTGGTCGATTAGCAGGATTCTAAAATCCTTTGCAGTTACTGGAGAAGTACTGAAAATATCCTCTGCCTTATACAGTGCATTTTCCTTTAGCTGAAATGATTTTTTCTCTTCTGAAGAATGCAACAAATCTTCAATAGAAAACCCCAATTTATAATCCAACTCTGTCAGCACATAAGAAAGTGTTTCTATAATTGTGATTCCAGGATCATGGGGATTATAATCTGTCCACAGCTTTCCACTTAGCTTTTGAGACCAAAGCAATGCTTCCTTTCTATAGGCGTAATAATCTGAAGGAAGGTCTTCAATTTGATTCAAAACCATAACATTAAGCTTTTTAAATACTAGATCTAATTGTTTAACTCTGCACCGTAAGCTGCCCCGGACTGGTAATGGAAATTAATCCGCCCCAAGCACAATTGCACTTTGAGTCATTGGTAATACAAGGCTGATTTCCTATCATTACTGTTGGACTACCTGGAGTCCATGGCCCGGGTGTGACAGGGATACACGGCATTGGTGTCAATACGCCCAAAGCAGCAGTAGTAGCAGCTGCAACTGTTGGATTGGCCAATGAATTACACATTGCAAAAGGGAGAATATTCAAAAAGGGCACATGATCCATTATATTCGCTACCGGCATAAAAGAGGATAAAACTCGGTTGGTCGGAAGTACCACTAAACTTGAAGGTGCTACACCAAAAGTACATTGTAACATTGCTCCCATAACTACATTCTGTCCCATATCTATTCTTTTTTTGGTTTATTTAAAATTACGATTGCGATTAAGGTCTCTGAAATCTTAATCGCTATAAAAAAAAGCGCATATGCAGCAATTAAAACTGCCCAATATTCTATTTCTGAGATGCCATAACTTGTTAATACAACATTCATATTGTAAAACTGCTCGGTCAACCAATCGTGCGTAATTGCTGCCATTGCTATGGCTAGAAACAAGATTATTATTAAATTCAAAATAGAGGTCGCGAAAAGCTGTTGTAACCAGCCGAAAAATGCTGCTAAGTATTTCATTATGGTAACCTTTTTTTAGATTTAAACTGCGTTTGCTCCTTGATGAAATAGATTCCATATCCGAATAATAGCCCCATCAATAATAGAAAGCCAGAAAAGGTATAAGGTGTTGCTAAAATGATATACAAACAGATACAGGGCGCTAACATTAAAAATAATAAGGAAATTAATGACCTCCTGAATATGACTTCTCGTATTTCATGTTGCCGCAGTGATAAGACGAATCCAAGAAAAAGTATTGCAGATATAATCAATAAGATAACCTTAACTAAAAAGATTCCCTCAATTGTTTCATACCAATCTTCAATGTTAAATTCAAAATTTGAATTTATGGAACGTTTAATTGGTGATTTTACACTTTCATCGCTTCCAAAGCTATACTCCAATAGTTGCCATAAATCGGTGTATCCATTGTCGTAGCCTAACGCCCAAATTCCTACTCCGGCTAATTTTTCAGTATTAATTAAATCATATTTATAAGTAAGAGATTCAATATCATCGTACCAAACTTGATGGTATTTATCTTCCAATTCTAGAAGAATATAGGCCGATTTACTTACCGGCTCAAGCAAAATGGAATCAGCCGAATAGTCCGACCTCACCTCTTTGTATAACAAACTACTTAGAAATTTAACTTTCTTGGTTGGCACTTCGGTATTGTCTACTTCCCAAAATGAACCGTAATAAGGAACCACCAACACCAGTTGATCTTGCGGCAATCCTTTTGCGATGTAATTATGCACAGAAGCCTCTACACTGTAGCTGCCCCAAATTGGTTGACTGTACATGGGAGCGACTGGACCAGCATCGTTGCTCCAACTTCCAAAATAGTCATACCCCATCAACAAAAAATATTCTAAGTGAGGCTTTAAACTACTTATATCATAAGAATTACTCGGATCAATGGCAGGAATAGTCATGTGAACTGTTTTGCCATGAGTCTTTAAACTATCAGATAGCCTATTGACATAATTCGTAAGATCTGCTCTACTATCAGCAGGCACATTTTCAAAATCCAACACCACACCCGCAACTTGTTTCAAGGAAACATTTAGAATATTTAATATCGATTCTATGCTTTTATCTTGTGCTGATTCACTGCTCAAAAACTGTCTATTGTTGTGCTGGGTAAAATTGGTAATAGTGATATTGACTTTGCAACTATGTTTTGCCGCAGAATCTAGAATACTACTCTCACTCCAATCAACGGAACTTTTAAGCTCTCCATTCTTTGGATTCAATTCATAAGTAAATAGAGCTAAATGTGTCAATAAATTAAAGTTGTAGCTCTTATATGCTGAACCCATCCAATATGGATGAAATCCGTATATAATTTTATTGACAGAACTACTACTTGCCTTGTAGGTTACATGTTTTATATTATGAATTGAATCCCACTTTTTTTCTAACTTTCCTGAACCTTCTAAAAGTATTTTACCGTACTTTTTTAAATCATTGATGTAAGCCGAAGTTACTGCTGTATCCTTGTGCACGAACTTAACTTTTCTTGGTGTAGCCTTAACCACTTTTTTTTTCTTGAAAACACCCATCAAAAACTTCTCTACTTTTTTAAAGTCTTTCTTTTTGCTTATTGAATCAGTATTCAATATATTAGTTGTTTTAATTATAGAACTAGAAGAAATTGATTTATAAGGCAGAAAGGTAATGGTGCAAAATGCAATAAATATGAATATCGATTTGAACTTCATGTAGTATAATTAATTAGAATAAAATTGCAAATTGATAACAGATTATAAAAGAGTATAAATACTCATTTTATGAAAGTTAATTTTTAAAGTATTACATTTAAATTTTTTATTAGAAATCAAACACATACACCTTTACTAACCCCACTAACTTATAATTAAATGATCAAAATTGCTCTTGCCGATGATGAGGCTTTATTTAGGGAAGCCGTATCAGGTCTACTAGAAAAATACCCCCACCTTGAAGTCGTATATTCTGTAAATGATGGAAAAGATTTAATTTCAGAAATTGAAAAACAAAAAATCATTCCTGACATATTTATTCTTGATTTAAGAATGAAGTATTTAGATGGAATTGAGACCACTAAAATTTTAAGTCAAAAATACGTCGACTGTAAAATCATAATCCTTACCTCCTACTATAGTCCTAGTTTTGTAAACTTTATGGTCAATTTAGGAATCAATGCCTTCCTCTCTAAATCTTTAGATCCTAAAGAATTAATTTTTGCGATAGACCTCGTGTATGAAAAGGGCCTTTATTTAACAGAAGACTATGCAAAAGCGATTCGCTCAAAAGTGAAGTCCAACAAAAAGCCAAACTTTTCAAAAGTAGAAAGTCTGACAAAAAGAGAAATTGAAGTATTAGAATACATTTGTCATGGCTATACGAATCAAGAAATTTCAGATAAAATATTCAGAAGTATTAGAACAATTGAAGGTCATCGCAAACATATCATGGAAAAAACAGGAACCAAAAACACCGCAGGAATAGTAGTGTTTGCCCTCGTTCACAAGATTATTGATATTGACAAAAAGTTCTTGGAATTCAAATTGGCTTAAATTAATTTGCCAATGTTATACTTCAAAACTGCACCTTCTCCAAAGTTGGCCCCACTTCTTATTTCTAAGGAATAATTAAAAGGGTCTCCTTTCCACCTCACATTAATTCTATTCCACCACTTCCAACCATAGATATTATGAATTTTCTTTATCCTACCTGAATTTCCGCTATAGGCATTCAACAGGAAAGCATGAAGCATAGCATATTTACCTTTACCATCAGTGGCGTGTGCTACAGCCATCATCTCAAATGCATTGACACCTTTCAAATCCAAAAGAATTGTTTTCCATTGCCCATCAGCTGGAACCTCTCCATGAGCAAAAGTTCCAACTCTACCAGCAGACCCAACGACACCTGCCACATCAAGCTCAAACTTCGGATCTTTACAATTTATTCCGACTTTATTCTCTCGCGTAATAACAAGTGCATCACCTAGTTTTGATGAAGCAATGCATAATCTCTTATTTCCACTATCACCAACTAGTTTAAATTTCCAAGAGGGTAATAAATCATTTATTTTTTCAAATAAGCTCATTATTTCTTCTCCATTCTCACCTTGTGGTGCTAACTCTAGTCCTGTATCAAAGTTTTTAGAAATTCCATCATCCAGACGATTGACTGTTGAATTGATTAAATCTTCAAAGTCTTTTTCAACAGGCCTTTTCCCATTTTTAAACTTTTCATACAAACTTTCTCTATTGAATATCTTGGACTTATTATTTTCGTTTTCCATTTTTTATCTATTATGGATTAATTTCATTAGTGCTTATCACAAAAAGAGATTTCTTTCTTTCATGTTTCTCTTTTAATGAAAGAGGCAATTCTCCTTGTTCTCTTATAATCAAATCTGTTCCTATCACCATATTCCCTATGGTTGTATCTTTAATCCCATCTTGAGCAACTGTAATGAATCTAATCTTGTGTTTTATGGAAGGAATCAAAATACTCTTATAAGTTGATGGTACAAGCTGCTCACTTGTTTCTGCACTATCGACGTATGAAAAGTTAGTGCCTGATTTTATAATTTGAACCGCTTCACAAACCTCAACTTTCCAAATTGATTTTATCTTATTTAAACCATTCAAAACATTAATGGTATTGAACGACATGTCAACATTCTCAATGTTCCCTTTAGAAAAAGCCCATGGAGAAATGGTTCTATTGATTAAATCAGTTAATTCTTCAAGCGGTGGAGTTTCTGCCAATCGATTTAAAATAATATCCACACAGACTTCCACAATTTCAATTTGTGGAGAAAATACTTTGATTTTTATACCCGGGTAGGAATGCCGCTTTATGTAATTCTCTATAGCTTCAATGCGCTCATAATGGATATTTTGCTGCTCCAACTCTCCCAAACTAGTGAAATTAGGCAAGACTATAATATGTACTTCACCAGCCTTTACACTTTCAGGAAACATTGTAGGGGTCGCCACTTTAATCCAAGCTAATTCATCAAACTCCTCAAACAGCATCCGTTTAAAATCCCTTGGGCGCACCATTCGATTTTTATGACCCAATAACTGAGCGGTTCGCTCAAACATTTGAGCTTCATTTTCTCCACCCCTGCCTCCAAAAGAAGACATTGGTTGACTTACTTGAGTAATTTGTTTTGGTTTACTCTTAAATTTTACAACAGTTTCAGGTTCTGCTAGTTTTATACTTTCTTCATGGCCAATATTAATCCGTTCAATTAAGCTACAATTGGGTTTAATCATTAAACATTTTCCAATCTTATTGGCATGCTTATTCTTTACTGATATGCGGATCCAATTTTTTTCTTTTGAATAAAATGGATTTTCATTATCGATATCATGTGGAACTCTAAATGTGATCATTCCAGAATTTAATCCTCGTTCTACTGTGTTCTCTAAAATGTTATCACTGGACAAAATAGACCAATGCTTTCCAGTCAAATACTCCAATTGAAAATCAGTATCAACCTTTTGAATAATGTTAGACTGTTCTAGTTTAACATAAAGACACAAAGCTGTACCCGTAATCAGTCCTTCGATTCCGAGGTATAAATAGGCCCTATCTTCAAAATTTGGAACCAAATTATTATCTGCTACACTTTCATTATTAGCAACCTTTAGTATTCCATGTGGATGTATGTGAAAGAAATCAAAAAGTTCTGAAGTATTCCCTCCATCAATCGCTTTTTTAACAACCGTATTGCTAGACTTATAATTAACGTTGATTTTCTTTACATATGGGATAAACGGAACATTAGGGGGAAAAAGGTTAAGCTTATTTTTTCTATCTCTAGCTTTCTCCTGAGAGAATAAAATTAATTCTTCGTTATAGACCTTACTTCCAAACCCAACATCAGGAGAAGACAACTCAAAGTTCACGAATGCTAACGGTGTCTCATTCGGTTTTAAGATACTCTCATCAGGGATTAATTTTGAATTTGACTTCTTAAAAATGGTTACTCCTTCAATAAGAGTGGTGTCTTTTAATTCACCATCGCTATCTAAATCAAATAGGTTATATTCCTTTTGATCTTTGCTTTGTAGAACAGCTATTTTAAAATCTTGATCCTTTAGCTCAACTGTTTTATAATCTTTGTAGTAATCCTCTAGGTTCGGACTAGGAGGCTGAAGCCAAACAATCTGTACGTCTATTTGAGATAAATTCTTGTAAATCCATTCTGAAGTTCCAATACTGAATTCGTCTTTTCTTAAAGGAGTAACTCCAAATAAAGGGAAAGGGCTTGCAGAGTCAATCAGTCCATGCTTATTATACAATGTCAGTTTAGTAGAATTATTCACCTCAATATTAACTCCAAGGCTTTTCCACCGCATACATTTCAAGAAAGAATAAGGATAATAGACTGTATTTTCTTTGATTTTAAACTCAATTAATGGATAAGGGCTCGTGTAGGTATCTCCATGCACTTCTTTTGAGAAAGGAACCCAAGCTTCGTCAATTGCGAGAAGACTAAAGTTTAACTTAATGGCATTGCTGGTCTTTTTTAGAAAGTCATAAAAATTAATCTGATATTTATTAATGGACATCCATTTAGTCAAACCGGTAATCTGAATATCAAATGCTTGATTGAGATAACTAAAAAACAATTCCTCTTGTGAATGTCGGTCTTTCTCAGCCAATTTTTCAAGTAATTTTCGACACTCTTCAGCGCTGTCATCCGACAATTCAATGATCAATTCATAGGAACGGTCTCCACCAAATGTCAAAAAAGATGGCGAAGCTAATGCCCAACCCACTGAAGCTATTTGCTCGATTTTCGGTTCTCCAAAAAAACACCATCCTTCTTTTTCGTTCGAATAATTACCTAGCAATTCAGAATTTACTTCATTTTGATAGATTCCTGTTATGGCATTTATTTTATTGGATGGAGCTATGTCATCCGAAGCGTTGATAAGTAAAGTTTTCAGTTCACTAATTCGTGTGTTGGTCAAATAGGAATCTGAAACTGTTGCGTATTCTTTCTCTTTACCAGACTCATCTGCTTCTCCTAACAATACAGTACCCTTCGGCAATACAAAGCTTTTCACCTCTTTATTCAATTGAAAAAAGACATAATTCTCATCAGGTCTTGCCTTTGCTTTCTCTTGTTGCAGTATATCCTTATAGTAATAATCTAAATGTCTTTTCGGGACCTCATTAATTTTCTCCTTAACTTTTTCATATGCTTTTAAGAATCCGTAAGCAAGGCCAATATGTGGAGGATGGAGTTCTGTACTAACCAACTCATCCCAATCTTTTTTCATTAACTCATTCTTGATTTGAAAAAGACAATTCAAAATCAAGTTAGTCGTTTCTTCAAACTTAACCTTTGTAGTTCCCTCTCTTTGTATGAAGGAGGAAACAGCTCTTTCTCGCTTCCGTTTCTTTATTTCATTAATTATAAAAGTAAAATCTTTGTCATTTTTAGTTTCTTCTATTAGAACATCTAGGCTTTTAAAGTCAAGGGATGCCAAACAACTTTCTAGCTCTTTTATAACCCATAACTGCAGATAGCTTTCCGCCTTCACAAACCACTTATAAAAAGTAGATAACACCTTTATTAAATATTTCCCTGAGTTATCAGAATCAATGATGTCCCAATTTTTCAGAATAAGGTCTCTTTCTTTTTGCCACCATGTTAAGTCAGATTCGTGAATTTCTACCCAAAAGAAGAGCAATTGACCTTTAAACAATTCATCCCACTTTCCCACCTCAACACCATTCTCAATAAATGGAATTTGCCCATAAGTAATTAACAGATCCTTTAGCAACTGCTGAATGGAACGGTCGTCAATCTTTAATTTATTGGGGTCGAGCATATGAAACATTAGATTTCTTAAAGGATTGGGTCATAAACAGTGGTCACTTGAATTGATTATTCGTGTATTCGTTCAAAGTCATCGATTTGAGTCCCTTGGGTGATGTAAAATGGAAAAACTAAATTCTGACGACTGTTGGTAGCTCTAATGACGTAACCGACTTCTATGTATATAATGCCTTCATCCATGGCATCTTCTAATCGAATTTCTGCCACTTCTATTCGGCTTTCATATAGTGTAATCGCATTCTGAATATCATCTTTCATAGCAGAATACAGGTTACTGTCCATGTTATCGAAAACCATTGGAAGCAAATTACACCCATAATCAGGACGCAACAAACGCTCCTTTTTCAGTGTATTGAGTAGTATGAATAAGCTTTCTTCGATATCCTTTTCGGCGGAAACCATTTTTACACTCTTGGTTTGCCAATTGAATTGAATGGGAAAACTCCAACCGATTCCTAAAAAGGCTTTTTCGCTTTCCTCGTTATAATTTAACAACTCCATAATCCAACTATTTTAACTGCAAGGTAGCAGCCAATCAGGGAAATGAAAAGAGTAGTTTTACGTGGTTTTTTTGGTAGAATGTCTCCTTTTTATAAAGTAAAGTTGTAATCTTATGGAACAGGTAAACTATTTCCCTCTTGTTTCTACTACATCTCTGTCAAGTTTCGTAAATTCAGATCCTTCAATTGGATTAAATCTAACTGGGAATAAACCAATTAGACCGCGTGGATCTTGTCCGTCTTCCGTTTCAGGTAGACCTTCTGGAAATTTAGCTTCAATCTGTATTGAGTTGGCTATATGCGTATTATTTCCATCCCCATCTTTAATGAGCGTTGCCTTCCAATAAACTTCTAAAGGCTTCAGATTAGAAAATTTACTTAATTTATAGATTGCACGTTCATAAGGAATCATATGTGAATTTGCCTGACTTGTTCCTGCAACAAGGTTTTGTGGAATATTTGGTCCACCAAGCCTGGCTCCTTGTAAATGCAACCACTCCCAACTCTGAGAACTAGCTTGTTCCTCATTAAACACATTTACATACTCCTTGGCTGAATATCCATCCATAGCTGCTTTTTGTCCTGAATCTCTACTACCACGCTTCGCAGATAAAGTATACTTCTTTTTTCTTGTTTTAGGATTTGCCTGAGGATTATCTGGAAGTGGTTTACTTAAATCTCCTACACTGCCTGCGACAAGTTTAGAGCTTAGATCTTTAATACCAGCTGTTGTGTGGGGTTGAATAATTACTCTTATAAATAGGTCTTCTATATCTTTATTTACAAATAAAAAATACTTTCCCATCCTTAAATCTGGATAAGGAAGATTGGCTGTATTATATAAATATTTATAATATTCGAGATCAGTAGTAGACTCAGGAATAATGTTTATTCCAGTATGTTTATTTTTTGGGTCAATATGGGCTAGCACATTTTTCATTTCATCTTCAATAGCTCTATCAACGTACATGTCTCCTTGTTCCCTTAAAAACCTAAACTCTATTCCTCCATAACTTCCCGAATCCTCCTCAGGTATTCCTCCCTCTAGCAAGTTACCAACCACATCATTTGTAAATTTATTTCCAGCTTCCTCTCCAATTAAAGACTTCTTCGCGTCTGCAACATCTTTAACACTAAATGGTCCATTTTCGTTAACATCCCAAAGCTCTAAATCAGATTGTAATATTTCAAGCATGTTCCGATCCTCATCTATTTCACCTTCCTTTGATTTTGCATTCTCTTCAGAACGTACGTTAGCAAAAAGTGCAGCAGGTGTTGAAGCTAATCGTTCACCCGTTAATGGGTTTTTAACCACATTCATAACTGCTTTTGTTACTGTTATCACTTTGTAATACAATTCAGGATTTGCTAGACTATCTTCTGTCAACAAACTATTTTCATAGAGCCCTTCTAAATAATCACCATCCAGTTCTTCTCCCTTCTCTAAGTGAGCTATTTGAATTTGTTTAATTCTTTCTTCAGAAAGTCTCTTAAATTTTGCTTGAATAATTTCTTTATCTAAACTTACTTCTCTCTGTTTAACAGAAACCTGATTTCTCGTTTGTTTAGACTTTTTCTGAAGAGGATTATTGGTAAATATCCCTTCAGAAATAGCCTTCCTACCCATCACATCTGCCTCTTTCTCTAAACTCACATCATCATTGATGTTTACCTTACCTTTTAACTGCAAACTAGGCCTCACTCTACCTTGTTTTTGTTGCACTACATGCCAAGCTTCGTGCGCTAAATGTTTCTCTTGCCCTCCTGCTAAATGAATTTGATTCCCCTGTGCATAGGCATGTGCATTCAATTGGGCTGGTTTGCTAGAATTATAATGCACTTTTACATCATCTAAGCTATGACCTGAAAGACTTTCAATTCCTGCTTTGAGTTGATCGGGTAAGCCAGTATCATTCCTTTGAATGGATTTCTCTTTCAATTGCAACTCCTGTTGAAATTCAGGGTTCTTATTTCCCTTTTGAATTCCAACCTTAGAAGAGGAGTGAACTATCTTTTCTTCTGATTGACTTACTTCTTGGTGGTCGTACATCACATTATTATTAATGTAGTTATAAGTATTTTATTCCTCCACTTCCATTTTTGATGAAGTATCAGTTACGAAATCACTGTCTTCTGAATCCCACTCTTCATTAGAAGGCCAAAAACCACGAGAATCATGATGGTGTGTTCGTCTTGTAACATCTCCTAACTCATCTTTGTGGATGATATTCTCTTGAAAATGGTTTCTATTTCCAACATAAAAAGGACTATTTAAATCAACTTTATTTCCTTTTTTTAAATCATTCGAATTTTCAACTGACCAACCAGCTACACCTAACTTTTCATTTAATTTATTATCTATTATTGTTTCCCAGTCATCATTCACAACATTGTTATTCTTATCGACATATTTAGGGCCGATTGCATAAAATTTCGAATTTGCTATATTTTCAGGTGTTAAAACACTACTAGCAGGAAAAACCTCGACACCGTAGCGTAATCTTGCTCCATCCAATTCATCTTCAGTATATCCATTCCTTAAGGTTAATAACATTGCTTTTGCATTATACTCTGCTACGTTTAAATGACTTAAATTCATTTCTGCTCTTTGAGGAAATAAATTCTCACTTATTGCAAGCCCACCTAAGTGAGCATTTAGGAGATGCATTGCTGTGGGGCCTTTTGCACTTTTATGTTCTTTCTTATCCTTATAACTAAATGAAGAATCAGTATAAATTCCGGTACGTGTGAAAGCACTACTTTCAGTCCCTAATAATGGATCGTAAGGATCTAAATAAGCGTACATAGATTTTCCGACTAGCTGCCTCTTTTTTTCTCCATTCCCATCCAAGTAACCTTGCATTCCTGAGTTATGAAAAATTTCTGTTTTTAACTGGATTGAATCTTGATGATCAGTAACCTCCTTGGTTCTATTTTCTGTGGCTTTTAATTGCAGAGCTTTCCTTCCCATCACATCTGCTTCTTTCTCTAAGCCTAAATTGTCATTCACCGCTGCCCCATTCACATTCACCGTAGGTTTTACTCTTCCTTGTTTTTGTTGCACCACATGCCAAGCTTCGTGAGCTAAGTGTTTTTCTTGCCCTCCACCTAAATGAATTTGATTACCCTGTGCATACGCATGGGCATTCAATTGTGCTGGTTTACTAGAATTGTAATGTACTTTCACATCATCTAGACTATGACCAGACAAATTTTCTATCCCTGATTTTAGATGATCCGGCAATCCAGTTTTATTCGGCTTTCGTTGAATCGCCTTTTTCAATTGCAGCTCTTTCTGAAATTCTTGATTCTTGTTTTTTCGTTGAATTCCAGCTTTTGAGCTCGATTGTTTTGCTTCACTTTTACTTTCGCTTTTTTCTTGAGAGTCGTACATCATTCTATGTTTTTAATTAATAGAAACCATTGCTCCTTTTATAGTCGTATTTCCTGATGCCTTAAATTCAGCACTCGCCTCTCCTTGAGCAGTTAAAGAAGCACTTGCTTTTAGGGTAGAATTTAGTCCTTCTAAGTTTAAAGCACTACTGGCTTTTACCGTTACATTTGTTCCTCCTTGCATACTTACCGCCTGATCCGCTTTAATGGTAATTCCTTTTGCACTTATTGTTAAGTCATCCGCAGCTTTTATTGTCATTGCTTTTTTACTTTCAATGGTCACTCCACTGTCGTCCATCTTAATCTGATTCTCATTCTGATCTGTAATTGTCACTCCTTTATCTTTATCACTGATCACAATAATGTTCTTACCAGGAGTTTGTATGGTGATGATTTTATCCTCTTCATTGAAATCTATTTCCAATTTGCTTTTAGTAAGGAAGTTCTTGTGTGTATTGTCTTCATCGGGTGTCTGTGATGGCGCATTCTTTTTGCTATACACACTTCCCAATATTATTGGTGCAGATGGATGATCGTCCAAAAAGCCTAGAATCACTTCGTCTCCAACTTCGGGGTAAAAGAACGCACCAAATCCGTTGGAAGCATAGAAAGTACTCAGTCTCGCCCAAATGCCATCATCACTTGATTGTATCAATGGAAGCGTCACTTGCACTCTAAACTCATCATTGGGGTCGCTATCGATCTTCTTCACCACTCCTATCTGCAAACCATTCATCGCTGGCAATCTCCCACCTGCTTTCAAGGCATCTACATTATTCTCCTCTACAAACCATTGTGCATCTATTCCTATTCCAAGCTCTGTCGTCCAGGCGCCATCTTCTAAAACGTGGTGCACTGACCCCACAAAAAGATCTCCGTTTAAGGCTTTGGACACTCCGACTAACTTCACCAATGTATTTGGTTTGATGGCAGCATTTCCATTACACATCACATGACCATTAAACCGAGAGAGTCGATTTTTTATCAATTTAGCATTGGCCCACGCCTTTAATGCATCATCCTTTAAAGGTGTATTGGTTTGTAATTGTGCATTCGCACTGATTACTGTAGAAAGTTTCTTTCCATCAATGTTTCCTTCTGCATTAACTGTAGGCTCTTCGGACGCTCCTTTTACTAGAGCTTGAGTATCCGGATCCCAAGAGACGGCATTTACTGCCTGAACTTGGTCATTCGAATTAAGACCCAAATTCATATCTATCAAGGTATCTCCGTAAGTAATTGTAGCCACAGTACTGTCGCTAACGGCAGGCTTTTTCACATTGAATGTACCATCGTCTGTTATGACAACCAATCCATTTATCTCTGCCCTACTCAATACAAAATCCCAATCATAGGCTCCATATTGGATCACTTCTTCGTTCTGTACGGTGGTACTATCTACTGATGATGAAAAGCTATAGTTTCCCAACACTTTACTAATGATATCACTGTCCTTACTTTTCAAGAAGTAGGCGTTCTTTCGTTCCAATGTCGATTTGACTGCTTCATCTTTGCACTTGATAGAAATAGTAGGTCCATCTTCCGGATCTACTATAACGGACAAACTCATTATGATACCCTTAAAGATGGTGTCTTCCGAAGACTCATATCCGGCTTTAATTTCTATTGCCGTTCCCGGATCAAAATTACCTGAATCACTGTTTTCAAAACTTTCAGCAGCCTTACTACCATCATTCAAAATCACTTCAGCCCAAGAAATCTTATTGATACTTTTGGTCACATTAATGCTCTTTATTGTAGCAGAAGTTTCCTTCCCTTTCAATAAGACCGTAATTAATAAAAGATCAATAGAATCTGACATATCTTTATTTGTTTAATTGAGGGAACAATAACACTTTACCATCCCTCACCTTTCGGAACGTATCTAAATCGTTCGCACGAGCGACTTCTATATATAAACTGCCTTCTTTGTAGATCTCAGAACAGAACAACTGGATGTTATTCGTTGGTTTCATTACTTTCAGATGGCTCATATCAGGCGATTGTTTATTCGCTTTGGCAGCCATCAATTTTGCATTTGTAAACCCTGAGAAGCTTACATCTGCTTTTGCCCTTAATGGTTTCCCATTAGGAGAAAACATCGTGTAGTTGATAGACAGCTTTGTTAGGTTGCAATAGAAAACCAAAGAGCCCCACAGAATCTTTATATAATTGGTCCGGTGATTTTTTCCATTGTACTGGTAAATCACCTTCTTCAATTCTGAGATTTGAGCTCCTACCGTTTTCTTGTTTCCTGCTACCCCAGTCCCATCCAAATAAATGCTAAAATCAACAGTTTCTGTGTCAACACTATTAAATTTAGGCGCATTTCCTTCACCTTCTGCTACAGACTTGGTTTCAGAAAATTTTACTCCATGATTATGCGTATAACTCTCTGGATTAATAGATGCCACAAAAGTTCCTTCCTCTGAAGAATAAGAGGTATCAGAATAAGCTATCAATTTTAACTTGACAAGACTCGCAGATTTTGCCATATTTAACGCTCATTTAAGTGTTTAAAATGTCTGATTAATCTATTGGTACAAACTTTAATTATTTCATCTTTCATTCTTTTATCGTCAACTTCTGATCGTTGCTTTGGCTTATCAGTAATCGTTGATTTTATCACCAGCTCTTTAATTATTAACGTCATATTATAAGGTATTAAAATAACTGTATGAAAACTTGATCGACTCCACCGCATAACTGTTCTCCATTGCATCGAATTTGCCAATGCTCCAACTAATCGGCCAAGCATCGTTAAATGACCAACTAATAGCAGGAGCGCCTTTTTCGTCCAACAGGTGCACCAAAATCTGCGTTCTTTTAAACCCATTCAATGATGGATTGATTAAAATAGATGAACAAAGTTTTCCAAGCATTGAATCTTTAGGAACAAATCCTCTTTTCAATTCAAGATTGGAAAACTTTGGTCTAGTAGGTACTTTATGTTTAAACCCATTCTCACCGCCTTCTGCAATTTCTTCAATGTCCATTTCAACTGAGATACCATCTACCTCCTTAAAGGAATACATGGCACCAGCAATCTTAACTTTAAAGTAAAACGAAGGAGACGGATAATCAAAGGTCATAATCTTACTTATTAGCTATTACAAGCCCTTCATGAGCTATTTCGATAGTTTCTACTGCTACTTCATTCCCATCCGACTTTAAGTCCGTTCCGGTTATTTTGGTAGGCCAAGCATTTTGTAGCTCCCAAGTCATAGTGGCATTGCCGCCTTCATCTAACAATTTGATGGTAATCGTTACTCTTTCGATGGTATTCATTTTAATCTTATTGTACCAATCAAAGAATTGATTATCCTTCACAAATACACCCTTTTTAAAGGTGATGTTACTGAATTTAGTCATTCCAGGCATTTTAATAGTTGAGAATATAGAACTATCTCCGGCTCTATATTCTATCGGTTGTGATTCCACATCAAGACCTGAAATCTCTTGAAAAGAAGTATTTGCCATTGCCCCACCGAAATCTACAGTAAAGTAAAATTTTGAAATAGGCCACGCTTTCTGTGATGCACTTTGTGCTGATCCGTTATCTGCCATGATATTATATTTTAAGTTGTATTAAATTAGTTAGATGAATTAAGATTTTTGCATTTGTTGTTCAAATGTGATTACAATGAACTCTGCTGGTCTAGAGATCGCGACTTTAACTTCAATTCGCATGATTCCTTCTAGAATATCTACAGCAGTCATAGTGGAACCAAGCCCTACACTTACTGAAAATGCATCAGCTGGAGCTGCTCCTGCTAACGCTCCTTGCTTCCATACATTGGTTAAGAAATTAGAGATCATGGCATCAATTGAAACCCATGTATTCTTCACATTTGGTTCAAAAACATACGCTTTTGATGCAAACTTGATCGATTGCTCCAACATTATCATTGTTCGTCTAACATTCATATACCTCCAATCTAAACTATTGGCATCTAATGTTCTTGCGCCCCAAACCATTGTACCTAAACCTACGAAAGGTCGAATGGCACAAATTGCTTTTCCTAAAATGGGTGCATTTAAATCTTCTTGTTGATTATGATCTATTAAAACCGATGGAGAAATCACACTACTCATAGCCACATTAGCTGGTGCTTTCCAAACTCCAATTTGACTATCTACTAAAGAATATACTCCTGCCATAGCCGCAGATGGTGGCATTAAATTTTTCTTCTTTAAAATAGCTTCCATTACAGTTTTGTATTCCGGAATGGCTATTGAAAGTACACTATTGATAGTATGATCATCTGGAGCTGTAGCTGCACCATCAGCTGCTTTTCCTTCTTTACCGTCTGCTTCCTCACCTGAGTCTCCTGCAGGTGCAGCAGCACCCATGCCGTCAACAAATGGTTTCAAAGCAGCTTGTTGACTCTCTTTTAAATTTTTAATGAAATCGTTACAAACACCTTGTAATACTCCAATTCCATCTGAATTGAGGTTTCTAAAATTGAGCTCAGTTTGCTGAATAACAGAAGTATTTAAATAAGGATAATAGGCGGCTCCGTAACTCAAGAAATCAGAAGAAACTGAATTTCTAAAATTATCAACTGGATTATAAGTTGGATCTTCTAATCCTTTATTTCCGTTGAATACATCTAGTATTGCAACTCTGTTTTGCTGAACTCCACAATGCATCAACATTTGTTGTTGTAAAGGGTAGCATACTGTATCTTCCAATAAGACAGCATCAGGAATTACTAACATCGTAGGCTCTGACTCCTTCTCCAATTTCTTTATCCCTCCTTCAAATGGTGTAGAAGAAAAGTCAGGAGTAATCACCCCATCTCCATAGGTACCTACTGCGACTATGAAACAACTTCCTCCACCATTTTGATAAAAGAATTTCATCGATTCATACAAGTTAAAACGAGTACCAGCATCCACTTTCAATTCATAGGATTTATTTTCCAAATGAACATCAGGTGTAGGCGCACCCTCTTTAGTTGGATCTACTTCGGCTAAACCGTAGGTGGTGTGACATCCGATCCCAAAAAATTGTTCGAACTCTTTGAAAGAGTCTACTCTTACAGGTTTATTAAGAAGGGACTGCCCTTTGAATTTCGCTTTTTCAGTATATCCGACAAAAGCGGGAATGGCAGTTTCTACACCTGCTACAGAATTGGGGAATGCACTTTTCTCTTGAATGTAGACTCCCGGAGTTTTTAAAGTTAATGACATATTTATAGATTTAATTAATTTACAATTTGATATATACTGGACTTAATTCTTTCTCATCTAAACTCTCTTTGTAGCGAAAATCAGGAAATGGCAACTTTTTTTTATAGTTATGAAAGTCAAAAGAATCATTTTTTGGCTCCCACCTCAATGACAGTCTGTCATTTGAATACTTAAAATAGGGTAAAGCTGTTTTAGAGGTAAACCAGAGTTCTCCACTTTTTAATTCACTCTCAAATTCTAGCTCCTCTTTTTTATCTTCTATCGTAAATTTCCAATCAGCAAGTTCAAAATCGGCCTGAATACGATATTGCCAACGAGTAGTTGCTGTTTTAAAATGCACTTCAAAGTATAAATTATCCGTCACGAATTCACTTTTAATGGCTACTACCCCTATTGCATTTCTTGGTTTGGCGGCTTTATTTAATCCAAACTTGAGAATGCTATCCTCATTAAGCCTATCCGCTTTCAATATGAACTTATCTTTTGCTTTACCTTCCTCTAAATCACTCCAAATAAACTTTGGATAATCAAACAATAAATTCTGACCAAAAGCTGAGTAACTAATGACGTCAGTATTTATATAAACTAACCAAAAGCAGAAGTATTCGTATTCAGATAGTAAAGACTTGTCTTCTTCGCTATAGCACCTCAAACTGCCAATATCACTTTTAAAACGCAGTCTACTTTTAAACTCAAATTGTTTCAAATCAGGGAATGGAATAAGAGAAAGGTGATTGCTTATACCTTGCTCATATTCATGTATCATTGATATGTTAAAAATCTCAATCACATCCCCGTTTTTAATTCCGGATCACTTACACTAGCATATCTAGCTTCCATTGCATCCGAATCAATAGAAATCATCTTCATTTTATAAATTACTGAAGGTTGATAGTTAGCTCCTAAAGCCCCCCAAAACCTACTCATATTATCAATTTCAATATTTACAAGCTCGAAATTCAACCGCTCAATTTTATTTGGCATTGCAGTGGTATCCGCAGTGAAAATTTTATTCTGCTGAAAAAACTGAATGATAAAGGATAGCCAGTGAAGCCCTTCCAAGTAGTTTGAATCCTTAAAGTCCATTGAAAACAGCAGATATACATTCAAGAATACTGGTGGATTCTTCTTTTGAAACTCGCCATCCCTTTCTGTATAGGACAATCTGTTCGACATTGCCTCTTCTTCCTCTATATTCACTATAGCCATCTTGATCACATTGTCATCCGAAGATTTATCTGAATTGGATTCACTCAGTGACGAAAGTTGTAAAATAGCTTGAGTGTTTCCAGACTTATTTGATAGGAATTCGTCCAGCTTATTTTTTGTAAATTCTATGGCGTTTGACAACATAATAATAGTGTTGTTACAAACCTATATCAAATTGAATTAAATTAATAGCGTATAATTACCCTTAACCAAAAACCAAGTAGAAGTACTTATAAAATGAAGAAGAATGAGTAGTAGTAATTTAAGAATAACCAAAATTTTAAATTAATTACATTAAAAATGTAGTTCTAAAAAATGGGAAACTACACTCTATAACTACTAAAGTTATATACATTAAATTAGCATTTTAATTATACCCTATCACAACTAAAAAGCTAATTATGAAAATTAGAATCATACTATACTTCTTTTGTTTTATATTATATTCTTGCAGTGATGAAAATATTCCAGAAAATGCAGCAGCCGAAGAACAAGTAGAACGATTCGATCAGATACTTCATGAAAATAATTCAGGTGAGGCACCTATAGAGAAAGAAAATACAGATGTGTACATCGGAACTATTGAAGAACAAAGCAACTCCATTATAAATGCGAAAGACTATAAAGTGATATTGACTGTTGACAGTCTCTTTAAAATGAATGAGAATGGCATTCTGAAAGTGTGGATTGGACAAGACTCTTTAGAACAGAAGTTGGAAAGCGGCATGATAAAAGACGAAACTACTATTCCATCGAACCTAGGAAGTTATGCAACCATTACGCCATTTGCCCCTGATTTTGAAATATTAAATGCGGACGAGAAAAAATGCTATGCCATTGACCCAAGTGGTTCTTCCATTATTTTCACTTTAATTCCAAATAAAATTGGCTCACATAGAATTAGTGCGGTAGTTGAAATATTTAAAAATCCAACCTGTACTGGCTCCTCTATTCCAAAGACATCAAGAACGTTAGCTGTAGAAGTGATTGTAGATAACAAAAAGGAGTTCAACGGAAAGATGCACGAACTTTGGACCATCTTTTGGGAGAAATTTTTAACTTTTTGGGGCGCTTTAGTGGCGCTAATTTTAGGAACGATTCTATTCGTGATTCGTAAAAAAATCAAAAAAAACACCGGTTACGAGGAAATCGAAAAATGAGTAAGTAACAATTCTATCATTGTTGTCCGATTAAAATTCCGAATTGAAAACAAATGCTAATTTTGATGATGTCCCTTGAATTTTTGTTTTTGGAAAATAAAATGAATCCTTAGAGAAACCGGGAAGCTCCAATCTGTGATTGGAGATCACCCGGCTGAACTTAGGATTTATAAAATTTGGAGGAAATAAAAATTCAAAGGACGAGCTTTTTTTGTTTCGTTTTTTTGGCGGACAAAAAAATGAAAAATCTAAATCAAAAAAAGTAAGCCCCAATCTAACATTAATTAAATGGACTTTTCATTTCTAATAAATAGTATGTTGATTTAAAGTTAGATGTATTTTTAATATTTATTTTAATTCGATATACTTTTATTTTTTATCGGACAGTAGTGCAATTCTATAAAACTAAAATTTTCACCTACTCATTCCAAATCATCATTCACTTCAATTTTTGAATTTCCATTTCCTCTTTTTTAAACTCGAAAATGTTGGACAGTCCTGAAGTTTTGTAATTCTTAAGCTAATAACTCCGGAGCATTTGCATTCACCAATTTCTTTACAAATTCATCAATCTCTTTCTTGTACGTTTCTGTTAATACTTCCCCATGTGCTTTCAAAGCTTGCATGTTTTTAGGACTCGCATCATCCATTTCATTATTCACCGAATTGGGTAGTGTAGCTTCTATCCGAACATATTGATCAGGACAACCGATGGCATCATAGATTTGACGCACTTGGTAATCGACCGTCTCTGCTACTCCACTCATCATGATGTCAATCACGGGCTTTACCCATTCTGCCAATCCCCAATTCTTTGCTTTATTGTAAGGATAAATCTTTTTGTTGCTACCAGTTCCCAATGAAAGAATTAACATATCAGAAGCAGTAACAGCCGATTGAGTATCTTCTTTTCTGAATAAGTTTCGTGCCTCTGCATATGCACAAAGCGTTGGATTATTGGCAAACAAACCACCATCAACCAACGTATAGTCACGATTTAAATCATCTTTGATGCGGGCGCATTCAAAATAAGTGGGAGCAGATGCGGTACTTTCAGCCACTTCCCTTACCAGAAAATTATTGCCACTTTTAACTGCATCGTGTTGAGTAAAAAAATGGGCTTTCCTTTTTTCTATTTCGTAGGCGGTGATCAGCGTTGGTTTTAATAATTCACTTAAAAGTGCATCTCCCATGTACTCTTTTAGCACCTTTTGCATTCCTTTTTTAGGATACTTCTCATCCAGAATTCCACCTCCAGATTTTATCTTATGAAAGAGGGAATTTTTAAAGATCTCTTCTCCATATTCTAAATACAAATCAACAATCTGACTGGCCGTATATTTTGGGTTGTCATTGGTTTTATTCTTGATTAGGTAACAGCAACTTAAAATACCTCCTGTACTTGTACCAGCGATCAAATCAAAGTAATCTGCAATTCTAGCATTGGGATTGCCACTCACTTCTTTCAATTTATTTTCGATGTAGATTAATATGGTACCAGGGATAATTCCTCTAATTCCTCCACCATCAATAGAGAGTATTCGGGTAAACTTTTTTTTAGCAGTCATTGTATTTAGTTTTTATTTATGATGAATTGATTATTTACTTTTATCGCCTGGACCTCCAAAGCCAAGGTTTAAGGCTATTAAGGACACCAATGTATTGGAAGGATTGAGAATAGGATCAAACTTCTTTCCTAAAGAGTAGCTTAAGACCAGGTCTTTCCTTAAATTATAACTCACCGATCCTACATATTGAATATCTGATTCACTTTCTCTTCTGTACAACTCATTTCCTTCACTGTCCAACCCAGCAGGGATTTCTGTATTACTTGATCTACCAACAACTTCTATATTAAAGGCAATGTTTCTAAATTGGGTGTTTATTGCAAATCCATAATTCAGGTTATTCTTAAAGGTTGTAGACGTTGGAAAGTATTTTTGATAATAATTCAAATCGTAAAGGTCATACCGCAAAACAGTTAAAAATTGTAGGAATTCAAGACTTCCACCAAAATTATAACTTGGAGTAAACCATAATGACATTCTTGGAGCATAAGAAAATTCAAAATTATTGGTCGGAAAGTTCAATAAAGTAGATGCCGCAAAGTCCATAGAAAATCCTTGACGATTGCCTAAATAGGTTTTAAAGTTTTCAAGAATACTTCCCTTTATAACTTTCTCAATTTCACTTATAATCACAACATCCAAACTATCTAAAAAAGGATCTGGTTTGTCCATATCGAGCAAAGGGAGTCGGCTAATTATGGCATTTGAAATTGAATCGATGAGGTTTTCATTTTTAAGATTTCCAATCACCCTTAAATTAGTATCTGTAACATTCTTTAAATAAACCAAATACTCTTTTGGGGTAGTGAACAATGCATTGGCGAAAGTGTAGTTGAAACTCCCTTGAATGGAAGTAGCCAGTTCATTTTTTTTATCTATCGCTTGAATGGCCTCCGCTCCTATTTTTAAGTCCTTTTTAGTGGGGTAAAATACTTTTGACCTTACTCCAAATGCGATGGCCTCCGAATTTCCTCCATTTCCCAAAGCAAAGCTTTGAGTGGATGCCACTGAAATTGAAAAATTTCTACCCAACTGATCAAGTGAACTGCTAGGATTGATGTAATCTTCCAAACTCAACCCATGATTAGATGCCCAATAAGGCGTAAACTCCAATGAAAAGTTATTTGGAATTATAGAACTATTCGAGTCATTCATGCTAGTGAATACTGCCGTTTCTAACGCTTTAAAAGACTTTGGCTGAAGGATTACTGTTGGTTGCACATCAAGCATACTAGCAGCAGGAGAACTAGGGGTCTTTAACTTATTCAACTGATCTTGCCCAAATAAACAAAACGAATAGACAGTTATTCCTACGTAGGTTATCAGTTTTTTCATGGCTTCGTACATTTCATGTATAAATAAATCACTTGCTCATCCGCTTCTGATTTAGGCTTACTATGCAATACAATGCTAATCCCATTTACTTTGAATTCTACACTAATTTCATCCTCTTCTGGAATTGGATTTACGACATTACAAGTAACCACAATCAATCTATCTCTCAAGTTTTGAGACATTCCAATAGAAGTAGAACCTGAGTTTTGAATAGTGTAAAACTCCTTCACTGATGTTCGAATATTGGCAGCACTTCTATTTCCATCTGAAAGCAATTCAACACTGAATTGTACGTCTTTGCCATCCTCAATTGGCAATTTTATGTTTCGATAACGGTAAGATTTAATCATAGTGGTTTTGTTTTTAGTTTGATTCGTTAAAGTGTTAATTACCAGATACTGGATAAATTTGGTTTAGGTAAGCACGAATCAACATGGAGGTATCAAATTCAGTGATTATAAATCGTTCCTCTTCATCCGCTTTGTATCCTTCTTTAAAGTACCTGAACTTATTTTGAAGCACTTTTATATCGTTTTGATCTCCATCTTCCAATTTACCCAATACTTCAAAAATACTAGCTAAGAGCTTAAATACCTCCTCTTTATTGTCAGCTTTAAATTTTAAATTGATCGATCCTCTATAATTAATAATTTCACTTCTTAACTTACCGATGATGCTGTAAAAGCTTTTTTCAGATTGACTTAGGTTTTCACCACAATTGTTTAGGCTTTCCGTTAAGTTTTGGTTGATTGTTCTTATTTCCTTCAGTTTAGAATTCAATCGCTGGGTATCCGTCTGCAAAGGAGGAATAAGTGTGCAACTTTTCAATTGCTCCACCAAATAATCAGCGAGTTTTTCATCGGTGTCAAATTCATTGGAAATATTGGCCCGTTCAGAAACGGAATGAATACTAATGGATTGATCATTGAAATCAACTCCTTTGAATACTGCAACAACCGCAATAACGACTTCGATGATTAAGGTGTAGAACAGTTTATTGAGGTAATTTTCCTTGATCCCTTTAATCACGTTGGTTATACCCAAGAGTGTGATAATAGCAGTAACAGAAAAGATGATAATAAAGACCCAAATGATTGTTTTCAATTCCATTTTTAAGAGTTGTTTAGTTGATACATTTCATTTATTGCAATTTAATTGGACTAAATGTAGTTCATTTATCTTGTCGATAAAATGAGGGAAATCACCCATTTTTTGGGGAACATGTTATCCTATTTCTGATTGATTTATTTTGGGAAGCTTACAAATAGCAATTAGAGGATACTAGTTTTAAGTACTATATATTATTTTACAAAAATTTTAAATTATATTTACGCAATATTTAAAAATCTATTTTATGAAAAATCAACCAATTAAACTATTTATTCTTTCCATTATTTTCATTTTATCGTTTAATGAAGTTAACGCTCAGGATAAATGCAAATATTCATTTGACAAAGAGGATCCAATGACAAATGAAAGAGTAAGGAGAAATTATATAAAAGGAAAACCATTTTTCCAATTTGCCTTTTATAGAAAAGCCGATGATTTTCGATTTGAAACTTTGTTGAAATTTAATGGAACCCAGGAATTTATTGTTCCAAAAGGTCAAGAAATGAATATCAAGTTAGGTAATGGAGATGTTATTATAGTATTGAATGCCGATGCTGCTACTCCTAATTCATATGTTTCAGGGCCTCAAGTAATGACTAATTATTCAATGTCTTATTTTGCCACAAAAGAGCAAATGGAGTTAATGGCTAAACATGGAATCTCGGTAGTTGCTACCCATTTAGGTAATAAGACATATACGTTGGAGTTCAAAGAAAAGAATTTAGAAAAAGATAAAGCCAAAATTGCTTGTATGCTAGTTGATTAAACTTAATAATAATCGAACTAAATACTAATTACACTTAGCTGTAATTTGATAAAAAGCATTTGCTACTAAGCTTCTAAAGCGATCTATAAATCAGACTTCTTATGTTTGGATTTTAGGTCGCTTTTTTACTTTCTTTCGTTCAAGAAGCAGAAAAATGTAAAATTGATAATTTGGAACATTTTATCAATTAAAATAATGGTTCAAAAAAACCAAAAGGACTAATTAACTCACATTTTTTTATGAAATCCTCACGGACTTTATTATCAATTCCTAAGACTTCTTTCTTATAAACTTTACTATCATAATCAAATGCGATTAATAGAATTTTAAGAAAGCTTTCTTCATTATCACATATTAATGTATCTCTATTTTCAATATCATCAGCATAGACAACAAAAATCTCATAGGATTCTTCATCTAACATTAAGTAACCTCCCTCTATATTAGCAATAACCAGTAGGCCATTTATTTTTCTTAATACATCCGAAAAGGTTACATTGTTTATTGAAAATAAACTTAGTTCATACTTTGTAAGTAGATCAACTATTTTAGAATTACTAATATTATTTAAACTTCCTTTTTTGAGTTTGATGTCTAACCTTTCTGTTGTAGTTTTAGCAAACTCGAGGCTGTAGCCTGAATTTACTAAATCATCTATATTAGGTTTCAATTCTTCTAATTTTTGTATAAATTCTTCTAACCTCATAATATTAATTAAATCCCAATCGCTCAGAGACCTTCATCCGTGTGTATAATTTTAGAGGACTTTTAGTCCATTGACTTACAATCCTACACAGGAAATACAAAACAAATAAACTGGACCATTACCCTTCAATTTTTAATGAAGAGCATAATGCATCATAAAGCTTCCTACTGAACTCGCATTCATCTATTAAACCGGGTGTTACTAATGTGTACATGTATAAATTGGATAGAATTAATTTAGAATTATAAGATTCTACATCAAACTCCAAGGCAGGTGTTATTTGCTCTTCGACTATTATATTTAAATCCACAGAACTTAACTTACTATGCAAAACTAGAAAGCAAGATTCTCCTTTTTCATTTATTACAAATCCAACATCATCATGCCGATCATACATTTCTTTATCCTTTGCATAGAAAAGGTCTATTTGACCATCTTCGGATAAATCCTCCACAATAAAGTCTTTCCAAAAGGAAGTTATTTTTTTATTAAATTCAATTTTAAACTTATTAAAATCTTTATCTGAAAAGATAACATTATCTACTCCTGTAATCATCGTCTAAAAATTAATTTTTTTCCAATTCTTGTAATATAATCCTGTTCGCGCGGACGTCTTAGTCTAAGTATATTATTTAGGAGGACTTTTAGACCTTCAAATTACCAAACTAACATGAATATTGATTATTGGATCATTACCTATTTCCTATATTTATTGATTTGACACTATAAATTTTTCGTCCATTCTGATCAGCTGTAATAACGATTCTAGGTTCAAATTCACCAACTATTCGAGCAGACTGACGCACACCTCCACCTTCGAGTAATTTTATAACTCCGTAACGTGAATCTAATTCATCTAAGATTACAGGTATGTTCTTATTTTCTAATAAATAATATCGATTAGTGTTTTTTACTAAAAACCCTCTCCAATAATCAATTTCTCCATCACCATCATAGATATCACAATTATTACAGTAAAATACCAAACTAACATATAACAAAGTATCTCTATCACTACAAGCAATTGCAAATGACTCATTATCTTCTAAAGTATGAACTAAATTACCATAGGTTTGTTTCAGTAAAGTATCAATCTGATTGCCAAAATAGTACATAATTCCTTGATTATTATGCTGTGCAAACAAATTAGAAAATAGCAGTATTGCGAAAAATAAAATGATACACTTCTTCATAATTGTAATAATAAGTAAAGGTATTTTTATAGATTCTGATAAATAGTCTACTAAAATAACATAATTAAAACCAGTTCAAGGACGTCCTCATCAGTGTGTACAATTTAAGAGGATTTATAGTCTCTGAGTAACAACACTACAAAGAAAATGCAAAATATAAATTCTTCCTCATTCTAACTTTAAGCTACTTAAAAACTCACTTAAACTGTTGGAAATAAAATAAATATTGAATCTATTTTTATCAGAATAAGTAGAATAATCAACTTCATTTTCATGATCCCAAAAGTAGATACTTCCATTATCACAATCTTGACAAATTAAATTACCAAAAGGGTCATTTGCAATAGGTAAGAAACTATTAGGAATTCTTTTCTCTTCTACCTTAAAGTCGTTAATGTAATCAAATAAACTGTCAAATTCTCCAGCATAGATTGCTAAGAACCAATTTACTCTAGATTGAGTTTTACCTTCATTTCCCAAAAAACTAAACACATTTGGTTCACATCTCCCTCCATTATATTTAAGAATATGTTCAATATATTCATCAGAAAATTTCATTTTGGCGATTGATTCAACATCTCTTATCGCGTCTAAATTAGTTTTTGATTCGGTTTCAAAAAAAACTATCATAATTTATTATTTAGTTCTACACCAAATTTAAAATTCGTCCTATTCGCGCGGACGTCTTCGTCTGTGTGTATAATTTTAGGAGGACTTTGAATATTAAAATTATTCTTGATTTCATGGATTGGTCAATTTACCCTACTCCTCTTTCTTAATTTCATCAATCAACTCAAAGATCTGATTGCCTAATTCCTCACCTTTTTGCCCCACAAAGTCATCCCAAGTGGATGTCGGAGCAAACCAAATCCAAAATTGGTTGAGCTGAGAAAGGTCACCACTTTTAAACTTTTGAATTGAAATTTTTAGGTCTTGATGAAACTCCTCGGCAGAAAGAGTTACTCCAGAGGATCCGCCTGAATATTTCGAAACGACCCTTTCTGCTTCATCCAAAAGGTGGATTAACTGTGTTTTCTTATTGTATTTAACCGTTCGTTTGGTGAAGTATTGCCAAACCAAAAAACTCAGTAACAATAGTAGATAGATCAACTGGGTATAATCAAACTCCATGAATTTTAATTTTGTAAGTGATGCTGTTGCGCTTTCAACAAATATAGTATTTGTAATCCTTCGTTTCGATTTTCCGTTCGAGTGTATATTTTGTCTGGACATGCACAGTGCTTGACTAACAACACTTCAAAAAATAAAACAAATAATCAAGTAGATAGACAACTCTACCAATCTGCTTGAAAATCTAAATATTTAGGTTCAATCTTTCTTTTGATGTAGATGTCGATTACTTTGGAAACATCTCTCTTAACATACAATGTGTCTCCATTTCCACTAAAAGTAAAAGTTCCTGTTAGCTTCCCTGTCCAACCTAGACCATTCATTTCTGCAAATAAATCATATTTAAATCTGTTATTTTTTTCAAAGTAAACCCCTCTTTTACCGTTATAATTTGGATTAAAAGTGTTGAAATCTTCTTTTTCTCCTCTTCTTAAAACAAAGTAATTAAAACATCCATTTGAATAAAATCTATAAGCTCCATACACACTTTTAGTTGGGTCATTTCCTAATCTAAGTAATGTGTTTTTATCAGAATCATATTTTTCGAAGATAACTTTTGTATTTATTTGGTTACTCAGTATTTCTTGAAAATAAATTTTGTTCTTATACACCCTAGAATTACTAGGAACTTTAGTAATTCCATTTTCAAGAAGTTCTGTTTTCATACAACCAAAGGTTGATACAATTACAAAAGCACAGAGCATTAATTGGTAACTCACTTTTTTAAAAATCATAAAGTGTTTTTTTGTAAAACTGTTTAGTGTTTTAATATTGAAAGAAAGTATAAATCAACTCAGTTCTCGTGCACATCTTCGGCCGTGTGTATAATTTAAGGGGCTTATAGTCCCTGAGTAACAATCCTACAAAGAAAATGCAAAACTCATAATCTGTGTCATTAAGAAATATTACCAATTAATAGGTTTCAAAAGTGAATCATATGGACCTATATATCCTAGAACAGAGTCGCTTTCTATTTCATAAATTAAAACTAATGTATGAATTAAAAAAGAATGTCTAATTATTATACCATCACTAGGGAATCTATTATACAGACAATACTCAAGGTCAAAATTATCTATTACTGGAATTAAATACTTATTAGATACATTCAAAAATCTATTTGTTCTTTCAACTAAATATCTTAATGGGTTACTAACATTATTTATTTTGTTAAAAACTTCAAGATCTAAATCATATTCAAGCATACTTATATAAATGCATTTTTTATTCTCATACACATCATAATTTAAAATTATAAATTGATTATCAATTTTTCCTCGTTCTTCTAATTGCGTATAATAATTAAATAGAACACTATCTAATCCAATTCCAATATATAAGTCAATTATACTTTCTTTACTTGAAAATAAACTATCCCTTTTATTTATTTGACCGTAAAAATTATTTATAAAAAGTGTAAAAAAAAGGGCAAACAAAATTATTCTTAATTTATCTAACATAATTCTATGTTATTAAATGAACTACAAATATAAAACCTTTACAGCCAAAACACTCAGTCGTCCTCGTGAGTGTGTATATTTTTGAGAATTTCTATTTCCTGATAAACAATATTACGAAGAAAACAGATAATCAATAACATTCTAAAACAAAAAAAGCTTTACATTTCTGTGAAGCTTTTTGTAGCGCGTGTTCGCCAATTGGAGAAAGAGGCGGGCACGATCCGCCGTCCGCTAGCTAGCGGATATGAATCCGACACTCTACATTAACTTTATTAAATTCCATACAAAGTCTCTACCTTTAGCTGATTTCAATTGTTTTTCTCTAATTAAAGCAGCTTTCTTCGTGTCCAAGCTTTCAGTATAAACAACAATCCATGGTCTATATTTTAATGTATATCCTTTCATCGACAATTTATTATGAGACAACATTCTTTGTTCTAAATTAGAGGTATAACCTATATAAATTTTATCATACGATTTGCTGTAAAGAGCGTAAACTATATACATAGATTCTTAGTGTAAATTGATCAGGCTCTTTATTAAACCCTTCATTTTACAAGTTAAAAATCTCATAATAATTATTATATAATTTTCTTGAACATTATTCTTGTTTGTCAATTAAAGAAAGAGAAAGTACACTCCACCTTCCATAAGTTTGAAAATCTAATTTTTTACAAAACACCTAAAAACAAAAAAAGCTTCACATTTCTGTGAAGCTTTTTGTAGCGAGAGGCGGGCACGATCCGCCGACCTCCGGGTTATGAATCCGCAGCCCCTAAAATTTAAATACCTAAAAAATAAACACTTAAATACATCAGAAAATTTAAAAGCATGCAAAAAGTTGTCAAAAGTTGCGCATGTTCCAAACCAGCTTTATGAACTATAATTTTGAGTTAAATCATGTTTATTTGAGTCTAATGAGGCACAAAATGCAACCGTGTTTATGTATAACTTTTTACTATACGTTCCTCCTGAAACAAGAACACCCAATAATAGAGAAACCACTTTAATTCTCTTTAAAAGTCGATCCGGAATTGGATTTTGCTCCTCCGCAATTTCAGCATTAATTTCACATTTTATGGAAGGGAAATTCTTTTCGATTGCCGTATGAAATTCACTTTGTATCTCCATCCAATTTTTTACTGAAACATTTTTACCGAACTCTTGAAATATCCTTCCAATTTCGTTTTCGGAATTAGTTACTATTTTGTAAAACGTATCCATTTAAATTGTTTAATGTTAGTTTAAAATTAATGGTTTAGAACATAATTCTTTTTTGAGCAGATAGTCTACCGAGGAGAAATAAAGATTATGATTGTACGATGTTCCTAAAACGCAATGCCAAAGTAACAAAACGGATAGCTCTACTCTCCTAGCTGTCATACTTAGCACTTCTTTGCTCTTAATCTCAAAATGTGCAGTTTCTTCCCTTTTAAACGAATAATAACACTCATCCAATTGGTGTGTAAACTTCTCAAATAATTCATTAAAATCATCAGAGCTTAGAGAAGCTGCTAAACTTGAAAAAATATCTTTAATTGGTAGATCTCCTTCTACTACTTCTCTATAAAACTCATCTTTGTTTATTAAAATCATCAATAAATAACGTATTTGTTATGCTTTTATTTTATAGGGCTATAGCTTTTAAACATTGTTTGTTTGAGTCAATCTTTATTTTAAAATCAATAATTAATAGATACTTTATAATTTATTGGAACAACTCGAAAGTACTTTGATTTTATCATATTTTCAACACTTAGAATTTTAACGTCGACACTATTTGCCTCATAAATAACTAAATAAATAAAGTAGTTAGATAAATATTGAGACTTTTCTAGCTCATTATCGGTTAAATAGAAAGTATAGAGACCATCTATTCTTTTAACTGTTTTAACTTCTATATGCCTTGCCTCTCTTTCTTCATTCTCTATTGATATAATATCGTAGCCCAAAGATGTATTATCACTAACATTTTTAACACAATTCTCAGGCTTAGAAATGCCAATTGATATTAATCGTTGAACTTCAAAATCAAATGCATTTTTTTCAGATTCTTTTCCAATTTCTATATTTGATTTTTGCTTATCCACATAATCTACTTTGTTTTTGGTTTTGCTAGTGTAAACTAGAAGCTCATCTGGGAATTCTTTAAGACTATCATTAATAGACTTGTAATCTATTAATTTTGATTCATTATAAAAAGCAGATATAAAAATTGACGGAATTTTCTCCTTATGTAAAGGAAATTTTTCTAAGTTAAATCGCAATTGAAATAGAGTGTTTTTAGAGTAGTTAAAATCAATAATTCCAATACTTTTCAGCTTATTTAGATTATCCCGAACCGTTCTAAATGATTGTTTAAACACATCTTCAATATTTTCCATGGTAAACCCATCTCTAGTAAGATATACCTTAGGGTAATTAAAAGAGAAAAAACAGGTTTGGTAAAGTCTGTGATACATAAATCTAGCAGCCCGCTTAACTTGTTTTTCTATACTCCTCAATAACAATTCATGAGCATCGGAAACCCCTCTTAATTCATGATTGAGCAAGTAGTCTTCACTTATAGGAAACTGAGTAAGTACTTAGCATCATATTTGAGAATGGCAGTATCTATCTGATTGAAATTATCAGATAGATTATCTTTTAATTCTTGAAGAAAATTAAAAGAAACTTCAACGTAACCATCCAATTCATTGGCGATAATAATACTTTTTTGCCCGTTTTGTTCTATTAAATAGAAGATGTCATAATGTCTCAATCTAAACTCATTTCTAATTTTAAATAGATCTTTCGAAAAATGAGTTGCTCCTAGGAATGTAGTTTTCATATAAAATAAATTAGTTTATAGATCTATTACTTTTTTCTTTTATTCTCAATTTCCTCTTTAATTTTCTTTCTTGAATGATACATAAATCCATTCTTGTATTTCCGATCACCTACTTTATTAAGTCTCCTCAAACAGTACTCACTTTCAATCAGTGTCAAATCAGTACTTTTTTCGATAAGGTAGTCACTAAATTTATAAAAAGCTGATATCGCTTGATGTTCCATTTTAAGAGCATAATTGAGAAGTGATTCAAATATTAAAAGTCGTTCCATTTCTTCAGTTAACTCTAGTAATTCTAGCCCTTCAGCCTCATGAGGGTGCTTAATCTCTCTAATTACTCCTTCTTCATCAATAGTAATTTCCTTGAATTCCTTCTCCCCATTTTTATTAGATACTTTCTTCCCTTCTAATGTCCACTCTCTATCAATATAACTTAATCCATGCTCTAACCATAACCCTGCATTATCTAGAATATAACCAAACTCCTTACCTTCAGATGGTCTCATACATCTTCCAACTTGTTGTAAATAAAGAACTAAAGATTTAGTTGGTCTTGCTAGCTGAACAACTTCACAATCTGGAACATCAAAACCTTCTGAGACTATATCCACATTACTTAAAACTAAAATTTCTCCTGACTTGAATTTATTTAAAATATCTAATCTCTCTTTTTTAGGTGTTTTAGCGTCTACATGTGCAGCTGGAATGTTTGCCATTTTATAACGCTCAACGATACATTGACTATGTTCTATATCTACAGCAAATACAATCGCCTTTTTACCAGAAGTGTGCTTTTGATAACTCTCCACTAAATTTGCCATCAAAGAGTTATCAAGCATAACATTCCTCAACATCTTAATATCATAATCTTTCATTTTCTGCTTTACTTTAGAAAGATCGGGTATACTACAGACTAAATGTTTTATGGGAACTAAATAATTGTTCTTAATGAAGTAACTAAGATTTCCTAACGTAATTAGGAGATCAAATAGCTCTTCAAAACCTTCTCCATTAATTCTAGAAGGTGTAGCCGTAACTCCTAAGAATCTTGCTTCTGGATAGAAAACCCATAAAGCTTTATAGGTTATTGCTTTAGAATGGTGACACTCATCTATGATTACTATATCTGCAAGAGGTTTTTCTCTTTTCGAAAGAGTTTGAATAGTTGCAACCTGAATATCTAGTTCAGGTTGCATTTTTTGCTTTGCAGTAATTTTCCCTGCCTCAACGTTAAATTGTTCAAGTCGATCTGCTATTTGTTCTACCAATTCAGTTCTATGAACAACAATCAGCACCTTCTTTTTCTTTACACAGGCACGTCTTACAATTTCAGAAAACACAGTGGTTTTACCTGTTCCGGTAGGCATTTGAAACAAAACATTTCTAAGATTTTTCTTCTCAGGGTTCCACGCTTCAAAAATTTGTCTAATTCCAACACTCTGATATTCGCGCAATCTAACCATTTTGACCTTTTTACAAAAGTTATACCACTATTCTGTAGTAGAAGGTTCAACTACTGTCTCTTCAATTAAAACTCTCCATTCCTCAGGTAAAATTTCATTTTTAAAATAGCTATGCGCTAAATATCGGATACAAGAAAATCCAAGCTTATCAGTTTCAAAAATATGGGGCTCTTTTTTTCTTTCTAGGGTTGATTTTCGAAACTCTAAATAATCAGCTTCTTCAATTATAGATTTTAAGTCTATTGTGGGGGTATCAATACTATCAACAAAATATTCTTGATGTAGATTTTTCTCAAAAAGCAATTTTTCTACTTCAAATTTCTCAAAATCAATTGAAGGTATTTGAAGACTTATATTTTTATCTAAAAAAGAAAGTATATTCTTGAATAAGTCTTCAGAGTCAAAAATCAAACTAATTTCAAGTAAAATAGCAATTAAAACAGAAGAGCTATCACAATATTCATTTGGTTTATTGTTTAAGGCAATATATTCAATTAATGTATTCACATTGTTATGAATATCAGGAAGTCTTCCATGTCTAATTTTAACTATTTTCAAGCTATCAACAATACTAAAAATATAGTTGTGAATAAAATTCACATCTTCTTGCCGAAGTGATTTTTTATCAGAAAAGAATAAAAATAGCTGAAGAACCGGAATAGAGTGATTATCAAACAAAGGCCGTTTAAAACCACTATTATTATTTATTAAAGAAATGATTAAATCTTTTTGACGATTTATAACAGCATTATATTTTATTGGTTTATGAATTGTATTTCTCAATCGACCATAATAAACAATGTCATCTAAATACTCAAAGCACCTTAATGGGCAGCCTATTTTTTCAAAAAAATTTCCTCTTTCTGAGAATAATCCATTAGTAATATTTGCAATAGGAAAAGTCTTTTCAAAGTATGCCGTAAAAATATCTAATTGTCCTTCTAGTAATTTTTCAAAACCTTTGATTACAGCTTTTTTGTTTTGTAATTTGTTCATTAAAATCCAATGCCAAGTTTTCAGAATTAGATATTTAGAGCACTCCTTAGCAGGAACCAAATAGTTATTTTCTTTACTATAATGAAAAACTAGCGAATTTAATAGATTTAGGGTGGCAAATAACTTCCTGAATGCTCTTCCTTTAATCGTTTTTACTTTCTCAAATTGTATATCAACTAGGCTCTTGAACTCCTTAAATTGATTATCAGGAGAGTCTAAGAAAGCGAGCGTCTTTTTCAGTAGGCGGTTACTTTCTTGGTCGGCAAGAAGATATTCACTAAATAAAAATTCACTAAATAAATCTGTTAAATGATAAATGTCCCATCGTTCAAACCCTCCATCTTTAAATTCTTTCGAAATAAACCCATCAAAAGTTGGACGTATATTGGTTTTTAATACCCCATTATGAACTAAAACTATTTTAATTGGAAGATGGTCAAATCCTTTAATACTAGAATCACTAAATGCCGTATCTTTTGCTTCAAGAATCGATTCTCTTATACCGTCTTTCTTAGAGTAATTGGAAGGAGTAATATCTCTATCATCATGTCCTTTTAGCTCAAAATACCATTTGTGCTGTATCCCATCATCATCTTTTCCAATTGCGATAATGTCTTTGCCGTATTGCGATTGTCCTTTTGATTCCTTAGCTGTTTGCACAATTCGATAGCCCATTAAGCTTAATAGAATAGGAAATAGATAATCTAATTCTGAATCTTCTTTCAATGAAGCTAAATATTCCCTTACAATAATGCTGTTACTATTCATTTTTAAAACATTTTTTTAACGATTCAAATTCTTTTTCAGTCCAATCCTTTCTCTGTAAACTACCATATTCTATCTCATATTCATCTGGATTAGCAAAGTAACTTCTTGGCATTGCCATGCTTGATGAAAAGTGACTAAGCTGAGAAATTTCTCCTTCTTTATCAAACCGAAACCCACCACCTTTTGCTAATTGAATTGACTTACCGAAGAACTTCATAAGGCTATTTTCTTCCATACTTGAATTAATATTTTGGCTCATGTCCTTCTGAAAAAGTTCTTTGAAATACATTATCTCTTTTGCTTGTGTCAAAAATGGATTAAGCTCCTTTATGGGGTTCTTTATTTCTACAAATTCTTGATAATAACCATCAATATAATTTTCAATTCTTTCAATTATCCCTTTGTCCTTTTCCAGGACTAGGTTTTCTCTTAATAACTGCCTAATATGTCCTCCATAGTCTTCTGAAAGGTATTCTAATTTTGAAGTGAAACATTCTCTAACTAATGAACTATCTGAGTTCAATAATGGCAATAAAGCAACAAGTCTATTTTGTGGTTGGTTGAAGTCTGTTGCCATTGAAACCCACAATTTATATTGATCAATAGCAGGTAGAGTTAAAATATCAAACGAAAACTTATAAGGGTTACTAAAAGATAATTGATTGAAGAAACTTATTCCAATAAATCGGTTAAGAGCCTTGTCATCGATTAATAATTGTATAATAAGTCCATCTAATTCAACTTTATCAGTAGTTCGGAGAAAAGACTGAAAAGATTTTGAAAAATCTGTGAATGGACTTTTTTCAGCTAAGCTTAAAATTATAGTTTTAAAAGCCTTGATGTTTTTTATTTCCCAAAAAAGTTGGCTAATTTGGTTAATATACTTTTCTATAACAAAGTAGTCCTGTTGTATTAAATTAACTACTACTTCAATTCTTTCCTCTTCAAGATTATCTAATCTCCATAATCCATGTAAAATTTGATGCCCAAGCTTCTCTTCTTTGACCATTGATTTTAGCAGTTGAAGAGCTTCTGATAAAAATGAATCTCGCCCAGAGTTTAATACAGCAAGCAGCAATGCTATTATTGAAGGCTGACTATCAGTTGAGGCTTTAAATCTTTCAACTAATTCAATAAATAGCTGGCATTCGTAATCTTTAAGTATAGCAATATTTGAAAGACCAAACAGTATTGCATCCCTATTTATATTTTTATCAAGCCTTACTTTAATAATCTCTTTGTAAAATTCAACGCCCTTAATATCGTATAAACCTGAAACTATAACTGAAATCAGTTGTTCTTCACAAGTGGGATCTGAAAGTGAGATCTCAAGTAACTGTTTGCCGGCACAATAGTCTTTTTTTACTAACTCTTTTACACCATTTAATACAGTGCTTAAAGGAGCATTATACTGTGCGTCAGCTTTTGCTCCCTCTAAGAGGGCTTTTGCATTTTCATAAATTATTTCAGGAGCAATTGTTAAAGAAGATAATTGAGAAGAATAAGCATTTGAAAAATTAAAAAACTCTAGAGACTTTTCCTCCAAATTGAAAGTAGATATATAAGCTTTGAAGGTAGTATTGTACTTATTATTCGCTTCTTTTATTATAATCTCCAATAATGCTTTTTCTAATAAGTGTGAGCGTGAAATATTATTGCCAGCAGTAAAATCCGCTATAATATCATTAATAAACTCTACACTGTCTTGGAAGTCTTCAGTTACTTCAAACGAAAGTTTACATTTATAGTGACTAAAAAAGTATGGAGCAATTGCAGAAAAATCGTTTACTAAGATATCGTTTCCATTTTCCTTTAATACGCCTTTCTTGAAAAGCATTTCATCAAATAATTCCTCCTCCCTATTTATTACAAATCTTTTGTGCTTAATGAGCTTTTGGGTTAGTGCTTCTAATTTCTTTTTCATTTCTATTTTATTTTAATAGGGAGAGAAATCTCTCCCTATTCTTTTAATTTGACGCTGCTCTAATTAAAGCAGCAATGCCTATAAAAAGCAACATTGTTGTTGCTCCTTTGGCAATTACTTCAGCATTCTTCCCATAAGCGTGAACACAGTTCTCCTTATGACAAACACTGACCTTATTCTTATTTTGTAGTTGTCTACTCATAATTTAAAGTTTAAATTAATACTTTTCCCTTCACTTTAGGTCGAAAGAATTAACCTACTATTTAAGCATAGCTACTTTTCTTTTCTTACCCCTTTAAACTTTCCGCCTGTGGTTTTAACATCCATAAACTGTCCATTTTCTGTGTTTCTTTTCACAAACAAGCCTGTTTTAGGGTTCAAAACTTGTGATCTTTCCCTTACAGCTCCTTTTCTGCTGCCATCTTTTGGTGGATTTGTTGCCATTTTTTATGTTTTATATATATTTACCTCCATATACTAAATGCGTTACCAACGCTTTTGGGTATTTAAAGTTGAATAGCATCAATGGCCAATTGGGAACACTATATAAAGGAATCTACAGAAGTGTTGATCCATTATTTTCAAGACACAACTAAAAGTGAAGAAATTCATGATTCCGTTTTCTTGACGATAATGTTTCGATTCAGAGGAACTATATTAAAGGCTACTGAAAGAATCTGTAAAAACAGAGGATTTGATATTGATGTGGCAATCGAGATAGCAGAACGTACATTTAAGAAATATGGTAAATCAAAAAACTTTAAATCTGAAGAAGGCAACTATACTAGTATAGATAAATGCTTTATTGCCTATTTATTCAAAATAGCAACCAATGAGCTAAATGATTACTATGGTGAATTAATAAAAAAGCAAAATGGGCAATTTTATGACGGTACAGAAAATATAATTACTGAAGTTCCTCAGATAGATAGAAAGTATCTTTCTCCTGAAGATTTAATTATTCACGATACGCTTTTAGAATTACCTTATAGTCATCAAGTAGTTTATCTTACTTATAAAACACATGAGAAGGAAGGCGTTAACCTACCAAAGAAGCTTAGAATGGATTTAAGGAGATACCTCGGAGGTGTTGAGCAGACAACAATTCGTGGATATAAAAAAGAAGCGATTGATAAAATTGAAAATGCAAAAAAAATCATTAATAAACTTAATAGTAGCTATGAACAATAACAAAGACAGTTATTTAAGTTCTTTAGGGTGTTTATTTCCGCAAAATGAATACGAGTTAGATTTATTTGAAAAGCAGAATAAAAACATGGACTTTAAATTGAATGAGTCAGATCTTGATCCTTATTCAATATTAAAGTCTATTAAAGCAGATATACCTATCAGGAGTAAGAGCCATAATTTTTTTCAAAGATCTGTACTAGCTGCAAAAATAACACATGACTGCTATCATGAAAAAACTTTTGGAAGAGTTAAGTTTCAAAAAATGGTTTATCTATGTGAGAATGTTTCAAAAATGAACTTTGCAACCAACTATTCAAAACAAGCAGCCGGACCTATGGACAATAAGTTTATTTATTCTGTTCAAAAGCTTTTTGAAACACAAAAATGGTTTAGTACAATAAAAGAGAAATCGACAAAAAAAGTTCATTTCCTTCCACTAGAAAATGTTAATGGTTATAAAAAATACTACGAGAGAAACTATAAAGAGGTTCATCATGAAATTCAAAAACTAATTGAAACATTTAAAACTTGGAAGTCAGATGATGTAGAATTAGTGGCAACAATACACTCTTGTTGGTGTGAAATAAAGAATGAAAATTCAGACTTTTCAGAAGACTTACTTATAACAAAAGTTTATGCTTGGCATGAAAAAAAACAAAGATTTTCTGAAAAAAGAATCAAACAATTTATTGACTGGATGAGAGATAATAACTTTCATCCTAATTAATGTTTCTAAAACATACAGAATAGTTATAGAAAAATAGATATAAATTTATTGAGTTATACACATAATAAATGTAATTTACATTTTGTTTCAATTGATTTTTAGTAAGTTATATAAAATGACATTCAACATTAACAGATTCAATCAATAAGCTTATTCATTTTCAGACTAAAAAGCTCAATAACTCATTAATCATCAATAGCAAAAGTAACGGCAACTAACTGACTAACTCAATAAATTTATTTAAATTAACTATACTAAAACAATACTTCAATTTAGAAAACTACAATAATAATTAATAAGACTAATAATATTTACTTATAATAGAATCTAATAGCATTGTAATATTTCCTCTAACTTAACCTTTGTAGAGGAATCTATAAATACTCGATTTGGGTCAGAAAATTTAATTTTACCTGATTCATTCTCCTTCAAGTTATCAACCATTTTTAAAAAAGCTACCTTTTCTATTTCATACATCAACCCTCTTGCTCCAAAATGGAGACAGTTAAGAGCCCCGAGAATTTGACCAAACTTTAGAGATTCAACTATTAATTCTTCCCTTAAATCCCTTAAGTCTTTAAATGAGGCCTTTGTGAGTGACTTTATAATGCCAGCAGAACACCAATCTCCTGCACCTGCAGTATCAAGAGCATCATCAATTAATAAAGCATCTAAATGTTTCCATACATCTGATTTGTATCGATATATCAATCCATTTTTTCCGGATGTTTCAATTTCTAAAGTAGTTTGAATGTTGGGATACTCTTCTTTATAGTTTTTAAGTCGTTCATCTGAATACTTTATAATATCAGCAATTTCTAAACATTCTTCAAATTGCTTTTTGTCCCTATTTGAAGTAGGTTCGAAGAAGATGATGGATCCTTCTTTTTTAGCTGCTTTTGCTAACTCAATTGAAGATCTACTGATTCGATCAAAATAAAACACATCAACGTGAGGTAATTTATGGTTTAGATCTTCAACTTTCTTTGCTAAAACAGGCCGAAAACTTGGTAACCATTTCCCGTTATTCGGATTTCTAAACTCAAACCTATGCTTAGGTTCGTTATTTTTAGGTTGCAATATTCTATGAATGATTATGGGTGTACTTCCTTTTTCTTCTCTCTCAATAAATCGAGTATCAATTCCCCATCTATTAAAATCTTCAACAATTAAATCTGTAGCCTCATTATCTCCCAACCTTGCTATCGGAAAGCTATTAATATCAAGGAAAGATAAAATGCTTAAAACATTCCCACAAGAGCCGCCCGCATATATTTTTGGGTTAGAGTCCAATTTGCCTTTCAAGACTAAATCTAAGGCTATCAAACCGGTACCTGCACAATTTATTTTACTTATATGGTTCTCCATCTATCCACAATGTAATTAAATTTTCATATTCATTAGAATGTTTTTCTAATATTTTATCATCATAATTATATTCACTTCCTCCAACATGAATCAATCCAACAGATTTCTCTTTTACTCTGTACATTTCGTAGGTAGTTAATAGGACTCCAATTGATATTAATTTACTTGATAATGAAGATAAAGCAATTTTACACTCTCCAATTGGCTCTAGCGCATCAAAATACCTATTAATTGTTTTCATTAAATGGCGGTATAGTTCAAAAGGATTATTTTCGCTTGTATATATTATATTTTCCTGCTCCACCAACCAAATATCAAATAACACCTCTCTATATTCTAAGACTAAATCATCTGCTCTCCTAGGTTTGACGGAAGGAAATGGTAAAACCGGGCAAATAATTTTAGGTAGAACAATTTCCTCAATTTTTCTTAGCTTATACTCTTGACCCTCTCCTAAAATTGGAATCCAAATTTTAGGTTTTTTATTTCCACTTAAATCTGTCAAATCTGATTCTATCATAAAATCTCCTCCTAATTTTGGAACAAATTCAGCCTTATCATCAACACCACTACTTGAAATTAAATTATCAATTAATGGAGACTCAACAACATTAACAAAAACATTAATGATTGTTCCATTTTTATTTTTCTTTCTTGTATAATCTAAAATTGTAGTAATAAGTGAGAGGTAGATCACTCTAGGCATTGAACTAATATCTACAATTATATTTTTGTATCCATTTAAGAATTCACCACCAATTAAATTATTTACGTTTGTCGGACCGACTCTTGTTTTAGAGTTTCTTTTTTGCTTCCACATCTCAACAGAATGCACCATGTATGAGATATTTTTAGCAATTAGTTTATTTTCTAATTCCTCCCAGTTTTGTTTTGTAAGACTTGCATGAGGCCCTAAATCTCCTTCAATATTTAGGATAGAATAATTAACGTTTGAACCAATGTCATCGTATATTAAATCAAAAAAGGTATTCATTCTTGGATCAAATCCTTTCGCTAAGATAAAAATTGATTTTTCATTTTTTTTAAGGATCGTCGCCCAAAAGTCCTTTATATTATCATTTTTGATTAAAACATATGGATCCCACAGCATTTTACTTTCAATCATATAGATTCTTCATTTGTGATGTAATGTTTTCTGTATCTTTCTCTTTAAAACCTCTGTATACCCATTTACCTAATATATCTAAATTGACAGTTCTCCATCCTGTATAACTAAAGCTTAATCCATATTTTAGACAAACCCATCTATTCAAGAAAAATAATGTTTTGGGAGGTTCACCTTTATTTCCTTGTTTTTTATCAAGACGAACTTCTAGAAGGTTATTTGCAATTGCTACTGTTAAGACTCTTGATAATACTCTGTAATGAGGGCTATTTACCCACGTTTCTTGATTAGTTAACCTTTGGCGATCTTCTAATTTCAAAGCAAAACCTGTCACTCCTCTATATGAATATCCAAGAATATTATCCTGAGAATTACAAAATTTAGCTATTGAATCTAGGAGGGTTTTAATTTCTTTGTAATTGGAAAGACTATTTAAATCTTTCCACCTTCTATTTGCCTCTTTCAACAATATTTTTTCTTGTTCGTAAGGAGTTATTCTATTATCTTTACCAATAATGTTAGCTGAAATCACATTTTCAAATAACCTTCCTGCAAATGCTAAAAATTGCTCAATATTTGAGCTTGACAAGCTAACTAAAGTGTTATATCCAAAGTAATACGGTATCTTAAGATCTCTTGATAACAGGTATAGGGAATCATTTTTAGAAAACCTTTTTTTATCTAATTCATATTCGCTAATTAGGTATTCAGTATCAAATAATGAAGGTTCTCTATTTTTCTTCTTCTCCATTCTTTCAATTAAGATCTGAAAAATTCTCAATTCTATTAATTTTTCAAATTCTCCATTAAAGCTTTTATTTATTATTTCATTTAATACGGATTTATAAGATGAGCTCATTTTAGAACTATCGTTGATATTTTCTATGACTTTATTTATAAGGATCTCAATATCATTTTTTTTATAATTTAAATCATCTAATAATATACTAGGAAATGAGCTTAACGATACATCTTTTGAGCGTTCAACTCTTTTTTCTGCAACATTAATTGAGAAGTCTTTAAAATTTGATCTTCCCTTTAATAACTCTTCTAGATTAACTTCTTTAACATAATCTCTACCATTTGTTGAAGCATTTTTAGACCATAAATCATCAAGATTAAATAAATCTAATCTTTCTGCAAACCATATTCCATTTGAGGGTCTTTTTTCAACAATTTCATTAGAAATATAATTGTACTGTTCAAAAGCTAACTTCTGAATATCATCAAAGAAAATGGCAATATTTGTAGGGATTGATAACTCTCCTTTATAATACAATTGCTCTGATGTAAGTAATTGTACTGAAAACAATCCGCTGTGTTCGTTTAGATCTTCTATTTCACTTTCAAAACCATCAATTTGTCTATAAATTGCTTTCTCTAACTTTCCGCTCCATTCATAAAGTTTGTGCCCATTACATTCAATAGGAAAATCAGTTGGAAGACTTATATTTGACCTTGGAATTATTGTTAACTTTTTAAGCTCTTCTTCTAGGTCTAAGTCTGGGTCTAATATTTTTAAATATTCTAAAAAAGTTCTTATAAACGATATTAAAATCCTCACATTTATTAAAGAAACAAACAACCGGTTTTTTCTCGGTTTACTTAAATTAAGGTTTGAAATATTATCATAATCGCTAGCACATGAGATATAAACTGATAAAACATTAACTTCATCTAAGTCATTAAATGCACCCAGCAGTTTTAAATTTGAAAAAAGTGAATCTATATCGGTATTAGCTTCTGTCCTACTTTTAAAAATTTGTTTGAGTCTAATCAATACAGTTGGGCTAAAAAGCTTTAGTAAGGATGTTTTACCTCCTCCTGGTGAACTTTGGAACCTAAAAAATTGATTCCATAAGGAATAACCTTCTAGGTTTTCTTTAATAATTTCAATTATTTTAGGACTGAATAATTTAATGAATTCATCTTCATTACTTATTCTTTCAGCTGTTCTAATCAAGAATGGATTTCTTTCTCGCATTTTATTTTTTATGTCTACTTACCCTAGGAAATAATCCTATTTGTTGTTTTGCTTTCGCATTTGGTTGCATTTCATTCCATAAAATACAAACTGAATTGTTAGGAGTATTATGGTTTAAAATTAATGGAAGTCCACATTCATCAAATCCTAAAAAAGGACTATCATGCTTTCCTTTCATATAACTATCAGTAAGCACATTTCTATCAAAATATTTATTTAAAATATTGCACAGATTATTATCTTCTAATGTAATATTTATTGAATCAGTTAATTCGTAAATAGGCTCGAAAAGGATATTTAAATTATAATCATCTTTGTTAACTACGATCCATTCTTTAATTGCTTCATTAATAATATTTATCGCCTTTTTCGTTGCAATATAAATGACTAAAATAATTTGTAACTTATCTTTATCGAATATACTGCCTAACTTTATGTCATCTTTTAATCCATTTAGAATTTTCACAACTTTTCCTTTGAATTCATTTAAGCTATTATACTTAAAATAACTAGTGCCGCTTGCAGTAAAATCATCCAATAGCACAAGAGTTGAAAATTGATTAGTAGATGAGGAAGAGCTGCCCGCGCCAATTTCTTCGAGATCTGAAGCCAATTCCTCAAGTAATTCTAAATACTTCTCTTCCGGAATTAAATAAAATGGAAGAACTTGTTCATGAGAAATAAATGGATTAAACCTTCTTAAAACATCAGTACGAGCGCCATCACTCAATCCCAAAAAGAGGGTCTTTCTTAATAAACGTTTATACTCAATACTCTTTTCAATTAGATTTACATTATACTCAGAGCATCCTAGATTTGAAGCGGCGTATTTATAGAGTATTGGCCGAATAAAATCGGGAAAAGCTTGAGAGACCAATTGATTCATTTCTCTCGAAGAAATGAATATTAGTTTCTCAATAATAAATTTAAATAATAGTTCTCTGTCCTCAACATCTTTCTTATTTAACCAAGAGGCTAAACTCTCAGTAAATCGCAATCCAGGAAAGAATTGTTGATATTCATCATATTTCATTTGAGATAGGATTGCTATCTTAGGAGTGTATTCAGAAACTTGATCTTTTTTCCAATCTAGTACTTTGGCCAATAGTGTATCTGCTAAATCTGATCTCATTAATTTACTTTTAACTTCATCGCTTTCTCACCAAAACTCAACTTATCTAAATATTCTATAGTAGCATCTGTATGAGAGACTCCCATTGAAGCTATATTCCAGCAAGTATCTTTTTCGAATGAAGTTTCATCCACACTTAAACTATATTCTGTCGCTAATAATTTATAATCGTTACCTGGCCACCTACCTCTATCTCCTATGCAGAGAATTTCTGTTGATAAGCCACTTTTCTTAAGCATATCCTTTAAAGGATTAAAAATATCTATTTTAGAAATTTCAAGTGGAATTATGTCAATTGAATGACTAGACTCAAGTACTTGAACATTTTTTATCCCCCAATTCATTATAGAATCTTTTACTTGTTCAATTACATTGGTTATTTCGCTATTTTCCTGATGTTTTACTGTTAATTGCTTAGGACGCAAATCACATCTAATATGATTGTATTTGGCTGTAATTAACTTATGTAATTTAATTAACTCTACATCAATTTGTTTGTCTCTATTTGGATGCCTGTTATCACTTAACAAACCTATATCTGAACAGTTGTAATAACCAATCAGAACTTGTGGCCATAGTCTTTCTGGTAATACTTTTCTTAAGTCAGCTTTTACTGATTTTCCTCTACCGGTTGCAATACCAATTATAAAACCATTTTCTAATATAGAAGTTAGTTTTTCAGAAATTACTTTATCGGGACCATTAAATTTTCTCTCCACTGCACAAAGAGTTCCGTCATAATCGAAAATTATAGCTCCAAAGTTAGTTTTATTCAATTTTGAAATAAAATTTTTATATGCTGCTATCCATTCAATAACCCGGTCATCGTCGATTTGGTCAATTGACAAATTAATTTTTCTTTCAATTGAGATTAATGCTCTACTAGTAATCTTTTGCTTTAATGATTTATTTATCTTGAGTAATGATTGATATTTCAAATTGTAAAGCTTTCTGCCAAATTCAGGTACACCGGGCTTACCAGGATCTATTCCAAAAGATTGCCCAAAATTGTTTATGAGTTGAAATGATTTAATCAAGAGGTCTAGCAAACCTTCGTCAGAACTAAAATTTGTTTTGATTATTAACTTTGGAATTGTGCTTGGTAAAGCAGCAAGTGTCTTATTCGCAATTATCTCATCCTCAGGAGTAGCTATTGCAATTATTGCAGACTTATTCACTTTTTTTGCAAACCAATGGTGTCTGCCATGACCAAAGTTACGAAAATCTGCAAGTAAGATCGGATATAGTGCGGCTTCAATTGATTTAGATTCAATATCATAAGCTATTGATTTAGTCCATCCATTGTACAATACAGTTATACTAGAATCTAAATTGACTGTATTACAAAATGCTTCTATTTCTTCTAAATTGGTTTTTGAAATTGCTTTGTTATATATCTGTTTATTTTCTGTCAATGCCCTAATAAGAATAATAAAATAGCTTACTAAAGAATTTGTTGCAAGAAAGCCATCTTTTCCCACAGGCAGCTTATATTCAAATATTTTACTTCTAGTAAATTTGTGCGAAAGTTCTGAAAGTTTTGAGTTTTCAACCATGCAGATACTTAAAATACTTTTAGCATCGAATTTTACTGCCATTTTAAACGCAAATAAAATATCAGTATTTCTTCCACTCGCACTTATAATAATAATCGTAGAATTTCTAATCGTATTTTTTAAAGCAAAAAGTTCAAGCGGAGTTATAGCCTTGGCAAATTTTCCTTTTTTTTCAACTATTGAAACTCCTAAATAACAGGCACTTAAAGATCCGCCTGAACCAACAAAATAGACAGGAAAATCTAAATTGGAAATTTCTTTCTTCAAGAGGTTGATATCTATTAAGTTAGCCCACTTTACCGTTTCAGAGATTGCTAACAGTTCAGATTGAAAAGGTTTTCCCATTTCTAGTAAATTATGATTAAAATTAAAGTGATCCCAAAAATACTAATTAATAGATTCAATGTTAACCACAAAATATTCAGCCTAATTGTTACAATTTTTCCAAATCGGGTTTTGTGCAAGGAATCAGCTCTTAATCTAACTTTCTTCAACTTTAATTTAGGAATCTGTTTTTCTAGTCTATTTCGATAAGCTGTTGCTCTAGAATAATGAAAAAAATAACGTTCGTAATACTTAATATTAAAAATCCCTCCGAATAATCCAATAACAATCAACAGAGTCGATAACGGTATATCTTTATTATCAAGCTTTATATCATAAGTTATTATGGTTATTAGTACACCTGATATGATTAAAATAAGGCTTGTTGCAGATGAACGAGAGTACTCATGACTTAATGCTTGCTTTAATTCTTCTTCGTAATACTTAATTAATATATCTGTATTTAAACTCATCTTTTGAATTATTGAATAGTTGCTTCAAGTCTTTAGGTCGAAAATTAATTAAAAAAATCAACCCCTTAGAGGCTGATGTAATTCAATCTTATTAATACTTAGAAAAAATAGCCACAGTTTTAAATTAAAGCAATTACTAAAAAAAAGAACTGTAGATTTAAATTAATCATCCGCAGTTTATATTTTCTAGATGCAATAAGTTATATTATTTCATAGCTTTAGTTTATTTTGGGTCTTTTAGAATTTCATTTTTGCCATTGTATTTTTTTTTAAATTTTACTTACAACCAAATATATGTTTTTATGAACTGTAATACAATAGATTGAAATTTTATTCAAGCTACCCTCCTCCCCTAAAACGGATCATAAGGAGCATCCTTCCCTTGGGGATAGCCCCAAGCCACATAAAGTGGCTTAGTCAAATCGTTATCAAGGTGTACAAATGTGTTAGCAATTCCTATTCTCTTAAATCCTGCTTTTCTTGCTGCTTCAACTACAATGTCTCTTTGTTTTATAGAATTAACCTTAATATCCACGCCTAAACCTTTGGTATGTGAAGAGTCAGCAACCCCACCAACTATTTTATTATGACTTTTAGTTCTGAAAGCCGAATTATATTCAAATTTAAAACCTGCATAACGTTCAGCTTTTTTAAGCATCTTTAAAAATTGCAGGTTCATTTCTTTACCACTGCCGACTTTATCAGGACTATCAAATAGTGATAAGTCAAAACGATTATTAAAGTACCTCGTAGTTAAATACACAACTAAAGCTCCTGCTATAATACCTGAAATGTAATGGATGTGCTCTTGCTTCATTTCTTTTTCTCCTTGCATTTATCACACAGATCAACTGCTCTAAATCGATCAGAAACCAAAAAGGTTAAATTGATTACGGTAAGGATTAAGGAAGCAGTCAAAAGGAATTGAACTACCGGACTTTGCTCTTTCAATGACATCATTTTTTTAATTCTAAAATCTCTTTCCTCAAGGCTAAATTCTCTTTTTGTAACGTCTTTACTTTTTGTTCCAATTCGAAAATCCGGTTCTTTTGACTTTCAATCATGTCACTTTGTGATTCAACCCTTTTTATCAGTTTTCTATTTTCTCTTGCCACCGCCTCTAATTCTTTCACTCGTTGTTCTAAATGCTGTGACCATTGAATCCAATTACCGACTATTTGAGCTTCTGCCTGAACGTGCAGGTTCTTTGTTTCTGCAATACGCAATCGTTTATCAAACCTTGCTCGAATTAATAATTCAATGACTTTCCAAATGCCTGTTGCACCCAAAACCAATGTTGCTATTTTCCAATAAAAATCCCAATCTCCCATGTTTTCTCCCCTCCTATTATTGATTAATTCGCCTAGATAATTCAATCCATTGTTCTCCGTTTTTCTGCAGCATGATTATGCTAAATGGATTATTAATTGTAAAATCATTCTCTAATTTTAAATTTCCTAATCCACTAATAGTTAATTCTGTATTTGCACTCATTACACTAATTACTTGAGCTTCATAACCACCGACAATAGTTCTCAACTCATCGAAATCATTTGTGCTTGAGATCTTGTATAAATTGCAAACCGGAGAAACTGCAATTGAGAAATTATCAATGTTTACAATTGCTGAACTTTTAATAGGAATGCCCTTCAACACATTATTGACAATACTTGTCAATTGTTCTAAGTCATACGTTTGAAATTTGACCAATTCAAACCCATCTAAAGTCTCCTCATCTTTGGTTACATACATTTCCCCTCTCTCAGTCAATATCATTGCCTGTGATGGATAATGAGTTCCTACAGTTGAACTATTTAGCTTTTTAATTTCCATTTAATCAATGTTAAAAAAGCCGAAAGGGAATCCCCTTTCGACTAATTCTCATTTTACCACTGTGCAGCAGTTAAAAGCACCAAAGGTTTTCCATCGAATGTGGAATCACCTAGCTTTGCTACATCACCTGCATTACTCAAAGCTGCTTGTTTTGAATTTACTTGACTCTGCAATCCACTTTCTAGTGAATCAATTTGAGTCTTATTGTAAACCAAGTCTAAATCTGCTTTTTGATTAATACTCGACTGTAAATTGGTTTGAACTGAATTAATGGAATTGCTAATTTCAGTAGGACTAGAACCTGTTGGCATTTGGGCCAAAGGCAATTTTTGATTGCCATCAAGCTCTGCATAACCATTAGCTGTTCCTTTTAGCTCACTCATGTAGCTTTGAATGATTTGAACAGTAGTCACTGGAATAGCATTCCCTTCAGCATCTGAAACGTAATGGATTGCATTTCCCGATTCACCCTCTAAAAAATAGAGACTATTTGGTTCCAGAACTGCCGGTAACTGAGTTACAAAATTTATCATTGAACTAATTTTATTCTGTCATTTTTTGACAAAAAATTAAAACTATGGAAGTCCTTGCGCCTTCTTCCTTTAACTGTTTTAAACGGACGCAACCGTCTACCAAGAATAGCTATTCGGTAAACTTTTTCCTTGCCAACTCTACCCAAATGGTTGGTTCAATCTTTTGCAAGGTGATATTATCTAGTAATTGATTGTCTTCTAAAGTGATTAAAGTAGAGAGCTTTAAAGAATCTGAACGAGTTAGACTTAAGGATTGACTGGTATGCCTTTTTAGGTTAATAATTTGTCCAACTTCTCCTCCTTCAATAGTAGAAATGATTGTTCCATCTAAATGGTCTTTCACTTTTACAGAAGCGATAGCAACATTAATAACCAATGGAAGTATAATTTTAAAGGTTGTTGTTTGGTCTATTGGTTTTAAGTCTAATATAAATGAGCTAGAATCACTTTCTATTTCATGTTTTGGGATTCCCAAAATTTCTGAACTAAACTGATTCAACTTTTCAGTTAAATGAGCCGGTGTGACCATTTTTTGATTATTCACACCTAATAAAACCTCTTCATTAGTCGCAGGCTCAATTTGAAATAAACGTTGCCATTCGTTTACTGCTGTTCCAATCTTTCGATATCGAATAGCAGGCTTGAAATTTCGATCTTCATATTCTACACCTATCGGAACATTGAATAATGGTTCTCCTAAACCAAAAATTAAGATTTGGCGATTGCTGAACTCTTTAGCTAAGAGTTCAGCATTTGCTTGTGCCTGTTTAACTGTCCAAAATTCAGCCATTATACCACCTCTTCAATTGTAATAGTAGCTAAACCTGTAGTGTTATTATTTACCGCTTGTTGATCTGCCCAATAGAATAAATTTCCTTTCACATTCAATGTTTGAGTTGGACCAGTTATACTATAACTCTTCAACTCGTCAGTTAAATTATTCTTGTAAATCAATGCAATAGCATCTTTATCTCTTGCCACTACTTTACTTGTCTCGGCAACATTCACTTCCAAATCAAATTCATTTTGAAATGCGGGAACTTGAATTGATCTACTGACGAATCCACCAAGTTCATATGATGCATTGCCCGTGAATACATTCACTACCTTACCTGCCAAATTTTTAGCAGATGTTAAACCAAAGGCAAATACTCCTTTTTGGTCGTTATCATGAACTCTTAAATCTTGATTCCACAAAGTCTTGTTACCACTATCTTGCATAGAATTTTGAAGGGTTCCATGAGGGGCACTAATTATTGGTGCTTCTATGAGTTCTTGATTTGATTGCAAGGAAATTTCATAGTTCTGTGCTTGTGTTCCATTGTTTCCACCACTTCTTAATCGTGTTGCAGACTCATTTATTGAAATTATAGGATCTGCATCTGCAATTTGAACCACCCCATCAATAACTGTAACTGCCCCATTTGAATCTTTCGTTAAAGTGATCCGTATATTTTTATTATTGACATTATAATCTCCTCCAATTCTATTGACCTGTTTAAAGGGTTGAAAATTATTTGGATTTGTGATTTGTAGTTCTCCATTTGGAGAGTCATAAAGAATTACATCATAACCACTCGCCTCAAGATCAACCAATGCTTGTTCATTGGCTTTTAATGCCACTTGATCTATCGGGTATTCTATTGCATCAATAATTCCTGCAGGATATTCGTTATTGAGATTTAGTAATTCAATTCCATCAACATTTCCATAATCTTCAGTAGAGTATTCGTTGCCAAAAGATCCGTTTGCATTCATTGCTCTCAACTTAACTCCAAAAGGCTTTGGTGTACTCCCTTGATCTGCAATTGTAATCTCAATGATGGTAGAACTTGTTTTAGGGAAATCAAAAACTTGAGCTTTAGCTGCTCCATAAGGTAAGACTTCAATTCTAGTCATATCAGAATCAGTGGTCACCTCCAATAAAAATGAATCATTTTCTTTCAATTCTGTCTGCCCATTGGGATAGTTTCCTGAAAAGTTGGCTAGAGTAATTTTAGATCCTTGATCTGCAACTATTTCAACTTCATGTGTTGCTCCATCCTCATGGACTGCAATTACACGTTCAGCCCCATCTAAGTCAATGTCAATCGAACCTTGCCAAATGGATTGATCTTCATTTTGCACTAACACTACATTCTGTCCCAATACTTTTATAGCTGGTTTATAGTTGGTATGACCTAACGCAGCCAATATATTGACAGTTACTAAATCTGTATTAGTAAGAGCGGAGTCGAGCACTTTACCATCTGAGCTAAATACTTTCTGACCGACATTATTTAGAGGATCTTGCGGCTGTATATCGGTGATGAATACTGCACCATTGATACTTTTACCTCCTAGACCCTCAGCCATCCAATTACTGCCCACTCCTAGATCTATCTGAACATAAGTTACGGGAGGAAAAACAGATTTATCCATATACTTAGCTCCTTGTGGAGCATTGTTTGTAGGAATTCCATCTCCTTTCACTAAAATTTGTCGGTTTGCAAATTCTTGCGCATTTAATGCGGCATTTGCTTCAAAAACTTGTTTGGATACATTGTCTGCCATAATTTTCTACTTTTTATGCCATGTTTTTCGACATAGCGGTTCAACTTCACTTAACTAATATGACTTTTAAGGGATTTCCTCAATTGAGATGGTTGCCAACCCTGTACTATTGTTATTTACTGCCTGCACATCGTTCCAATGAAAAATATTGCCTTTTGGATTAATTTGATCAGAAGGACTTGTAATCGTAAAGCCCAAACGACTATCTATGACACTTGGAGAGTAATGCATTAATACCTCGTCTTTATCACTAACAACAAGCTTATTTGTCTCTGATACATTTGTTCCGATGGCGGTTTCATTAGTAAATTCTTGGAACTGTAATATCCTTTTAACAAATCCTCCAATTTCATATTGTGCATCATTATTAAAAACAGTACTCACGATACCTGATAGACTTGTTGCAATTAATAATTGGGCTGTATAGACTCCCTTTTCATCGTTGTCATGAATTAATACAAACTGCTCGTAATTATCTGTTTCATTATTATACAGCGCTTCATTTTCTAATGTTCCTTCAGGTATTGTAAAAACAGGACTATTTAATAATTCTTGGCTCGTATCAATTACAAGTTGATGCCTTTGAACTTGTGTATTCATATTGCCTCCAGATACTAGTCGTGTTTCAGGCGCAATAAATGTGATCAAAGGAGCAATATTTGAAATGTTGACAATCCCATTTGCTATAGTAACCGCTCCATTTGCACTTCGCTTTGCTTCAATACTAATATTGGATTCTGAGATATTGTAATTGCCCCCTTTTCTACTTAAAGTTTTGGAAGGACTGTAATTGTTGATTTCTTCAATATTTAATTCTTCGTTCGGTGATGAAAAAACAATTGTATCATAATTAGCAACACTGCTTTTCAATTGAGCAGATTCGTTATTCTTTAATGCTCTTTGATTCTCTGGATAAATAATTTCATTGATAGTTACACTTGGAGATAGGTTATTTAAAACAAGTAGATGAACTTTATCTGTTGAACCAAAATCTTCCGTTAAATACCAACTACTCTTTGTTCCATTTTCATTAATCACTCGGACTTTTATACCAAGATTCGTTGCAACATTTCCTCTATCTGCAATTAGTATAGATGCTGTGGCATTGGTACTGACATTTACTATTTTTAATTGTGCTTTGGAAGCTCCATAATCGGCTACCTCAATTGTTGAGAAAGGAATTGATGCCTCAACAATAAAGTTAAAGACATCATTCTCTTTCAATTCTGTTTGATCTAAAGGGTAATTTCCACTAAAAATAGCAGAGGTGATAACTGGAGTTTGTTCACTACTAATCATGCACCTATGAAAAGCCCCATCATTGTGAATGGCCTCTATATAAGCTTTCCCATTCAAATCAATGTCTATTTTTCCTGTCCATACGTTCTGATCTTCATCTTGTATCAATTCAACTGGTAAGCCTTCTACCATGACAATTGGCTTAAAAGTCGAAAACCCAGTAATTGCAAGGATAGAAACGCTTAACAAATTAGTTGAGCTTGAGCAACTCTGCAAGACTGATCCATCAATCGAAAAAACCTTTCCAGCCACATTCTCCGAACTTTCCTGTGGCTCTATATTCGTAATGAAAATTGCTCCACCAAATGCATTGCTATTTGTTAAAGCTATATCACTTTGATACCCTCCTTCAAAACTCATAATCTCTATTTTAAAATGATAGCAGTACTTGTTAAAATCAAAGCCGTGCCTAAAGCTATTTTTTGCCATTTGGCACTTTTTAACTTTTTATCACGTCGATTGACTTGATCAGTCAAAATCAAAATACTTTGGTCATTATTATCAATTATGGTATCTAGATTGAAGACTTTCTGCTTCAACTTTTCTTTGATTTGAAAGTCGTTGTCAACTCTTTCTTCTAAGAGTTGTATTTGCTTTTCGTATTGACATTCAAGTGTATCTGAGAATTTCCCTTTAACTATGTATTCAGCAATTACTTTGCTTTGTGGTATAGTAAAGCAAAAGTTAGTATCCTGATTGACTGTTAACACCTTCGGTTTTAAAGTTTGAGAAGAAGCCGTAAAGCTCACTATTATCCATCCCATCAATATCATCCAATTTTTCATCTCTCTCTCTTTTTATTAATGTTGTTATTTCTTTCTCGATTTTCAATTCTGATATTATTCTGTCATTGAAAGTTGTCAATTCTAAAATCTCCAAATCCAGTTTAGAATTAATTGATTTAAGCTGTAAATTTTCATCCCTTAGTTTAGATAATTCCTGCTTATAACCTTCATCTTCTGCTGAACCATCAAAGTCAACTAAAAATACCAGTACAATGAAATTGAATACCAATAAAAGAATCAAGGCTATTATTCCTCTAGACATCTGATCCTCCTAGTTCTTTGAAGCTATTTGCACGTTTATTATGATTCTGTATGGCATTTATTATGATATCTACTAATAGTTTATGAAAAGCGAACGAAACGAGAAATGAACTGAATAAATAACCGATGTCTTCTTTCCCAAGTCCCCACAAGTAATAGTAAACCGGTGCGTAACAGATTCCAATTAACGCAACTTTAAACCTGGTTTTAATTTTTGATAGAAATGCAACTTTGATGTTCCTTTCAATCATTTGATAATTGTAACAAAGTAAGATGAACGTGATGATGTAAATCCATTCTAACTTTTCTAAAAATGGTAGAATATTGCCACCAATAATTTCCATTAATGCTTCCATATATAATTATTTAATTGATTACTTTATTAATTCCTACACCTAATAAATGGCTAAAAATGACCAAACCAAGCCCAATTCCAAGTAAAGTAAATGCGGTTTCCCGATCTACACTTATTGCAAACTTGTTCGTCGTCTTAATCCCATCAGACCCCATTACTTTGTCGAGGTAACTGAATAAATTTTGGGGTTGTTTTTCGTTACTCATTTTGCCTGTTTTAGTCGTTGATCATGTACCATTTCATCTAACATAAACTGCTGATACAGTTTTTGACTAATGGTTTTTACTTTGAAGAATTTATCCGCTCTTCTTTGGGTTATTAAATCAAATCGTCCATCCGGCTGTCGCACCCACCCCAAGTTTCGCATCAAAAATATTTGCAACCGTTTTACTCTATCGCCCTCTGATCCCAACCCTAGTGGAAAGTCATCACTTCCTTTTGTCTGTAAGGGTTCCTCTTGGATAATTTCAAGTGCTTGATCTTCTGTTTTTAGATTGATAGTTTTCTTTTTGGGTATTTCATGTTTTCCCTCATTTTCAACTTCTTCTTTTCGAGAATGAATCATCAGTTTACTTATGGAAAAACCAACGATAAAACCTGAAACTAATCCTAAGAATATCTTTGTATTTTGTGTCATAATTGTGCTTTACAGAAATGGATTAAAATGTATTTTGAATTGATTAAAAGTCGTTTGACTCACTGAACTCAACTTTTCGATTTGGTTCAATGCGAGTTTGGTACTGTTTCCGAATTTTCCGTCTACTGTTAATAGAACTCTCGGTGGTTTTATTTTAGAATTCAAATACTTTTGAAGTACAATAACATCCTCTCCACAGGAACCAACTCTAAGTGGAAATCCAGAATGTTTGCAAAAACTATTTTTACTATTTTTTTGAGTAGTAAAAGATGGGAATTGGCTATCTTTTGATAGTAAATAATAAACTCCATACACAATACCGATCGTTGCAATTCCTGATAGAATTAGCCAAATCGGTTTTATTTTAGTTCTTGTTATTTTTTGCATCTTACTTTAGATCTTTCTTGAATAAATAAGCTATTCCTCCTCCACCAATACTCCCTATCCACATGTATCCTAGAATTGCTATCCATCCTTTCTGCTTGCTGATAGCAAATGCAGCACCTGCAACTATTCCAATACTAATTAGACCCTTTTGAGTATTAGTAATCATCGAAAACTTGTTGTTTTGTTGTTGCACTTTTCCCTTCTCTAACTTTTTCTCTTTTTCCATGTTAGTTTTAATCAAACTTTCTTGATTACTATACTTTTAACTTTTGCAAACTCTTCACTACTTAGCTTTGATATAAGGTGTTTCCACAAATCTTTACCCAATACCTTTTCACTTTGATAAACATGGGACACTCTGGATACATCTCTAAAAGTCTTTAGTCTGTGATCTTCAAATGCTCTGTAAACTTCCTCTTCTAAGTCATCCCAAAAAGAACCCGCATTCCAAGCTGCTGCAATTCTGTGAGCAATTTCTAAGGCCACTTTTTCAGAGATAACAGTACCTTTTTGAGAAGCTTCTTGCCAATATGTAGGATTAAAGGCTTTGTTTAATACCGCCTCATTAATTTTTTCAGGTTCCTTCGCGCTTTCTAGTTCTTCAATAAACTTCCCAAAAGCTTGGTCTTTCTTTTCCTTTGTTCTTTTCCGATGAACTCCTATTACAATTCCCGAAATGGAAATGACCCCGACCAAACTAATTGCATAAATCACCCCTCTTTTCATAGTTATACTTTTAATTGTTTTGCAATAGAACCTGCCTTTCCAAGAGGTAGAACCTCCATTACATCGGATACCTGAATTTGCTTTGCAATCCTGTAAAACAAGAAAAGTGTTATGCCTAATCCACCAACAATAGCAACCATAGCAACTTTTGGAGTCAGACCAGTTAGTGTTCCTAAACTGCTGATTACATTGCTGCCAATTCCGGTCACACCTGCAATTGTTTTATCCACTCCATTAGCTACATCAATTTTATTTCTTGCTGCCCAAGTATTGAATGCTTTGTCTTTAGTACAACTAGAATTACCACTTTGGTTAAACGTATACAACCAGGCTTCTCTGGCATTTGGAGTTCCATAATTGCTAACTAATGCTGAATAATAGAGTTTCCAAGATTGGCAAGGAGAATCCTTGTCGGGAATTGATATGTTAGCTATTCTATTATTCATCTGTCCCAAAAACTTTTAGTATTAATCCTTCAATTTCAGATTGATTCCAATCAACAGAAATTAGGTAGTTTCTCAATTTCCTTTTTGTAGTCTCCTTTTCAACTTTTCGTTGTTTAAGAGCTAATCGTTCATAAACTTGGCTACTGATCCAAAAACCAATTGCTGTAAATACGACTGCCCTAATCACAATTTAACTGCCTGAAAATGCATCCAATCATAATCCTTTTCTACTCCAAGAGAAACCCATCCTTCGGCAGCGAAACTGTCAAGAAGAAATTGGTATTCACTTTTAGCAAATAAAGCACGTTTATGATTCCATTTAAGTTGATTCATTTCAGGATGAAGATCAATCGCAGCTCCCCATGAATGAGTTGAAAGTTTTCTACCTCCTCTCATTTTTCTATGGTTGAAACAGCCACCATATAAATCGATCCCTAGCTCTTTGATTCGTTGATATCCATAATGCTCTAAAAGGTCTTCTAATATTCCGATAAGTGAAGGAGCAACCTTTTTATGGCAAGTGATCCTTTTTACTTTTACAGAAATATCCCATGCCAAACGAAGTGCAAATGGAATTCGAACTGTTGTTAGATTCGTGGTTGGTTCTCCATAATAGCTTTTAATTGCGCTATAAGTTGGAAATCCATGTGGATTTTGGCCAATAGCATTTGAGTTAGAACCAACTGACTCTAGATCCTCCTTTCTCCATGTTGGAGGCAATTTTGAATGCTTTTCAAGATACAATAACTGCTCAAAAGCAAATCTAGTTTGAGGACCAATAAGTCCATCTATTTTGCCAACTTCAATTCCGCTGGTTAATGCGGTATATTGAATCAACGCAACTAACTTACGAATGCTATTAAACTGCTTATTAATCAGTTTAATTTTATAAGTATTTCGCTCAATTAGTACTTTTGTGGCATCTCCGATAATTCCATCGTCAACACCTTCCATTAATCGCTGTGCATAGCGAATCATTCTATTTAACTCATCTCTCTTCTTCATCTCTCTCTTCTGTTAAATTCATATCCTTGATCCTGCCTATTCTAAAGCGGTTTTAACTATGATACAATAGGAGTGTCATTGTTTGCTCAGGTGGGATTAAAACCTCCCAAAAGGCTCTCCCATCTATTATTTCATTTTTTATTTCTTGCACATCGTAAATAGTGGAAATATGCTGTGGGCTATTGTATTTATGCAATGATATTAATCGGCTTTCAAGTTTGCCAGATGAGCTTTTTGTTCCTATTCTAATCAATGGAATTTGGTTTAAATCAGAATAGAATACCTTTAAATGCTTCAACAAAATAGGTTGATGCTGAAAATTTGATAAAACTTCCTTGTAGTTTTCACTATAGTTGATTGGAGAGTTATTTTCATCTCCTACCACCGATATTCTATTGTTGATTGCATCTGTGATGTAGAAAACTCCATTTTCTACATCTTTTGTCCAATGAATCGGTTTTATTGGAGTTTCTATTGCTGCAACTTGATTGAATTCTTCGTCTAACTCAATAATCTGATTGAACTCTATTGTGGAAACAATTACATTTTTGCCATCTCCTAATTGAATCGAATGAGGTTGGAAACTAAATGGAGTTGATTGTACTATTTCTCCGTCAGAAATGCTGATGATAACCAGCCTCTTTTCGTTCTTTTCTATTGCCATTATTTTCATTCCATCCTTTGAAAATAATAGATTCCCAAGTTCACTCAATTCACTTTCGGAGTTTCTAATTCTATTATTCTCTTTACTGAATAATTCTATGTTACTGGTCTCTTTACTTAATGTAGCCCAGGCTCCACTTACTTCATTTACTGCAACTGAACTTTGTATAGCATTCAATTCTATTTCGACTAAAGAAAAATCTTCATTCAAATCAATCACACTAACTGTTGTCAGAAGTAAATGCTGAACATATAGCTTATTGGTTAATGAATTATGCTTTACCGAAACCGGACGGTTTCCAAGCATCATAGTCTTTGTTATCTCGAAATTTAAACCAACCACATATAGCAAATTAGAAATAGAACCAATTATATATGCCTCACCAGTAATTGAGTTTATGGCAACATCAACTAGCGAAGCTGTAGGGATTATATTTTCATCTAGAACTACTTCAGCTAACAATTCGCTATTTATATTAAAAATTTGCAGGGTGGCTGCCAACTGATTAACTACATAAATAGCTTGATTAATAGAATTAAATACTATAGCTTGTGGATATGTATTCGTTTCTATAAAGTTTGGCTTGTTTGGAATCGAGGTAGCTTGGTTAGCTCCCCAAATCTTTACCCACCTTTCTTGTTGACTCTGATTTCTAAATGAAACCTGTGTCGTATTGAAGGCGACCAACTGACTCGACCAACTTTCATAACTATCTATATGGTATCCGCTATCTATCATGCAGCTACTTTTGAAGTTTTAGTAAACTCTACTGTATTATTTATGATGTATTGATTGATATAACTGTGTATGTCTTTTAAACGGGTAACTTTTGCTTGTTTAGCCATAGTGGTTTCTGCTTTCATGGCTAAAGTGCAAGCATATATTGCTTCTACTTTTGGGAAACCATAATCTAAAAACACACGAAGGGCAGTTAAATCAGCTATCTTTTCTACACTTGTCGGTAATTGAAAATGTTTTCGTTCATGCATTAAAATAAACCATCGAACAGGAACGCTTAGTGATAATAAATGATGGCGACTTGCTTCAATTCTACCATTAATTCGTGAAGTTCTTGCAGGAGTAATCATGGGAACTCCATGATCATCTTTTATCACCGACATGTAATCGATCATATATTTTAAATCAGGGCTATCATATATTCCAACTGGCAAAACACCTGCTTTCTGTGAAAACCAATTTGCAAATGGAATAAAATCATGGATGTCCCGATGTTCCCAAATGGCCCTTGGTTCCATTGTTGAGATTTCGAACTTACTCACTTCAAAAGTATTTCGTCCAATCTTATCCTTTTCCCAAACATCTAACATCATAAAATTAGGTGCTAATGGAAAGGGAATATTTATCTCTCGATATCCTAAACCGTCTGAAAAGTATTTTCTTCCAATAGACACTTCTCTTGAAATGTAAGTCGTATTGGGGTTTTCAGCATCTCTCCCTATCAAAATCAAGCTACAAGGCTGAATAACCGTAAAACCTATCGTTAATCGAAATCTCTTTTTATGACATGGAATTGGAATTCTCATTTTATGCTATTTTTAATGACAATTAGACTTTATTGTTGAAGAGTTGAAGCATTTAGTTGATTCGGTCTACTTTTAATGAAAACTATTATTCCTCCTACAATTACTAAAACTCCAAGTCCTGCTAAACCGATGTAAAGCATTCTTCTATTTTCACCTTGCTCAACATCAATTTTTTCCTGTTCTGTTTTCACTTTTTCCTCTTCAATCTGTGTCTTCTCCTGAACTATTTTCTCTTCAAATTCAGCCCTTTCTTTCAACAGATCTTGTTTGCTTTTTTCCAAAGCAACTTTTTTTGCCTTAGAAGTATTATTAAGTTTTCTCTTAACTAAAATTGTTGATTGAGAGGGTAATTGTTGGGGTGGCTTTTCCCTTAACTTTTTAATGAGGCCTATTCCCCTTCCAAGTGGATTGAAAACTTGAAGTGGATTCACTTTTTTTATTGTCCGATTGATATTCTTTCTAATCTTTTTAAAAAAAAGATCGTACTCCTCATCGTGATATTGTCCAATCCATTGTTCTTCTCCTACTATCATAACGTATATCTTATTTTAAATATTGAACCATTTGTTTGAAACGTGATGGACTGATATGGTTTGCCTACAAAAGTGTAATTCGTTGCTTCACCTACATTTAAGGTGATATTATTAACCTTACCATCGACAGTTCCAATATTCTTAAATGAAACCACAATTGCTCCAGCAGGAATATTTCCATCTTCGCTTGTTTCAAATTCTATGGGATTTGCTAAAATGTCCATCTCTTTTTTCGTTTTAAGCTACCTTAACCTTGGCTATATTCTTTGTCTTTAATGCGGTATTCTTACTTTGCTTTACTAGATAGATAGCCATCGCAACACCTCCAATTACTACTATTCCTGCAATTGCTATACCTACATATTTTAACTGAGTACTTGCTTTTGCCCCTTGCAGTTGTGTATCTGCTTTTTCAGCTAATTTTTGTGCTGTTACAGCCCTCATTTGCTCAGCTTGTGCCTTAAAAATTTCTGCCTGAGCTCTAGCTGCTGCTATCCTATTTTGTTTATTAGTCAAATTAAGGGTTGCATCTCGTTGTTGGATATCTAGTTTTTCTTTTTTCTTCTTATGCTTTGACTTAAATATTCCACCAAGAAACAGATCATATTCTTCCTCTTGCTGCCCATAAATTCTTCTTTCCTTTCCTGCTGTTTCTTGATTATTCATACCTATACAGTTAAATCATTTGTTGAAAGTGGCTTTTCAGTTAATGGAGTTTTTCCGTTCTTCTTAATCAAAACAACCGCCCCAATGCCCAATACCACCACTAAACCACCAATTAAGGCAATTTTACCAACGCTTATTCCACTACTTTGTGAGTTATCTTGCTCTGTGAGCATATGCTGCATAGCTGCTGTCTCAGCCCTCATCCGTTCAATTTCTGCTGACTTTTGATCACTTCTCAGCTTCTTTTGAGTTTTACTCTCCCAGAACCAATTATCATAATCAGAGTTATTGCTTTGCGGAATTTTGTATTTATTATTTTGAGACAGTCCAAAATTTCCTCTTTCTAAGTCTTTTGTAGTTCCCATTATGTCGCCTTTTTATTTTGTTTGAAAAACACTGCGGCCACTATTAAACCAACTAATGTGATGATGGCAATTATTATAGCTGTTGTGGTTTTTTTGCTAGCCCCCTCACTGCCTAGTTTAGCAGATTTATATTGAAACATACTAGATAGAGTCATTGCTGAGGCTTTACTTTTTTCTATCTTCTCTTGTTTTGCAGAACTTGCAAATCCGAAAATTCCTCCAATTGCTCCTAATGCTGCCCCAACAATACCTCCGCCAACTGCACCTTTAGCTGTACTTGCGCCAATTGATTTTGCGCCATCCAACAATTTATTACCACTTGAGCCACCTCCAAAATTATCGTAGCCTGATAATGTTTGTAATTCCGGAATAGCTATTAATATCAATTCCTCTAAGTGAGTATTAAATTCTTCATCTTGCTCTGACACCTTTTCAATTACAGAATTGATTAAATCTTGATCAGAATGGTCTTCTCCAATAGAAACCCTATAGTAAAGAAGTAATGACTTTACTTTTAACGGAATTTTAGCAACAGTTACAGCTAACATTTGAGAAAATGCTTTAGCCAGATCTCGAACTTGACCTGTAGTCAATTTCACTTTAGGTCTTGGGCTGATTTTTTTTGGACTTTCATCTATATGTACCATTTGCTTTATCGGATTTGTGAGATGATTAATGCTATTCCAAAAACTAGAGAACCAACTGCCAAGTCTTTTGAGGTTACCGAAAAAACAGCATTTTCTGTTTTAATACTGCTTTTACTTCCTTCTAAAGTGTTCGGTTTTGCTCTTAACTTTTCATCAATCTCTTTTTGAGATCTTAAATATTCCCAAGTTATTTCAACTTCAGTTCTAAGTTTTTCATCATCGGGAAATTTCTCAAGAAGCCTTTTCAAGCTTTTGTAATGTAAAAGCAACTCCTGTTCACTCAACACCGATAATTCTTTAATTATTTTTTGTTTTTCAGAATCTTCAGAAAATGAAGATTTTGACTTACAAGGACAGGGAGAACCATTAAATGAACTTTTGCAACCACAACCGGAACCGTCAAAAGAGCTTTTTCCTCCACAACCACAGCCTCCATAATTTTCAAATTCATTGGCATTTGCAGAAATGATAGCATTCTTTTCAGGATGAACCTGAAGTAACTTAATCACTGCTTCTTTACCTCCCTTTTGTATCCACAACTTAGTTTGGTCAATTAGCTTTCTAATATCTGTGGAGGGCTGAATTCCTTCTGACAACAATGTTGTTGAAACTCCATTTGGATTTTCTTGAACGATGTATTCAATGCGGTTAATTCTATTTTTAAGTAATTGTTCCATAGTGCTATTTCTTATTGCATTAAATACTGCCAAAGGGCAGAACGCTCCTTTGGCAGTATGAGAAACCAAATCTTAGCCTTCTCTTCTGAAAGTTTGTTGTATAGGTCGTTGGGGAGGTCGTTTAAACCTTCTCTTACGAATCTTACGCATTGGTTGCGCCAACTGTCTCAATTTGGTCATGGGTTTTAACCTATTGTCCATTTGTGGCAATCCTGTTACTTGTGGAGCAGTGTTTACTTCAGCAACATTTTTACCAATCAAAACATTGCCCAAGTTTGTTCTTGATTGAACAGAAAAGGTGAACACTGTTGTTCCTTTTTTTGCTTTGAATCTCATCGATGTTTTTCCAGTCACATGCATCGTAAAGTTGATCGCATGGATGGAATTCTGATCAAAATTCTGAGGAGACTGCCATGTCCTTGGTTGCCTCACATTGGTTGTGGTTCTTCCTGTTGAAGTCTTCTCGTAAAGGAATAAAACGTTGTCGAATTGCTGCGAATTACTCACAGACATTTTCATTCCAACAATTGTAAAAGGATTTGCTTTCGACTCTTCTCGTACTTCATTGTGAGAAGATTCTGCGACTTCAACCGTGACTCCTTCAGGAGGTGTTAAATTTTCATTTGCTCCAAATAGGACAACTTCTCTTTCTTCTTCTCCTGTATTGGTAACAACAAAAGTGTAGGTCGTATCATTCGGGTCTAATCTACCAACTGCATCTCCTGAATAGGAATCAAACTCATCCTCATATTCATCGGCAACTTCGTATTCTTCATCTTCATAGTAAAAATCGTCTTCATCAGGAAGTCCTTGCCCTCCGTAATTATCATACCGACCCTCACCATCACGCTCGTAGCGTTCTAATTCATTTTCATAATCCATCTTAAACGGTTTTATAATTTTTACTAATGTTGCAGGATGCAACTTTAATTTAGCTGTAATTCAGCCCTTATGCTTTTGATTTTTCTTCTTTAGCATCTTCATCATCTTTTTTAATCACTAAATGATGATAAGCAAGAAGTGCAGCAGTTACTACTACTGCTGAAATCCCTACTGCTAACATTGAAAATTTTGTCAATTCTTTTTTTGCGACTACATCCATGCTTGAAATTTTAGAATTTGTATTTAATTGAGGAAGGTGTTGAAACCATTCCGTTAATCTTGGGTACAAAGTTCTAAATGAAGTATTGATTATACACGGAAATAATGGGGCTGATGGGACGTATAAATAAAATAAGATATTGATTAAAAAAGTATTATGAATAAAAACTACTGCCTAAAATAATATTTTGTTTAACTTTAAATGATAAATTGTAACCAATTGAAAGAGGCACATAGAATTGAATTAATAGAAAGTATTGAACAATTATCTTATTCCACAATTAGGATAGAAGCAAAAACTGAAAGTGGGACGACTACTGGATCCGGTTTTTGTTATCGAATTGCAGAAGATATGCAACCAGGACAATGGATTCCTTATTTAATTACTAATAAACATGTAATAGAAGGTGCTATTGAAATTAGGCTAACCGCTTCTACAAGTATTGAGAATGAAAAAGTAGTGGATAAGGATATTTTTAGTATTGTTTTAACCGGTAAAGAAGTCTCTAATAATATAACCTATCATCCTGATGAGAATATTGATTTATGTGGCATTAACTTATTTATTCTCATTAAAAAAGCCAGAGATTTAAAGAAAGAAGTAGCTTTGTATTATATAGGTATAGCTGAAAAGTTTAGCAGAAATGAATTAGAAAAACTAGATGCTTTTGAAGATGTTATTATGATAGGTTACCCTAATGGTATTTGGGATCAAATTAATAATAAGCCAATAATTAGAAATGGTTGCACTGCTAGTCATCCTAAGAAAGATTATAATGGGAAAAGTGAAATAATGATTAATATTCCTAGTTTTCCAGGCTCTAGTGGTTCTCCTGTATTTTATAAGTCTTATGATGGTATTAGGCAAGATAAAAATGGACTTATTTTAAGTCCTCATTTAAAAATTAGATTACTCGGTATTCTTTATGCTGGCCCAATATTTAACCTTCAAGGAGAGGTTGAAATGAGTTCAAATGCCTTGACAATTACTACGAATTCACCTTCAACTATGAATCTTGGTTTGATAATAAAGGCTGAAAAGTTAAAAGAGTTAGAAGAGGAAATAATAAAAGAATCTTTTATCTAATGTATTTAATAATAAAGAAATATTATTTCTAATACTTCACCAATTTCATCAACTCAACTGTATTCCCTGTAGCAATTTTAATGAGGTAAATTCCATTTGATTCATTGCTTAAATCAATTGGAAAAATACCTGAATCATTCCAACGATTTTGCAGGATTAACTGACCCTCAATTGAAGTAACTGTGATTTCTAATGGAGAATTGTCCATTTTTCTCAAATAGGTAATTCCTTTGGATGGGTTTGGTGCTATAGTATACGAATGCTGCTTTAATTCCTCAACTCCTACGCCAACTATTTGAACACATCTTGAAGTGTCGGTGCATCCATTAACACTTATTTCTACGGCATAACTTCCACTATTAGTGGCGATAAAACTCTGATTATTCTCTCCAATAATAGGAGCAAAATTATTGGTACAATCCAACCATTGGTAAACCGCTCCAAATGCATTTGCATTGATATTCGGCGAAAATACGGACAAAGAGGTATCCACAGTTTTGATGGTTAAATCAATTGTAAGCAGACTATCGCATCCTTTGGAGTTTCCACCCAAAAGAGTGTCAGCGTATACTCCTGAAGTATTCCAAACATATCGACCACTTGGAGAAGCAAATGACTTACAAGCTATAGTAGTCAACAGACTTGAACTCGTATCTATACTTAAGTTGATGGTAATAATACTATCACAGCTCTGAGAATTTCCATTGATTAATGTATCCATGTATACTCCTGGTGCGCTCCAAGTGTATCGACCACTTGGGGATGTATAGAAGTTGCATTCTGAAATAGTTACTGCAGAAAAAGTCTGTTCAATACTTAAATTGATGGTTAGTATACTATCGCAACCAACGTTATTTCCTGCGAATAGAGTGTCTTGAAAGGTGCCATTGGTTTGCCAAGTGTATCGACCACTTGGTGAGGTGTATGAGCTGCATGTTGAAGCATTTATTTGCACTGAAGTACTGTTCAATATGGTGAGATTTATCAATAGAATACTATCGCAGTTAGAAATGGTAGTAATGGTATCTAAAAAAGTAGCCGATGAAGAATACGTAAATTTACCACTTGGTGAGGTATACGAGTCGCAAGTGCTAACTATTAGTGTATCTCTTTCTGGTGAACCAATACTTAAGTTTATGGTGTAATAGGTATTGCAATTCGTTGAAATCCCGTAAATGACTGTATCTTGATATTGTCCATTTGTATACCATGTATAATTACCTGAGGGAGAAACAAAACTATCGCAAGCGGCAATGTTTACTATAACAGCGGTATCACAAGGTTCAAAAATATAGGCTGCGCCTTCATTTGTATAGGAAAGACTCCCCATTCCAGGATTAATATCTTTAAACGGTGTTCCAATAAAAATTTTATTTTCGTGCATTGAAATAGAATGCCCCAATTCATCAAAGGGCCAAACATCTGTAGCTTTAATCTTTTGTACAAAATTCCATCTACCAGTCGCAGAACGCTTATAAATATAAGCTGAACCTGATTTTGAGTGAGAAGTATTTGGATTATTGCTTGGTCCGTTATTCTCATTTATGGCGCAAGAAACAGCATAATTTCCATAAATAGCAACAGAATATCCAAAATAATCATCTGAAGTTCGCTGATAAGAAACAATCTTTTGCGTTTCTACCCACACTCCATTTACACCTCTTTCAAAAGTAAAAATTGCTCCTGCATCAGACGTCTGAATACTTATGACCGTATCCCAAGAATCCTCTGGTGCCCCTATCACGATTCGATCATTATGAATGGCTACTGATCTTCCAAAAAAATAGTAACCGTTTCGTAATCTTGCTGTTATTTTTTGGGTTTGTGTCCATAATCCAGCAGCATTAATGTTAAAAATGTATGCAGAGCCTGCAGAAAACATAAGGCTATTACCATTAACATCATGATCTTCTTGATGAGCCCCGACCAATATAGTGTTTCCATCAAATGCAACCGCATAACCAAAAAAATCTTCTGCAGCTCTGTCGTTAGATACTAATTTTTGAACTTGGTTCCAATTTCCAGCAGAATCAAGAGCGAAAACGTACACTGAACCTGCATTGGAAAATGTAGCAGTATTGGAGGTATCTTCATCCTCTTGGTGTGCTCCCACAATGATAGTATTACTTGAAATAGCTACTGAAAACCCAAAATAGTCACCTGCCGCGCGATCCAATGCGGTTAGTTTGCTTACTGCTTGCCAACTACCCGCAGAATCTCTTTTGAATACGTATACAGCTCCTGCGTCTATTTTAGGATTTAAACCCAATGCGTCCTCATCTGCTGCATAAGCACCTACCACTGCATACTCACCTGAAATCGCTACTGCATGTCCAAAAAAGTCATTGGTATCTCTATCTGATGGGACAAGCTTTTGCTGCTGAAACCAGTTACCTAAGCCGTCTTTTTCATATATATAAGCAGCTCCGGCATTTGTCAGAAAATTTAGACCTGCTGTATCCTTATCCTGATTGGGTGCACCTGCTATCGCATAATTCTCAGTTAGACCAACAGAAGTACCCAAATTATCTTGAGCAGTTTGATCAGATGCTACCGCTTTAAAAGATTCCTTCAGGTTTTGGCTGCATACTTTAGACGTCCATCCAATTAGAATTAAAAATACAATACTATAAAATGGATACTTTTTCATTTTAAAAATTCTTGATTATTGTTCTAATAAAAATGTGCTGTATAAAGTTAGGTTATTTAATATTCGAAACACTAAATGATCACTACTTTCTCCTCCAAATTCAAAAGTCCATCAGTATTTTCAACATCTACTTTAAATCGGTAAAACAACTCATTTCCATCAGCGTCTTCTTTTAATAAGTCTACATCCAAAAGATCTGTAGCATCTTTTGCAATAGAAAAACTAGCTTCGTTGGTATTCTTAATCTCAAATATTTTATTCCATGTACCATTATTGCTCATTTTATACAAATAATAGGATCCTTTATAGGTCGTTTTATTCCAAATAAATTCCATAGAATCGATCACTTTTGGAGCATTTTGAGAGGTTGTAAAATTTATAGTTAAGGCAGGTGCGATTGGATTATTCATGTTGGGTATAGTGGTCATAACTATATTTGAACCTATACTATAACTCTTTTTAATTATACTACTTTCGTCAACAATAGTTCTCAAAGCGAATACTCGATAATACAATGGTTCACTAAAAGGGATTTCAGTTAAATCACTAAAATCATCAAAGACTTTTCCATCTTGCAACTCAACTATTGGTAATTTTTCAAAATCACTTTCTGCAAACGGAGGTTGCAACCCTACTTTAGCACGAAACAATTGAAAATCAACAATACGATCTCCGGATGAATATGGTTCTATTTCAATTGAGACTTTAGGATCGCTAGGGTCAGTATTAATAAGCGTTCTTTTGATGATAGGCGCAGTAGCAGCAAAAGTATTTGGAACCCGAATTGGTCCTTGTATTGGACTCGCTCCGCTCATTTTGAGGTTGGCGTTCATTTCACGCGCAAAGTAGAACCATAAGTTTTGAGATGCACCGTCTAATGTATAATCCACAAAAACTACATGATTATTCCCTTTCCTCACCGCCATAGGGGAAGGATTAAACCTGCTATCAGAAAAACTGAGTAAGTTACCTGACTCATCTTCATAAACAGGCGCTGTATTTGAAGGTGGACCAACTGTATCTAATTTTATTTGGTCATAAACTAAAGGTTGAGCAGTTATTGGCACAAACGCTTCTTCAATGGCCTCTTTAACTATATCCTGATAGGATATCTGAACTCCACCAACGCTAAAGTTGCTGTTTAAATTAAAATTAGCAGTCTCAAATGGAAAAAACAAATTACCCAACTCATCTTCTATTGAGTAAAGATTATTGTCTGGTAGAGGAAGTTGATAAAAGTTATCTCCAACAGGATAATTCCTAAAATTTCCTAATTCTGTAATCACGCTAACTAATCCAATCCAAACGTCATTAAACCAATAAATATCATCTGATAGTCTATAGCTTTCTATCTCCTCCAAAATAAGAATAATAGTTTCGGGTCTATACAATTGATTTAATAGGGCTAAGTGATTGCTTCTATAAAATATAAAAGAATAAGGTTTATGAGCAGTAATATCAATGCTTAACTCTATCGAATAAGAAGACTTCCCCTTACTATCTGGCCTATTTGCTATAGTAGGTCCAGTAGGCTTTTGTGGAGGTTGCGGCTCTGAAATTAGCTTGGCATTCACCAATGATGGAGTTGCCAATTTTGAAGCCACTCCATTCATGGTATCTGTTGCATATGCCGTAAAAAGTGTTTCTCGAGTCAGGTTTTGATTCTGTGGTATAGTTGAGGCTTCATTAAACCCAGCTGGGTTGTCGCTTTGCAAATAGACCTTGTAAGAAGGAAAAAAGTTAACATTGATTCCATTCAAAGGCAACATACCTGCATTAAAATTTGGTGCATAAGCAATGATGCTTAAATTACTACCTGTATTGTCGATGTTTATAACATCCAATATCTGTTCTTCATTGTTGTAAAAAAAACGGATTGACCCTAAATACCAACTCACGTCAGAGTCAATTGGATCTTCCAAATTATAGTTTGTAAAATTGACCTGATATACATCAGTATTTCCTGCAATGGCAACTATATTGGCCGGTTCAAATATTCCTCCATAAATTGTTTCTATACTTTCTCCATCAAGGTTTTGTTTAGTCTCAGCATGTGGTAGTTTAGCACCAGAAGGAAGTTTTCCATTTAACGTAAATGAATTATCAATCGAATTCGTAGAATTCAAGTTGCTAGACCATTTATAAAATAAATAGCAATTGTTAATTGCAGTACCAAATGAGTGATTTATAACAATTACGGTATTGGTTCCATTAAATGAAATAGCGGCAACTACAAAACTTCCTTGAGCATCAGAAACCCCATGCAAAACAATAAGGTCACTTGTTGCGATCTGACTAGTTAAGTCTCCAATTAATTCAATTGTAGTTGTCCCACCATTATTCGTAATAGAAGAAGTAAAAATTCTCCACCAAAACGACAACTCGAATGAAGTGTAATCTGCGTCAAATTTCTCTCGTAGAATTAATTTATCATTCGATCCTGCAATAATTTGTTTGACTGAGAACTTTCTACTCAAGTTTCCAATTTTTATATAGACAGTAGATAGAGAAAAGAAGGGCTCAATATAGACTGTTTTCTCAAAATCGTTTCCCCAATTTGACGATAATTGATTATTTTCTACAATAGTGAATCTAGCGTCTTCTTCAGGTAATACTTCAAATGGAACGGTCTGGTTGATATTATTATTCCCTGGATCGATAATGTGTGTTTCAATTATCTTTTGTATGGTTATATTCGGCTTATCCCCAGCATTAGTTATGTTAATAATTTTAAACTGTTTCCCATTACTAAAAAGTGTTCCACCTATGTATTTTGCAATATCTGCTTGAATTACGGTAGGGTAAATAAACTCAACAGGATTTTTAGATTTAAATTCTATTGCATCAGATTCTATGAGCACACTGTTAGCAGATAAATCTTGAATTTGACTGATAACACCTTCTGCAGTTAATAAGGGCGTGTCCTTAAACTTGAATTTTATTAAATTAGGTGTTTGATAGTTTCCAAATTGCTGATAATTATAATCAAACAAACATCGCAGTAATGTTTTATCTCCACTAATGGAATTAAGTCGTGTCTGTTCAGCTGATGTTGTAAACATTAAGAAATCTTCATCTTGAATCAGATGAACTCTTAATCCTGAAGGAGGCGAAGGAACTTCAATGTTAGAAAAAATCGTTTTATCTGTTTCTTTAACATCACTTAATGTAGAGTGCCTAGAAAACCAGTTAACAGTATATGCAGCATATTTATGTTTTCCTACTTCCTGTTCTTTATGAGCAAAGAGTCTTGGTTGTTGATTATTCAAGATTGTATAAACCTCTTTATTTCCACCAGAATCAAATAATTCATCATCGGCCATTACACCAGGTATCCTGAACGCAGTTTCAGTACTCGCCTTATATTCTATTCCGTAGCTCATAGGAAGCGCACTTAGTGCCAAAGAAAACTGCAGATTACTATGAAAAAAATTAGGCAATGTTTTCGCTTCAAAATCGTATAGTTTTCGATTGATATTAACTATTCGAAAATTCCCGAAATAAGAATACCCATTTGGGTCTGTAAGTGAATTCGTCGTATTGGTTGAAGTTGCATTGAATGCATCTTCTCCATAATTGATTTCATCCAAAATAGGGTTCAATGGAATCATTGTATTCTCAGCTCCGATAGAATGAGTCATCCAAAGGTGCTTAGTAGGTTTAGATAAGCTATCGTAGCCATTTACCGTTTCCAAAGTTTCGTACTCCATTAAGTACATAAAACGTCCTTCAAGCTCAATTTTATCAATGGTCCCTAATCCCAACATTCTAGCAATATGAAAGTCAGTGGCTTGTATATTAATTATATCTAACAAGCTAAATTGCATGGAGCCAGTACTTGCACCATCATCATCAAACAACTTTAGTGCTCTTGAGTCAGAATCGCTCAAGGAGATATAATCTTGAACTAATGTTTTAATGTCTTCTAAACTACCAGAACCCCAACGATCCCGATAATTATTCTCATTCACCTTCCTTAAACCATTACCTGCATTACTACCATAATATTTTGGCCATGAACCGTCAATTACTATATCGGCATCAGTATTTGACAATCGGTTATAAACCAATTCATCATCTTCACTTTCTATACTATAATCACCAATTGGTGTCCATTCGTTCGCTCTAGAGAAGTAATCTTCATAAACATAAAAACAGAAAGTTGTTGGATAGTGTGTGCCACTTTTAAACCTCAAGTAAGACATGTTATCAGCCTCTAGTATTAGTTCCTGAAATTCATTGACTACTTTTCTATTGCTTAAGTTGAGGTCTGATGGATTTTCAACATCTAATTTAGAAATGGACTCAATTCTTAAAATATCTGTATGAGAACCAGCAACTGACAATTTATTCGCTCCATTATCTTGAATATCTATAATACTTCTAAAAAACAGTTGATCTTGAATCCCAATTTGTACTTCACCAGTATAATATTCTAGAATATCCGTGACTGAAACAGTATTATTACTAACAAATACAGTCATAAATAGTTGATCAAGTAAATGTTGATTTATAAACTTCAATTCAAGAACATAGCTAGTTCCTGAAATAGCAAATTCATAATCAGAAACAATTGTATATGGCTCTTCAAAATTTGTTTGAGGGAAATAGGTAATTGTTAACGATGATAAGTCAACGCAAAGCTTATATTCTTCATTAAAAACACTTCTATAGATTTTAACTACATCTTTTGATTTATTAAACAGATAATTGGTACCTGCAAAATCACCTTTAGGTAAATGATTTTCGCCCAAATAATTATTGAAAGTCCACCTTAAATGCACACCGCTTACAGAACCATCCTCACCGTTTGAGGAGCCAGCTTGTAAATATATTTGTGGAGATTGTAGGTATTGTGTTAACTCTTCTCCTCCCTCTTCTTCTTTAGCCATGATAGTATTATTTAGTCTTTAAAAATAATGGTTGTAGATACTGTAGTCCCATCAACAAATGCACTACCATCGTATTCTATATTAGTCATTGACAAGTTTGCAACAATGTTAATTGGCGATGTCAAATTACCTGAATCGGAAATGCTTGAATTATTATGACCAATGAATATTTTACTAAAATCTTTAGAAATATATTTTTTTACATTGGCCGTTGTTATCTTCCCATCTATTGATAAGGTAATTTTTGACAAGACTTCAGTTTCATCCAATTCAATTTCATATATGGGTTCAGGACTCTGAATCAAAACTCCGAGAATGTAACGCTTTCCAAGTTTCTCTCTAAAAAACAGTGTAGCAGTGATTGACTCTTCTACTTTTAAGTCGTTAACTCCTATTTTACCATAAAGGATTAAATCTGTCTTATCTGGATAATTCTGATTTAGTGCAGGATCAGATCCAGTATTCATTAGATTGATAAACGATGTAAAGTCAGCATCAACCATTTGAATTAATCGAGTCGTAGAATTTGATTTCATTACATTTTGTTGTGCATCTTTTAACAGTGAAATGCTGTTGATGTGTTCATCGAAATTCATAAAACGAGAAGTTTCAAAAACAAATCGGTAAACTTCCCTTGTCTGCTCATGTTTGGTAGCTCCTTCATAAATTGCAAAAACAGATTGAACCGATAAGGTATACAGCTTTTGAGGTTCCAAATTTGAGATAACTAGTTCAGGTTCCTTTACCTTCGGGACAATCAATTCTGCCACACTACATGGAGAATTGGTATTCATCATATTTACCATTTGCTGAATATCAGGAGGAACTACAATCGCATCCTTTAGCACCCACTCTACTTGGGAATAAGGAACCGGCTGATTGACATTTTGGGCAGGGTCAATCACTTTAAATTCAATTTTTGATTCTACTGGAGTATTGGCTCCCATTCCTGCCCAATTTTGATACAATGGATGCATATACGCACTTTTAAATCTCAAATAAAAATGAGGAGACTCAAAATACCGTTGCTTGATTGTAGCAATTTTTCCTTTAAAGTCAGGATAACTATTTTTAAAATCGATATAATCAGTTAACTCATCTAACCTATAGCTATCTGATTTATCAGTCTGACTATTGCCTACAGGAGATGGTAGTAAAGCCTTGAAAGAAGGATGATTCTTCACTTTACCTGAATCGTCTTTATCTAAGTATTTATGAAAATGCCCAATTGGACCAGCGGTTCTGAATCCAAAGTAATGGAAGCTATCGTGGACTTGGTCATAGTTATCAGAATAAACTCTCTCCCTTGTTTTTAACTTAATCGCAAAATCTGTATTAGGTCTCCAAACAGGAGACAAAGGCTCCGAAAGTTGATCTTTGAAAATTGCTAATGGATCTAATGTACCATTATCAATAATTGTTTGATTGAAAATGTATTTACCTTCATCTAACCAACATAAATCAAATATTCTAGTTTCGTTATCCAAAATACACGTAGCAACAGGGAAGCAAGTCATATTTCCAACTGTAATTCCACTTTGAGTGAAAGGGCTTATCCCTGTATTTTCAGCAAAGGCATTAACTTGAAAGTAATAATATTTTGGATCAGTTCCATTATAGTTTGGTCCAGATTCTATTTGGGAAAGTTGCTGTAAATAAGCAACATTCACACCACCAGTTAAAGTATCGTAAAGAAAAATATTACATTCTTCGCCATCATTATCAGTAATCTTAAACCACGTCCAATTATCATCATTATACAAGCAATGAAATTCAACTACGCTTCCATTATATTGTTTAGGATATAACTTAGTATTTAAATAGAAAGTATCAAAAAGTCCAGCAAGACTGCCTTGATTATTAATGTAATAAGGAGGAGTATATTGACTATTAGTATATACTATCTCTGGATGACCTTCATTCGGATTATTAATACCATAATTCCCAAAATCTAAAATTGATAAACTTCCCAACTCGTTTAAAAAGGCTTCCATTAAAACTGCTTCCTCTGTAGGGTCAATGCAAGTTAACCCTTGATTTGGTATATTATCGCCAGAAGTAACTACCACTCTAAATATTAATTCAGTCTTTACCGAATCATCGTATTTAACAGTTTGCTGGGAGTTTGCTGAAACTGCGGCAGTATGAACAAGGTCCTCGCTAAATTTAATGATGCCATTTACATCGTAACCATCTTCTACTCTTCTATAAAATTTTACTGTAGTATTACTGGCAGGACTCTTAATTGTAATACTCACTTCTGGTACACCATCAAAATAGAATTCACTAATTCCGCCTGGTTTTAAATACAATGCATTACCTAATGGAGTATTCTTAATTTCGCCATCCTCTTTAAATAATTTAAGGTTTGCTCTTTTGTAATAGTATAACCTATTCTGTTCAAAATCATTGAATGTAGATGAATCAAACTTAAATTCGACACAATCGGGCAATTTTGGTGAAGGTGGACAGAAGATATTTTTACTATTAATCTTGAAGTTTTCAGGAGTAAAGTTGGAGTGTTTACTTTTGGTTAAAAACTGAATTGGTGTTTGTGCCAATATTTGTAGTCGTTTATATTGTCCTAAAGCCTCAGTTTGCCAATATCCAGTTTTTATGTTTTGTAAGGCAGTGGCAGTCGTTGTTTCTGTATCTACAGAATAGGCAGCTTGCATAGCCTCATAAAAGTTGTACGGTTGCCACGAATTTCCATCACGATAGTAAATCTCAAAATCATCTAAATAAAATTCATGAATTACTGGTGCAGTTCTACCTCTTCGTTTAGGTACAGCACTTCTATAGTTGGCCGGCATATTTATACCACCCAGTTTTGATAAATGATTTCTATTTGCACTCTGAGAGCCTAAAGGATTTAAACTTTGAAGCAACTCGATTTCTATGTATGAATCCTGAGGGATAATTACATCAGCAGCACTTTAATTCCATGAACCACTGCCCAATGCTGCTAATGCACCAATATCACTTGTAGAAGTAGCATAAGCAACATTAAATTGCTCGCCTGTTAGCATTTGAGATGCCTTGGCATGTTTGGTAGGGTTAGTCGAATCAATAATATGAATCGGACTTGTTTGTTTATTTTTATCGAGATTCCATGTTAAACTAAAGTGAGCACATCTATCCTTTCTCAATACTCTCACACAAACCTTAATGTCTCCTGCAATTAAGAATGGATTTGGGGCTTCCATAGATAATCCTGCATGGGCAGATAAGCCAAACTTAAATCTGAATATTTTCAAGCCTACGGCTGCTCCAACTTTAATAGCTCCACCCACTTGTACTGGTTTTGTGCTCATTTTACCCGAGGCATCAAAATAGGCGTTGAGGAATGCTTTTAGCGGACCAAAACTCTTATTTACATTGAATTCTGTAGTAGCTGCAGCTTCAATTCCATCTGCTGATATGTACATGTAGAAGCTCGATTGAAATAGCCCCAATAATGTAACACTTACCCTATTATCAGGCTTTCCTAATGCTAAGAACCATGCTGAAGGATCTTGAAAGCTGAAATAGGCCTCTGCACTAGCATTTACAGTGGCAACTCTACCTGCAGATGCCCCATCCGATGGCAATTTCATGCTTGCAGAGATGTATGCATTTATGTGTTTAGTAGAAATTTCTAATGACGCAAAGAATGGTGGATCAGCAGAAGTGTCTAAACCAATTCTTCGTTTTAACATTTGAGCTTGACCCATAATCACAACCGAACTATCCGGCATAAACATCCCAATCAATTTAGAAGAAAAAGAATACCCTTGATCGGGAATAGTGGCCATACTAATACCTGCACCAACTGAGCTCCCATCTTTCCCTAGGTATTTCGCATTATAAATCCCTTCCCCTCTTCCTTCATATCCTTTTTTGTAAAACTCCCACCATCTAGTATCTTCAGTTAACCCAATTTTAGTTTTAGATGGAACATACCTTTTACCAAAAATCCCTCTAAATCCATAAATTCCTAAACCAGTTGCCCCTAAAACAATAGGAGTGGCTAATTCTAACGAAGCATCTACTAAAAAGCTAGGGACTTTTGGTTTATAAGCCATCGCTGCGCTAGCTGCAATTCCTTGGTTGGGCATGGAGAAGTCAATTCCTCCTTGATATTCTTCAACCCCATTTGGATCATTTTTAAGACTCAAATAGCCTTTTATAATGACTGTAGCTTTATCTCTTGATACGGACCCTGGAATATACAGATCAATATTTATTCCTTGGATCCGCATGAAGATGTCTACTAAATTGCCATTATCAATCGCATAGTATAACTTAATTCCATCACCTCTTAAATCCAATCCACCAGGATCTAAACTTAATGCTGCATCAAATCCAAAGAATTTGTAGTCTAGCACCTGCCCGTTCTTTGTGCGCTGATCTTGACCTAGGTGAATATTTGTTACTGAAATTTTTGCAGGACCAAGTTCTAATTTTACCGACTTTGGAAGTGGATTAAAGCCGCCTTTAAATTCAATTTTACCATCGTCCCAGATTATTAGTTCTTTAACAGAGACCGCAGAACTTAAAAAGTTGCCAATTGTAGTATCTACGTTTTCAAAAGACAAATCACCTGATACCCCTATGAAGTAACGATCGTTTTTGCTTCCGACAAAGAATGAAGTAATGTTTAAAGTAAATACATTCTCTTGTATTAAAGCAGATATAGGCTGATCCGGAATTGCTGTAATATAAAATTCTCCGTTTTGCTCAAGGTGAACTAACACATCTAATACGAAATCACCGCCAGATTCATTTTTAAACCATGGTAATGTCATTGTTGCTCTTACATCTGAACCAATTATGGCATTTTGTTTAAAGGTTAGGGAGAAGGTGTTGATGTTGAGTTGAAAGCCACCGATACTAATTGGGATGATAGGTGTAGTATTGGATGGTAAACCAGTATTTAATTCTAAACCAATAGTACCAGATAAACCACCTGTTCCAATGAGTAAGTTTTTGCCTTTTATTGCCGCATTTGCGCCTGAGCTAGGGACAAATTTGTCGGGAAGAGTAATATCTGCTTCACCTATAAAAATACCAATAAAATTAATAGAACGCCCATCTAAGTCTGCCTCAGGAATATTATCCTTATTGCTAATATCCAGTTTAAAATTTGAAATACTCAACCTTATCCCAGTGTTTCCTATGTAAGAATCTGGTATGGAATAAGTACTTGAAATACTTCCAGGATAAATTGGTGTAAACTTTAAATTTCCATCAACCAATAAACCTAAAGTAAAATCTATTAAAACATAATTATTTTCATTCTCATCTGGTATTGTGTTTCCTTGTGTATCTTGAATTGCTGGAATAAGAATTTTTCTCGGAATTTGTAGTTGAATAATATCTAACCATAAAGATGCTTCAAAATTGCCATTATCAAAAAAAGAAACCCCTATTTCGCCGAAACCTTTTCCGATTTGAACCCCTAAATCACCTGCTAAAGGTATTGACAAGAAAACTCCATCAATGACCTCAAAATAAAAGTAGAAAACTCCGTCTGTTGTATCGCCTAAGATAGTACTATCGATATAGGCTATTTTATTCAAAATAGGAGAAATTATGTTCAATATATCTTGCCTTACAGAAGATGTATCTATCTGATTTGATATTGGAATATAGGTAGTATTCATAATAAAATATATTACTTAGTAGCTAATTTTTTAAGGTATTTAGTGAATGAATCATTACTTTTAAGATAAGGGAATAATTCATTTATTGATATATTTACAGTTTTTTCCATTATATGCATTATACTAAACCTTAAATTGATAGAATTTAAATCATCCAAATAAAAAAAATCAATTTTGTTAAACTCACTATTTGAAGAATCATATTTATTTTTAAATTCAATCCAACCATTTTCAGTAAAAGATTTGTTTAAATCAACCAATCCAGAATTTAAAAGAAAATTTATACTTGAATTTATAACAATCGGTTTAAAGTAGTTTTTAAGTGTATCTTCTATAATTTCATAACTATTTTCATAATTGAAAATTAAAATACTAACAAATTGACTATCTATATAATGTTTAGAAAAGCCAATTTCCACCTCTGAATGAAGTGGGTATGTTGTTATAGAATCATCTTGCTTAAGCAAATATTGTCGTAGATTAATCTGCTCTATAACAATTTTATTTAATTCTAAAATATTAGAATCCAGCCCACGTTCTTCCGAATAAAATAATGGTAATTCAATGTCAATTATTAACGAATCACGATTGTAATTCTCATGAGAAGATTTTAATGTCAAAATCTTTATTCTTGAGTTTTTTTCAATGCTTTGGGAATTCAAACAAGTTGAAAATAAAAGGATTAACAGTATACTAACAAACTTTATCATCAATAACTTTTAAAATATTTGTTAATACCATTCTCTCCTGAAGTAAATAAGTGTTGGATTGCATTATAGTTTTCACTAATTTCAATCGGATAATTGATACCATTATAATACAATTGATAAGGATTTAAAATGCCACTTAAATTTGGTAGTAGCTCAAGTCTACCATGATTATGAGCAGCTCCAACTTCGAAGATAGACATTCTATTAGCTCTTTTTAAATAGGCCCATTTATGCATAACTGTTCCTAACAAAATAGAATGTCTTCCATTCAACATCCACTGTAAATGATTCCTATAGCCAGCAGGAATAGGATCGACATTAAAAACAGTTTGAACATTATTATAATTCAAATCTCGAATCAACCAGTTGTTGATATGGATTCCAACTTTATCGACCAAGGTTTGCATCAAACCTGGTGAAATTAGATGTGGAATTACATCAGCAATATCTAAAAGTTGTCCATAGGTTATTACTGGATTAGTGGAAAAATTATTAGTAAGGACCCAAGTATTTGGATCTCCAGCATCCCACTTCGTCCAACCAAACCCAGTTGTAGTTAAATCTAAATAATTTTGAGCTACATTAGATGAAATTCCTGAATTAATTAGTCGTTGTTTTATGGTCTGGTTTATAGGTTCAAGTCTAATAGCTCTATGATGAACATTACCATTTCGCAGAGTTTCATGACCAATAGTTGCAACTACTAATTCTGAAGGCCATTGTAATATTCTACAAATATCATTAATATCATTTCCCCAATCATCCCAAATCTGCTGTATAAGATTATTAGTTGTATTAGAGACATTAGGACATATATTTACTCCACCAGAAAACGTTTCCCCGCATAATTTATAATCATGGCTATTTTTACCAGTCTTTCTTTGAATTTCTAGGTCTAAATCATTATTGTTTGTGATTCGCCATTGAATAAGTGAGATCTCTCTACTTTCGTTAGCCGTTCCTATCCTAGCACCACGCCAATCTGCCAAATTCTCTAATGGAAATAGCAACACATCTTGTGCAATAGTTTGTCCAGGTAATGTTGTATTAATGATTGCTCTAGGTTTAAGTTCAATATTTAGGTTAACATTTAAAGCATCTAAAAAAGGATGATTAAACGTATTATTTGCTCGAATTGGGGCATTAGTTATTAATTGCATTTTTGGATTTGTAGCAGTATGTTCATCTCTTAAAAAACGCCATAAATAATAAGTAGGATTCATATGAAATCCTGCATAATCAAAGATTTCTAATAATAAATATTTATTGTCACCAAACTGAGATAATTGACATCCACTTGGTAATAATAAACCAGCTGTCGGATTTCCTGCCTTACCAATTACATCTCCGGCAATTACACTTATTGGAAAAGCTCCAGCTGCAAAAGATGCCCCTATATAACTAATTGCTATTGCTAGGTTACCCAAATTATTTTGTTGATTTAAATATACTCTTAATGTTTGATTAGTATTTCTAAAAACATTATCAAGAATTGGGTGTATGGAACTAGTTTTATTAAACTCCGTTGTTAGTAAATCAATTATCGCTTGACTAACATCATTTGCCTCTGGGAAACTATAAAAAATTTTGTCTGGTGTAGGCTCAAGCATTCCTCTAATTTGATTCATCCTTACCGTATCGCTTGGAATAAGTATCAATTTTCTATCTAATGGATTGTATGATAAAGTACCATTTAAAATAGCATATAAATTATTATTTGGTGAGTTATTTTTTAACCAACATTCAAGTCCTTTTGTATGTGTATTATTAAAAAGAGGAATGTCTACAGGTTGGAGGTATTCACGACCAAGACAAAAATTGAGATTTGAGATTCCAAGTGTTAAATGCCCGATAGGAAGTGAAAAGTCGCCTGCTGCCATATTATAAAGTTTTGTATTATACGTCTTAAAGTTAGGAAATATTGCCTGGGATTTACAAAAAATTACTAACAGACAAGCAATTACAATGAAACAACATCCCAAGCCGCTTTATTTCAATTAGTTATACTAGTCTAATTAGCAATAACTTAACATTCAATCTAGTATTACTTAAAATAGTTGTAAATAATCAAATGGGTATTTAATGGTTTTAAGTATTCTAAATTAAAATTCTTGGTATGCATAGAAGTTATTTTCTGACTTTTCTTAGAATATCCTTTAGGAATAATTCTTTGTTCTCTTGTTCCAACTACCCAATCATTTTGCCTTCCCAACATCAATTTAATGATAGCATCTAAGCCAGAGGAAGCTATTTTTTTATACCATTTATCCGCCAAAGTATGATTCCAGTCAGCTGCAATAGCTTTAAATTGTGTATTCGGGTTTCGGGGAACACCTTCTAAAATGCTAGTGAGTTGTTTATGTTTAGGAGTCATGATTTCACAACCTGGCATATCTTTGAAGAAATCTACCGAAAATTGAGCAGCAGCTGTTATTATTTTACCGACAGGTGCAGTTGCTGTTTGCTTCATTATACTTAAACCCTTTGAGATATAATTCGCAGTTGTAAAGTAACCAACACCATTAGCACCTGAAAAGGTTAAGACCTTTCCAACTTTCATATTTGTGTTTTTGCTATCAGCAGCAATATATTTAGCCACAAGCGCCCCTCTACTCGTTGTAATTATATCCAGATCTTGATCAAATTGTAAACTATTCAATCTATTGTAAAGTTCTTCAGCATTTTCTTTAGCACCATGACTAATGGTAGGATGATCTAATGCGATAATTTGATCAAAAACATGGTTGTCGATTAACTTATCAATCAAATTTGCCTTATCAAACGCTTGATCGTAAAGTCTTCCAAATGATCCATGAGTACTTGAAAAAGTACCGTGTAAGAGTAAAAGTGTCTTTTTTGAAGGGTCTAATTCAGAATAACTTACCGACTTAAAACCTTGTTTATCTCTTTGATAAGACAATAAATCATATTTCTCCTTCCCAAAAAGATGATAAATACCTTTCTCTAAAGCTTCTTCACCCTTTATTCTTGCAATTTCTAACCCTAATTGTTTTTCATTATTTGCAAGTAGATTTAGGGGTTTGGCCGCTTCTGAAAATAGCTTACTGGCTTCGCCCTCATTTCTTTTAAAGGTCAATATTTTAATAATAAAACTGGTATTTCTTTCTTCTGTTCCTTCAGTTAACTTACGCTTGATATTTTGAGCTGTATATGTTATCTGTTTTTTAGGCAGAATAGGAATCTCATAATTCAAGCGATCTCGTACTGTATTAAAATTTTCAGTTTTTTGTGGCAATATATATTCAATGAAAGAGTCTTTTTCATCATGATTACTTTTATCGCTATGTTGGTAATAAACCAATGCCCCTTCCCCTGTGTTTAAAAACAGTGTCAATCTCAACTTTGGAAGATCATCAAACTGAAAATAGTCTTTATGAAATTCAAAATCAACTTCATCTAAATTGATGAATCTCTCTTTAACTATAAAACCCTCTTCATTTGCTAACGGATTAAACTGCCAAATACTTTTAATTTCTTCTAGCGTGGAACCTTTTGAATTTAAGTTTCCATTTTCAGAATAAGTCACATTTCCTAGAAGATTAAACTTCTTATTTTTAAGCCAGCCTAAGGTTCCCCAAATTGAATCTAGTTTTCCAAAATGTTGGTGTTTTACCTTTCTATAAAGTTGAGAACGGGAGTAATCATCTAGTTCTTGATAAGGCTCTCCCAACGGAAGAAATGATGCATTTTTGTAATTAAAAAGTGAATCGTTAGAAAAGTTATGTGTTGTCATGTTTTGTATATTTTACATTCGTTAAATCTATTTTAATCCTCTATTTTTAAGTAAGCTTCGTTAAGCCATACTTTTATTATAAAAATGGATTCTATCTTGGCTTTTTTGTTTACTTTTTGAATTTAGAATCCTCTATTCCGAAATCACCTCCATTAAATAATCAGCAGTAGTTACAGCCAATTGGGTATCTTCTTTTATTAATAAATTTTGTACCTCTGCATAAGCGCATAGTGTTGGATTTAATAAATCACTTTAAAATGCATCACCAAGGTACTCTTTTAGCACTTTTTATATTCCTTTTTGGGGATACTTTTCATTATTACATTAGTATTATAATTTTTCCCCTTTTTTCATCGCCACAAATAGCACTTCTACAACTATTCTAAAAAGCTCCTCTCCCTTTTTCTCATTCAACAATGGAAGGTTTATTTCTTTATTTAAAAACATTACCGTAGAATTAATTGCTTCTTTCATTTCCTTTTTATCTCCTAAAATAAATCCCATTGAAATGTCATTCAGGTAATTTAGCAGGTCATCGGATAGTTTTTCCTCTAACTTTTCTATGATTCGATCTATGATTCTTAAAAAGAATTTTTTCTCAGCTTCTTCTCCCAAAAGAGGAATATTCACTTTTTCATTAATTTTTTGTAACAAGTGAACTTTTTGCTCTGGAGTCAATGTCATATAGTTAAAGTTTAGATTTATGAGTAATTACGTTGGAAATCCACCTGATAACTGGCTCTTCCTTCCTCCTATTCTCAGTTACTAAAACATCTTGAATCAATTTATTGGAATCCATTATCTTTTTAGCATCTAGCAAATTGTCTCCTTTAGCGATGAATCCTATATCCGACTTTAAGATATTCTGTATTTCTAGAGATCCTTTGGCCTCCATATTAGCAATCGACTCATTCTTAACCTCTACCCCAATTCCTCCTTCTTCAATCGTTATTAAGATAAGAAAGTTTTCTACTGTACTCCTATGAATATTATAGGCGGCAACTCGTTCTTTCGTGAAAATTGATTTCATGTAAATAAATAGATTTGGTTTATTGTTAATTCATTATAGAAAGTATTATAAAAGCAGGAAAGAGTGATTAGTTTTAAAACTCATCAGAAAATCTAAAACACTTACTGCAGCTTAACGTATTTTGAAAGTATTTAAGAGCTAATTTTAACTTTTCTTGTATGATTATGCCAATTAAAAATTTCATAGTCCAATTAAAATTCATCTATATTTCAACAACATATTTCAACAACATAGTTCCACAAAAGCATAAAACAGATAATCAGGAACATTACCAATTATAAGTGATAATTACATCAAAAAAAAGAATGATCATTCAATAAAAGACCGGTTAGGAAGTTTGTTTATCTTAGCACTATTGAAGTATTAAAAAATAGATGTGTTGTATTTATGGGTTGAACACAGCAAAAAATCAAATATAAGAGCTATTATAAAATATATTTTATACTTTTATATTCATGACAAGAATATTTGCAGTCTTAATGTCTTTCATTATTTTAATAAGTTCTCTTAGTTTTAACTTGAGTGCCCACTATTGCTGTGATCAATTAATTAATGTGAAATTATTTGGTGAAGCTGATGCTTGCGCCATGACAAAAGATAGAATTTGCAACGAAGCTAAAATGTCTTGTTGCTCAGATCGTAACTTTTTGATTGAAGGGGAAGAGCACGTTTCTTCACAAGATATTACTAATAAGGAGAATAAAAAAAATGAAATTTTAATTGCAAAACTGAATTTCCCAATATTACTACTAGCAACAGAAAAAGCTCTAGTAGTCAAAACTACGAGATATATCCCTCCCCTCAATATCTGTGACATTTCCGTTCTAATTCAATCATTTCTATTGTAAATCCTATACGATAGAAGCTATTTTAACAAACTATTCTACTATTAATGAAACCATTATAGAAGAGTATACTTTTCATCTTTGAAAAGTAATCAAATTACGTTTCCACTAAATCAAAGTATATTATTTTGGAAAATATTATTCATATTAAAAATATGGTCTGCCCTAGATGTAAATCGGCGGTACAAGCAATTTTGGAAAAATTAGACATTCCATATTCCACATTGGAATTAGGTCTGGTAGAAACTATAAATCCTATAACTGACGTTCAAAAGAATAACCTAGCCACTCAATTAAAAGAAATTGGCTTTGAATTACTTGAATCTGAAAATTCAGTAATCATTAAACAAATTAAAAGTTTGATAATTCATAAAATCCATTATAGTGAGAATGAATTAAAAATCAACTTTTCTGATTATTTAGCTGAAAAAACAAAGCACAACTACAACCATTTAAGTCGTTTATTTTCAGAATCAGAAGGCATCACCATCGAAAAATACATTACCAAGCAAAAAATCGAGAGAATCAAAGAATTGATTTTTAACGATGATAAATCATTAGCAGAAATAGCTTTTGAAATGAATTATAGCAGCTCCGCTTACCTCTCTACTCAGTTCAAAAAAGAAACTGGAATTACCCCTTCTGAGTTTAAAAAAATAAAAGATTATAACTTTCAAAATCTTGACAATCTGTAATGTTAGCAATTAGAAAACAAGTATGCGTTTCTTTTCTACTGTTCTCATTTATGGGAGTACAGCTAATCTCTGTTGGCTGTACACTTATTAATATAATTCATTCAATTACACATATACAACACCCACATTCTGTACATAATAATGGAAGTTCTGATCATCACACTGCTGATGATGAGCCGAAAAACTCCAATGACAAAGAAAAATGTTGTGTAGAAAATTCAAGTATATTCCTATCAGGACTAAAAGTTAATCTAGTTTCTTCGAATCTAACTTTACCCATAACAAGTGTCAAAATATACTCCTTATTTGAAGTGGAGTCGCCTTCTATTCTTTCAATAAAGTCGTTTATTCATCAAATTAGGCCACCTCCTAACCTAATCCTCTTTTCTTCCTTTAGACGAGTAGTTCTGCAATCACTTCAAGTTTGATTTTTCAATTATAAGTGTAAGCATGGAATACCTATGCCTACACATTTTTAACCTCCACAATTTTAGAGTAAAACAATCTGAGTAGTAGTAGACTATTATTTATGCAGAATCAATATAAAAACATTACAGAACATCCTTTATTTAACCACCTTACAGTAGTTGAAAAGAAGTTACTATTGGACAATATGTCACATGAAAGTGCACTCCCAAAAGAGTTTTTGTACAAAGATGATTGTCGGATAAAGCACATATACTTCATTAGTAAAGGAACAATAATTCTAGGAAAGAACTTAGGAAGATCAAATGAATTCACCCATCAACTTACCATGAAACCCTTATTTCTAGGCATTGAATCACTAATTCTAATGAATGGGAACCACCAATTTGCAAAAACTGCCACTAAAGTTTCCTATTCAAAAATTAGCAAGGAATTATTCTATAAAATACTATTGAGTAACCCTCAATTCCACCAGACCATTAGGGAACAGCTTATAGACAGTTTATGCAACTTTGAGAAAAAGTACAGTATCCTTCATTCTAAAACAGAAATCCCAGAACGAATAAAACTGTTCCTTTTGGAGCTAATTATAACAGGGAATCAAACTTCAAATCACTCTCAAAAAATTATTCTACACATGACACATTTAGAGATCTCTAAATACTTACAATGTGCCAGACAATCCGTATCGCTTTATTTATCTAAATTAAAGGCAGAGGGTATTATTAATTATGGAAGAAACTATTTTGAGGTTTTAGATATTGAGAAGTTAAAGAAGTGTAAACTATATATTAGAATCTAAATCTTGTAAGTTTTCTTCAAAATTACATAATACTTGTTCTACTAAATCTTACAAACTTTGTACAAAATATTACCACCCATGTCACACACATATAGCATACACGGAATGACTTGTAACGGTTGCAGAAGTCATGTGGAAGAAACACTCTCTAAGGTTGATGGAGTTTCTTCTGCATCAGTTGATTTAGCAAAATCAGAAGCGACCATCGAAATGGCAAAACACATTTCCATTGAAACATTTCAGGAAGCATTAAAGAAAGATGGTGGAAGGTATAGCATTCATAAACAAGGAGAAATACCCACCACAACTAAAAAAAAACAAAATAAACCTACTGGAGACGGTTCAGGAACATTTTACTGTCCCATGCATTGTGAAGGAGAAAAAACTTACGACAAACCAGGCGACTGTCCCGTATGTGGAATGGATTTGGTGGAAGAACAAAGTATAGGTGCTTCTAGCGCTGAGCAATGGACTTGCCCTATGCATCCTGAAATAGTTAAAGACAAATCAGGAGCTTGTCCAATCTGTGGAATGGACTTAGTGCCCATGAAAGCGGACCTTTCCTCTGAAGAAAAAACCTATAAAAAACTGTTGCGAAAGTTTTGGATTGCTGTTGCGTTTACCTTGCCCATATTCTTAGTTGCTATGAGTGAAATGATTCCAAACAACCCACTCTATTCCTTGTTGGGACAGAAATATTGGAATTGGATACAATTTGGACTTTCCATCCCTGTGGTATTTTATGCGACTTGGATGTTTTTTGAACGTGCCTACAAAAGCATCAAAACATGGAATCTAAATATGTTTACCTTAATTGGTATTGGCGCAGGTGCAGCCTGGATATTTAGTGTATTTGGAATGTTATTTCCTGATTTTTTCCCCGATCAATTTAAAACAGAATCGGGTGCCGTACATGTATATTTTGAAGCAGCCACAGTTATTCTTACGCTGGTACTATTGGGGCAGCTACTGGAAGCAAGGGCTCACAGCAAAACCAATTCAGCTGTGAAGGAATTATTAAAACTTGCTCCGAACAAAGCCATCGTTGTAAAAGATGGGGTTGAAGTAGAGGTTTCTATTGATGAGATTAAGTTAAATGACCTTCTTAAAGTTAAACCAGGAGACAAAATTCCAGTTGATGGAGTTATCACTGAAGGAAGAACTACCGTGGATGAGTCAATGATTACGGGAGAGCCACTGCCAGTAAATAAAAGAGAGGGCGATAAAGTAAATAGTGGAACAATCAATGGAAATCAATCTTTTTTGATGAAAGCCGAAAAGGTAGGATCAGACACGCTGCTTTCTCAAATCATTCAAATGGTAAATGATGCCAGCCGCAGTCGTGCTCCGATTCAAAAACTAGCAGACACGCTATCCGGTTACTTTGTACCCGTAGTAGTTATCGTATCTATACTAACCTTTGTTGTTTGGGCAGTTTTTGGTCCCGAGCCAGTTTATGTTTACGCTTTTGTCAATGCAATTGCAGTGCTTATTATTGCTTGCCCTTGTGCGCTGGGTTTGGCTACCCCAATGTCTATAATGGTTGGCGTTGGTAAAGGTGCGCAAAATGGCGTGCTGATAAAAAATGCGGAGGCGTTAGAAAAAATGGACAAAGTAGACACCATGATTGTAGATAAAACTGGAACCATAACAGAGGGAAAGCCTACCGTTGAAAAAATTGGAGTGTTCGGAAATACTTATTCTGAAAAGGAAGTCCTTCAGTACATCATTTCTTTGAATACGATGAGTGAACATCCATTGGCGGAAGCTACCGTTAAATATGGCAAGGAACAAAACACTGAAATAATAAAAGCAGAGAACTTCAACGCTGTTACAGGTAAAGGAGTTGAAGGAAATGTTAACTCTAAAAAAGTAGGCATAGGAAATGCCAAAATGATGCAATATGCGAATGCCTCTTTGACTTCAGAAATGGAAAAAGAAGCCAATTCATTTCAAAAGCAGGGCAAGACCGTTTCTTATTTATCTATTGGTAATGAAGTTGCCGGTTTTGTTGTCATTGGTGACAAGATAAAAGAAACGAGTGCTAAAGCAATTAAGGAGCTTCAAGAAAAAGGAATTGCTGTGATCATGCTAACAGGCGACAATCACGATACTGCTCAAGCAGTAGCAAAGGAATTAAACCTTGAAGATTTTAAAGCCGGCATGTTACCTGAAAATAAATTGCAAGAGGTAGAGAAATTACAAAAAGCAGGAAAAGTAGTTGCGATGGCAGGAGATGGAATTAACGATGCCCCTGCTTTGGCCAAAAGTGACGTAGGAATTGCGATGGGAACGGGAACCGATGTCGCCATCGAAAGTGCCATGATTACTTTGGTTAAAGGAGATTTACACGGAATTGTAAAAGCTCGAAATTTAAGTGATGGAGTAATGAAAAATATCAAACAAAACTTATTTTTTGCATTGGCTTACAACACTTTAGGAATCCCTATTGCGGCAGGAGTTTTATTTCCAATATTTGGCCTATTGTTGTCTCCTATGATTGCTGCTTTAGCAATGAGTTTTAGTTCTGTATCCGTAATTCTAAATTCTTTGAGATTAAGGTCAGTGAAGATTTAAAGAAATGCAAACTTTTCCAAAGTTTGCATTTCTTTGGAAAAGTTTTAGAAACACTTACCTCCCCAATTTCAATATCCTAATTGCACCCCTTACTACAATTCCAAAAATGATTAAACCAATTACTAAGTCAGGGTATTTACTTTGTGTAAAGTAAACTAAAACTCCTGCGACAATAACTCCGCTATTAATTATAATGTCATTAGAGGTAAAAATTGCTGAGGCTTGCATGTGGGCTTCTTTGCTTTTCGCTCTTTGAATGAGGTACAAGCAAACTGAATTAGCTATTAAAGCAAGAAATGAAATTCCTATCATTTCTTTAAATTCAGGCAAGTGAGAACTTTCAAAAACTCTTCTAAATAACTCCGCTAAACCTATAAAAGCCAATAATATTTGAAAATAGCCACTCCATTTTGCTACTTTCTTCTTTTTTATCAAGGTGCTTCCAACTGCCATTAAGCTCAATCCATAAACCAATGAATCTGCCAACATATCTAAAGAATCAGCAATTAAACCCATGGAATTTGATAACCAACCATAGAGCATTTCAATTATGAAGAAAGCAAAATTGATGATTAGAACAGCCCATAGCATCTTACGCTCGTTGGTCTCTGAATTTGTAACAACTTCATAATCTTCAACCTTTTCTTCTGAAGTAAATACTGTTCCTAATTTTAGACCTGCTAAACAATCCAATATCTCTGAGGATTCTGCGGAATGGATTACTTCTAACTTCCGGTTAGGAATATCAAAATCAAGATGTTTGATGTTTTCAAGACCTTCTAATTTCATCCGAATCATTTGTTCTTCAGATGGGCAATCCATTTGGGTTATTTTAAAAGTTGTTTTTTTCATATCTTATGATTATTCCAATCCACAACTCTCCTTATCCAATTCAGTTTCTACCGTACAATGTTCAAAATGATAAGGTTTTAAAATGCTTTTAATTTCATTTTTTAATTTTAAAAGCTGATTTAAGTCCACAATTTCTTTCAATTTTAAATGGGTGCTAAAAACATGGTGTTCTCCTTCTTGTGACCAAATGTGGCTATGGTGTATTGAATCTATATTTTCAATTTGTAATAATTCCGATTCAATTTTATCTATGCTCATATCATCAGGTACACCTTGCAGAAATATGACCAATGTCTCTTTTAAACGCTTAACCACTCCGTATAAAATATAGGCAGCTATAAACAAAGAAAGTGCAGGGTCTAAATAAGGCGTTTGCTTGAATTTTAAAATGATGGCAACAACAAGCACCGCTGCCCATCCCAATACATCTTCCAATAAATGCCAAGAAACTACTTTTTCGTTTAAAGATTTACCTCCGCTTAATTTCCATGCCGCATAACCGTTGACTGCTACTCCGATAATAGCAAATACAATCATTCCATTTGCATCTGAAAATTCAGGGTTTACCAATCGGTTAACTGCTTCGTAAATGACATACACCGAGCCACCAATCAGAACGACAGAATTGATTAAGGCTCCTAAAAGAGAGAACCGTTTATAGCCAAAAGAAAACTTTTGATTGCCTTCCTTTTTTGACTTCTTATCCAAATACCATGAAATACCCAAGGAAATACTATCGCCTAAATCGTGAACTGCATCGGATATAATAGCTACACTATTGACGTAGAAGCCACCGATGATTTCAAAAATGGTAAAACTGATGTTGAGTAAGAATGCTGTTCTTAAATTCTTGCCCGATTGATTTTCATGTGAATGATTATGTCCCATTTGCTTTTATCTTTTAACTCCTGCTTTTTCAAATATGACTTGAATTTCCTCCGATATTGGAAGAGGGCGAAGCGGTGGAACATTCGCTCCACCTGTATTTCCTACAGGAATAGTACCCACAAAAGATTTCACTCCTCCAAATATTAATCTTGGAATCTGACCTAAAATTTCTTTACCATTCTTAATATGAATACCGAAAAGTAGCATCTTCCAATGCACATAAGAATGTTCGTAAGGATAGGCTTGTCCTATTACATGAGCTTTTTCTAAATGTTGCCAAGCCTTTTGCAAGTTGTCTTTTTGCATTTCAGATTTATATTCCTTTAGTTCTGCTAAAAAGAATGACTTCAACTTTTTTGGGATTGTAGTATTCATACTTTTTTATTTTATTCAAAATTTATCTTTTATTAAACGCAACACAATTGCAAAATCAATGGTCGTGTTCCGCTTCTCCTTTCTGCATTTCAGCAATCAAGTAGTAAGCATTATTTAAAGCCACTTTGGTAGTTGCAGGGAGTGGTTGAAGCAATTTAATTTCAGTCCAACCTTTACTTGTAATTCCTGCCACAACTTCAATTGGGGTAAATTCCCACTCTTCTCCATTTCCTTTTTTAGCAGAGAAAATATAGTCTTTTCCGTTGTCTCGAATTACAGCTCCTTCAGGCAACGCTTGTCCCATCGTACCTGATGTTAATATCCTTCCTCGAACATACATTCCGGGCAAAAGCAATCCGCTTTTATCTTCAATTTCTGCATGAATGTGAATAGCTTTAGGATTCTGCTCGAAGTTTTTACCAACTGAGTAAACAGATGCTTCCAATTCTGATTCAATAGATTCAACCTTAAATTGAATCTTTTGCCCTTCCTGAACCTTTGCAATATCCTTTTCAAAAACCATAAAATCAGCATGAATGTGTTCTAAATTCACAATCTCAAAAAGTTCTGTTTGTGGAGTAACGTATTGTCCTGTTTTAATTTCTACTAAACGAACATAGCCTTCAATAGGAGAACGAACTGCTACTTGTTCGATTATCGTTCCATTTTCAACTGCGGTAGTTGGAATTCCTAAGAGCTTTAATTGGGCAGCCAAGCCATTAACATTAGATTTTTTAGATTGAAAATCTGATTTTATTCGCTGTAATTCTTTGCCTGACCCTACTTTTTCATCATAGAGTTTTTGTTGTCGTTTAAAGTCCTGTTCTAAATATTGTAACTCATTCCAATTACTGTTGTAATTACTTTGTAATTGAATTAAATCAGGATGGGCGATGTAAGCCAACACTTGACCTTTTTCAACTTTGTCGCCTTCAATAACTTTAATAGAACTAACATTTGCTCCAATAATAGCAGTAACACTTGCTTCATTTTGAGGTGGTACTTCCAATTGGCCATTGGTTTCTACATAGGCAGAAACATTTCTCATTGGAATGGTATCTACTTTCATTCCCAAGGCTTCAAATTGGGTATTGGTAAAATGAACTCCTTCTTGTTCTTCATGATCTTCTTCCTCATTCATTTTACCATGTTTTTCTTCTCCGGCTTCATGGTCATGACCATGATCGTTTTCTTTATTTTCTGTACCTCCGCAAGCAATTAATCCGAATAGGAAAAGGATTGCGAAAAGTTTATTGATATATATTGTTTTCATCTTTAATTTTTTATTTCGTTAAATAGTATTCTAATTTAAATTGGCTATACAGGTATTCCTGATAAGTCAGCCATCCGTCCTGTTCAATTTCAATTGCATCTTTCACTAATTGTAAGAAGCTGATGTAATCTATTGCTCCTTCACGATAGGCAATGGAAGCTCCATTCCGTTGTTCTTTGGCTAATTCCAATGCTTCTTTTTCATAATAGTTCCAAGCTTCTTTCCATTTCAAATAATTTTCTTGAGCTTGAGCATATTCGCTTTTTAGTTGAATGGTAGTTTGTGTTTTCCGCTGTTCTGCAATATCTCTACTGATTTTAGCCGATTGAACCTTTCCTTTTTCTGTATTAAAGAATAATGGAATATTAACGCCCAATTGATACTGATAAAAACCACTTTCTCCTGCAACTTCCTGCATACCATATTGAAGGTTCAGTTGTGGGAGATAATTGGATTGAGCAGCTTTTATACTTTGCTCTGCCACCTTCACTTTTTGATTCTCCATTAAAAGAATTGGATGGTTTTGAATTGAGGGTTCAAGCGAAATTGCTAATAGAACTTTTTCAATTAGTGGATTAACAGTATAAAGCGTATCACCTAAAAACCAACGATTAAATTGTTGAATTGCAATTTGATAATCTCGAAATGCTTGATTTTTATCGTTGGTTATTTTCTTTGCTTGGTTTGAAGCAGATAAATAAGCCAATCGAGAAGTTGCCTCCGTTTCATATCGAATTCTTGCAGCTCTCTCAAACTCCTGAAAAGTAGAATCTAATTCCTGAAACAATCGGAACAATTGCATTTTAGAATATAAACTGCCATAATCTTGTTTCACTTGAATACTTAATTCCAAATTTGAAAGCTGCAAATTGCTCTTAGCTAAAGCTATTTTTTCTTTTTGAAGTTTGCTTTTTGCAGGGATAGAGAATACATCCATGTTTTGCTGCTGAACACCAATTATATTTTTTACCCCTTCATTGTTTCCATTCAATTCTTCTCCTCCTGTAAAAACCGAAGTTTTACCGAAATCCCAAGTAGTCTTTTTCAGAGCTTCTTGATTTTCAACTTCCAACTGCATGGCTTTTAAAGTAGGATAGTCTTTCAACACTTTATCAACTGCTTGCTCCATAGATAAAGGAAGAAGCGTTTGATTTTCTTGAGCTTGCAGCTTGGAAGTTTGAGTAAAACAAAAAATTAACAGCAAACTTGCTAAAGCAATTGCAGGTTTCATTCCGATTGAACGATCACTCCGACTTTCTACCCAACGGTATAAAATAGGAAGTACGAACAAAGTCAGTAAAGTAGCTGAAATCATCCCCCCAATAACTACTGTCGCCAATGGTTGCTGTACTTCAGCCCCTGCGGAGGTTGAAATAGCCATTGGCAGGAAACCTAAAATATCGGTTAATGCTGTTAATAAAATAGGACGAATTCTTCGTTTTGCACCTAAACGAATTCGCTCGTTGATGTTGGTAACACCTTCTTCTTTTAATTCGTTCCAACCGCTAATCAAAACCAATCCATTTAATACCGCTACTCCAAACAATACAATGAATCCAACTCCTGCTGAAATACTGAAAGGCATATCTCTCAACCAAAGTGAAAATATTCCACCTATGGCAGCTAAAGGTATTGCCATGTATATCATGGTAGTTTGTTTGATAGACTTTAGGGCAAAAAAGATGAGCAGAAAAATCAAGCCCAATGCAATAGGAACAACCAATTTCAATTGATTGGTAGCCCGTTCTAAATTTTCAAAAGCTCCACCATAGCGGATATAATAACCTGAGGGTAAATCTAAATTCTTATCTAACTTTTCCTGAATTTCTGTGACTAGAGATTTAATATCTCTCCCTCGAACATTTATACCTACATAAGTTCTTCGATTAGTATTGTCTCGACTAATTTGCATCGGACCCGCTTGGTAACTAATGTTTGCGACCTCTTTTAAAGGTATTTGAGAACCGTTTGAAAGATTGACATAAAGATTTTTCAAATCATCAATCCCTGTTCGGTGTTCTTCGTCTAAACGAACTACCAAATCGAAGCGTTTTTCTCCTTCAAAAATTACCCCTGCTTTTCCGCCTGCAAAGGCAGCTTCAATAATTTGGTTCAATTCTGAAATTGAAATACCGTATTGAGCCAATTTGCTTCGATTGTATTGAACCGTCATTTGAGGTAAACCTGTGGTCGCCTCAACCTTCATATCGCCAATACCTACAGTGCCTGCAATAATTTTGCTGATTTCGTTGGCTTTTGAAGCTAATATGTCAATGTCTTCTCCGTATAACTTTATAGCTATATCTTCCCGAACACCTTCTAATAACTCATTGAATCGCATCTCTATAGGCTGAGTGAACTCATAATTAACTCCGGGTATTTTTTCCAATTCTTCTTTCATCATCTCCACCAACTCTTCCTTAGAATCTGTTGTGATCCATTCTGATTTTGGAGCTAAAATGACAAAGACATCTGCCAAGTCCATTGGCATAGGATCGGTTGGTACTTCAGCAACGCCAATTCTGCTAACAATTTTCTGAACTTCAGGAAATTTTTCCTTTACAATAACCTCAATTTTAGTAGTCGTTTCAATGGTTTCGGTTAGGGAACTTCCGGGTTTTAATATGGCATGAAAAGCGATGTCTCCTTCATCCAATTGTGGAATAAATTCTCCACCTAATCGACTGAAAACAAATACCGCTAAACCCAAGAATACGATAGAGATACCAAATATCCATTTGGCCTTACCTAAAGCTTTGGTCAAGTTCTTTTCGTATAAATTTTCAGTTTTTAGAATGAACTTGTCTCCCCAAGAAAGTTTGTTGGTTTTAGGTACTCGTAAAAACCAAGCAGACATCATTGGAACGTAGGTTAAACAAAGAATCATTACTCCAATCATGGCAAACATAAAGGTCAATGCCATAGGCTGAAACATTTTTCCTTCAACACCTTCTAAAGCTAGAATTGGAATGAAAACAATCAGAATAATTAACTGTCCAAAGAAAGCAGAATTCATCATTTGAGAGGAAGACTTTTTAGCAACTTTATCTCTCAGTTTTGAAGTGATGGTTTTCTTTTTAAGCACTTTATCATGAAGTAGAAATACGGTGCTTTCAACAATAATTACAGCTCCGTCAATGATAATACCGAAGTCAATTGCCCCTAAACTCATTAGGTTTGCCCAAACACCGAAAACATTCATAAGTATAAAAGCAAAAAGCAAGGATAGTGGAATGGTTGAAGCCACGATTAATCCACCTCTCCAATTACCCAATAGGAAAACCAAAATGAAGATAACAATCAATGCTCCTTCAATTAAGTTAGTGCTTACTGTTCCTGTGGTTTCTGCAATTAATTTACTTCGATCTAAAAGTGGTTGAATGATTATTCCTTCAGGAAGAGACTTTTGAATTTCTTCCATTCGGTTTTTTACATTTTCAATTACATCGTTGGAATTTGCTCCTTTTAACATCATGACCAATCCACCAACAACTTCTCCTTCACCATCTTGCGTTAATGCACCATAGCGGACGGCTGAACCAATTCTTACAGTTGCTATGTCTTTTATAGTAACAGGAATGTCAGTATTGGTTTCTACGGGAATATTTTCAATATCCTCAATACTTCGAGCCAAGCCCTCACCACGAATAAAATTCGCTTGATGGTTCTTTTCAATGTATGCACCACCTGTATTTTGGTTGTTCATTTCCAAGGTATGCAATAGGTCAGAAATGGTTATGCCCATTGCTTTCAGCCGCTCAGGATTAATGGCAACCTCATATTGTTTAATGTTGCCACCAATTGCATTTACTTCAACAACACCATCAACCATAGCCATCTGTCGGCTAACAATCCAATCTTGCATACTTCTCAAATCGGTTGGAGTAAATTGACCGTTGTGGGTGGAATCTACTTTTAGAGTGTATTGGTAGATCTCTCCTAAACCTGTGCTAATTGGTCCCATGGAAGGAGAGCCAAAGCCATTAGGAATTTCTTCCTTTACTTCATTGAGTTTTTCTGCAACTAATTGGCGAGGCAAATAAGTTCCCATGTCGTCTTCAAAGACAATGGTTACTACAGATAAACCGAACCTAGAAACGGAGCGAATTTCAGTAACACTCGGCAAGTTTGCCATGGCAACCTCGATCGGGTAGGTTACAAACTGCTCAATATCTTCTGTTCCTAAATTCGGAGCTTGTGTAATTACTTGCACCTGATTATTCGTGATGTCAGGTACGGCATCTATGGGTACTTTGGTCATGCTCCATAAGCCTACACCAATTAAGGTAAGGGTTAATAGAGCGACCATGAGCTTGTTCTTAATTGACCAAGCTATGATATTATCTATCATAATGTATAGTATTTAATTCAAAAAAATGAGAAATAAGAAAGTACAAAACGCACTTTCTCTATGGTTTTTGAATTAAACGATCGGGGGGCGAAAGACAGAGACCGAAGGAGTCTCGGGTGCAAAAGATTGGTAAAATACTACTTGGCTAAAAATTGTTGCACAGCATTTCAATGGTGTATTTGGTGTCGAAATAGTTACATGAACATGGCAACAATGACAATAACATAATGGAGCACAGTTATCTGCCGCTTCTCCATGGTCATGATTATCAGCCATAACTATTGGTTCAACTTCATCTACTGCTGCATCTGCACATGGCAAAGTTGCCAAGCACAATAAAAAAACAGATAAAAATGCTGCAAAGATTTTCATTGGTACAAATATACAAAGATTGAAATGCAACACGATTGCATTTTAAATACTACAATTAGAACAAACTCCTTTATAGACCATATTGACTGAATTAGCTTGAAATGCAATTGGAATATTTAAGGATGGAATTTTTGTGTTGGTTAGACAAAAGGTTTCTTCACACTTTTCACAATGAAAATGAACATGTTGTTCTTCAGGAGCACAAACACAGTTTTCTTCACATAAGGCATATTTTATTGCTCCGCTTCCATCATCAATGCTATGGATTAGTTTTTGTTTTTCAAAGGTTTTCAAGGTTCTATAGAGGGTTACTTTGTCTACTTTATCAAATCTATTCTCTAATTCGCCTAAACTTACTGCTGTTTCGCTTTCAATTAATTGCTTCAAAACCAACAAACGCATACTTGTAGGTTTTATATTTTTAGTTGTGAGTTTATTTTCGAGATGAATTGTTTTCATTTTTAACTTTAATTACAACAAAATTGACCACTCTCTTGAACAGGAGGGCATGGAACAGTTCCATAAGAACAATAAACACAGCAATCATTATTAATGGGCTTCAAAACCTCCTTGCAATTCTCACAATCATAAAAATATTGACAGGCATCGGTTGGCATTTCTTCTTCTTTCTGATGTCCACACTTAGGGCAAGTGATCGTTGATTTTAATTCAATCGTTTTTTCCATTATTTACCAATTTCATGATCTATTACTTTATAGCCTGTTTCTTCTTCTAATTTCATTTTCAGATCACTAATGGAAATCTTTGAAGTATCCACTTGAATGACTGCATTTCCTTCTTTATAAGAGGCTTTTGCCTCAGTAACTCCGTTGATGGGCAATAATGCAGTTTGCACATGATTTTCACAACCCGTACAGGTCATTCCTTTAATATCAATGGTACATTGCACCGTTTTTGTGCTGTCAGAAATCGTTTGTTCAGAGCTTAACGGAGAGTAGAAATTATTGGAATAGTAGGGAAAAGAAAACATCAATATTGAAAGAACTGTAACTACCCACAAAAAGCTTTTAGATTTTAGGAAGCTTTCCTTTTCAGGGACTTCACAGTTGCAATCATCAACCGCAACAGGTTTATATGCCTGATAGAAAGCAAACCCCAATGCAATGATTGATAAGCCAATTAAAAATGGTCTTGCAGGTTCAATCCATGAAAAAGCAGAAGCAGTTCCTGCAATACCGCCTACAATGGCAATTAATGGTGCTATGCAGCAGAGTGAAGAGGCTATTGCCGCTAATAATCCTGCTCCGATGTATGTTGTTTTCATACTGTTTCTAATATTTGATTTCTACCAATCTTTTCAAAAAAACCTTCAAAGAGTAATCTGTATTGTGCATTTAAAGAATAATAAATTGTTTGCCCAACTCTTTGGTTTTGAATTAGTCCACCATCCCTCAGCTTTCTTAGGTGCTGTGAAACAGCAGGAATAGTCATTCCCAAAATATCGCTCAAGTCACAAACGCATAACTTTTCCTGTGAAAAGAACAAATACAGCATCTTCATTCTTGCTTCATTTCCTGCTAGGTTCAATGCATTAGATAAGGTCTGAATAGAGTCGCCAACCTTTTCTAATTCTGTTTTGCATTTTTTGATCTGCCGTTCATCGGCATAAACTCGAATGCAATTATTATTTTCCATGGTACAAATTTATATTTAATTATTTAAGCAAATGCTTAAATAAAGACATCATCTAAATTATTACCTTTGAAAAATCAATGCAGAAATTTATTCAAATAAAAAGTTTCTTTTTATTAATCGTTTTTTCTATAATTACGATTCATAATACTTTGCCGCACTTTCATCATTCTCATGAAATTACAGAACAATTTGCCGTAGAAGAAATTGAACATCATTCTCATGATGGCAATCATCATCATCATGATAGTGAAGAACAATCTGAGGAAAATGAAGATAATTTACTTTTGACACTTCTCTTAGATAGTCATGCCCATGACACCGAAGTTCAAGAGGATTCTGAAATTCTTGTAAACTACAATAAGGTATTAGTTGGTAAAGATTTGCCAATAATCACATTGTATACATTGCATCGTATTCCACCTGATATTGCTCATACCCCTGAGAAGAAACACTTTCAATACAAACAACATTTCTTACAAGAGCAGCTTGCTCTCAACTGCCCTCTAAGAGCTCCCCCTACTTTAGGATAATCATTCTCTGATGAAATAAAATCATCAAATCCTAACGAACTCTTTTCGTTAGAATATTATTGATTCATCCTATAATCAAAAATCATGTATAAAAAAATAGTGTTCGCTTTTTGCGGATACCTTATTTCGTGCGGGCTTTTTGCCCAAACAAACGAGATTGAAAAGGTATTGCAGGAAGTTGAAAAAAACAACAATGAATTACAAGCATTTGCAGGGTTAATAGAAAGTAAAAAGCTCGAATTAAATGCTTCAAATAATTTATCCGATCCTCAATTTGGAGCTTATTACTTACCTTGGGGAGATCATAGCACAGGAGATTATTCAGAATTTCAAATTTCTCAAACCTTTGAATTTCCATCTGTATATAGTTCAAGAAAAAGAGTAATAAAGAGTCAACAAACTCAGCTTGAGTTGGAATATAACGCTAAGCGACAAGCTATTTTATTGGCTGCAAAAAAGTATTGTTTAGAGTTAATTTATTGGGATAAAAAAGAAATTCTTGAACAAAAAAGAGTTCAGCAAGCCAAGCAAGTTTTTAATCAATTGAAGGAGCTTTATGAAAAAGAAGAAGTTGGAATATTAGATTACAACAAAGCAAAGGTAGCTTGGATTCAAGAGCAATTTAAAGTATCTCAAATTGAGGTTGAGCAAAATAATTTATTGCTATTACTGAAAAACTTAAATGGAAATATTGCTTTAAATTTTGAACAAGCAGACTATTTAAATTCTCTTTTTATTGCTGCTGTTGATTCAGTTTGGAATAAAAAGAAAGGATTAGACCCCGAAATTCTACTGTTAGAAAAAGAAGAGGAAATAGCACTTGAAAAGGTAAAGTTCAACAAGCAAAAATCATTGCCCAATTTAACAGCAGGATTTAATTATCAAGGTGTTACTAATGAAAATTATTCAGGTATTTATGGAGGTATTTCTATCCCTCTATGGAATAATAAGAATAAAGTTAAGGCAGCAAAAGCAAGCTATAACTTTCAGCAGTTAAATACTAATAGTCAAGTTTTACGCTTCTATTCTGATTTTGAAAAACAGTACAATGAATACGAAATACTACTATCAAAATTTCAAGAATATCAGGAGACTTTAAATGGTTTAAATAGTGATGCCTTGTTATTGAAATCTTATGAAATGGGCGAAATATCCTTTATGGAATACTACATAGAGTTAAAGTTTTACCAAGAAGCAACCAATGCAATGGTAGAAATGGAAAGACAATTACATCAGCAAAAAGCTGATATTTTAAAATACGAATTATAACATCTAAAAAATACAATTATGAAATTATCAAAAATCAGTTTTATACTTATCATCTTATTTTCAGTTGCTTGTTCATCAAACAAGTCAGAAAAAGAGCATGGACATGAGCACAACAATGAAGAACATGCACATCCGCATAATGATGAAGAAAATAATAAAACACATGAACAGGAAGAGTTTATTATAGAAGAAGAAGAGAATCATATTAACGAGCAAGAAGAGATTATTGTGAAAGAAGATTCTGTTCAAGTTAAATCCAAGTTCGATGACCATGGACATAGTCATGATAGAGAACATAATCATAACCATTAAAAACTGACGACATGAAATATATAATAATATTAATGGCATTGGCATTTACAGCATGCCAATCAACTGAAGAACATGAACATGATGAAGAAGGAAATCACATAGCGGAAGAAACACCTTCTTTAGTGCATACTGTTTGGACAAAAAAAAGTGAGTTGTTTGTTGAATTTCCTGCACTTATTGTAGGACACGAAAGCAGGTTTGCTGCACATTTTACTTATCTCGAAAAACACCAAGCAGTGACCGAAGGCAGTTTAACTATAAGTTTAATAGGTAATAAAAAAGGCATTCGACAAACGGTTGACAGTCCTGCATCTGTTGGGATTTTTAAACCCACATTAGTTCCGAAACAAGCAGGAATTTATCAATTAAAATTTGAGCTAAGAACGCCAACAATTTCAGATACAATAGTCATTAGGAACGTTGTTGTTTACAAGGATTTAGAAACTGCAATTGAGGCATTAAAAAATCAAGAAGAAAATCTCGGTTCTATTACTTTTTTGAAAGAGCAAGCTTGGAAAATTGATTTTCAAACCGCAGCTGTAGTTAAAGATAATATCTTGGAAATTATTCCCACTTCAGGTATTTGGGAGGTTTCTCCATCAGATTATAAAACCATGGTGGCAACCACAAATGGAATTGTTGAATTTTTGTCAACCAATCTTACGGAAGGAAGTAAAATAACAAAAGGTCAATCTCTTGCTATGATTAATAGCTCTGATTTAAGCACTAATAATTTGAGTGCAGAAATACAGAAAGCAAAAGCAATTTACGAGCAAGCAAAGTCAGAATATGATCGAAAGAAGCAGTTATACGATTCTAAAATAGTTCCTAAGTCTGAATTTGAAGAGGTTCAAGAAAGATACCAAGTGTCAAAATCGACTTATGAAACATTAAGTGCCGGATATTCAAGTGGTGGTAAAAAGCTAGTTGCACCCTTTGATGGGTTTATTAAATCTTTATCGGTTGGTAATGGAGATTTTGTGGAACAAGGAACTCCAATTTTGGCTATTTCAAAACATCAATCAAGTGTTTTGAAAATTCAAATTAGTTCTAATTACGCTTTAAATAAAGAGCAAATTAAGGATGTTTGGTATCAGCCAACGGCAGGTAAATGGTCAAGTTTATCAGAAACTAATGGAGAAGTACTATCAGTTGGAAAAGAAGTAAACAGTAAAAAGCCATTAGTCTCAGTATTTGCTAAAGTGAAAGAATTGGTACAAATGCCTGAGGGTAGTTTTACTAACGTTCAAATAGCTTTCGGTCAATCAGAAGAAGTGTTAAGTATACCCGAAGCAGCACTATTAGAAGATTATGGAAAATACTCAGTAATTGTTCAGATTTCAGGTGAAAGTTTTGAGAGAAGAGATGTAATCATCGGAAAGCGAAATGGTAAAAATGTAGAAATAACAAATGGTTTACAGATAGGTGAAGTTGTAGTTACAAACGGAGCTTATCAAGTAAAGATGGCTTCAATGTCAGGACAAGCTCCTGCCCATGGTCACGATCATTAAAAACGAACTAAGATGTTAAATAAAATATTATCACTATCACTTCAAAACCGTTTAATGGTTTTGTTTGGTGCATTGGTGTTGAGTTTATCGGGAATTTATATTGCTAAAAACATGAATGTAGATGTTTTTCCTGACCTCACAGCACCTACGGTTACTATTTTAACCGAGGCTCATGGAATGGAGTCTGAAGAAGTAGAAAGGTTAGTTACCTATCAACTTGAAACCGCAATGAATGGCTCGCCCAATGTAAGGCGAATTAGGTCATCATCGGCAGCAGGTATTTCGATTGTATGGATAGAATTTGAATGGGGAACAGATATTTACAGAGCAAGGCAAATTGTAAGTGAACGTATTCCAATGGTAAGAGAAAGTTTACCAACAGAAGTTGGCTCTCCTACAATGGCTCCAATTTCTTCTATAATGGGAGAAGTAATGCTTTTGGGCGTCACTTCTGATAGTTTGTCGCCTATGGAATTGAGAACATTGTCGGATTGGACTATTCGACCTCGAATTAAATCTATTGGAGGAATAGCAAATGTGATTGTTATCGGCGGAGATTACAAGCAATACCAAGTATTGGTAAATCCTGAGAAATTAAAATACTACGATGTAAGTCTTGGGGAATTGCTTCAAAAAGTTGAAGAATCGAATGTAAATGCACCGGGAGGTGTTATCAATCAACATGGCAATCAATACATTATAAAAGGAAGTGGAAGAGCCTATTCAATAGAAAATTTAGAAGAAGCAATTCTGAAACAAGTAAACGGACAAAGCATTAAAATCAAAGATGTCGCAAGCGTTGAAATTGGTGCAGCAGATAAAATTGGAGATGGTTCTTTAAACGCTTCTCCTGCTGTTATTCTAACTATATCAAAACAACCTAATGTAAATACGCTTGAATTAACTGAAAAGTTGGATGAAGCGATTGCTGATTTACAAAAGACTTTGCCTAAGAATATTGAAATAAAAAACCACATTTTTCGACAAGCAGATTTTATTGAATCTTCGATTGATAACTTGAATCAAACTTTATTAGAAGGTGCTTTCTTTGTGATGGTTGTGTTGTTTATCTTTTTAATGAATTGGCGAACAACAGTAATATCATTATTGGCAATTCCTATTTCATTATTAGTTTCAATAATTGTACTCAAGTTGTTGGGATACACAATAAACACAATGAGTTTGGGCGGTATGGCCATTGCAATTGGAGCGTTAGTTGATGATGCGATTATTGATGTGGAAAATGTATTTAAACGGCTTAGGGAAAATATAAGGAAACCCAAAGACGAGAGATTGCCTATATTAAAAGTCGTTCAAGATGCTTCTGTTGAAATTAGAAGTTCCATCATAATTGCCACCTTAATTATTATTGTTTCATTCATACCGCTGTTTTTTCTTAGTGGAATGGAAGGAAGACTATTGCAACCTCTAGGAATTGCATTTATTACTTCGGTTTTAACTTCTTTAATTGTGGCAGTTACAGTTACACCTGTGTTGTGTTCTTATTTGCTAAAAAGCGATAAGGTTTTAAGCAAACAAGCTGAAGGAACAAAGGTTGAACGGTGGTTGCAAAGTAAGTACTCTACTGCCTTGCTCAAATCGCTGAAGATTCCAAAAACAATTATTAGTTTAACAATTGGAGCTTTCATTGTTAGTCTTTTATTTTTTAGCCAATTGGGAAGAAGTTTCTTGCCAGAATTCAATGAAGGTTCATTGGTAATAAGTGTAGTTGGAATCCCCGGAATGTCTTTAGAAGAAAGTAATAAAACAGGGAAATTGGTTGAAAAACTGTTATTGGAAATGCCTGAGGTAGATGTAGTAACTCGACGAACTGGAAGAGCGGAATTGGATGAACATGCACAAGGTGTAAATGCAGCAGAAATAGATGTACCATTTACTTTGGAGGATAAAAGCAAAGAAGAATATTTTGAAGAAGTTCGAAAGAAATTGAGTGTAGTACCAGGAGTAAACATTACACTTGGTCAGCCAATTGCTCATCGAATAGACCACATGCTATCGGGAACTCGTGCTAATATTGCAATAAAGATTTTTGGTTCAGATTTACAAAAGCTTTTTGAGATTGGAAAAAATATTGAAACAAATATAAAAGCCATAGAAGGAATAGCTGATGTTGCAGTTGACCAACAAGTAGAAGTGCCACAATTGAGGATAATTCCGAATAGACAATTGTTGGCAGCACATGGAATGATAGTTGGTAATTTGATGGAACAGGTTGACATCGCTTTTGCAGGAGAAAAGGCAGGCGAAATTTATGAAGGTCAAAAGTATTTTGATTTAGTTGTTCGTTTCAAAAAGGATTCAAGAGATGAACTTGAACGCATTGAAACCGCATTGATTAGTTTACCTAATGAGGGTCAAATTCCATTAAATCAATTGGCAAGCATAACTTCTGTAAGTACTCCAAATACAATTAGCCGTGAAGATGTGCAACGTAAAATAGTGGTAGCGGCCAATGTTCAAGGTAGAGATTTAAGAAGTGTTGTAACTGAAATTCAAGAAATAGTAGGTTCTACTATAGCAATGCCCGAAGGTTATCGAGTAGAATATGGTGGGCAATTTGAAAGTGAAGCAAAAGCCTCACAGTTACTTTCAATAACTGCATTTTTGGCAATATTGGTCATCTTTTTACTCTTGTATTACGAGTTCAAGAATGTGAAACTTGCTTTTATTGTACTAATTAATTTGCCTTTAGCACTAATTGGAGGAATTTTAATCGTCTATTTTACTTCGGGTATCATCAGTATAGCTGCAACTATTGGGTTTATTAGTTTATTTGGAATTGCGACCCGAAATGGTATTCTGTTAGTTTCTCGTTACGAAGATCTAAGAATACAAGGAATTAAGGGAATTGAGTTATTAAAGAAAGGAGCAATAGATCGCTTAAACCCAATCTTAATGACTGCTTTTACTACAGGGCTTGCATTGATTCCTTTAGCTTTAAAGGGTGAAGAAGCAGGAAATGAAATTCAGAGTCCAATGGCAATTGTAATTTTGGGAGGTCTATTAACTGCAACCTTATTGAATTTGATAGTAATACCTTGTGTATATGCTTTAGTTATTAAAGAAGAATAAAGAACATAATGTAGAGTTAAGTTCAACTTTGTTGGACTTAGCTCTATTTTCAATATCATCAATTATGAAACTTTAAACGGAAAGAAATATTACTAACGCATAAGGTTTAGCTATTGTAATTGGCGATTTTTTTAGTTTACATAAAGCTAATAAAGAAGAGAAGCTATTCTAATAGGTAAGGCTTAGTAAAGTTTGATTTATATTTTTTTACTTTTTCTTTCCAAATCTTATAAACTTTAATCAAAATAGTATAAAATCAATTCATGCAATAATTAGTATATTTGATGCAATGAAAAAAATAATGGCACTTTTCTTAACTTTTATGTTGCTCGGCTCTCAAATGGGATTTGCCGTATCAGTGCATATATGTGGAGGCCTTATTTCAAAACAGTCCGTTTCTTTACTTAAAGCTGATTTAAGTTGTGGCATGGAAAATATGAATGCGAAATGTGAATCTTCACCTTCAGCCAAAAATATTTCTAAAAAATCGTGTTGTCAAGATCAAACACAAGTTATTCAAGTCAAGGATAATTTTAATCAGAAAAACAACGTATCAAGCAGTCAAGTTGAATTCATTCAGTTGTATACACTGATTGCCTCTGGCCTACTTTCTTTAGAAAAAGAAAGTGTTTCTGATTTTCAAATTTCTCCTCCCCCCCTAATCAAGAATAATACTCAAATTCTTTTTCAAACCTTCCTTATATAGAATCAATAGATACTTTGCTATTTCACAGCAAAGTGAGGCTTTTTAAAAGCTAAGAACAATCATTGTTCATCATTATAATCTATTGATATGCTTAATAAATTAATTAGGTACTTTCTTGAAAACAAGTTAGTAACCATTCTAATTATTCTCCTAATAGTTGCTTGGGGAATTGTAACTGCACCATTTGGCTGGAAAACTAATTTCCTTCCTTCTGACCCAGTGCCAGTTGATGCTATTCCAGATATTGGAGAAAATCAACAAATCGTATTTACAGAATGGATGGGAAGGTCGCCTCAAGACATTGAAGACCAAATCACCTACCCGCTCACCACCGCATTATTAGGAATTCCGGGTGTAAAATCAATTCGGAGCTCATCCATTTTTGGGGTGTCAAGCATCTACATCATTTTTAATGAGGAAACCGAATTTTATTGGTCACGATCAAGAATTTTGGAAAAACTAAACTCCTTGCCTTCCGGTTTATTACCACAAGATGTTCAGCCTGCTTTAGGCCCTGATGCTACAGCTTTAGGACAGGTATATTGGTATACCTTAGAGGGACGAGATAGCAGTAACAATCCTACTGGAGGATGGGATTTGCACGAAATTAGAACAGTACAAGATTTCTATGTTAAATACGGATTAAGTGCCGTTGAAGGAGTTTCAGAAGTGGCTTCCATTGGAGGTTTTGTACAGGAGTATCAGATAGATGTTGATCCAAATGCTCTTCAAACTTATGACATCCCACTCAGCAAAGTGATGAATGCAGTTAAAATGTCTAATCGTGATGTGGGTGCTAAAACCATTGAAATCAACCAAGCAGAATATTTAGTTAGGGGTTTGGGATACATCAAATCTATCGAAGACATTGAAAAAGCTGTAGTAGCTGTTTCGGATAATGTACCCATCACCATAAAAGACATTGGAGTGGTGAGTTTAGGCCCTGCTAATCGTAGAGGTTTGTTAGACAAGGATGGAGCTGAAGTAGTCGGTGGCGTGGTGGTGGCTCGATATGGCTCAAACCCTTTGGCTGTAATAAATAACGTAAAAGAAAAAGCAAACGAAATAGCCTCAGGATTACCCAAGAAAACATTAGCAAACGGTGTGGTGAGTCAATTGACCATTGTTCCTTTCTATGATAGAACCGAACTCATCCATGAAACCATTGGAACGTTGGAAGAAGCGCTTTCTTTGGAGATTATGATTACCATTTTAGTCGTTATTGTAATGGTGCTCAATTTAAGGGCATCAATACTTATCTCTAGTTTATTGCCAATAGCCGTATTAATGGTTTTCATTGCCATGCGCTACTTCAATGTAGATGCAAATATTGTGGCACTTTCAGGAATTGCTATTGCGATTGGAACCATGGTCGATCTCGGGATAGTACTGTCCGAAAATATAATTCAGCACATAAAAGAGGCGCCCAAAGCACAAAAGCTGATCGATACCATTTACAAAGGGTCGGCAGAAGTAAGTTCAGCAATAGTTACAGCTGTGGCTACAACTATTGTCAGTTTTATTCCTGTATTTACCATGCAAGCCGCTGAGGGAAAACTATTCCGACCTCTGGCTTTTACCAAAACCTTTGCCTTATTGGCTGCTTTAATTGTTGCTTTATTCATTCTGCCATCAATTGCGCACTGGTTTTTTGGAATTAAAATCAATAAAAATAAAAAAGGAATCATATTCAATATTCTGTTGGTAATCGGAGGTTTGCTCATTGCAACATTCATTTCGCTTTGGGGAGGATTAACCCTTCTCGCATTTGGTGCTGTTTGGTTTTTGAAAGAATATGGAAAATCCAACAATTGGTTCATTGAGAATGCTGCAGTAATAATCGCACTTTTTTCAGTGACTTGGATTCTAGCTGAATATTGGATGCCATTGGGAGCTAGTAAATCTTTAGCTAGTAATTTCATTTTTGTGGTTACGTTGCTGGTTATTATTTTGGGGCTATTCGCTTTGTTAGAAAAATACTATGTCAACATATTAGATTGGTGTCTAGCCAATAAAAAGAAATTTCTGAGCATTCCAATAGTTATTATACTATTTGCTGCAATGGCATGGTTGGGCTTCAATCGAGTATTTGGATTTGTTGCCACTACCGCCGAAAAGGCAGGTTGGAATATCAAAGAATCATCCACTTGGGTGGCCGTCGAGGAAACTTTCCCAGGAATAGGAAAAGAGTTTATGCCAGCACTGGATGAAGGAAGTTTTTTACTGATGCCAACTTCAATGCCTCATGCAGGAGTTCAGCAAAACAAGCGAGTGATTCAGCAGTTGGATATGTTGTTAGCCAATATTCCTGAAGTAGATTTGGCTGTTGGTAAAATGGGAAGAGTAGAATCAGCATTAGATCCGGCTCCTATATCTATGTATGAAACAATCATCAATTACAAACCAGAATACGAGGTAAATCAGAAAGGCCATCGCCAACGATTTAAAGTAGATGAGGATGGAAATTATTTGTTAGAAAGTGGAAGTTGGAAACTAGAAGTTGGAGGTTGGAAGTTGAATAAGGAGAAGAAGTGGATTGCTAATGATAAAGATACTTTCCGTTTAACTGCTAACTTCCAATTTCAGACTCAAGAAATTCCAACCATTAAACTTGGTTCAATTAAAGAGTATTTGATAGAAGATCAAGACGGTAGTTATTATCGGAATTGGAGGACTGAAATTCAATCTCCTGATGACATTTGGGATGAAATTATTGAAGTAACAAAAATACCAGGAGTGACTTCAGCACCTAAGCTTCAACCAATAGAAACTCGATTAGTGATGCTACAAACTGGTATGAGAGCTCCGATGGGTATTAAAGTATATGGACCTGACCTTAAAACAATCGAAGACTTTGGACAGCAATTAGAGACCATATTAAAGGAGGTCCCATCTGTTAAAAAGGAGGCCGTTTTTGCCGATCGAATTGTAGGGAAACCTTATATCCATTTAAATATAGATCGAGACGCAATTGCACGTTTTGGTTTAAGCGTTGAAGATGTTCAGCAAACCATTGAAGTTGCAATCGGTGGGATGCAAATCACCTCTACTGTTGAAGGAAGAGAACGCTTTCCGGTAAGGGTTCGTTATCCGCGAGAATTAAGGGATGACCCAAGTACATTGAAAAATATTCTAGTCGCTACGCCAACTGGCGTTCAAATTCCTTTGGGCGATTTGGTTGATTTGGAATATTTACAAGGCCCACAAATGATTAAAAGTGAGAACACATTTTTGGTCGGTTATGTATTATTGGACAAAAGAGATGGCTATGCAGAAGTTGAAGTTGTAGAGGATGCACAAATGGCAATTCAGCAAAAGATTGAAAATGGGGAATTGGTTGTACCTGCAGGCATTAGTTTTAAATTCTCAGGAAGCTATGAGAATCAAATCCGAGCCGAAAAAAGACTGTCCATTATCGTTCCTTTGGTTTTGGTCATCATATTCTTGATTTTATATTTTCAATTTCGTTCTATCACAACATCGCTAATGATTTTTGCAGGGATAACAATGGCCTTTAGTGGAGCATTTATGATGCTGTGGTTTTATGGTCAAAATTGGTTCTTTGATTTTTCCTTTTTTGGAATGAATATGAGAGACCTCTTTCAGGTGCATACCATCAATTTAAGTGTTGCAGTTTGGGTAGGTTTTATTGCCCTTTTTGGGATCGCAACTGATGATGGAGTACTTATCGGAACATATCTGGACCAGAGTATGGCAAGAAATAAAACCAAAAGTATTGGCGAAATCAGAGCAGCAGTTCGAGAAGCTGGTTTAAAACGAATCAAGCCTGCCATCATGACCTCTGCTACCACCATCATTGCACTTTTACCTGTTTTGACTTCAACTGGTAGAGGAGCTGATATTATGATTCCAATGGCTATCCCTGCTTTTGGAGGAATGGTCGTTGCTTCGATTTCTTACTTTATAGTACCTGTGCTTTACAGCTGGAGAGAGGAGAGAAAATTGAATGCTGGGAAATAGAGGTTAGAAATTGAAGAAAATTAATTTTAATATGAAAAAAATAAACATAAAATCAAGCATTAGAAGTTTGAGGCTCGACACTGAAAAGCCTTGGAGAAGTAAGATTCGATCTAACTTCCAACTTCTAACGTCTTGTATCATAATCATCCTAATTTCAATCATTACGTCAAAGTCTACTTATGCACAAAAGCCATTAGACAATTACATAAAGATTGCAGCAGAGAACAACCCAAGTTTAAAGGCTTCTTACACTGAATTTGAAGTAGCATTGCAACAAGTCAATCAAGTGAATGCGTTTGCAGACCCTCGGTTATCATTTGGCTACTTTATTAGTCCAATTGAAACTAGAGTCGGTCCACAGCGTGCTAAAATTTCTTTAACACAAACATTTCCATGGTTTGGCACTTACAAGGCAAAAGCGAACATTGCGACTTATTTGGCGGAAGCAAAATATCAATCATTCATTAACGAAAGGAATAAGCTTTATTGGGATGTAAATAAGGCCTACTACCCGATTTATGAAGTTAAAAGGCAGCACCATTTTTTAGAGGATAATCTACAAATATTGCAAACCTACAAACGATTGGCTCAATCAGCATACGAAAACAATCGTGGTTCATTGGCTGATGTCATCCGAGTAGACATCATGATTGAAAATGCAGAAACCGAATTAAAAATTTTAAATGATCAACTGACTCCATTGAAGGTTCGATTCAATCAGTTATTAGATCGATCAGATACTTTGTCCATTGAAATTCCTGATACCATCAACAGTTCTTTGATGGGATTAGATTACCGAAGAGACAGTCTCTTAGTAGGAAATCCGATGATTCAATCATTGGAAATTCAGAAAAAAGCGACGCTTGAAAGCGAGAAACTAGCTAAACGGAATGCTTTACCTCAATTTGGAGTGGGTTTAGATTACGCTTTTATTGGAGAACGCACTGATATGTCGGTTGCCGATAATGGAAAAGATGCATTCATGCCCATGGTTTCGGTGAGTCTGCCAATATTTAGAAAGAAATATAAGGCTGCAATATCAGAAGCTCAATTAAATCAGCAAGCGATTGAATATCGAAAAGAAGCAGTTGAAAACGACCTGATTTCTAATTATGAAAACGCATACTTTCAGCTAAATAAGTCGACAGATTTAATTCAATTGTATGATTCTCAAATTACAAAAACCAATCAACTAATTCGACTTTTGTATTCTTCTTACAGTAATTCTGCTAAAGACTTTGAAGAGGTTTTACGAATGCAACAACAATTACTAAAATACCAAATGGCTAAAGCTACTGCTGAAAAAAACTATCAAGTGGCTTTGGCTGAAATAGAATATTTAACCTTTAACAATTAGAAAATATGGAAAAGAGTAATTATTTAAAGTTTGCTGCTATAATGGCAGTTTCATTTGTGGTAATGTATGCTATAATGTTCCTAAATGCAGATATTTTCGACCACGTGATGCTAAGTACAACAAGAACATATATGACCATTTTAATGATAGCACCAATGGCCATTTCAATGCTTTTGTTTATGTGGAAAATGTATAAAAACAAGGTGGTGAATTATGTCATTCTTATCGTTTCAGTTGTAGTGTTTGCAAGCACATTGTTTATGCTTAGAAATCAAACAATGATTGCAGATGTGCAATGGATGAAGGCAATGATTCCACACCACTCCTCGGCAATTATGGTAAGCCAAAAAGCACATTTAAAAGATCCAGAAGCAATCAAATTAGCTAAAGACATAATAGAGGCTCAGAAACGAGAAATCGCTCAAATGAAAGCAATGATCTCTCGCTTAGAAAACGAAAGTAAATAATATAACTACCTAAAATAAAGGTTAAAATGAAAAATATTTTAAAAAATAAAGCATTTCAATTGCTTACAGTCTTATTGGTTGGGTTGCTATTCGGTTGGCTACTTTTCAGTGATTCAAAACAAAATGAAGCAGAAGTTCATAACCATGACTCTGAATTGGTAGACCAAATATGGACTTGCTCCATGCATCCTCAAATAAGAAAGAATGAACCGGGAGATTGTCCGATTTGTGGAATGGATCTAATTCCAATTTCTGAGGATCAGAATACGGAAGAAAACCCTGATGCGATTAGAATGTCGCCAACAGCAATGCAATTAGCCAATGTGCAAACAGCCATAGTCAATAAAGGAAGTGCGATAAAGCAAATTAGGCTAACAGGAAAAATTACCCCTGATGAACGAGCTGTATTTTCGCAAACTGCGCATGTTTCGGGTAGAATTGAACAGTTAAAAATAAATTTCACAGGAGAAACAGTCAATAAAGGACAAGTCATTGCAACCATCTATTCTCCTGAATTAGTAACTGCTCAAGAAGAGCTTTTGATCGCTTACCAAAATAGAGAATCGCAACCTGAATTATTAAAGGCTTCAAAAGAAAAGTTGAAGAATTTGAAATTGACTGACAAACAAATTAATGAATTTATAAAATCAGGTATTGCAATAGATCAATTCTCTGTTTTATCAGACTTAAATGGTGTAGTAACTGAAATAATGGCAAACAGAGGAGACTATATTAAACAAGGTGCTCCATTTTACGAAGTTGCTGATTTGACAAAACTTTGGGTTTTATTGGATATTCATGAAAGCGACTTGGCTTGGATAAGTAAAGGCGATCAGGTAGGTTTTAAAATAAAAGCATTTGCGAATGAAACATTTACAGGTAAAATAAATTTCATTGATCCAATTATTAATCCGAAAACAAGAGTAGCCAAAGCTAGAATTGAAATTGACAATTCCAATCTAAAATTAAAGCCTGAGATGTTAGTTACCGCAACTATTGAAAGCGATTTACAATTAAACAAAAATACCATAGTAGTACCCAAATCTGCGGTAATGTGGACTGGTGAACGATCGGTTGTATATGTAAAAACACCATCAGAAAATGGGATGCATTTCCAGATGAGAGAAGTTGATTTGGGTGTTTCACTTGGAGAAACTTATGTAATTAGAAGCGGTTTGATCGAAGGAGAAGAAATTGCAGTAAATGGAACTTTCAGCATTGATGCTGCTGCTCAGCTAGCTGGAAAACGTAGTATGATGAATCCAGAAGGTGGAAAAATGAATCTGGGACACAATCACGGAAAAGATGGTGGTAGTATGAAAATGGATGATTCTAAAGAAATGGAAAGTGAACAGACCGTATTAAACTCTACGGCGAAAAAGGCTTTAATTCCAGTCTATGAAAGCTATTTCAAGCTTAAGAATGCATTGACTTCAGATGATTTAACAACGGCAAATCAAGCAATCATCGACCTCAAAAAATCCTTAAAAATGATCGACATGAAGTTATTTAAAGGTGAAGCACACCAAGTTTGGATAGACTTCAATCAAAAACTAATAGCTGAACTAAATGAAGCCAAGACTATTGATCAAACTAGAAATTCATTTATGAAAATTTCAAAATCGATGATTGGAATGAACGGGACTTTTCAACCGATGGATTACCCTATTTACATTCAACATTGCCCCATGGCAAACAATAATAAGGGAGCAGATTGGATGAGTAAAGACAAAGAAGTAAAAAATCCATATTTCGGAAGCTCAATGCTTAGTTGCGGAGAGGTAAAACAATAAGCGAAATGAAAGACTGCTGCAACACAGAAGGAAATAAACCAAAATCAACGTTTAAAGTTTGGGTATCCCGAATATTCTATGGAACTGCCATTACACTATTTATAATAATTTTTATCATCCAATTTTTAAATCTTTAATCCAATAAATTATGAAAAAAGTAAAATTAACCTCACTAATGCTAATCGTTTTTGGACTTAGTATTTCTTTAACTGCATGCGGTGGAGCTAGTTCAAATGACCACAACAGTGAAGAGGATGACAGTCACAATTCTATGGAAAATAATCACGCTGAAACTGCTCATACAGAAACAGCAACTGGTGAATCGACAGCTGCTTCGATGGTGGTCAACCATTACCTGGCAGTTAAAAATGCGTTGGTAGAAGACAATAAAGACGGTGCGAGCAAAGCTGCCAATGAGTTGGTTACTTCTTTAAATGATCTTAGTAAGGAAGACTTATCTGAAACAGAAAGAAAAGAAATGTCGGAATTGATAGAAGTTATCAAAGAACATGGCGAGCATATTGCTAAAAGTGAGATAGAGCATCAAAGAGAGCATTTTGCTATGCTCACCTATGACATGTCTGATTTCATCGAAATGACAGGATTTGATCAAACCATTTACATTCAATATTGCCCGATGTTTGATGGCGGAAAAGGTGGTTCTTGGTTGAGTTTATCTGAAGACATCAAAAATCCATTATTTGGAAGTAAAATGTTAAAGTGTGGTACTATAAAAGAAACAATTGAAGCTAGTTAATGAAAATTATTAAATATACAGCTATTGTAATTTTTATTGTGTTGGTAGGCATTCAGTTTATTCCTATTCAACGCAATAAAAGTGACATTGTCTCGAAAGACGATTTCATAGGGATTTACAATCCTCCTTTGAACGTAAAAAGTATTTTAGAAATCTCCTGCTACAACTGTCATAGTAACAATACCAGTTACCCTTGGTATAGCTATATTCAGCCAGTTGGTATGTTTTTACAGAGCCACATTGATGAAGGGTTGTCTGAACTTAACTTTTCTGAATTTAATAGTAATTCGTCACGAATGAAGAATCTCAAATTAAATTCAATTATTAATCAGGTTGAAGACGAGAAAATGCCACTTCCCTCCTATTTGATAATTCACAAAGAGGCAGCTTTATCAAAGTCGGAAAGAAAAGAACTCATCCTATATATTAACAGCCTCTTAAATCCATAAACTATGTTCAAAAGACACCTATACACATTAATTATAAGCACATTAACTCCCAAATTCATGCTGAATAATTTCAATCATTCAAATTTTAAACCTTTTAATAAATACACCATGAACAAAACCATAAAAATCAAACAAACACTCATCGTACTTTCTGCCCTGCTATCTGGCTCAAGTATTTATGCACAACATGACCATTCGAGCCATCAAAAGCAAGAAATGGAACATAGTAGTGAGCATAAAATAAGTCCAACTTTTAAAAATGAGCAACTTACTATCGCCTATAATTCTTATACCCAGATTAATGAGGCGTTGGCCTCTGATAATGCAATCGATGCAAAAAAAAGAGCATCACAACTTTTTGAATTATTAGAAGGAGTTCAAGATGCAAGTGTTGCACAGCAAGAAGCTAAAAAACTTTCAGCTACAAGATCACTTAAAGAGCAACGAGACATTTTTGTTACGTTAAGTGCTGAAATGACGAAAGTAATTAAGGATAATGACATCTCCAAAGGAGAAATATACATTACGTTTTGTCCTATGGCAAACAATAACGAGGGAGCTTATTGGCTTTCAAATGATAAAGAAATTCATAATCCATACCTCGGTTTGAAAATGACAAAATGTGGGTCTGTAAAAGAAATCCTAAATGCTGACTAATGAAATTTTAAGAGTAACTGTAGTTTTTTTTCTTATTGTGTTGGGGGGGGGATTCAATTAATTCCTACCCAACGCAATGAGGGATATATTAGTTTTAGATTAATGATTAAACTTTTCGAAAAGTACAATTAAATTTAAATTAACAAAATAGTAAATCCTCAGAGACTATTAAAATTCTAATTGGTGATTCATACTGATATTATATTGTCTAAACTAGAAAAGATAAAGTTATTACATTGTTTTATAAACTCTCAACTTATAAATTATGAAAGTAGAAGAATTTAAAATAAAAGGAATGATCTGTAGTCGTTGTGTAAAGGTCTTAACTATTGAGTTGAGGAATACCGGTGCAGAGATTCTTGAGATACAATTGGGGCGAATAGTAATTAAGTATGATTCAAAATTAATTTCAAGAACCAAAATAATAGACTCTATTTGCGAAAACGATTTTGAGATAATTAAAGATCCGAGGCTTATTCTATCTGAGCAGATAAAAAAATGGGTAATATACTATGTCTGGAACACTTTTCATGAAGAAAAACTTTCTAATTATTTAGAGCGGAAACTAAATAAAAGCTACAATCTAATTAGTAAAAACTTTCACGAGAGTGTAGGAATGAGCATAGATCGCTATCAAGTAATCCTAAAGATAGAGAGAACTAAAGAACTACTAGAAGAGGGGCAATTGAGTTTTAGTGAAGTCGCCTATTCTGTAGGATATCAGAGCCTTTCAGCACTATCTAAGCAATTTAAGAAAGAAACAGAAATGACACTTAAAGAGTATAAAAATCTTGAAGTTGGGACAAGAGTTCCTCTGGATAAAATTTGATGAGGTTAAATTTAATATTCAACTGAATAAGAATGAAAAATAAATTGACAAAAGTTGCACTAGTTTTATTCTTTACAATCTTTAGTTTAAATACTAATGCACAAGAAGTATATGGAACAGATAATGGGCTAATTCATATCACCTTAGTGATAAACGACTCTATATTAACTGCGGTTAGTAAAGAATTAATTGTTATTTTAAATTATGACAATGCGACCTTCAAGTTACTTTTAGACAGGTCGAGTTTACGAACAGGAATAGACTCCATTGATACTGCGTTGAGAAAGCTAAAATATAATAAAGTAGAATTAAATGGCAGGCTTGGAATTGACCAAATTAGAACGGTAAAACATCCACCTCAAGACTTTGAGTTAAATGGATTTTTGAAAGATAAAAATGATGAGCTAGCAATTGTTGGAAGAGGGCATTTAGAGCATATTTTTGGAGAATTTTATTCTTGTATTTTAAACATGAATTTTTATGTAAATCCCGAAGACTTAAAGTTGGATAATTACTTCCAACAAATAACTGGAGATCTAAAAATAGAGATTATACAATCCGTACTAAAAAGGAGGAATTGAAAAATACCTTAGCAATAATTTAGTTTATTAATTTCTTAAAAGTATACTAGTACAAGCTTTCGTTTTTTTTGTATTGGTATACTTTTTTTATTTAGTTACATTCTTTTCATACACATTAAATGTTTCATTGTATTATAATGAATATAGGAGTTGAGATTGGACAAGTAAAATACAACAAATGACAAAGCCATCTATTTACATAGTCATATACTTGTATAGTATTAAAAATAGACATTATGCACTTTTATGAAGGTTATCATTTTGGAGGAATGCACCTATTCTGGTGGATTATTTGGGTAGTAATTATATTTTGGGTTTTTGCCATTCCCGATGATATCCCCTGGCAAAGAAAAAAGAATGCACCTATTGATATTCTTAAAAAAAGACTTGCAGCGGGAGTGATAGATTCACAAGAATTTGAAGAGCGCAAAAAGGTTTTAATCAATAAAAATAATTGACAACTTGCCACGAATTACAATTGTTCTGACCGGCAATAATTATAAACATTGTAATGAAAAAAAACTATCAAATTGATGGAATAAGTGGTGGAGGGTGTATCATGAAAGTCAAAGAAATACTTGAATCACATCCATTAATAGATAAGGTAGAAATTTCATCGAATTCTTTAGGGGCAACTGCTATAAAAATGAAAGAAAAGATAGAGACAAATTATTTGCAACAAATACTTAGGGAAGTTGGAAATTACACAATACACGAAAAAAAATAAATTAATCAGCAGGGAAGAAACTTTCCTGCATAAAATCAATCATTATGCACTTTTTTCATGAAGGTTATCATTTTTGGGGTATGCACCTTATATGGTGGATCATTTGGGTAGTATTACTGTTTTGGATTTTTGCCATTCCGGAGGATATTCCTGGACAACGTAAAAAGAAAGAATCAGCTTTAGATTTATTAAAAAGAAAGTATGCTTCTGGAGAGTATACTACTCAGGAATATCTTGAAAGAAAGAGGAATTTAGAAATTCATTAATAAATTAAGAATTTACCTCTTGACTACTTAATCATGGTGGAAACTCAATATAGTTTTGAAAACTTGGCAGAAAAGTTTAAAGCCATAGGTCATCCTATCAGACTTTCTATTTTTCATTTATTATGTACCTGCGGAGCAAAAAGGCTAAAAGTGAAAACTATTTATGAGACATTAAAGCTAGAACAAGCAAGTACATCAAGGCACTTGGATATAATGAAGCGAGCAGGGATATTGGAAAGACAGCGAGAAGGAAATGGAATATATTATTGTTTGTGCGATGAAGATTTCGGGATTGCCTGTCTAAGAAGATGCTTTAATGAATAATAAATTGAATAGAAAACTATAATGTAATGAGAAAGCAAATGATCTGGATGATAATTGGGTGCTCAATCCCCTTGCTGCTTATTTTTTTTGCACCGGCATTAGGACTTAGTAGTAGTTGCGCGTTGTTCATTTTTATTGTCGCCATGTTTGCGTGTCATTTATTGATGCCGCATCATGGAGGGAACGGACACAATCATAACAAAGAAAATTCAGAAACTAAAAAAGAAAATAGCCATGAACACTCCCATTAATGTTAGAAAATTTGGATTAGCCTTTGGTTTAACAGGCACACTTCTATATGTCGGTTGTATCTTACTAATGATTACAGTCGGCCATGGCGGCACGGTTGATTTCTTTAACAGTTTGCTTCATGGCTTAGATGTTTCATCTATTATAAGAATGGATGTTCCCCTTTGGGAAGCGGGTATTGGTATTGTGCAAACGTTTATATTAAGCTGGTTAATTGGGGCTTGTATTGCCGGATTTTATAATGCTACACTTCCCAAAGAAACAAGATAGAAAGTGAAAAAACATAACTCCCAAATAAAAATAATTGTACTTCATTCTTTGTTGGGTGCTTCTGTGTTTTACTTTTTATTACACCCATTATTTATGGTGGGCTTTACAGCGCAAAGTGAGCATTTCACAGCAGTTGAATTATGGAACAATATAGTAATTCAAATTTTTCATTCGTTTTCTTTTCATATGCTCCCAATGTCCTATATTTTTATTGTTATTGGAGGGACAATCGGCCTAATATTAGGAATTTATTGGAATAACATACTGAGACAGAAGAAGATCGTAAAGAAACAAAACAAATTATTAGAAAGTGATGCACAAACCTTAATAAAAGAAGGTGAAAGTCATTTTGTTGAGTTTAAATCTTCCTTTAGATACGATTATAAATTGAAAACCACTAATAATGAGTTGGAAATTGTTATTGCAAAAACGATTGCAGGCTTCCTAAATGCGGAGGGTGGAAAGTTAATTATCGGTGTAAAAGATGACGGAGAAATATTGGGTCTTAAAAAAGATTTTGACACACTTAGACAGAAAAATTCAGATGGATTTGAACGAAGATTTTACGATTTAATCACTACTAATTTTGGTAACAACCACTGCAAGCATTGTTCCGTTAGGTTTTACGAATTAGGTAGTGAGATCATCTGCATTATTCATGTTGAACCTTCAACTAAGCCTGTTTATTTAGACCATCAAAATAAAACTTTATTTTATGTGCGTGCTGGGAATGCAACGAGGAATTTAACAGTAAAAGAGGCAGTACAATATATTGAAGAAAGAAATTAAACACCTAAAAATAAAACTTATGAAACAGATCCATTTTAATAAAATTAACACTCGAGTAAAAGTTGAAGCAATTCCAGAAGTGAAAACCAATGCCTCACAAGTTCTGATAAGTCTATTTATATTTTCAATGCTTTTACTTATGCTTTCTTCATGCACTAATGAGGAAAAGCAAAAAACAGAAAACCCGATACATAAGAAAGCAGAAGAATCGCCAAAATCAACTGAAGTATCATCAGACCTTATTTCAAACTATGAGATTGTTCCCAACGAAAAAGTATGTATGGTAAACGACAGATATATGGGAGTTTCACAAATACCCATCGATGTAAGTGGTATTACTTATTATGGTTGCTGCGAAAACTGTATTGAAAAACTACAGAATAATTTGAATGATGTGCGTTTTGGAGGAAATCCAACTGCTGATACAAAGGTTGATAAAGCATCAGCCGTTATTGTTCAAGATAAAAATAGTGGAAGTGTTTTTTACTTTGCTTCAAAAGATGGGGCTAATGCATTCATGAAGCAACAGTAATCATTACTAAAAGATAAAATAGCAAGAAATGCGACACGATAATACAATTCCAACAGATTCGAAAGCTTGTAAAACGCTAGAAAACATTTGCTTGCCTAAGTCGAACATGCCTAGAATTGTTATTATTGGCGATGGTTTTGCCGGTTTAGCATTAGTTGAAGAACTGAAACATAAAAAGGTTCAGTTGGTGCTATTCGATAAAAATAATTTCCATCAATTTCAGCCTTTACTCTATCAAGTAGCTACAAGTGCCCTCGAACCTGATAATATTGTTTTTCCTTTTAGGAAACAAATAAATGGATATAAGAATGTATTGTTTCGCTTGGCTGAAGTAGAGGGAATTCAACCTGAGTTAAATACTATAATAACCAATAGCAACCGACTAATCATTAGAAGCTTTAAACCAACACCTTCTACTAATTACGAAAAGAAATAGAATATTGATGGAAGATAAAACAGGTAAAAATGATAAGCTTTCTCTACTTAGCTCCATATCTCTTGGTACTGGGGTTATGATTGGAGCTGGAATATTTGTGCTTATGGGGCAAATAGCAGAGCTAGTAGGCGATCTATTTCCGATTGCTTTTATTGCCGGTGCTGTTGTAGTTGGATTCAGTTCATACTCTTACGTAAAGTTCTCAAATGCTTATCCATCCTCAGGTGGTGTAGTTAAGTTTTTGAATAAGTCATACGGACCTGGAACCACAACAGGGCTCTTTTCATTACTAATGTATATATCCATGGTGGTTTCAGAAAGTTTGGTAGCAGGTACTTTTGGGGCTTACACACTACGGTTATTTCCTGAGAGATTTGCCAATTATGCTCCCATTCTTGGTGTTCTTCTTTTAGTTGTGGCATACATTATTAATGTTTTAGGAAATAAAGCAATCGGTTCAACGGCAACAATCACTGCAATTATAAAAGTAGCAGGAATAGCGTTGCTTGCCATCGCCGGTCTTGTAGTTTCAGGCTTTGCAGATATTACCGGGAGTTATATTCCAAAAAATACCGAAGCTTTGCCTCAAGGGTTTGCCTTTTTAGCAGCGTTGGCCTTATCTATTCTTGCTTACAAAGGATTTACAACAATCACAAACCAAGGTGGCGACATTAAAAACCCACATAAAAATCTTGGAAGGTCCATTGTGTTTTCCATTCTTATTTGCACGCTAATTTATGTGGCGTTGGCGTTGGCGGTAGCAGGAGGCTTAAGTATACCGGAAATAATTGAAGCAAAAGACTATGCTTTAGCTGCTGCTGCCAAACCTGTTTTTGGCGAATGGGGCTCATGGATTACCATAGCAATAGCCATTGTAGCAACCTTTTCAGGAGTGCTAGCTAGTGTATTTTCAGCATCTCGTTTATTGGCCATGTTGAGCAATATGAAACAAGTACCTTCTATAAATAGAATGGGGAATTTTAAAAATCCCGCTCTCCTATTGACTGTTTCTCTTGCCATTATACTGACCGCTCTTCTAGACCTAACAAGGATTGCTTCTATTGGAGCTATTTTTTACTTAATCATGGATATTGCCATTCATTGGGGGCTTTTCCGCCACCTAAGGAAAAAGGTTGATTTTATGCCTATCATACCTGTAATAGCCATTGTGTTAGACATCGTTATACTCGCAGCATTTCTTTACATTAAATACCTCAACGATCCATTGGTACTAATTGTAGCGGCAATTGGAATAATTCTAATACTTGTTGCAGAACGGTACTTTATGATTTCACACACAGACGATGAAGGTAATATGCCAATGGGAATGGAAACAGACTAAAAAATTAATTAGAACAAAAATGAAAAATATTCAATCAATTTAAAATTAAAAAAGATGAAACAACAAATTGAAATTAAAGGAATGAGCTGTGGAGGATGTGTCCAAAATGTTGAAAAAGCATTGAGACAGATAGATGGTGTAAATACTGTAAATGTAAGTTTAACCCCTCCTCAAGCAGTTATAGAAGCGAATCATACTATTAATACAGAGCAGTTGCAGCATGCTTTAACAAATGCTGGTGCTTATAGTATTGCCGGAAAAGAAGTGGGTAAAAAAACAGGAGGATCTTGTTGTGGTTAAACGCTAATCATAAAGTATGAAAACAACAATATAGCTTAATTATTAAGAAAAAAAGGAGAATAAAAATAAAGTAAAGTGGAATAAAAATGCAATACGTTTGGTTCAATTGGTCTATAATAATATTAGTGGTGTGGTGGGTAATCTATCGATTCAAACCTGCGTTTAGAAAGGTTATGCTCAAAATGAGCTTAATAACAGCTCCTTTCGGACTTACAGAGCCACTATTTGTGCCGGAATATTGGTTTCCTCCTTCTCTTTTTGACTTGGCAGTAAGAACAGGTTTTGATATTGAAAGTATAATTTTTTCTTTTGCTATCGGCGGTATCGGTTCGGTGCTGTATCAACTTGTTTTTAAACAAACAATTTTAGAAATTGATACTAAGGAGCGGAATCATGCTCGCCACAAGTTGCACCGATTTATTCTTTTTGTGCCACTGGCTATTTTTATTTTATTCGCTTATTTCACCAACCTTAATCACATCTACTGTGGAGTATTGGCTTTGTTTATAGGTGCATTGTTCACCTTATACTGTCGCCCCGACCTTAAAAGTAATATTTGGGTTGGAGGCCTCCTTTTCACTGTTTTGTATTTTATATATTTTGGAAGCATTCTTCCATTTTATCCTAACTATGTTGTGCTTTATTGGAACCTAAATGAGCTGAGTAGTATTTTAATCTTTGGCGTACCACTAGAAGAATTGCTCTTTGCTTTCAGTTTTGGTATGTATTGGTCGAGCCTTTATGAACATTTATATTGGCAAAAATCAATTAAAAATAGTAATCGTCAAATCCTAAGTAAATTAGAGACGAATGAAAACTAATTTATCATCACAAAATTTTCTCTTATTACTTATTTGCCTTTTTGTGGTTATGTTAGGTTATGGAGTATTGTTGCCCGTTCTTCCGTATTTTATTGAACAACTCAACGATTCAACTTTAACTGCCGATCAAGTTGCTTTTCATTTTGGAATACTTACAGCTATTTATCCAATAACTTTGGTTTTTACGGCACCTTTTTGGGGAAATATATCGGATCGGATTGGACCGAGATTTTTAATTTTTCTTGGTTTAGGTGGCTTTGTGTTAATGCAGCTTTTGATTGGATTTAGTACAAGTATTGAAATGCTTTATTTTTCTCGAATTGTAGGCAGTTTACTTTCTTCCTTTTTAGTGCCTGTAGTAATTTCAAACATTAGTGATATTACGGATAAAGCAGATCGTACTAAGGCAATGGCTTGGGCAGGCTCTGCTGTAAGTATTGGAGTCATCATTGGACCTGCCTTAAGTGCTTTATTAATTGAAAGCGATATCCATATTTGGATAAAATCATTCCACCTCAATTTAGATCGGTTTAGTGTACCATTCGTAGTTCTTGCTTTGATAGGCTTGTTTACATTGCTCGTTGCAATTTTCATTTTAAAAACAGATAAAGGATTAACGAAAATAAAGCAGCCACGAAATAAAATGCTTTTCCCTCCCGGCAAATGGGCTCAATATAAAGAGTTGTTATTGCTTTCTTTAATTATTCAGTTCATTATTACGGCTTTTGAAACTGTAATTATATTGCAACTAAAAGGCTCAGTAGAGTTTACGGTTTCCTTCATCGGATTGAGTTTGCTTGTTTGTGGTTTAGTGATGGCTGTTTTTCAACCCATTGTAGCAAAATGGGGACACTTGCTTATTAAAGGTATAAACAAACAAATGTTTATTGGCTTTTTAGTTTCAGGTGTTGTGCTAACTCTCTTTCTATTTGCTCAAAGCAAATGGTTTATATTATTAGCTATTGGCTTGTTTGGCTTGGGAACTTCTTTTATAGTTCCCAACATACTGGCTCAAGTATCACTAAAAAGCTCAAGCTCTTCAGGATGGGCATTTGGTATGCAATCTTCTTTCGGTGGAATTGGTCAAATGATAGGCCCATTAATTGGCTCAGCAGTATTTGTTTTAAATGGAAATGCTCCTTTCATTTTAATCGGTATTGTTTCCATCCTAACTGCCTTGTTTCTTTTAAAAATGGGACCAAGAAGCAATGCTAAAACTCTAATTAAAGATATAACTAAAAAAATAAGTTTTGAATAATAAACAAGAATCGTCAAGTACATTTTTCATTGGGCTGTTTCAACAAATGAGTCCCTCTTATTTAATTGCATTAGCAATTCCTATCGTGTATATCTACCTTATGCAATTTGCTGACCATGCAGTTTTGTGGACGAGTTACTTAGTTGTTATTATTGCTCTTATCAAAACTTTTTATTTTACCTTTTTTACTTTTAAACAGGTTAATAAATCAATAAAAAAGTGCCATTCATTTACACAGCTGCTGTGGATTTTTGGACTCCTTGTATTCCTGATAATCCTTTCTTACTCGGCAGACTTTACTTGTTTGTACGCAGCTGACTCAAATTCCTTTCAAGGAATAAAAAATTATTCAACCGCAAATTACTTTAATCAACTTTTCGATTTTTTCTACTTCAGTGTAGTCACTTTTGCCTCTATTGGTTACGGAGATATTGTTCCTGTTAGCTTATCTGCAAAGTTAATAGTGATGTTAGAGATCGGTCAGAGTTTCGTTTTAGTTGTTTTTGGATTATCCAACATCAATAATATTCATACCCTAAAAAATGATAAAACTTAAAAATTACATCACTATAAATACAAGAAAATGAATAAAGTTAGAATAGGAATTAATGGATATGGGGTAATCGGCAAACGAGTAGCAGATGCCGTTGCTTTACAAAACGATATGGAATTAATAGGCGTTTGTGATGTTATCTCAGATTGGCGAATAAAGATGGCCGTTGAAAAAGAATATGCTGTTTTCGCTTTTGATGATAACTATAAGAACCAAATGACTGCTGCAGGTATTCCAATAAGAGGAAATTTGGATGATTTAATAGCCGATTCAGATCTTATTGTAGACTGTACTCCAAAAAATGTTGCTGCTAAGAACATAGAGAAATACAAAACAGCAAATCGAAAATTCATTGTTCATGGGGGAGAAAAACATGAAGTAACAGGACATTCTTTTAGTGCAGAGAATAATTATGAATCTGCCATTGGGTTAGATGCTACAAGAGTAGTTTCCTGTAATACAACGTCCATTCTTCGTACGCTAACTGCATTGAAAAAAGCAGGTTTGCTGAAGAAAGCCCGAGGAACCCTTTTACGAAGAGCTACAGACCCATGGGAAAGCCATTTGGGTGGCATCATGAATACCTTAGTTCCCGAGAAGGAAATTCCAAGTCATCAAGGACCTGATGCAAAAACGGTAGATGCTGATTTGGATGTTATTACTACTGCGGTAAAGGTGCCTCAAACACTAAGTCACTTGCATTATTGGAATGTGCAGTTGACCAAAAAAGCCTCCAAAGAAGAAGTACTGGCCGCATTTAAAACCTCTACGAGAATTAAATTAATTAATTACAAAGACGGTTTAACAGCCAATAATACCATTAAGGAATGGATGCTTTCTATAGGCAGACCTTACGGAGATATGTATGAAGTGGCACTTTGGCAAGATATGCTAAAGGTAGTAGATGATGAATTGTTTTACGCTTATGTGGTAGATAACCAGGCTATAGTTATTCCTGAAACGATCGATGCCATAAGAGCATTAACAGGGATTGAAAAGAGTGCAGAAAACTCAATCAAAAAGACTAATGAATCTTTAAATGTATTAAAATGAAAAAAATCGCATACACAGGAATACTCCTATTAAGCCTTTTTCTATTTTCTTCTAGTGAACTAAAGGCTCAGACCTCTATTTATGGAACAAAAATAAGCGGTACTGTCAGTTGCAGTGCCGACTCAATTATGTTGTTGAGTTATGTGAATATTTATAATCTGAGCAGTAAAAAAGGGACTACTACGGATGCTAATGGCTATTTTGAAATTAAAATGAATAAGGAGGATACTATTCTGTTTTCAACCGTTCAGCATCAGGAACACTATTATTATTTAACAGTAGGAGCTGTTCCTGACAAGAAAATAAATATTGAATTACAACAAGATACGGTTTACTTAGAAGTGGTCAACATTATGGGCTATAAATCCTACTCACAGTTTAAAGAAGAATTACTTCAATTGGATCTGTCTGAAAATGATGTTTCTATTGCCTATCCGTTAATTGATAAATATGCTCGTCAATATGCTTCGGGAGATGGAGCTTTTGAGATAAAAGGACCCTTGACCTATTTGAGCAAAAAGATCGGAAAACTAAAAGAAAGAGGTCTGTTTAAATAGACTATTAAATAATAAACATGTTTGACACAGAATTGAAGACTTTAACTTCCTTGAATAGCTACCTGCAAAAAATGGTAGAAGGAAAACTATGGCTAAAAGTAATTATTGCCTTATTCTTAGGCGTTGGTTTGGGTTTATTGTTAAGTCCTCAAAATGGTTGGGTAAACAAAACTACGGCCGATACTTTAGGCAATTGGTTGGCATTGCCCGGTATTCTATTCCTGAAGTTGGTTCAAATGATCATGATCCCACTAATTGTTGCTTCTATAATTATTGGTATTGCGAGCAACGACAAGGAGAATTTGAAAAGATTGGGAGGAGGCGTATTGTTGTATTTTGTTTCAACTACTGTTATTTCTGTAACCATAGGTGTTGTGCTATCCATGCTTTTCAGACCGGGAAGGTTTCTACACGAACAAGCAATTGAGGAACATGCAGCGGCTCTTTCTTTAGGTAATGAAAATGCGGAACTGTCATTTAAATTGAATGATGTTCCAAACATGATCTCTAACCTTCTTCCGGAAAACCCTTTGGCATCGATGGTAAGTGGAGAAATGCTCAGCATAGTGATCTTTACAGTTATTATTGGCATCGCAGTACTTTCTCTTCCAATCAACTTTTTGAGACCAGTAAAGTTGCTATTAGGGGCAGTTCAAGAAATTTGTATGATCGTAGTTAAATGGGCGATGTTATTGGTTCCTGTTGCAGTGTTTGGCTTAATGGCTCAATTAACTTCAAGTGTTGGTCTTAGCTCTCTGGCAGGTTTAGGTTATTATGTACTGGTTGTGCTTCTTGGATTATTAATACTGGTTGGGATTTATTTACTAATTGCCGCCCTCTTAGGTAAAACGAATCCCTTTAGCTTTTTGAAAAAGATCAAAGACGTTCAACTATTGGCATTCTCTACTACAAGTTCAGCAGCAGTAATGCCTCTTTCTCTCAAAACTGCTGAGGAGGATTTAAAATTGGACACCTCTATCAGCAACTTCATTATTCCCATTGGTGCTACAGTTAATATGGATGGAACGGCTCTCTATCAAACCATAACGACTTTGTTTATCGCTCAAGCTTATGGCTTAGAAATGAGCATCCTGAATATTATTGTAATTATCATAACAATTGTTGCAGCATCTATTGGTACGCCTGCTATTCCTGGAGGTGGTGTTGTTATTCTCGCTTCGGTATTAAGTAGTTCAGGCATTCCTGCCGAAGGCATTATAATCATTATTGGTGTAGAGCGATTATTAGGAATGTTTAGAACAGCGGTAAATGTTACAGGAGACTTAACGGCTTGTGTAGTTTTTGATCGGTTCTATGGAAAAAATAATTTAAAGTAATTAATATGAATACATTAAAATCAATTTCGATAATTATTTCCTTCTCTGTTGCACTCCTACTTGGGAGCTGTGGTAGCAATAGTAGTAGTGATCATGAAAGTAAAAACCATGAAGCGATAGAAGAAGGAATTATAGATATGGGGCATCCTCATGAAAAAAATGATGGAGGTAACTACGAGAAAAAAGAAGAGGATGATATGCATGAGCAGCATCAATCTTTGAAGGATGAATTTGCACATCAAGATATTCTCTTATTGGAAGAACCTTATTTACTTGAAGATTCAAAAAAGAAAGAATTAGTAGCTGTAATTGAGTCCTACCTTGAACTTAAATATGCTTTTTACGAGTCGAATCTCACAAAAATAGATAGACTGACAACTCAGATGAAAGAAAAGGTAGAACAGGTGGACAAACAGTCCTTAGCAGCAGAAGGTAAAAAAGCCTGGCAACAACATGATTCTTTATACACCAAGAAGTTGTCGGAGATGCTACATCTTACTGAACTAATAGAGAAACAGTCATATTTCAGCCATATTTCCGAAATAGTTTATTGCACTGTAAAGAGCTTTGATTTAAAAATTAATAAAAGGCTTTATGCTATCTATTGCCCAATGGCATTTGATGGCATAGGTGCCTACTGGATCAGTGACAGCAAAGAGATCAACAACCCATACTTAGGAGAAAAAATGCCAAAATGTGGCGAAATAAAAGAGGAACTGTAATTATGAAGGATAAGTTGAGACATATTGGGGTTTTTACTTCCGGTGGAGATTCTCCCGGAATGAATGCGGCCATTTATGGTATTGCAAAAGCTGCCGATTCTAATGGAATTAAACTAAGTGGTATTCAAAAAGGCTTTGATGGAATGATCAATGGAAATATTGTGCATTTGGTTATAAGTGAATTAGAAAAGAAAGTTCATGTTGGAGGAACGATTCTCAAAACTGCCCGAAGCGAACGCTTTAGAACCATAGAAGGAAGAAAAGCTGCCTTAAAAACTCTTGAGGAACATGATATAGATGCTTTAGTAGCCATTGGAGGTGATGGAACATTTAAGGGTTTAATGGTTTTTTCAGAAATAAATCAAATTCCTTGTATTGGAATTCCCGGCACTATTGATAATGATTTATCAGGAACAGATTACACTCTTGGGTTTGACACTGCAGTAAATACTGCCCTTGAAAATATTGACAAGATCAAGGATACTGCCGAATCGCATAATCGGGTATTTATTATTGAGGTTATGGGAAGGGATTCGGGGTATATCGCTATTCATTCAGGGGTTGGTTCTGCTGCCAATGCCATACTAATTCCCGAAAGTCAGACTGATTTTTCTTCTATGATCCAAAAAATAGGTCGCTATGAAGGAGAAGATGCCTTCATTGTAGTGGTTTCTGAAGGCGATGAAATTGGCTCAGAACAAGTGGCGGCAAAAATTAGAGCCATCAATTCAATAGTGGACCTTAGAATTACCAAATTAGGCCATGTACAAAGAGGTGGAAGTCCGTCGGCTTTTGATAGAATGTTAGGCATTAGGTCAGGTGTAGCTGCAATAGATGAACTCTTAAAAGGAGAAAAAAATAAAATGATCGGATTTTTTAATAATCAACTTTTACTAACTCCTTTTGATCAGGTTGTGAAACAACATGGCATTAACCAAGAGTTAGAAAAGCTATTAAAAATGATTAATAATTAAACCCGATAAAAACAAAATATTGACTTCTTAAAAAAAGGAGTAATAATAGAAATGAGATAAACTTTTAACATATGAAAAACATATTAGTACCAACCGATTTTTCCGATTGTGCCAAAGTTGCAGAGGAGATTGGATTTGAAATAGCTAAAAAAGCAAATGCTGAGATTCACTTTTTGCATTTACTTGCCACTCCAACTGATTGGGTAAAACTTTCTTTAGAAAAGGAAGAGCTATATCCTGAAACAAAAGCAAAGATTGGAACAGCGAAAAATGAATTGAATGAATTAAAAAAACGAGCAGAAAAAGCAGGAATCATTTCAAAAGAATTTTTGGTTTTTGACAAAGGAAAGGTTGAGATCTTAGACCACATTGAACACCATCAACATGATTTTATAATCATGGGATCTCATGGTGCTCATGGTGCAAAAGAAATTCTAGGTTCCAATACTCAAAAAGTAATACGAAATGCTAAAGTCCCTGTTTTAGTTTTAAAAGATGAGCCTGCAAAATTTGAAGTAAATAACATTGTCTTCGCATCTACTTTTCAAGAAGATGTACATCTATCGTTCGAAAAAGTGATTGCATTTGCAGAATTAATGGATGCACAAATTCATTTGCTAAACGTGAATATGCCATTCAACTTTCAAGAAAGTGATGAAGCAGAAGCCAACATGCAAGCTTTCAGGGACAAATGTCCAAGAGATAATTGCACCATCAATATATACAATGCGTTGAATGAAGAAAGGGGGATTCAGAAATTTGCTGACAAAATAAAAGCTGATGTTATTGCTATGACTACTCATGGTAGAAGTGGCTTTATGAAAATGCTCTCTCCAAGCATTACCGAAAGCTTAGTTAATCATTCTTCCTTTCCGATTTTGAGTGTAAATATTCATGTAAAATAACCTTAATACATGAAACGATTACAACAGCTTAGTAAAGAAATTAATGAGCTTACTTTAAAGATTGAGCAGGAATACCCCGAACTGTATCGAAATCTGGATGAAAATCCTGTAACTATTGCTCAAAATAACTCAAAGAAACTCACTATCGAAAACTTTTCAGATTACTTGGATAGTTTAAAACAGATATTGAACCATCATATTGAAGGTCATAAAAGTAAAAAAGGATAAACAATGAGTCAAAATATCACAATTACTAAGATGTCAGGCGAAACTGCCTTTTTTGTTGAGTCAAAACTCAGAAATTCATTAGAGCGATCAGGAGCTGAAGGTAAAGTAGTGCAAGAAGTTATAGATGGAATAAATGCAATATTATATCAAGGAATGACTACCAAGGAGATATACAGATTAGCGTTTAAAAAGTTAAAAAATAAGTCTAGAACACATGCTTCCAAGTATAAATTGAAGAAGGCCATTATGGAACTGGGTCCTTCCGGTTTTCCATTTGAAAAATTTATTGGAAAAATTTTAGATCATGAAGGTTTTGAAACTCAAGTTGGAGTTATAGTTCAAGGGAAATGTGTACAACATGAAGTTGATGTAATTGCCCAAAAAGACAACAATCATTATATGATTGAATGCAAATTTCATTCTGACCAAAGGAGGTTTTGCAATGTAAAGATCCCACTTTATATCCAATCTAGATTTTTGGATGTAATGGCAAAGTGGGAAAAACAAAAAGGGCATGAAACTAAATTTCATCAAGGATGGGTTGCCACTAATACTCGTTTTACTACTGATGCTATTCAGTATGCAGAGTGTTCCGGTTTAAAGCTATTGAGTTGGGATTATCCGGCAAACAATAGTTTAAAAAGTAGAATTGATAAAGCAGGCTTACATCCTTTAACAGCATTAACAACGCTTACCAAAGCCGAAAAAACAAAATTACTGGATAAAGGTATTGTATTATGCAAAGAACTTCATGAAACCCCCCAAATGTTAGAACAAATAGAAGTACCAAAATCAAGACATAAAAAGATTCTCGATGATTCAAAAGAACTATGTAGAATTCATTAAAGAACTAAATCAATTTTTAATCTAAAAATAGAACCATTGGAAACTGATAAACTGAAAAAACAGAACCGCATAGATTTAGAGCCCTTTTACCAAGCATTGGAAGATGACAGAAAGCTACTTGAAGAAGCCTTTGTTATATTACTTGAAATGGTAAATAATGAACCAGAATCCGTAAAGAACTTAGCTAAATTAATTAAAGATGACTATCGCAATTTATATGATGAAATAGCAGATTTGAACGAATCGAAACAAGAAAATGGAAACTCAGCTTCCTGCTGTAGTTGACATTAAGTAAATAATATAAAGATGAAAAACAATAAAATAAACATCCACTTTTTGGGAGCGGCAGGAACAGTAACCGGCTCAAAATACTTAGTGGACACAGGAGATAAAAAAATACTGATTGACTGCGGACTTTTTCAAGGTTTAAAAGAATTGCGCCTTAAAAACTGGGAATATCCACCGATTGAAGTTTCGGAAATTGATATTGTATTACTCACACACGGGCATATGGATCACACAGGGTATTTACCACGATTAATAAAACAAGGATTTAATGGCCCCATATATGGCACCAATCCCACTTTGGACATTGCAAAAATAATTTTGAACGATAGTGCGAAAATTCAAGAACAAGAAGCCGAGCGAGCCAACAAAGAAGGTTATTCTAAACACAGTCCTGCTGAACCATTGTACGATTTAAAAGATGTAGAAAAAACCATTCCACATTTTAGGGGAATTCCTCAAGCACAATGGATACCGTTGTTTAAGGGTATTAGAGCTCGTTTCCAATACAACGGTCATATTCTTGGTGCAACTTTCATCGAGTTGGACGTCCACGGAAAGCGTTTTGTCTTTTCTGCAGATATTGGAAGAACCAATGATTTATTGCTCTTTCCACCTCTAAAACCAAAAAAAGCGGATGTGCTTTTCATAGAATCTACTTATGGAGGAAGATTTCATCCTGACGAAGCGGAAGCACTTCCGCAGATTGAAAAATTGGTTAATGACACTATCAATAGAGGTGGCAGCCTATTCATTCCAAGTTTTTCGGTAGAACGGGCCCAACTAATGATGCTGATTTTTTGGAAATTATTGAAAGAAAATAAAATCCCAAAAGTACAAATGATAATGGATAGCCCAATGGGGGCGAATGTATTGGAACTTTTCCATCGCACAAGAGATTGGCACAGGTTGGAAGACAATGATTGTGATGAAATGTGTTCACACTTTACGGTCGTTAGCAGCTATCGTGAAACAATGGAATTAAGAACCGATAACAAACCAAAAATCATTATTGCTGGAAGTGGAATGCTTACTGGTGGTAGAATGCTCAACTACCTTGAAACCCAAGCGCAAAACCCGAATAACACTTTGCTCTTTGTGGGTTACCAAGCTGAAGGAACTCGTGGAAGAAAATTATTGGAAGGAGATAAGGAATTAAAAGTTTATGGCAAATGGGTGCCATTCAGTATGCAGGTCGCAAATATTGAAGGACTTTCCGCACATGCAGACCACGCAGAACTTATGGATTGGATGAGTAAAATAAAAAATAAGCCAGAGCGGATTTTCATTGTACACGGTGAAAAAGAAAGTGCAGAAGCACTAAAGAAAGGCATAAAGGAGACCTATGATTGGGATGCTGAAATCCCACAACTTTATAATATTGAAGAAATAAAATAGTTGCTTGAAACTACAAAAAATTAAAACTATGGAAGAACACTCAAATATCCTAAAATATAAACATCTCGGCATCTATACCCAGAACGAAAACGTAGTTTACATGCGGGAAGATTGTCACGTATGTATTTCCGAGGGTTTTGAAGCACTCACAAGAATAAGGATATCAAAGTCAACCCATTCAATTGTAGCAAGTCTCAACGTTATAAATTCAGATCTACTGTTGCCTAACGAAATCGGTTTATCAGAAGCTGCTGCAAAAAAACTAAATGTTTTTGAAAATGACACCTTATATGTGTCACATTTAGAACCTATTGATTCATTAAGATACGTCAGAGCGAAAATCTATAATCAAAAATTGGATTATTCAGCGTTTAACGAAATCGTAATGGATATCGTTGAAGGCAACTATTCCAACATCCATCTTTCGGCATTTATTACAGCCTGCGCTGGTAATCGAATGGATATTGAAGAAATATCTGACCTTACTAAAGCAATGATAGCCTTAGGCAAGCAGCTGAACTGGGACAAAGAAATCGTAGTTGATAAACATTGCATTGGCGGATTACCTGGGAATAGAACCACACCATTAGTGGTTGCCATTGTTGCTGCTTATGGACTTACGATGCCAAAAACATCGTCGCGAGCCATCACTTCGCCCGCAGGCACAGCAGATACAATGGAAGTTATGACCAATGTGACGCTTTCCTTAGAAGAAATAAAGACCGTAGTAGAAAAAGAAGGTGGGTGTTTTGTTTGGGGTGGTACTGCACAATTGAGTCCTGCAGATGATGTACTAATCAAGATTGAAAAGGCATTAGATATTGATAGCGAAGGACAGTTAATTGCTTCTGTGCTTTCTAAAAAAGCTGCTGCAGGATCAACCCATGTTGTGATCGATATACCAGTTGGGCCTACTGCCAAAGTGAGGAATATAGAAATGGCCGAAAAGCTAAAAAGCCACATGGAAACGGTTGGCGATGCTGTTGGTTTGAAAGTAAAAGTAGTAATTACCGATGGCAGTCAGCCAGTAGGAGAAGGAATTGGACCCGCATTGGAAGCTTTTGATATCCTAAGTGTTCTGGGAAATAAAGTATCTGCTCCGCAAGATCTTAAAAATAGAGCCTTGTTTTTAGCGGGAGAATTGTTGGAACTTTCTGGAGAAGTTCAAGTTGGAAAAGGAACAAAAATTGCTAAGCAACTATTAGAATCAGGTAAAGCCATGGAGAAATTTACAGCAATCTGTAAAGCTCAAGGAAGGTTCAATCAGCCTGAATTAGCCCCTTATAAACATGATATAAAAGCAGAGAGGTCTGGAACGCTAAAAGCGATTGATAATCGAAAACTGGCCAAACTAGCCAAGCTTTCAGGAGCTCCACAATCTCCATCAGCAGGCATATTATTTAAAATACACTTAGGAGATCAGATCAAAGAAGAACAGCTACTCTACACCATTTATGCAGAATCAAAAGGAGAGTTGGATTATGCCTTAGAATACCAGAAAAGACACGATAATATATTGACAATTAACTAAAAGTAATAAAATGAAAATAATACTTTTTGCCTTAGAAGGCAATGAAAAATTAACTCAAAAGTTGGCATCTCATTTAGATGCTGAAATTGGAGAATCCAATTTCAGGAAGTTCCCCGATGGAGAGTCTTACACTCAAATTCTATCAGATGTAAAAGGAAAATGTGTAGTGATCGTTGCTACTCTTCACGAACCTGATTCTAAACTCTTACCACTCTATTTTTTGAGTAATACGGCAAAGTCATTGGGTGCTATGTGTACCTGTTTAGTAGCCCCATATTTGGCCTATATGCGGCAAGACAAGGTTTTTCATGAAGGAGAAGGTATTACTGCAAAATACTTCGGAAAACTCATTTCAGGATTTGCGGATAGCGTTACTACTATAGATCCTCATTTACACAGAATCAGTTCGCTTGGAGAAGTATATCATATACCAAATACGGTAATACATGCTGCGGATGATGTTGCAAAATGGATTAAAGAAAATATACCAAACCCTGTGTTGATAGGACCCGATAGCGAAAGTGAACAATGGGTTTCTAAAGTGGCAAAAACAGCTGAAGCTCCATTTACTGTGCTTCAAAAAATACGACACGGCGACCGTGATGTAGAAGTTTCTGTTCCTAATATAGAGAAATACAAAGATGCTACACCGGTACTGGTAGATGATATTATCTCTACGGCAAGAACCATGATCGAAACTGTGCAACATTTGAAAAATGCAGGAATGAAATCGCCAATTTGTATTGGAATCCATGCAGTCTTTTCAGGAAATGCCTACGAAGACTTATTAGAATCAGGTGTTGAGAGAATTGTAAGTTGCAATACCATTCCTCACACCACGAATGAGATAGATTTAAGCAAAACAATTGCTTCTGAAGTAAAAAAATTAATGCACCATATATGAAGTTGGTAAGTTTCATATTCATATGCTCATTTAGCATTTTGTTATCTTCTGCACAAGAGGGTAAGGAAATGTTGATACTTCAAATGGAAGGAAATAACTACCTAAGAGAAAGCTTTGATAAATCGGGAAATGTCATAAGTAAAGATCTATTGAAGGTTGGTAAAATAAATAGGTTTCAAGATAAATTGTCTGTAAATGTGAAGGTTTACAATTACAGCAAAAGTGGAAATATAGAAGATAGTTCAGAAACCAAATACACCTGTAACCCAAAAGACGAAAAAATATTAATGAATATATTTCCTTTTGCAGCATTTAGTAGTGACAAGATAGTTAAGGTTCAATTAAATAGTAAATTTGGACTGTATCCTAGTCCGATGAAAGTTGACTTAACATTAGATAACATTTCGTTTACTGTTTTGATTGAAGGTGGTGCTCTTGGTTTTTTCGGAACCAATAGTGAAGGGACTATAGCAAATCGTAAAGTTGTGGCTTACAATCCTGATTCCGACACTTACACTTTGACATCTACAATAACAATAAAGTCTTTTCTCTTTGGATTGAATGTTAATACGATAAGTTATGTTCTCAGAGAACAGATCAATCCCAACAAAGGAGTATTGAAACAAGTTTTTAAAGAACCATCGGGAGAATACTTTACAGTTAAACTGAAACAATAAGTTATGGAGAAATTAACTGAAATATCAACTAAGCCACCAAAAGGCTTTACAAAAAAAGAATGTAAGCAACAACTTACTGTTTTTCATAAACAGCTATTTGAATTACAAAATAAGTTCTATGCCGATGGACGTTTTGGATTGCTGATAATTCTACAAGGAATGGATACCTCTGGCAAAGATGGTACAATAAGGCATGTGATGAGTTGTATAAACCCAATGGGACTTCAGGTAAAATCGTTCAAAAAACCTACTGAAGAAGAACAGAAACATGATTTTTTATGGCGGGTATATCCACATATTCCTGCTAAAAGCATGATACAAGTATTCAATCGGTCTTATTATGAAGATATTCTTGTTCCCACAGTGAACAATACCATTGACGAAGAAAGAATTAACCATCGGTATGCACTCATTAATCAAGTAGAAGAACATCTTCTTAAAAACGATATTCATGTGGTCAAGTTTTTCCTTCATATCTCAAAAGAAGAACAAGCAGAACGAATAGAGGAGCGACTTACAGAGCCCCACAAGAGGTGGAAATATGATGAAGAAGATAAAAAGGCGGCAAAAAAATGGAATGATTATAAAAAGGTATATAATCGGATCATTTCAGACTGCACCCATGTTCCTTGGAGCATCATCCCTGCAGATAAACGATGGTATAGAAACTACAAGGTTGCAAAAACCATGGTCGAATATCTCGAAAAATTAAATTTAAAATACCCTCAATCAAAATAAAATACAACTATAATGGAAAAGCATTCACACCAACAGATGAATCACAATAAGGAAGATCATTCTAAAATGAACCATGGTAATGATCACAGTTCTAATCCTTCTCACGGACACATGGGACATGATCATCACAAAATGATGGTAGAGGATTTTAAGAAACGCTTCTGGATATCTACTGTCATTACCATTCCGATCTTGTTTTTTTCGCCAATGATCCAAGGATTTTTTGGTTATGATTTTTTACTTCCCGGCAATCCATATATACTTTTTGCACTTTCCACCTTCATTTACTTCTGGGGGGGATGGCCTTTCCTAAAAGGATTTTACACTGAAATAAAGTCAAAAGGGCCCGGTATGATGACACTCATATCCATGGCAATTAGTGTTGCCTACTTCTATAGTTCTGCTACTGTTTTTGGCTTAGATGGAGAAGATTTTTTCTGGGAATTAAGTACCCTTATTGTAATTATGTTATTGGGTCATTGGTTAGAGATGAAATCGGTATTAGGTGCTTCAAAAGCTCTTCAATTATTGGTAAGTATGTTGCCCTCAGAAGCTCATCGGATTAAAGGGGAAAATATAGAGGAAGTGAAGTTAGAGGACCTGCTTAAAAATGATCTTATACTAATTAAACCTGGAGAAAAAGTTCCTGCAGATGGAATTATTTCAGAAGGCTCAAGTTATTTGAATGAGTCAATGCTTACAGGCGAATCTAAACCGGTAAAAAAAGAAATTCACGATAAGGTTATTGGTGGATCTATTAATGGTAATAGTATCTTAAAAGTTAAGGTAGAGCATACCGGACAAGACAGTTACCTAAACAAGGTAATTAAAATGGTAGACGAGGCACAACGGACAAAGTCTAAGATGCAAAACCTTTCTGATCGTGCAGCCAAATGGCTAACCTACATTGCTCTTGCTATAGGTTTCGGCACACTTGCTGTTTGGTTGATCCTTGGTTTTCCTTTTGTTTATGCCCTAGAGCGAATGGTAACTGTTATGGTTATCGCTTGTCCTCACGCATTAGGGCTTGCCATTCCTTTGGTTGTAGCAATCTCAACTGCAGTATCGGCTCAAAATGGTTTGTTAATTAGGAATAGAACAGCTTTTGAAGAGTCTCGTAAAATCTCCGTCTTGTTATTTGACAAAACGGGTACGTTAACAAAAGGCGATTTTGGAGTTACACGAATTGAATCGATAAATGAAAAATATAGTTCTGAAGAGATTTTAAGACTAGCAAGTTCATTGGAGCAAAGCTCTGAACATCCAATTGCTGTGGGAATTGTAAAAAAAGTAAAAGAGAATAATATCAATATTCCTAAGCTTGAAAATTTCAATGCCATTACAGGTAAAGGAGTAGAAGCTGATGTAGAAGGGAAAAAAATAAAGGTAGTTAGTCCCGGCTTTTTGAGAGATGAAAAAATAACTATTCCAAAAGATGCCTATAGCGATGCTGCTGAAACAGTTGTATTTGTTTTGGTAGATGGTGCACTGGCAGGTTATATTGCCTTGGCTGATGAAATTAGACCTGAATCTGCAGCCGCAATTAAGGTATTTAAAAAGAATAATATAAAAGTATTAATGGCCACAGGTGATAATGAAAAAACTGCAAAAGCAGTAAGTGACAAACTTGGGTTAGATGGCTATTTTGCTGAGGTATTACCTCATCAAAAAGTAGAGATTGTGCAAAAACTTCAAAGCGAAAATGAATTTGTAGCCATGACAGGAGATGGAGTAAATGATGCACCAGCTTTAGCACAAGCAAATGTGGGTATTGCTGTTGGGTCAGGCACTGATGTTGCGGCTGAAACTGCTGATATTATCTTGGTAAATAGCAATCCACAAGATATTGCCAACTTGATTCTATTCGGAAAAGCAACTTATCGAAAAATGATTCAAAACCTCGTTTGGGCTACTGGCTACAATGTAATTGCTATTCCATTAGCTGCAGGAGTTTTCTATTCATCAGGCTTTGTATTAGGACCTGCAATTGGGGCAGTATTTATGAGTTTAAGTACGATTGTTGTAGCTATAAATGCACAATTGTTGAAAAAGCAAATTAAAAATTAGAAATCTTATTAAATTTAAATATTATGAAAAAACCAATTTTAAAAATGACAACTGTTGCAGCTTTTTTATTTGCAACTTCAATAACATTCACTTCCTGTGGTGGAGAAAAACAACATCAAGAGGTAAGCCATGAACATGCTGCAGGCGAAGAGCATAAACAGATGGGAAATGAAGGGGAGCACGACCACGATGAAATGAATCATGAAGCCACTAATGAGATGACACATGCTTGTTCGATGCATCCTGATGTAAAAGGACATAAGGGCGACAAATGCTCTAAATGTGATATGTCACTTGAGGTAATTTCAGTAGAATAAACTTGAAGTGAATGAGAAATTTACATAAGCTAAGTCCTCTAATTATAAAACTATTTATAAAAGAGGCTTTCTTTTTTAATATAGAGGTTTTGGTGTATCAATTACATTAGTGTTAACTCTGTATATCAATTATTGATGTAAATGAAAAAGTTGCATCTTAAAATACTTTACCTATTGTTTTTTCTCAGACTCTCCTTTGTATTGGGCATGGCTATGAAAAAGACGATAGTATAAAACAAGAGACTTCAGAATCTTAAATTCATAAAACATGTTCAAAAGATACCTCAACCTAGTTAGTTTTATAGTGTTTATACCGCTCTTTATTTTTGCGCAGAATGACACTACAACACACCGATTAACCATTAAAAAAGAATTGGTTAACAAAACGGGAAAACCGACAATCGGAATGACCGTTAATGGAACTACTCCCGGCCCAACACTAGAATTTACAGAAGGCGATTATGCCGTGATTTATGTGACCAATGAAATGGATGTGGAAACATCTGTACACTGGCATGGGTTGATTTTACCCAATTTTCAAGATGGAGTTCCATATTTAACTACTCCCCCAATTTTACCTGGTGCAACTTTTAAATATGAATTTCCAATCAAACAAGCAGGTACTTATTGGTACCATTCACACACCATGCTTCAAGAGCAAAGTGGTGTTTTTGGTTCGTTTGTAATCCAACCCAAACAAAAAAGAAATGACTACAATAAAGAATTAGTAGTTGTGCTTTCTGACTGGACCAACCAAAAGCCAATGAATGTACTTCGAAATTTAAAACGAGGAAATGAATGGTACGGAATGAAAAAAGGAACGTCTACTCCACTAGGAATGGTTATAAAAAGAGGTGCTTTGGGAGCTCAACTTAACTTTTGGAAACAGCGTATGGAAGGAGCGGATATAGCCGATATTTATTACCCAGCCTTTTTGAGCAATGGAGAACAAATCAACTCAAACTCTGACTATAAAAGTGGTGAAAAAGTAAGAATGCGAATCATTAACGGTTCAGCTTCTTCACAATTTTGGATGACTTTTGGTGGAAACGATCCAACTATTATTTCTGCTGATGGACTGGATGTAGTTCCTGTGAAACACAACAAAACCTTTATAGCTATTGCTGAAACCTATGATTTTATTATTGAAATCCCAGAAGGCAAAACAATTGAAATGCGGGCAATGGCGCAAGATGGCTCAGGACATAGCTTGACTTATATTGGAAATGGTATAGATACTTTAATAGCTGAAATATTGCCACCTCCCGATAAAATCATGATGATGCAAAAAATGGCTCAAATGGATATGCGCATGGGTGCTCCTGCTATGAAGTTTATGCCCACCATAGAAAAGCCAAAAGAAATGATGGACAATTGGGGCATGCAAATGCAGAAAATGAATGGAGAAATGAAAGGCATGGATCATTCAAAAATGAATAATGGTGATAAAAAGGAAAAACATAATCATCATAAAATAAAGAATATGAAATTCGACACGTCTATGAAAATGGGCGGTACGGAAATGACTGCTGATACTTTAATGAAGATGAACGATAAAATGCAAATGCCTGCATTGACACCTTCACCAAGCTCAGCAGAGTCCGAAGCTAAAATCGATGGCAAAATTGAAATGAATGCAATGAACATGTATTCTGAGTACAACTACAACTACCTAAAATCTCCTGAGAAATCCGATTTCAACAAAAATAAACCACGAAAAGAAGTGCTTTTAAATTTAACTGGAAATATGTGGCGATACATCTGGAGCATGAATGGGGTTCCGCTTTCTAAAGCAGATAAAATTAAAATTGAGCAGGGTGAAATTGTTAGAATTACATTAAACAATCTAACAATGATGCATCATCCTATGCATTTACATGGTCACTTCTTTAGAGTGATAAATGAAAATGGAGACTATTCTCCCTTAAAACATACTGTTAATGTGGCACCAATGGAAAAGGTGGTTATTGAGTTCGATGCAGTAGAAGATTCGGACTGGTTTTTTCACTGTCATGTTTTATACCATATGATGGCTGGTATGGCTAGAATTTATAGTTATGACACTATTCGCGATCCAAGAATGAAACCTTATCCATTAAAAAAAGTAACGAATGAAGGTAATCATTTTTATTCGTGGGGAACACTGGAAGCAGCTACACACCTGACTGAATTAAATTTAGTTTCTTCCAACACTTATAATCAGATTAACTTGACAGGAGAATATGGTTGGAATGAAAACTTTGAATTTGAATTGTCCTACGAACGCTACCTATACGATTATTTTAGAGTTTTTATAGGATTAAATGCGGAGAATAAATTTGAAAAGAATAATGAGCAAGCAAATACCACAGCAGTAGCTGGAATTCGATTTTTAACACCCTACTTATTTAACCTCGATGTTAGAATTGATAATGAACTAAGACCTGAATTTAGGTTAAGTCGAGAAATTCTTATTTTTCCTCGAACAGCCATATTTGGAAATTATGAATATCAGGCCGATTTTGGATGGGTGAATAATTTGAAAAACGAAGATGGAACAGTCGCAAACTTAACTGATGAAATAACATGGTCTGCAGGAGTTGAATATTTTTTATCAAGAAATTTCTCTCTTATGGGTAGCTATGATAGTCGTTTCGGAGCAGGTGGTGGATTATCTGTTAGATTTTAAGGTTTAAAACCCATTTCTTAGACAAGAAATAATTATCAATAGTGATGTTACATTAAAAAAATGTTAAATTTGATAATAATGAAAATCATCCTCTCAATATTCTTAATGCTCCAAATTATTTTAAGCTCTACGAGTTTGAAAGTAAGTATGCATTATTGTTTAGGTGAATTGTCAGATATTGCTGTATTTAGTGAGGCCGAAGTTTGCAACTTTGAAAAGTATTTTGGGACTCCAAAAAAAGAAGGATTCAATTTAAAAAACAAATCCTGTTGTGGTAGTAATCAAGTTTTGATAAACGGTCAAAACCCTGAAACTACAATAAAGCAAGAAAAAGTAGAATTAGCAGCATCAGTTATTCGGATTGAAACTTCAACTCAATCAAACCTTATTTCTGATCTTCAATCAATAACACATTCTCATAAAGATCCATTTTTGATTGAACCTCCAATATTTCTCAGAGTTCAGTCTTTTCGATTATAGCTTTTTTTGATTTCAGACAACTAAAATTGTCAATCTAAAAATACAACATAACCACATAAAAATATAAAAATGAAAAAGATACAACTACTTTTAGCATTTGCGATTATCGCAATAACAATACAAGCTCAGCAAAATATTTACCTACAGATTAACCATAAATTAGGGAGTTCAAATTTTGCTTATAATCAAACAGCAACTAATAATATTTCCAACTCGTTTAATCTTCAACGATTAGAATATTACATCTCTGAAATTACTTTGAAATATGATGGTGGACAAGACACAACGTTAAATACCTATATATTAGTTGATGCAGGAACTACTACTAATGTTTTATTGGGTTCATTTAATATAACCACTTTAGAGAGTATTTCTTTCGGAACGGGTGTAGATGCAGCTGTAAATAATGGTGATCCTGACTTATGGCCAATGAATCACGCATTGGCTCCAAAATCTCCTTCCATGCATTGGGGGTGGGCAGCAGGTTACAGATTCGCCGCTTTTGAAGGAATGACAGGTGCATCTATGACTACAGGCTGGCAAATTCATGCATTGGGTAATAGAAATTACAATACTCAAACTATTTCAACAGCAGGTTTTAAAATTGGTACGAATACCACTATCGAGTTGAACGCAGATTATACACAAGCATTGAATGGTATTACAATTAATGGCAACTTATTTAATCATGGTGAAACAGGGGAAGCAGCAACCTTATTAAGTAGTTTCAACACAAGTGTTTTTGCCGCTAGAACAGTTGGAATTAAAGAAAATAAATTAATCAAATTCAGTATATCTCCAAATCCAAGTGAGCAAGATGTCGTATTGCAATTTGATGATAATCAAAATGGAAATCAATTGATTGTAACTTCAATTAATGGTCAATTAATTAGCCAACAAACGATTACTTCTGGCAATCAAGCTAGTGTTGCAATAGAAACAAAAGGAACTTATTTAGTTAACATTTACAAAGAAGGAAACCTAATTGGATCTGAGAAAGTAATCATACAGTAATTATGGAAAAATCAACCCTCACAAAAGGTTTCCTTTTTTTATGTTTCGGTTTATTCTTGCTTCAAAGTTGTCAAAAAGATGATGATGAAGTGAAGGATGTTGCCGTTGTGTATGATGGCACACCTTATCAAATCAAAACAGGCAATTTCGAACAGCCTGTTATTTCGAGTGATAATAAATTAACCGTTCAAGGCGTAAAATTGGGACGAATGCTTTTTTATGAAAAGAAGCTTTCAGCCAATCAAACACAGTCCTGTGCAAGTTGTCACCGACAAGAACATGCATTTACAGATACTGCAAGATTTTCAGAAGGAATTAGAAACTTGAATGGAATGCGAAATGCAATGGCCGTTTTTAATATGGCTTGGAACAACAACGAGTTCTTCTGGGATGGTCGTGCTCATTTATTGAGACACCAATCATTGTTGCCCATTCAAGATCCATTAGAAATGGATGAAACCTTACCGAATGTGGTTAATAAATTGAAGGGCGACGAAGTGTATCGCCAACAATTCACTCGTGCATTCGGAAACGATGAAATTAACCCTGAAAAGATTTCATTGGCCTTAGAGCAATTCATGAATTCCATCGTATCTGTGAATAGTAAATATGACAAATATAAAAATGGAACCGCTCAATTAGACAGCGTGGAGGAGCGAGGAAGGTATTTGTTCTTCGCAGAATTTAATCCAGGTTTTCCAAATCTTTCAGGAGCAGATTGCGCGCACTGTCACACCACTCTAAATTTTGAAAACGACAAATATTTGAACAATGCGTTGGATAGTGATGCTGATATGACAGACGATGGACGGATGAAAGTAACGAACGATCCCAATGACAAGGGGAAATTTAAAGTCACCTCATTGCGGAACATTGAATTAACTGCACCTTTTATGCACGACGGTCGTTTTAAAACGCTGGAAGAAGTGGTAGAACATTACAATTCAGGAATGAAGAATTCTTCGACTATCGATCCGGCATTGATTTATCCATTGAACAGTGGTGGACTTCAATTGTCTGCAGATGATAAAAAAGCATTGATTGCTTTTCTGAAGACATTAACGGATGATGATTTAATGACGGATTCAGAATACTCAAACCCATTTTAAATTGAATAATAAAATTCATCCATAAACATAGATACGACTTTTGATAAGGCCAATAGTCGTATCTATGTTTATGGATTTCGTATTTTAGTTGTAAGAAATATTATTAATCAACTGTACTTCTATTCTCAACTATTAATAAAATATTCGTTCAGAAAATTTGATATATACTTTATAAAAAATAATAAGAGTAAAAATCCATCAAAGATAGTATCTCAGTTAATTTTTAATTCTGATCGTACATGTTGTTTATGTAAAAAAATGGGAAGCCTACACCTTAATTAAACCTAGGAAGAATAGGAATGAGAATATTACTAAATAGATGTGTTGCATTTATGGGTTTAACTTAGCACAACTCATAAAGTTGCTTTTTATAAGATATGCAGAACCAAAAGTCTCAAAGCCTAGAATTGAGCATATTGATTTCGATGATGAACTGGAATAAGTGCCGTTTTAACATATTCTTTGTTTAAAATAATATCTAAAATTCCTTAAAAAAATACATTAAAATCTGACCTTTATACTGAAAATACAAATCACATCATTTTTTTAACGAATTACTTTCAGCCATGTGGGACAAATTTCAAAATTCAGCTCTAGAACGTTTAACGGGGATTCCTTATATTGATAAGCTGATGAAAAATAATCCAATGGCAAAATTAGTCTCAAATCCAATTTTTGAATTGTCTTCTCAACAAAGTAAAATCTTTGAAGCAGTTTCACCATTTCATAACCTAGTAGATAATAAACTAACAACTCAGTTTGAAGCCCTTAAAATAAATGGTCGGGCTAAGAGTTTATTAGATACTATTTCGGCTGTAGACAACGCAAGTATTTTTCCTGCAAATTACATTGATACACCTATTATCAATCATTTTAAAGAACTTGATAAGATGCGGGAATTAGTCAATCCAAGTTGGGTAAAATCTTACGGTTTTTTAAAAACCATTAACGAATCGTTAAGTTTAATTCCAAAGCTGAATCCTTTATGGACTGAAATAGCTGCGTTTCAAAAGACAAATAACAAGCTATTGGATGCCCTCAGAGATTCTGCTAACATTGGATTGCATCATCTGTCAGTATCCAAGAATACTTCATTTGATGAACTAATCAATTCCGTAAAGTCCACATTAGACCAATTCAAGCATCAACAAGAATTTGAGGCTGACGGAGAGGTATTAAACAATATTGAAACCTTAATTGAAGATTTAAAGGGAATTGATACCGAAAATCTTGAAAATAAAATAGTCAATAAAGTATTGAGTGGCGTTAAAACGATACTCGAACAAAGCGCTAAGAGTGATAAAGTATTTGCTTTAAGGCTTTTTGTTCTTAGTTTGATATTTACTGTACTCATTCCAATTATTCAAGCAAATTGGGATTCAATTATTGATTCTATATACCCTAAAGAGCAAATAGAACAAATCGAATCCAAAGTAGAGAAAAGAAAGTTGTATCTACTCCCAAAAGGGAGCTATTTGAGAACAAAGCCTGACAGTTGTGATGATAGTAACAAATTGACATTGGTTGAAAGTGGCACTTTGTTAATCAAAGTAGGAGAAGTTCCTTATTGGAATTATGTTGTTGATATAACAACGCATCAATCGGGTTGGATCAGCAAGCGTTTGCTCATTGATTTGAATTAATGATTCTACATTGCGGTGAATGAAAACAATCCAAACACATTTATCAGTCCTAATGATCTCTTTTTTCCTCGGCTCGACCCTAAACAACCTAAAAAAGAAACACTACCAATACTTTTGTTAGAATTAAGCAGGATTTCTTTTTCTGTTGATATCTATTATTATTGTGATGGCAATTACTCAATATTGACCGTAATTTTTATACTTGGTTTACTAAGAAATTACAATCTCAAATGCACTTTAAACAATGTAATAGAAAGACTCAATTAACCTTACCTCAATTTCAATTTTAGTTGCATTAATTCCTTTACATCATTAGCATGAGATAAATTCGGTTTAATCAGCAATGCTTTCTCAATGTCATTAATTAATTCTCCTAAAATATATTCTGAATAAGGTTGCTGCGTAATTAATGTAATAGCACTCACATATGTTTCCATCCCCTCTGATTCTCTTTCTAGCATGAGCTGAGCTAGGCCTTTATTGGCAAGAACCCAACCTAATTCATATTCTGCAGTTGCCTTGTCGCAGAATTCAATGCATTTTTCATATTCTCCTTGTTCAAATTGCTTCCATCCTAAGCCTGCATACAACTCTGCTCTTTGCTGGTCTTCAGACTTTTCTAACTCTTTGGCAAGAATAGCAACAACTTCAATACTAATGTTAACACCATCATTCATACTAGGATTTTTCAATCCTAAATAAATAGTACCTGATGTAACATCATCTACCTCGACAATAGCTTGTCGAGTATTCTTAGTAGTTCCTTCCATAGTGTAATAAAAAGTACCACCATCATTATCTACTTTTTCTATGAAGGCGTCAATATTTGCCCGATCACACAAATAAACATCTATAGACGCTGAACCCGCAGGAACCTCTACGCCTGACATATTAATTGAAGTTGAACCAATTGGACCTGCTACCATCATTGAAGAAAGCTGTATAGCTAAATTCAAATTTTGAGTTCCACTTTCTCCTCGTTCTGTAGAAAAACTATAATACCATTTAACTGTATTTTGAGGTAAGTCTACTTTAATATATGTTCTTGACTTTCCTCCAAAAGAAGCCCTAAGCCCACCATTTAGATAAATACCTCGAGGCTTAATAAGCTGAATGACTTCATTTTGATAGTCTTGAGCGAAACTTACTTTGAATATTAAAAGTATAATTAACGTAAGGATGTAGTTCAAATTCATAGCTGTTAAATATATAAAAAATCATATTAACTGAAAAGAAGTTTAATTATTAATGCAATCTAATTAGATTTAATTTAGTGTGTTTTCTGCTACTTTTTCCAATTTCGCTCATTTTTTTCATTAAACGAACTAAGTTTTAAAACTATTATTTGATCAAATAACTGTTCCTATAGTTCAATCATATTTCTGAAATCAAAAAACACTTTTTGTTTTGTAGATTTTTCAGTTTGAATTTAGATTGAAACGTCATTTATTGAAACTTTTTCATCACTATTCAAACAGTATTGGAAAGAAAATCAAGATAAAAAACTATTTATTTTAATTAACTTTTGAACAAATTTAGACCAAAGATACTCCCGGACCCCTCGTTCCCAACACATTTCAATCTGCCCCCCCGTTCTAACCGTTTCTCCCGTGTTACCTGTATATACTCCTTAGTACATTCTACACCCTACACAACAACTTTATATCCCTCGGTACTTTGTATTGTCAATTTAATACAAACAAAAATGAAGATTCATGAGCAGTGTTATTAGTGTTCGCCAATTGTGTAACCGAAGTACCAACCTACATCTTTGTGGCTATAGTGAGGAGGTTTTAGATGATCTCATTCAGAATGGTGATTTGCAGGGATATTATAGTGCGAAACTAGGTGAACTAGTGGTTGACAAGAATTCACTCATGGATTTTTTGCCTTCAGAAAAGAAAAGTTGGTTTGATGAAGAGAATGATGACGAAGGGAAGAAAATCGACTTAATTGATTATGAAGGCTTGCTTTGACAGATTCTATTATTAAATGATGTGAATTGTGAAGTTGGAAAGTGAATGAGAATTTGCATTGTTAAATGAAAGAATTTGGAACGTTTGGGTCGGGTAACCCGAACGTTCCGCTCAAAGTTAAAAATAAAAAAAATGAAGAAAGGAAAAGAGAGTATATCAATTGAACTCGATAATAGATTGTTAGCTATTTGCGAAAAATATGGAATTAAACCGCAGAAGCTTTTCAAGCAATTACAAAAAGACATTCTTGGAGATAAAAAGCTAGAGACCCATTATCAGCAAATTTTGGCTGAATTATACCTCACAGAATTCATTTCAGGAAAAGTAAATGTTGAACGATCATCTGTAGAAAGTGTGTTGAATATTATCAAAAGTCATCAATCACATCAAAGTCAAAAACAACAACTACCCGAGGGGATTTCAAAGCTAACCCGCAAAATTCTAAATGAATGTGATTATCGTAAAAATCACACCAAAAATTAATCACATGTTAGATAATTATTCAGAAATGATTGAAGGCTTAATAGCAGCCTTTATTAAAATTCAAGCAGAACTTCTTCAAGCAAATGAAATAGACATTCGTTTGATTCTTAAAACACAAAATGGTGTTTTAAGACCACTACTCTATCACAAAGAGAAGTTTGTACGAAAAGTTGAAATCAAAGAAATTGTAGCATTAATGAGTTAAGGTATGAAAGCGGAAGAAGTTAAAAAGCAAGTCATGAGTCATTATTCTGATCTAAAAAATGATACAAGTTTAGAGTGTAAATACCCTGAACTTGATAAAGGAGATGGAAAAAAGCATGTACTATTTGTGCAATGCCTTTTGGAACGAATCGGTTTCTATCGTACCTACCTACCCTATTTAATGTTAAATGATTCAGACACCCATTCAGCTATCATTACTTCCATCCAAAAAAGAGATTTCAATAAAAGCTTTGCTGATTATGAAGTTTTCCTTTCTATGGAGTTGATCGATTGGGCGGATTATATTGTTTTTCCTGCACTATTATTCGATTGCAAAAAGATATTCAGTTCTATACTTGAAATTAATCCCAATATAAAGTTTGTAATAGATATCGATGCCACAAATTACGGAGTCAAGAATAACGAAGATAGTACCAGACAAATCGAAGACCAATTATTAGACAACATAAAAATAACCAATACAGTTACTTTTAGTTCATCACAACTAAGAGAGAAAATCCAGGGACAATTTGAATCTAAATATGGATGCCAAAACAAACACTTTACTTGCTTACCCACTTTTCTAGTTTCAAGTTATTTGAAACGCAGACCTGATGATATTCTGGAAAGTAGCAGTTCAATAAAAGTTGGCCTAAAAGAAGGTAATTTTTATCAAGAAACGATTGATGCAATTGCCAAAGTAGCTAAACAAGAAGAGAAGGAAGTAAAGGTATTTGTATACGGACAAAATAAGGATGAACTTAAATTCCCTGAATCCATTGAGGTGGAATTTATAAAGCCGGTAAAATTTCTAGATTATTTCATTACCATAGAAAAGTTGAATCTTGATTTCATGGTTTTACTCGGATTTAATTCCAAATCTGAGCAGGCGGAAGCAATATTCCAATATGGTGAATTGGCACTATTATCAATCCCGATTTTATGCAATAGCACTAACCAAGCTAGGCGATTCATTAAACCAAATATAAATGGCTTTGTGATTACTAAGTTAGAGACTTTAGAATATCACCTTCAGGTACTACTTAAAAGTAGAAACCTTGCTAAGAAGGCAGGTAAGGCTGCACAGGGCATGGCTTTAAAACATCTTAGTTGGAATCCTGAAAGGGCTTCTCAACTAATCAATATATACAAATAGGATATCCATTCTTTGTGTAATAAGCATTGTTTAAATACGTGCCGCTTTTACATTAATAGACGTGACTTTTCAAATTAAAATTTCTACAAAGATAGTTTAGATACTTTCTCACTGAATTAATTAGGAATTAGTTAGATCAAAATCTGTACATCTGAAGCAGAGTCCATTCTCCAAAAAAAACAATAGTTATGTTTCAACCAAGTAAAGCATTCAATTTAAAGGTAATTCCTAAAAATATTAATGGGAAATGTGAAGTTCAATTCAATGAATTTCCGGATGATTTAACCCTGTACATTTTTAATGCCATGGGGTTCACCAAGCCTAAGAACTCTTTGGTTTTCGTTGCAGATGAAACAAACCAACCTAAATATGAAGCATTTGCGTATTTAATGCAGGAACATTTAAAAGTTGGTGAGTATCCAATTGATATCGCTTATGAGCCTAAATTTATTCCCGATGAATTCAGTTTGGCAGGAATGAATTTTTCCATTTTTAGTGTCCGCTATATTGATCCCAAAGGAGAAACAGCGATTGATACTAAAGTTTGTTTTGAAACCTTAGATCCAAGAAAGAAAGGCATCGCTCATGTCTATGGAATTACAAAATATGGGGAACAGTTTTTATCCGCTTCTTTAGCATCTCGTCCTAAAAAAACTGATGGCAATAAATTGTTTTATTCGGATAATTTCATTGCCTCCTTTCCCTTTCCATTTGGAAATGGCTTGAATACAACTACTGTCGAAAAAACTACCAAAAGTGGCATTTCTAGCAAACTAGTTTCTGCACAAGCTAAAGAGTCACAAAAAATACCTGCTGAGAATTTAGAAATTAAAGAGATAGGTTCCGAGAAATTGGAAAAGCCAAAAAAATCAATAGCTCAAAATAGTAATACACAAATAAGTGTTTTCAAAAATAGTGATGTAAATAAAAGTGTTACACAAAAAATTGTAGAAAATAATAAAGTTGAGTCAAAGAGTTCTTATCCGACAGACTTAAAAAGTACAGATCAATTAAATTCCTCAAATAGCGTAGTACTTAGTAATTCCTCTCAAATAAGTGCTACACAAAAAATTGTCACAGAAAAAAGTGGAGAAAAAAAAGGGACAATACAAATTGAAAAGACAGTTGCTATTGCAGAGCAACAAAGAGATCACTATAAAATTCTAACCAAATTATTACCTAATCTGATTGAACACATAGATCGAGGTGTTCGATTTTCAGAATCACTATCATCTGGTTCTAGATTCAGTCGAATTGTTTTTAAAGTTACTTCAGAATCAATTGACAATATAATTGACCTTGCTCTTGATTTATACCCTAAAGATTCTAAAAAGGGAAATATTGTAACCATATTATTAAGACTAAATCAACACCAAAAAGAGTGCATTCTAATTGATAGTGATTTAAAAAATAAGGATAATGAAATAATACCACATTCAGAATTTAATCCAGTTGATTTTGAGTCTATCATTGAAGAATTATTAGGTGATGGCCACCTATTTGAACTCTATGAAGAGGAAGTACAGGAGATAGTAAAAGGAGCTAATGAAAAGCATGTAAATAAGCAGGAGAATAACCTAAACTATTCTCCTTTAGAAAAAATTCTATTAACAAATGAAACATCAACTCAATTCTTGTCGTGGGAAGCAGCAAATAAATGGCTAGCGAACCAAGTAAAAGATCCTAATAAGCAACATAGGATTTATTATAGTATCAAATGGCAAAATGGAGATGAGTTAGTTGCCTATTTTGAACTCTTTACTAAAGAATTTCATCCACAATTTGAAACTGAACTATTACAAAAAGTAGTGATTATACATCTACTTAAAAATCACTACAAGCAGGAGAATCGGTTTGTAGATTCGGTAAACAAGAAATCTACTAGAAAAGTAGGGTTTTATCTAGCGCTATTTGAAAGAGTAAATCTTGGGAACTCACAACAAAAACTAATTGAAGAATACCAACCTAAAATTCCTGCAACATCGGTTGAAGTAATCACTAAAATTATTACAACTGAGAATAAAAATGAATCAAATAGAAAGTTTGATTTGGCTAATGACTTTTTACAGGTTTTGAAATTAAATAGTGATCCAAATGAGCTGATAGAAATACATGCTGAATGGAGAGATGAAACTAAATTTTCTACTTCTATTAAGCTAAAATCTATCCCAACAAATCCTGGCAGTGTCTTTTGGAAGACTCTCCTAAAAAGCAAAACAGAAATTAAAGTAATTGATAAATATCAAGTGAGTGATGATGACCCATTACTTTTTGACTCTGAGATTTCTTTTGAAACGCCTGCATTTTATTACCAACCACTAGAAAATGCGTATTGGTTTGAAACTGACAAAGACTATGATAAAAAGATTTATTTCTCTAAGTATTTGTATCATCAGGATTTTTTAAAAGGAGCCATTCAGATGTATTTGAATAGTCTAACTGATGAAGAGGAAAATGACATTATTGAATTAGCAAGTAAGAATCCACGACAAAAAAAGGTACTTCAATTTATATTGGACTATAAAAAACTTGAGAAAGAAGACTCAAACCTACAATTGGCTCAAATTAATGAACTCATTGAAGAGGCTGTAATAGGGAATATTGAAAATGCTAAAACAGTACTTTATGGCATCCTTTTAAGATTGCAAAATGATGGAATAATAGTCAGTCTTCCCAAGGTAAGAGTCCAACAAAATAAGAAAATAGCTTCTTTACATAAAGAGAGCAAACGAATTCAGCTTAATCGAGAAATTGAGTCTTTGTTAAAATTGAAGAAAAATGACAGACTAAAATACTCCCTAGAAGAAATTGAATTACTTAAAAAGTACAGCGGATATGGAGGGTCTAAACTAAGTGAAGTCAATAAAGGGTTACTTTATGAATACTACACACCTGATGAGGTTGTAAAATATATGTGGGGATTTGCAATCAAGCATGGTTATAGATCAGGAGCCATTATGGAGCCTTCTTGCGGAGTTGGAAAGTTTATATCATATGCACCAAAGAAAAGCCGAATTGAAGGGTATGAAATAAATAGCTTTTCCGCTCAAATTGCTGCACTTCTCTATCCAAACGCCACCATTCATAATAAGTCTTTTGAAAGCTTATTCTTTAACGGTAACGTTTATTTAAAAGGGCAATTCAGAACAGAACCTTTTGACTTAGTTATCGGAAATCCTCCTTATGGAAGTTTTAGTGGAAAGTATGCCGGAATGGGTGAAAAGAAAAGAACCAAAGCATTTACCTATGACCAATATTTTCTTACAAGAGGACTCGACCTTTTAAATCCCAACGGATTACTCATAATGGTGATTCCGCAAAGCTTTTTAGATAACACATCCAAGTACAACTCTTTAAAAGAGAGCATTGCTGAGAAGGCCACGTTTATTGAAGCCAGAAGATTACCACATGGAATTTTTCAACACACTGAGGTTGGAACAGATATAGTCGTATTTCGAAAAAAATAAAATATATGAAAAATAGAGCATTAATAGAAGAATTAAAAGCTGCCATCCATGAAGAAATCGGTGAATGTGATCCAATAGTATGGGGAAAGCTTTGCGAAATGAGATCAACCAAACAAGGATACGAGAAAATTGAAGAAATGGTAATTCGGATGGTTGCAAAAGAAGGCATGCCAATAGGTTCTGCATTAGCACTAATTGAGCAAGAATTAGAACATCAATTAAACTAAAAAAAATGGAAAAGGATTTTGGAATACAGTTATTAGAAGGTAAAGATCAAATGCTTTGGAGGGCAGAAATATTGAAGTATACATCAGAGGAAGAATTTAGGGCATTTTATGGTCAAGATGAATATGTTGATACCTCTAAAATTGCAACATTAGAAATGGTTGAGCTAGCAAATACCTATGCAGCGGATATGACCATTGAAAACTCACCCCCTCTTAACGTAGAAGAAATTCGAAAATGGATTAATGCCATTAGGAATAATAAGCCCATTAAGCCATGTGTCTTTATGGTTAGAAATGAGAAGCAGTTTCCAACAGAAGATTTTGTTCCGAAGAAACATCCCAATTATCTATTCAAAACCCGTGCGGGATATGCACAGATTGCTGCTTGCAACACATTAGGCTTAACACATATTCCGGCTATTGTTTACAGACACACTAAGGTAAGTTCATACGCAATGAACTACGATAACGCTTTACCAATGGCAGATTTAATAGGGATTGATTTCGGGAAATTATATCATAATGTTCACGAGGAACATGAAATTGAAACTAAAAATAATTCACATAATAGAAACCTTTTAAGTGGTGGTGATTACTTTAATGAAAATAAAGAATTTGTTTTAGGAACTCCTTATAAATCAACAAATGCTTACGGTGAGATTGTAACCAAAATAAAGGGTGGTATTGATCTTGTCAATCGTCAAGAGGAATTGAGATTCCTGAATACTGTAGAAGATGAGGATGAAGTGACTGAAACCATTATAAAGTCTTCAGTAGATAATTTACTAGAAGGAGAAACTGCTGAATCTAACATTAGAAAATCATTAAAAGAAAGCAAGGATAGAAAACAAAAAAGCCATAAAGATCAAGATTTAGACTTTGAGCTGACTTCATTTGAGGATATCATGAAGGAATACAATGCAGAAATTTCTGTAGAAGAAATTAAAGCCTGGATTTGGTATAAAAGAGAAAATGATGGCTTCAATGATGCAAGTGTGATACTTAAAGCAAGTAATGGATGGTCCAAATACCTAATAAAAGCATCTGAAGAAGAAAAGCATTTAAAGCTCTGGTTAAAATCAGGAGTCATCTGCTACTATAAGGGGAATTATGTGCCTAGCGTATTGTATTATGCAGAAAACATATACGTTAGAAAGACAGAATTACTAAAGGAGAAAGCAGAAATCATTGAAAAGTTTGGAGTTGATCAATATAAACTTCAAGAAAAAGGGCTAAGTGAGGCACTGCCAAGAGCATTGAACCTTACTAATCCAAACCTTGATAACAGGCTGGTAATAAAACCAATTGCTGATTTTGCTAGAAATTTTAAGATTTTAGAATTAGCGGACGGAACAAAGTTTAACAATTATTACTCTGCTAGAGATGGTAATAATACAGCAAGTTTAACTTCAGCTTTTGCAACTTGGATGGGACAACAACCAACGGGAATATTTGAAAAGTCTGATAAGTATTCCATAAGTCACAGCTACCTGAATGGTAAATCTCCAAGAGGAAGAAATGCAGCTGAGAAATTAAGAAGCAAACAAAATGCTAAAATGGAAGGTGACCGGTTATTTCAAATCTTTTTGGCAGAAGCTTTATTAAAAGAAGACCAAGCCAAAATAGAATATTTATGGAATAGCAAGTTTAATGGATATGCACCCATTAATTATTTTAAAATTCCTATAGGATTTAATTGTAGTTCTACCTTCAAGAATAAACCACTATTTATTCGTCCTGCCCAAAGAGAAGGTTTGGGGTTTATTGCCGCAAACGGTGGAGGTTGTATAGCTTACGATGTGGGAGTTGGTAAAACAATGACAGGGATTCTTTCGATTGCACATGCATTAGAAAGTGGGATGTGTCGAAGACCACTTATTGTTGTTCCCAACCAAACCTATAAAAATTGGTTGAATGAATTAAGAGGAGTTATTAATGAAAAAGGTGAAGTTACAGCTTCTGGAATTTTGCCCCAATACCCTGTAAATGACCTTTACAATCTTGGTGAAAAATTTATTCAACCACTTTTAGATGATGATGGTAATACAACCGCTGTTAATGAAAATAGTATTTCAGTAGTCACTTATGAAGGGTTAAAACGACTTTCTTTTAATGAGCAAACTTGGGATGAAGTTGGCAGTGATTTTTATAAAATCTTAAATCAAGGGCTAGAATCTCAAAAGCAGGCAACTGTTTTGCAAGAAAAAATTGAAGAGCTAATGGGTCGCGGTGTTTCTGAAAGTATTGTAAATATTGAAGACTTAGGTTTTGATTATTTACTCATGGATGAAGCTCACATAATGAAGAAGCTTTTTACACAAGTAAAAGGTGAAATAAGTTCAGATGGAAAAAGAAGTAAAACAGAATATAAAATAACTTCCGGCTCTCCGTCAGCAATTGCATTAAAAGGCTTTATGTTAGCCAATTATATTCAAAGAGCTAACAAGTTTAATAACATCGTTCTCTTGACAGCAACCCCATTTACTAATAGCCCATTAGAAATATTTTCAATGTTAACATTAATTGGATATCACAGATTAAATGAAGCATCACTTGGTAATCTTCAGCAGTTTTTTAATCATTTCATTCAAACTTCAATTGAACTGATTATCAACGCAAAATTGAAGCCTGAGCGAAAAGAAGTGGTTATGGGGTTTAATAACTTGATTGCCTTACAACAACTCATATTTCAATTTATTGATTATAAGAGTGGTGAAGAAGCAAACATTCAACGACCCAATAAATGGGTACTTCCACTCACACACAAAACAGTAAATGATACTGTAATTCCACTTTCTTTAGATGAGCAGATTAGTACCAATCTAAGTCCAACAATGGAGCAGAGTCAGTTAATGGGCGAATTGGAGAGGTATATCACAGGAGAAATTCAGTTTCTAGATTTTTGTAACAATCCAACAGGATTAGAAGAAGAAAATGACAATGCAGAAGGAGAAAGCACAGCTTTAGATGAAGGAAGTCTTGCCGCTGATGAAGAAGAAGGAGCGAGAATTTTACGTGGAATTACATTAGGTCGACAAATAGCATTTAGTCCATATTTATTTTCTTGTCATAGAAACGGAAATGGAACAATTCACTATAAAGATTTTGTAAAAAGCTCTCCTAAATTAATGTATGTCATGGGATGCATTGCTACTGTTAAAGCATACTTTGAAAAGTTAGGAGAACCGATGAGTGGACAAGTAATCTATAGCAATGCAGGTATAGCATACTTTCCATTGATCAAGGAATATTTAACGGCTGAGCTCGGTTTTGATGATTCAGAAGTTGACTTTATCAAAGGGGGAATGTCTGCACGTAAAAAAGAACTGGTAAAAGACAAGTTCTTAGATGGCCGAGTCAAAGTGCTTATTGGAAGTCAAACCATTAGAGAAGGTATAAATCTTCAAAATAGAGCAACAGACTTATATAATCTATGGCTAGATTGGAATCCTACAGACTTACACCAATTAGAAGGACGTATTTGGCGTTTTGGAAACAAGTTCGCCAACGTTCGAATTGTCATCCCATTAGTGGAAGATTCAGTAGATACTGCAATCTTTCAAAAATTAGAAGAGAAAACAAGTCGAATTAATCAGATTTGGCATCGTAGCGATAGAGAAAATACCCTAAAATTAGAAGATTTTAATCCTGCGGAATTAAAGCGAGGATTGATATCAGATCCACGAAAGATTGCAGAGATGACTTTGTTGGAGCAAAGAGAGGTATTACTTGACGAAATCAAGGGACTAGAAAACCAACGAGATGAGTTAGATGAAATATTAAAGGCCAGGAACCAATATAGAACGCATATTGAGTCCATAGAAAAAGTGGTTGCTGACTATAAACCATTAAAAAAAGACCAAGAGGAACGGAAAGTAGAAACGGTTTTCAAAATCTATGCTGACTACCTAGAAGATGACTCAACTCCTTATTTATACGATGGCAAAGATAAATTACTAACAGTACGAAAGTCATATCGACTTATTCAACAGGCTACCGAAAGAGTACTAGAGCCTCGTGGCTTAGACATAAATTTTAGCAAAGAGGAAGTGGTTTCTCAGCTAGAGTTTGAAATTGAAGGAAAGCGAGAGATACTTGAGGCCAAAACAGATGAAGAAGCGGTTCAACTATTAACCGCTGAAATCATTGAAGAGCGAAAAAGAACAGGATTAAAACCAAAAACAATTGATCAACGTGTGACTGAGTTTGCCTCAATAAATTCGACGATTTTAAGTGAAAAAATGATTTATGAGGGCAGTGAAATTTCTCCATCTCAAAAAAGCTCAGAAGAGATTCTTGCTGATATGGAACTATTATTAACTGATATGGAGGAAATGGAAAAACTATTGATAGAAATGGAGGAGTTAAAAGCTGCCTCTTCCATTCAAAATAAGAAAGCAGCTTAATATTTAAATGTGTCGTGATATGTTAGAGAATGATGTAGAAAAGTACCTAAAAAAGCAAGGTATTAAAGGAGAGGATTTGAACGAAGCTGCAACTAGAGCATTTACAATCTATAAAAAGATCAAAGAGATTTATGAAAGAAATCCTAATGATAAAAACATTAAACAGAATGCCGAGAAAAATGGCAAAGATGTTATTGAATTAATCAAATTAGAATTAAGTGATAAAGTCAATTCCAAAGAATTGAGAAAAAAAGCAGCACAAGCTTTTACAGAAAAAAGAAAAGGAAGTTTAAAACAATTGAAAAAATCTGAAGAAGCCGTTAGTGAACTGGAGCAATGCCGGATAAGGCTAAGAGAAGATCGAAAGCAAAAAGTAGCATCCGGTGAATTAAAACCTCCTGTTAAGAAAAGTAGAGTGACAAAAGTTAAAGAGTCATTTATTAGAATCTTAAAGTTAATGCCAAGTGAAGATCAAAAAGTAATTGATCAATCCGAGCAACTACTCCGAAAGTGTGCAACCGAATTATTCAAGATTAATGGAATGAATAAGATTCAAACAATTATCAAAGAGCTTGAAATTGTTGGAGATAAAAAAAGTCCTAAAGTAGATGAAAAAGCCACAAAAGCGGCATAAATATAACCTAGTTGGAACTGTCTGTATTGTTAAAAGTATAGACTTAAAGTGATAGAGATGAAGCGAGAAAGAAACGAAAGAGAAAAACAATTTTCATTTGAATTTGAAGAATTTATTGAAATAAATCAAGTCGATATTACTCAGCTGCCTGATTATATCCAAACGATGATTCAAACAATTTCAAAACAAAGAGCAGAAGCAAAAATAAATTGCACCCCACCCCATTATAAGATCGTTAAAAAGAGGTTAAAGCGCTTTGCTGACATTGTTGAAGATTACCTACTTAATCATTTTGATGAAAAGCTGTCAAACAATGAGTTAGAGGAAGAAGATAAAATTATAGAAGTCCCAATCAAGAAAAAAAGTAAAGTTGATGAGATCATTGATTTAGCACAACAATTTGGTCGTAACTACTTACTCTCTTCAGAACTAAAATCAATAGGAGTTGAAATTGACTATTCAAAAAAAGAAATCTTGATTGAAGCATTGAGATTAGAAAGAGAATTAGCAACTGCAAGGTGGTATATAGGAACTAATCCAAAATATAAGGAGGAAGAAGTATGAGTTCAATTGCAGAACAGTTTAATGAACGCTTAGAGGCCTTCGTTGAGAAATACGGTTTATCCCATGCTTCTGAATTATTAAAGAAGTTAACAATTGAGCCATCGAAAAACAACACTCTTACAAAACATCGATTGATGAGTAATTTCCTGCAACTTGAAGCCCTTCAAACTTTTGATATTTCAATGGAGGAGTACAAATCAAATCAATCCAAATTGGCAAAGGAAGCGAGGTGGGCTGTTATTCACTTATTCAGAAATTTTACACAATTATCCTTCAAAAAGATCGGCACTTTAATGAGTATTACTCAAAGGGCTGTTAGGTACGGACATGAAAAGTGCGAAGAACTAATTGATGTAGGAAAATTCGAACAATCATTCAATGATCGTCACATTGAACTAGAAGAGAAGATTGTAGCATTTATAGCAAAAATTTAAAACTTGGAGAGATGAAAGAAAAAGATATAAAGGAAGAGGAAGAAACTCCAAAGAAAAAAGCAGGAATCCTACTAATTGGTACAGCAAAAAATGATCTACCAGAATCAGCTAAAGCCAATGAGCAAGAAATAGAAGAAGCATTTGGGGAGAACATTGAATACGAGGAAATCTCTGAGATTGAAACTAGCCCAATGAATGAACCGGTAAAAGTAGGTGAAGTTTCAGAAGGGATTCAGAAAGAAGAATTCCTTAGCTCAGAAAACAGCACTCAAACAAAAGAATCAACATCAGAAGAAGATTTACCAGAAGGAATGTTAGAAGACTACATGCATGAATCTGAACCTCCATTAGATGCTCCAGAGCAAATAATCGATGAAGAATTAGAGGAAGACGAGTTGAATAATCACCAAAGCGCTTCATCCTCAGCATTTGATAATGCCAATCATCATGCTGGAATTGCAGCCGACAGTTTCATCGGTATCGCGAATCAAGTCTTAGAAATCGGTGGTGGGTTCTATATTAAAATAAAAAGGACGAAATCACACATCTATTTCGATGAACTATTAGAGCGAAATAACTCGACAAAGTTTAAGCCCATTGGGGATAAGCTAGATGCCTTAAACTCAAAAAACATCAATAGAATAAAGTTAGATTCAGCCGATATAGCACTATTGAGACCCATTTTAGTTGAAGTTTTAAAAAGCCAGACTAAAAAAATGACACCTGAGCAACAGTTAATTGCAGTAGGAATTTCAATAGCAGTTAAAAAAGCTCAATCTGTAATGGAAATTAAAGCAGAGAACAAATTATTTATCAGACAACTAGAGGAAACAATGGAAAAGTATTGTAAGCAATTTGAACATGATTTAGATCGGCAAGAAGAAATTCTAAGAGAAAAAAAGGAGACTAAAGATGCAGACAAAAAAGCCGCTTAACACACCAAATGTAAAAACCATAAATGATAGACAGCCAATGTTAATGGTAGTTTGTGGGGAAACTGGTGTTGGAAAAACCTACCGTACTGTTCAAGAAATCAAGAAGTATATAAAAGATAATCTGTCAACTAAAAAAAAAGGCAGAAAGGTTTTGATTTTCGATGTTAATGATGATGACTATACTCGATATATCACTATTGATCCAAATCATGTAAAGGAATTTGAAGAGGTCAGAATAAGAAGAATCCGACCAATTACTAGAACAGGTCGAATGATGACACTTACGCAAAAGCGAGAAATCGTTGAAAAAATTGTGGCAGAATTCACAAATGGGTTAATCGTCCTTGAAGATATTGATAAATTCATGGTGGGTGCAAAAGGTCAAGAGGTGGTTGGAGTCCTTTGTGCTAATAGACACTCCGATCTTGATATACTTATTAGTCATCAATCAATTGCAAAAATTACAACTACTGAGTGGCAAAACATGACTTGGTTAAGACTTCATAAACAAGTCGATGATATTTCTAGATACAGAAATAGAATACCAAATTATTCATTGGTTCGAATAGCAACATTTATTGTAGAAGAGCAATACAACTTAGCTAACGATGCTTTCGAAAAACAGCTAATTGATGAAAAACAGTTTCAAATCAGGAAGAGCTTTTTTGTTTATTTAGACATGAGAAGATTAAAAATTAAAGGATGCAGTAAGGCAGCATTTATAAGAGCTACTAAGAGATTCATTGATCAAGAAGAGACTAAAAAAGTAAAATTATTACTGCAAGAGACAAGTATGGATGATCGTCCAAAATTCAATGACAGAAAGGCAGCAGTATTTCACTTGATTGCACAGAAGATGAGATTTCATCAAACAGATTAAAGTTAATTAAAGAGGAGGATCATAGATGAGGGAGAGATTTAAAAAATGGGGTATTAAGCTTTTTGTTACAAAGTATCTAATCGTAAGAAATGAAATAGTTTTGTGGCAATTGTTTTATGTTAACCGAACTGAAACAAGATTTATATTAGCTTCAAGTGAATTGCTTACAAATGTTAAACTTTTTGATAGATTAATATTCTCCAAGTTATTGAAAAACGGTTATCAATCAAATGCCATTTGGACGTGGCTTCTGATAAAAATATTAATCAACCGAAATGGACATAAATACAAGTATAAAAGAATAAAGGCTATGGAAATAACTCATGTAAATGAGTTGGAAAATTAAATTGGTTAGTCAATAATTATTCTTCTTTCGTCGAGTCGACTATTAACCATATTCAGAACCTTAATAAGCGCTTTTTTTTCATATTCATATGACTTAATTGAATGGTTATACCTCCGTTGAATAAGACCTGCAACAGAGAAGTAATAAAACATCTTGGCAGTCCAATTCCAGTCCGCTGCTGCTTTTGGAAACTCTTCTTGAATTTCTGAAAAAGTTAGATAAATAGTCTCGTATTCATTTTCTCTCATAGAGTCAATTTTTAATTAGAGGAAAAAATTGCTATGAGATTACGACGGTTAAAGCGAAAAAGAAAAACCTAAAAACTAATAGTTAAATGGTGAAAGCAAAATTTGATTTTATCTGAATAAAAAAGAAATGTAACTGTATAAATTCTTAATTAATTCAGAGATAAGTTATTCTAAGTACATAAAATCATTTTCGGGTTCGACATCACTATGGCAATATTTCTTCATTATAAACTAGTAAAACAGTGAAATAGTGTATTTAATGTTGAAAAAAATAAAACTGAATTATAAAAGTATAATAACAAACAATTACTAATTTCTGAAATACAGATAGATAAGAATGAAGGAGAGAAATTATGGAGAATAGAGAGAAAGAAAAGTTCACAACTATATCATTGCAAGCAGTGAAGATAATGCTTGGATATTCCGGTAAAGGATTTAGATCTGTCTTAAGGTGGTGTTTTAATAAAAATATTACTGTTTTTGGTGATGGTAGAAGAAAACGAATATTAGAAAGTGATTGGGAGACGACTCAGCAAAAAGATTTGATTAGATCAATTAAGCTTTCGTTTCCAAGAACTTGGACGAAAGAGTTAAAAAAAAGAGGTATTCAACTAATTCAAAATATTGATGACTCAACTGACTATAAGGCACAAAGTTCAGCAGCTATTAACCTTTTAAACAATTGGGATAATGAATGATAGGCTAAAAATACCAAAAAGAGATAAAGGAAAGTATGAATATATTCGTTGTAGTAAGTGTGATCGATTTGTTTATGATAATTGTAATCTGACTGATAAAAAAGTTTCTACTTGTAAGTTTCTTCACCGGCATAGATTCATGCTTAGATACTATGTTCCAAATTCAAGCAATAAATATATTGTTAAAACCTTTGATACAAGAGATTATAACAAATTCAAACAATTAGCTAAAGAGTTTCTGGACTCTTTTGAAGGATCTAAATTCTATCAAACTAATGGTATCCAAAATCCAAACGATATCGTCAAAGCTATAGCTAATACACCCTCAAATAATAAAATTAGAATTGCGAAAAATGTAGAGCCGATTATCAACTTATCATTTAAATCACTTCTTTTAAGATATGTCGATTTCCTTAACGGAATTAATATTCCTTCTCATAAGTATAAACCAAAGGAGCAAAAAACTATAAAAGGCTATATAATGAGTATCAAATTATTTAAAACTGCTTTAAAAAGTGAAAATATAGACATTTCAGATATGCTTATTACAGATATAGGAGATAAGGAAGTAGGTTATTTTCACAACTTTTTAACAGACTCAATAAATGAAAATGGTGACTCAAAGTTTTCACCTAGAACTTACAACAATAAAATGGCTGATAACCGAGCATTCTTTAATTATATAAAAGATAATTTGGGAATAAATATCACCAACCCATTTGAGGACGTAAGGAAAAAATATGTTAAAAGAAAAAACTATACCATTGACTTAATTGATTTTGAACAATTGATAAACTCAATTTCTAAGAAAAATGGGGTTTATGAACAAAATGACAGAAATAAAGTATATACCCGAAATCATTATAGATCATGGTTAAAAGATGCTTATAAACTTGCATTATTTACAGGAGAAAGACGGGATGGAATTGTACTTATGAAATGGAGTTTCGTCAATATGAGTGAAAGAATTATCACCTTACCAAATTATAAGGTGAACAGAATAAAAGATATAAATAAAGATCGATTGATTCCAATAACAATTGACCTTTTTAATCTTTTAACTAAAATGGGCGCAAGTAAATATGAAGGGTCAGAAGAATTTGTAATTAGTCCTGAACATAAAAATAGAACTACAGTGAGAGAGTGGATAAGCAAATCATTTACTCATTATTGGTTAATGAATAATTTTAATCCTGAAATTTCATTTAGACATTTAAGAAAAACATACGTTACCTTAATATATTCTCAATTTGGAGATAAAACTAAAGCAGTAACAGATCAAAATGTTGATACAATTTTAGAATACTATTTAAATAAAAAAACTATTGTATCTCAAGCGAAAAATTTATCCTTGTATGATTTAGAAGAAAGAAGAAAATTGCTTTAGAAAAAGATAAAAAAGAAAGTATTCCAAACCAGGTTTCCAAACCAAGTTTCCAAACCACCCCTTGAAATCGTCTAATTTCAAGGGGTTTTGTTTGACTTGTAGCGAGAACGGGATTTGAACCCGTGACCTCCGGGTTATGAATCCGACGCTCTAACCAACTGAGCTACCTCGCCTTGTGTTTAATAATTGGTTTTAAATACTATTTCAAAAGTACAATTTTATTTTTTACCCTCCTTCCTTTGTGCTGAAGGTTATGAATCCGACGCTCTAACCAGCTGAGCTACCTCGCCATTTTTTTTCGGGCTGCAAATATAATAATTTGAAATCTCTAGGCGCATTTATTTTCACATTTTTTTAATTATTTCTTTATCCGACATGCCAGATTTTTATCTATATTGCACTATTAATGTTTTTTGGAATTAAGTACATTACAATATGTCAGAAAAAATAGAATATCAATTAGAGTTTCCTGTAAAATCCTCACCTAAAATACTATATAACTTTTTAGCAACACCAAGCGGACTTTCTGAATGGTTTGCCGATAATGTAAATTCTCGTGGTTCCAAGTTCACTTTTATCTGGGATGGCAGCCAAGAAGTTGCAGAATTGATCACTAAAAAGGCCGGATCACATATTAAGTTTAAGTGGGAAGAGGAAGAGGAAGGAACGTTTTTTGAATTTAGAATTCGCATAGACGAATTAACAAAAGATGCTGCACTTATCATCACCGATTTTGCGGATGAAGACGAAATGGAAGAATCTAGAATGCTTTGGGAATCACAAGTAAGTGAATTACTAAGCGTTATTGGAGGTTAATCCCTTTTTGTAACTCCAACATTTTTCCTTTTGCATTGATTATATTTGCACTTCAATTTTCTACTGCATCAACCATTGAAGACACTTACAAAGTTTATTCTTAAATCTTTTGCTGCACCGTTTGTAGCGACCTTTTTCATTGCGCTATTTATTTTGCTCATGCAATTTATTTGGAAGCACATCGATGACATGGTTGGTAAAGGGCTAGAATGGTACGTTATTCTAGAACTAATGGCCTACATTTCTGCCAGCCTAGTTCCACTAGCATTGCCATTGGCTATTTTGCTTTCTTCTTTAATGACTTTTGGGAATTTAGGGGAGCATTATGAACTCATCGCCTTCAAATCAGCGGGAATTTCTTTAAAACGAATCCTCCGACCACTCACTATTTTTATACTATTTCTGTCTGTAGGTGCTTTTCTATTTGCCAATTACTTATTGCCAATCGCCAACCTCAAGAGTCGATCTTTGTTGTACGATGTGCGGGAACAAAAGCCTGCGATGGATATTAAACCAGGGATCTTTTCAAGTGAACTCAACGACCTTACCATCCGAGTAGGCGATAAAAAATCAACGGAAGAAGGCGAGAAATTATATGATATTTTGATTTACGACCATTCCAATGATCGTGGAAACAGAACTGTAACTATAGCCGAAGAAGGTTTAATGGTGCTTTCTCCCAATAAGCGTTTTCTAGAAATGACGCTCTACAATGGACGAAGTTATGATGAGCAACCCAATGAATCCAATGAAAAAAAATATGCATTGGCAAGAGTTGAATTCAAAGAAAATTTAATCCGCACCGATTTATCGGAATTTACATTGAATAGAACAGATGAAGACTTGTTTAAGACCAATTATAAAATGCTCAACATTGATCAATTAAGTGTAGCAATTGACTCATTGAAAGATAAAAAAGAACGTTCAGAATTAGCTTATGTAGACAATATCGCACTCACCTACTCCAATTACAACCGACCAAAAGAAGAAGCAGTCAATGTTCCAAGAACGGAGTCCATCACTTTTGATTCTTTATTAAATCCGTTGAACGGATTTGAGAAAGAGCGGGTATATAAAACGGCTTCCAATTTGGCGAGGAGTGCGAAATCAAAGTCTGATGCGATTGTTAGAGAAAAAGAAATCAGAGAGGAATCCATTCGAAGACACGAAATCGAATGGCACCGTAAATACACGTTATCGTTTGCCTGTGTTATTTTATTCTCTATTGGCGCGCCTTTGGGTGCTATCATTCGAAAAGGTGGATTAGGTATGCCAATGGTTATTTCTGTCATTTTCTTCTTGGTTTATCACATGGTAAGTATTACGGGAGAAAAAATGGCCAAAGAAGGCGCTTTGAGTTCTTTTGAAGGTATGTGGTTGTCCTCATTCATATTATTGCCCGTAGGGATTTTATTGGCTTACAAAGCCACAACCGACTCTGAATTATTTAAAACGGAAGCTTACACCAACTTCTTTACTAAGTTTTTTCGGAAGAAAAAGAAAACTGTTAATTAATGAAGGTCCTACAAATTTGTCATAAACCACCACTTCCGGCTATTGATGGTGGGTGCCTTGCCATGAACGACATTAGTAATGGGTTGATTAAAAAAGGATGCGACTTAAAAATTCTGACACTTTCAACAACAAAACATCCATTCAGAAAAGATAAATTATCAGACAACTACCTCCGAACGACAAAAATTGAGCACGTTCAAATCGATACCGATTTAAAACCATCGGCGGCTTTTATGAACTTATTTTCTTCTGAGTCATACAACATCAACCGATTCTACTCCAAAGAATTTGAAGAAAAAATTGTCAGCCAATTAAAAAGCAATCGGTTTGATGTCATTCATTTAGAGAGTTTATTTGTAGTGCCCTATTTGTCCGTTATTCGAAAGAATTCAACTGCAAAAGTGGTTTATAGAGCGCACAACATCGAGCAACAAATTTGGTGGGAAAAGTACAGTCAATGTAATAACCCATTGAAAAAATCGTATTTAAAAATCCTACATCAGCGTCTAAAACGTTTTGAAGATCAACACCTCAATTCTTTTGATGGAATTGCTTCCATCAGTAAAATGGACATTCAGAAATTGAAGGAATTGGGATGCACCATACCTTGTGTGGAAATCCCATTTTCAATTAATCCAACTATTTATTACCCCACTTCTACCAATGCTTCTAATGATCTATTTTATCTTGGTTCATTGGATTGGATGCCCAATATAGAAGGGTTGAATTGGTTCATAAAAAATTGTTGGGAGAAATTAGTCAGCAAACACCCCAATTTAAAATTGCACATTGCAGGTAAATCAATGCCTGAATCCATTGCGAAAATCAAAACGAAAGGCATTGTGATTCATGGAGAGGTCCCAGATGCGATGGATTTTATTAGAGCGCAAGGCATTATGATTGTCCCTTTATTTTCAGGGAGTGGAATTCGAATCAAAATATTGGAAGGCATGGCGTTGGAAAAGGCAATCGTTGGTACTTCTAAAGCCATGGAAGGAATTCATTTAACTGAAAAAGAAGGATGTATTGCGGATACCTCAGAAGAATTTTGCGCTGCAATCGAAAAACTGCATTTAAATAGCGAATTACAACAAGAAATGGGTAAAAATGCCCGTAATTTTGTCAAAAAACACTTCAATAACGATGAAATTATTAATCAATTAATGGAGTTTTATTCGGCAATCTAGATTATGAAGTTGTTTGTGCTACTTTCTCGTTTTCCTTATCCACTTGAAAAAGGTGACAAGCTGCGCGCGTATCATCAAATCAAAGAATTGTCCAAAAACAACGAAGTGCATTTATGTGCATTGAGCGATGTAGCCATTTCGGAAGAACAACGAAAAGAGTTGGCACCCTATTGCAAGTCCATAAAAGTTATTCATCTTTCTAAATTGGTGATGTATTGGAACACTATTCTAGGAATTTTCTTTTCTAAATTACCATTCCAAGTGCTCTACTTCTACTCTAAACGCGCCAAGAAGGAAGTTGAAGCAGCCATTCGAACCAACAAAGTGGATCACATCTTTTGTCAACTGATTCGGACTTCAGAGTATGTCAAAAATATTCAGCACATTCCAAAAACGTTGGATTATATGGATGCACTCTCTCGTGGCATGGAACGACGGGTAGAAAATAGTCCGTTTTATCTAAAACCTCTCGTAAAATGGGAAGCGCTGCGATTGAAGAAATACGAGCATTTCATCTTTCCCTATTTTGAGAATAAAGTGATTATCTCAGAACAAGACCGTGACTTGATAGTCAATGTAAACAATGATACCATAGAAATTATTCCAAACGGTGTAGAACATGACTTTTTCAAATCAAAACCGACCGAGAAAAAATACGATTTAATTTTTACTGGAAACATGAGTTACGAACCTAACGTAATCAGTGTAGAATATCTAGCCAATGAAATATTGCCATTGGTGAAACAAACCATCCCTAACATCCAATTGGTGATTGCTGGTGCTTCTCCTTCCGGACGGGTAAAAGCGTTAGTGAATGACAATGTGACCGTTACCGGATGGGTAGAAGACATCAGAGATTATTACAATGCAGCCAAAATATTTGTAGCGCCGATGTTGATTGGAACTGGGCTTCAGAATAAATTACTGGAAGCAATGGCGATGCAACTGCCTTGCGTGACTTCTCAATTGGCTAACAATGCATTAGGAGCATCCAATGGAAAAGATATTCTAATTGGTGAAAACACCGAAGAATATGCGAGACACATTGTATCTTTAATGCAGCATTCTGATCAAGCTACAGAATTGGCGAATAATGGATTCAATTATGTGAATCAAACCTTTAGCTGGCAAAACAGCACAGAAAAACTAGAACAACTTTTTAAAAAATAGCAAGAATGGAAGAATTGAAGTCGAAAATAGAAGCAATTTGGGACGATAGGACCTTACTTCAAAAGGAAGAAAGCAAAGTAGCTATAAGAGAAGTCATCGAACACATAGATAAAGGTAGATTGCGAACTGCAACACCTACTGCAGATGGATGGGAAGTGAATGAATGGGTAAAGAAAGCAGTGGTTTTGTATTTCCCGATTCAAGAGATGGAAACCATCGAAGTAGGTCCTTTTGAGTTTCACGACAAAATGAAATTGAAAACCAACTACAAAGAATTAGGCGTTCGAGTAGTTCCTCATGCAGTAGCTAGATATGGCGCATACATTAGCAAAGGCGTTATTTTGATGCCTTCATATGTCAATATTGGTGCTTATGTAGACGAAGGAACCATGGTAGACACTTGGGCAACTGTTGGATCTTGCGCTCAGATTGGAAAGAATGTACATTTAAGTGGTGGCGTAGGAATTGGTGGTGTTTTAGAACCATTGCAAGCGGCTCCAGTAATCATCGAAGACAATTGCTTCATCGGTTCAAGATGTATTGTTGTAGAAGGCGTTAGAGTAAGAAAAGAAGCGGTATTGGGAGCAAATGTAGTGTTGACCATGTCGACTAAGATTATAGATGTAAGCGGCGATGCTCCAATCGAAATGAAAGGAGAAGTTCCTGAGCGATCTGTAGTGATTCCGGGTACTTATACCAAGAAATTTCCAGCAGGAGAATTTCAAGTACCTTGTGCATTAATCATTGGTAAAAGAAAACCAAGTACCGACTTGAAAACATCGTTGAACGATGCTTTGAGAGACTTTAATGTAGCTGTGTAATTTGAAAAAAATACTCATCATACAAACCGCCTTTATTGGCGATGTTATATTAGCGACTCCGTTAATCGAAAAGCTGTACGACTTTTTTCCAGAGGCGAAAATCGACTTTCTATTGCGTAAAGGCAATGAAAGTTTGTTTACGGATCACCCGAAATTAAACGAGGTGATTATTTGGGACAAAAAGAAAAACAAATATTTAGGCCTTTTCCAAACCATTGAGAAAATTCGAAAAAAGGAATACGATTTAGTTGTTAACCTACAGCGCTTTGCAGCAAGTGGTTTGATGACTGCTCTATCAAAAGGGACAGAGAAAGTGGGTTTCGATAAGAACCCATTTTCATTCAGTTACACCGACAAAATAAAGCACCAAATTGGAACAGGTTTGCATGAAACCGTTCGAAACTTGCGATTGATCCGCAACATTACTGGTCAACGCTATTATCGTCCACAGCTTTACCCGACTGCAGCCAACTTTGAAAAAGTAAAACAATATCAAAAAGGGAAATATGTCTGTATTGCCCCTACTTCGGTGTGGTTCACCAAGCAATATCCTGCCGAAAAGTGGTTGGAATTGATTGAGCAAATTGATGAGTCGATTACCATCTATTTATTGGGTGCGCCATCAGATAAAACAGCTGCAGAAGCGATACAATCTGCTGCGAAACGTGGCAACATCACCGTTTTGTGTGGCGATTTAAACTTCTTGGATTCAGCTGCATTGATGAAAGGTGCCGCCATGAATTATGTCAACGACTCTGCTCCTATGCACATGGCTTCGTCCGTAAATGCGCCAACTACGGCCATTTACTGCTCTACGATTCCATCCTTTGGTTTTGGCCCTGTTTCTACAGACTCGGTTATTGTGGAAACTAAAAAAGAATTGGAATGCCGCCCTTGTGGATTACATGGATTAAAGAAATGCCCATTGGGTCATTTTGATTGTGCACACAGCATTGAGACGAGTGAGATACGGGTGCCAGAGGTTTAGGTTTTAAAATTGAACATTCAGGTATCACGGACTGTGAGTTTATTTTGACCTTTTAAATAGTTTCTTTTAAAACAAATATAAAATGGCTTCAAGTTTTATTTCTTTTCGAGAAAATGGATTCTGGATAAATGATAATATAATGAACATTACACTTCACTTCTTAGGTGAAACAGTAAACAAAATAGAAGAAAAACCGGAATGGCTTAAAGAGTTCAACGAAAAAATTATATATAACAGCCAAGGATATCAGAGGTCATTTATGGATTTTGGAATGGATGATTACTTAATTGATAAAGATCGAATTAAGCTCTTCACTGAAGAAATTTTAATTGAATGTATGAAGAATTTACTAGATAAAGGAAATGAAATTTCAGCGGATGAGTTAAATAGTTTTATTGTAAATGAAAATATTCAATCAGAATGGGACAAACCAATTAAGGTTTCAAGAATTATCAATGTATTGAAATGGCTGAAAGGGTTATCTATTGGAGTAGTAAGAGTTAAGGATTCAGATTATATTTATTATAAATTCTAAATAGGATAAGATTACATAAATTCAAATAACCACGTTCGCTTGAACTTACACTCCAAGAAATCGAATATCAATCGACATTCCAAACCTTGGAGGTTTACTTTCGAGCTGTATACTAAACCTCCAAGGTTTTATAAAGAACTACTTCCCTTCTTCCAGATCTTTGTGACCTTTGCGGTTAAATCTTCTCCCTATCATTATAAACTTGTTGATTGCATGGTAGAAAGAAATGCCCATTGGGTCATTTTGATTGTGCGCATAGCATTAAAACGTGAGATCCGAGTCCGGGTGTTTAGAGGTTTAAATAGTCTATTTTTAACATTCTCTCTTGAATTATAAATCAGTGCTAGGTAAAGCTAAACCAAACAAAAAACGGTTTGAGTTTCCACCCAAACCGTTTTTAGAAATACTTATCGAAATACCGAGTTTACTTCTCTAACTTTTTTAATAATAATTCAGCTACAAGTTCTGAAGAAGCAGGATTCTGTCCTGTAATTAATAAACCATCTTCTACAGCATATGGAGCCCAATCATCACCTTTTGAATAAATTCCACCTGCCGCTTTTAACATATCTTCAACTAAAAAAGGAACCACATTGGTTAATTGCACTGCAGCCTCTTCACTATTTGTAAATCCAGTAACTTTTTTCCCTTGAACCAAGGGCGTTCCATCGGTGTTTTTAGTATTCTTAAAAATACCCGGAGCGTGACATACTGCACTTACAGGTTTGTTATTGTTGTAGAATGCTTCAATTAATGCAATCGAATTTTTATCCTCTGCTAAATCCCATAATGGACCATGCCCACCAGGATAAAATATAGCATCGAAATCAGCCTCATTAACATCTTCCAACTTAACCGTTCTAGATAAGATGTCTTGAGTTTCTTTATCCTCATAGAATCTTTTTGTTGCAGATGTTTGAGATTCTGGAGACTCGCTTTTTGGGTCTATCGGAGGCTGTCCTCCCTTTGGTGAAGCAATTGTAATCTCAACACCTTTGTCTTTAAGCAAATAATAAGGCGCAGCAAACTCTTCAATCCAGAAGCCTGTTTTCTCTCCAGTGTTACCTAATTCATCGTGACTTGTCAATACAAATAAAATCTTTTTCATTGTTATATCCTTTTCTGTTTTAATACTAATTTCTTGCGTCGCCGTTTCTTCTTTTGTTTCATTTGCACAAGAAGAAAAAAGAGCAATACTTAATGCGATTATCGATATTCTTTTCATTTAATTATTTAGTTTATACCGCAAAAGTAGACCAATAACTTCAGACAAAAATTGATCTATGGTAAGAAAGGATTATAAGGAAATTTCTTTCCTTATTCTACTAAGACTCTCCGTAGTGATTCCTAAATAAGAGGCAATATGATAGTTCTTTACACTTTGTTCTATGTTCGGGTAAGTATTGACAAATGAAGAGTACCTTTCTTTTGCTGATTGGGATAAATTAGAAAGGATTCTTTTTTGGAAAGCGGAGAAACCCTTCTCCATTTTTTTCCGAAAGAAAGTCTCCAGTTGAGGCATTTCAACATATAGCTGCTCCATATTTTCACGAGAAATCTTGTATACCATGGCATCCTTAATACATTCAATGGTCATTGCGGCCTTAGTTGTTGTAAAAAAAGCTGTATAATCACTTATCCACCAGTCTTTAATAGCAAACTGCAACGTATACTCCTTACCCGAGCTATTCATATAATATGTTCTTAAACAACCATTACAAACATAATATTGATCATAAACTACATCATTTACTTGAAAAAGCTTATCCCCCTTTTTTAGATTGATTTGCACAAATTTAGCAGCAATCAATTGGCTCTCTTCTTTATTAAAAGAAGTATCATTAAAAATATCTAATTGTATGAATTCTTCGATGTTCATTTAAATCTATTTAACCTAGATTGTATATCCCTAAGTTCGATTATTAGCAGTAAGATAGGTTAATATTATAACTCAGGTTAAAAGGAAATCACTAAGACTACTTTTACCCTTTCTGTATAAAATTAGGGTTCTTCTTAACAAGTTCAATTATATATTTTAGAAGTTGTTTCTAATAAGTAGAATATCAATCAACATTCCAATCCTTGAAGGTGTACTTTCAAGCTGAATTCCAAACCTCCAAGGTTTTATATAAACTTACTTCCCTTCTTTCGACCTTTGTGACATTCCCTTTGTGTCCTTTGTGGTTAATTGAGTTGGTATTAATCAGTTCATGTTCATTTCCTGACCCTTTTTCATAATTCTAAAAATCAATATCCTAAAGCGATAATTTTTAAATAATTTAGTTAATTTGGTCTGGATATAGAAAGTGAACAATCGCGTTTTTTGCTATATTAAATTGTTACCTATAATACCCAAACTTTGAAAAAGATTACTCTTTTAACTATAACAGTTATCATTATCAATGTATCCCTAACAAAAGGACAAGTTTCGGGAAATAAGATTGCAATTTACAATGTTGGGTTAGGCTCTTTGGTAAGTGGCATAGGTGCCTTAATTAACAAGAAACCAACAGAAAAGTGGCACAAAGTTGTTCTTAAAGGAATGGGTCAAGGAGCACTAGGTGGATTTTTAGTTTATCAAAGCAAAAATGTTATTAAAGAGATCAGTGTTAAAGAAAATTTCAATTACAGTTGGTATAGCAAATTTGTAAATTCTGCAGGAATATCTATTATTGAAAGTGCTTCAGCCAATAGAAACTTTTGGGAAGTATGGCATCTAAATATCGGGTTTAACAGAATTGAATTTCGCACAAAGGATAAATTCCAATTAAAATATAAAATTTTACCTATATCATTTATATATACAGTTGTTGGCTTTGCTAGAACAAATTTTGAATTAAGACGGTCAACACAAACAGGAGAATTTATATTTTCCGTTGATAGTGCAAATTATAGTGATGGTGCTTCAGTTTTCGCTAATGTTGCTGTTTTTTCAAGAAACAACTTAAACAACTATAATTTATACTCTCATGAGACCGTGCATATTTATCAATATTATGATTACAATTTTGTAAATACATATCTTAATAAACCACTAAATACTTTAAGAGACAAATCGACATTTTTTACCAAAATCAATAACTTAATATACTTTGATTTTCAAGGAGCAGTTCTTAGACCCCTATATTTGATGGAAAATATCAATCAAAATTGCTACTTCGACAACTTTTTTGAGAATGAAGCTGAATTTTTCACCAATACTCCACCGCAATGCAGATAATAATTAACCCGTTCGTGCGGACTTTCATCCCATGAAGTCAAACATCAATCGACATTCCAAACCTTGGAGGTTTACTTTCAAGCTGAATACTAAACCTCCAAGGTTGTATATAGAACTACTTCCCTTCTTCCAGATCTTTGTGACAATCCCTTTGTGTCCTTTGTGCCTTTGTGGTTTAAAGATCAATGTCGATAATAAACATTTAGTCTTTGGGACCTTTGTGACATTCACTTCTTGATCTTTGTGGTTAATTGAGTTGAAAGGAGTTGCTTCTTTATCATTAAATCAATAATTAACAACTACTTATTTATTCTTTCTTAACAAAAAAATAGTATTCAACCATAGCACAACTTTAACTCCGATTAGGTAATTTTGGAAAAACATCCAATCGAATATGAAAAGCTTTTTTGCCTTTTTTCGTTTAATTCGTTTACCAAACTTAATCATCATTGCATTAACGCAATACGCCATTCGATTTGGCCTAATGTTCCCGATGCTCAATGGTTCAGGATTTACCTTAGCTCTAAGTGAGTCATTATTCTTTTTATTGGTGCTCGCCACCGTAATGATTGCTGCAGCAGGTTATATCATCAACGATTATTTCGATACTAAGATTGATTTAATCAACAAGCCAAAAAGAGTCATAGTTGGTAGCTTAATTAAGCGCAGAGTAGCCATGGGCGCTCACATCGTAATTAGCTTGATTGCCATCATAATCTCTATTTACATTGCACTCTATTTAAAGTCGCCTTGGTTGGCACTGATTCAAATCGCTAGTGTATTGGTGCTTTGGTATTACTCGGTAAACTTCAAACGAAGAATGTTAGTCGGCAATTTCATCATTGCCAGTTTGACAGCTTTGGTGCCCATTTCTGCAGGATTGTATGAATTTGTAGAGTTGAAAAATCACTTGGTAGAGCAATTACAGCATTACACCACCTTATTTCCAAATGAAAATCCCATTTATGCCGCTGTCTTCTTTAAAGATGTGCTACAAAATATCGGTTTGTGGATTGCAGGCTATGCCATATTCGCTTTTTTATTGACCTTCATCCGTGAAATCATCAAAGACATTGAAGATTACGAAGGTGATTTGGCTCAAGGCTGTAAAACATTGCCTATCGTAGCAGGAATAAGTATTGCGAATAATACAGCTATTATTATCGGCAGCATTACATTTGTGTTTTTAGCATTGGTGCAGTACATGCAACTGGTCAGCTCCGAGTTTATTTCTTTCGCTTACTTTTCCTTGTTTATCCAATTGCCATTAATCTTATTGATGGTGAAACTATTCAGTGCTAAAAAGAAAAACGAATACGCCTGGGCTAGTCGATTGACCAAATTGATTATGCTTTTTGGTATTTTATTCACCTCTGTGATTTACTTCCAAGAATTTTTCATGAATGCTCAATAAGCTCAACAAAAAAATCATATTAGCTTCCAAATCTCCTCGTCGTCAAGAACTATTGAAAGGCTTGTGTATTGATTTTGAAATCAGAACCAAAGACATCGACGAAAGTTACCCAGATCATTTAAAAGAAGCTGAGATTCCATCGTTTATCAGTGAACAAAAAGCAGCAGCTTTTACTGACGAACTCAAGAAGGATGAATTGCTAATCACTTCTGACACCGTGGTTTGCCTGAATGGAAAAGTGTTGGAAAAGCCAAAGTCATTAGACGAAGGCAAGCAGATGTTGCGGGAATTATCCGGACATACACACACCGTTTATTCAGCAGTTTGTTTGATGGATACGGAGAAAAAAGTTGTTTTCTGCGATCAAACAGAAGTCACTTTCAAACCATTGGACGAAGAAGAAATTGAATTTTACATCAATCAGTTTCAACCGCTAGACAAAGCTGGTGCTTATGGCGTTCAGGAATGGATTGGATACATTGCCATTCAAAAAATGACTGGTTCCTATTATACCGTGATGGGTATGCCGATGCATTTGCTGTATGATGAATTGAAGAAGTGGTAGGTTAAAAGCGCATCTCGATACAACCGCGTGAAAAACGCGATCACTCGATGTCCTTTTATAGAATATTCATTGAAATATTGTTAAATTGATTATTCCACCCTTTCAGGGTTTTCTGATTCTTTCTTATTTATAAAAATGGGTTGCACCCATTCCTATAATAATATCGTCCCTTCAGGACTTTTATTGGAAGAGTTTTATAAATAAGGTACAATCGATGTCATATTATATTAAAAACCTGAAGGTTGCAAGCAAAGACATTACTTAGTAATGGTCCATTGCTACATTGTTATATCGACTTTTTAATACATTGAACCATTGTTAAATTGATCCATTGACTTATTGATCCATTGGCTTATTGAAACATTGGCTTATTGTTACATTGTTATATTGATCCATTGATCCATTGAATATCAAGCTCTCGGATGAAACTGAGTAATCGTATCTTTTAAATACCCCACATCTAAATGCGTATAAATCTCCGTGGTGGTAATACTTTCATGGCCTAGCATTTCCTGAACTGCTCTTAAATCAGCTCCTCCATCAATTAAATGAGTCGCAAAAGAATGCCGAAACGTATGTGGACTCACTGTTTTGTCAATGTCAGCCAATAGCGCCAAATTCTTCACAATGGTAAAAATCATTACCCTTGTCAATCGTCCTCCACGCCTATTCAAAAACAAAATATCGTGGTCGCCTTTCTTAATCTTCGTATGATTTCGGGTAGCTTCTAGATAATAGAGGATGTACTTTATCGCCACTTTCCCCATTGGTACCAACCGCTCCTTGTTTCCTTTTCCAGTTACCCTCAAAAACCCTTCTTCAAACAATACATGAGACAATTGCAAATTCACCAACTCGCTCACACGCAATCCACAACTGTACAAGGTTTCAATAATTGCACGATTTCGCTCCCCTTCTGCCTTGCTTAAATCTATTGCCGCTATCATCGCATTAATTTCTTCAATAGCTAACACTTCCGGCAATTTCCGTCCCAATGTTGGCATTGAAATCAATTCCGTTGGATCAATAGTGATCCGATCCTCCATGATTAAGTAATTGTAGAATGCTTTCAATCCAGAGATGATTCGTGCTTGAGAACGAGCGCCTAGTCCAATCTCACCAATCCAATTGATAAAATCAGTAAGGTGGTTATCTGTTACTTTAGTAGGAGAAATTTCTAAGGAAATGGTTTCAAAAAACTGCACCAATTTATCGACATCTCTCAGGTAAGCCTCAATCGAATTCTCGGAGAGCGATCGTTCCAATTGTAAATAAGCTTTAAAACCATTTAAGTCTGGTGTCCAGTTCATGCTTCAAAATTATAACTTTGTACCTTATCTTTGGTACATGAAAATTCTACTTATCAACGGCCCAAATTTGAATTTGTTGGGAAAACGCGAAATCAACATTTACGGCAAACAAACCTTTGACGAAATTTTGAACGGTTTGAAAAAACAGTTTCCAGCAATGGAATTGAGCTTTCTACAATCGAATATAGAAGGCGAATTGGTGAATTGTATTCAAGAAGCAGACGGCAAGTTTGATGGAATCATTTTAAATGCAGCCGCTTATACACATACAAGCATTGCCATTGCCGATGCCATAGCAGCCATATCAGTGCCTGTAGTAGAAGTTCACCTATCAAATATTATGGCGAGAGAAGTAGAAAGACACAGCAGTTTGATTGCGAAAAACTGCGTTGGATGCATCAGCGGATTTGGATTTTTATCCTATCAATTGGCGATTCAATATTTCGAATCTATCAAAATATAATCCGAATTTTAGCGTATTATTTAAAAACAAACCGATGAAAAAAATCCTTTTCCCAATCCTTCTAATGGCTACCATATTTGCTACTGCACAAGAAGGCAATCCATTTCCTGCAATTGATGCAGCCAATCTTGACGATGAAAGTGTTTCTCTGCCAACCGATACGAAAGGTAAATTCACATTAATAGGTGTCGCCTTTTCAGAAGATGCTCAAAATGATTTGTACACTTGGGGAGGTCCTGTTTACGATTTATTCTTGGACGAAAATGGCTTGAATGCCATGGTGTATGATGTAAATGTACAGTTGGTACTCTTATTTACAGGAGTTAACAAAGCGGCTTACAACAAAGCGGAGAAAATGATTAAAGAAGGAACTACAGATACATACAGAGACAACATTTTGTTGTACAAAGGGGAAATGGGCGATTTGCGAGATGAGTTGGCCATGGAAGACCGAAAGGTGCCCTACCTATACGTTTTAGACAAAGAAGGAACCATTATTTACACGACTTCTGGCAGATACACTCGTAAAAAAATGGATGAGATTAGCGAGTTAGTAGAAGATTAATCTGCAAATCCATTGATATCACACGCTTTCAGAATATTTAAAATATTTCAAAACGCTATTTTATTATTGGAATATAAAGCGGACATTTGCCACTCGAAAAATTTATTTATTAATCATTATTAAACAAGACTTATGCCTGTAAAGATGAGATTGCAAAGACACGGTAGAAAGCAAAATGCTTTTTTTCACCTTGTTATTGCTGACAGTCGTGCCCCACGTGATGGGAGGTTTATTGAAAAATTAGGCACGTATAACCCAAACACCAATCCTGCAACTATCGAATTGGATTTCGATAAAGCTTTTGATTGGTTAACTAAAGGAGCTCAACCAACTGATACAGTTAGAGCAATTCTTTCTTACAAAGGAATCCTTTACAAAAATCACTTAGCAAAAGGTGTTGCTAAAGGAGCTTTAACTCAAGAACAAGCTGATGAAAAATTCGCAGCTTGGTTAGAGGAAAAAGAAAACAAAGTTCAATCTAAAGTAGACGGTTTATCTGCTGCTGAGATTGCTGACAAGAAAAAAAGAGCTGAGGCTGAAGCTGCTGCTAATGAGAAGAAAGCTCAAGAAGTAGCTGCTAAAAATGCACCAGTAGTAGAAGAAACTCCAGAAGAAGAAGCACCTGCTGCTGAAGCAACTGAAGAAGCTCCTGCAACTGAAGCATCTTCAGAAGAAGAGCCAAAAGCAGAATAATATACAAAGACCTTGAAAATAGCAAATTGCTTTTATTTAGGGTACACTTCCAAAGTAATCGGAAACAGAGGGGAATTAGCATTCAAATTGGATGTTGATTCCCCTTCTTCTTATGAAGGATTGGATGCTGTATTCATTCGGATCAACAAAAATGATGATACGTTAGTCCCTTTCTTTTTGACGCAAGCCAAATTGCAACAGAAAGGAATTCTACGTGTTACCGTTGAAGGCATCTCTTCTCAGGATGAAGCCAAAGGTTTAGTTGGAAAGGAACTCTATTTACCTGCCGCCGCCTTACCAAAACTAAAAGGAGATCAATTCTACTACCACGAAGTAGAAGGCTGGGAAGTTCACGATGAGCGTTTCGGAAAAGTAGGAACCATAGACACCGTATTGGATTTTCCATTACAAGATATTTTCCAAATTACGGCTGGTGACAAAGAAGTGTTGATTCCTATTTTAGAAGACACCATTCTCAAAGTAGATAGAGAAAATAAAGCCATTCATGTGCAAACTACTGAAGGCCTAATTGAACTCTACATGGAAGGCTAATGAACGCCTTTCGTTTCAAACAATTTGAAGTAGCTCACGATAAATGTGCCATGAAAGTGGGCACCGATGGTGTATTATTAGGCGCTTGGGCTAATCACACTTTACCTCAAACAATACTTGACATAGGCACAGGTAGCGGACTGATTGCTATAATGTTGACTCAACGGTTTTCTACAGCTAAAATTACTGGAATCGACATTGAAGATTCGGCCATTGAGCAAGCCACCGAAAACTTTAATGATTCCAATTGGAGCGACCGACTTACTGCTCAGAAAGTAGATTTAGCCGAATTTCAATCCGACTCTTTTGATTTAATCCTAAGTAATCCTCCATTTTTTAACGGCACCTATTTTAGTGGAAACACGGAACGAGATACTGCACGACAAAATGACTCCTTGCCTCCTGCTCTATTGTTTCAAAAGGTGGAAGAACTATTAAATTCTGAGGGCCATTTCTGCTGTATCATTCCTACCGAACACAAAGCCGAATACATCGCTGCAGCGAAAAATGTAGGCTTATTCCTCAATCAAGAACTGCGTGTAAAAGGCCATCCCAACAAACCTTATAAAAGAGAGTTGTTGCAGTTCTCCAGACACCAAAGCGAATTAATTAGCGATTCTCTGACAATTGAGACCGATAAACGTCATGAATACACCTCACAATATTTAACTTTGGTGAAAGACTTTTATCTATTCGCATAATATGAACAATTCTACTGAGGTCAACCAATGGATACGCAACAGACGTTCGCTTTTTCCATTGCAATTTGACGAAACCAAAAAGATTGAACCAAGCGTAATTCTTTCTATTCTTGAGAATGCCAACCACGCACCTTCTCATAAAAGAACTGAACCTTGGCGCTTTATAGTGTTTACTGATCAGTCTTTGGAGCAGCTTTTTGACGAACAAATTCGAATCTATCAGCACACAACACCAGTCGCAGAATTTTCGGAAGTGAAGGTGAAGAAAATGAAGATGAAGGCTCGGAAAGTCTCTCATGCCATTGCGATTATTGCTTGCTTTGATGATCAACAACGATTGCCAAAATTCGAAGAAGAATGGGCTGTGGCTTGTGCGGTTCAGAACATCTATTTGAGTTGCGAATCGCATGGAGTTGGCGGCTATTGGGGAACTGGATCACTCGTATTGGGCGATGACTTCAAGCATTACTTAAACTTAAACGAAAATGAAAGCTGCATGGGTTTGTTTCAATTAGGGGTTCCGTTGGAAGACTTAAACTTATTGGATAAAAACCCATTGACAGATATTTCTCACAAAATAGAATGGAGATAACATGAAAGATTTTAAAGCATATTACAGCATTAATGCAACTCCGGAAGAAGTGTATTTAGCACTGACCACTCCTACTACCATCTTTTTGTGGAGTGGCGAAGAAGCCGAAATGAGCACCGAACCAGGAAGTGAATTCAACTTATGGGAAGGAGCCATTACAGGAAAAAACCTAGAATTTGAGCCGAATAAGAAAATCGTACAACAATGGTATTTTGGTGAGGAAGAACCTTCTATCGTAACCATAAAGTTGCACGAAGATAAGCAGCGTACTTCTCTAGAATTGAGACACAGCAACATTCCTGAGGCCGATTATGAAGACATCGTGGATGGTTGGAACATTGAGTATTTTGGAAATTTGAAAGAGTTTTTTGAAGAGTAGTTGCCCTTAATTCATTTAAATTGTCCTTGAGAATTCTTCAAGAAATTCGAAACGAAGTCTTAGAAAGTTCATCTAGCTCCGAAGCCCTTCGACAAAAAGCTCAGGACAAAAAAATATTGGATTATAGAGTGTAAAGAAGGATGCTCAAAGACTTGAACTTTTGGTTCATTTTGGTTCAAGCCAAAAGAACATAAAAACAAATCCTAAAACGAACATTTAATCACCATGTGGACCTGTCCAAAATGTAACCGTAATTTCAAAACGAACAACCAGTCGCATTACTGCACTAATAAGGATATGGGTGAACTCTTTTTGGGTAAACCCGACGAATTGGTGTTGGTTTTTGATCACATTTTGCAAGTAACCTCCCAATGGGAACCCAACTCTGTAGGCCCTTCCGTGAATACCATTGTATTTTCAAGTATAAAGGCTTGGTTGATTATCAGACCCATGAAAACAGTGTTGGACATCAAGTTTTACTATCCTGAAGTGATTCCTTCTGACCGATTTCATAAAGTCACTTTATTTTCAGGGAAATATGCCCACCATTTAAGGATTCAAGAAGTGGAACAGTTGGACACTGAATTCTTTGAACTGCTGCGAAAAGGATACGACTATTCCCTAGAGTAAGGGTTCTAAATTCGTTAATTTTACACCCTAAATATCTACAACATGTCAATAACGAAAGAGTCTGAATTAGAAGGAATGAAAGCCATTAGCGAAGTGGTAGCTGTGACGTTAAAAAAAATGCGGGAATACACAAAAATCGGAATGACCACCAAAGAACTAGACGATTACGGTGGGGAACTGTTGAAAAGCTACGGAGCCAAATCGGCACCTTACGAAACGTATGAATTTCCGGGTTGGACGTGCATCAGTTTGAATCATGAGGTTGCACACGGCATTCCTGCAAGCCACAAAGTTTTGAAAGAAGGTGATTTAGTCAACATAGATGTATCGGCTGAAATGAATGGATTTTGGGCAGACAATGGTGGTTCTTTTGTGTTGGGAAAAGACCTCAATGGACACCAAAGGTTGGTAGATGCTTCTCAACGCATTCTAAAAAAAGCCATTAGCCAAATAAAAGACGGCGTTCCAGTGGCAGAAATTGGACACTTGATTGAAACAGAAGCCATCAAATCGGGCTATGTGGTCATCGAAAATTTAGCAGGACATGGAGTTGGACGAAGCTTGCACGAGTCACCAGACATTTTGAACTACGGAGATCCTGAAAACAAAGAAATCTTCCAAAAAAACTCAGTAGTTGCAGTAGAAACGTTTATTTCTACAAAATCCAATATAGCCAATGAAATGAAAGATGGTTGGACATTGGTCGGCAACAAAGGTGGTTTTGTAACACAGCATGAGCATACGATACTCATTACAGATGGTGAACCAATTATTTTGACTGCTTCTAATGGGATTTAATTAAAGAAGAGTTTCTTTAGTGCCATAAAATGAAATTGATGAATTTTACCATATAAAAAACTGCAATTCATCTAATTACCAACACAAAAAAGGAGTTCCATTGGATTTAAAACTAAACATACAAGACCAATTTAATAAACAACTGCCTGCTGATCCGAATACGACTAATTCCACTCGGCAAGTAGAAAAGGCTTGTTTCTCCTTTGTTGCTCCACAAAAAACAGCAAAACCTGAACTGATCCATGCATCAGCTGAAATGCTTGAAGAGCTTGGTCTTTCCGAGGAAGATGCTAAAAGTGAAGCTTTTTTAAACGTAATTACTGGAAACGAATTATTACCCAACACCGCACCTTACGCCATGTGCTATGGTGGTCATCAATTCGGACATTGGGCTGGGCAATTAGGCGATGGACGTGCAATTAATTTAGGCGAAGTAAAACACAACAATAAAAATTGGGCCCTCCAATTAAAAGGAGCCGGAAGAACACCCTACTCCAGAACAGCAGATGGTTTAGCCGTATTGCGCTCTTCGATTCGAGAATACTTGTGTAGCGAAGCCATGCACCATTTAGGCGTACCAACCACTAGAGCCTTATCATTGGCATTAAGTGGAGATCAAGTAATGCGTGACGAGCTATATGATGGGAATCCCGCGTATGAAAAAGGCGCCATTGTTTGTCGAACTGCGGAATCGTTTTTGCGTTTTGGAAGCTATCAAATTTTTACCGCGCGACAGGATAAAGAAACCCTTAAGACACTCGTTGATTACACCATAAAACACCATTATTCTCACCTTGGAGAACCGTCAAAAGAAACGTACATCGCACTATTTAATGAAGTAGCAGAACGCAGCTTAGACCTAGTTATGCATTGGCAACGTATTGGTTTTGTTCATGGTGTAATGAATACAGATAATTTATCCATATTGGGATTAACAATAGATTACGGACCTTATGGTTGGCTAGAAGGTTACGACCACGGTTGGACGCCAAATACGACAGACAATGGACATAAACGGTACAAATATGGAACTCAACCAAAAATTGTTCATTGGAATTTATACCAACTGGCCAATGCATTGTATCCAATTATTGAAGAAGCAGCACCATTAGAAGCCATTCTCAATTCTTTAGGAGAAAAGATAAAAGCCAAGCACACCGCTATGATGCAGTCTAAGCTAGGACTGAATAAAGACATGGAAAGTGATGCACTGCTAATTAGTGATTTGGAAAATGTGCTACAACTCACAGAAACCGATATGACCATCTTTTTTAGGTTGTTGTCCAATGTGAATCAATCCGATAATGAAAAGGGAATAGATAAAATAAGCCAGGCGTTTTATGCCCCTTCCGAAGTTCAAGATACCATCAAATCAAAATGGGAGTCTTGGTTTGTAGCCTACTGCAAGCGTTTAGCGCAAGAAACTTTATCCGATACGGAACGAAAGGCAAAAATGAATGGTGTGAATCCGAAGTATGTATTGCGAAATTACATGGCGCAATTAGCTATAGACCATGCCAATAAAGGCGATTACAAATTAATAGATGAATTCTATCAATTATTAAAACACCCCTACAGCGAACAACCAGAACATGAAAAATGGTTCACCAAAAGACCCGAATGGGCAAGACATAAAGTCGGTTGCTCCATGCTTTCGTGCAGTTCGTAATTATAAATTGATTTCTATTCAACTAACTGATAGTCATAAATCCCATTCAAAACTTCTATGTTGTCGGGAAGTGTTCTTTTAAGAAAGTTTCTATAAAATGTAATGATTTTTCAATATACAACAAGTCTAACCTCTATTTTCTAACAGCGAAGCGTTCTAACCTCTAACTTCTAACAGCGAAGCGTTCTAACTTCCATTCTCTAACAGCGAAGCGTTCTAACTTCTAACAGCGAAGCGATCTATCTTCTAACAGCGCAGCGGTCTCTATTCATCTTTCAAAAAGCAATACAGCTCCAACTCGACTAAATCATTATATTTAAAGGCAAAAACGACAATGACCAACAACAAAATGCTCGTACAAGAACGTCAACGTGACTTGGGGAACTTTATGGTAGGGCGACTACTCCCATTTAAGGGTAAACGACAAGTGGGACCCTTTACTTTCATTGACCACATGGGGCCGGCTGAAATAACAACTGGAAAATACATCGACGTGGACCAACACCCGCACATCGGACTCTCTACGCTCACCTATTTGTTTGAAGGAGAAATAGAGCACCGAGACAGCACAGGAACCGTACAAGTGATAAAAGCAGGTGATGTGGGCTTTATGACCTCCGGCGCTGGAGTAACCCATACCGAGCGAACGCCTGCTCATTTGAGAAATGGTAAAACTTCCATTATGCACGGATATCAGATTTGGGTGGCGTTGCCCAAAGTATTGGAAGACATGAAGCCACAGTTTGACTTCTACGCTGCAGCTGACTTGCCAAAATGGGAAGAAAACGACTTGGTGATTACATTGGTAGCCGGTGAAGGTTTTGGACGAAAAGCGCCTTTAACAGGCTTCTCTCCCCTATTTATGGTGGATGTATTGGCCAAACAAGCCACACATTTGTATTTGAAAGACCAACTGAAAGGCGAAGTGGCTTTTGTAATTGTAAAAGGGGCCATTACCCACGACGGAGAAACCATAGAAGCCGGACAAATGCTAATTAGCAAAACCGACGAACAATGTTGCATTGAGCTGCAAGAAGGCACACAAGTGTTGTTGTTTGGCGGCGAACCACTTGAAGACGAACCTTTGTTGTTGTGGAATTTTGTGTCTTCCGACAAAGAAAAACTGCAACAAGCCAAAGCGGACTGGCAAAACAAGTTGTTCCCAAAAGTACCTGGAGACGATACCTACATTCCGTTTCCGTAAGGAATAGGATAGCTTTTTTTTTTAATACTTTATTTTTCAACAGACTGTGGGATTATTTGGAAATAATCTATTATCTTGGTGATCAAATATAAGGTAGACGCTTAATAAGTGAATACTAAAAAGACAACAAACCGATAAATTACTCATTTTCAACAATAAATGTAATAAGTAAATTATTTTATAATATTCATTCGTCGTAATTATTAAAAAAATGTCTCTACAAGATGAAATAGATTTAAAATCCAAAGAAATACATACTGAAAATCTAAGTATGTCAATTGGTGAAGTTATGAGTATGTATTCAGATAAAGATCTGGATATTCATCCAGAATTTCAAAGATTCTATAGATGGAGTGATAGTCAGAAATCTAGACTAATAGAGTCAATTTTATTGAACATTCCGATACCTTCAATTTTTGTTGCACAACGACCCGATGGAATATGGGACGTCGTTGATGGCTTACAACGTTTATCAACAATTTTTGAGTTCATCGGTATTTTAAAAAATGACAAAGAAGAACTTATTAGGCCCTTAAGTCTTACTGAAACAAACCTGCTCCCATCACTAGACAAGAAAAAATGGCAATCGGGAAACGGAGATTCTCTAACCGAAGCACAACAGAGGTACTTTAAAAGAAGTCGACTAAATTTTGTTATAATTCAAAAAGAAAGCGATTCTAGCAGTAAGTATGAGCTTTTTCAAAGATTGAATACAGGAGGAAGTTCACTTACACCTCAAGAAGTACGTAACTGTTTATTAATCATGAGTAATGAACAATATTTTGAAAAATTGAAAGAGCTTTCAGACTTTGAGCCATTTATAAACTCATTAAATATTTCAGATAAAAATATAGACGAACAATACGATAAAGAATTAATTTCAAGATTTTTGGTTTTAAAAGACGTAGAACCATCAACTATGAGTTCAGTAACTGACTTGGGGAGTTATTTAGATGATCAAATTGTTGTATTTTTTGAAACTAAATTTGGAGATTGGGCAACAATCAAAGACGTGTTTGAAAGAACATTTAAGTTAATTGAAGAAACTGTAGGTGAAAATGCTTTCAAACGTTACAATTTGGAAAAAAGAGTTTTCTATGGTGGTTTTATCGTTTCAGCATTTGAAATGGTTGCTTTAAACATAGCTAAGAATATTGGGAAATGGGAAACTCAGAAAGATCAAATCGAAAGTAAGATAATCGAGTGTTGGCAAAAAATTTCAGATGACAATATTACTTGGAAAGGTTATAGTGCCGCTGGTCGTTTACCAAAAACAATTTCCGTAGGTCAAGAGGTTTTCGCATGAAAGTAAGAACTATCAATGAATTACAAGATAAGCTCGATAACGAAATCCAATGGCGTAAAAAAGAACTCATTGACTACAAGTTCATCATCGAAGCAAATCGTAATTCATCAAAATTAACTCCACTTATTAGAGGTGGTATAGCTTTAAGTTATGCACATTGGGAAGGTTTTATAAAAATGTCATCCTCATTCTATATAAATTATATTTCTATCAAAAAAATTCCTCTAGATAAAATGCAACTTAACTTTCTTGCTCTATCTTATATGAAAAGAATGAATAAAGGCAATGGAATTGAAGAAATGATCAGTCTAATGTCGGATATATTATCAAACACACAGAAGCCTTGTAAAATTTTTGATAAAGATATAATTGAAACCAAATCAAACTTAAAATTCCATGTTCTAAAGGATATATTAACAGCTTTAGGTTTTGAGAAATCTCACTTTTCATCTAAGGAAAATTTTATTGATAAAAAATTAGTCGAACCTCGTAATGACATTGCTCACGGGACATATAGGGATGTTTTATATGAGGATTTTAAAATTGTGCATGAAAATGTAATTCCTTTAATGGAGTATTACAAAACGCTTATTGAAAACTCTTCTACTCTCCAAGCCTATAAAAAGTAAATACCCAACTTATCTATAAAAACTATTAATTAAAGTAGAATTATCTAAAAGAATATAATGAAAGAAAAGAATAAAGTGACCTTGTGGCTTGCATTATTCGCAGTATTGCCTGCTTCTCTTTTGTGGCCATTAAGTGAATATTTTGCAGAGCCGGGAATTACAAGAACACTAATTAGTGGATTGTTTGGGGGGCTTGGCTTTGTAGTAGGATTAGGTTTATATTATTGGACTAAAAATAAATCTAAAAAGACTAAAATTATTGGTCTAGTAGCAATTCTAATCATAGGAGTTACAACAATAAGAACTGTACATCTAAGTTCAAAAAAAGACTTTGATACCTGCGAAATATGTGGATACAAAGCAATTGACAAACAAGAAGGAGAATGTAATGTATGTGCTTCGAATATTTGGGAGAAAGAAAAATCTAGGACGCTTTATGATTCAAAATCAGAATGGCTAGCAGAAGAACAACTCTTTTGGTTTGCAGAAGATGACACCGCCTTTGTTCAATATTATGAGCCAAATGAAATTGACGGTTTTCAAAAGGATGAAGAATGGAAACCAAGCATTAACAAAACTGAAATTCTAGAATACAATAAAGATTAAAATCATGAAATCCCTCCAAAGCCTCTTCACCATACTAATCTTATTTTTAGTCTACTCGAAAGGAGTGGCAACATCTGACAACCCAAAGTATATTAACCTAAATCATAATAAGTTCGATGCCTTAAAAAGCTCTTATCCATTTGTGCAAAAGGATAGCTTAAATACAATAGTCCCATATTTCACTTGTCCATCAGACTCTGTAACCTATTACTTTTTTAAGAATTCCAATCAAATATCCAAGGACACAATTGTATCTACCAACTTCTCAAATTATAATAAAATTGGTGACAAGTCAGGAATTTCTATCAATTACATATTTACCAAAATAGGTCGTAAGACCAAAGTTAGAGTTTTAGAGGGCTGTAGAAGATTAGAAAAAGACTCTACTTATACTATTGACGACACAAAAATATTTGACTATTACTTTGAAAATAACCTGAATAAAATTGAAGGTCCTATTGACTCATGGTTAAGTCAATCACACGATGCAGGATTTTTGTCGAAAGTTTACATTAATGGTAAGCAAGTTAATACAATTAACGTAAGAAATCATCAATTCATTACTAAGCCAAATCACAAAGTAGACAAACGCGTAACATGGACCAAAATGATAAAAATCATTTATTCAAACTCTAACAAAGGCAATAAATAATACAGCTTAAAATGACCTAAAAAAGACTCTATCCTTTGACAGCGAAGTTTTATTTTGTAATGTTAAAAGATTAATGTGCTTAGCTTATCCGTATAAATCAACAGATAATACCTTTCTAATCCGAACTTTCCAATTCCTAAACATTACCTTTAACCATGATCAATAAATTACTCCTATTAGTCCTCATTACATTAATAGTATCGTGTAATTTATTCAAGAATCACACTATTAAAACAAAAAGTGATTCAATAGCACCTCCTGGCACAATAGAAATCTCAGACAATCTTTTTTTCGATAAAACTGAAATCACAAATTTTGGATGGGTAGAATACTTGTTTTGGATGGAAAGTGTTTATGGAAAAAACGGAGATTCATATATTGAAGCTTTACCTGATACGAACGTATGGTCAGAACTCAATGTAAATTATAGCTCATTAGATACATTTTATTTAAGACATCCGGCGTATTATAATTTCCCTGTGGTTGGCATTTCTTACGAACAAGCTATCCAATATTCTCAATGGCGTTCTGATAGATTAATGGAACTTCAATTGATTAGATATGGGAAAATACCATTTACAAAACCTACTAATTCAAAAGATTCGACTTTTACAATAAAAAAGTACCTTGACGGCCAATTCCTAGGATTCAAACCAAGTGAAGATAGTCTGTTTTACCCTCAATACTCATTACCTGATTCAGCAACCTTCTTTAGAGCTTCGCACTTTGCTGATTCGATAAACTCGAAGAATTACAAACACTGTAAAGAGAAATATTGTTCCGAACAGTCCTTAATTGAGTGTAATTGTATCGAAAATAAACCCTTCATAACAGATTCTTTACCATACGGCCCAACCCCAACATTTAGCACCTCCTGTTCATCTTGTAAGAAAGAGTTGATTACACATCTTAAAGGGAACATTAGAGAAATGACTGATATTCAGGGACAATTTTATGGTCTTAGTTTTATAAACTCTTGTGAATTAAATTACAACAAATGTAGATCTGATAGTGCTTTAGTAAATAGTTATACTGGATTTAGAAATATTTGCAGCTACAAAAAATGGAAAAGAAAATAAAGCTAACCTACACTTTGACCTTACTTCTCCCTCCCCATTTGCAATAAAGTAGTATTTTTAGCTAACTCATTAAGTCAAAATTTAGACATTGGTAATACTTAAAGATAAATGAAACTACCCGGTTGGACAGTTGTAGTTCTACAAACAGTATTTGAAATGAAGAGTGCAGATCGTCTTCATAAAACTCTCCGCCAACTTCCTGATGATTCGACAGGAAAGGTTGTTGCTGACTTATTGGACGAACGAAAGTTTAGATTGATACCTAAATTTCTAAATCATGATTTGAAACACGCTGTATTAGATTACGAAATGAAAATGGAAGATGAAATTAAGATGCAAGCATATTTAGTTGGAAATGGCAACTACACATGGCCTTGTCTTCTATTTCTATCGCTCGGGATATTTCGTCCTAAAATTTGGAAGGAATTAATTATTCACTACAATCAGGGAAAACGCACACCAAGTATTTTCCACTTGAATTTAGAAGATGTCATGCATATCCCTGTTGAACAACTCAAAACTAAATTTGGACGAAAATAAAATCGATAAGTATTAGTCGCATAAAAAACAATTAAACTAAAAATAATGAAACTCCTCCTCCCTTTCACCATCCTCTTCTTATTTACGGCCTGCTCGAAAGAAGAGTCAAGTTCTGAATTCCCCAAAACGATAAACGTCAACCTCAATGAATTTGAAGCGTTCAACAATGAATTTCCTTTTGAGCAAATCGATCCTACTTTGGCATTGGATTATTGGGAATTGACGCTTCTAGAAGGCTATTCAAACGAAATGGAATCCGTATTTAGTGAAGGGAATAAATGCGCAAACAGCACAGATTCCTTATTGTGTACCACTCAATTGGATTCCCTTAGAGAAGAATCGGGTTTTCGAAATGCGTGTGCGCCTGGTTATTGTTTCTATTACCTCAAATACCAGTCGGGAGATTCCATTCAATCTGTCCATGAAAATAATGAGTTGGTGAACTTCTTGGGTGAAATCAATACCCCATCTGAATCGGTGTTATTGGCTTTCCTCAACGATTATTCCTACCAAACCAACAACAAAACATTGGGAGCGATAAAGGAAACCGCCAATGGATATGAATTGATTCTCACAAAGCGGGTGAATGATTGTCCGGTGCAAGTCAACCGCTTTCACTTAAAAGTTGAAAAAGCTGGTACCATCTCCATCATTAATGAAGAAATCTACTCCAAATCAGAATACTGTATTTAATCGGAAGATTCCATGAACTACCACAACAAGCAATTTAGACCAGTTCAAAATTCAGCGAATGGAGAAACCTCTGAAGAAACTACCTTTGAGTATCAACAAACTGGCAATATCCTGACCTCCGAGTATAAAGGCGGGCAAATAGTAAAAGGTCATTTAATCGGGTTGGTGGATGAAATCGGCAACATAGAAATGCGTTACCATCAAATCAATCAAAAGGGTGAATTAATGACTGGGATTTGTTTTTCTACCCCTGAAATCATGCCCAATGGTAAAATCCGACTGCTCGAAACATGGGAATGGACTTCAGGTGATTGTTCCAAAGGACAGTCAATTATTGAAGAGGTGTAGTTATTTGATCTGTAGGAACTAAACTAAATTTAAACGAACTTATAAACCTATAAGTTCATAAACTTTTTAAAACTTAGAGGAATCAAATATTAATTGATAATTTAATTTGACGTACAAATTAATTATATTTGTACGTAATTAATACAAGCACATATGGAAACTAAGTTGACATTAAGACTAAATGAAAATGTAATCGAACGAGCTAAAGAATATGCTCGTAATCATAAAATTAGTCTATCTAAAATGATCGAATTTTACCTGGATAGCATTACTCAACAAAAAGAAAAGGGTGAAGAAAAAACTTCAATTACTCCACTTGTAGAAAGTTTGAGTGGTGTGATTAGTTTGCCAGATAACTTCGATTACAAAAAGGAGTATCGCGAATTCATTGAAAATAAGTACAAATGAAAAGACTTTTCATAGATACCAAAATTGTCATTGATTTATTATCGCATAGAGAACCTTTTTTTGAAGAATCGGCTATTCTCTTTTCACTTGCAGATAAAAAGCAAATCGAGTTGTCTGTATCTGCCTTAACAATAGCCAACACAAGTTACACCTTATTAAGACAAATGAATTCAAATAAGGCAAAGTCGGTTTTAAGAAAACTCAAGTTAATTGTCAATATTTTACCATTGGATGATAAAATTGTTGGATTAGCATTGAATGATGAGACATTCTTAGACTTTGAAGATGGACTTCAGTATTTTACCGCCATTGAAAATCAACAAGAAATAATTATTACACGGAATTTAAAGGATTTTAAAAACTCTAGAATCCCGACCATGACTGCAAAGCAATTCATTGAAACATTGGCATAAATTCATCATCCACCCCCTAACTTAAATAAGGTGTCTTTAACTTTGCACGCTATAATCTTACATTGCGGTTAAAAATAGAAAGAGTGGAAAACAAAAAGGACAGCTGGTCGTTTTGTCCAAATTGTCAAGGACGTGGAAAGAAAAGGCATAGGCTTCGTAAAAAGCTACGTCTCCTCTACCAATTGGCATTGGATGAATTCGAAAAAAACGGAAGCCAAGGAACGGCTCCAGTTCGTCCAAAAGGAGAATTGTATCCTTGCCCCACTTGCTCCGGTTCAGGTTTGACTCCTTCTGCAGAGCCTCCTGCAGCCGACAAAGAAAATTACCCACATGTAGCCATTATTGGTGGCGGAATCGGTGGCGTAGCCCTCGCAGTGGCCTGTCTGCACCGAGAAATCCCATTTACATTGTATGAACGAGACGACAGTTTCGATACACGTTCTCAAGGCTATGGATTAACACTGCAACAAGCGAGCAATGCGATAAAAGGATTGGGGATTTCTGCTTTGAAAAATGGCGTGGTTTCTACCAGGCATTTGGTGCATACCACAGACGGAAATGTGATCGGCGAATGGGGAATGCGAAAATGGATGCAATCAGATGCACAAACGTCTCCTAGGCGTACCAATGTGCACATCGCAAGGCAATCGCTGCGGTTGGCTTTGTTGGAGCAATTGGGTGGACATGATTCTGTGCAATGGGGACATCAGTTGGTCGACATAAAAAAGAGCGCAGCAGGAAAGTCTGAACTCACCTTCCAAGTGGGTGGAAATACAACAACCACCAAAGCCGATTTGGTAGTCGGTGCTGACGGAATCCGCAGTTCGGTGAGGCGATTATTGATTGGCGAAGACCAAGCGCCCTTGCGTTACCTCGATTGCATCGTGATTTTGGGTATTTGCCCGTTGGCTGATTTAAAAGCGGTGAAAAGTCCATTATTGGACTCGGCTACGGTATTTCAAACCGCCAATGGAAACGAACGAATCTACATGATGCCTTATGATGCAGAAACGGTCATGTGGCAACTCAGCTTCCCGATGACGGAAGAAGACGCGAAAGCGTTGAGTGCAGAAGGTGCTGCAGCGCTAAAAGCAGAAGCTTGTCGCAGAACTCAATGGCACTCTCCTATTCCTGAAATTTTAGCAGCAACGAAGGAAACTCAAATTTCGGGTTACCCAGTGTATGACCGTGAATTACTTGCACCAGAATTATTGGAAAAGCTTGGAGCAATCACCTTAATCGGAGATGCCGCTCACCCCATGAGTCCGTTCAAAGGACAAGGCGCCAATCAAGCATTATTGGATGCTTTGGAACTGGCTCGCAGAATCAGAAAAGAATGCGGTGCCTATACCGAATGGCGAACTACAGGATTAAGAGAACGTGTATTGACGGACTTTGAATCGGGAATGTTGGAGCGCAGCGCTATTAAAGTAAAAGATTCAGCAAAAGCTGCAGTATTCTTACATTCAGATGTTGTGCTGCACAAGGGTGATGAACCTAGAGGACGTGTTTTGAAGCGAGGGGAAAAGGATTAAACTTACTTTAATTCATGACTTTAAATATTTAAATTAGACCTTAGTCTAACATTAACTTCTTCATAAATGAAAACTTTGCTAATATTCTTTTTACTGATTTCAAACTTAATCAGTGCGCAAAACCAATTAGTTGGATTGAACTTAGCAATTGATAGTGCTTATCGCAGACCACTTTCTAAACATGAAGTAAAACGTTTAAAGAAAGATTTGGGTTATCGTATAGACGCTAATAATCCGACAATAGAGCAATTTGATGTTACATTAACAATCTCAAACAGGTCTGAAAATCCTGTTAACTTTTGGTTGATGTCTTGCTCGTACGAAGATAACTTTTGGGTAAACAACAATTACATTTCAATACAAAATCATGAATGCGACAAGAATATTCCAGAAAGTGTCAGCATTAATCCCGGTAAGCATTTGGATTACAAATTCACTTTAATCAAATCGTTAAAATTGGACTATCCATTTAAATATTGTTTGGATGGCGAACAGGTAAAAACAACTAAACTCGGTTTGATTTTATAGATGCTAACAATTTTTTAGGTTGTAAAATGGAAATGTCAGATAAAAGCAAATGGGATATTATCTGTAGTAATCCATTGGAACTACTGGATTATTATGAATAATTGGTTCAAAATAGATCAATATCCTCACAATCTATTAATTTTAAATTCTCTAAATTCTGCTTGTAAATTTGTTTCTCCATTTACAAGAAAGTAATCCTCCCACACCCACTACCTACCTAAAAATCAAACACAAACCACAATAAGCATACACATATGTATAATTTTAATCACATTTTAATACATATATGTATAATTCCAATGTGAAAGTTTATTTCTAATAACACATCAATTTATAAGAGTATAAATTGGAGAAAACTCAAACCCCTTCCCCAATTTGCAAGAAAGTAAACTTTTTAGCTACTTTACAATCTCTTTTGAAAAGCATGTTAACCGATCAACTAAATGGCTAAAAGTAATTCCAAGAAACCGTCAACAACAAAGCAGCAACCTAAAAAAGAGGCTCCTGCCGTAAATGATATACCACCACAACCAGATTTCTTTGAAAGCTTGACACCAAAAAATGGATTGGGGTTAATGGCGATTTTATTGCTTTTAATGCTCCTATTTGTTTTTCGGGATTTTGTATTTGGCGGAAGTTTATTCTTGTTCAAGGACATCGCCAGCGATACCATCAACGTTTTCTACCCACAATTGGTGCACGTAGCCGATTACCTCGCCACTGATGGAATTCCAAAATGGTCGTTCAGTCAGGGATTGGGACAAAATATCCTGCCATTTAGTATAGGCGATCCGTTCAACTGGATTTTATATTTAATGGGAAAAGACAATCTCGCTTTTGGGATAGCTTGGGTAGAATTATTGAAGATTTTCACCGCCGGAATGTTGTTTTACTGTTTCTTAAGAAACTTAAAAATCAGCATCCTACCTGCTATTATCGGTGGTATTTTGTATGCGTTCAGCGGGTTTATGATTGTTGGTGCGAGTTGGTACATTTTCACCACTCAAGGCGCTTACATCGCTTTGATGCTGTGGGGATTTGAGCGTTTGTATCAACACAAATCGTGGTGGATGTTCACCTTATCGGTTTTCTTGTTTGCATTCAATTTCCCTTTCGATTTATACTTAGCTGCCTTATTTCTTTTGGTTTACAGCACTCTTCGTGTGTTGGAATCTGAAAACAACCAGCCGATCCCTAAAAAATTGGGAACACTTTACCTTACTTTAATTGGCTTTGGAGCTTTGGGTGTATTGATGAGTACTTTTATGTTAGTCAGTACGATTGACCAAGTCATCAACAGCCCAAGAGGAACCGGAGATTCGGCTTTCTTTACGCAATTGATGGGGAATTCGCCTTGGGCATTGGTAGAGGGCAGAGAATTCATAACTGCATTGGGCCGATTATTTTCTAGTGATTTCTTTTTCGGTGCTCAATTCGAAGTCGTAAATGGACAAAACAAAATGGCTTACAAAGGGTGGAACAACTATTTAGAAGCTCCTGCTATGTATTGTGGACTAAGCACTTTGATCCTTTTACCTCAATTGCTTTTTTACCTCGACAAACGTAAAAAAATCATCTACATCACAGGATTGGTGTTGGTTTTGATTCCATTATTCTTTCCGTTTGTTCGAAATGCGATTTGGCTCTTTTCAGGGAATTACTACCGAATGTATTCCCTATTCGTTTCCATCGGCCTCATTTTATGGAGTATTCACGCTTTGAATTTTATTTACAAAAAGCAATCGGTGCACCTGATTACCTTATTGATTTCGGTATTGGCAGTGGCCGCTTTAATGTACGTTCCCTTCAACAACCCCACCAATGTATCGATAGACAATAACTTAAGAAGCATCTTATTGTTTTTATTGGTCATTGAAGCATTTGCAATCGCAGGAATGAAAGCCTCAAAATTCCGCAACATCGCTTTGATGACTTTCTTAGTTTTAATCGTTTCAGAAGCCTTATTCAGTGGAAGTTCTACTTACAGTCAGAAGCGACAAACCATTTCGAAGTCGGAGTTTACCCAAAAAGTGGGCTACAATGATGAAACAGTGGATGCAATGATCTTTTTGAAGGAATCTGATCCTACTTTTTATCGAGTAGAGAAGATTGACTTTAGGTCTGGTCCTGCGATTCACGCTAGTAACAATGACGCCAAGGTTCAAGGTTATTTCTCTTCGCCTTCTTACCATTCGTTCAATCAGAAAAACTACATCAACTTTTTGGCGGCATTGGATGTCATCGATCCCAATGATGAAAATCAAACCCGATGGGCTGGTGGAATGTTCACTCGCCCGCTACTTCTATTATTGACTTCTACCAAGTATGCATTCATCAAGGACAATAACACTCAGCGGTTCTGGTTCAAGGATTATATGGATGTTGGCGCCTTGAAAATATTACAAAATCCGTTGTTCATTCCTTTCGGATTCACTTACGATCAGGTGATTGACAAACCATCATTTTTAAAACTAAAGGATGAGTCCAATTTAAGTCTAGCCAAACAAATTACATTGTTAAAAGCAATAACACTTGCTCAAGAAGACCTGCCGGCTTTTCAAGGACTGTCTGCATTTAATCCTTCAACCATCAACTTAGAATACGCCCAAGACCTGCTATTGGCTGATGTAAACAATCGGCGAGCAGAGACAATGGAAATGACCAAGTTCTCTCACAGTCATATTACAGGAACCATCACCACTACTTCAGCTAAAGCGCTTTTCTTTTCCATTCCTTATGATCCTTCGTGGACAGTAAAAGTGGACGGAAAATCAGAAAAATTATATTTGGCGAATATGGGATTTATGGCGGTTCCATTGGCTCCAGGAAATCACACAATCGAATTGGAGTTCATTCCTCCCTATTGGAATAGTTCTATTGTGTTATCTCTCTTCGGATTTGTTATTTTTGGTGGATTGCTGTGGATTAAAAGTAGAAAATCATCCCAAAAGTTAGAATGATATATCTTGTCACTCGTGAATAACGTCATCTTCCTTACTTTTCTCAATTCAATAAACTAATACGGGCTAGATTTGTTACAGAAGAAAGTAACTTTGAAGAAGAATTAGTTTAGAAACTACGAAGATAAACAGAAAGATATGATGACTTGGAAAGATGTAATGAACTATGCAAACAATGGCAATTTAACTCCACCGAAGCGAGTTGAAAAAACTGCTGAAGAGTGGAAAGCCTTGTTAACTGATGAAGAATATTATGTAACGCGACAAAAAGGAACTGAACGACCGAATAGTTCAGACTTATGTAGCCTTTTTGAACCGGGAATTTACGCTTGTAAATGTTGCGATACCTTGCTTTTTGATGCCAATGAGAAATTCGAAAGTGGTACAGGTTGGCCTTCATTTACCCAACCGATAGAAGACAACCACATTGCGCACATTAAAGATGTGAGTCATGGAATGATACGAGTGGAAACCACTTGCAATGTGTGTGATGCGCACTTAGGTCATGTATTCCCTGATGGGCCCGCTCCAAGTGGGTTACGATTTTGCATGAATGCAATATCATTGAAGAAGGTAGAACAAAAAGAGGAGGTTTAAGATGGAGAAGAAAGTAGTATTAGGCGGAGGATGCTTTTGGTGTACAGAAGCCATTTTTACAGAATTGAAAGGAATATCTGCTGTAAACAGTGGTTACAGTGGTGGTCCAATTAAAAACCCTGCATACCGAGAAGTATGCTCAGGTAGAACTGGTCATGCCGAAGTAGTTGAAATACATTATAATGAGGAAATAATCAGCTTGAAAAACTTGTTGATTATTCACCTAACCACACATGATCCAACGACAAAAGACCGACAAGGAGCAGATAAAGGAACGCAATACAGAAGCGTGATCTTCTATGCCAACGAGGACGAAAAACAAATAGCGGAAGAAGCCATTGCTGAAGTACAGACGGTTTACGATGCTAAAATTGTAACTGAATTGTCAGCATCGGCACCCTTTTATTGGGCAGAACCAGAACATCAAGATTATTATAAAAACAACAGTGAAGCAGGATATTGCCAAGCTGTGATTAATCCGAAACTGAGCAAGTTTAGAAAATTGTATAGTGCTCATTTGAAAGGTTAATTTAAATCACACCAATAGAACGAAAGGAACTCTACATCCTGTTTATTCCAATAGACAGGATGTTTTTTTGTGACAAAAATTCGAAATATTACAATTTTAAAAAGTATTTAAATTATTAAATATCATACTTTTATGTTTCATAGTGAAATAACTTTGTGTGCTTTGTGGTTAAATTTAATAGATGTCAGGACTACGTCCCTTTTTTGGACTAAAACTCTATTTTTCTACGAAGATTTAAGGGCTCTGCCCCTTTTGGCCTCTAATAAATTTTTAAACTATTGACTCAAGTCAGCCGTATTCAGAAATAATTAACAATTAATAATTATCCCCTTTATCCTTATTTTTGCAAAAAAAACCACACATGCTTCACCTGAAATTAGTGACTGATCCGAGATGGGTTAATGTAGTAGAATCAAACATTGAAGGGATATTAACTGACCATGCTTGGTGCGAACAAAAAGCAGCAACCAACGCCATCACGATTATCACAAACAATTCCGAACACGAAGAATTAGTAACGGACTTACTAGCATTGGCACAAGAGGAATTGGAGCATTTCCAAATGGTGCATGATATCATTAAAAAACGAGGATACACTTTAGGTAGAGAACGAAAAGATAGCTACGTTAATGAATTGTATAAATTCATGAACAAAGGTGGAAACCGTCAACAGGCATTAGTTGATCGATTGTTGTTTTCAGCAATGATTGAGGCTAGAAGTTGTGAGCGATTCAGATTGTTATCAGAAACCATCAACGACCAAGAATTGGCGAAATTTTATCGGGAATTAATGATAAGCGAAGCCGGACATTATACGACATTCATCACTTTTGCTCGGAAATACGGAAAAGGTATTGACGTAGATAAACGATGGAAAGATTTGGTGGAATTTGAAGCAGAAGTGATTCAACGCTACGGAAAATCAGAAACCATTCACGGATAAAAAGAGCTTCCAAGGACACACTCCTTGGAAGCTTTCAATTGTTTAATACCGATATAACATATAAAATGTCGCAGACTTTAATGTAGTAAAATGAGTGAGATTAACTACCACCTACTTTTTAAACGGGTTTAAATTTCTAGATTAAAACTCTCGTCTGCTTGTTTTCTAGTAATTCGGCATTTACAATTCGGCCTTTGATAAAAATGATAGGTGAATTGTTTAACTAAAGAACTATTTTACTTCGCAGCCAATTGCTTTGAAAGAAAAGCATTCTCATTCACAGCTAACTGTTGCTGTACTCTTGCCAAGACATTCATGGCTAAATCTGTATTAATTTTATGTATAACTACCAACCCGCTGTTTTCAATCGTTTTAACAGCTGAGTTATTTAATGAATTGATATAGGTATTGTAATTTTTCAATGAAATCTCCAACTCAGGCACTGCTGTATTCAGTCCATCCGTATTATCCCTTTTGGAAATCAGCTCCGCCATTATTTCTATATTCTTATTTACCTCACTTGTTTTGCTACGTAAATCATTAGATTGAGAATTGGAAGGGAGAACAGCATACATGTCTTCATTGATTTCAAATAACCGAATAGAGTTATCGTGCAAATAATAATGTATCTCTTGCATCTCTGATTCATACTTCTTACTGTAACTCAAATCAAACAGCGTATACAAAATTCCACCAAAGGCTAACATGATGACTGAATTGACGATGGTATTAAACTTAACCTCAGGCCGTCTGATTCGAGTAAAAAAGTATAGTGGTACATAGAACAGTGTAAAAATGGTAGTTCCACCGAACATCAGGTTATTGGCAAAGGGCCAATGCATTATTTTAAAAATAAACCCTGTTGCAATTACCATTGCCAATAATAATCCAAGGCTAAAGACTGCTTTATCCGTTTTAGATTCGTCGTCTTTAAATTTGATAATGATCAAAATAGGAAGAAAAAGAAAAGCAAATGTAAATCCACCTAAAAGAAGAGTTACTGCTGCACCCGGCATATGAAGCGTCTTTAAAGTTGTGCCAGCAAGAATAAGAAACACCGTACTTATTCCTGAAATGTTCATGATTTTTTTCATGGTATAAAAGTTTTTAAATTGAAGTAAATTGTCTGTCTCTGTTTGTATTTCCTGCAACTCTTCCTTGAAAAATTGGGGCAATACTCGTTCATAGCACTTGTAAAAGTCCTCTTCTATGTCACTCTCATGCTCAATGATACAGCAAATGTGATCGATCAAATTGTCTCGTAGCTCTCCAAGTAAAATTCCACGTGCTGATAAATCATGATCAATGAAAATAACTTCATCATCGGTTACGTTACGCATTTCCTAAGTCAGGTTTTAGATCTAACAAAAACTTCATGGTATTCATGAATTCAGTCAATTCATTTACTTTTTGGCTTGCAGTAGTTTGGCCTTGCTCAGTGAGTGTGTAGTACTTCCGCACTCTCTTTCCCAAATACTCCTTTTCTGTTTCCAGCTCACCAGATTTCTCCAATGAGTGCAAAGTGGGATACAGCGCCCCTTCCGTAATTTGAATTTTTCCGTTTGTTAAATCTTTCACCCGCTGGGTAATTTCATAACCGTACATTCTCCCCTGCTCTTTTAGCAAGTTCAACACGATGGTTTTTAAAGTTCCTTTAATTAGTTCTGATGAATACATGAGGCAAATATACATAACAATCTTATGTATGCAAACTTTTAATACATAATATTCTTATGCATTACAGACTTATGCAGCTAAAGCATTGCTATATAAATGATTAAATTCTAAAATATTTTTAATCACTTAAAACAATTGCTTTGAAACATTATGCAATTTGTATTGTTACACCCATAATCCATACCTTTATAAAAATTAAATAAATGAAAAAGACACTATCCATTGCCCTACTTTCATCTCTATTAATCGTTGGCTGTTCTCAACCAAAAACAGATGAAAGTGCATCAACCCAAACAGCAGACTCAACAATAATTGAAGTCAAAGAACCAAGTATCGTGCAGAAAGAAGTGACCTATATGGCCGGAAATGACACTTTAAAAGGTTATTATTATTTTGATGAGAATTCTCCAGGAGTAAAGCCAGGAATTATGGTGGTTCACGAATGGTGGGGCAACAATGAGTACCCTCAGATGCGTGCAAAAATGTTAGCCGAAATGGGATATGCAGCTTTTACTGTTGACATGTATGGCAATGGATTGACAGTAGATAACCCAACAGCGGCTACTGAACAATCAGGCAAAATTTACAGCAATCCTGAGTTATTAAAGTCTAGAATGATGGCTGGCTATGAAAAATTTATATCCATGGAAAATGTAAATCCAAATCAAATGGCTGCAATCGGTTATTGCTTTGGTGGAACTGTTGCTCTAAATGCAGCTAATTTAGGTGTTCCTTTAGATGCAGTCGTTTCTTTTCACGGTGGTTTAGCAGGATTTAATGCGACTCCTGAAATGGCACAAACAAAAGTATTGGTTTGTCATGGATTGGCTGACAAATTTGTCTCAGAAGAAGACGTAACGAACTTCAAGAAAGGAATGGATAAAGTTACTGCTCCTTATGAATTCATCAACTATGAGAATGCAACACACGCTTTCACGAATGAAAATTCAACGGCTGTAGGTGAGAAATTCAGTATTCCAATTTCATATAACGAAGCAGCAGATAAAAAATCCTGGGAAGACATGAAAATGTTCTTTGAGAAGAACTATCCGTTGTAAACGAATAAAAATCTTTCAGAAAGTCCTGTATAAATTGATTATACAGGACTTTTTATTTTTCATTGCATCACTACTTTTTTAAGACTGTAGTTTCCTTCATCCAGCTCAAGCTTTAAAAAGTAACACCCAGAATTTAACTCCCTTAAATTGATTTGCTGCAAAGATTGCTCATCGACAATGACTTTCACCTCTACCCCATTCAAACTATAAACAGTCACTTTCCTAACTCTTTCTCCACCCGGATTGATTGTAACAATGCCTCTACTTGGATTGGGATAGATGCTAATTTTGTTTTCATCAAAACTTCTGTCTTGAAGTGATATAGTCAGTAGATTGGCGTAAGAGCTATCTATATCAGAGGTTGAGCATTTAGACACCGTATGTGTTACATAATAATAACCTAAAGATGAATATGTGTGGATAGGATTGGCAACTGAATCCATTGTTCCATCTCCAAAGTCCCACAAGTGCTTTACCAATGTATCCGTACTTCCAAAAAATTGGAATTGGAAGCCGTTCTGATTGGAAGTAAATTGTGCATTCGCATCATATTCTCCTATATGCCAATTCAATAAACTGTCATAAACTAATAATTTAGCTGCACTTTTAATTTGGTCTGCAACTGCCGCAGACAAATTTGAGTTAAACGTAATTAGTGTTGGATCCTTTCTTAGTATCGTTGCATAAAAAGTACAAGCTGCAGCATAACTTCCTGCTAATGACGGATGACTTTCGTCTGCGCTGTATAATTCTATCGTAGGATATGTTGCACGGATGTAATTCCAAACAGCACCAACTGGAGAAACAATGGCTTTATTTGTATCAGCCATGTGTCGATACCTTAAATTCAATACACTATCCATCCCTTGATAAGTGCACACAGGTGGAAAAGATTGACAATAACTAACATCTCCATTCTTTCTCCCCCATGTCATATAAAAAACGGTTTCAGTACACGGATTGGCATCATTAATCAAACTATCTAAAAGCTTCGCATAAGGATAAACATAAGTTTGAACTTGGCCATCAGGAAATGAAGGTCGTTGACTTTGCTCTTGTAATACCACATAGTCCCAATTACCCTGAGCGATTTTGTTTAATGTGGTCTGATTGTTAATGTGACCTTGAAAAGTATAACCTCCTGGCGTATTGCTATCATAAATAATGGAATCACCTGTTGACAATGCCACATTTGCCAATAAACTAGGTAAATTATTCACATTGGTATAACTGTTTCCGATAAACAAAACTCGTTTAATCTGAGATTGACTAATTGCTGTAAATGAATATGTTAATAAAGCTAAAAAATAAAATTGTCTCATAATAGTTTTTAAATATTGAATTCATTTATACTAAGAAAGATAAGCATTTGAATAAATAAAATTTATGTATACTATAATTAATATAAATAAAAATATATGTATATCAGGAGTTACTTTTAGTAAAATATAAATATACACATATGAAAAAGCGAATAGTAGTTTTTGCAACAATTGGGATAATTCTCTCAAGTTGCGCAGTAATCAGGCCAGGAGATGTAGGAATAAAGCAAAAATTAGGAACTCTTTCTGAAGAAGTTAAATACAAAGGAATAATATGGTACAATCCATTTGTAAGTCAAGTTATTCGAGTATCGGTTAGAACTAGCAATTTAGAGCTTACATTGAATTTACCAAGCAAAGAGGGGTTGAGTATAAATTCTCAAATCTCTATTCTTTACAAGTTAAGTCCAGATGATGTACCAAAGGTCATCCGAAACTTAGGACTAGGATATGAAACTATCATTGCCAACGTATTTCGTTCTGCATCAGCAGATGTATGTTCGCAGCATTTTGCAAAAGATCTGCATTCGGGGATGCGAGCAGAGATTGAAAATGAAATCATGATAAAAATGAATAAGACACTTCAACCTCAAGGAATCCAAATCGATGCTGTATTAATGAAAAGTATACAATTACCTCCGGGGCTCTCTGCTGCAATAGAGCAAAAACTGCAATCTGAGCAAGAGGTTATGCGTATGGAATTTATCCTAAAGCAAGCAAAACTGGAAGCTGATCGAAAAGTAATAGAAGCTCAAGGAATAAGCGACGCCCAAAAGATTATTTCTCAGGGCTTGACAGATGAAATTATTAAAATTAGAACTATCGAAGCTTTTAATGAGTTGGCTAAATCACCTAATAGTAAGATTATAATTACTGATGGAAATGCTCCGCTCCTGATTGGACAAGACACCATGAAATAAGGTAGATAACAATTTGATTATTTATTAAATAGGGTTATTCTAGAAATGGAATAACCCTTATTTATTTCTTTGCAATTGAAGAATAAAATTTTATATTTAATCAACACAAATAAAATTTTATAATGATGGAACCAATTGAAGTCCTTGTTGCCAGTTTAGGATCAATCTTAATTGCGACGATACTAATTTGTAGTTTTTTTATATGGCTAATAGTAATTATTGCCCATTGGAAGATCTTCACAAAAGCAGGTCAACCTGGTTGGGCGAGCATCATTCCTATTTTTAATTTTTATATCCTTCTTAAAATCATTGGAAAACCGTCATGGTGGCTCATCTTATTAATTGTTCCCATTGCTAATTTTATCATCGCAATTTGGTCTGCCAACTTATTGGCTAAGCGTTTCGGAAAAGATGAATTATACACGATTGGGTTATTATTATTGCCTTTTATATTTTATCCTATTTTAGGATTTGGGAGTGCACAATACATTCCTTTGGGAAATAGTCAATCTGAAGATTATTTTGGGAATAAGTAAGCCTATATCAATATTCTACCACAAAAGTTTTATCTACTTTTGAGAACTTAAAAAACAATTAAAAACTATGAAAAGAACGTTACTACTTATCGCTTTTATATTCTTTATCACTATAAATGGTAATTCACAATCTTATGGATTTACTAAGACAACGGCAAATTATACAGCCATTACCAATTCAATTTCAATAAATAACGGAGTTATTTGGGATGACCCAGACTATTCTATTCCAACCGGATTTACCTATCAATTATTTGGTAGCAGTTATGACTCAATTTATATGGGAGTTGGATTAGGTGGTTATATTGTTCCTTCAAAAGACTTATCTAGACTCCCAATGCCTCTAATTTTGTTAACATCAGCAGATTTAGTAGATCGAGGTGAACTCAGCTCAAATAATATCTCATTATCACCACTCTCCTATTCCACATCTGGTAATGTAGGTAGTAGAATATTTAAACTCCAATATAATAATGCAGGTTTCTATAATGACATCTATACCAATCAAGGCCTTTCAACTGATTATATAAACATGCAAATGTGGATATATGAAAGTAATGGAAATATAGAATACCATTTTGGCGCTAGCAATGTTACACAACCTTTTCTAGATTATGATGGTTCAGGACCTTCTCACGGTTTATCTCCTAGTATAGATATTCCAACTGCAAAACTATCAAACAATTCTATTTTACTTACAGGATTAGCTAACTCACCTAACGCAGTTATAGACTCCACATATATTAAGGTTAATGGAACTCCTCCAAATGGCACTGTTTATCGTTTTATAAATGGTGGAACTGTTTCAGTTAAGGAATTACTTCAATCGAATCAAATCAACTTGGCTATTTATCCGAATCCTACAACTCAAGCTGTTTCAATGAATATTGATCAAAACGACTTGATCTCAAACATTGTGTCTATCTATAATATGAACGGCCAATTGGTTTCAATAAAAGAATACCAATCTAATATAGAAGTTTCTGAATTAAACAATGGGACCTATTTTCTTGAAGTGTTTACCAAGGAAGGTCGAGGTGTAGCGAAGTTTATCAAGCAGTAAATAAAATCAACTAATAGTTAGACCGCAGCATTCTATGTTGCGGTTTTTTTATTTCTGATCGTCTATAAAAACTGAGAAATCTTCTGATGGTAAACTGAAATTGGCATACAACTCTGTAAAAAAGGCTTGACCGTAGTGGTAATAAATGGAAGAGAAATTGTCCTTTCGTTCTTGCAATCCGCCATTCGGAAATAAGTCCTGCTTCAATCGCTCAATACGATCTAACAAAGTAGCTTGCTTGCGTTTTTCTGCTCGCATCAATTTCTTGCTGCTGTGGTCTAAATCATTCAGGTGTTTGACCAATCGTGCTTTAAAGTGAGGAATATACGTTTCGTCCAAATCAGCTGCTTTGTCCATTAAAGAAGTATACGCTTGCTCAATCAACTCTTTTTCTTTGGAAATCGATAAATCGTGATTTGAATCTCGTTGCACCAATTGTTTAACTAAATCCACTGTAGGAGTGAATAATTCAGTCAAGTTGATTGACAACTCTTGGTATAATTTACTTTGCTTATTGTTTAAAACTGCTGCAGAATTCCTCAAAATCAATGCTGGAAATTGAACCTTAAAGTTTTCAAATACAGACTTCAACTGGAACCAATAAGCCAACTCACCACCTCCACCTATGTAGGCTAGGTTAGGCAATATGGTTTCTTGATACAAAGGCCTCAACACCACATTTGGGCTAAAACGCTCTGTGTTTGTTTCTAATAACTTCAATATTTCTGCTTCCGAAAAAGTCAATTCAGTATCGTTGATTTGATAACCTTCATCTGTTTTAACAATTCGCTCACGAATATCGCCTTCGATGTAAAACAAGTTGATGTCTCTTGGATTCACTTGAATCTTATAGTGCTTCGCCAATTCTTCATTGGTCTGCTCTATACAGTCTGAAGACACCTCCTTCAACAATTCTTCTTTGAAAGCAGGAATCATCGCTTTTTTCAATGCAGCGCTATCTCCGTCAATAATCACTAATCCTTCTGATTTGAACAATTCGTGCACCAACACTCTAGTCGCATCTGCTAGATTAGATTGTTGAAAATAAGCTTTCTTGAACAACTCTTTGATGTAGGTTGTATTCTCGTTGTAATCGCCAAGGAGCTTTTCAAACTCAACAAATACTTCCTCTATTCCTTCTAAATGAAACCGTCCAACAGCACCTGTCTGTCCTGAATTCCATTGTAATTTTTTATTCTTAAAGTTAAAGTGATTGATCTCGGCAAAATCGTGATCTTCAGTCGCCATCCAATAGACGGGAACAAAATTTTGCTCCGGATATGCTGCTTTCAACTGCTTGCACAAATTGATAATACTGACAATTTTATACACAAAATACAACGGTCCGGTGAACAAACACAACTGATGACCAGTAGTCACCGTGAACGTATTGGATTCGCCCAATTGAGCTATTTTCTCAAATGTCTCAGGAGCTTTTTTGATTTTTGCTTTTGCATATTGAGCTGTTAGCTCAGCGACTAAGACCTCACGATCTATCGGTTCCTTGCTTTTTGCATCAATGATTCCTTTAAAATTCTCAATACTCGGAAAGGCACCATAAAACGGTTTTAGTCGTTCCGATTGATTCAAATAATCAATAACAATTGGCGAAAAATATCCGGTAGCCTGAAAAGGAATGGTTTGATGTAGCATAGTCTCTTTTATGAAATTGGGTCAGCATAAAGGTCAAAATGGTCGGCGTCTCTCACTTTTACAGTAACAAAGTCGCCAATTCTAACATAATGATCTTTCTTAAGAATCAATACTTCATTGTCTACTTCAGGCGAATCAAACTCCGTACGACCAATAAAATACTCCCCTTCCACTCTATCTATCAACACCTTAAATTCTTTGCCAATTTTCTCTTGGTTCAATTCAAATGAAATCCCACTTTGTAAGTCCATGATGCGCTCTGCACGCTCTTCTTTTACACTTTGTGGAACATCATCTTCTAATTTGTGTGCATGTGTATTTTCTTCGTGAGAATATGTAAATGCCCCTAATCGGTCAAATCTACTCTCCTCAACCCATTTCAACATTTCCTCGAAGTTCTCTTCGGTTTCTCCCGGGTAACCAACAATTAATGTTGTACGAATAGCCAATCCTGGCACTTCTTTTCTGAACTTCTCAATCAAAGCAGTGGTTTTCGCTTTCGTGGTTCCTCTTCGCATTGACTTCAATACAGAGTCACTGATGTGCTGCAATGGAATATCCATGTAATTACAAATATTATCTCGCTCACGCATCACTTCTAAAACATCTTCAGGAAATCCTGTTGGGAAGGCATAATGCAAACGAATCCACTCGATTCCTTCCACATCAGACAATTTGCGAAGCAATTCTGCTAAGTTTCTTTTCTTGTAAATATCTAATCCGTAATAAGTCAAATCTTGAGCAATCAAAATCAACTCTTTTACGCCTTGTGCGGCCAATGATTGTGCATTTTTTACCAATTGTTCGATTGGTGTAGAAACGTGTTTTCCACGCATTAACGGAATCGCACAGAATGAACAAGGACGATCACAACCTTCTGCAATCTTAAAGTAAGCGTAATGATTTGGTGTGGTTAATAATCGCTCACCAACCAATTCGTGCTTGTAATCAGCTTTCAAGGTTTTCAATAAACGAGGCAACTCACGAGTTCCAAAAAAGGAATCTACTTCAGGCATTTCCTCTTGCAACTCCTCACGGTAGCGCTCAGATAAACATCCTGTTACATACACTTTATCAACTCTTCCGTCTTTCTTCGCTTCCACATAACTGATGATGGTATCAATCGACTCTTGCTTCGCATTGTCGATAAATCCACAGGTATTGATGATCACAATCTCTGAATCATCTTGTTTGGCTTCGTGCTCCACCTCAAAATTGTTCGCTTTTAGCTGACCCATCATCACTTCTGAGTCAAATATGTTTTTCGAGCAACCTAGTGTAACTACGTTGACTTTGTTTTTCTTTAATGTCTTTGTCTTCATGTATGCAATTGTAGGCCGCAAAATTACAGAAAAAAGAGGTGCTTACAGAATGGATAAAGACTAGAGTTTCGTTAATGTTTGTTTAATGGGAATGGAGCGATTCATCAGTATATAGAATTCTTCCAAATTAATTTTCTTTCCAACAAACAAAGCCAGAAAAATTAAATACCTTTAATCCAACCAACTAATTAAAAGGTGATAGAACATAGAAACCCCTCGAGTTAAAGAAAGAACAATACAAATCATCATGAAATCTCTGTCAAGTCTAATCCTTAGTCTAAACATACTGCTTTTAAGTTCTTGTTCCACTGCTATTTTTAGCCGTGAAACAGAATGCTATAAGAAAGTAAACAAATACGCAAAAAAGCATTGGATCTATAAAGTTGAAGAAGGAAATGATGAAAAGATAATTTTAGAAAATGAGGCAATGAATGCTTTAATATTTCGCAAAGAAAAACTTGACAATTGTCTATATACATTAGAGAAAGAGCAGATAATTTCCATATTTGGACCTCCTCAGCAAATTGATACATTATCGAAAATGGAAATTAGAATAAACTACGCTATTAGATATGGCTGTCAAGAGTTTAATTCTAATGGAACTTATAAATCCATGGAATGTGATTTTTATTCATTTACATTTAAGAACGATCGTTGTGTAGAAGCTCGTTTGTGGGGAGTTTCGAGAAGCCACTAAAATCGAATTAATATTTGCAATAAAAATAGTTAAACCATTGATTTCTTTTATTATAGTTTTATTACTACATTTGTAGTCGTAAAACTATATTTGTAGAAATGGAACAACTCAATACAACAGAATTGCAAATCATGAAATACTTGTGGAAACTAGAAACCGCATTTATGAAAGACATTGTAGAACAATTTCCTGAACCAAAACCTGCATACACCACGATCACCACTTTGGTCAGCAGAATGGTGAATAAAAAATACATCGGATTTGAGAAGTTAGGTCGGGACAAGCATTACTTCCCTATTTTAAAGAAGAACAATTACTTCGGGTCTCAATTAAATGGCATGATTAAGAATTTCTTCAACGATTCTTCTTCACAATTTGCCTCATTCTTCACCGATGAAACTGAATTAACTAATGACCAATTAAAGGAATTGCAGCAAATCATATCCAATAAAATAGATCAAAAGAACTAAACGACATGATTGAATACATTACATACAGCATTGTCTTCTCAGCCATTTCATATACTTCGTATCGATTTCTGCTGAAGAAAGAAAAGACGTTTCAATTCAATCGTTACTTTTTAATTGCAACATTACTGCTCTCAGTATTTCTGCCGCTTGTGGAGATTGAAAGTAACCTTGCTTTTGATACCAATGTCCTGAACACTACTCCCACTATTGAAAACTCAACCTCAACACACCAACTTAATGGAGTAACCACAAAAACGGTTACCTACTCCGCTATTCAGTACACGGATATTCTAATTTTCATTTATAGTATTATTGCCTCTACTCTGTTGTTCCGATTTTCACGAAATCTCTATCGATTATATCAACTTATTTCCAAAAGTGAGAAACGAAAAGGCGCCTTGACAATAGTATTTACAAACACAAAAACGCTTTATAGCTTTTTCCATTATTTGATTATTAATAAAACGGAATACCAAGAGAAGGTTGTTTCAGAAGTAATCATGCAACACGAATTGGTTCATGCCAAAGAATGGCATAGCATAGATATCATCGTCGCTGAATTTCTAAAGTGTATCGTCTGGTTTAATCCATTTATATGGTTGATAAAAAATGAAATTTCGGAGAATCATGAATACATCGCTGATGACAAAACGATTCAATCAGGTATAGATAAAGCAAAATACCTCAAAACATTAATCAATCAATATACTAAAACTCCCACCGAAACATTGGGTTGTGGATTTAGTTTTATTCAAACCAAAAACAGAATTAAGATGATGAACCAGGCAAAATCAAACACAAAAAAAGTGAGCGTAAAAATTGCAGTTGTATTTTCGCTAATCAGTGCAACTTTTGTTTTAATTTCCTTCAAACCCAAAAGTGTAAAGACAACCACCATAATTTTAAATGCTGGTCATGGTGGCCATGATTCAGGAGCTGAAAGTAATGGAGTGTTAGAAAAAGACATTACGCTTAAATTTGTCGAAGCATTTCAAGAGTCTGTAAAAGCAAACCGATCAATTATACTAAAAGTAGTTCGATCTGAGGATCAATTTATCTCATTAGAAGATAGAGTCACAAAAATCAATTCTCTAAAAGGTGATCTTTTAATAGACTTACACCTTGGTATGGCTCCTATTCAGCATAAAAAGGGAATAGAAATCTTCTATTCAACTAAAAATACAGACACCACTTCTTCAATTAAATATGCCACTTCACTAGCGCAGAAACTTGTAACCAAAGATGATCCGGAAATAGATTTAATCGCAACTAACTTTAAATTACTTCACGAATCCAATTGTCCAACAATTCTGTTAAAATTCGGATTTATAAGCAATGATGATGATCGCAAATTATTGCAGTCAGACACTTACATTAAAGATCTTGCAAATAAGACATTAGATGGAATTATTTCGGCTCAAAATAAAATAGACGAATAGTTTTTTACTTCCATATATCTTCCAAACCTTCAAGTGTTAATCCTCCCAGATTATTAAACCTTGAAGGTTTTTTTGTTTTTCACTTAAAATAATTGTTTTGCTTAATTTGCACACTTGTTTAAGTATTCAATTCATCCCCAATATGGATTACTCTATAGTTAAAAAAAGCTTTCTACCTCAACTACTAATCTTTATCGTTTATTTTTTCAATCCTTCCCTTTCTTCAGCGCAAGAAAATAAAGAAGATTCTATTTGTAGAGATTTCTTCAACTCTGCTCAAAAATACTTTTATAAAAATCACGATTCAGCTTTCTACTTTTCTCAACTCATCGAAAAGAGAGCCAAAGAAATCAATAATAAAAAATGCTTGGCCATCGCGCTCACTTCTTACGGAACCATCTACAGAAATTCAGGAGAATACAAAAAGGCCCTAAGTGCGTTTGATAGTAGCTTAACCCTTTTCAAGCAATTAAAAGACAGTATATGGGAAGCAAGAACCACATTAATGATCGGTTCTGTTTACAGTGAAAAAGGAGATTATTTGAAAAGCATCGAATTGTTGATGGAATCTTCCAGAAAGTATGAAGGCTTGAACGACGATTGGAGCGTTCGCAGTAGATCCAGAGTAAAAAATCACATTGGAGTAGCCTATTATCAGCTCGGTGATAAAGAAAATGCGCTTGTCTATTTCAAGGAATCTTTGGCCGATTCTAAAAGTCTATTGGATACGACTAGTTTCATTAGTCCATTGAGTAACATTGGAATGATTTATGGCGATTTGGGCAATTATAATGAAGCTCTAAACTATTATGAGATGGCAAGAGCAATAGCAGTTAAAACCAACAATTACTTAAACGAAGCTCAAATTGTCGGCAATATAGGATCCACCTATTTTCAGTTGGGCGACTATGAAAAGTCCATTCAGAATCGGTCGAAGGCTCTAACAATGGTCAAAGAGTTGAATCAGCCCAATGAAATAACCCGACAATATATAGGCATTGCAAAAAGCAGCTTCCAATTAAAAGAATACAACAAAGCCGCCCTTTATGCTGACAGCAGCTACACATTGGCTAAGCGCATTCAAGCAAAGGACCAAGTGAAAGAAGCATTAGAGTTAAAAATTGAGTTACAATTGGCATTAAATAATATAGATTCTTCTATTCCATTGTTTCAAGAGTTAATCCTTTACAAAGACAGTTTGCTAACTCAAGAAAAGATAAAGCAAATCGCTGCTTTGCAGGTGGAGTTTGAAACAGAAAAGAAGGAATTAAAAATAGAGAATCAAGAAAAAGCATTGTTGCTCTTATCCAAGGAAAAGCAATTGCAAAAGCTTTATTATATTGGGTTTTCGGCTATTTTTATTTTGGTTTGCCTGTTTTTATTTTTGTTGTATAACCGACAAAAGTTAAAAGCCAAGAATGCTGAAATGAAAGAAAAATTGATTCAGCAAGATTTGGTTCAATCTGAACTGAAGAATACTCAATTGGAACAGGACATAGCGGTTCATCAGCAAGAAATTGCAGCCATTACCCTTTCTATGATTCGTAAGAATGAACAACTTGACAAGCTGAAAGCACAATTCTCAAAATTAGATCAGAACGATACCAAAGCCATTGAACTGAATCGACAAATGAGGGAAAATGAAATTGCAGACATCGATTGGAACAATTTCAATGCTCACTTTTCAAAGATTCATCCTGAATTTTACGACAACTTACTGGAAACAAATGGCACTATCACTCAAAGTGAATTGCGCACTGCGGCATTGATAAAAATGAATTTATCAAATCGAGAAATTGCAAGTATTACAGGGGTCAATGTACGATCAGTTGATCAGACAAAATATCGCTTGAAGAAAAAAATTGCTCAAGAATCTGAAAGTAGTCTAGTGGAATTCATCCGGTCGATTTAGCAGTAATTTATTCATCCTTAACTTTTAAATATCTATTTAATAGAAAATTAACCCCATGTAGACATATTGTAGACATGTAAAAAATTGATTACTTAAAAATTTTCCAGAGTTTTGAATTCAGAAATGGAATTCGAAATTTTATGAAAAAAATCACCCTACTTTGTTTTTTGGTATTGAATGTAATTATTTCAAGCGCTCAAATAAATGCTGATTTTACATTAACTCCTGCTAAAGGATGCTCTACACCTCACACGGTGTTTTTCACAGACCAATCTACTATTCCTGATACTTGGCTCTGGAACTTTGGAGATGGAAGTACCAGCACAAGTAGAAACCCAATTCATTCTTATACTTCAGCTGGGGTTTACGACGTCACACTAAGAATTTCTGATACCAATACAGGGCTTACTAGTACTAAGTTACTTCCAATGGCAGTGATAGTTGAAACTCCTGCTGCTGATTTTACAGGCTCTCCTACATTCGGTTGTGGCCCATTGACAGTTAATTTTACCAATGCTTCTTCATCGGCGGCAAGTTATTTATGGAATTTTGGCGATGGAACAACATCAACATTACAGAATCCATCACATACTTATAACAATCCTGGGGTTTACACGACTTCTTTGACCATTACTACAACCAATGGGTGCACTGATACTAGGACTAGAAGCAACTATATACAAGTAATTGGACCCAATGTAAACTTCAACCCTTCAACAACAACTCCTACCAACCCTCCAATAACCATTAACTTTAATGATTTAACCACTTTTTCTTCTCCTGTTACTGGTTGGAATTGGAACTTTGGTGATGGAAACACTTCAACTCTTCAAAACCCTTCTCACACCTATATCTCTATTGATTCTTTCAATGTCAGCTTAAGAGTAAATGATTTAGATGGATGCTCTAGAACCTTCACTAGGAATAATTTAGTGATAACAAAATTAATAGTACCCACCTTAACCGTTGATTCCAATGTCAGTTGCAACGGGCAGTCCGATGGAGGCATCACAGCTTCTGCTATCAATGGGAAGTTACCTTACTCTTATTTATGGTCCAATGGTCAAACTGCGGCCACTGCAACAGGACTAAGCGCCGGCCAATACAAAGTCACTATTTCTGATGCAAACGGAACTACAGTTAGGGATTCAGTTACTATTACTGAGCCTATCGCTTTAATCGCTTCTACCGTTATAGACAGCAATGTAAGCTGCAACAGTCTTTCAAATGGTGGTGCTACAGCTTCCGCTACAGGTGGAACTGCTCCGTATACTTTTGGTTGGTCAAATTCGGCTAGTTTAAATAATATTACTGGTGTTTCAGCTGGTACTTACACAGTAATAGTCACTGATAATAATGGCTGTACAGCTAGTGAAACTGCCCTAATTACAGAACCATTGGCTTTAGCGACCTCAACAACCGTTAACGACAATGTAACTTGCAGTGGTTTATCAGACGGTAATGTCTCGGCTAGTGCCACCGGAGGAACTGCTCCATACAATTACTTTTGGAGCAATGCTGTCACAACTGCTTCCAACAGCGGAATTACTACGGGGACTTATTCTGTAACCGTGACCGATTTAAACGGGTGTACCTCAATTGCATCCGCAAGCACTATCGTTTTAGACACCATTAAACCAACTGTTGCCTCAAACAATGTCACTGTTTATTTAGATGCTACAGGAAATGTGACTATCGCAACAACAGACATTGACAATGGAAGCACTGATGCTTGTGGAACTCCTGCATTAAGTTTGAGTAAAAGCACATTCTCTTGTGCTAATGTGGGAGCTAATACCATTCAACTCATTGCAACGGATGTAAACAACAACATTGATTCTTCAAGTGCCATTGTTACTGTGGTGGACACCATTAAACCAACAGTTCTTACAAACAATGTCACTGTCTATTTAGATGCTGCTGGTAATGCGTCAATAACTACAACTGATATAAATAATGGTAGCTCAGATATCTGTGGTGCTCCTACTTTGAGCTTGAGTAAAAGTGTATTCACTTGCGCTGATGTAGGATACAATACCATTCAACTCATCGCACAAGATGTAAATAACAATATAGATTCTGCTGTTGCCTTTGTTACCGTACTTGATAGCATTAAACCAACAGTTATCACAAACAGTCTCACTGTCTATTTAGATGCGTCGGGTCAAGCCCTAATTTCTACTTCAGATGTTAATTTATCTACAACCGACATTTGTGGAATTTCAAGTATCACATTAAGCAAAACTAGTTTCGATTGCTCGAATATAGGAGCAAACACTGTTTACTTAAAAGCTACTGATGTGAACATGAATGTAGATTCAGTATCTACGACTATTACAATCGCAGATACCATCAAACCAACGGTAATCACAAACAATGTAACTGTATATTTAGATGCAACTGGAAATGCGACCATCACTACTACTGATGTTGACAACGCTAGTTCTGACGCTTGTGGAGCTCCCACACTAAGTTTAAGTAAAAGTGCATTCTCTTGTACAGAAGTTGGAGCCAATACCATTCAACTGATCGCAACGGATGCAAACAACAACATTGACTCTTCAAGTGCAGTAGTAACTGTAGTTGATTCTATAAAGCCAACAGTAATTGCGCAAAACGTAACAATTTATTTAGACGCGTCAGGAACTGCAACTATCACTACTACTGATATTAATAATGGCAGTTTAGATATTTGTGGAGCACCAATATTAAGTTTGAGCAAAAGTACCTTCTCTTGTGCGGATGTGGGAGCCAATACCATTCAACTCATTGCTCAGGATGTAAACAACAACCTAGATTCTTCAAGTGCAGTAGTAACTGTGGTTGATATCATAAAACCAACCGTAATCACAAACAATATCACTGTCTATTTAGATGTGACTGGTAATGTTACCATCACTGCAGCCGACATTAATAATGGAAGCACAGACATTTGTGGAACTCCTACCTTGAGTTTGAGTAAAAGTCTATTTTCTTGTGCTGATGTGGGAGCCAATACCATCCAACTGATTGCTAAGGATGTAAGCAACAACATTGATTCTTCAAGTGCCATTGTAACTGTTGTTGATACCATTAAACCAACAGTTATAGCAAAAAACATTACCGTTTACTTAGATGCAACCGGAAATGCTACAATCACTGCAACTGATATTGATAACGGTAGCGCTGATGCTTGTGGAGCTCCCACGCTAAGTTTGACTAAAAGTGCATTCTCTTGTACTGACGTTGGAGCCAATACCATTCAACTGATCGCAACGGATGTAAACAACAACATTGATTCTACAAGTGCCATCGTAACTGTAGTTGATTCTATAAAGCCAACAGTAATCACACAAAATAGTACCATTTATTTAGATGCGACTGGAGGTGCAACCATTACTACCACTGATATTAATAATGGCAGCACAGATATCTGTGGAGCACCTACTTTAAGTTTAAGTAAAAGCGCCTTCTCTTGTGCCGATGTGGGATCCAATACAATTCAACTCATTGCAACGGACGTAAACAACAACATAGATTCTTCAAGTGCAGTCGTTACAGTTATAGATACCATTAAACCAACTGTAATCACAAACAATATCACTGTCTATATAGATGCGGCAGGAGCTACTACCATCGCTACAACAGACATTGACAATGGAAGCGCCGATATTTGTGGAACTCCAACGTTGAGTTTGAGTAAAAGTACATTCTCATGTGCTGATGTGGGAGCCAATACCATTCAACTGATTGCAACAGATGTAAACAACAACATTGATTCTTCAAGTGCCATTGTAACTGTGGTTGATACCATTAATCCAACGGTTATCACAAACAATATCACTGTCTATTTAGATGCGACTGGAAATGCTACTATCACTACAACCGATGTTGATAACGGTAGCGCTGATGCTTGTGGGTCTCCTACATTAAGCTTGAGTAAAAGTGCATTTACTTGTGGTGATGTTGGTTCCAATTCCATTCAACTGATCGCACAGGATGCAAACAACAACATTGACTCTTCTAGCTCTATAGTTACTGTAATTGATTCTATAAAGCCTTTGATTAGTGGCTGCCCAATGAATATCACTCAAAACATAGATGCAGGAACCTGTAATGCTATCGTGACATGGGTCGCTCCTACTGCTGCCGACAATTGTGGAATTGACTCTTTAATTGCGAGTCATAATCCAAATACTACTTTTTCCATTGGAACAACCACTGTTACCTATATAGCTTATGACGAATCATTAAACACTGATACTTGTTCATTTACGATTACTATCATAGACAATGAAAAGCCTGTAATTTCCAATTTACCTACTGACACTGTTCTCAATAACGATACAGGAAATTGCAGTGCAGTTTATAATTGGTCGGCTGTAACAGCTACAGATAATTGTGCGCTAGATTCACTAATTAGTAATTTTAAATCAGGTGATGCATTCCCTATAGGGACAACTACTGTTACTTATACCGCTTACGACAATGCGCTCAATGCCTTCAGTGCGAGCTTTACGGTTACAGTTAATGATACAGAGCTGCCAACAATCGTTTGTCCTTCTAATATCAGCCAGTGTGATTCCATTGTTACTTGGAACTCTCCAATAGGATTAGACAATTGTGTAGGGTCAATTACCAATAGAAACGACGGATTCAATTTGTTTTCTGGTGATCAATTCCCAAAAGGAATTACGACTATCTCCTACCAAGTAATGGATGCTTCAAACAATCAGGCAACCTGCTCATTCGATGTGGAAGTATATACTCCGCCTACCGCCAATGCAGGTCCAGACTTATCCACACGTGACATTGAACCGATTCAAATATTGGCCAGTACTACAAATGAAAATCAAATTTACTGGACCCCTATTTCAGGATTATCTGATCCTACAACAAAACAACCTTTAGCTAACCCTAGGCAAAACACTATATATACTCTTCGTGTGGTTAGTGCGGATGGTTGTGAAGTTTCAGATGATGTGGAAATATTAGTTGAGCTGGTCACTCAACTTGATGCAACCACCTTGTTCACTCCTAACGGTGATGGAAGAAATGATCGTTGGGTAGTGAACAAGCCTGAACTCATCACAGGTTGTCAGTTGGTTATTTTCAATAGAAATGGAACTGAAGTATACTCAACCAATAACTACATCAATGATTGGGATGGTACAATTCGAGGAGAAGAACTTCCGGAAGGAACCTATTACTATATCATTAGCTGTGAAGACAGCCGACAATATAAAGGACCAATAACCATTTTAAGAGAAAGAAGATAACTCCAAAAAAACAATAGACATGACAAATAGCAAAAACAAACTAGTCACCGCCACACTTGCCATTTTGGGGTTCATCGCTTTCAATAATTTGGAAGCACAACAAAGCCCAATTAGCAACTTTTATAATTTCAACAATTACTTATTGAATCCTGCAGAAGCAGGCCATCAATACCGATTGGCAGGAACAGCCAGTCACCGGATTCAATGGCAAGGAATTGATGGTGCTCCCAAAACAACTTTTATGGGAATTCATGGAGCGTTAAATGACAAAATGGGAATTGGTGGAAAAATAACGGTAGACCAAACTGACATTTTAAAACAATTCAATGCCGCCCTCTCCTATTCTTATGCAATTTCAATCAATGAAAATACGAGTCTTCGATTTGGAGTGTCCGGAATGATGAATCAGAATAGCATCAATTACAACAAAGCCATCATTGGTGATTATGCCGATGAGGTAGCTATTGGAGGTTCTCAAAGTGGAACTACTTTCGATGCCGAAGCCGGACTGATGTTGGCTTACAAAAAAGGAAAAATTGGGATTGCAGCGTCAAACCTTTTTGAATCAGATGTCAATTACACGCTGCCTGAAAACAGAGGCGACGGAACTTTTGAACGTGTGAGATACCTGAAAGCATATGGATCGTATGAATTCAAATTGTCAGACAATTGGAACCTAGAACCCTTTATAATAGCTAGAAATCAAGGAGTAAATAGTTTTCAGGTGGAAGTCAATGCCATGACCTCTTGGAAAGAAACCCTTTACCTTGGAATTGGTTATCGACAGGAAGCCGGATACATCGGAAAATTGGGCTTTCAGATCACTGACAAGCTCATGGCGGCATATGCTTACGAGTTTTCAAATACCGGAATCGCTTCCAATAGCAATGGAACACACGAATTTATGCTTGGATTGAGAATGGGGAAAATGAAGAAAGCAACACCACCTACTCCAATTGAGGAGGAATATATTGCGCCAGTTGTCACTGAAGAACCAGTCCAACAGCCTGAAGAGGCAGTTGAAACGGAAGTTAAAATAGAAAAAATGGAGGTACCCCTTTCTGAAGAAAATTCAGCTGTAAAAGTTGAAGTAAAGGAAACGACTCCTGAACCTCAAACAATAGAAACAACTACTGTAGCTATTTCTGACGTTCAAAAAGCATCAACTATTGATTCTAAAGTATTTGAACAAAAAGTGCCTTTTGAATTTGAGCAAACTTCATTTAATTCTGACGCTAAAACGTCATTGGATAAAATAGCGGCTGAACTAAAGAAGTTCCCTTCACAAAAAATAGTAATCCTTGGACATACATGTAATATGGGAAGCGACGCGATTAATCAGCAAGTTTCTGCGGAAAGAGCAAAAGCAGTAGAAAATTATTTAATCGCTCAAGGAGTTGATACAAATCAAATCTCCACAAAAGCCATGGCGGATACTGTGCCTATTGCTCCAAACACGACGATTGCGAATAAGCAAAAAAACAGAAGAGTTGAATTTGAATTGGTGAAGTAAAGCCTTCTTTAAATACTTCCATACAGAACCCTTCAAGGTTGATCAACTATGATTATTAAACCTTGAAGGATTTTTATTTTCAATAAAGATTATTCTTTACAGTCCTGAAGGGACGACATATTTTTAGGAATGGGTGAAACCCATTCAAAATACAAATAGCAAAATAAAAAACCCTGAAAGGGTGACATATGTATTGAATCAAAAGCTAATTTCCCACCCACAAACCTTCAAGGTTAAACTCAAATAATTTATCGAACAAAGTGCAGGAATTTAATCCCTTTTCAAAACCATATTTAGCTTCGTCCAGACATTTCCGTTTACATTCATGACTTCAGTATTCTTGAAATTAATTCTAAAGCCCACTTTTTCATAGCATTTGATTGCCGCTGTATTCCAATCGAATACATTTAAATCAACCTCATTTACTCTTGGGTCTATAAAAAACAAAGCAACTAATGAACGAATAATTTGTTCACCCATTCCCTGCCCTCTCAGCTCCTTCTTTCCAACTAATATTCGAGACAAGCGATTGTTTCCATCAGCAAAATTCATCTCGCAATGCCCAATAATTTCATTAGTGGATTTTAGAACCACTTTCAACGGTCTTTTATCAGTTAAATTTATATAATTCACTAATTGCTCATCCGTAACTGGATAAGTAAAAATTGGCCCTGCAAATTGAAACAGTTCATCACTGCTATGAATCCAACTTTTAAAGACTTCAAAATCGTCTTCAGTAAAGGGTTTTAAATCTATCATACCCCAATTCAGATTATCTCAATGTAAAACTTACGGGGAACAAATACTTTGCGACCACTGTTTCACCGTTTAGTTGACCAGGAATCCATTGATTTGGGATCTCTTTTGCAGCCCTTAGTGCTTCTTCATCACATCCACCACCAATCCCTTTGTGTACCTTAAAGTCAGTGGCTTTGCCATTTTCATTTATATAACAAGAAATCCATACCATACCACTGATTTCACTATCCCGAGCTTGAGGAGGATAAGTAATACTTGAGTTTCCAATGGCCTTCATCAACTGCAATTCACCTCCAACATAAAATGGAGGTCTGTCGAGTAAAATCTTTTCTATGCCAGTATTCGATTTAACTTCATGTTCCTTATTTTCCTCCTTATTAACCATAAAATAAATCAATTCCATCTTATCATAATCATACTTCTGAACCAATTCCTTCTTTCCATTATAGAACTCCCATAGTCCAATCTTTTCACCATTTCTATGCTCTCCCTTTGATTGTAGCGTATTTTTTTCTCCTATTTGAAAATACTCAAACCAAATCCCATTTTTTACACCATCTTTATAGTTGCCTTGACTTTTAATAATCTCAGTTCTCCAAAAGTAGTCTGTCCATGTGCTGTCTTTCTGATTATTTTTATAATACCCGGACACCATTATACTTTTTCTATATCCTAGTTTTTTATAACTGCCATGGCGGATATTCTTATCAGACTTTAAAACATAAAACTCTTCCAAGAAATATGGATTCTCAGATCTTTTACTAGTCAATTTAGTCTCTTGGGCAAGAGCAGTCAATGTCAAAAAACTTAGTATTGTTAAAAGGATTGGTCTCATAAAAAATTACCATTACTTAGGTTAGAAAATATATTAATCTGGTATTGTCTAATTTTTGAAGTGACCAAGATAATTGAATTATATAATGTAGGAATGAAGTGTAAATATAATTTACAATTTATCGTCTCGAAATTGACACATTACTTTGGTTTCACAAATTAAATAATGAAACCTTCTTCCCTACTCGTATTAAGTAAATAGTATCTTTAGCTTTCAAAAAATAAAAAGATGCAAATACTATCGAAGATCTTAATTGGAATTATCGCTTTTGAGCACCTTTACATCCTTTACATGGAAATGTTTGCATGGGAAACTTTAGGAAAAAAAACATTCAAAGGCGCGTTACCTGATGATCTATTTAAACCCACCAAAGTTATGGCAGGAAACCAAGGATTATATAATGGATTTCTATCGGCAGGATTAATCTGGTCACTCATCATCACAGATCCTCAATGGAGCACCAATGTGGCTTTATTCTTTCTAGGATGTGTTGTTGTTGCAGGCTGCTATGGAGCAGTTACCGCAAGTAAAAAAATCTTTATAGTTCAAGCAATGCCTGCCATTATTGCATTTATTGTGACTTTATTTTTTCGATAAAAAGTTGATTAGCAATACTTATTATTATGAATTAAATATATCTACTTCAAATAATCCCTTTTTGGTTTAATAACCAACTATTTCTACTTTACTTCTAAAACTATATCCTTCCATCGCATCTCCGAATGGTCCATTACCAGGATGCCACATGCCACCTAGTTCCAAATTGAAATCATCACATTTTGGTTTGGCTAATTTGAATTCTTCATCATAATTATCAATTTTAAGAATCAAGCTGTCCCCACCAGAATAGCTTGTCACTTCTGCTACTAAATCAAATGTTAGTGAATCTTTAGGTTCTAACACTAATGAATAATAATTATGTTCCATGTCATTAGGATCAAATGTCTTATCAACTAAGAGAATGCCATCACAATACCAATTTGGTATAAACTGAATAGATCTGGCTATTTCTTTATCTAAAGTTAATTGTAAAGGCTTTGTCGTATAATTTGCTAGAATTAAACTTAATTTAAAAGGTGTATTCAATTCAATTGACTTTGGAGTGCTCATTCGCTTAGATACATTGTAAAAGTCATCCGATTGACAAGAAATCAGTCCAAATAATACAAGACTTAAAATAATGAAGTATTTCATTTTACTAAATGGATAGAAAAAGAGTCTGACACTTTGTAAATATAATTTATTGATACTTAATTCTAGATGAATACTTCCACAAAATAATCCTGAAAGGATGAAATAATTTAAGGATGGTTGCAACCCATCTAAAAAAGTACATTTTAAAAATCAAACCCTAAAAGGGTGATCTATGTATTTAATCAAAAGCTAATTTTCCACCCACAAACCTTCAAGGTTAATAGCCACAGATTAGTAAACCTTGAAGGTTAGACCAACTTCAAAAAAAATCCCCTTGACTTCGTCAAGAGGATTTCTAAATTATATCTTTTTTTATCGCTTACACATTAAACTTAAAGTGCATGATGTCACCATCCTTCACGATGTATTCTTTTCCTTCCATGCTCATTTTTCCAGCTTCTTTCACTGCCGCTTCAGATTTGTAATGTAAGAAATCAGCGTACTTAATTACTTCCGCTTTAATGAATCCTCTTTCGAAATCAGTGTGAATTACACCTGCTGCTTGAGGTGCTGTCATTCCTTTGCGAATGGTCCAAGCTCTCACTTCTTTAACTCCGGCAGTCAAATAAGTTTCTAGGTTCAATAAACGGTAAGCTGCTTTGATCAATTTATTTACACCTGGTTCTTTCAAACCGGCATCTTCTAAGAATTCTTTACGTTCTTCAGCACTTTCCAATTCAGCAATGTCTGCCTCTAATCCTGCTGCAACGATAATGATTTCTGCATTTTCCTCTTTTACTGCTTCTCTAACTTGCTCTACAAATTCATTTCCGTTGGCAATAGAACCCTCGTCCACATTGCAAACGTACAAAACTGGCTTGTCTGTCAACAAAAATAAATCAGCTACATATTTACGATCTTCTTCTTCTACAGGAGTAGAACGAGCAGCCTTTCCAGATTCCAAATGCGCTTTATAAGTGTTCAACACTTCTCTTTCCAATATCGCTACTTTATCACCTGTCTTTGCAGCTCTTACCGTTTTTTCCAACTTCTTATCAATTGCTTCTAAATCTTTCAGAATCAATTCGTAGTCGATCGTTTCTTTATCTCTTACTGGATTCACACTCCCATCAACGTGAACAATGTTACCATCTTCAAAACAACGCAATACATGAATAATAGCATCGGTTTCTCTAATGTTTCCCAAGAATTTATTTCCTAAACCTTCTCCTTTACTTGCACCTTTTACCAATCCTGCAATATCAACGATATCAATGGTTGTTGGTAAAATTCGCTCTGGATGAATCAAGTCTGCCAACGCGTTCAAACGCTCGTCTGGCACAGTAATCACCCCAACATTTGGTTCGATGGTACAAAAAGGAAAGTTGGCCGATTGTGCTTTCGCATTCGACAAACAGTTAAACAAAGTTGATTTTCCTACATTCGGTAAACCGACAATTCCACATTTCAAAGCCATTCTTCTATTGTTTTGGGTGATTAAAAAACGGGCACAAAGATATTTATTATTTAGCGGTTAATTTCGTTTTCAACGAATTTCGAAAGTTATTAACAGAAATCTAGCATTCTTGCTGAATTCAGTTACTTTTGTGACCCAAACAACCTCGCAAAATCGAAACAAAATGGCTGATATAGCAAAACTAGAAAAAGTTGCCTCACAAGTTAGAAGAGACATTGTTAGAATGGTACATGCCGTAAACTCGGGACACCCAGGTGGTTCTTTGGGCTGCGCAGATTACTTTACAGCGTTATACTTTGAAGTAATGAAGTATTCAACAGACTTCAAAATGGATGGAAACGGAGAAGACTTATTCTTCCTATCTAACGGTCATATCTCGCCTGTTTGGTACAGCACTTTGGCTAGAGCTGAATTTTTCGAAGTAAAAGAATTAGCGACTTTCAGAAAGTTAAACACTCGTTTACAAGGTCACCCAACGACTCATGAAGGCCTTCCAGGTGTTCGTGTAGCGAGTGGATCTCTAGGTCAAGGATTATCTGTAGCCATTGGTGCAGCTTTGACTAAAAAATACAATAACGATGATCGCATCGTTTATACCCTTCACGGAGATGGAGAATTACAAGAAGGTCAGATTTGGGAAGCAGCAATGTTCGCAGCTCACAATAAAGTAGACAATATCATTTCTGCAATCGATTTCAACGGCCGTCAGATTGATGGTGACGTAGACGATGTAATGGGTTTAGGTGATTTAAGAGGCAAGTGGGAAAGCTTTGGTTGGACTGTTACGGAAATGGACGGAAACAACATGCAAGCAGTCATTGATGGATTGGCTCACGCCAAAACATTGACTGGAAAAGGAAAGCCAGTAATGATCATTATGAAAACAGAAATGGGTGCAGGTGTAGATTTTATGATGGGATCACACAAGTGGCATGGAGTAGCTCCGAATGACGAGCAATTGGCTGATGCATTGAGCCAATTACCTGAAACATTAGGAGATTATTAAGAGGCACAGTTGTTGATTTACCGCAGCGAACCGAATCCAACACTCATGAAAAATAGATTAAAAACGCACATGCAACAGTTGATGATGGCACTCTTTATTGGAGTGGCTTTCTTACTGACGCATGATGTGGCTGCACAAACTCCAAAAAAGACGCGTATTCTATTTGTCTTGGATGGCTCACAAAGTATGTATGCTCGTTGGGAAAATGGACAAAAAATGCAGGTGGCCACTCGCCTACTGGGTGAAATGGTGGACAGTCTAAAGAGTGTGGAGAATGTAGAAGTCGCTTTACGCGCTTTTGGACATACTTACCGAGTAGTTCAAGGAGACAGAAGTTGTACCGATACGAAGCTGGAAGTGCCTTTCGGCAAAAATAACCACGATAAAATCATTAGCAAATTAAGAGAAATCAGACCAATGGGAACCACTTTGATTGCTTACTCTTTGGAGCAAGCGGCCAATGATTTTCCTACTTGTACTGATTGTAGAAATATTATTGTGTTGATCACCGATGGAATTGAAGAATGTGATGGTGATCCTTGTGCAGTGTCTTTGGCATTGCAGCGAAAAGGAGTTGTTCTAAAACCTTTTGTGATTGGTTTAGGATTGGATCCAAGTATTATGGATGCTTTTAAATGCATTGGTAATTTCTACGATGCACGAAACGAATCGACTTTCAAACAAGTTTTGAATATTGTAATTTCTCAAGCCTTGAACAATACAACGGCTCAAGTGAATTTATTAGACATCTACAATAAACCAACTGAAACAAACGTAGCAATGACCTTTTACGATGCTTTTACTGGAATGCCTCGATATAACTTTGTGCATACTTTAGACAGCAGAGGAAATCCAGATACGATTCCGGTTGATCCATTGGGGAAATACAATTTAGTGGTTCATACGACACCAGAAGTAGAAAAGAAAGACATTGAACTAACCGCAGGAACTCACAACTACATTGCAGTAGATGCAGCTCAAGGCAGTTTAGTCTTGCAAATGAATGGCTTCAACGAATACCAAAAATTACAAGCCATCGTGCGAAAATCAGGTGAAATGAACACCTTGTATGCACATACCTTCGATGAAGAAAAGAAATATTTAGTTGGAAAATACGACTTAGAAATCATGACCTTGCCACGTATTTTATTGCCAGAAGTGAATATAGCTCAAAGCAATGTGACCAAAATCATGATTCCACAACCTGGTGTTGCGGCTATCGGAATGGGCGTAAAAGGTTACGGAACCATCTTCGTAGAAAAAGGCGATCATTTAGAAAAAGTAACCGACTTAAATCTCAACTCAGTAAGAGAATCAATTGTTTTGCAACCGGGAAGCTATAAATTAGTGTTCCGACCTTTGAATGCAAGACTCTCCATATACACGAAAGAAATTTCATTTACCATAACCTCAGGACAAACAACTCAAGTAAAATTTTAATCAAGCGATGAAAAAGTATACTTCTACAGGAAATAAAGACACCCGCTCAGGATTTGGAGACGGATTACTCGAAGCAGGAAAGAAAGACGAAAACGTTGTCGCAATGTGTGCCGATTTAACTGGCTCATTAAAGATGGACGCGTTTAAAAATGAGTTTCCTGATCGATTTATACAAGCAGGAATTGCAGAAGCTAACATGATTGGAATGGCTGCAGGAATGACTATTGGTGGAAAAATTCCTTTTACAGGAACATTTGCCAATTTCTCAACTGGTCGTGTCTATGATCAAATTCGTCAGTCGGTAGCATATAGCGATAAGAACGTAAAAATTTGTGCATCCCACGCTGGTTTGACTTTAGGAGAAGATGGTGCCACTCACCAAATCTTGGAAGACATCGGTTTGATGAAAATGTTGCCAGGAATGACGGTTATTAATCCATGTGATTACAACCAAACGAAAGCGGCTACAATTGCTATCGCTGAGCACCATGGACCAGTTTATTTAAGATTTGGTCGTCCGAAAGTACCGGTTTTCATGCCTGAGAATGAAAAATTTGTGATTGGGGAAGCCATCCATTTAACAGAAGGTACAGATGTTAGCATCTTCGCTACTGGACATCTAGTTTGGGAAGCATTGCAAGCAGCTGAGCAATTGGAAGCAAAAGGAATCTCTGCAGAGGTAATAAATATTCATACCATTAAACCTTTAGATGCAAAAGCAGTCTTAGCATCGGTGGCAAAAACCAAATGTGTGGTTACTGCTGAAGAACACATGCGAAATGGTGGTTTAGGAGATTCAATCGCTCAATTGTTATCGAGAGAAAATCCAACACCAATGGAATATGTCGCTGTGAATGATTCGTTCGGCGAAAGCGGAACACCAGAAGAATTGATGACCAAGTACGGCTTAGATGCGGCTAACATTGTAAAAGCAGCAGAAACTGTTATTAAACGAAAATAACAGATGCCTTAAGATATTGGAGCCGTTAATTCATTAGAGTTAATGGCTCTTTTTTTGGACAAAAAATAGAGGATTAGTGGAAGAACACTTAAGCGATACCAAAATAATTGAACTTTGTTTAGATGAAGAAAGTCGATCGTATGGATTTAATTTATTAGTGAGAAAATACCAAAAGCGACTCTATTTTCACATTCGTAAAATGGTAATTGTGCACGACGATGCCGATGATGTGCTGCAGCAAACCTTCATTAAAGCATGGAAAAGCATCACTTTATTTCGTGGAGAAAGTCAATTATATACTTGGCTCTATCGAATTGCATCCAATGCATGTATTGACTTTTTAAAAGCTAAACAGAAGCGCAATCACATCGACATTGATCAAGTAGCAGAAAGTTACTTGAATGCTTTAGAGGAAGATCCTTTATTTACCGGCGATGATATGGAAAAAGAGTTCCAAAAAGCTTTATTACAATTACCAGACAAGCAACGATTGGTGTTTAACCTGAAATATTTTGACGAATTGAAATACGAAGAAATTTCACAAATCACAGGCACATCAGTCGGAGGGTTAAAGGCTTCCTACCACCATGCAGTCGAAAAAATTAAAGCTTTTATCAAACAAGATTAAACCTTACCCAATATAATCAGTCAAACCACCGAGATGAAAACAAACGATCCATTTAATCAAAAAGACAAGCAACCTTTCGAGGTGCCTGCCGGATATTTTGAAGCATTGCCGACAAGAATCCAAGATGCGATTCAGGAGAATGAAAGCAAAATGACGATTTGGGATAAAATCAAACCCATTTTAATTGGACGTTTTACAATCTCGACAAGTATGATGGCTGTTCTAGTGATTGTCATTCTTCAACTTTCAGAGGTGACGACCTCGACATCCAACTTAAGCATAAACTCAGAAGAAGCTTATGCATATTTAGAAGACTTAGAAACGGATGATTTTGATGAAGCGATGATGCTCGATTACTTGGATGACATCCCTGTTGTTTCTGAAGAACCAACAGAAGAAGAAATAATTAACTACTTGCTAAGTCAAGAGTATATTGAAAACGAAGTGTATTAACCCATTAAATTAAAACAAGATGAAAAAGAAAATCTTAATCGCGTTCATAGCTGTGACTTCAGTTTTTGGCGCACAAGCCCAAGAGAAAAAGCAAGATAGATCTGAAAAAATGCTGGAATATAAAATCAGTTTTATAGAAGAAAAATTAGCATTGACAGATAAAGAAAAAGCAGACTTCATTCCAATTTACAAAGAATATTTGCAAAAGGAACAAGAATGCAGGAAAGAATTTAGATCTGAAAAGGGAGTGGCAAAAGGAGAAAAACAATTACTTTCTGAAAAGTCTGACGCTGAAATTGAAAAAGAATTAGATGCTCATATTGCTAGAAAAGAAAAAGGGTTAGCTGTTGATAAAGAGTATTTGGCAAAATTCAAAAAAGCATTACCGATGAAAAAGGTTGCTCAACTGTATGAAGCAGAAAGAGCTTTCAAAAAAGAATTGTTAGACAAATTAAGAGATAAAAAAGGCGAAGGAAAGGGCGCTAAAGGGAAAGAACGTTCTATGAGTCCGAAATCTACAGATTAAGCTTCCTTTTTTAATACAAGCATTTCGATTTAGATTAGTTGAAGCCTTCAGAGTTTAGTGAGAAATTACTATACTTTGAAGGTTTCTTAGTTTTACACAATGGTTCACAAAGTGGATTCAATAATATAAATCTTGTTTCTATCTTCTAGTCTCTAGATATAACCACAAAGGGCACAATTTTTACACAAAGGTTCACAAAGAATCAGTGTTTGATTGATTAACCTACAATTTCAAAGCATAGAAATAAAATAGACCAATTAAATAATTGACATATTGAACATTAGAAGAATGTGAAGCATTGTGAGATGAATTGATTCACTGATTGAGCCTTTGACTGATTGACCAATTGATTCACTAATATATTGAGCAATTAATTCATAAATACATTAGAATAATACAAAGCATTCTGCAATTGATTTATTGATATATTAAACTATTGTTACATTGATTCTAATTATTAATACATTTGATTCTAAATTATAATTCAGATGAGCAAAAAAGGAAGAGTAACAGGCATTGGTGGTATTTTTTTTAAAACCAACAATCCAGATCAAACAAAAGAATGGTACAAAACTAACTTAGGCCTAAATACCGATGCTTATGGCACTACTTTCGAATGGAGAGATGCTAATGATGCTGATAAAAAAGGACATACACAATGGAGCCCATTTAAGGCTGACACCAACTACTTTGCTCCTTCTGAAAAAGAATTCATGATCAATTATCGTGTAGAGAATATCGAGGCATTAATTGAACAACTTAAGGCGAATAATGTGACTATTCTTGACGAGTTAGAATCCTTCGATTATGGAAAGTTTATTCACATTTTGGATGCAGATAATAACAAAATAGAACTATGGGAACCTAATGATCCTAAGTACGATGAAATAGTTGACGGACGCACTTCTTAAGTTAACATTCTATTGGTGATAACATTTGTATTTCTTTCACTTTTTTAATAAAAAGGAAGTCCTACATTTGGGTAAAATCTCCCCGATTTAATGACTACTAATCAGTTAAAAAAATATAGTCTCTCTCGTTCTCTGAATGAGCGCATTAAAGAGCTTAGTTGTCTTTATGAAATCTCTAAAATAGCTCAAAAAGCGGTGGTGGATTTACCCTCTACGATTGAGGAAATAACGAGTGTGATTCCAAAAGGTTGGCAGTTTCCATCAAAAATGGCAGCCAACATTGTTTTGGATGGTGAAGTATTTGGGACTTCTACTCCTTCTCAACACTTTCAATTTACTGATTTAGTCATCAACGGAGTGAACCGTGGGAAACTCATTGTGTATTACCATACAGAACCTCCAGAAGATCAGATCATATTCCTAAAAGAAGAAGAAGCCTTGATTTATCAAATTGGATTGGAGCTTATTGCAATCTTTGAGTTACATGAAAAAAGGGAGAATGAAAAAAAAATTCAACAGCGATTACGTCACAACGACCGATTGAATTTATTGGGAGAAATTACTGCTGGTATTGCACATGAACTCAATACGCCTTTAGGTAACATCCTTGGATTTTCAGAATTGCTATTAAGAGGCGAAAAAGACTCCAAGAAGGTCGCTGACCTTACGAAAATAATTAACTCATCCCTACATGCAAGAAGCATAGTAAAAAAGCTCATGTTTTTTTCATGCGAAATGCCTTCTCAATTTAAGCACCATTACATCAATCAATTGATTTCTGAAAACCTTGGGTTATTGCAGATTCAATTGAATGAAAAAGAAATAGAAGTGATATTGGATTTATCCCCAACCGACTTGCCAATAAAAGTGGATGCCATTCAGTTTTCTCAAATTCTATTTAATCTGGTATTAAATGCCATTAGTGCAATGCCGATAAAAGGAAAGCTAACCATTAAGACTAGAGAGGAAGAGGGAGAAGTTGTGTTAACTATTTCAGATAATGGAAAAGGAATCTCCAAAGAGTCCATGACCAAATTGTTTCAACCATTCTTTACGACCAAGCCAGTTGGCGAAGGAACAGGACTAGGACTAGCAGTAGTCTACGGAATTGTGCAGAGTCACGGAGGAAAAATTACCGTAGATTCTGAACTAGAAAAAGGCACTGTATTTACCATAAAACTAAAAAAAGATGTCAACTAGGTCCATCTCAGTTTTGGTAGTGGATGACTCTCACGATATGTTAGAGGTAATCCGAAGAAACCTGAATGAAATGGGGTTGAATCCATTTACATCGGACAATGTAGTTGAAGGAATTGAAATTCTGGAAACAACTGACATCGACTTAGTCATTACAGATTTGAACATGCCAGAAGTCGGCGGTATACAATTGGTCAAATACATCTCGCATCATTTTGCAGACACTCCTGTATTGGTCATTACTGGTTATCCAGAAGTGCAAGGTGCAGTAGATGTGATGAAAATGGGAGCTGTTGAATATTTAATCAAACCATTCACCAATGACGAGTTGAACAAAGCATTGGATCATATCATTACCGAAAAAATAACAACTACAACTACTGAAGTACAACCCGAAGAAAAGATAGATTCATTTTTTGGAATTATTGGTATCTCTGAGCCGATGCAATTGTTGTACAAAACCATAGAGCGTACAAAAAATAACAAAGCGACCATTTTGGTGACTGGTGAAAGTGGAACAGGAAAAGAAATGGTGGCACGCGCCATTCATTACAACAGCGCCTACTCCTCTGCCCCATTTGTGGCCGTTAATTGTGGAGCTATTCCGGATCAATTGATGGAAAGTGAATTGTTTGGGCATTTGAAAGGAGCATTTACGGGAGCAGTTACTACGCGAGCAGGATTTTTCCAAGCAGCAGATAAGGGCACTATCTTTTTGGATGAAATCAGTAATTCTTCACACTCAGTGCAAGCAAAATTATTGCGAGTGATACAAGAGAAGGAAATTACCATGCTTGGCGGCACTAAATCACAGAAAGTAGATGTGCGAATTATTTCTGCTTCAAATGCCGATTTGAAAGAGCAAATAGAGAAGTCGGCTTTTCGTGAAGATCTATTTTATAGACTGAACGTAGTAACAATTCACATTCCACCATTGCGAGAAAGAAAAGAGGATATTCCGATATTGATCAATCATTTTAACCAAATATACAGTCAAGAAAATAAGAAGAAACCCTTAAAATTTCCATCTGGGATTAAAACTATCATGAAAGAATATTCATGGCCTGGAAATGTTCGGGAATTAGAAAATTTCATTCATCGATTGGTCATCATGATAGACAGCAGTGTTTCTATTCATGACTTGCCAGATTACATGAAAATGAGTTCGCCTTTAGCGACAAATTCAGAAGCGACAATTACTTTAGCTGAGATGGAAAGAAAATACATTTTAAAGGTTTTGGCTGAAGTGAATAACAATAAAACAAGGGCAGCTGAGCTATTAAATATTGACCGTAAAACATTAAGAGAAAAGATAAAATAACACTGGTACATTTTGTACCAAGCGGAGAGAAACTCCCCGCTTTTAATATCAATTATAACAATAGAAATTAAAATTAATAAAGAATGAGGAGATCTAAAATACTAACCTAAAATGAATTAACTACAATTAGTCAATTCTAGATTTTAATTGGCATGCACTTCGTTAATAGCAATAGAAATTGCAACAGAAATGAAAGTGAATACTCAAAATAGAATCTGCACTAATTGTGAAACGAATAATCAGTGCGCTTTGCAAACTGATCATTCGCCAGTCATTTTTTGTGAAGAACACAATGTGGCAGAAAATTCAAAAGAGTTCATTTCACTTCAAAAAAAATACATCAATGAAGGAAGTTTCTATTTTGGTTTATGTTCCACTTGTGACTTTGTAAAAGACTGCAATTTAAAATCGCAAGATTCAATTATTTTAAACTGTGAACATTATCAATAATTTAATTAATTAGATGGAAGTTAAAGCACAAGACAAGAAGAAAACAGGAATGTATGAGAACGTGATGAATCAGTTCAATCATGCAGCCGATTTAATGAATTTAGACAAAGGTATTCGTAAAATTTTATCATCAACCAACAGTGAAATTGTAGTTCATTTTCCTGTAAAAATGGACGATGGATCAATTGAAACATTTACTGGATATAGAGTACAGCACAACAATGCGCTAGGACCATACAAAGGTGGATTAAGATACCACCCAACAGTAGACATCGATGCTGCAAGAGCTTTGGCTATTTGGATGACATGGAAAACGGCTTTGGCAGGATTGCCTTTCGGTGGCGCTAAAGGTGGAATTGAAATCGATCCAAAGAAATACTCAATGGGCGAATTAGAAAGAATCTCTAGACGTTTTACGTTTGCTTTGGGAGATAATATCGGACCTGATTTAGATATTCCTGCTCCTGATGTAAATACCAATGCTCAAATCATGGCTTGGATTTCAGACACGTTTGCTTCTCAAAAATCACCATCTAACCGATTCAACAACTTACACGTTGTTACTGGAAAACCTTTGGGTTCAGGTGGATTGGAAGGAAGAGATAGAGCTACAGGCTTTGGAGTAGTTGCTACGATCAAATCATGGGCAAAAGTTAGAGGTGTAGATTTAAAAGGAATGAAATACATCGTTCAAGGATACGGAAACGTAGGCTATTGGACTGCTCACTTTTTAAATCAATTGGGTGCTATAATGATAGCTGCACAAGATGCAAGCGCTACCCTATACAACGAAAACGGAATTGATGTAGAAGGGTTATACCAACACAGTTTAGGTTACAAAAACCAAATTGAAGGATTTGATGGAGCAAAAGAAATGAATGCTGACGATTTTTTTGCATTGGATTGTGACATCATTGTTCCTGCTGCTTTAGGTAACCAAATTACAAAAGACAATGCCCACGATATCAAAGCCAAATTAATTGCTGAAGGTGCAAACGGACCGACAGACACAGATGCAGAAGCTATTTTATTAGAAAGAGGTGTAGATGTTATTCCTGACATTCTTTGTAATTCAGGTGGAGTAATTGGTAGCTACTACGAATGGTTGCAAAACAAGCGTTCTGAAATTTGGAAAATGGATCAAGTATTAGACATGATTCATGACAAAGTGAGCATCGCTTTTGACAAAGTAGTAGAAACTTCAAAAGAGTATGATACACACTGGAGAAACGGTGCTTACCTAGTAGCTCTTAAACGATTAGAGTTAACTTACAAGGAAAGAGGCGTGTTTCCATAATCAAATTGATATGAAACAATTAGGAGTTATTAATGAGAGTCAAGGCGATAAAATAGTCGCCTTGACTCCCAAAAGTGTAGAACAGCTGAAAGGGCATTTTAACATTTGCATTGAAAAAGATGCAGGGTTATTTGCGGGCTTCACCAACGAAGCCTACGAAGATGCTGGAGCGACTATCGTGCCTACTAAGGCAGATATCATTCAGTATTCAGATGTCATCCTCAGCTATGGAAGCGCTTTAGGAAATGAGAAATTGAACCACAATAAAGTATTCATTGGATACTATAATGTGATCAACGACCACTCCATTATTTCTCCTTATATCGGTAAAAAAACAGAGGTTTATAGTTTAGACTTAATCCCTCGAACGACAATAGCACAATCAATGGATATTATTTCGTCGGTAGCTTCTATTTCAGGCTATCAAGCTGTTTTGATGGCTGCTGAAATGTCTCCATTGGTTGTTCCTATGGTCACTAGTGCGGGCGGTACATTGCGCCCTGCCAAATTCTTAATCTTAGGCGCTGGAGTAGCAGGTTTACAAGCCATCGCTACAGCAAAAAGATTAGGAGCTCAAGTCAAAGCTTTCGACATCCGTAAAAACACGAAAACTGAAGTAGAAAGTTTAGGTGCTACTTTTATAGAAGTAGAAGGATCGGTAGAAAGCGAAAAAGCCGGTGGATACGCCGTTGAGCAAACAAAAGATTACATGGATTTAGTCGCAGAGCGATTGGCCGAAGAATCCAAAATAGCTGATGTGATAATCACTACTGCAAAAATCCCGGGAAAACCCTCCCCTCGATTGATCGACGAGAAAACGGTCTATTCCATGAAGCCAGGCTCAATCATCATTGATTTAGCGGCAGAAAATGGTGGTAACTGTGCATTGACTAGGAAGAATGAAACCATTGCCGTAAATGGTGTAACGATTGCAGGACCAATTTCTTTGGTAAGTAAATGTTCCAATGCTTCCTCTACTTTAGTTTCCAATAATTTCACTTCCTTCTTATTACACTATTTAAAGAGGTTGGAAGCCAATGAAACCGATGAAATACTGTCTGCTACAAGAGTCGTTGAAGATGGGAAAATTATAAATGAACGGATCATTTCAGAGATAAACAACCACTAAAATAAACACATGTTAGATTCATTTTATTTGTCACCCTTAGATGGGTGGTATGTCATTGTATTGAGTATTTTAATCGGCTTGGAAGTCATCAAAAACGTTCCATCCGTCCTTCATACCCCCTTAATGTCAGGTGCTAATGCAATCAGTGGAATTATATTAATTGGTGGAGCCATACAATTATTGTCCACTCCACTGACAGAAGTTTCTACCATCCTAGCCGCTTCTTTGGCGGTGCTGATAGGAAGCATTAATGTTTCAGGTGGTTTTTTTGTCACCAATAGAATGTTGTCCATGTTCATCAAAAAGAAAAACTAACTATGGTAGGAATCATCAATCTCGCTTACCTCCTATCAGCCATCGGTTTTATCGGAGGAATTAAATTAATGGCTGCCCCTTCATCCGCTCGAAATGGCAACATTTTATCGGCTATTGCCATGACAATTGCCATCGTTGCAACCACTGTTTTAGTCGTAATTCAAGAAGGACAGCTGAACAACATCTATTTATTAGCAGCCTTACTATTGGTAGGAACCATCATAGGAAAAGGCTTATCCGAAAGTTATGAAATGACTCGGATGCCTGAATTGATTTCTTTATTTAATGCGTTTGGAGGATTGTGCGCCTTAATTATCGGCATCAACGAATCGTTAATCACCTCATTGACAATAGATCAATCAGGAATTAAGGTCATCCTGTTGTTGGGTGTATTTTTAGGAGGAGCCTCTTTTTCAGGAAGTATTATTGCATTCTACAAATTGGCCGGTAAAATGAAAACTAATTTCCGCTCGAAAGCTTTGACGGCATTGAGTTGGATCATTGTTCTTGCATTACCAGCTTGGCACATTATCCAACCAGAGGCTGCATTGAGTTTTCAATCGATTTCCATGATTATTGGTGCAATCAGTCTCCTTTATGGAATTCTATTCGCTATGCCAGTAGGCGGCGCGGACATGCCAGTATTGATTTCTGTGTTGAACGCCGTTACCGGAATAGCCACAGCCATTTCAGGGATTTTATTCGACAGCACAATTATGCTGTTGGGTGGAATATTGGTTGGTTCTACAGGTATTTTATTGACGATACAAATGTGTAAGGCCATGAACCGCTCTTTAAAGAAAGTACTGTTAGGGCAAACTGCCACATCTGTAAAAAGTAGTGGAAAGGGAGAAGCAGAACAAGAAATTCAAACGATATCTACCGCAGAAACAGCTTCCATCTTGGCTTTTTCTAAAAACGTAGCCATTATCCCCGGATTTGGAATGGCCGTTTCTCAGGCTCAAAAAGAGTGCTTCGAATTGCAAAAAAGGTTAGAAGGATTAGGCGCCAATGTAAAATACATTATTCATCCAGTAGCTGGAAGAATGCCAGGGCATATGAATGTGCTGTTAGCGGAAGCCAACATCGATTACAACGACATTGTAGAAATGGAGGAAGTGAACCACAATATGGCACAATTTGATGCCGCCATTATTATTGGAGCCAACGATGTAGTGAACCCTGCAGCTGAAACTGATGCAGACAGTGTGGTGTATGGCATGCCGATTATAAAGGCTTATCAGGCCAAACAAGTAATCGTGATGAAACGAGGAATGTCGGCAGGATATTCAGGTGCTAGCAACCCATTGTTTGAAAGAGCCAATTGCAAACTCCTTTTTGGCGATGCAAAGCACAGTTTAAATAAAATTATAGAAGAAGTGAAAATGATATAGATATGGAGGTTATAAATTTAATTGTCACAGAAAAAGACAAAAGGACGTTAATCGATTTAATTCGAAATTCAGAAGCTGTTGATCCAATTGCGGCGAAGTGCAGAAAGAAGTTATATGAGGAATTAAAAGTAGCGACTATTATTTCAGAAGAAGAATTTCCAAAGAAAACAGTAAGAATTGGAAGCATTGTTACAATCACAACTCCATTTGGGCGTAAGGCCGGATTAGAAATGGTGTTGCCTCAAAGAGCTGACATCCAAAAGGGAAAACTTTCGGTACTGTCGCCAATGGGAACAGCCTTGATTGGTTATGCAGAAGGCTGTGATGTCAACTGGCATTTCCCTCAAGGCGATGAAGTCATCAATATTGAAAAAGTAGACAATGATATGGAGGTGTATCCTCATGAATAGTGGTGTCGGCGGACCCTCTGTTTAAACGGGTGAAAGGCGGACTGTAAAGACCGCCTTTCTTTTTTTATGGATTTTTGATATTATTAGTTAGTGCCCAGAGTAATTTCAAGATTACCCTTCGATAATAAAATAGCTCATTGAGTGTTTCAATTAGTGCCCTTCGATACAAATTCCTTGGCACTTCGATACAATTTTGACTTCGTCAAAATCACTCAGTGTCCGGATTTCACTCCCTATCCTAAAAATGTATCGAAGGTCTAAATTGAAAATTAGTTTTGTAAAAAAGGCCTCTGAGTGACCGACTGAAAGGAGGTTGTATCGAAGGGTACTTTTCAATCCCTAAACTTTAAACTTCCTGAACCTACTTTATTATTAAATGTTCCAGTAAAATTGATGTCACAAAATTCGATTTTCCCTTCTCCCTCTCCTGTAGAAACAAAATAGATGAATTTAGCTTGTTCCGTATCAAACTGCTCAAATCTAGCACTATATTTTACCTTAGCTTCATAGTAATCGGAACCGATTACAAACTTTCTATCTGCTACTGGAAAGGAACTAACAGGAAGAGTCACCAACATTTCCTGTCCACTATAAAATCGAAATGTAATTTGCATTTTACTGTCAGTAATAATCTCAAAAGCAGAACTCAAAACATCATCTGCCCCGACTTGCCAATCAATTTTATCAGTTTTTAAGTTGGCAGCACATGGAACTTCCATATCTTCACAAGGCGGACAGAATCCTCCACAATCTACTCCAAACTATTCCTTATCTGCATCAAATTTACCATTGTAACAATGTGAAATTCTTTTGTTCTTAAAAAGTCCAATCATTTTTTTTTAAAAATAAATAGAAACACTAGATTCGTAGCATCTAAACTTTTCTTAATTTATGACACGAGCAATTACACTATTTGCATCTATCCTATTGATGATAAGCTGCAACCAACCTCAGGACAACAATAAACAACCAATTAGTGAAGATTCAAAAGAACCAATTGGCATCAATAATATTGCCTACAAGTGGGGTAAAATGGCCTTAACTGCAACTGCATACGACACTGAGCGATTCAAGCCAAGACCAACAATTACGTCACGTTACTTGGGATTGATCTTTACATCTATTTTTGATGCCTGGTCTCGTTATGATGAAAAGGCAATTCCTGTATATGCCACAGAGATTGAAAGAAGGCCGACTATTGAACACACACTCACAAATAAAGAAATTGCCATAAGTTACGCCGCTTTTCGGACGATGAATGAGTATTATTACTCTGATTCTCTGATTTTTTCAAAATTTATGGAAGAATTAGGATTGGACCCAATGAATAAATCGCTAGATCCTAACACTCCAGAAGGTGTTGGAAATTTAGCGGCAAAAGCCATAATTGAAGCTCGGAAAGGAGATGGAGCGAATCAATATGGTGAAGAAAGTGATTCGATCAATACTCCATATTTTGACTATTCCGGATATGCTCCAATTAATTCAGCAGATAACAATATAGACATTAACCGTTGGCAACCAAAGTATTTCTCAGATGGAAAAGGTGGCACTTTTGCTCCAGGTTGCTTAACCCCTTTTTGGGATGAAGTAAAACCAATCGCATTAAAATCAAGCGACCAATTCCGACCAGGGCCTCCTCCTATGGTTGGCTCAGAACAATTAAAACGAGAAGTTCAAGAAGTAGTTGACCTACAAGCTAATCTAACTGATTATCAAAAAGCATTGGTCGAATTTATGAGAGATGGTCCTCAATCTGTTCAGCAGGCGGGACATTGGTTGAAATTTGCACAAGATGTTTCAAGAAGAGACAGTCATAATTTAGACCAAGATGTAAAAATGTATTTCTACAATCAAGTGGTGGCCATGGATTGTTTTATCGCTTGTTGGGATTCCAAAATGTTTTACGATTATGCACGACCTTATGCTTTAGTCCATCAATACTATAAGGGCAAAAAAATAATTGCTTGGGGTGGTGAAGGAAAAGGCATGATGGAAATGGATGGAGAACATTGGCGACCATATTCTCCTGAGATCTTTTTGTGTCCTCCTTTTCCGAGTTATGTTTCAGGTCATAGTACCATCAGTGGCGGTTGTGCTGAAGCCCTTAAATTATGGACCGGTAGTGAAAAATTTGGATCTGAATCTCAATTAGTGGCAGGAGTAATGACAGAGCCAGGCTACAATGGAGATACAATTACCTTGCAATTTCCAACCTTTACAGAAACTGCTGAGATGGCAGGAATGTCTAGAGTAATGGGTGGGTATCACATTCAAGCAGACAATGTTGCAGGATTAGAAATGGGTAGAAATATAGCCCATGAGATTTGGAAATTTTATCAAGCCCACATCGGAGAAAAGAAATAATAATTAATCCATTTTAAGGACTTACTAAATTGATGCTTAAGTTAAAGTAAAGCGGATTCGATAATTTATTTTCTATAGCAAACGGTTGATCTCCAAAAAATCCTCTATAAAAATCTTCACCATCCTCTGCTCTATCTACGTTATAAGAATAATTGTATCTATAACCCACCTGAGCTGATAACCAAATGAAACCTGTAATTTGTCGCTCATACATTAATCGGAATCGTAACTCACTCCTTCGGAGTTCAATGTCATCTAATAGAGGATCATTAGTACTAAATCCTTGATTTCCTAGTCTATAACTATTTCCCTCTAATTCAAATCCTGCAAATAGCATACTCCTTGTATTTAAGGTATACCTTACGTGCCCTCTTGCAGGAAACAAAATTTCTGTTCCCCATTTATTATTAATCGAGGTCCAATTATACATCACAACAGGGATATAATTTAATTCCCCTGCTCTATATGTTCTAGAAATACCAACCGCCCATTGCTTATTATCATTTGGACGTTTTCCCCATAATGCGGCTATAGAATATCGATTGTACTTTAACGATTGAAAAGCATCAAATGCAAAATCACCATTCATTCCTGCGTCAGCTTGAATGAGTAAAAAACTAGTTTCATTCAAGGGTTTAAAAATAGTAGTATTCAATCCAACAGCAGCCAAATCATTGTTTGCTAAGGTTCTTAGCATAGGATGAGTCAAGCTAGATTCGTCTTCAAAATCATAATCAATATCCCATAAACGACCACCTACTTGTACAATTAAACTATTCTTTGAAATAACTGGAATGTTGGCCTCAACTCTTAATCCTTGAGTTGAATTTACTCGAGCAGTTTGCTCAGCATAGGATCCAAACTTACCACCTGTCATGTCATAACTACCTTGAAAATCGTATCCAATAGTGATTAACTTTTGTGGACTAATCCCTTTAATTTTAGCAGAAGCATAACGCTTTGCTCCCTCATCAACAAAATCAAGATTATCATAAATACTATAATCCTCATCTTCGGCAGCTAAAGTGTCTATTTGTGCTATTGATTTAAATGACAATATTCCAAGAAAAACAGAAAAAACAAGGCGAAATACGTTTATCATGATTAATGAATTATGAATAAATTACTTAGATGGCATTTTTAATCGTTTCCATACATCAGTTCTACCTAATGCAGACACACCAATGTAACCACGTATATCCAAGGTGTTTTCATCTGTCATTTTAATGATACAACTGTATGTATTTCCATTTTCTGGATCATATATAGTGCCTTCAGTCCACTCATTTTCTGAAGTGTATTCAAAATCCTTTAAAATTCGATAGCCTCTTAATGGAGTAGCTCTCATTTTTTCTTCTGGATTGTTTTTATCTATTTTTGGTGCATTAGTTTCTGCATCATTTGGTTCTTTCAACCAAACAATCTTCCCATAATACTTACTCCCGATTTTCTCGATTTTTACTTTTGCTTTTCCATGGCTCGGTTCCCAAACACCGATTATTTGGTCTGATTTATCTTGTGCATTTAAGTTAATTGAAATTAACGTAGTCAATGCAATCGACAATATTGAAATCCATTTTTTCATCTTCGTAAATTATTTATATTCAATCTTTAAATTAACTTTTACCTTTGCGTCCAGTTGCTGTGAATAACTATCTTCTTTAAAATCTAAATCAAGGAGTAAAGAGAATTTACCTTCTTGAAAAAAGGTAGTTACTTCTGCATCATCACTTACTGTTAATTTCAATTTATTATCAGTTGTTGTAATAGGATTGTGGATTGCAACTATAGTCATGGGGCTCTTATCACTTACCAACTGAATAACTGCACTTGAAAACATCTCAAAACCCACTTCATCACTTCCTTCTAGTTGTATAGAAATTCCATCAATAGTCACTTTAACAACTTCCTTAAAATCAATACCTGCTAAAATTTCATCTAGGTTAAGATTTACATTACTTATTAAACTATTTGATCCTGCGTAAAATGGACCATCGGCTTTCGCCACTACTTCAATTTCAGAAGTCTCAGTTTTTATATTCCCACATCCTAACAAAATAGAGGTAAACACTAACAATAGACAGGTAATTCTAAACATCGTATTTTCTTTTTTTAGCCAAATGTAGAGAAGACTAATTATAAATTATTATTAATATTTCTTATCTTTTAGATAAAAATAATTTATACAAAAAATTTAGAGATTGTAAATCAAAGATATGTGTTACAATTAATCCAATTTTAATTTTAATAAAAAGCAAAATAGTATTGTATTTGGACCTAAAACGGCACTTAAATTAGAATTAAGCTCTATAATTATTAAACACAAGGTTTTTCATTTAAAATCTTAAATGTAAAATATCTTTATTTAAAAAAGGGGATAGATAAATTCTCAATTAGGTAGAAAATCCAACGTGTTCTGTTTAGTCAAAAAAAATAGCTACCCTTCATCATAGGTTCCAAAAAAAAACCAAAAACTTACTAAAGTTATTAATAATAAATTCCATAATTGGTTGGTAAAAAAAACTACAGATTCAATTGATTTATTAATCTGTCGGCCTTTATGCTTGCCTTATAAAGACTGAATTTTATTTTTTTATTTTCAGTAAGCTCTACAAACAAAATAGACGAATTCAACTCTTATAAATAGTATATTTTTAAGGTTAAAGATTATTTATAAAATAATCCATCAGGCAAAAACAAAATTGAAAAAAAGTTAACTTTGGTTCAAATAGTTTTTCATTTATTGAAATACAAAACCAAAAGTAAAAATGGAGCCCAGAAACCATTAAAAAAACGGGGCGATACTGAAAAGCCAAACGAGTAGTACAATAAATGAAATATGAAAAAGCAACTTTTATTATTAAGTTTTTTAATAGCAACAAATGTCATTTTTGCTCAAAGCCCGATTGATAAAGGGCAATTACAATTTAACGCAGGGTTGGGATTGTCTTCTTGGGGAGTACCAATATATATCGGCGCAGATTATGGAATTCATGAAGACATCACCATAGGTGGCGAACTATCATTCCGTTCATATCGGGAAGACTATTTTGCTGCACGTTACAGACATTCTGTTATCGGAATTTCTGGAAATGGAAATTATCATTTTAATCGACTTTTAAACATCCCTTCAGAGTGGGACTTCTATGCGGGTTTAAATCTTGGGTTTTATATTTTAAACTCTTCTAATGGTTATCCTGGTTCAACTTCTTCAGGATTAGGACTTGGTGCTCAAGTGGGTGGACGTTATTACTTTAATGATCAATTTGGAATCAATTTAGAAATTGGTGGTAGCAATGCCTTTTCAGGAAGTAAATTTGGTGTAACCCTAAGACTTTAATTAACTGAGGTTCTTCAATAAAATATTTAGAAAGACGACTCGATTGAATCGTCTTTTTTATACAATTGAAATTCCTAAACAGAGTTTTTAACTAAAGCTTATTTTTAATCCTTAAAGGACAACCATTCACCTTCTTTAATTATGAAAGATACCAGTCACCACGACGAACGAATAGCTCAAATGATTTTTGCTACTGTTTACCCACACTACATTACCAAAGTGGAAAAAAAGGGACGTACAATAGAGGAATTAAATGTAGTTATTGGATGGTTGACAGGCTTCTCGGTTGAAAAGTTAGCAACTCTAATTTCTGACAAAGTAACTTTTCATGATTTCTTTAAACAAGCTACACTGCATCCAAACGCCAACCTAATCAAAGGTTTGATTTGTGGCTATCGTGTGGAGGAAATTGAGAATACATTGACCCAACAAGTGAGGTATTTGGATAAGTTGGTGGATGAATTGGCCAAAGGAAAAAAGTTGGAAAAGATATTGAGAGCAGTGTAAAATTTCTATTTTTTATTATTTACACCTTATTAATTTCATTCCATTCATCTCATATTTTGTCTATTATTTCTATAACTTCGAGTTTGCAATTGAACCAAAATGATAAAGTCCCTATTTCGAAAAATACTGTTTATAGAAAGCCATATCTATCTTTACCCTTATAGCTCAGATAACTTAAATGAAGACTTAAAGAAGATTTTTGGGGCAAGTTATTTTGACAAAAAAACGACTCTAAGAGGTAAGAAAATCTCAGATGATTCTTTTTCTCTTTGGGAAAAATGGAATTTATTTGGAAGTTATCGCTCGTTTGATGCATTAGGAGTTTTCTCAGGAACCAAAGTAAATAGAAAAAATAAGACCCTCATAATAGCTACAATTTACCCGAATGCACTTTCCATCTTACTTTACTACCTCTTAATTTCGATTTCAATATCAGCTATTTATTTTTATTTTTTCGGATCAGAAAGTATCATCAATATTGAAATCATTTTAGTTTTAGTTGCAATTTCCTTTATTATTCACAGGGCTCTTATTTTCCAAAGAAAACGCATTAAAAAATCTGTTGAATTTGAGTTTAATCTGAAACGATACAAACATTGAAAAAGCTTAATGTTCTGCCCTAATAAAAAAACTACCTTCCTCCTGCCAACATTTAAGTATACAAACTCTGAAATATAGAATGACTAATAAATTGAATATTCTAGGATTTAATGGCAGCGCAAGCCAAAACTCTTCGAATCTCGCCATTTTAAAATACGTTGCTGAACTAGGACAAGCAAATTTCGATTTGACGATTATTGATGATTTAACCGCACTGCCGCATTTTAAAACAGAATTGACCGACCATAATGTTCCTGAAAAAATCATTGAATTCCGTTCTCAAATTGAACAAGCAGATGGAGTAATTATTTGTACCCCAGAATATGTATTTAGCATCCCAAGTGGACTCAAAAACGCTATTGAATGGTGCGTTTCTACTGTTGTATTTTCAGATAAACCCATAGGATTAATAACAGCTTCTGCAAGTGGACAAAAAGGACATGACGAATTGCAATTAATTATGAAAACCCTTCAAACAGTATTCACCCCTGAAACGACATTATTAATTCAAGGCGTTAAGGGCAAGATCAATAATGATGGAATGGTACAAGATGATCAAACAAAAAATCAGTTGGAACAGTTTGTACATTCATTTATTGAATTAATCGGCACAAACAACTAGTATGCTAAGCTTTGGCAATAATTGAAAAAAATAAACAAAAAATTAATTGATCTCAAATCCCGCCAGATGTGCTAATCAAATGATTTTTTTAACTCTTGACATTAAAGATTTGAGACAAATCAACAATACTTTTTTTATTTTTATCGGATGGTTAAAAAATTAAGGTTCCTACTCATACTCTGCTTTATATTACACTCATTCCTTTCCTTTTCTCAACACTTTGCTCTTGGAATTGACGCACTTCATGGTGCTTATAAACAATTTAAACCATCAATCGAAGGCACGGTTGGCAATCATTTTTCGGTGTTATTGAATTACGAATCGGGTATATTTGCTCAGGGAATTTCAAGCGACTTAATCTCACAATCAATAGTTTATGAATTAAATGGCAAAGCCATAATGCCTAGTATTCGCTATTATCCGTTTACAAAGAGAAGAATTGCTCCAAAGGGATTGTCTGTTGAGTTGTATTACCGACACTTTTGGTTTACAGAAACATACAATGGAGACGATTTTTCAGTTTCAAGGGACCCTTTATTTTTTTTTAATCCGGTACAAGCAAATGTGAATACAAAAGGGACCGCGACAAATGTGGGACTTGCCATTGCCTATAAATTTACTTTGGGACCTATTGTAGTTGAACCTCTGTTGGGTTATGGGACTTATAACGGTGAATGGGACTCACCGAATGAAAGAAATAAAATTGATCCATTCTTTACGGAAAAGAATGATCTTGTGTTAGCTAGTAGAATTGAAATCAAAGTAGGTTTTTACTTTCCTCAAATAAAACGTAAGAATGAGATTCCATTTGCAAAAAATAAAATAGTGACTTCTAATGAAACATTAGATTCAAATACATCCCCCGCTAATGAAATCAAACTGTATATCTACAGACCAAAGATACCCTATGAACAACAGACCAATTATGATGTAAAAATAAATGATTCATTAATAGTCAATATAAAAAGTGGCACTTTTGAAGTCATCACTTTTAACCAGGCGGGAGAGTATATTATTTCTGCAAAAGTTGGAGGCGAAAAATCCATTAAAGCACCTCTAGAAGCAGGAAAGACTTATTACCTTAGATGTGGAGTCCGTGCAGGTCTATTTACAGAACGACCTAAATTCAAGTTTGTTAAGCCAGTTGTCGGCAAAACAGAAATTGGATATTTGAAGATTGAGTAAGAGAATATTAAAATTGAAAATATACAGAAAGGCAACTCCATATAACTGCTTTTTTGTCTCTGAATTTCGCTCATTAAGCTTTTCCACTCAATTGATTTTAGATCAATTCAATACCTTCAATCTAGACATACGGGATAAACCAATTATCCATCATAAAACGATAAGTAATATTCAAAATAGGCGTCCCCTTATACTTCAATAAATCCATCACATTGTCCTTTGGTATCCCACTAAAAACAGTAATTTGGACCTTCTTTTGCTTAAACCAATAAATGAAACAAGCATTCCTTCTCTTTTTTTTAATAACATTCTGTACGGCAAGCTTTTCGCAAAATAGCTGTAATCTTGAAGGTAGTATTACAAATGAGAAAGGAGAATCTATTCCTTATGTAAACATCTTTATCCAAGAAATTGCATCGGCTTCTATGGCCAATATTAATGGACGGTTTAATATTCCTGTAAAATGTGGCAATTACAAATTAAACCTTCAAAGTGCTGGTTATGAAAGCAAATCCATCTCGATTGATGAAAATTCGGAATCCATTCAGATTCAATTAAAGCCCATTAACTATCTGTTTCCTGACGTAACTGATTCTCCTACCCTTGAAGATCCTGCTTACAACATTATGCGGAAAGCAATTGTAATGGCTCAATATTACAAGAAGCAAATAGAAGGTTACCAAACAGATATGTACATTCGAAGCTTTTCAGATGTAGATAACATTCCGACTTTAATCAAGAAGTTTGCTGAGAAAGAAGGCTTAGGAGAAGTACAAATGGGCGATTTAATTGAAACCATTTTGAACTATTCTTATGCGAATCCGAATACCGTAAATGAAAATTTTAGCGCTAAAAAGGCCGATTTAAAAGACACGACAAGAGCCATCCCTTCCTATATCAATTTGGACTTTTATCAATTGGGTGGAAAAGAAGTCATCAATCCATTGAGTAGAAATGCCTTCAAGGTATATAGATTTGAGTACCAAGGGAGCTATAGTGAAGACAACAAAAAAATTCATAAAATTAAAATCATTCCTAAGCGGAAAGGAAGCTACTTAATTAGCGGATTTCTATACATTAACGACGGCTTATGGAATATCAATCATGTGGATGTTATTCTTCAAAAACAGTATTTCCAAGTGGAATACAAACAGCGGTACAATGAAATTCAGCGGTTGGTTTGGATGCCTACCAACCATAAAATAAAGGTCTCAGGCAAGGGATTAGGACTACGTTTTCAATTGAATTATCTAGCAAGTCTCAGTGATTTAACTGTGCAAACGGATTACAAAATTGATGCAAATATTGATAACAATTATGAAGCTTCAAATGGCAATTTAGATAGTAGTGAGTCGAATATTATACTGAATAACAGCGCTGAACAGCATAAAATAGAGCAGCTCATATCTAAAAAAACACTGACCAATCGAGAAACCTATAAGCTTGTTCGATTAATTAAAAAGCTGCAAAAAAAGAGGGAAAGAAATGATGCGACAAGATCGATGGAGGTGAAATTTATCCATACTATCAATTACGCGGATAGCGCATTTACTCGATCAGATAGCACTTGGAAAGCTATGCGTAAGATTCCACTTTCGGATAAAGAATTGGAAACTTTCAAAGCCATTAATTATAAAGAAAAAGTAGCTAACGAAGAGTCAAAAAAGTCGAACCAACCCGACTTGCTAGAAGATCTATTTTTATTCAATGGAAAAATTATCAGCAAAAACAAAAAGCACATTTTTGAGCCGAAGGGTTTATTCATTGGGGCTTTCCCCTATTACAACACGGTGGATGGGTTTTTACCGGTCAAATCTCTTCTAGATTACACCTGGGATAACCGAAAAGACAAGTTCATTAAAATTACCCCTATTGTGGGTTATGCTGTGGCTCGAAAAACCTATACCGGTAGGTTGGAAATTGAATCGCAGTACAACAAAGAGAAAAGAGGTCTCATCAGTATTTCAGGAGGCCGAAGAACAACTGGGTTTAACCAAAACAACCCGATTTCTGATCGATTGAACACCATTTCTACCACTTTTTTTACTGGAAATGTAAAGAAGTTATTCCAACACGATTTTATAAAACTGGATCATCAAATTGATGTCATCAACGGATTGGTTTTTAGCTTCGGTGGTGAATATGCCAATCGACAAGCGCTTTCCAACAATTCAGATTTCAAATTGCTCGACATTATGAATCGAGAATACACTTCCAATGTTCCAGAGAACATAGAAGTGCTCAACAATCCGGCCTTAATTAGCAACAATACCGCGGTTACTTTTCGTGCCAAATTGGAATGGACGCCGAGGCAGTTTTACACCTTTAAAGACAATCAAAAAGTGCTCTTAGAGTCCAACTACCCTACTTTTGGGATAGGCTACCGCAAAGGGATTGAAGGCGTGCTAAACAGCCAAGCCGATTACGATTTGATTAAAATTTCTGTGCAGCAGACCTTTCCTTTCCTACTATTGGATAAGGTGAACTACTATTTTGAAGCAGGGCGTTTTTTCAACTCTAACTCTATTTATTTTGCCGATTATCAAAATTTCAACTCTGCCCCTACTTTTGTAATTGACAACCCTAAAATCAATGGATTCCGATTGTTGGATTACTATGGATTCAATACCAAAGACTATTACTTAGAAAGTCATTTCTCGATTGAAAATGATCACCTGTTGTTGAAATTTCTTCCGGGTTTGAATAAAACCAATATGGATGAAAAGTTGGAGTTTGGCTATTTATTGACAGATAGAAACATTCATTATGCGGAGTTGGGGCTTTCCTTAACCAAGATCTTTTACCTGATGGATGCTGGAGTATTTGCCTCTTTTGAGGATGCTCAATTTGAAAGATTAGCCGTTAAGGTTTCCTTTTATTTCTTGCAGTAATAATGGGGCTTTGGGGTTTGTTAGGATGTTCGTAATGCATTGCAAAGCTTTCCTTGACATTGACGACATAGACTCAAAAATTTATCTCATCGAAGCGCTTTCATCTTAAAAAACTCAAATTACGTGTTACAATACGCAATTAGGTGTTACATTTTTACCTAGATTTAACACGTTGTAACTACATAAAGTTTCTTCAAATCATAATATTAGTTACACAACTCATTACTTTTCAATCTATCCCTCTCTTTTTATGAAGTATCATGAGTATTCAAAAGTTTACAATTAACGAAACTTTTGTATATTTGAATTCTATTTTACTTTAAAGACAAATGATAAAACGATTTGAAACAAAATTGCTCGACGAAGCTTTTGAATTCATTCGAAAACAAGATCTAAAAGCAAGAACGAAAATATTTCAAAATATAAGGAGGGCTGAACAACATTCTGATCCAAAATTCTTTAAAAAACTAACAAATGAAATTTGGGAATTTAGAACGTTATTTTCAGGAATACAATATCGTTTATTTGCTTTTTGGGATAAAGACGATAAATCTGAAACGCTAGTTTTTGCAACACATGGAATGGTAAAGAAAACAAGTAAAGTAGACCAAAAAGAAATCAATAAAGCTGAAGCAATTAGAATTACCTATTTTAAAAATAAAAAGAAATGAAAAGCTACACATTAGACGAAGCAGAAGACTTATTAATTGGTAAAAAAGGTACTAAAGAAAGAGAAGACTATGAATTTGAGTTAAAGCTCGAATTAATAGGTGATTTGATAAAGACAGCAAGAAAGAAAAGACAATTAACCCAAGAACAACTAGGTGAATTGGTTGGAGTAAAAAAAGCGCAAATATCTAGACTTGAAAATAGCACAGGAAATGTAACTTTTGAAACCGTTATGAGAATCTTTAATGCGTTGGGTGCAAAACTGAATTTGAAACTCCAAATGTAAAGTTAATTTAACCCACTAAACTTCTTTCCTCCTATTCTATTAATTGAAATAGTTAATTATCTTGAATTCGTAAAAATTAAAAAAAATGATTTAAAATTACATAATTAGTTCAAGAAGAAGATTATTGTAACCGCAATCGTTATTTTGTTAGGAATGAATTCACATATTCATTCGATACCAGATAAAGCAAATTTAGCCACTAACGTGCTTAAAAAAAAGAAAGTAAGTTCCAATCGCAAAATAGAAATGAATAAATTCCGTTACACTTTAAATAGAAAACAATGAAACATTTAACTAAATATATTGGATTGATTTTCATTTTGATGATTATTGGTTGCGCACAAAACCCTGATAGTCTGAGTTTGGAGATTGCGGACGAGAACATAGTCGATATACCTTCAGATCAGAAATCAGCGGAATTGGTCGATAGAAAACTCATCAAAATAGGAAAAGTTGAGTTTGAGACGGACAATTTAAACTCAACAAGAAAAAACATTTTCGAAGCAGTTAAAATCCATAAAGGTTACGTTTCATCAGACCAAGAATTCAAATCAACAGGACGAAAAAGCAATACGGTAGTCATTCGTGTTCCTGCAGAAAATTTTGACAATCTGCTAAGTAATGCAACAAAAGGAGTTGAGAAATTTGATCGCAAGGAGATTGAAGTAAAAGATGTAACGGAAGAATTCCTTGATGTTCAGGCAAGGCTTAAAACAAAAAAGGAACTTGAACAACGGTTTATTGAGATTTTGAAAAAAGCAAATACCGTAACAGAAATTTTGGAGATTGAAAAACAAATCGGTCATTTACGATCTGAAATCGAATCGATTGAAGTACGTCTAAAATACTTAACCGATAGGGTTTCATTCTCGACTTTAGAAATGACTTTTTATGAAAGCATATCAAATGAAACAGCATTTGGACAAAAATTCAAAAACAGCTTCAGCAATGGTTGGGAAAATCTAATATGGTTTTTTGTAGCATTAGCTAATGTTTGGCCATTTATCTTAATCGCACTAGGAGTAATTTTTGGGTATCGAATCTACAATAGAAAGAAGTAAAATAAATTTTAACCGTTTTACAGCTTTTTTTAAACTCACTACCGCTCTACTCTTCTTCAATCCTTCTAATTGAAGAAAAAAGTTATGTGATAGTGATAAAATTAGATTGGATAAACTACTGAAAATTATAATCTTTACAGCAGTCATTTCTAACATACAAAAAATTTGAATTCTTCCACTCGAATAATCTTTCTTTTTTCAGTTTTCCTATTGGTGTCGGTTGTTGCAAAGCCAACTTATGGACAAGCGAATGAAATTGACAAAGACAACCTTATAGACTACAGTCAGAAAAAAGAAAAAATAGAAGTATTAATAGGACCTATTTTTTATGACTGGGAGGAAAAAGAAAGCATTGGCACCATCAACAATCGGAACAAAACACTCAAAAGCAAAGAAATACTGAAGACATTGGGCTATAGTGGCGTGATGGATAATTTTGTTGAAAGTGCTTTTGAAGGTTCATACCTAAAACCGACGAGAGAAAACAAAATCTCAGAAAAAACAATAGAACTTTTTATACCTAAAGTCATTATAGAGGCTCATTTAAAATCTGTAAACCTCAATTTATCGGGTAAAGGATTAAATAACCTGAGTGGTTCTGTAGTCGCCAATGGTGTTTGGAAAATCTATTCAAGACTTGATCGATCAAAGGTGTTGCGAGAAATTCCATTTAAAACCAACTATTCCCGAGAAAGTGGAACCAATGACTACATCATTGAGCCGATTGTAGAAATGTCGGCCATAGAACTCGCTCTCAACGATTCGTTGTATGCTATTTTAAAGGAAATTGAGGATGATTTCTACCTGAAATCCAAAGGAGAAATGGTCTATTTAAAGATAAAAGACCAAGCCATAAAAACAGATTTTAATGGATTAACTGAACTTCAAAGAGCGATAAAATCTGTTGTGACTATCAATCATGAAAAATCAGGAGGAAGCGGAGTCATCGTATCTGCCAATGGCTATATTTTGACCAACTACCATGTGATAAAAGATGCTGAAAAGTTAAGCATCACATTGAATGACCAATCCACTTACGACGCTAAATTGGTAAAGGCCAACCCCAATTTTGATGTGGCTTTATTGAAAATTGAGGCCGATTCTTTATTCTTTTTACAGTTAAAAGATTCAACACCAACCAACATTGGTGAAGATGTGTATGCAATAGGCACTCCACTCACCAATCAGTTAAGTCAAACCGTCTCAAGAGGCATTATCAGTGGACTAAGGGAAGTGAATAGAGTTAAATTCATACAAACTGATGTCTCAATAAATCCAGGGAATAGCGGCGGTGCATTGATTAACTTGAAAGGAGAATTTATTGCCATCCCTACGTTTAAATCTGGTTATGACAACTCTGAAGGATTGGGGTTTTGTATACCAGTTTCTGTAGCGATAGAAATGCTAAATTTAGATATTTATTGATGAATTAATATGCAACTACCAATTCAAATTCGAGCTGAGTTGGTTTATGAAAATTGGACTGCATTCAATCTTGAACTTCAACAACCAAATTTATAAATAGCTTCTCTACACTTTTGTTTTTTTATTATCTTGTAGTGTACTAACCCTAAAACTTAAATTATGAAAGCAGTTGGAACCATTTTATTAATTATTGGACTTGTTGGAACCCTAGTATTCGGCTTCCAAGCGATTCAAGATTCAGAAAGCTTTAGTTTCTTAGGCATTGATATAGCAGTGAGCAAAGCTGACTGGACACCGCTTATTGTTAGTGGAATCGTATTTCTAATTGGTTTAGTAATGACCATTCGAAAAAAGGGGTAATGCTTTTGGGTGTTTCATTTAACACCGCTCTTTATTTTCCCAACCGTTTAATTTTCATACGCTCCCACTCTTTTTATTTAGTATCTAAAGCAATCAAAAGTTTACAATTAACGAAACTTTCGTATATTTGAATTTTATTTTACTCGAAAGCCAAATGATAAAACGATTTGAAACGAAATTACTTGATGAGGCTTTTGAATTCATTCGAAAACAAGATTTAAAAGCTAGAAAGAAAATATTTCAAAATATAAGGCGAGCGGAACAACATTCAGATCCAAAATTTTTTAAAAAACTAACAAATGAAATTTGGGAGTTTAGAACATTATATTCAGGAATACAATATCGTTTATTTGCTTTTTGGGATAAAGACAACAAATCTGAAACGCTAGTTTTTGCAACACATGGAATGGTAAAGAAAACAAGTAAAGTAGACCAAAAAGAAATCAATAAAGCTGAAGCAATTAGAATTACCTATTTTAAAAATAAAGAGAAATGAAAACCTACACATTAGACGAAGCAGAAGACCTATTAATTGGTAAAAAAGGAACCAAAGAAAGAGAGGACTATGAATTTGAGTTAAAACTAGAATTAATAGGTGATTTGATAAAGACTGCCCGAAAGAAGAGACAATTAACCCAGGAACAATTAGGAGAGTTAGTTGGAGTAAAAAAAGCGCAAATATCTAGACTTGAAAATAGTACCGGAAATGTAACTTTTGAAACCGTTATGAGGATTTTTAATGCATTGGGCGCAAAACTAAATCTGAAACTGCAAATGTAAAATTATCTCAACCCACTAATTTTCATACTCTCCCACTTTATTTGTAACGCTTTTTATACTATCTTCAAAATTCATAATTCGTTCAATTAAAAGTAGATGGTTATTGAACAGTTTAGCAGAGAAAATGATGTATAATAAACCCCTTCTTAACTAAATCAGAAATACAATTTACTCCGGACCTTATATTCAATTGTTCTAATGTCTCTATCAAACAAACACGCCAAGAAATAGAGAGATGCGGAGAAAAAGGAAGCTATTCCCATTAAATATGCAGGGAATAACTCGTATATTAAAAGTATAACTGTAACCAACTAATTTTCATACGCTCCCACTCTGTTGTGTCAATTTTTATACTATCTTAGATTCTTATAAATTTATTCAATCATAAATAGTATACGACGTAAAAAGAGCGCCTTATAGTACAGTGATTGATACATCAGACAACTCGAAAAATGAGAAAAATAATAACAGTTGCTTTAATTCTATTCTCCACTTTAAGCTTCAGCCAAGAATATAACTTCAAGCCAAAATGGAATAAAGGAGACGTCAAGCAAATTAGCGTCAATACAGTAGAAAAAGAGTACGAAGACGGAAAATTAATTTCTGACACTACTCATTATAATGAGGCTAGAATCAAAGTACTTAAAGATAATAAAGAAGATTACATTCTTGAAATACTTCTTGAAAACCAAGCTTTAAAAACTGCTCAACTATTTTACGACAAGTTGGGTGAAGAATTAAAAGACTATAGAGACCTAAAGTTAATATACTCCATTAATAAAAAGACCGCAGAGTCAGACCTTTTGAATTGGAAAGAAGCTCAAAAATTTATGACAGAAAGTTTTGGTCAGATTTCAACTGTTATTGAAAAGAAAGTACCTGACATGGCTTCAATTATCAAATTTACATTTCTACCTATAGAAATAACTTTTGAAAGTAAAGAGGGTATTGAAGGCTATATGCAAACTAATATTGGGTATATACTGACTCCATTTAATCAGAATTTTAAATTAGGGGAAACCATTACCACTGCCGAATCTGCAAACAACCCGTTCAATCAGATGCAAGAAGTTTCTGCGACAAATTTATTGACTCTAGAATCGGTAGATGAACAAACCAAGACCTGTATTATTAATGAAAAATTAGAACTTGACCTTTCTCAATTCATTGAAATGATGAAGGGGATGATGCAACAAATGTCAAAATCGTCTGGAGTAAATGACAGTACAATAACTGAAAAAAGTAAAGAGATGGATGACTTTGATTTTGAATTTAATAATTTCAAAGTGATTACCTTTAATTACGAAACATCATGGGTAGAAAAGGTAGTTAACACAGGAACTGTTTTGAGCACAAGACCCAAAGATGGCGTAAAAACTAAAAAAGAAGTGATCGCAACGATAATTGTAAAGTAAAGAAATTGAGTTTTCGATTAATTCAAAATTGCGCTAGAAAAAACTGCAATGAGTCTAAAAGGAAGAGTAGTACGAATAAATGTAAGCGAGCCTTTCGAATGGTATCATGGTGACCTTTTTGGAACGATTGAAGAAGAAATCAGTGATACAAAATTAAAGGTGAGATTGACTAAAGAAATTGATGGAAGTAAACTAAAAAGCAACCTTATAGAACTGAGGATTAGGTATGAAAAAGAAAACTTCAAACCTCTTTTACAAAATGATTCCGTTACAATTGGAGGAGCTTTAATAGAGGAGATTTCTGAAATCTCTGAGTATATAATTATTGGTAGGGTAACTTTGGTTTAACCACCTCTCCCCTTCAACAACTTACAATTTTACCAAAAACTACGAAAAATCCACTAGTAATAACTAGGAAGATTCTCTACAAATTCCAAAATAGTTACATAACCTACTTATTTTCATTTCTCACCCACCCTTTCTATTTCAATGATTTGATTATCTTCGGGATTGAAAAAATTGAATTAACCCTAGAAAGCAATTATGAATAAATTCTTCACCACGCTAACTCTAAGTCTTTTTGCTATAAATTTAATGGCTCAAATCAATATGGAAGATTCTACTGCCCAAGTGATTGGCTATTGGAATATTGGAGAAAAGGAAATGCCACTGTTATTCTAACGCCAACCGTTGGGACTTATGGCGAACTTCATCTTAATTCATGAGGAAAAAGGTTTGGCGATTCAGGATTCTATTTCTTACTCAATGACACAAAAGGTAACTATTGGTCAAATTACGTCAGCTCTTTTCGAGATGAGTTAGTAGTAAATTGTAATAATGGAAAAGTTAATGCTGAACAGACTTTAACGCTTTGGCGTATGCGTATCCTTAGGTTCAATTATGAAATTGGAGTAAAATAGGATATGGTTTAAATAAAAAAATATTTTTACTTCAATAGTTATATTAGGCTTCTTCCCTATAGAAGCCAATAATTTGATTATATCTCGATCCAAATAAAAAACAGTTTATATTATTAATTCTTTCAACCTATTTGTTATTTAGAATTATACGTTCTGAGTATGACTTGTCTTTGGTTTTTACTTTGATGATGTAGATTCCACTTGGGAGTATATTCAAATTAATAGTTCCTTCATTTTCAAAATTACTCATGACTATTACTTCTTTTCCATTTGAATCAAAAATTCGTACTAATTCAAAATGAGTATTTTCTGATTTTAAATTAAGATTAATATTTCCATTTGAAGGATTTGGATACACCACAAGTTCATTCTGTTTATTAGTTTTCGATATTTTATTTAAACTCGTCAAAACACCTGCATCAAATACTGCAAATGCATTTTTTCGAACTCCACCAACCGAAGTAAAGCTTCCACCTAAAAACACTTTTGATCTAGAAACTAGTAGACTTCTGGCAGAATTATTTGCTCCTGACCTCCAAGGACTGACAACTCCTGAATTTAGATCAATTGCTGCAGCCTGTCGAATACTCGTATTTCCAATATTCTGGAAATTTCCATGAACAAATATATAATCCCCCTGAATACCAATGGTTCGAACATAACTATCCGAATCAGGATTCCAAGGTTTAGCATTACCTGTAGTAATATCTAATTCTGCCAACTTATTTCTAGTTTGACCTCCTATAGAATTAAAATTTCCTCCAACAAACAACCTTCCTTTGTGAAATTTTAGGTCATAAACTGAAGAATTTGCATCAGGATTCCATGCAGTTGCTATTCCGTTAGTAGGACTAACTGCTGCTATTCGGTTCCTCTGTTGCCCTCCAATTGATGTAAACCCTCCTACTAGATATATTAAACTTTGATTAAAATCTATTGAGCTTACCCCTCCATTTGGTGACGGGTTCCATAAATCTGCTAATCCTGTTGCAGTATCAATTCTTGCTAAATAGTTTCTAGAACTCCCACCTATTTGAGTAAATGCCCCAGTCACGTATACACTACCATTGTGAGTAATGAGTTGAGAAACTGAATTATTAGCTACCGGATTCCAATTGGTAAGCACTCCAGACCTTCTATCAATTGCAGCAATTCTATCTCTTGTTATATTATTTACATTTCTAAATTGGCCGCCGATAAATACCGAGTTACCGAGATGTGTAATATTTGAAATTAAGTTATCTACAGAAGGACTCCAGTTTGTTGGCACACCCGTTTTAGAATTGAGTGCAACTAGATTAGTTCTTTTTAATCCTCCAACAGAACTAAAATATCCACCAATGATCATTTTTACACCATGTCTTTCTATTGCATAGACAAGGCTATTACTAGACCAATTATGATCAATGAATGCACCCGACACTACATCTATTTCTACTACATTGATACATTTAATACCATTTGAAGAGGCAACTCCAAATCCGCCACCTATAAAAACAGTGGAATCGTTTGGTAGTATTGAAGTAATGAATGGAGTACTAATTGTTGGGTTCCAATTATTAATTAAACCTGCAGTAATATTATATGATGCAACGCTAGAGTGATTTACACCATTAATCGTTGTAAACTCTCCTGCAAAATAGAGTGTATTTGATTCATGACTTATTACATCTACTTCATCATTTAGAGTGATTGGGAGATTTATATTGGCTCCTGTAATTTTATTTACAGCAGTTAAATAACTCTTACTTGCTAAAGCTAGAGAGGTAAAACGGCCACCAATATACACATTAGAACCAACGATATCTATACTATTGACACCATCATTTGGAGCAGGATTCCAACTAGATATTGCAGAAGTAGTAGCATTTACTTTGGCCAAGTGTTTTCTATAAAGTCCTCCAACTATTGTAAAATCACCCCCGAAATAGATCGAGGAATCACTATATGCTATACTATTTACTTTATCATTAGTATTTGGACCCCAAGTCAATAGTTGTCCTGTTTGAGCGTTTACTGCAGCTATATTATTCCTATTTAATCCATTCACAATACTAAAAGTTCCTCCAAAATAAAGGATACTGTCTGCTTTTATCATTGTTTGTATTATCCCATTCACTGAAACCTTATAATTTGTCACTCTACCGTTGCTATCAATATGAGCAAAATTTGTTCTAACGCTGTCTCCAACCATTGTAAAGTCACCTGCTAAAAACCATCCTCCATTATCATCAGTCGCTATACTTGTAACTAGTCCATTTGAAAAATCCATGTTTACATTGGGCTTTCCAGTATTTAGGTCAAATTCTAATACGTTTGGACTGTGGGGTCCGACAAAATCAAACTCTCCACCCAAGTAAACGACATCATTAATCGTATCTTCACTAATAGCAAAAACTATCCCATATGGCTCCCACCAATGTTTTTCTAAATTAAGATTTTGACTGATTAAAGATTGAGTAATTGCAAATGAAAATAACAATAAAAATAAATTTCTCATTTTAAGAATGTTTAGTTTGTCTAAACTAAGACTTTTATAAAATATTTGCTAACTTTTTAAAAAATGATGCCTATTAAGTTTATTTAATAGACATTAAAATATATTAATACTTCAAATGATTTAATGCAAAATTTTTAAAATACATTTATTAAAGCAACTTATGTTCAAAACATTAATCCAACCTTCTAGTCTTTATAAATAAGGTTTGTATTCTCTTTCACTATTTTACAAAAAAAAAGGCGACTCTACCGAGTCGCCTTTCCATTTTATTCTAGCTCGAAATCTTATTCAACACTAAAAGTACCTTTTGGCAATTTCACATTCACTTCCATCGATTCCATTTTCATGTCAAATGCTTGTGGACCGAACGTTTGCTTGATCACATAAGGATACTTCACCCCTTGCACCTCTTTGTACTCACTAAAGATTTTAGTCGCTAACATGGCGCCTTGTGGAGTTTCTTGAGTCGCATCAGTCTGCAACAACAAACCACTTTCTAAATCGTAGTAGTTGGTAATTTTGTCGCCCAACGGATTGGTAATGTTCACCACGAACGCTTCTTTACCTTGCACCTTGTCTAGGCCTTTCAATTCAAGGATGTAGCTTTCTTTGTTGTAGTTCAATTCCGGAAACAACTGCGCTTCTAACGCCAAACTCGCCAAATCTTGACCAGTCACTTCTCTTTCGCCTTGCATGCCTGATTCTTTTCCTTTTACACCGTCGTAAACTTGTTTCTGAACCACCATTTCGCCCATCTTCATTTCCATCATGAATTTGTTAGGTGCTTCAGAAGTTACATTTACATTGATCGCTCTTCCCATCATTTCTGCACTCATCACCGATTTTACAGTTTTCACTTTCAATAAGTTCTCCTTACCACCTATTGCACGAATGTAGCTGTCTACTACTTTCTGAGCAGTCATTCCGGCTGGAGCAGGCTTCAATGTTTCTACCACGTCATTTCCGTAAGTATCTACAAATCTAATCTGTCCTGTTGGGCTCAACTTTTTCACTTTGTCCGCTACTTCGTCTTTATTTCCCACTACCAAAATGTACGCATTCATTGGTCGGATATACTTCGCAGCCATTGCTTTAATATCGTCTTGAGATACTTTCGCTACATTCATCAAGTATTTGCTGTAGTAATCTGCTGGCAAATCATACAATTCTTTGTTGATCGCAAAACGAGCCACTGTCTGTGGATTCTCTAAACCTATTGCAAAGTTACCAGTGATGTAGTTTTTGATGCCTTGCAATTCTTCAGCAGTAACGCCTTCTTTCATTTTCATCATTTCCTTCATCGCTTCTACTAATGCGCTATCCGTTACATCGTTTCTCACTTTAGCAGTTGCATCAAAGTAACCAATGTATTTGTCGTCGCTCAATGAACTTCTTGCTCCGTATGTATACGAATTGGCTTCTCTCAAATTCAAATTCAATCGTGAAGTAAATCCACCACCGAATAAGGTATTCATTACAGAAGAAGGAATTTTATCAGCATCAGCTGGTTTTAAATCCACTGGATAGTTGATGCTAATTACCGATTGAACAGCTCCTGGCTTGTTTACAAATACAATCTCTGTATTTTCTAGCGCCGTTGGTGTTGGATAAGAAAACGTTGGAATTACTCCTTTTTCCCAATCCTTAAATGCCGCTGTAATCAACTTCTTCGTTTTCTTGAAGTTGACGTCTCCCACTATCGCCATATAAGCGATGTTTGGCTTGAAATACGTGTTGTAATACTTTTGAGCGTCCGCCAATTCTATGTTTCCAATAGATTCCTCTGTATTTAATTCACCATAAGGGTGATCTTTTCCATACATCAACGCTTTTCTAACGTTGCTCGCAATGGCGTCTGGATCATCTTTCTCTGAAGCCAATCCTGAAAGATATTGCTTCTTCAATTTGTCCATTTCCTCTTGAGTGAAATTGGCGTTCATGGCTACATCTGCAATCATTTGTAACAACTTAGGCTCATATTTACTCAAACCTGAGGCATAAATGGCGCTAGATGAAGTATTGAAGTTGGCTCCTATAAAGTCGATTGCTTTATTGAATGCTTCTTTATTCATGCTCTTCGTTCCGGTAGACAATAAGTCACCAGCCAAATCAGTGTATCCTTTTTTATCGCCTTCCGTGAATGGTTGGATATCAAAAGTCAATGAAACGGCTACTCTTGGCAATTTATGGTTCTCTACCACAAACACTTTCAATCCATTGTCTAAGGTAAATGATTGGGTTTCTCCAATCTTAATTTCAGGTGCAGGACCTGCTTGTGGGCGCTTACTTCTGTCCAACTCCTGTGCAAAAACAGGCACAGTCATCAAAGCGATCAGCGTTAATATGCTAAATTTTTTCATGTGTATCTTTTTATAATTCTTTGATTTCTATGAGATTTATTTTTGTTGTGCTTTCGGCAAGTAATACAATACCACTCTGTTTTCAGGAGTAAAGTATTTTTTAGCCACTCGCTGAATGTCTTCTCTCGTTACTTTCATGTAGCGATCGATTTCTGTATTCACCAAATTAGCATCACCAAAATAAACGTGATAGTTCGCCAAGTTTTCAGCCAAACCAGCTACTCTTCCGTTTGCCGATACAAAGTCAGAAGCTGTTTGATTCTTCAATTTGGTCAATTCCTCTTCCGTAATCAGTTCGTTTCTCACTTTCGCCACTTCTGCATTAATCGAAGTTTCCAACTGATCTGGTGCAATTCCCATATTCGCAATACCGAACATCAAAGCAATACCTGGATCTTCAGAAGGAATCATAAAAGAACCTACAAATACTGCTTCTTCTTTTTCGTCTTTTACATTTTTCTGCAATCTACTACTCTCTCCTTGAGACAATAAAGTAGACAACATGCTCGCTGCGTAATAATCAGGAGTTCCTTGTGCAGGAATGTGGTATCCTTGCACTACTGCAGGCAATTGGATGTTGTCATAAACGGTATCTCTTACCTCTTTCGTTTTGATCGGCTCCACAATGGTTGGTCTTGGAATTTCTTTCGTTCCTTTTGGAATCGTAGAGAAATACTTGTCGATCAACTTTTTTGTTTCTGCTACATCGATGTCACCTGCTATAGAAAGGGTGGCATTGTTAGGCACATAAAACGTCGCATAGAAGTCTAAAAATTCTTCCATTTTCGCTTGGTTGATGTATTCTGGCGATCCACCTGGCGTCCATCGGTATGGATGTTCTTCAAATGCATGTCCGTATACTTCGTTCAAAATACTTCCGTAAGGTGTATTCTCATTACGCTGCTTCAATTCTTCTTTTACTACGCCTCTTTGAGTTTCTACCCCTTCTTGGTCAATTTTAGCGTGTAGCATTCTTTCAGACTCTAACCACAATCCCAATTCCAACTGATTGGAAGGAAGAATTTCGTAGTAGAACGTTCGGTCAAATGAAGTGTTGGCGTTCAATGAACCACCATTGTTTTGAACCAATTTAAAATACTCTCCACGCTCGATGTTCTCAGAACCTTCGAACAATAAATGCTCGAAAAAGTGAGCAAAACCTGTTCGAGAAGGATCTTCATTCTTAGAACCTACGTGGTACAAAACGGTTACCGCTACAATTGGTGTAGAGTGATCTTCTTGTAGAATAACATGTAAGCCATTCGGCAAGTCGTATTCTACAAATTCAATTTTGCTTTCTTTGCCTTTTGCAAAACCGCCGTATGACAGTCCCAAGGCTATTGCTGCAATGAAAATTTTCTTCATTATTTGTCTTTTATAATTTAAACGCGAATTTAATAAATTGAAAAGGGTCTACCTAAAGGAATACAGCAATGGTAGTATTTCTTTTTAAGTGGAAATGTTAAGGCCTTTGATATTAATCTTTGCGCCATCATGAAAACAACTATCTTGTTTTGCTTCTGCGTAAATCTGTGAAATCTGCGGGACAATTCTCCTAACAATTTGTTCTCCCGCTAATCTCGCTGATAAACGCAGTGTTTTTGTGTTATGATGAAAAACGGATAGGCCTGAAGTTTTATCAAAAAAAGTGAATCCGAAACACTCTAAAACTTAGTTTCTGAAATAATTTTATCGTCGTAATACATTCGTTCTTTTTCCTTTTCACAAGTTTTGGCGTACCAAACGGATTTTCCATACAAGTCTCCCAATAAATAATTCTTAGTAGTTTCCACTTCACCAGTAGGATAATACGTGGTCATTATTCCATTTTTATTGCCCTTAGTGTAAATCACTTCTTTTCGTTTACTGCCCTTTATGGTATTATAAACCGCCTTTCCTTCCAGTAAATCATTTTTAAAAATCAACGTTCTCAAAAGATTTCCATTGGAATGATAAATCTTCAACTCCCCTTCTCTGAGCCCTTTTTCCAATTCGTATTCAATGGATTTATTCCCATTTTTATAATAAGCAAGCACTTTACCTGATTCATGCTTCAATGGAATTTCAGGCAATAAAACGCCTTCAGAATTCAAATAGCTGTAGGAGTCCAGTGTACCCTCATAATAATTCATCTGAATTTGAATTTCTCCGGCTTCATCATAATAGATGGTTGGCCCATGCAATTCGCCTTCTATGTAGTTTTCTTCCATGTTCATGTTTCCATTCTCATGATAATCCACCCATTTTCCAGTCTTTTTTCCCAATGTGTAATCTCCAAGGGTTTCTATGCTGCCATCTTCAAAAAACCATTTCCATGTGCCTTGTTTATCATTCAAAAGGTAATTTCCACTTGCACTCTGTTTGCCATTTTCATTGAAGTATTCCCAAGTACCCACTTTGTTTCCAAACTCATATTGACCTTTAGTATCCAGTTGATTTAATCCATCATACCATTCAAAAGTGCCGTGTAAATCTCCGTGCTTGTAGGCCACTTTTGCACTTTTATTTCCGTTGATATGCTTCAATTGAAACTCAGCTGAACCACCTTTTAAAACGATATAATTCAATACATTCGCGGCGGTATCATAGCTAAAATACTCTTCCAACACTCCTTTGTCGTAGCAGTATTTGTCTGATATTCTGCCTTTTTCATCATAATAAACATCACAACCATTTATTTCTCCACCGATATAATAGGTCTTTCTACTGATGGTTCCATTGGAATAATAAACCTCGCTTGGACCACCGATTACATCTTTTTGATAAAACCCTTGCTCCTTGAGCTGACCATCAATGTAATGGGTTTCATAATATCCATCTCTAGCGCCTTCTGCATAATTTACCTTACTCTCCAACTCTCCATTTTTATGGTAATTGAAATCTTCGCCTATAATCTGGTCTTTCTTAAACGCCTCTTCAGAAGACAACTCTCCATTGGGATAATAAAATTTCCATTTTCCAATTTTATTACCTGCTTTATAGGTTCCTTCTGAGGATTTCGCACCATTAAAATGGTAACTAACTGTTTTTAGTTTTCCTCTTTTTGAGCGGGCTTTAGACTTTACTTCACCGTTTTCATCGTAATTTACATATCCAATAAAGTCGCCATTTCGATATTCATTCTCATTATTTTTTATCCCATTCCGATCATAACGGGTCAGTATGGCATTCAGTTTTCCATTTTCATCCAAAGTTCCCTCTTCTTCAATTCTGCCGTCTTGATAGTAGTTTTTATACCTACCTACTTGATTTCCTTCTTTAAACCTTCTTTCGGCAGAAAGCTGTCCATTCTTATAATAATAAGCGAATGCACCCTCCTGTAATCCATCCTTGTAGGTTCCTTTTGAATATAAATCCCCATCCGAATAATAAGAATAATAAGCTCCATTTCGCTCATTGTCTTTCATTTCGAATTCCTCATCAAGATCTCCACTAATAAAGTATTTTTTAACTGTTCCATTTACTTCATCACCTTTATATGGAATTACATATTGAAGAGGTCCTTGATTAAAATACAATTGTGTGGTGTCTTCTTTTTTTCCTTTTTTAAACTGAGTGGTTTCTATCAGATTTCCAAACTGGCTATAAGCTTCATATTTCCCATTTAAAGTATCTGCTTTATACTCCATCATTCGCTTCAGCTTTCCGTTGGGATGAAATAATTGATAAGCTCCCTCAGCTTGGCCATCTATATAATTGCCTTGTTCCGTTTTATTTCCCAATTCGTCAAACCAAACCCATTCGCCTTGACGTTTGCCCTTTTCTGAAAACACTCCTTTAGAATTGAGCACTCCATTATTAAAGTAAAACTCCCAATATCCAACTCTTTCTTCTTGATTATCATCAACATTCCCAATAGCGCTAATCTCATTATTGGTACTCACCCAAAAACGAACAGGTTGAACTTTTCCATCCCATTCCATCTCGCGAACCAACAATAAATCCAGCTCCTCTTTTCCCCAAACTTTGAAAGATTCTATGTTTTGTTTTTTGGCTTGATTGCTCACTTTAGAATCACTGTAATTCGACATTAAATAGTTGGAATAAGCATCAAATTGTCCGTCAGGAATTATTTTACCAAAAAAGTTAATGTAACTGCTATACCAGAAGTTATCATTGTCTTTGTCCATTTCTAGCGATTGAAACAATTTTGCGATCGAACGAAGTAACTTATTGTCAATTTTAGAGTTGATTAAATTCGAATTTTCACCCGATAACCCCTCTTTCATTTTCTGCTCAAGCCTCTTCATCAACTCCTCGGGAGCGTCAGTTTTAAGCACTATTATATTATCAGGAACCTTCCCAATCACAATATTTTCTGCTAAATCTAAAGAAAGAGTACTCAATTGGTCATAAGAGTTTATCGTTGCTGCTTGCAGTAAGCTCAGCATCCCTTCAACAGGTCGTTGCGCTCTTTCTAATAAGGCTCCCATTTTATAATGAGCCACAGCATAGTATGGACTGATAGATACTGTAGTTTTAAAATCTTCAAAGGCTTTTTGATAACTTTTCTGTTCTTCATAAACCAAGCCTCTACCGTAATAAAGTACAGTGCTATTGGGAAATCGTTTAATACCTTCCGTATACGTTTTTATCGCTTCTTGAATTTGCCCCATTTCTCGCAAGGCAGATCCTTTATTGTTAATAAAACTTCTGTCATACTTGGTTTTCCCTAGTTCCATTGCTGACTCAATCACCTCTAGCGCTTCTGTGGGTTTTCCATCTTTGATGTAGCTCAGCGACAATTCATATTGAGCTAAAACATAATTGGTATCATTTTCAGAAACAGATTGGTACTGTTCAATGGCAGCGCTATAGCTACCAATGTTATGAAACAGTATTCCAAGTTGAATAGAAGAACCACTAGAGCTGTATTTTAATTTTTCTTGGCCAAGAAGTGAAATGGTTAAAAGTAAAAGAGGGAAGAGAAACAGAGATTTAAAATTCATTTTTGAAGTAAATTAGATAGTTGCTCTCTAGGAAAGAGAATTCCCATAAAAATACAAAATGAAATTAAATAGGAGCCGAAAAAAGTAATTCGATTTTAAAAGTTGATTAACTTTTTAAGAATAAGGCTCACTTGGAGCTTTAAGATTCAACTGTAACGTGAAAAGCGTGTAATCGTCGTCGATGCGTTCAAAGTAATGATTGAGATTGTTTTTTGTTCTTTTTCTAAAGTTGATTAATCCCAACCCAGTTTTCACCATTCCTGTAGCGTCTATGTTATTCTTTAAGAAATAAGCATCTAACTCACTATCGTCTAAAGAGTTTATTGTAATTAATTCATTTCGAAGGGTCTGTTCTTGATTGTTTTTAATTAGGTTGGCCGAAGTAAAAAGCAATTCACTTTTGTCTTGATTCTCGCTCATGATAAAAATTCCAGGCACACCTCCTACTTTTTCTATTACAGCAGCATGATGAATGATATTCATCAACATTTCATACATCAAGGATAAAATCAATTGTCCACTACTGTCAGAAGTTCCCATTTTTGACTTCTTAATCGACTCAATTATATCGCCAACATTGTCCAAGGTAAACACCCCTCTTAAAGTCAATGTAATTTTTTCTTTCAATAATTGATCGTGCAAAGCAGACAGTTCTTCAAAATGCTTGACTATTGAGAGATTATTATCTACTTCAGCATCATCAACTTCTGCACTATCCAAACATATCTTGAGATAGAAAAACATGTTATCTTCATCTACCTTTTTAAAATTGTAATACAATTTACTTTCTGAACGGCGAGCCATGTCTACTAAACCAATTCCTGCTCCCCCTTTATCAGAAAAGGTACCATTGTTTAATAAATCAACGTAGTATTTCCTGAGTTCTTCTTTATTCATTCCATTTAACTTATCCAACATAGTGGTAAGTTTAGAAACGTCGGTATTACTAACCTGATTACCTGTGGTAATGTAGTATTTATTGTCAATCTTTTTTAAGCAGAAAATTCCAATTTTATCAATATCATTTTCAGAATTGATTTGATGGCGAGTAATGTTTTGCAGACCTTCTACCATCACATTATAAGCTTTCTTTCGAATCTTATGCGACTCTCCATTGAATTCTAATTGACGTTCAACAAGGACTAAAATATGGTCAATTACTTCATCTGAAAAATAACCTCTGTAGATATATTCCATATCCACATCTGGCGAATTCAGTAAATGATTTTTTGCGAAATCTACTTTATAAAGGTCTAAAGGCTTCAAATATCAAGGTTGTAGCGACTAAAAGTAATTAAATTATTGAATTATATGACATATTTATTCAACATTTTTTAAGAAAAAAAGCTACGTACGTTTAATTATTATAGACGAATAGGTCAAATTAGTAGATAAGATTAGGAGAAAAATAACCGCACTCGATCTATTGTTATTGCCACTATACCCAAAGCCAACAACACCCAAAATTCGAAGAAACGAAAGAGTAAAGTGGATGCAGCAGATTCAGAAGCGGTGTACCCATATTTCATCAGTATAAATGTCATGGAAACTTCTATGGCGCCCATTCCTCTTAAAAATGGACTAGCTAACAACAATATAATCATGGCGATGTAAGCTAAAATACAAGCCACAATATCCGGCTCAACGCCTATTGCTTCTAGTGAAATATACATGTGAATTACTCCTATGATTTCAATAAAAATACTAGCAACCAATGCCCATATTAATGGTTTTAATCGAAAACGTTCCTCAACAATCCGGTTGATTGTTTGCTCCAATTTGGGACTTTTATTCACCAAAAAACTGTACATCCATTTTTGCTTCCAAACAGAATAAAACAAGAGAATTAAGACTATTAAAAATAGGATTAACACAATCAATCCAATCAATAAAGTATAATCCAAATGACCTACAAAATACATAATGCCAATAAAAGGAATACCAACAAGAACTACAGAGATTAATCCGATAGTGGCATATAAATAAGAGGCTAAGTAAATTTGCTCTGAGCTTAATCCTTTCCTTTTTAATCCTTTGCTGAAAAAACTCAAAGAGGTAAATCCACCTGCAGGGAGTAAAACACTAATTACATTGCGTTTCAAAAACAAATCAATTAACTCAATATATTTGACCTCTTTGTGAATGGCCCGAAAACTATAAAAATACAATGCGGCATGACACCCAATTAAAACCGCAGTAAAAATTAGTCCAATGCCTACCATTGTGAGGTCGGCATGTGCTAAATGCTCAACAATACGCTCTAATTCAAATTGTTGTGTTTGAATAAAGTAAACTGCCAAACCCAATAATGTGAATGCCAATACAAATTGAAAAATAATCTTCCATTTCTTCATCGACTGCAAATTAAGCGAATTCGAATTTAACATTTTTGATTTTAAACTTTTTAAACAAATTGATGTCTATACTCCAGCAATAAAATCAATAATTTCGCGAAATGAATTTCAGAATCGCCCTAATAACTACACTTATACTCTTCAGCTACAATTCAATATCTCAGAACAGACCAGGCACAGATCAAAAATTTACGTTTACAGCTAAAGTGTTAGATGGATCAAACAATGCTCCCCTACCCTACGCTACCATTGCCATTTATAGTATGCGCGATTCTAGTTTGGTGGATGGTGGCATTACCAATGAGTCAGGAATTATTACATTGCCATTGAATCGGGGAATGTATAAGGTCGAATTTTCATTTATTTCCTATAAATCTAAAACGGTTCGAGGCGTTAATATGATTAAGGGCGATGTGGATTTAGGCACAATCACCTTATTTCCGGATATAAAAACACTGAATGAAGTAAATGTGGTTGCCGAAAAAAGTCAGATGGAATTTAAGCTGGATAAGAAAGTATTCAATGTAGGTTCTGACCCAACCATGAAGGGTGCCAATGCTTCTGACATACTTGACAATGTGCCTTCTGTAGAGGTGGATGTAGATGGGAATGTGAGTTTGAGAGGAAGTCAGAATGTACGAATATTGATCAATGGAAAACCTTCAGGCTTGGTGGGAACAAGCACTACAGCTGCTTTACGTCAATTGCAAGGAAGCATGATTGAGCGAATTGAGGTGATTACGAATCCGTCTTCTAAATATGATGCAGAAGGCGAGGCAGGTATCATCAACATTATTATGAAGGAAGAAAAAAAATCAGGAATTAATGGCTCAGTTGAAGTAAGAGCTGGTTATCCAGAGAATTTTGGCGTGAGCTTGAACTTAAATATGCGTCGAGAAAAATTCAATGCATTTGTGAATTATGGTACAGGGTATTCGAAATTTAATCGTGTAGGTCAATCAGAACAAAATTTTTACCTGGCAGATACCAATTACAGCACCAATTTGGATCGAAACTATGAGAATTCAGGAATCTCACACAACATCATGTTGGGCACAGATTTATTCCTGAATGAAAAAAATACGTTAACTATTTCGACTTTATATCGACTATCTGATCAAGACAATATTGGGAAAATTACTTATCTGGATTATGATCAAGATGGAAATTTAATCAATGAAAGTATTCGAAAAAGCAATGAGAAAGAAAACGATGAAAATAAAGAGTTCACACTGTCCTATAAAAAAACGTTTGAGAAAAAAGGCAAGGAATTTACAGCCGATTTTAAATACAATGATGGTGGAGATACAGAGAAATCAGACATTTCAGAGTATACAATTCGAGGAATAGATATAAATGAACCTGCTCTCAAACAGTTCTCCGATAATAAAGAGAATGAAACCAACTACCTATTTCAAACCGATTTTACGCTGCCATTGGCTAAAGGAATGAAAATAGAAACCGGTGCTAAAGCCAATATTCGGTCGATTGAAACTGAATACAAAGTAGAAGAAGAAGATGCTTTTGGAAACAAAATCACCTTAACAGAATTTACAAATATCTTTGGTTATCAAGAAGATGTTTATGCAGCCTATGGTATTTTCAGTAAACAATTCGAAAAATTGTCATATCAATTGGGGATGCGAATGGAGCATTCTGAAATTGGCACTGAATTAAAAACCACCAATCAGAAAAACCAAAAAAGCTATACCGACTTTTTTCCTTCTGCTGCTTTTACTTATAAACTAGAAAACGATAACTCTATTCAGTGGAGCTATAGCAGACGGATTAGTCGTCCACGATTTAGATCATTGAACCCATTCTTTACTTTTTCAGATGCTAGAAATATAAGAACAGGAAATCCTGATTTGAATCCTGAATATGCCAACAGCTTTGAGGTAGGATATTTGAAGTATTGGAAAAAAGCATCGTTCTACGTTGGTACATATTACAAACACACAACGGATGTAACTGATCGAATAAGTTTTGCCAACGACACTGGAGTCACTTTTACTTTGCCAGTCAACTTATCTACCAAAGATGATTATGGAGTTGAAACTAATTTTTCAAAAGATATCACCGCTAAGTTAAAAGTAAACGGCTCAGTGAATGTTTTTATTTCTGATCAAAATGGAGCGTATAACGGGATAGATTATGGCGTTTATGCGTTTAATTGGAATGCTAGAATGAGCGCAAAATATAGCTTGAATAAACAAACGGACTTACAATTAAATGGGATGTATAGAGCTCCTAGTAAGAGCGCTCAAGGCAGAGTAAAGTCAATGACTGTGATAAATTTAGCTGCTAGTAAAGATGTCCTTAAAAATAAAGGCACGTTAACTTTTAGTGTACAAGATGTTCTGAATACTAGGAAATGGCGCTCTTATACTGAAACAGCAACCTTTACCTCCGAATCTGAATTTCAGTGGCGCCCACGAACATTCTTACTTTCATTTAGCTATCGATTTAATCAAGCCAAGCAACGTCAAAAATCGTCTGGTTATGATGGAGGTGGCGGCGATGATGGTGGATTTTAAAAAATTCAATTAACTTAGTTTGCTCAAATCTACCTATGAAAAAATACTTTGTTTTTCCTTTAATTATCTTTGTTTTATACAGTTGCGATAGCCCTTCAGCATCTAAAGAAACCATCAGTCCTGCTGATATAGAAATAATAGAAGTTGCTGTAATTGAGAAATCAAAAGAATGTGATGCAGAACCCGCTAGAGGTTGTGCTCGATTAAATGCGACTTATCCCATTTTTAAGAGTAAAACAGGCAAAGCTAAAAGTTCTCAATTAAAACCACTAAACAACGCTATTTACAGCATTTTTTCGCAAACCTTTATTGATTTTATTCCTCAAGGAAATCTAAAAGCAACCGACAATTTGGATCAATTAAAAGCCGGTTTTTTTAATAAGCATAAAAAAAATCAACTTCAATATAAAGAAGTCATCGGATTCGAACTCATTAATAAGGTCACCGTTCCATTTTTTAATGAGAAATATGCAAGTGTTGCTCAAAATCAACTAACTTTCGCAGGAGGTGCTCACCCAGATTCTGAATTGTTGTATTATACCGTGGACTTTAAAACAGGTAAAAACTTAAATAGCCTCTCTTGGATAGCAGATACTATTGAAGTAAAAAGAATGCTTTTAGCCGTGTTGAAAAATAAAATGCAAATAGAAGCCACTTCTGATCTTGAAGAAAACGGATTCTTTATTTCTGATCAAGAATTGATAATCACTCCAAATATTCTGATTGAAAAAGACACCATTTCCTTTGCTTATAACAGTTATGAAATTGCCCCTTATTCTTTTGGTATTTTTGATTTAAAATTGGCTAAATCGGCAGTAAAATTTAAAGATTAATAAGTACTGCGCTCTAAGAACGCTTGCAAAATAAGTGTTGCACTTAGCTTATCAATATTGCCTTTAACTTGTCGTTGTTTTTTCTTCATCCCCCCTTCAATCATTGCATTAACCGCCATTTTCGATGTAAATCGTTCATCCTGTCGCTCTATTTTTAGCTGTGGATATTCATGTGCTATCTTTCGAATCAGCTTTTGAATACGAGGCTCTATTTCTGATAAATCATTGCTTAATGTCAGCGGCAATCCTAACACCACAATTTCAATATCTTCTTTAGCAAAATAGTTCACTAAAAAAGTCCATAACTCAGCGTTTTCAACAGTTGTTAATGCGCTAGCAATCATTTTTAAGGAATCAGTCACAGCAATCCCTACTCTTTTGGTTCCATAATCTATGGCAATAACTCTTCCCAATTCTTTTGTTTTGAAGATTGTATAATTTGACAACAAAGGTAGTCTTTATCTGTTTCTTCCTTATCACAACCTGATTTTTTAAGTAAGTTTGTACCCATAATTTAAGAAGCAATTTCTATGAAATTAAATGCGATTGAAGAAGCAATAGAAGACATCAAAAAAGGTAAAGTAATTATCGTTGTTGATGATGAGGACAGAGAAAACGAAGGCGATTTTATTGCTGCTGCAGAAGTAGTTACTCCTGAAATGATCAATTTTATGGCCACTCATGGTAGAGGTTTGATCTGTGCCCCATTGGTAGAAAGTAGATGTGATGAATTGGGCTTAGACCTTATGGTGAGTAATAACACCGTTTTGCATCACACTCAATTTACGGTTTCTGTAGATTTAATAGGACACGGTTGCACGACTGGAATTTCTGTTCACGACCGTTCAAAAACAATTAAAGCATTAACAGATCCCAATACAAAACCAGAAGATTTAGGTCGACCTGGTCATATTTTCCCGCTAAGAGCTAAACCAGGTGGGGTTTTAAGAAGAGCTGGACACACAGAAGCATCAATTGACTTGGCTAGAATGGCAGGGTTTTCTCCTGCAGGAATTTTAGTTGAAATATTGAATGAAGACGGTAGCATGGCGCGATTGCCTGAGCTAAAAGTAATTGCAAAGAAATTTGATCTCAAGTTGATTTCTATTAAAGATTTAATCGCTTATAGAATTAAAAACGAGACGTTAATAGAAAGACAGGTGCAAGTTAAAATGCCAACAGAACACGGTAATTTCGACTTGATTCATTACAAGCAATTGACCAATGGTCAAGAACATTTAGCCTTGGTAAAAGGAATTTGGGAAAAAGACGAGCCCGTTTTAGTTCGGGTTCATTCTTCTTGCATTACAGGAGATATTTTCGGTTCATGTCGATGTGATTGTGGCCCACAGTTGCAAAAGTCGATGGATATGATCGAAAAAGAAGGAAAGGGTGTTATTGTTTACATGAATCAAGAAGGTCGAGGAATTGGCTTATTGAATAAATTAAAAGCCTATAAATTGCAAGAAGAAGGTTACGACACCGTTGAAGCAAACTTAAAATTAGGCTTCAAAATGGACGAGCGCGATTATGGTATTGGTGCTCAAATTTTGCGTGATTTAGGTGTTTCTAAAATGAAGTTGATGACCAACAATCCACAAAAAAGAACCGGTTTAATTGGCTATCAATTAGAAATTGTTGAGAACATTAGCCTAGAAATAGAATCAAACGAGCACAATGAATTGTACCTAAAAACGAAAAAAGAGAAGATGGGCCACAAACTGAGTTTAAATAAGAAATAAACTTAATTTGAAGAAGTTTAAGTTTCTTGGAATCATCTTTTATGGATTAAATATCCTATTTGCAATAGCGCTGTTAACTGGCTATGCGGCGAGTCATATTTCACCGTCCTTCTTTTGGTGGCCTGCATTTTTTGGACTGGCACTACCCTTTCTTGTTGTGATCAATATTCTTTTCCTTTTAGGATGGATGGTTGTAGGTCGAATACGATTTTTACTGTCACTCATTGTATTGATTTTAGGGTATCAAAGTATTCCTAAAATCATTCAGATCAACAAAATGAAAGAGGCATCAAAAGATGCTTTGAAAGTGATGAGTCACAATGTTAGGCTGTTCGATTTATACATGTGGCAAGAGGACAAACACACTCGAAACGACATTTTCAATCTAATCAGAACCGAAAAAGCCGACATTCTATGTTTACAAGAATTTTACTTCAGTCAAGATAAAACATACGAATTCAAAACGTTGGATAGTTTAATGACCTTTCCAAACATTAAATACAAACACGACGAGTATTCCTATGTAAAAGGCCCAAATAAATGGGGAATCGCCACTTTCAGCAAATATCCCATCATCAACAAAGGCAGAGTGAAATTTCAAGATGGGGAGCACAACATTTGTATTTTTTCTGACATTAAAACGGACAAAGAAGTCATTCGGGTTTACAACATGCATTTGGCGTCAATCAAATTAGAGAATGTGGATTACAAAACAATTAATGATGTATATGCCAATAATTTATCCTCGTACTTAGGCAAAGAAAAGATGCTCATTGGAAAGTTAAAAAAAGCCTTTCAGCGAAGAGAAGAGCAAGTGAAACTGATAAAAGAAAGCATTGCCCAATCGCCTTATAAAGTAATCGTCTGTGGAGATATGAATGACACGCCTACCTCCTTTGCCTATGAAGAATTATCTGATGGTTTAAAAGACTCCTTTTTAGAAGCAGGTCGAGGTTTAGGTCAAACATACATTGGAAAGTTTCCGTCATTCAGAATAGATTATATCTTGCATTCAGAAGGGCTTGTAGCGGAACAATACCAAACATTACCAGAGAAATTAAGCGACCATCATCCTATTGTTGCGCATATAAATTGGTTGGATTCAGAGTAAATTAGTGCTTATTTGTACCTGACAACGATCCTGTCGATTTCCAATTGGATTTCTACTTTTCTTAGATCAACGTTTCAACATGAACTCTATCTAATAGCCAAAGAAAAGAATCTGGAGTAATTGCTTCTCTATGCAATTGATGCAAGGAAGTTCTATAATTGCATCACTATTGATCATAAAATTTATTTATACATTAGATAATAAATATAAATAAAAATATATGAATCTGTTTTTTAAACTTTGCCCCGAATTTAAAACAGATGACCAACATGAACATTCAACTTTTAGCTTTCATCTCATTTATACCAGCTTTTGCTTTTATAATTACTGCAATAGTGTCTTGGTTTCAACCAGGGTTAAGACCAAATTTGGTTAAAAAAATGGGTATTGTATCTGCTTTAATAAGTATAATTATAGCAGTCCTAATTAGCTTTCTAGCGATTCAAAATGGATTAATTGAATCTTCATTTGAAGTATTAGATAAGATTGGATTTACAGGAAGGTTGGATTCAGTGAGTGTGATCATGTTTGGGATGATTGCATTGTTGAGCTATATTGTGATGCGTTTTAGCCTCAATTACTTAGATGGTGACACCAATCAAGGAGCATTTCTTGGAAGAATGGCAGCAACCATTGCTTCTGTCCAACTATTTGTACTTTCAGGCAATTTGGTTCTTTTGTATATCTCATGGATATTGACAAGCGTTTCCCTTCATCGATTATTGGTGTTCTACAAGGACCGACCAAGAGCGATTATAGCTGCACGTAAAAAGTTCATAATGGCTAGATTGGCAGATGCTTGTCTATTGGTTGCTTTTGTATTACTATACAATCAATTCAATACCGGAAATTTAGAAGTTATTTTTCAAGAATTAAAAAGTAGTATTTCTTCTAATCAGCCAATTGAAGGTATGGAAGTGATTGCATTGCTTATTGCAACAGCGGCTTTATTAAAATCAGCTCAATTTCCTACCCATGGTTGGCTAATCGAAGTAATGGAAACCCCTACACCTGTTTCTGCATTGCTTCATGCTGGTTTATTAAATGCAGGGCCATTTTTAATCATCAGAATGGCTTTTGTTATGGAGGCTACTTCTACCGCGTCAATATTGCTCATCATTTTAGGAGGATTTACTGCTCTTTTTGCTTCCGTTGTTTTCCTCACCCAAACTTCTGTAAAAACAGCATTGGGTTATTCAAGTGTCGCCCACATGGGATTTAGCTTGATGACATGTGGATTAGGAGTTTATCCAGCCGCCATGCTTCACTTAGTGGCTCACTCTTTCTATAAGGCTCACTCATTTTTATCTTCTGGTAGTGTAATTGATACCTTAAGGACTTCAAAAATATCCTCTTCAGTAAGAGAAGGAAACATCTTCAAAATTTTTATAGGCATTATTTTGGCACTCATAGTTTACACCGCTTTCGCAACATTTTGGGGATTGGACTTAAAAAGAGACATCGCATTGGTCACAATAGGCGCAATCATAATTATGGGTTTATCTCGATTATTCACCTCTGCAATAGACTCTGCAGCTAGTTTTACATTGATAATCAAAGCTACGTTATTAGCTCTTTTAGTCGCTACTGCTTTTTTCTTATTGGAGTCAGGTGCACATCATTTAATAGCCTCACAAATTCCAGAATTAATCACTCCGAGTCATTATGAACTAATTATAATCTGTGTGATTCTCTTTGTTTTTGGCGCAGTTACTTTTATACAAATTGCTTCTCCTCTATTTTCAAATCGACCAGCTTATCAAGCATTAGCGATCCACATTAGAAACGGACTATATGTAAATACTCTTTTTGACAGAATAGTAAGAGCATTGTATTCGCACAATTACGAAACACTGAAACGAAACAAAAAATTGAATTAGTTCAGCAATAGAAGTTCATTTAACAGAGAAGACAAACAAAAACGAATAGAAAATGGAACGTAATTTTTTAGATCAACTTAAAAGCGGGGATGAAGTCATATTGAATGCACTGAGAACAGCTAGTAAAAAAATAGCACCTGTTTGGTCTTTAGAGAACTTTGTAGCCGTTAACCCTTACTTAGGATTAACCACAAAAAAGTTTGAAACGGTAGCAGAAGAATTGGCTGCAGCCGGAAATGTTCAAATGACTTTGCCCAAAAGTTTTTATTTAGAAAAGATTCAATCAGGTAAAATAACAGCTAACGACCTTAATAATGCACTTTCCAAAAAAGGCTTGAATATCCCTGTTGATGAATTTATATCACAGCTTTCGCAGCGTTCAACTCAAGAAGAGCATTTTAAAACAACTCCAATAGTAGCCAATACTGCAACTATGGTGACAGAAAAAGATTGGAATCGTTTTATAATTGGACGAATTACGATTTGGGCAGCTTCCTATTTTGATTCGGGGCAAGCACTTTGGGTAGCTGCAGATCAAAAAGTGGGAGTATTTACTGCCTGGAAAAAGGAAGCTGAAGTTGCATTAACAGCAGAACTTACTGGAGTTAAAAATTTTAGAAAAATCATAAAAAAATATCCCAGTAATCCATTGGAAGCAGCCCAAATGGCATTGAATAAATTGCAAATACCCAAAGAAGGTTTAGATGCGTATTTGCATCGTTTGCTACTTAATATCGGAGGTTGGTCAGCGTATGCTGCTCGATTGGATTGGGAAAGCGAATTGCATGGTGGAAAAGACGGAAAAGTAATTGAGTTTTTAGCCATATTAGTTTGCTGGGAAGCGGCTTTACTTGAAAGTTTTGAAAGTCCATTATTAATCAAAGAATGGGAAAATGCAAAAAAAGTATATCTCTCGAAGAACTATCAAAAAGAAATTCAACAGCAGTTGGCTCACAATCTTATTCTTCAAGATGCTTTTGATCTTTCAGCTCAACGAAGTATTTTACAAAAAATCAATCAATCAGTACCAGTCAATAAAAACAATGAGCGTGCAAAGGCTCAAGCTATTTTTTGCATTGATGTTCGATCAGAAGTGTATCGAAGAAATTTAGAAATGGTTGATCAGCAAATAGAAACAATGGGATTTGCAGGTTTTTTTGCCTTTCCAATTAAATTCATTCCTTTAGCACACCAAGTAGGCGAAGCAAATTGTCCTGTACTTTTACCCACTGGGCCAACGATTATGGAAAACATTACGGACGAATCTCAGCAGGAAAATGTGGTTTCTACACGGATTCAAAATCGAGAAATTCAGAAAGTTTGGAAGTCATTCAAATCGTCTGCTGTAAGCTGTTTTAGTTTCGTAAGTCCAATGGGATTGACTTATCTACCCAAATTATTTGCCGACTCTTTTGGATGGTCTCGACCTGTTCCTCATCCAGATACTTATGGAATAAATGAAAAGAAAATAAAGGATAAAAGCATCAGTTTAAAAAGTGAAATTATAAATGGAGAAGCGGTTGGCATCCCACTAGATCAGCAAATTCAAATGGGTAAAAATGCCTTGAATGCAATGTCAATCACTGATAATTTTGCTGAATTTGTTTTAATTGTCGGACACGGTTCTACCATGGTAAACAATCCACATGCCACTGGTTACGATTGTGGCGCTTGTGGCGGTCATAGCGGAGAAGCGAATGCGAAAGTAGCTGCAAAAGTGTTAAACAATATTGAGGTTAGAGCTGCACTTAAAAACGAAAATATTGAAATTCCTTCGGATACCGTTTTTCTTGCTTGCCTGCATGACACTACCACTGATAAGATCACCATATACAATGAGAGTGATGTAAACCAAAATCAGTCAAAAGCACTAGACAACTTGAAAAAATCACTAACATTAGCCGGAAAGTCTGCCAGAACAGAACGTTCTCTTAAGTTACCTTCGGATAATAATTCAAACACCGACCAATCTATTATCTTTAGAAGTAAAGATTGGTCTCAAATAAGACCTGAGTGGGGGTTGGCTGGATGTTCTGCATTTGTAGTTGCACCGAGAAGCAGAACTCAGCACATCAACCTAGAAGGACATTCTTTTTTACATTCGTATGATTGGAAAAAAGACAGTGGTTTTGGAGTTTTGGAGTTAATTATGACTGCACCCATGGTAGTAACCACTTGGATTAATCTGCAGTATTATGGATCAACTGTTGACAATAAAGTATTTGGGTCAGGAAATAAAACGTTGCACAACATCACCGCAGGAATTGGAGTATTAGAAGGGTATTCAGGTGACTTGAGACAAGGTCTGCCACTGCAATCAATACATGACGGCGAAAAGTTTCAACATGAGCCACTGAAGCTCAATGTCGTTATAGAAGCTCCAATTGATGAAATGAACCGAATTCTGAGCAAACATTCAGCAGTTAAAGATTTATGCGACAACGGATGGATGTACCTTATGGCCATGAATGAAGAAGGAAAAGTCAGTCACAAATACATTGGGAATTTGATTTGGGAAGAAGTTAAATCTGAAGCTGCCTAATTCTGAATTTTAAATTTATGCAAGAGTAGTATTTCGAAAGAGATACTGCTCTTTGTTATTTAAAGAAGATATTGGAGATCAAACTTGATCCAAAATAATGTTTACGAACTATGAAACAAAAGGGAAGCTTAACTATTTCTTCCTTGTGTATGGTCGAATGATCAATCGAACACCTTTTTCAAAAACGAAATAATTATACACCCAATTAAAAAAGGTGACAATCTTATTTCTAAAACCTACGAGTGAAATCAAGTGAATAAACATCCAGACGAACCAAGCAAAGGTTCCTTGGAATCGGAATTTGTGAATATCTACCACTGCCCTATTTCTTCCAATCGTCGCCATGGATCCTTTATCGAAATATTTAAAAGGAGTTGTTTTTTTCCCATTTGCAATGGCCACAATATTTTTAGCTAACACAGCCGCTTGTTGGTTCGCAACCGGCGCCACCATTGGATGCCCTTTTGGATATGCTTCAGTTTTCATGAGTGCAACATCGCCAACAGCAAAAATATTGGTCTGATTTTTAACCAAACTAAATTCATTCACCTGCAATCGACCTCTTTCAACAATATCATCAGCTAGTCCTTCTATGATGGCTCCTTTTACCCCTGCTGACCAAATGAGTGTCTTACTTCTGAAATTTTTACCATTCTTAATTTTCACGAGCTCACCATCATAATCTTCTACTGCAGTATTTAGCCATACATTTACGCCCAATTTCTTCAAATAGATTTCTGCTTTCGCTGATGCTTGCTTAGACATTGGTGGCAATACTTTGTCGGCAGCTTCTACCAAATTTATTTTCATTCTCCTCAAATCCAAATCAGGGTAATCACTTGGTAAGATCTGATTCTTTAACTCTGCTAATGCTCCAGCCAACTCCACTCCTGTTGGACCTGCACCTACAATCACAAAGTTCATATAGCTATTCTGCTCTTCTAAATCAGAAGTCAATAAGGCACTTTCAAAATTCTGTAAAATATAGCTTCTCAAATCCAGTGCTTCAGAGACACTCTTCATCGTCATTGATACTTTCTGCAATTGATTCAATCCAAAAAAGTTGGTATCCGAACCACTAGCTATCACTAAATAATCATAAGATATTGGCCCTATATTGGTTTCCACCTGATTATTGGCTGCATCTATGCGCTTCGCCTCTGCCCATCTAAAAAATAAGTTGGGCTGATCTTCAAACAATTTTCGCAATGGGTAGGCTATTGAATCTGGCTCCAACCCTGCTGTTGCTACTTGATATAAAAGTGGTTGAAAGGTGTGGTAGTTGTTTTTATCCAACAACACCACTTGAAAGTTTTTACTTTTTAAGTCTTGAGCTAAGGTTACTCCACCAAACCCTCCACCGATTATTACAATTCTTGGAATTTCTACTTCTGGAATATTCATATTCATGCCTTTGAGTGGGTAAATGTAAGCCTTTAAACCCCCAATAATTCATCATTTTCATGAATTATTTTGGTCGTATTATCGTTTGAAAAGTAAATCATGGCTTTAGCGACTTGATCAGCAGAAATAGAACGATACTTTTTTAAAGGGCCTATTAAAATATAGTTTAAAACAGAAAACGCCACTTGACCGATCCGCTCACCTAGTCTAAATTCTTCACGGTCGCCAGTCAATAATGATGGACGAAGTATAATTAGTTTGACAATATTAAATGCTTTTAATTGGTCCTCCATTTTACCTTTTATGCTGGAGTAGAAATTACCACTTTTAGAATTAGCTCCCAATGCAGAAATTACTGCAAAGTTTGACCAATTGTTTATTTTTGCCAATTTTCCGAAAAGTACAGGAATATCCAAATCCACTGATTTAAACTTTTCCTTGCTCCCAGCTGTTTTAATAGTTGTACCAACACAGCAAAAAACGTCATCTGCATTGAGACCATTTAGTTCGGTATTGAGATCAGAAAAATCAACAATGATTTCTTCTACTTTAGGATGTTTGGGATTCGTATCTCTTCTATTGATTAGAATGATCTTACTGTATCGTGAATCAGACTTTAACTGTTCTACTACTTTTGATCCGACCAATCCGGTAGAACCTAATATTAATGCTGTTTTCATATTCTGGAGTTAGTGCTTAATTTTGAATTCAAATTACAATTATGGACAGTAGAAAATACCACACCAAAGCAATAGAATTACTAAAAGATCAAAGATACGAAGCGGCTTTAGAAGTGCTTAATAAAGCAATCATTAGTTTCCCTGAATCGGCAGAATTAATCAGTGAGCGAGGCGTAGTATTTCTGCATTTACGGGAAAAGAAGGATTCATTGAGAGATATGGACAAGGCTGTGGAGCTGCAACCCCAAAATGGTTACAGATATTCCAGTCGTGCGTTTGTAAAAGATAGCTTTGGTGACACAGAAGGAGCAATTATCGATTATAAAAAATCAATAGAAATTGATCCTGAAGATGACGTATCATTCAATAATTTAGGCTTGTTGGAAGAAAAATTGGGTTACATAGAAAGTGTGAAAGAAAAATTTGCAAAAGCTGATGAACTAAGTGCGCTTAAAGAAGGTAAAGAACTTGTAGGTGGAAGACACGACCACGAATTACAAGGTGAGAAAATTGAGCCTCGAAACATTCAGCGAGAAATAGACTTAGAGAAGCGAAACAAAAAAGGACTAATTCAACAGTTTCTCAGTGTCTTTAAATCAAAAGAAGAAAGAGATTCATTCATCAACTTTGTCCGTTCTGGTTTTAAACTAAAAGAGTAGAAAATAACAGATTAAAAACTAATGTTTTAGGATCAATATTCTTCATCAAAATAACCACTAAGACCCCATTTTGCGCAAGTTTATGAGTTGATTATTATTCAAAAATTGAGGAAGTAAGGTTGGAGTTGACAATAGGCTTTATTACTAAAAGTCAAATTATTAGTAGATTAATTTTCTTTTTATTTAAATTAGATGAAAATTGAACATACGATAAACATTTTTTAGAAATGAATCCAATTGGAATATAAACTGTTGGATTGAAATATTTCTTCAATTAAAATATAAGATTATAGTTAGAGGGTAGAATTTTTCTACCCTTTTTTTATGTCCAATAATTCTTGTACTTTTCTAACTACTTATTAAATAAAACTGAACTTTACTGTTGATTTTCCTGTTACTTTGATGTAAAATTGCAAGGAATGCAACAATTGAATAATAATAAGTTTTTAATGGGTTTGTGATGAATAATACATTCCAAGTCAATAATAGTTGAAATTAGGATTGTGCAACGGTAATCAAAATGGAAGTAAATAAATGACAGTAAGACAAAAGCTCAATCGTGTTGTATTTGGCACAGATACGCGTGCAGGAAGAAATTTTGACATTATTCTACTTTGGATAATTTTACTTTCAGTTATAGTAGTAATGTTAGAAAGTGTGCCGGATTGGGGCATACAATTCAAATCTGAATTCTACGTCTTAGAATGGATACTTACTGTTATTTTTACTATTGAGTACCTTATTCGTTTATGGATCAGTCCAAAACCTTTGCGATACATCATCAGCTTTTGGGGCATTATTGACTTATTATCAATACTTCCTACTTACTTAAGCTTCTTCTTGGTAGGTTACCATTATCTATTGGTGGTACGTATTTTCAGACTATTACGAGTATTTAGAGTGTTAAAATTAGTTCGTTTCAGTACAGAAGCGCAAGGCTTGATAGAAGCTTTAAAATCAAGTTTATACAAAATAAGTATTTTCTTTATGGCATTAATCGCCATTGTCACCCTAATGGGAACAATTATTTACGTGGTAGAAGGCGGAGAAGATGGATTTACAAGTATACCTCAAAGTATTTATTGGGCCATTGTAACCATTACCACCGTAGGATACGGAGATTTAGTACCACATACTGTATTGGGTAAATTCATTTCATCAGCTGCAATGATTATAGGTTATGCCATTATCGCAGTGCCTACAGGAATTGTAACTGTAGCGATGACGAATGCTAAAGAGGTTGGCAAAGACTGCGAAAAGTGTGGCGCCAAAAATAGAATTGCTGCAGGTTTTTGCGACAATTGTGGACAAAAATTCAAGTCAATTGAAGAAACTTAAAATATGGAATTACAAGAATATATAAAGACAGTTTTGTATGATCCAACTGTAAGTAAGATCATTACAATCGCAATCGGAGTGGCCATTATCTGGATCATCATCAAGTGGATTCAACGTCGATTATTTACAAAGATTCAAGACAATGAAAATAGATATAAAGCAAAGAAAGTAAGCACTTTCTTGGGTTACATCTTCACAATTATACTTTTAACAGTTGTTTTTAGTGACAAGTTAGGTGGTTTGACTGTTGCCCTTGGAGTCGCAGGAGCCGGAGTTGCTTTTGCATTGCAAGAAGTTATCGCCTCTTTTGCAGGCTGGATTGCCATCATGTTTGGTAGTTTTTACAAAACCGGTGACCGTGTTCAATTGGGGGGAATCAAAGGAGATGTAATGGATATTGGTGTGCTTCGAACCACTGTAATGGAAACTGGAGAGTGGGTGAATGGAGATTTATACAATGGTAGAATCGTATTCATTGCCAATAGTTTTGTACTGAAAGAGCCTGTTTTCAACTATTCAGGCGACTTCCCCTTTTTATGGGATGAAATAATAGTACCCATTGATTATGGAAGCAACTATGACAAGACGGAACAAATTTTAATGGAGATAGGCAATAAATTTGCAGAAGACTTGAGTCTTCAGTCTCATGAACAATGGGATTCTCTTAGAAGTAAATATCGTTTAGAAGTAGCGCAGACAGAACCAATGGTTTCTATTGCAGCTAAAGACAGTTGGGTTGAATTTACGTTAAGGTATGTAGTTACTTATAACCGAAGAAGAGGCATGAAGTCTAAACTGTTCAAGGAAATCCTGAAAGAAATAGATGCAACTAATGGTGAAATTAATTTCTCTAATAACAATGTGTACATCAAAGAGACTCCTAAAATCAACATAGAAACAACAACCTCCAAATAAACGTGCTTTCCCTCTTCCCTATTGATCCTAAAACAAACATATTACCATATAATGGTGAAGTATATTATCACGAAGAAGTAATTGAAAAATCGCTGCAAGAGGTCTATTTCAATCAACTTTTGAAAGAAATAGACTGGCAACAGGATGAGCTAATCATGTTTGGAAAGAAAATAACAACTGCAAGAGAAGTGGCTTGGTATGCAGCAGAGAATTATTCTTACACTTACTCAAATACAGTCAAGGTTGCTCAACCTTGGACACCCACTCTTTTAAAAATAAAAGAGTTAGTAGAATCAGTAACACAGTCTAAATACAACAGTTGTTTATTGAACCTTTACCACCATGGTGGTGAAGGAATGGGATGGCACGCCGACGATGAAATTGAATTGGTAAAGAATAGCTCAATAGCTTCAGTTAGTTTAGGAGCTTCAAGAAAATTTGCATTTAAACATCAACGCTCCAACGAAAAAAGGGAACTGATACTATATTCTGGAAGTATCCTCGATATGAAAGGAGAAATTCAACAATTTTGGAAACACTCCTTACCAAAATCAAAAAAAGTTCATTCGGCAAGAATTAATCTAACCTTTCGACTTTTTCGCACCTAATTATTTATTTCATTCATATCTAAATGATTAAGCCTTTGCAATCACAAAGAACTTGTCTCTCCAAGGTAATTTATTTGTTAAATGTATGTTAAATCAAAAATTCCAGTAGACGTTTATTGATTTTCATACGTCTACCTGTTTTAGAATGGCATTTAATAATTGGTTCAATAGTAACATTTGTTTTTTCCATTCCAAAAAAACTACGACTGCATTCACAATCTAGAAGTTGTGAATGAATAGCCTTATCAATTAATTGATAAGGCTATTTTTATTTAATGACCGACTTACCCGTTATAAAAGAGCACACAAAACCTTTTATTGTATTTAGTTTTGTATCTGTAACATTTGTGACAATGTTTAAGGATAAATGCATTTAACTTTGCTTTAAAATAAAAACTAAATGAAATTTGTCCGAACTCATATATTATCAATAGTTGGTATAATAGTAGGAAGCCTGATTGGCTATCTATACTATTATTACATAGGATGCGAAAGCGGAAGCTGCAGCATCACTTCAAGCCCTATTAATAGCAGTATTTATGGAGCCGCGATGGGTGGTTTAGTTTTAAGTCTATTTAAAAAAGAAGCAACAGAAAAAACAGAAGCATGAATATAGAAGAAATTATCAAAGCAGGAAAAGGCACCATTGTAGACGTTAGAACAACTGCAGAATTTGCAGGAGGTCATGTAGCTGGTTCTATCAATATCCCTTTGCAAGAAATTGTAACACGAATAGAAGAAGTCAATGCATTGCCAGCTCCTTTAGTACTTTGCTGTGCTTCAGGTGGACGAAGTGGACAAGCAGCTCAATACCTTTCTCAAACTGGATTGGAATGTGTGAATGCCGGTTCTTGGTTGGATGTTAATTATATACAATCTCAAAAATGATAGAAAGTTTAAAGAAATTATTCGGATTGGGTCCTAAAGCTGATTACAAACAATTAGTCAATGATGGAGCCACAATAATAGATGTCAGAACAAAAGGAGAATATGCACAAGGCCATATTAAAGGCTCTTTAAATATTCCATTGGATCAGATTTCTAGCAAATTGAAAACACTAAAAGATAAAAATAAACCAATTATTACTTGTTGCGCTTCTGGAATGCGAAGTGCTTCCGCGAAAGGCATTTTGAAATCGAATGGTTTTCAAGAAGTACACAATGGTGGTGGCTGGATGAGCTTGAACAATAAATTGAAATGAAAGATCTCATTAATTTAAAGTATTGGAACTGGATCCGATTGGTACGTTTAGCACTAACTGTCATTGTCGGAGTTGAAGCCTATCGATCTGGTGAAGTGGTGTTTTATATAATAGGCGGCGTGCTATTGGTTCAGACCATTTTCGGTGGAACCTGTAGTGTAAATAGCAGCTGTGTAGTAAGTAATGAATCTGACAATCAATCATTGGATTCAGTTGAATATGAAGAAATAAAGTAGCACTTTGTTCTTACTGATTAGTATAATTTGTTCAGCTTATCTTAATAGTTTAGAAAAAAACTAATTACCTTTTCATAAGTTAAAGTTGAAATATCTATTTGATTGTTCTACTTTTAAAGTATTATTCTTGAAACTAGTACTGATTATGAAGAAAGTAATTTCCCCACTACTATTATTTCTATTGAGTTTGTTAGTCTTTGGCCAAACAAATACTTTTCCAGATATTGAAAATTTTGACAATCAAGCCTACTGTAATCAAGGTTGTTGGGACACTTGTTTGTTAACTTCAAAATGGAAAAATGTAAATACAGACCAAAGAGATTGGTTAACAGACACCAATGGAACTGGTCAAACAAGCATCACTGGCCCTAGCTCTGATCACACTACTGGCACTCCAAGTGGGGTGTATATTTATATGTTAGCATATAGATGCTCAGGCACTTCTGCACACCTCATAAGTCCTATTTATGATTTCACTGCAGTCTCTAATCCGGGCATTTCATTTTGGAGTCATTTAAATTATCCATCTTCATCTAGTTATTCTAAATTACATTTTGATGTAAGCATAAATAATGGAGTCACTTTTAATAATGACTTTGTTCCACCGTGGACAAGAAATCTTAATGCATGGAAAGAAGAAATCATTGATTTGACACCATTTGGAGGAATGGATAGCATAGTATTCCGCATTCGTTCAAATTCAAGTTATATAAATATTGCACTTGATGACATTTCGGTTTTCAGCAATAGTACCTTTAAAATAGAAACAAAAAAAATTAATGACAATCTATGCTATGGCTCTAAAACAGGAAGTGCCTGTGTATCCAGATTTGAGTTTGGGACTCCTCCATTTACTTACCAATGGTCTAATGGTGCAACTACAGATACCATAAAAAACTTAGCGGCAGGAAAATATGATGTTTCTGTTTATGATAACTTTAATAAAGTGACGCTAGGTTCTGTAATAATAAATGACTCTCAAAAGCCAATATACAAAATAGATGCCTCGATATATGATGTGAACTGTCCAACTTCAAATGATGGAATAATTCAACTAGATAGTATTAAGGGAGGTAAACCGTATAATTTATGTGCTAATATAAATACCACTTTATGTTCAGGTATTTCTAGAAGTGATACTATAGGTTTTGATTCCTTATTAAATATAAATTATGAATTTCCGTCAGTCTATGGAAATTTTTCAAGATCATCTAAACACCAAATCTTATACACAGCTGCTGAATTAAATGCTCAAGGCATTTCTGGAGCAAGTTTAATCTCCGCTATTTCTTTCGATGTTGAAGTAAATTCTGGCTCAAATCCAAACAATAGCTATAATTTTATTATAAAAGCAGGATGCACCAATAATACAAAACTTTCAGGCAGTTGGATTAACGGTTTATCATCAGTTTTAAATTCTAGCACAGTTGCAGTGACAACAGGCTGGAATAAACATCAATTTGATACTCCTTATCTGTGGGACGGAGTATCAAACCTGGTGATTGAAGTTTGTTTTGTAAATCCAGGTTTTTCTAATAATCATAAAGTTAAACAATCAATAACTGCAGACACAACTGTAATGTTTAGAAAAAATAGTTCTAATTCTTGTACTAGTTCTGCTTTTGATGGGATAAGTAATAAACGACCCAATACCATTTTTGAAACCTGTAGAATTCCATCAAATAAATATAAGTTGTCGTGGTCTAATTTAGACTCCTCAGCTTCTATTTCTGGATTACAAGCAGGAAACTATACTTTAACAATATCAGATGCAGACAACTGTGCATTCATTGATACGTTTACTGTTAAATCATACCCAATTATTAAGAATGAAATCATTCAAAATGTACCCTGTTATAATGATTCAGTAGGTTCTATAACTATAAATGCATCTGGAGGTAATGTTGGGAAAGTAAAAAAATTATTAATTACAGAAGTCCGTATTTGTGATCCAGATTTTGTAGAAATTTCAAATGTGTCAGGTGCTCCTTTTGATGCTACGGGTTGGTATGTTGCTATTGGCGACCAATACTGGAATATTAACATTCAGAATCCTAATACTTGGGACCTGTCAGGTATTTTGCCAGAAGGTTGGATAGATTTCAAAAATGATAGTAATTACCAAAACCCTAAATATTGGGGTAGTAATATGTATTGGCAGTGTCCTGGAATGGGCTGGGTCGCATTAATAGATAGCAACGCAAACGTTCAAGATTTTGTTGCTTGGTTTTGGGACTCCACCCAAATTCAATCCATGTCACCTATAATAAAGGGAGATACTATTAGAATCAATAATGAGTGGAAAGGAAATGGAATTGTTAGTTCAAGCACTTCACTAAATTTCACAAGAATAGGAAGAATTGATAATAACTCTTCTGCTGATTGGGTTTTAGCAGCTGACACTAAAGGTGAAAGAAATTTAGGTTTATCTACCCGAGTAATGGGTCGAGATAAATCACCCTACAAATACAAATGGAGTACTGGAGATACTACTAACTCTATTAACAGTTTAACTAATGGTAGTTATTACATCACTATAACAGATGCAAACAATTGTATCTCTTTAGATTCATTTTCTATAAAGGTGACTTCAATTGATACTTCAGTGAGTACTTTTCCGACTTTCTTAGCCTCTAAAACTTATGGGGCATCTTATCAATGGGTGAATTGCGATAGCAATTATACTCCAATTCAGGGAGATACAAATCAGCTATTTGCTCCTTCAATAAATGGAAATTTTGCAGTAATTGTCTCAAAAAATGGATGTACAGACACCTCTGGTTGCCATAATATAACTTTAACTTCAATCAAAGAAAATAGAACTGAAAATAAGTTTATTGTCTATCCGAATCCAAGTTCAGGCAATTTTACAATCCAACTTGCTGGATTGAAAATCCAAAACCAATACTTAAGGATTTACAATACAAAGGGTCAATTAATTATAGATGAGCAATTGACTAAAAACAATCAAGAATTTAGTTTAACCGGATTTGATAAAGGAATCTATATCTTAAGGATTGGTAATCAAACAAGAAAGTTGGTTTTAACAGAATAACACTATACATCCTTAAGAAGAAATAAAATAACCAATATGGCTAGTAAATTTTCAGAATTAATAAACAGTGATCAACCAGTTTTGGTCGATTTCTTTGCAGAATGGTGTGGACCATGTAAAATGATGAAACCAATTTTAGATGATTTAAAAACTAGAATTGGAGATAAAGCGAAAATCATTAAAATAGATGTGGATAAGAACCCGCAGGCTTCAGCTAAGTATCATGTACAAGGAGTTCCGACCCTGATCATTTTTCAAAATGGAGAAATTAAATGGAGACAGTCCGGAGTTGTTCCTGCCGACCAATTGGCAAAATTGATTCAACAATATTCAAAATAGTTTGCTTCAATCAATTTCCTAACTGAATGAAATAATTAGGAAATTGCAGCAATGTATTTATCCTTTCAATCGTATTTAGTAGAGCGCTCAGGTATCTCTGTTCTAGAATTTCAGAGTCTACTCCCCTATTTAAAAGAAAAGGAGATCCCTAAGGGAACTATTCTTCTTCAAAAAGGTGCCATTTGTACCCATTCTTTTTTTGTAGAAAGTGGGTTACTTCGTGCTTATAGTATAGATTCATCAGGAAAGGAACATGTGATTCAGTTTGCTCCTGAAGGATGGATTATTACCGATAGAAGCAGTGTTTTTTTTAATCATCCTTCAGACTATTTCATAGAAACCATAGAAACTTCTAAAGTAATTTACTTTAGTCATGATTTTATCAATCAAGCTTCTGAAATCAGTTCCTCCTTTAGAAATTACAACGAACGATTACTACAAAACCACATACGACAATTGCAGCATCGGATTCAATATCTATTGGAAGCAACTGCAGAGGAACGTTACCTCGATTTTATTTCCATTTATCCTGATTTGCTATTGAGAGTGCCACAGTGGATGATTGCCTCCTACTTAGGAATTACACCTGAAAGTTTAAGTAGAGTTCGGAAAGAATTAGCGAAACGGAACTTTAATCCAAAAAGATAAATTACTTATCATAGGTCAATGCGCACCTCAATACTCAGAGCTAACTTTGAAATAAAAAATCATGAAAACAAAAACAGTTGAACGAGTATACGCTCCAGCACCACCTCATTTTGTAGGTGATGGCTTTAGAGTACATAATTTCATCCCCAGTGGTTACCAATTGGATATGAAACGAATGGATCCATTTATCATGTTGGACTACAACAGCAAACACTATTTTTCAGCAACAGATATCCCTAGAGGAGTTGGAGTTCATCCACACAGAGGGTTTGAAACAGTTACAATAGCTTATAAAGGAAAAGTAGCGCATCACGATAGCGCCGGAAACAGCGGAATAATTGGTGAAGGTGACGTGCAATGGATGACTGCTGCGTCAGGAATTTTACATAAAGAGTACCACGAAAGAGAATTCAGTAAAAAAGGTGGAGACTTTCAAATGGTGCAGTTATGGGTAAACCTTCCTGCGAAAGATAAAATGTCCGCACCGAAGTATCAAGAAGTAGTGAATCAAACCATGTCTAAAGTTGAGTTGCTTCAAAATGCTGGAACTGTTGAGATTATTTCAGGTGAATTCGAAGGGGTAAAAGGATCGGCCTCTACTTTCACCCCAGTGCATTTGCAAAATGTAAAACTGAATAAAGGAGGAAAAGTAACATTCAACTTTCCTGTGAACTACAACACCGCATTGGTTGTCATCGAAGGAGAAGTAAATGTAAACGGCGGCGAAACTGTAAAAACAGATCATTTTGTCTTAATGGCCAATGATGGCGAGAGTTTTGAAATTGAGGCTGCAACAAATGCCTTGGTATTAGTATTGAGCGGAGAACCTATCAATGAGCCAATCGCTTCCCATGGTCCTTTTGTAATGAATTCAAAAGCTGAATTGTTGCAAGCATTTGATGATTATAACAACGGCAAATTTGGATACCTAGAAGATTAATCCAAGAAAGAATTAAAAAAGGCTCGAGTATTCGAGTCTTTTTTTTTGAATTGACTACAATACAGTAGTCAATTTTTATTTAATGTCTAATTTTGCATCCATGTTATCTAAAAAGACCAAATACGCCATCAATGCGTTAGTTTACTTGGCTAAAAACAACGATGGATCGCCTATCCCAATTGGTCAAATAAGTGCAGATCAAAACATCCCACACAAATTTCTAGAATCCATATTATTGGCACTTAAGAATGCAACAATATTGAATAGTAAGAAAGGGAAATCTGGTGGTTACTTGCTCAATAAATCTCCTGAGGAAATCGATATGGCTGAAATAACACGTCTATTTGATGGAGCTGTAGCTCTACTTCCGTGCGTCACTTACCGATTTTATGAACGATGTGAAGAATGTGTGGATGAAGAAACTTGTGGTATTCGAGAAGTATTCTTAGAAATCAGAAATGAAACCGTTAACCGACTAAAAGGAGCTACTCTTTCAGATATTATAGCAAGAGAGAGTCGACTAAAAACAACTCCACCTAGTTAACCGTTAGTATTCTATAGATTTAAGGTAAAATAAAGCACTTACTTCACTTTTTTTAACTTTAATAAATAACATGTTTACTTGATATTTGCAAAAGTCAAAATTTCCAAGAACTATGATTAATTCGAAATACTTTAAAACTGATTTACTTTCCGGCCTTGTGGTGTTCCTAGTAGCACTGCCTTTATGCTTGGGTATCGCCTTAGCTTCAGGAGCTCCTCTATTTTCGGGAATTATTTCTGGAGTAATTGGAGGAATTGTTGTTGGGGTTTTTAGTAATTCTCAAATTAGTGTTTCAGGTCCTGCTGCAGGTTTAACAGCTATTATTCTAACGGCTATTGCAACTTTAGGTGGTTTCGAGGCATTTCTTTTATCAGTTGTTTTAGCAGGAGTGTTTCAATTATTATTGGGATTTTTAAAAGCCGGTTCCATCTCTAACTACTTTCCTTCCAACGTTATTGAAGGAATGTTGGCTGCAATTGGTATCATTATCATTTTAACTCAATTGCCACACGCAGTTGGTTACGACATTGAACATGAAGGAGACTTCTTTTTTATTGAAAAAACAATGAGTCACAATATCTTCTCAGATATTATTGACGCAGTAAATTTCTCACACCCAGGAGCTATTGCAGTTAGTTTAATTTCTGTATTAATCCTAATTGCATTTACCAATATTAAGTCATTAAAAAACTTAAAACTATTGCCTGGCGCATTGGTTGTGGTAGTAGCAGGAACATTAATTAACCAAGCATTTACTATATTTTCTCCAGAGTTTGCGATCAGTCAAGAACATTTAGTAAACCTACCTGTACCAGAATCATTTAGTGCGTTTATTGGCCAGTTTAGAACTCCTGATTTTTCAGCAATTACCAATATTGATGTATGGATTGTAGCGATTACCATCGCTATTGTAGCAAGCATTGAAACGCTTCTGTGCATTGAGGCTGCTGTTAAAATGGATCCTTTAAAGCGATTTACCAATTCAAATACAGAACTGAAGGCACAAGGAATTGGAAACATCCTAAGCGGCTTAATTGGCGGAATACCAATGACATCTGTTATTGTAAGAACTTCAGCCAATGTAAATTCTGGAGGTAGAACTAAAGTTTCTGCTATTGCTCATGGTATCTTTTTATTTAGTGCAGTAGTTGCTATTCCATTCATATTAAACAAAATACCTTTAGCAAGTTTAGCAGGTGTTTTAATTATGATTGGTTACAAATTAGCAAGTCCTTCTATATTCAAAAAGATGTGGAAAAATGGCAAGTATCAATTCATTCCTTTTGCGGTTACTGTAATAGCGATTATCTCAACAGATCTATTGAAGGGAATTGGTATTGGTTTAGTGGTTAGTGTTTTCTTTATTTTGAGAGACAACCTGAAGCTGGCTTACTTTTTCAATAAAGAAGACCACCAAGAAGGAGAAACCATTCACATCAGACTAGCTCAAGAGGTATCGTTTTTAAATAAAGCTGCGATTAAGCAAACTTTATATGAAGTTCCAAAGGGATCCAAAGTAATTATTGATGCGGCTCAAACGGTCTATATCGACCATGATGTGTTAAATCTAATAGATGATTTCTTAGAGTTTGGATCTAAAGACAAAGAAGTGACAGTGGAATTAAAGGGATTGAAAAAGGAATACAGCATTGAAAATACTTCTCACATTACTTTGATTGAGAACTAATAGCGTTCGAACCAATCAAAATGAGTGGTGATGATTTCACTTTTGTGCGATCGAATATAATCTACAAATGCTTGTGCGGTAGGAGAGAAATTCTTTCCTTTTAACCAGATCAAATTCCAATTAGAAATTATAGGAAAATGTTTGACTGGAATAATTTGAAGAGTCTCATTTTTTAGCTCATTTTTAATCCCAATTAAAGGCATTATCGAATATCCCAAACCTGCAATTACAGCTTGCTTAACAGCCTCATTAGATGTCAACTCCATTGTTTTTCGAACTGGTAAATTGTTTAGTTTAATGAACTTCTCCATCACGCTTCTTGTGCCTGAACCTTCTTCACGATAAATCAGAGGAAGCTCATTTAGGATATCATATGAATAAGACTTTTTCCGGAAAACTCTTTCTGTATTACCAACTAAATATAACTTATTCTGCAATAATTCAACCGATTCAATTTTAAGATTATCTGGAAGTACCGAAACCAACGAAAAATCGACTGAATTTTGCTCTAAACTCTGAATCACTTTCGACTTATTGGTTACATCCAATAATAATTCAACTCCTTGATTTTCTTTTAAAAACTGTGTCAGGAAAAAAGGCATAATGTATTTCCCCGTTGAAACAATTGATAATTTTAATCGACCCGCCAATTGGCCTTTATGAGCCATTGTTTTATAGTTAATTGCGTTTACTTCGTTGATAATATTCTGAGCAGCAATAGCTATTTCCTTTCCAAATTCTGTAACAAATAATTTTCTCCCTACCACTTCAGTCAATGGAATATCAAACTGGTCTTGAAAATTTTTCAATTGAATAGATACCGCAGGTTGAGTGAGAAACAACTCCACTGCCGCCTTTGTAATACTCTCACATTGGGTCACTTTAAGGAAAACTTGTAGTTGATGAAGTGTATAGTTCATGAAATATTTTTATGGTTCTCATTACAAATATAAATAAAAGTATATGAATAATTAACCGAACATTTGTACTATCAATTTAATCAAAAAAATAAACCATGACAAGAATCACCATTGCAAAAGGCGACGGAATTGGACCAGAGATTATGGATGCGACTTTAAACATTTTAAAAGCGGCTGGAGCTCAAATCGAAATAGATGAAATTGAAATAGGCGAGAAAGTATACCTATCTGGCATAACCTCGGGAATTAAAAATGAATCTTGGGATACGATTAGGAAAAATAAAATTTTTCTTAAAGCGCCAATAACCACGCCACAAGGTGGAGGTTACAAAAGTCTAAACGTAACTACCCGTAAATTTTTGGGTTTATATGCGAATGTAAGACCTTGCATGAGCTTACACCCTTTCGTTTCTACTAAGCATCCAAAAATGGATGTAGTGATTGTTAGAGAAAATGAAGAAGACTTATACGCAGGAATCGAACACCAGCAAACAGATGAAGTTGTTCAATGCCTTAAACTAATCAGTAGGCCTGGCTGTGAGAAAATAGTTCGATACGCTTTTGAATATGCGAAGCAATACGGAAGAAAAAAAGTGACGTGTATGACCAAAGATAACATCATGAAACAAACGGATGGTTTGTTCAGAGCGGTGTTTAATGAAGTTTCTTTGGAGTATCCCGAAATAGAAAATGAACATTGGATTATTGACATAGGTTCTGCAAAACTTGCTGATACTCCTGAAGATTTTGAAGTAATTGTTACACTAAATCTTTATGGCGATATGATTTCAGACATTGCCGCCCAAATTACCGGCTCAGTAGGATTAGCGGGCTCATCAAATATTGGAGAAGAATGTGCCATGTTTGAAGCCATCCACGGCTCAGCGCCCATGATTGCTGGCCAAGGAATAGCAAACCCAACAGGCTTAATCGAAGGAGCTATTTTAATGCTCAATCACATTGGCCAATCAAAAGTAGCCCAAACGATTAAAAATGCATTATTGACCACAATAGAGCAAGGAATTCATACCGCGGACATTTATAAAGAAGATATTAGCAAGAAAAAGGTTGGAACAAACGATTTTGCTGAAGCTGTAATTCAGAATTTAGGTCAGCTACCCTCTACCCTAACTCCTGTTGATTTTAAAAATGGAGCTGCTCTAGTGTTGCCAGCCTATGTTAAGAAACCATCAAAAGCTAAAACTTTACTTGGAATAGACGCCTTTGTTCATTGGAATGGATTGGACCCAAATGAAATAGCCGAGAGACTTCAAAAATTAGATGGAGGTTTGTTGCAACTCAAGATGATCACCAATAGAGGTATCAAGGTTTGGCCGGAAGGATTTAAAGAAACATTTTGTACAGATCATTGGAGATGTAGATTCCAGTATGAAAATCAAACCGATGTTACCAAAGAAGAAATATTAAAGCTTCTTCAAAGTGCGATGGACAATCAAATAGATATAATAAAAACTGAAAACCTTTATGCCTTTGAAGGAAAACCTGCCTTCTCATTGGGTCAAGGACAATAATCAATCTTAAAAACTAGTAATATGCCATTTAGAAAAGAAATAAATAGGATGAAAATAGCTGTTACCTGGGTCATATTTGGGTTAATACTAACCTTCTATGAACCAAAGAACTTAGCCTTTCAAGCATTCCTAGGAATGGGAATACTATTCATCGCAATGATGTGGAAAAGATTACAATTTAAAGCAACTTCAAAAATAAACAACCATGGAAAATAATAGAACATTTAAGTTAATTGAGGGACAATATGACACTGATGACGCAGGAAGAATCCTAGTGGCACTAATCAGCAATAAAATAAAATACCACGATGTAGAAGCTTTTAGAATTCAAGAGCGATCTAATGGTAATGTGAGTCATTCAGAAAAAAGAGTAAAGGAACTCACTATTATAAAAGATGAAATAAAACAATTAGTGCTAGACGCAGCAGAAAAAGGGTTAGACTTTAAAATTAGCTGCAACATTAATATTGAACTAGTACCAGCAAAACAGTTGGCTCAATAAGATGTCAGTCATAATCTCTCAATCAATTGAACAAGCTGCGAACATTTTGAAAAATGGAGGCGTTGTTGGAATCCCAACAGAAACGGTATATGGGTTAGGCGCCTCCATCTATAACGAAAATGCATTAAGGCAAATTTTTCAATTGAAAAGGCGTCCATCTTCTAACCCATTGATAGTTCACATAGCAAATTTCGATCAACTGTTGAGTATGGTTGAACTATTTCCTGAAAAGGCTAAAAAACTAACTGAAGTATTTTGGCCAGGAGGGCTAACCATCGTCCTACCGAAACAAAAATCAATCAACTCCATTATTTCAGCAGGAAAGGAAACGGTTGCCGTGAGAATGCCGAATCACCAAATGACTAAAGAACTAATTCAGTTAGTGGGCCCAATTGCAGCACCAAGTGCCAACCCTTATGAACGAATTAGTCCAACTACCGCAAATCAAGTAGCTGAGTATTTCCCATTAGGACTGCCATTAGTGTTAGATGGAGGTGACTGCGAAAAAGGGTTAGAATCTACTATAGTAGGATTCGAAAACGATGAAGCTGTAATTTATCGATTAGGAGCTGTAACTATCGAAGATATAGAGAAAATCATTGGAAATGTTAGAATTTCGACAACTTCGACAAATATCATAGTGGCGCCTGGAATGTCTAAAAAACACTACGCTCCTATTACCAAAACGATTGTTTCAAAAGAGATTAAAAGCATCATTGACGAGTTTAAAGAACAAAAAATTGGTGTACTTCATTTTAACGAATTGATTGTTTCTGAAAATGTCATTGCTAAACAACTTTCTCAGAAACAATGCCTAGAAGAAGCTGCTAGCAATTTGTATCAATACCTTCAATATTTGGACGGCCTGAAGTTAGACTTCATTTTAATAGAACCCCTGCCTGATAAAGGATTAGGAAAAACCATCAACGACCGTCTGAATAGAGCCGCACATCTTTAATCTTTTCATTCACTACTCAGTCAATGAATTTATATTTTATTGACAACCAGACTACTAAATTAAAATTCGCCCTTCTATTTCACATCCCTTTTACTCAGTTAATGAGGAATTAAAACCAAGCTTGGTCTCCTTTTGTGGATTCGCTTCATTTATTAATTATTCCGCTTTACTTGCCGCATAATCAAACACTTTTTTCAAAATAGAAGTTGTTCGTTCCAATGGATTTTCTCGAATAGCTTCTTCTTCTTTTGCAATGTTTAAAAATAAACCATCTATAGTTTTGTTCGTCACGTAATTGGTTAAATCTCCGTTTACTTTAGTAACAAAAGGAATCTTATTGTAAAGATCAGTTACATCTGACCAATACTTGGTGGCATTCACTTTATCAAGGGAAGCACTAATCTTAGGCGAAAATTTAGCCACCAGTTCAGCTGTAGTTTTGCTTTGTAAATACAATGTCGCTGCATTTTTTTCGCCAAACAAGATGTTCTGAGCATCAGCAATAGTCATAGAAGTGATGGCATTCACAAACAATGGAGAAGCCTCAATAACGGCATCCTCTGCTGCTCTATTTAAGGTAGTTTCTACTTGATCAATTTGATTCCCTAAACCAATATCTCTTAACGTATTGGCTACCTTTTCATATTCCTCCGGAAATGGAATTCGAACTGCGGGATTATCCAAAAAACCACCTTCTTTTCCCAATTTTTCTACTCCTTCCTTTGTTCCTTTAATTAAGGCTTCTTTCAGACCATTCCCCATTTCCAATTCTGTTGGGATTACGGAAGCAGGTTCTTCTAAAACCGCTCTGCTCAATTCGCCTACTAAAGGTTGTAATGTTTCACAACTCATTAAAAGTAAGGAAGAAATGCCTAAAATAAAACTACTCTTTTTCATGGGTGCAAGATATGTAGTTTTTATTAATCGATTAATTAGAAATCTATCAATGGCACTACAGACCGGATAAAGCGCATTTTATAATCAGTTTATCCCGTTACCATTTTTTACTCTTAATATCTATTTAAAACTTTCTTTTCTGTCACTTGCATCATTGGAATCACTGAATTACATTTGAAATACACTATTAGTATTCCTAAATGATCTTTTTTCGAACTATCGTTTCCTTTTTAAAAAATGACGATTACAGAGATTTATTAATTACCACATTTATAATATTAGCTGCAGGTACAGTTGTTTATCATTTTCTTGAAGGTTGGGATTGGATAGACAGCATCTATTTCTCCATCATCACACTTACTACAGTTGGTTATGGAGATTTTTCTCCTCAAACAGCAGAAGGAAAAATATTTACTATCTTTTATATTATTGTAGGTATAGGAATCATTTTGAGTTTCATCAATACTGTTTACAATCACTATAATGATGTAAAAATAGACGATAAAGACAGAAAAAAACGGCGTTATAAGCGACGCAGTAGTTCAAGTAAACAAGAGAATCAACACATCGATTCTAAAAGCGTTAAAACTGATGATTAAAATACTTCAAGCTGCCTATCCTGCTGAAGGTTCTATCGCCACGAAATGGAGAAAAGCCATTTTAATGGGAAGTTTCGTATTCCTCTTTCTCTATTTTTTTCAACCCTTTGGATTGAATACTTATCCCGATGGAATCTTAGTTCTGACTTTAGGCTATGGGCTTACTTGTATTATCACAATGGCCTTTTTAAATATATTAATCCCTACTCTTTTCCAGAATTACTTTCTAGAACAAAATTGGAACGTTGGAAGGCAACTGTTTTGGTCCATTGTTAATGTAGCTATTATTGGGTTAGCCAACCTGCTCTATTCAAATTATGCAGGAATCGCCAACCTTTCATTTGGAAATCTAATGGTATTTGAGGGCTATACCATTGCCTTATCTTCCTTTCCGTTAATACTATTTATCATTAGTAATCAGAAAATTTTAAAAAGTAAGTTTGAGAAATCGGCAGCACTCATTAATTTAGGAATAGAGAAATTTAGCTCAGAGAAACTAAACAATAAAACAAATACTGTCACATTGGAATCTGAGACCAATGCTGAGAATTTAACTTTAGACCCTGCTGAATTAATATACATTCAATCTTCAGATAATTATGTAACGGTATTCTATTTAAAGGATAATTCAACCACTTCTAGCCTTTTAAGAAATACTTTAAAATCGATTGACAATCAATTGGATTCCTATCCACAGTTTTTTAGATGCCACAAAAGTTACATTGTCAACTTGGATAAAGTGGAACACATTTCAGGAAATGCCCAAGGCTTTAAATTGCATCTAAAAAACATTGAAGAACGCATTCCTGTGAGCAGATCTCACAATAATACCATCAAAGATCGCCTTACCATTCGTCCCTAAAGCCTGCATTTTAGCTATTTTTCTTGCTTTTCCTCCCTAAAGTTGCAGGACATCCCAAATTGCTTGCAAGGTGATCTTTTCTCTCCCATATTTGCCAAAAACAAATAAATATGGAAACCGTCTTAAACTTATCGCTCATTCTTCACATCGCTTCTGGCTTTATCGCTTTGACGAGTGGATTGATTATTTTTATCATTAAAAAAGGGAACAAGCCACATCAAAAAATTGGCAGAGTATTTTTCTATTCTATGCTGATGATTGTTTTAACTGCATTCATCATTTCAATCTTAAAAGACAATCCATTTTTGTTCATGATCGCCATCTTTTCATTATTTATGAATTATAGCGGTTACAGAAGTATTAAGAATAAAACACTAAAGCCAAACAGACTAGATTGGTTTATATTAATCTTAGGTACAATTAATATGATTGGAATGATTTACTCCTTAAACATTGTCCTTATGATATTTGGCGGTATTAGTATTAGCCTTGTAATTGGAGATTTCAGAACCTTTATAAAAACAACCCGAGGGCAAAAGATTCCAAAAATGGCATGGTTGAGAAGACACATCGGTATGATGATGGGAACCTATATCGCCACAATTACCGCATTTATTGTTACTGCAGGTCCACGCACAGATTGGTATGCTAGCATAAATCCGCAGTGGTTACCATGGGTATTACCTTCTATCATTCTGACTCCAATGATCATCTATTATTCAAGAAAGTACGCAGGCAAAAATTAATCTAACTCTAAAACTAAGAATCATGAAAAGTTTGCATTTAGCTCTACTCATTCTCTTTGCTTATTCTTCTCAATCACAAACTTATATTGAAGGTGGAAAAACACGCCATCGATTTGCACAAATGACGGTTGGCTTTGATTCTAAAGTTAACTTAGGAGCAAATACTACTTCATTCAGATTGAATAATTCCAATGAATTGGAGAAATTTCAACTAGATGATCAATATAGTTCCAGATTGATCATAGGAGGAACTCACTTTTGGGGACATGCCGATTTTTATATAGCTATACCTATTGCCAATTGGAATAACAGTGGATTTGATGCAGGAGTGGAAACCGGTTTTCGATACCTTCCTTGGCAAATCAAGCACAATACGATTCGACCTTTCATTGGAACAGCTTTTTTAAGCCACAACTATCAACAAGGAAATGGAGCCACTTTAACACGATTTAAGTATCCGTTAACAGCTGGTTTAATCTATAACAAGGGAAACCACTTATTTGAAATTGGAGCAGGCTATAATTTTCAATCAAAAGAAAAATATTACATCAGCACTTCACAAATTGTGAATATTTCAACTCATCCCGTTTGGTTGTCTGTGGGTTACAAATGGATGATAGAAACCACTGTTAGCGCTGAAAAGGACTGGGAAAGTGGTCGTACTAAAGTGGTGACCGATACATTGGCTAGAAGAAAAAAGTTAAATGGATTCACCCTAGGTGTCGGCCCATCATCTGCCTTTTATACAATCACTTCTGAACACAATGCACTCGTTGCTCCATATGCAGATAATCACAAAGTAACTGTATATGCTGAATTTGGATTGGGTTACTATTGGCATAAACCCGATTTACATGTTCAATTGGCCTACCGACAAAACAAAAGTGAATTGGAGGCTTATGATTTTAAACAAACTGTTCGTCGAAAAGCATTTACCTTAGAGGCTTATAAATTCATTGGTGATTACCACGGGTTTGCCCCATTTATAGGACCTGCAATTAGTTATGAGCAGCTTTCAGTTAATCAAACTCAAGCTAATGCAAAAACAACTGGTGATTTTAACGGAATTAAACCCGGTATCACAGTCGGTTGGGATATTAGACCAAATCGCTTACAAGTATTTTACCTGCGAACTCATTTAAGGTATTTCCCAAATTTGAATGTTGCTATGAATACTGGCAAATCAGTTTCACTAGATCAATTTGAATTTAACTTTATTGAATTGGTGGTATTCCCTGGCAGGTTGTTTTAAAAAGCACTTACTTAATTTCTACTATATTTAGGTTTTCGACTAGTAGAACTTTAGATTCATAGAATATATTTGTTTAATTACTTGGATTTGATTTATCTTTGTATTCACTATTAGTCAAATAAAACATACTCTTTGGATCAATTTCACAAGATAATTGCACTCGTTTTTTTTTCACTATTCATCCATCAAATTGGAGTCTCTCAATCCGTTCTAATTAATAAAGATGGAGGCAACCCTGACAACTCTGCTATTTTAGAACTACGTTCTTCCGAAAAAGGCTTTTTAGCACCAAGGATGGAAGCTACAGATCGATTATCCATTTCTTCTCCTGCAACTGGATTATTGGTTTTCCAAACCAATGGATTCAAGGGGTTTTATTTTTACAATGGAGCTGCTTGGGATACACTCGGAGGAGCGACTAATGTCACCTTTGTAAGTAATGTTGTCAATGTATCGTCATCAGGAATTGCGATAATCAGAGACCGAAAAGCATCAGGAGTCAATGGTGGAACATTTAATAATACAGGATGGATAAAACGCGATTTAAATACTCTTTCTGGAGATGTATCTTTTGTTAGTCTTTTTGGTGATAGCATTGTATTAGACTCCGGCATATATGCTATAACGATCTCAGCTCCTGCTTTTCAGGTAGACCAACACCAAATTCGCTTATATAATTGTACTAAAAATCAAGTGGAAGATATTGGAACAATTGCTTACACCAACAAATTTGCTTCCTCAAGCAGTAATTTAACCGCTGTTATAGAGGTTGGTAATGGAGGAGCTACTTATATTATCGAGCATAGATGTTCAACTTTAGTACTCTCTAATGGACTGGGCCAAGGAAGTACTTGGAGTGAAAACGTTTACACACAGGTCCAGATTCAAAAATTATGAAAATTGTTTGTCTAGGAGTTTTGACTCTTTTCTCATCATTTGTTTTTTCTCAATCCAAATTTGATGATGCAAAAGCATTTCAAGACAATATGAACCAAGAGTATGCAGACTCATTGCATTCTCCGCTTAAACCAGAAGATCGTACAATATTCAAAGAACTTCCCTTCTATCCTATTGATACCAATTGGATAATTAATGCAGCGATAGAACGAATTATAGATGAGGATGCATTTGAAATGGAAACAACTACTGATCGTTTGCCATTGTATTCTCCCTATTATAGAGCTACTTTCAGTATTGATTCCATCCCTGTTTCTTTAACGATTTACCAATCTGAAGATTTAAAAACTCGTGAAGGTTATGAGAATTATCTATTCCTTCCATTTACTGATGCTACCAATGGTTCAGAGACCTATGGTGGTGGCCGCTATATCGATTTAAAAACTGTTGAATCAGATTCTATATTGATCGATTTTAATCGAGCGTATAATCCTTATTGTGCCTATAACAGCAAATATTCTTGCCCGATTCCTCCTCGAGAGAACGACATTAATATTCCAATTGAAGCGGGTGTGAAATATGTTGCAAAAGATTAAACTCCCTTTTCTAATCGTATATTTTCTCTAATTGCTGATTGGCTGTTCGTTCTGCAATTAGCTTAAAAACTCCCAATACTGCTCCAGCTGCTGCTGCATATGCAATTGCCTGTGGCCATGTTTGATTGTTCAAAGAGTTATCAGGCTCTTCTGGTATTTGTGTTTTCTTTTCTATTAATTTTTCTGCGACTTTTTTCAAGGCAAATGCACTTAATATGGCAATCCCATTTACTAGTATCTTTTTGGTGTCTTTATCCATGATGCGTTTCTTTTTGTTTCTATATTAACTATAAAAGTTAAACCAAAAACACAAATCCCTTATTAAATACTGATTACTATTGAATTAATTATTTCTATCCGATTAATGATTAGCAAATGATGTGGAATAATTGGTACAGCTATCCACACACTTATCTTGTATTACAAATCATACATTAAGTGATTAAAATAATCATTACGAATGAATACTCATTCATAATACATAATAAAATTTAATAATATTATGCGTATATTTGAATGAGTAATAATTCACTAGAAGGTTAAAGTTTAATAATGAACGACAATTCATACATAAAGTGGAATGCTTATACCGATAAAGGTCTCTTAGAACATATTGGTAAGTTTATCCGATATCAGCGTCTACAACAAAACAAAACTCAGTCAGAAGTTTCTACTGCTGCTGGAATTAGCCGGTCTACACTTAGTTTATTAGAACGTGGAGAAACAGTAACAACTACTACTCTACTTCAAGTGTTGAGGGTCTTGAATTTATTGCACTTACTTTCTATTTTCAATATTGAGAAAACGGTTAGTCCCATTGCTATTGCGAAAGCACAAGAAAAAGAGCGTCAGCGAGCATCAGGAGGCAATATTGCTGAAGAACCTAAAGAAGAATGGGAATGGTAACGGCTGCATTTGTATCTATTTGGGGAAAACGCGTTGGGGCAATCAGTTGGAATCCTGAGGAAGGAATCGGGAGTTTTCAATATGAGGCCAACTTTTTAAAAACGAATCAAGATTTAGCGCCTATACTTCTGCCAATCAGCCAAGGTCGGAGAGTATATTCATTTCCAAGTTTGAGAAAAAATGAAACCTTTAAAGGATTACCTGGATTGATAGCAGATACCCTTCCCGATAATTATGGAAACCAATTAATCAACGCCTGGTTAGTTAAAAACAATCGACCAGTCGATAGCATGAATCCTGTGGAACAACTATGTTTCATTGGAGAACGAGGCATGGGTGCGCTTACTTTTGAACCAAGTAAGATGCCAAAACTCGCAAATAACTTCGACTTAGAGGTAGATAGTTTGGTAAATATGGCTCAAAAGGTATTGGGACAACGTAAATCATTTTTGACCAATTTACAAGAAGATGAACTAAAAGCATTACAAGACTTATTGAAAATTGGAACTTCAGCTGGTGGTGCTCGACCAAAAGCTATTATTTCATTTAACGAGACTACTGGGGAAGTAAAATCAGGTCAAGCTAAAGCTGACGAAGGTTTTGAACATTGGTTATTGAAGTTAGATGGTGTTAGCGATGCGCAATTTGGCAATACAAAAGGATACGGTCGAGTAGAAATGGCTTACTATTTAATGGCTAAGGATTGCGGAATTGAAATGATGGAGTGTCGATTACTTGAAGAAAATGGAAGAGCACACTTTATGACTAAGCGTTTTGACCGAAGCATTGATGGAGAAAAGCATCACATTCAAACCTTTTGTGCCATGCGGCATTTCGATTTTAATGAGGTGAATAGCTTTAGCTACGAACAACTTTTTGAGACGATGAGAATGTTGCGACTCCCCTATCCACAAGCGGAACAATTGTTTCGAAGAATGGTATTCAATATCCTTTCTAGAAATTGTGACGATCACACTAAAAATTTTGCATTTAGACTAAAACAAAACCAGTCGTGGGAGTTGGCTCCAGCATATGACATTTGCCACGCTTACCGTCCAGGAAGTATTTGGGTTAGTCAACATGCGCTAAGCATCAATGGAAAACGTTCTGATTTTTCTAGATCCGATATTCTAACCATTGCGGAATCAATGAATATAAAAAAACCTAATTTGATTATTGATGAAATAAATAAAGTGGTTCAGGATTGGCCCAAATATGCTAAATTGGTTAAAATATCTGCTCCTTTAAAAAAAGCAATCGAGCAAACTTTAATCCAATTGTAATGACCCAATCCATTCAAGTTCAAGAATACCAATCTCCTTATGGGGCTTTATTGATTGGTTCTTTTAAAGATGAACTTGTGCTCTGCGATTGGAAATATCGGAAAATGAGAGCGGCTATCGATCAGCGAATTCAAACAGGATTAGCTGCAACATTTGTAGTAAAAACCTCTAAACTCATCGAAGAAACAATTCGTCAGTTAGAAGAATATTTTAAAAATGAAAGAACAGCATTCGACATTCCAATCCGATTCATTGGAACTGACTTTCAAATATCAGTTTGGCAAAAATTGATTGAAATCCCATTTGGAAAAACAAATTCTTACTTAGAATTATCAAATCAATTAGGGAACCCTAAAGCAATTCGTGCCGTAGCCTCTGCCAATGGTGCCAATGCCATTTCTATTCTAATCCCTTGCCATCGTATAATTGGTAGTAATGGAGAGTTAACCGGTTATGCAGGTGGATTACCTGCAAAGAAAAAACTCTTGACACTCGAAAATAAGACTATAGGAAATGAACAATTCTCTCTGTTTTAATATCAATCTTATTCAAAGAACTAATATTCAATAATCAATCCATTAGTCCTTTTTTAGATTAACAATATTTAATACAGAAACTATTCTCACAAGAAATAAATAATATATGTTTGTACAATAAATGTACATACATATAAAAATAGTCGATACAATATGAAATTATTCAACACATTCAAAAAGGGAAATTTAACTTTAAAAAATAGAGTTGTAATGGCTCCAATGACAAGAAGCAGATCCACAGCCGACCATATTCCAACAGAAATAATGACAACCTACTATCAGCAGCGTTCTGGAGCAGGATTAATTATAACAGAAGGAACTTCCCCATCACCAAATGGATCAGGCTATCCAAGAATACCAGGAATATACAACGAAGCGCAAATAGTAGAATGGAAAAAGATAACTGATGCTGTTCATGAGAATGACAGCAAAATATTTATCCAATTGATGCATACAGGTAGAGTGTCTCATCCGGCCAATATGGATGGAGCCGCTTCTATTCTATCAGCCTCAGCTATAGCGCCAAGTACAACTAAAATGTATGTGGACGGTGAAGGTGAAATGGAGATTCCAACTCCGAAAGAAATGACTGAGGTAGAAATAGAAAGTACTATTGAAGAATATGTTACTGCTGCGAAAAATGCAATAAAAGCAGGTTTTGATGGTGTTGAAATTCATGGTGCGAATGGATATTTAATCGATCAATTTATAAATACAGGAAGTAATCACAGATCTGACAAATGGGGTGGTTCAGTAGAGAATAGATGTCGATTTGCATTAGAAATTACTAGGCGAACTATTGAAGCTATTGGATCAGACAAAGTAGGAATTCGATTTTCTCCAAATGGAGCCATGAATGATGTGGGGCCATTTGACGAACAAACAGAAACTTTCAATTATTTAGCGAAGGAAATGGACGATTTGGGTATTTTATATGTACACCTTGTGAATCATGGACCAATGGGTGCTCCTGCTCTTCCTATTGAAATAAGAGATTATTTTAGAGCTCATTTCTCAGGAATCTTGATTTTATCGGGCGGTTATGACAAAGAAAGTGCAGAAGCTGATATCAATTCGTACTTAGGGGATTTAGTCGCTTTTGGACGACCATTTATCGCCAATCCAGACTTAGTTGAACGAATGAAAAATGATCAAAAGCTTTCAGATCCCAATTTCGACACTTTCTACACTCCCGGTGCTGAGGGGTATATTGATTATCCAATTGCATAGAAAGATTTTTTGTACAAAAAAAAGCGGCTCTTTTAAAACTAAAAAGAGCCGCTTTTTAGTTTTTGAATGTATTATTTTTTAATTCGATAAGCATATTGCAAATCTACTCCGTCTATAACCACATTTTCAACGACAAGTGTCTCTCCTCCTATTGTTTCTGAAAAATGACTCATGCAATCCTCAACAACACTTTGTTCACCAAAGCAATACACTTCAAATTTTGCTTCTCCAGTTTCATTATTCATCACATCTAGACCTTTTGCTATCAAATCATCTGTGATGATTTTATATTCTTGACCAGTCATTTTAGGTAATTCAAAGCTTACCTCTTCCATTACTTGAACCTCTTCTTTTACCTCTTGATTATTTGAGCTGTCACCACATGATGACATCACAACAATAGCCGCTAAAACTAGCGTTTTTCCAAAATACTTTACCATAGTTAAATTTTTTTCGAAAATAATAAAATTTACTTCATTTTCAGCAATGACTTTTTGCCTTTTAATAAACAAGTATTTCATACTCTGCTTTAACAAACTCCTTTTCAAATTTCGTAATTTCGCGTCCTCAAAATATCCACATGAAGTTACAAGAAGAAATCAGTAAAAGAAAAACGTTTGCAATTATCAGTCACCCTGATGCAGGGAAAACGACTTTAACTGAAAAATTGTTGCTTTTTGGTGGAGCAATTCAAACAGCTGGTGCAGTAAAAAACAATAAAATTACCAAGTCTGCTACATCGGATTTCATGGAAATTGAAAAGCAAAGAGGAATTTCTGTTGCAACCTCCGTGATGGGATTTGAGTATAAAGGCAAATTAATCAACTTATTGGATACTCCAGGTCACAAGGATTTTGCAGAAGATACATATCGAACCTTAACTGCTGTGGATAGCGTTATTTTGGTAATTGACTGTGTGAAAGGCGTAGAAACACAAACTGAAAGATTGATGGAAGTTTGTCGTATGCGAAACACTCCCGTGATTGTTTACATCAATAAAATGGACTTAGATGGACAAGATCCATTTGACTTGTTAGATGAATTGGAAGAGAAATTAGACATCAATGTGCGGCCATTGAGTTGGCCAATTAGTATTGGTCCAACTTTTAAAGGAGTATATAATTTAGTAGATAAAAATGTAAACTTATTTAGCTCTAATAAAACTAAGATAGAACGAGACATTGTTACCATCAGCGATTTAACTGATCCTAAATTAGATGAATTGGTGGGTAAATATGCAAATCAATTACGAGAAGACATAGAATTGATAGAAGGAGTGTATGAGCCGTTCGACAAAAACGAATACTTGGAAGGCCGAATCGCTCCAGTATTTTTTGGAAGTGCGGTGAACAACTTTGGAATTCGTGAAATGTTAGACACTTTTATAGAGATTGCTCCTAATCCAAAAGCAAGAGAAGCTGAAGGAAAAGAAGTATTGCCAACTGATAAAAATTTCAGCGGATTTGTATTTAAGATTCATGCTAACTTAGATCCGAATCACCGTGACCGTATCGCATTTTTAAGGGTTTGTTCAGGTACTTTTGAGCGGAATAAATTCTTTCACCATGTGCGTTTGGACAAGAAAATGCGATTCAACAACCCGACGAGTTTCATGGCACAAGAGAAAAATTTGATTGAAAAAGCTTTCCCAGGTGACGTGATCGGATTGTACGATACAGGTAATTTTAAAATTGGTGACACATTAACAGAAGGAGAAAATTTTATGTTCCAAGGTATCCCTTCTTTCTCTCCTGAAATATTCAAGGAAGTAATCAACGCAGATCCAATGAAAACAAAACAGTTGGAGAAAGGCATTGCGCAATTAACAGATGAAGGTGTAGCCCAATTATTTACTCAACGAATGGGGAATAAAAAATACATCGGAACTGTTGGTGAATTGCAATTTGAGGTAATTCAGTATCGTTTAAAACACGAATATGGTGCGACTTGTAATTTCCATCCAATGAACTTTTACAAAGCATGTTGGATTACTTGCGACAAAAAAGAAATTCTCGAGGAATTTGTTCGTTTAAAATCAAACTACATCGTTTACGATAAGGATGAAAATTTGGTGTTTTTAGCACAAACTAGAGGAGTATTACAAATTACGATGGACAATTACCCAGACATTAAGTTCCACTTTACCTCTGAAATGAATAAAGCGGCTTTATACGCTTAATTTAAAACTGTTGCAATTGCCTTTTTGTATTCAGGAAAACTCATCAAATCATTGTGAGTGCCACCATCAATGGACACAAAAGTCGCTTTGGGATGGAGCGTACTTAATTTTACTGCTGAGTTATACGGAACTTGTTTGTCTTCCGTACCGTGAAATAAATAGATTGAGCAATTCACTTGATCCAAATAACGATCAGTTCTGAATTTGTATTTCGTAATTAGATCAGCTGGCAAGTAGGCTTTATGGCAACGAATTAAGTCAATAAAGTTGTAATAAGGAGTTTCTAAAATTAGTGCTTTGGGCTGATTTCTGTTGGCCAATCGAGCTGCAATACCAGTTCCAAGTGAATAGCCATAAATAACTATATTGGCTTCATCGTATTCCTTCATCATTTCTTGATAGATGATTTTTGCATCACGTTGCAACTCTCGCTCTCTTCTTATTTTTCCATCACTTTTCCCAAAACCTCTATAATCAAACAATAAAATATCGTATCCATAATCAGTTAGATGTTGAATTTCCTCCCCATAGTACTTCACATTTTCTGCATTTCCGTGCAAGTAAAAAAGTAGACCTTTTGGTTGATCCACCTTGAAATGAATCGCATTTAAACGAATCGTCTCACTTACATTAAACCAACGTTCAATAAATGGACGTTCGAAATGAAATTTAAACTCTTTATTTAGTTTTACTGGATTGAATATTAAGGCCTCCTGCAACAAATAGAATCCAAAAATAATCCCAAAAATAATTGCGATAATACAGCCGATAATAAGTGTAATCCAGAGGGGCGTAGCCATGTTTCAATAATACTGATTAAATGTGAAATTGGTCGTCAAATAGTGCATCCAATTATAAACACTAGGGACATCAATTGTGCCATTCCTAATGAACTCCTCTACTCCAACAAATCAGCTGTTAACGTTCGTTAATTTGGCAATTAAGAACTGATAAATCGTAAATTTGGTTGTAAATGAATTTTCTATGATGAACTCAAAAGCACTACTATCATTCATTCTTGTGGCATTTTCAATACAGCTCTCTGCTCAAGATACCTACAAATTGGATTTTAAGATTAAAGGCCTTCAAGATTCCATCATTTACCTTTCTAATTATTACGGAGGCGGGCAATACTACAAGGATACTGCAATCGTGAAAGACGGAAGTTTCACCTTCACCGGAAATAAGCCACTAAAAGAGGGGATGTATTCTTTGGTTGCTAATAACAGACGGTATTTCGATTTCTTTGTCGATAAACAAAAATTTAGTATGTCAACAGATACAGCCAATATGATTCAAAATATGAAGATTCAAGGCAGTCCTGAAAACGCCTTGTTTTACGAATACATGAATTATTTGACTTCCCAGCAAAAGTTAATGGCCAATTATCGAATACAAGCTAAAGACTCAACATTATCGAAAAAAGAAAAGGCAAAAATTGAAACTAAAATGACCGATTTGGACAAAGAAGTGAACTCTTATAGAAGTGAATTCTTTGCGAAAAATAAGGAAACTTTTACTGTTAAATTTCTATTGGCTATGGAATATCCGGAAGTTCCTGAAGCTCCAAAAAATAAAAAAGGAGAAATAGATAGTTCATTTGCTTACCATTATACTAAGGCTCATTTATTTGATCACATAGATTTTAATGACGAGCGATTTTTAAATAGTCCTGCATACAATGAAAAAATGGAGTATTACATCAGTAAACTAACTCCTCAAATACCTGACAGTATAATTGTTGCGGGTGATTATTTATTAAAAAAAGCAACTAATCCTGAAATATTTAGATACACCTTGAGTTACATTACTTCTACTTATGAGAAGTCTGATTATATCGGTATGGATGCCATCTTTGTGCACATGGCACGTAAGTATTACCTAGCCGGAAAAGCAGATTGGGTAAACGAAAAGCAATTAAAAAAGATAGAAGAAAGAACTGATGCGTTAGAGCCATTATTAATTGGAAAAAAAGCGCCCAACATCATTGTGAAAGATCCTTCTCAACAGAAGTATTTACAATTGTATGACTTAAAATCAAAATATGTAATAGTATACATTTGGTCACCTGATTGTGGACATTGTAAAAAATCGACTCCTGTGCTCAAAAAAATCTATGATAAATACAAAGGTGAAGGTTTAGAAGTATTTGCAGTTGGAAATGACTTTGAAAATGAGAAATGGTTAGAATACATCAAAGACAACAACTTAGATTGGATCAATGGATCAGATGGTGGTGAATTCACAAGTAATTTTAGACATCTTTATGATGTTTACAGCACACCCCAAACCTATTTATTAGATAAGGACAAAAAAATATTGATTAAGAAGATTGAAGTAGAAGCATTAGATGATTATATCGAGCAATTAATCAAACAGGATAAAAAGATTGATGGGAAATAAGGTAGGCTTATTAATAAGTGTAGGGATAATGGTTATTGGTATGTTCATCGCTTACTTTATGTTAGATAAAGAACAGCCGCTTAAAATATACAGTCCGAAGGATTTGAATCCAGAATTGGTGGATGAAGGTCAACGGTCAATATATAGGAATCATAGAATTCGAGATTTTAAATTAGTGAATCAAGATGGCGACACTGTAACCAATAGCTTCCTTGAAAATAAGATTTATGTAGCTGATTTCTTTTTTACCACCTGCCCCACTATATGCCCTGTTATGAGCAACCAATTAGAGCGAGTTCAAAAAGCCTTTGCAGGAGATACCAACTTCAAAATCGTCTCTCATACTGTTCAGCCTGAATATGATTCTGCTGAGATATTGAAGGAATATGCCAACTTACATCAAGCAAATCTTGACCAATGGACTTTTTTAACAGGCGACAAAGCAGAGATCTATAGTCTGGCAAGAAAGTCGTATTTTGCGGTTACTACTGAAGGGAATGGAGGAGTGAATGACTTTATTCACACCGAGAATTTTATATTGGTAGATCAAAAAAAGCGGATCCGAGGGTTTTATGATGGAACTTCTGAAACAGATGTGGATCGATTAATTTCGGATATCAAAAAACTAAAAAATGAAGGCTAAAACCATCGGAATTTCGATTGCCATTGCTTCTCTCCTATTTAGTTGTAGTCCTTACAAAGGATTTAAGGGTGTAGACAAAAAAGGAATGGGAAGAAAACCTCCAAGTGTAGAAGTATCCGATGGGTATCAAAAAGACCAGAAAAAAGGAAAGCGAAAATATAAGCGTGAAATGAAACGTAAAAGACGAGAATATGGCGCTCCTACAAAGTAGTTTTTAGCTGAAAAGTTCTGGAAATCGGATCAAATCTAACCTTATCACTAATAAAAGCCTGTTCAAATAATTGATTCTTAATCGCGTCATCAGGTGTAGTTTCAATCAATTGATGATTTGAGTTAATCAACCAAATTTTGTCTGCCGCTTGAAGTGCTAATTCTACTTGATGTGTAGAAATTACAATGGTTTTATTCTGTTCGGCACACAATCCCATCAATAAACTAAAAATTTCAGCCTTGTTGATTAAATCCAAATGGTTCAAAGGTTCATCCAAGAGAATTAAGGGAGTCTGTTGTGCTATTGCTCTAGCTATAGAAACCTTTTGTTTTTCGCCATCACTTAAATTGCTATAAAAACGATCTTTTAGATGAAGTACACCACAACTTTCCATTGCTTCATGCACTATTTGATTGTCTTTTCCGGTCATTTTAGCCAACCAATTGGTGAAAGGATAACGTCCAAAAGCGACCAAATCCAACACAGAAATTAATCCGATTTGCATTCGATCGGTCAACACCAAACTCATCTGGGCAGACAAGTCACGAGTAGAAATTGTAGAAAGCAAATGTCCATTGATCAAGATTTCTCCTGAAAGAATTGGAATCTCACCAGAAATAGATTTTAAAAGGGTCGACTTCCCCATTCCGTTTTCACCAATCAAACAAATAAATTCGCCTTCAGAAACCGTAACATTTATAGGCGACATAATTGGACAAGCACCCTTCTGGTGACCATATCCTACTAAAGCAGATTTCAATTGAATTACTGGCGTTTTCATATGCTATTTGATATTTTCTTCTGCCCTAAAACCATCCAAAATATGATTGGTACACCCAAGATAGCAGTAACTGAATTAATAGGTAAAACCAAATCTGAATTAGGAACATGAGCGATAAAATCACTCAATAGCATAAAATTAATTCCCATTAGAATTGACGCTGGAAAAAGCAGTTTTGAATTCGCCGTTTGAAACCAAATTCGACACAAATGAGGCACTACAATTCCTATAAAACCAATAGGCCCGCAAAAAGCAGTAATACAACCAGCCAATAAGCCCGTGCTTAGTATAATCCATAAACGACTTCGGGATAAGTTCAATCCCATACTTTTAGCATATCCTTCCCCCAACAACAATAAATTCAAGGCCTTAATATTAAAAATTCCAATCAATAAACCGACCATTACAACAATTGAAATGACAGTTATTTCTTCGTAATTCACTGCATCCAAACTTCCCATTGTCCATATAATGAAAGTCTTCAGTTGATCGGCAGAACTAAAATACTGCATCACTCCTATTAGGGCAGTTGTAAAAGAACCCAACATTATTCCGACGATCAATACCGTCATAATATCTTTTACTTTAAGTGATATCATGAATACGATCAACAGAATAAACAATGCTCCAATTGTAGCAGCCAAAGCCAATGTCCAACTACTGTATACAAAAGTTGTAACAGAAAATAAGCTTGCGCCCATTACCAGCAATGAGATTCCTAGGCTTGCACCAGAACTTATTCCTAAAATATATGGACCCGCTAAAGGATTTCGAAACAATACCTGCATCTGTAATCCACTGACTGATATAGCAGCTCCACATAAAATGGCGGTCAATATTCGGGGGATTCTGCTGTTCCAAATAATTGCATCAAAAGCTATAGACTCACTACCTCCACCTGTAAGGATTGATAAAATATCAGAAAACGGAATTATAATTGAACCAAAAGATACATTCAAAACCATCAAGATCGGAAGTAAACCAATCAGTAATCCCCATTTTATTCTATTGGATTTCAAGACTAATTTAGTTTTTGGTAATAATTATATACATGTTTCGGATTGATCTCTGGATGAAAAATATGTACCAAGTCTGCTAGAATATAATCAGGACGGGCTGCACCCGTCTCCCAGTAATCGTTTCCATAATATGAAGTCAGTGTTTTTGTATTGTTGTAGACTTGTTTGTTGATATAAGCTTCAAACAATTCAAATCGTTCATCCGCTTCAGAAATTTCTTGAAGTGTTTGAAAATTTGACACATTCAACCAATAGTCAGCTGTTAATGCCTTTGATAAAACGACCTCAAAGTCTAAGGAAAGACTTACATTTTCTTTGTTATCTTTCCATAAGTATTCAGCTCCAGCATCCTTAAACAACTTTGCTTGAAAGGAATTTCCTCCAGGTACAAACCAAGTGCCTTTCCAAGGTGCAGAGGAAAATACTGTAGGTTTATTCTCAACGCTTTCTACCTGTTTTACCAACTTCAAGTAGTTCGATTCTATAGCCTCAAAAATACTATCGGCTACTTTTTTCTTATTGTAGATTAAGCCAAATACTTTGATCCATTCTGCTTTGGCCAATGGTGACTCTTCCATGTATTCGGCATTGATTAGCACTTTTAGTCCAAAACGTTTAAGCTCTATTAATTGTTTCATCGATTTTGCATCTATTGCAAAACCCATGATTAAATCAGGATTTAATACCACCGTTTGTTCTATATTTAAAGTAGGTTCACCTAAATCTTTTATGCCTCCATTATTTGTCCGATTGTAAATCAAACTATCGTAAATCGTATTTTTTCCACTTATGCCAACGATGGAATTTCGTTCTTCCAAAAGTTTTAAAAACGGGATATAAGTTGACGAAAGAGCCGCCATTCGTTTTACTGGTATTTGAATTAAAACTGCATCAGAAGATTGGAATTGAATTGAATCAGCATAAATAATGTATTCAAATTGTTGATTGTTTCCTTTGAAAGAATTTAAAATTTTCAATTTGGAGAATCCATCAAAATGAATTATCTCAAAACCTTTAGCATACTTAATCTTTTCAGAAACTCCTTTTGGTTCCGTTTCAGGAACAATTTTATGTTCAACAGAAGAGCTGCAACCATAAAAAAAAACAATACAACAAAAAATAAAAAACCGGTTCATTTTATTTTTTTGTTTCTCTATTCCACATCTCTTCTTCTATGTTAGAACCATTTTTTGTGTAATAAATGGCACCCCAAGAATAGAATGTTTTCTCATAAATATCCACTTGCGTTCCAGTCACTACAATTCTTCTAATGGTAGTGCTATTTTGGTCGCCATCAATAATCTCTTCAGTAAGTCCTTGAGAATATTTATTCGCTAATTCTGCATCATTTCTTGGACGTTTCTCCCCTCTGTAAAAAGCCTCCAAATCCACATCATTGATACGTTGATTTTGCTTGTCAATGTTTTGTTCAAATGCTTTTTCACGTGCTATATGTCCATCTCTAAACTCACCTGACTTACGCTCCATTGCTTGGTTGTATTGCGCCTGAGCTTCTTCTTTTGCCTTTAACAAAGCATCAATTTTCTGCTGATTACTTTCAATGATTTGATTCGCTTCTTTTACATTTGATGTATTGAAACTCTCCATGTATTCTGCTTGTGCTGTTGGCAAACCCGATGTAGCAGCCAGTCGTTGTTTTGCATTTTCAGCGCGATACGATTGAAGTTTTTGATCAAGTTCTACCAATACATCGCGCGTTGAATTGATTCGTTTATCTTGCTCTGCTTTTTTCTTGGTCAATAATTCTTCATTCGCAAGGGTATTGGCTTTAACGATTTCATAATTATCATTTACATTCTGAATCGTTTTAGCCTCATTACCTGCTGTTACTCCCTCTTGTAAATCGTCAAGCTCCATTTGCTTTTCTTCACGAGATCGTTTAGCAGCCATCATTCTGCCTTCCTCTCCATCCTTCATTCCATCCGCTTGAGAATTGACTTGATCTAAATTTTGAAGGTATCGTTCACTATTCGCTGGTTTATTCTCATTCAAACTAACTGTTATGTCTTGTAAACGTCTTAATTCTTCTTGTCTTTTAGCTTCATCTGCATCCACTTGCTCTTGTTTTTTCTGAGCTAAAATGGCTGCTTCATCACTTTTTAGTTCTGCCTTTTGACTATTTTTCTTCGACCACATTTCACGATACATCGCCTCAATTTCAGCTTCGGTTTTTCCACTTACATTAATCTTGTTGGCTTCTTGTTGTTGCTTTCTTTTTTCTTGAGCCAATCGAAGCGCTTCCTCTTCTTTCAATCTTCTTTCAGAATCCAACTGATCAGCTATTAACTTTAACTGTGTTTCAGGATAAGATTCACCCGGTTTTAATCTCAATGCTGATTGATAATCACTTTTTGCATTCTGAAAGTCTTTCGCCTTATAAGCAACATCAGCTTTTTTAATCAAATCATTAAAAGCTAATTCATTCTGTGCAGCTTGTTCTTTAGCTGCCATTTGTCTTTCCTTTGCCAATCGAGCTTCTTCTGCTTTTGCATCAGCCATTGCTAGTTGATCCTGAATTTCTTTTATTCGATCTTTAGGGAATTGCTCTCCTGGCTTTAAGCTAGAGGCAAATTCATAAGCTGCTAGAGCAGATTCTATTTTTTTCACATCATAGAACGCATTTGCTTTATCCAATGCAATTTGATAATCCTGATCCAACTTTGCTTTCACTTTAGCGGCATCAGCCTTTGCTAATGCGTCAGCGTCTGCTTTTGCTTTATCTTTGGCTTTTTTATCAATTATCGCCTTCAACTGATCTTTTGGATATTGTTCATCCATCACTGTTAACGCTTCTTCATATTTCCCTTTGGCTGAAGGATAGTCCTCTTCAGCAAAAAACTGATCTGCTTTGGCAATAATATTCAAATAAGTGGCTTTCGTTTCATAGCTTTCTTCTTCAGCTGCTTTTCTTCTTGCTTCCTCAGCTAATTGCTCCTCTTGTTTCTTCTTTGCTATTTTGATTTGTTCAACAGGATAAGTCTCATTTGGTTTTAATTTTAACGCAGCATTATAACCTTCAATCGCAGCAGTATAATCAGCAGTTACAAATTTTGAATTCGCACCTTCCAATACCTTACTATACTCCGCATCTAATTTTGCATCCTTCACTTTACTTATCGCGATTGCTTCTTTATCAGCAGCAAGTTTTGCTATTCTAGCATTGATCTCTTCAATTTGCTTTTTAGGATAATCCTCAGCCTTTATTTCAATTGCTTTATTGTAAGCAGACTTCGCCTCTTCTAAGCTACTCTTAGCTAACAGTGCATCAGCAACAGCAATTTGTTTATTGTAATTTTCCAACTGTTCAGCTGCTTTCTTCTTTGCTGCATCGGCTGCAGCCTTCTCACCCATCATCGCATTGATCTCATCGATCTTTGTTTGAGGATACGTTTCAGAAGGTTTAACAGCTAACGCTTTATTAAAAAATCCAACGGCTTCATCGTATTTCTTTTCCTTTACTGCTCCATCTGCTTGAGCTACTAGCGCTAAATATTCAGCCTCTTTCTTGGCAGCCTCTTTTTCGTTCATTGCAGCTGCAATTAAACCATCAGCTTCTTTGATTTTATCTTTTGGATATTGATCGTCTTTTACTAATAAAGCGGCATTATACTTTGTCTTCGCATCATCATATTTCTTAGCGCTCAAAGCAGCATCACCCTCTTTAATCAATGCAGTATATTCTGCCTCTTTTTTGGCAGCCTTTTCAGCCGCTTCTTTTGCACCCATCGCAGCCAATTCATCTGCAATCATTTTATCGGTTTCTTTGATTTTATCTTTTGGATATTGCTCGTCTTTAACCAATAATGCAGCATTATACTTTGCTTTTGCATCATCAAATTTCTTCGAGCCCAAAGCAGCGTCACCCTCTTTAATTAATGCTGCATATTCTGCCTCTTTTTTAGCTGCATTTGCAGCCGCTTCCTTTGCATTCATCGCTGCAGTAATCAATCCATTCGCTTCCTTTATTTTGTCTTTAGGGTATTGTTCATTCGGCTTAACGGCCAAAGCAGCATTGTATTTTTTAATGGCAGACTCAAAGCTTTTTGAACTCAAATCCGCATCAGCTGCAGTAATTTGATCTTGGTATTCCTTATCCTTTTTCTCTGCTTCAGCTTTGGCCAATGCAGCAGCTTCAGCATTTGCGGCCAACTTATCAGCTTCTGCTATCTTATCTTTAGGGTATTTTTCATTTGGTTTAATTCCTAAAGCTTTGTTGTAAGCAGCTTTTGCATTTACAAAATCACTAGCTGCAAGTGCATCATCACCAGTTTTTAAAGCAGCAGTATAATCTTGCTCTACTTTTTCTAGTGCCGCAATTGCAGTTTGAGCTTCCTTGATTTTATCTGTAGGATAAACTTCGCTTGCTTTAATTGCTAAAGCACTTTGGTATGCAGTTACTGCAGCAGCATAATCTTTCGATTTCAATGCCCCATCTCCCTTTGCAATTGCATCTTGATATAACTTTTCTTGAGCCGCTTCCTTCTCTTTGGCAATTCTTATTTCTTCTAATTCTTTTTGCTTAGCAGCTATTTTAGCATCCACTTCAGCTATTTTATCTTTTGGATAAACTTCAGCAGGTTTTAACTTAAATGCTTCATTGTAAGCAATTTTAGCCTCTTCATACGTTTCTTTTCCGAATGCGGCATCCCCTTTTTTGATCGCTTCTGCATAAGCAGCCTCATTTTTCTCAGCGGCCGCTAATAAAGCCGTTATTTCTTTCAGCTTATCTTTTGGATATGCTTCCGCCGGCTTCAATCCACTTGCTTTTTCAAATTCAGACTTTGCAGTTTTATAATCCTTTGACACAAGTGCTTGGTCTGCTAAAGCGATTGCTGCAGTATAGGCTTGCTCTTGTTTGGCTTGTTCCGCAAGCAATCCGTCTATTTCAGAAATTTTATCTTTTGGATAAGCTTCTCCAGCTTTTAAAGTTGCTGCAGCTTGATAACTTTTCTTTGCTGCATCATACTTTTTATCTTTTAACGAAAGGTCACCAGCAGCAATTGCATCAGCATAAGCTTTTTCGTTGGCTGCTTCTTTTGCTAGAATTCCTTCAATTTCTTTTAATTTAGTTTTTGGATAAGCTTCGCTAGGTTTTAATCCTCCTGCTTTTTCAAATGCCGTTTTTGCTCCAGAATAGTTTGCGGCAGCTAAGGCTTCATCTCCCTCTGCTATTATTTTTTGATACTCTTCATTCTTTTTATTTTGTTCTGCAAGAATTCCATCTATCTCAACGATTTTATCTTTCGGATACTTCTCATCAGGTTTAATCCCTCCTGCTTTTTGATAAGCCGTTTTTGCACCTTCATAGTTTTTAGCAGTTAATGCCTTATCCGCCTCTTGAATGGCCATTGTATACTCTTGCTCTTTCTTGGCATTGGCAGCCAAAAGCCCTTCTATTTCAGCAATCTTCCCTTTTGGATAAGCTTCTTGTGGTTTGATACCAATGGCTTTTTCGTAACTTGTTTTCGCAGTGGTATAATCCAGTGCTTTTAATGCTTTATCGGCTGAGGCGATAGCATCTGTGTATTCTTTTTCCTTTGCTTGTTGTTTCGATAAATAATCATCAATCTCTTTGATCTTGTTTTTTGGATATTCTTCAGATGGCTTTATTCCAGACGCTTCAGCAAAACCTGCTTTTGCTGCATCATATTGATTCGCTTTTAAAGCATCCTCTGCTTTTTGAATGGCAGCTAAATAATTTTGCTCCACTTTGGCTTGGTTTGCCATTAATCCTTCAATTTCCTTCAGTTTATCCTGAGGCAACTGCTCTTTTGGTTTCAAACCTTGCGCCTTTTGAAACTCTGCTTTAGCTGCTGTTAAATCTTTAGCAGCAATTGCTTTGTTTCCTGCTTCTACAGCAGCTTCATACTCTTTGTCTTTTGCCGCAGACTTCGCCATGAAGTCATTGATTTCAGCTAGCTTATTCTTGGGGTATGTTTCCGATGGTTTTAATTCTACAGCTTTTTGAAAGGCAGTTTTTGCTTGTTCAAAATTATTCACAATCAAAGCTTTGTCACCTTCATTAATCGCTGCTAAATAATCTTGCTCAGTTTTAGCTTGATTGGCCAACATGCCTTGAATTTCTTTAATCTTCGCATCAGGTTCAGTTGATGAAGGTTTTAAACTTTTCGCAGTTTGATAGTCACCAATGGCTCGTTGAAAATCTTTAGCTGCATAAGCTTTATTGGCTGCTTCCATAGCAGCATTATATTTAGCGTCTGCTTGTTCTTGCTTGATTAACTTCGATTGAATTTCTCCCAATTGAAAGGAAGGATGTAATTCTTCTGGTTTTGCTTTTTGAGCAATTAAATATTCTGTTTTGGCTTCACTCCATTGTTCAGAAGCAAAAAATTTATCTGCTTTCTTTACTGCTGCATCGTATACTTTTTGTGCATTGGCAGCATTTGCAGCTTCTCCTGCTTTTTTAGCTTCATATTCCTTTTGAAGCTTATCGAGTTCAGCTTTTACTTTTCTTGTGTGATCTAAATCAACATCAAAATTCGAAATGCTGGGGTTATATCTAATTATACCAATAGGTTGATCTAAAATTTTAATGTCTAAGTCAGGAATCTTTTGAAAGATATCCACTTCCGCAGGAAAGAAAAAATCTTGTCCGCCATCTTCTGGTGGAACATTTCGAGTATCTAAATTTAGCTTTTTGGTTATCATCCCCATGGATGAAAAGGTAACCATGTAATTAGCTCCTGCATCTAGTGTTACACTTGCCTTTCCTTTAGCATCGGTATTAATGGTTTCTACTTTTGTTCCATTCTTATAAACAGTTACCGATGCATTTGGCAATTTTTTTCCATCTTCTGTAACAACCGCTTCCAACACCATTTTCCAATCTTGAGCAGAAAGTGGTGTACTTGAAATGAAGAGAAATAGGAAAAATATAGTGAGTTTTAAAGCTTTGTTCATATCCTTAAAATGCGCTTTCAGTCAAATTATTGTCTAATAACAAATATCGCAATTCAAAATTGAATATCCCGTTGATTTAACAGTTTTGACAATGATTTTTAACTTGCTAATTTTAAGCAATTAAGCTGCTATATCTATAAGTTGACCGAACAACAGAACCATCAGCCATTTTAAATTCATATTCTTTTATCCGACTTTCTTCAATATTAAAGTCTACTGGATTACTGAAAATAGGACCATCAAAACAAAAGGAATGGTACTCCCCATTTTCACCACAAGCATCCACATTTTCGGGAAGTTCTTCAATAAATTTAAAGTCAATAACACGATTGATAAAGGGTAACCCAAGCAAAGTTTCATTGACACAGCAAGTAATAGACTTGAAATTATACATTAAAAACAACTGAATTAAATCTTCGGGTTTCTTATTCCAAAGCGGAAAAATTGCGGTCATTCCGACTTCTTTTAAACGTTTTGTACGGTATTCTTTCAAGTTTTCCAAATAGATGTCTCCGAACGCAACTTCCTCAATGCCTTCTTCTTTAAGACTTAAAAGAGTTTCTCTCATGGCATTTTCATAAGTCCCATTTTCATTGTTTTCTACATGGACCTCAATTAATGGAATGCCGATAGCAGCAGCTTGTCTTTGCACCAATTGACTAGAAATGGCATGCATATTTAAGTTTCCATCTGCATTAAAATTTGAAATTAAATATACGACGTCATACCAATCGTCATTTAACAAAAAGTAAAGCGCAAGAGCGGAGTCTTTTCCTCCGCTCCAAGAAAATGCAATTCGTTTTTTCATGGGATAAAAATAAATCCGGAAGGAATAATTCCCGCATGGAAAGATGTGATTTCTGTGCCATCCAATGCATATCGATAAACCAATCCTTTTTGTTGATAATCAATAGCATCAGATATATATAACTCGTTAGATGTAGGATGTAATCCCATACTGTAAAAAAGCCGACCATTTTTTGCTATAATCGGCTGACTAGGTATACTTCCATCAGCGATAGACATCCGAAAAACACCATTGCTTAAAAAGTATAGTTCATCTTTGGTTTGATTAATTATCAAATTTGAAGGATACTCATTGATTGATTGAAAATTAATTGATTGAAGAATATTACCTGAAGAGTTAATTTGATATAATTTAGGAATGACTTCATCAAATCCACCATTACATAACACCCACAAATTGTTGTTTTTATCAATTACTATTGAGCCTGGTTGCCGAATTAATTGAACCCGTTTAAAAATAGAGTCTTTTGTTAAGTCGATTAAAAGTAATTGATTATTTGTTAAGTCACAGACGTAGGCCGTATCTTCGATGCGTTCCATTTGTTCGGTCCAACCATTTGTAGGAATAGTTTTTATTACTATCCGATCTTCCAAATCAACCACAGAAATGGCGTCAGCATACAAGTCTGAAACATATGCTTTCTTTGCGCTTATGGGTAAAATATATCGTGGAGAATTTAATCCTTGAATACTGCCAAGAGATTTGAAATCTGATAGGTTAACAACTTCAATTTTTTGCGAATTATTGACCACAATATATCCTTTGTCATTTATTATCTGCATGGATTGAACCACGTCACCTATGGGCCTATTTTGGTTATTTGATTTAAAAACGTGATCATAGATTTTATTCTCTGAACTGTTGTACCAATCTATAGATGCATTACCTGAACCAAAATTTCCTTCATTCAGAATGACTACATCCACTCCACTTTCGTTGGAAATGGGTTGAATTCCTTTGTCCTTTTCAGTTTTACAAGCAAATAATAATGCAATCAGAAATAAAAAAAGTAAGCTTTTTGACATTATTTTATGAATTGATAATTTATTGTAATTCCATAGTTTCTACCCGGCATAGGTCGCCACTGAATCGCCTCATAGCTGTTATCCAATAGATTATTTACTTCAAACATGATCACTAAACGTTGTTTACTAACAAAGAGTTGCTTCTGAAGTTGAATATTATGTAAGGTATAAAATGGAAGAAACTCGCTATTGTCAGTGGTAGTAAATCTTTCAGCGTTATAATTTAATTGATATGTCACTCCCCATTCTTTCCACTCAAAGGTGGACCTTAAATTAAATGCATGTTCTGGCACATAAATCAATTGCTTATTCACTGAAGCATCATTGACTTGTTTTACCTTTTTATTTATTGATGAAGTATATCCATATTGTGCTATCGTTCTGTTTTTTACATTTCCAACTTTAGCCGTCAATCCTAAATTTAGCTCTACCCCTTTACTTTGAACTTCTTCAATGTTCCGTGATTTCCAATAGCCGAATGCTGAAGGCTCCCAAAGGATATAATCCTCTATTTTTAGGTAGAACACATTCGCATTCACTTCCAATTTTAATTGTTCAGATATTGGTAGAGATTTATTGGCTAAACCAATTTCAATGGCTTCACTTTTCTCCACTTTCAAATCTTTATTCCCTCCAGGATTCCAGTACAAATCATTCAAATTTGGATATTTGGCATTCTTAGATAAATTCAATCGAAACAACCAATTGCTTTTCTTAAACAATTGATAGGAAGCACCAAAAGCAGGTAAGACCAAAGCAGGTTGTCGAGAAACAGATTCCAGTCTAGTTAATGCAGAAAGGATAATTCGTTTGGTTGGAGAATAGGAATAATTTAGAAAAAATGCGCGTCGCTCCAATCGCTTATTTTCTTGATACACCTTATTTTCGGCCACATCATAATCATAATGAAGCTTGGTTTTAAAACTATGTTTCGTTGAAGGTTGAAAACTAGCGGTTGCAATATTTTTTATCCCTTTAAATGCTGTTGATGAATTCGTTTGAAGCAATAGATTCTCATAGTTCAATTGGTTATCAAACATGTTGCTTTTAAAATTAAATTGCCATAAATCCTTTCTTAACGTATAGCTAATTCCTAGTCGATTGAAGTAATCTTGCTGCTGCTCCTTGTTGTTATTGATCAGCATAATGGCTGGAATTTCTCGATCTGCAGCCAGATAAGATGCGTTTATTCTAAGTTCATTCCTTGAATTTAGCAAGTAAAATATTTCACCCATTACTCCGTATTGTTGAACGGCCGAATTTTTCAATTGCTCCTCTGGAAAACCTTCTTTGCCTTTATTAATAAAGGTATAATCGTTTTCACCGGATTTATAAAATGCCCTCATGTGCGCTTGCACCTTAGTATTTCCCCCTTTAATAATGAGTGAAGTAGCGCTGTTACCAAAACTAGCAAACCGTTGCTGCGCCTCAATTGAAAGTTGATTTTTATAGTCTACACTATTCGTTAAGTTAATACTTCCCCCTAAACTACCGGCATTTTTATCTAAACTGGCGCCTCCGAAATCAATGCCTACTCCATCAAAAAAAGCCAAGGGGATCAATGAAAAATCAACTTGCCCGTTAAGCGATGAATTGATTGGAATATCATTCCATAGCAACATGGTGTGAGAAGCAGAAGTCCCTCTGAATGAAACTGATGACAATCCGCCACTACCGTAAGATTTCACAAAAATAGTAGAATGTTCATTCAGCACATCTGCCAGATTACCACTACTTTTATCACTTAATGCAACAGAATCAATTTCCAACGATTTAAATGCCGTTTCAGGTGAAACGATAGTAGGAAAACTCTCGATAATTACTTCCTCTATTTTGGTGGTATCGTTCACACCAAATTGAGCTTTCAGAGGTGAAAGCCCAATCCACAATACTGCCGCTATAGTCAGTAATCGAAACATTATCGCTTAATGATTTTTAAAACGTGAGAATGTTGATTATCCATCAAATTCAAAAAGTAAATCCCTGATTCAATCCCTTCAAAATTAATTTGATTCAATACTTTTCCAGATTGTATTTTTTTACCAAAAGCATTGGTCAGCTGATAGTCTACTTCTTTTTTCAACCCAATAATATTGATCTGATTTTCTATAGGATTTGGGTAAACTGAAACACTATAAAACTCATTTTCCTTCAAACTAGTCACTTTATAATGAATCACTCCGATAGCATCTAAATCAAAACCAGACGAAGCAAATGGCGTAGGATATGGATCTTGAATGGCTCTATTTGCAGTATCGTAAGAAGCATATTGATCATTTAAAGTTCCCACCACATCAATTAAACGAACATGTGTGATTTCACTCTTATTTAATAGTGAAGAATTTGGAAGCTCTTGAAGGTCAAATGGAGTTCCATAATTGGCCACATATTTACCTGCCAAATTGTTGATATTCATTGGATCAATGGCTCCAAAACCGCCAATTGCTTGAGAGGTATCTGTTAATGAATGAGCAGGAAAACGAAAATAATTCTGACCATCTGAGCTCACTTCTACAAATGCGAGTTCCAAGAAAGTTGGTGAAAAAGAATTTTCAAACACGGCAAAATCAGGCCCTATTCCGTCTGTTATCGGGTATTCAAATTGCAAAACGGCTTTGCCTCCATCTCCCAAACTAACAATGCCATTTAATCCAGCTTTTCCAATTGCTGAAGAAGCTGTTCCAACTGAAGCATAACCAAAAGAGGCATCTGCAGTATCCTGCAGACCTCTTTGAATTACACATTGAGTTGCCCAACCAATAAATGCAGAAGAATCTTTATACATTGCGCTGCTGCCCGCCAAACCAGCTCGCTGCGCATAAGGACCTTGTGCTAAAAGCACAGTTGAACTCATCAATAAAAGTATATTGATTAAGTATTTCATTAGTTCTTAATTATTTTCTGAACAGTATAGTTTTTACCAGATAATGCCATCAACAAATAAGCACCTGAAGGATAAGAAGTCAAATCCAATTTCAAATCAGATGAACTTGTTTTTACACCATCATAAACTACTCTACCATTTAAATCAACAATTCGAATCTGAGTATTCGATTCATTGTTTTTGGATGAAACAGTGATGTAATCAGTTGTAGGATTTGGATAGATAGTGACGTTCAATTGAGCAGCTACTTGTTCATTAATCGAAGTGACTTGATTGTAATACATTCCGATTACTTCAGGAGAAAAACCAACAATCATGGTATCAATCAAAGCTCCACTTCTATTGTATATTTTTCCTTCAGCATAACTAAAAAAGTCACTTGCAGTGGCATAAAACAAACTATTCAATGTATCATAAGTAAATGCAACTGAATTGTAATTGGCCACATTAGTGTCTATTACTGTTTTTGTCATTAAGTCATAGGCCCCAATTCGATCGTTGATTTCTAGGAATAACGTATCGTTAAAAATAGTTTGTTTTGAAGCATTCGCAGAAATGTCAAAAGGAACAGAAGTAGTTAATGTAGAAGGAAAAAAGTAAAAATATTGTGAAATAGAATTTGAAACAGAATTAATCGCCATTAATCCATTGCCACTTGGGTCTTGAATTAAGTGACCCAAATCTTCTCCATTATTATTGAATACAATATCATTTACATAATCCATTGTATTTAAATTTACTACTGCTAAATATCCAGCTGAATCAGTATAACCAATGGTGGAATAATTTTGAGCAATGAATAAAGTCGTATTGTAGATCAACATACTCGACACTCCTTTGCTAATTTGAGGAACTGAATCTACCAGCGCTAAGGTGCTCTTGTCATAGATATATAAGTTATTAGAGGTTTGTCCGTACCAGTTTCCTGCTAACAAATAGTTTTTATACACTAAAATTGTTTTGGTACTTAAGCCTGCAAATTTAGTTGCTGCGACTCTTAAGTCAGTTGTTAAATCATAAGCCACAATTGAATCTTGGGCAGCCACGTAAGCTATATTCCCATCAATTAAAAGTTCTTGAACAGATTGTGTTTGAATGGTATCAATGGTGGTGTATACTTTTGTAGCCACATCATAGGTGACTACATTCACATTACTGGAGTTGTTGCCATATTGGCCTCCATTTACAAGGATTACTTTCTGCGAAAATGCAGAACTAGCAGCCATAGCTGCCACAAAAAATAGTACGATTTTTTTCATCGGTTTAAATTAATTTGTTGATTATTAAATTTTTAAACCGGGAAATTGAAAAGAAAGATTACCCAAAATGGCGGACAAATAACCTATACTTCACTTTTATCCCGAAAGCATTATAAGTTATAGGCAGGTCTTCTGACTCACTTCCTCTTTTAGCGGCCTTCCCATCCGCTGTTAACCGGACAGTGGCAAAGGGTTGTAAAAGAGTTATTGAAGCTTACAGCTGCGGGAACAGTCTCGGATTTACACCGAATTCCCTTTTAATTCCGACCGGTGAGGGTCAAAAACCAATAACGCGACAAAGGTAAAATAAATAATGAATGTTGAACAAAAGAGTTTAGAAAGATTGCATTATAATTCACAAAAATCTACATTACAGTAATTTAACTTTGCTACAAATCGCTTTGTCTACAGGAAAAGTAAATTCGTCTTCTTCCATTTTTGAAATTTCTAACCACCTAAATGATTGCGCTTCCTCCACTCTTTGGAAGTCAAAACGCGTTTGAGATATAGGTGGTAATTGACCTATATAATCTTGCACAAGATAATAGATTGATAAGAGTTGCTCTTGTTTACTAAATGCTGAATCTTGAAACTTTTCATTGATATAAAATAGAGAAGCATTGAGAACTTCGATTTCCATCTCTTCCTGAAATTCTCTTTTTAATGCATCCAACACTCCTTCTCCAAATTCTAACCCTCCTCCTGGAAATTTAGTAAAAGAACGCCCAAAACGAAATTCATCTGAAACCAAAATACTTTGTTTGTCGTCTGAAAAAATAACACCATAAACACGTACATTGAATCGACTTATTTCTGAATTTTCAACCATGGAGCAAAAGTAAGCACCACTCTTGTACAATAAAAACCGTAGTGCTAAAGTTTTTACATCAATTAAATTAAAGTTTACATTCCCTGATTTTACTACTTTTGCCTCCGATGTTAAAAAAATGCGCTCTCCTTTTTATATTTATTGGCTTCACATTGTTTGCAAATGCGCAGTTGGCCGAAATCTATGGTGTAATTACAGATGAAAATGGGGACGCCATTTTTGCTGCAAATATTTCCGTAAAAGGTGAATCTGGCGGCACGACATCCAACTCTAAAGGAGAGTTTAAAATGAATATTCCGGCAAATAAGAATTTAACTATTATTGTTTCCCACATTAGTTATTCTATTCAAACCTACGTTGTCAATCTCAAAGAAGATGAAAGAAAGGAATTAAATTCAACCATTGCCTCTAAATCATATGAAATAAATGAGGTGGGTATTCAAGAAGAACGCAATCGGACTTCGACCATGCAGCGAATTGACCCAAAAACCGTTAATTTAATTCCAAACCCTTCAGGAAATTTTGAATCCATTTTAAAAACGCTTCCTGGGGTAACTTCCAATAATGAGTTGAGTAGCCAGTATTCTGTAAGAGGTGGAAATTTCGATGAGAATTTAATTTATGTCAATGATATTCAAATTTACCGCCCTTTTTTAGTTCGTTCAGGTCAACAAGAAGGATTGAGTTTTATCAATTCTGACATGGTTTCAGAAATAGAATTTTCGGCAGGTGGGTTTGATGCCAAATACGGTGACAAATTTTCATCGGTATTGGATATTAAATACAAAGAACCCAAGGAGTTTGCTGGATCTGTAACCGGAAGTTTACAAGGAGCTAGCATGCATTTAGAAGGTTCTAATAGTGATCATCGATTGACTTATTTAGCCGGGATTCGTTACCGTACCAATAGAAATGTTTTGAATAGTTTAGATACTGATGGTCAATACCGTCCTAACTTTTTTGATGCACAAACCTACATTACTTATGACATATCTGAAAAGTGGGAAATTGGTTTTTTGGGGAATATTTCTAGAAACGAATACAATTTTATTCCACAAAAACGTACCACTGAATTTGGAACTGTGAATGAGGCGTTGAGATTGACGATCTTTTTTGAAGGTCAGGAATTGAATCGGTATGAAACTTATTTTGGGGCGATTAGTAATGAATATAAACCAAATGCGAGTACTTCTTTGAAGTTGATCACCTCGGGATATAAAGCCTATGAAGATGAAACTTTTGATGTATTAGGTGAATATTACATCGATGAGCTTGAAAGAGACTTAGGGAGTGACAATTTTGGGGATGTAGCATTTAATCGTGGGGTTGGTGGATTTAGAAATCACGCTCGAAATACACTTGAAGTGAGTGTTGTCAATGTAGAGCACAAAGGTAAAATGTTTGTCAATCATGGTTCTTGGGAATGGGGAGCCAAATTGCAGCGCGAAATGATCAAAGATAAATTGAGTGAATGGATCATGATAGATTCAGCAGGCTATTCCCTACCCCATCCTAAAGACAATGTAGGCTACGATTCTACCTATATACCTATTGTAAGAAATCAGCAATTAGAACTCAGTAGCGTTTATAAGGCAAGAAACGAAATCAATTCAAATCGGGTTACTGGTTACGTTCAACGCAATTGGCTGTATCGATTAAAGGATACGACTGAAATTGCTTTCACCGCAGGAATCCGGACAAATTACTGGACTTTTAACAATGACAATGTGGTGAGTCCTAGAGTTAGCTTTTCCATCAAACCAAACTGGAAAAGAGATTACTTATTTAGAATTTCAGGAGGTTATTATTACCAAGCTCCATTTTACCGAGAGTTGAGAAACTTTGAAGGGGAATTGAATGAAAACATTAAGTCTCAAAAATCCATTCAGGTTGTTGGAGCAATTGATTATAATTTTAAAGCGTGGGATCGACCTTTTAAATGGACAACAGAAGTTTATTACAAACACATGACCAATGTAATTCCTTATGAAATAGACAATGTTAGAATTCGTTATTATGCTGAAAACAATGCCAATGCTTATGCTACAGGTATAGATATGAAAGTAAATGGTGAGTTTGTGAAAGGCGTAGAATCATGGGCCACAATTGGGTTAATGAAAACGGAAGAGGATATTCTTGATGATTTTTATTACGATTATTTCAATAGTGAAGGAGAAAAAATAATTCCTGGTTATACCTTTAATAGTGTAGTTGATGATAGTATCCGTCATGAACCAGGCTATATCCCTCGTCCAACAGACCACCGTTTTAACTTTAGTTTATTCTTTCAAGATTATTTGCCAAAGAATCCCACTTTAAAAGCGAACCTGACCTTTCATTTTGCCACAGGTTTGCCTTTTGGACCGCCTTCAAATGAACGATATAAAGACACTTTAAGAATTCCTTCTTATTTAAGAGTAGACATCGGGTTCTCAAAATTGTTAAAATCTGAAAAACGAGTGCTTTCTGAAAAGAATCCTTTCCGACATTTTAAAAGTATCTGGTTAAGCGCAGAAGTATTTAACTTATTGCAACGAAACAATACCATTTCATATTTGTGGGTGACCGACGTAAGCAACCGACAATATGCAGTTCCAAACTACCTTACTTCGAGGCAACTAAATGTTAGATTGCAGTTTAACTTTTAGATAGTTAATTATTTGAGAATTCCGTCGTAATTTCGCAATCAAATGTACAAGGATAACTAAGAAGGCGTGCGTGTAGTCGTAGTAGCTTTAACCCCTCCAAGTGCGTCGCTTTTATCATGTCCAAATTACCTAAGGAAAATCAATTCTTTGATTTGTCCGATTACGGAAGACCAGTCGCAAGAGTTATTGCGAAATCACTTCAAAACACCTCTTTTACAGCCATTCATGTTACAATGGCATTTATTGTCTCAGGAATTATTGCCATTGTGTGTATGTTGCACGAATACTATTGGGCAACGGTATTTTTCTTAATTCTAAAGTCAGTTTTAGATGCCGCTGATGGCGAATTGGCTCGGTTAAAAAATCAACCCTCTTACGTCGGTCGATATTTAGATTCTGTTTCCGATATTATCTTAAATCTATTGCTACTGCTAACTATTCAATACATTACAGGTACATCATTACTCCTTACTATTTTGGCTTTTGTTGGTTTGCAACTACAAGGAACATTATACAATTATTACTATGTAATTCTTAGAAACAAACACAATGGAGATACTACTAGCAGGGTTTTTGAGCTAAAAGCACCTAAAGCGTTAAAAGGTGAAAAGCAACGAAATGTAAATATTCTTTTTGCTTTATATCAGTTATTTTACTCCGTTTTTGATCGGATTATTTATCAATTGGACAAATCGGCTTCTGAAGATGAAGACGTTCCTAATTGGCTGATGACAGCGGTTTCTACTTTCGGATTAGGATTTCAATTATTGATAATGGGTGGTATGTTGGCAATGAATTTAGGAGCATACATTATCCCTTTCTTCATCTATTACTCTGCATTTATTTTAGTATTTATCGGTATCCGAAAAGTATTGAATTAATTTATTCAGCCTCTGTTGTATCCGTCATCCTCATGATTACAGGATTGGCGTACATTTTTAAGTATAACTCGCGTAATTTGTTGGCATCTCCTTCTACGGAACCAACCCTCTTCGTCATTACTTTTTCAAACGTAGCTTTCTCTTCAACAGAATATTCTTTGTTCCAATTTTGAGTTCCTTTTAACAAATCACATGCAATATAATTGGTCGGCCACAATTTGAAGGTATGATAAATTTCATGATCTACTAAAGCGACCATTTGACTTACAAACTTCTCTTCTACAACATCTTCCAAATTATTACTACTCTCGTTCAATGGTTTCCCAAAGTGGATATGAATGCGACCTTTTTTTCCCTCAATCCCTTTCATCATGCTCATCAAATCTTCCATAGGAGATTTAATGTACTCTCGGTCCTCGCTTTTTGCCAACAATTCTGGCAGAAGCATGGCATCACATGGATTGTATTCATAAGAAATAGAAACTGGAACTATATTTAATGATTGTAAATGCTTTACAGGACTTTTACGGCCGGCTATGGACAACATTTTGATTAAACCCGGTTGCGTTTTATCAATTCCATCTTTCGTTCTTCCTTCACGCTGAGCAATCCAAACGCTTTGGTGATCTGTATTGATGGAATGTGCGATATAATTTGACAATTGAATAGATGCAATAACCTTGTCCTTTCCCTGTTTTCCTCTCTTTACAATAAAACTTTTATTTAGCCTTACTAAATCATTGATCCAAGGCTCCTTAACAAGGTTGTCTCCGATTGCAATTCGAGCCGTTTCGTAGTTATTGTCGTTTAGTGTCAAATTCATTAAAGCTGAATCCAATACAATGTCTCTATGAGTAGATAAAAAGAGATAAGCCTTGTCTTTTTTTATGTTTTCTAGTCCTGAAAAAGTAAATGAATCAGATGTTTTTTGAATGACAAAACCGAGCATCTTTGTAATTAAGCCACTTTGAAATTGTTTCACTGTTTCAATGCTTTTCAACTGCTCCACTACTTTCTCAAAAGGAACCATGCCTTGAAATGCGTATTCAACCATTCCGCGAAACTCTTTTACTGCCAATAAGCGCGCTATGCCTTCCTTTACCTCACTGTCGTGTAGTGGCCTAATGTCTTCAAAATCTAGTGTTTCAACTTCCATCATCAATCTGGTTTAGCTTCAATTATTTGCTTCGAATTAGCTTAACTTTGCTTTAAAAAAACGTTAAAGATACCAATAGGAATGAAAATAAGAGAAAAAAAGTCGGTTTTTAAAGGATTTTATGAGCTATATAAAATTCAATTGGAAGATGAAACAAGCGGTAAAATAATAGACAGAGAACAGTTTAATCTATTTGATTCAGTTGCAGCATTGGTATGGGATACACGGTTGAAGCAAATTATCTTAGTGAAACAATATCGAGTGGGTGCTGAAAAGGAAATCATAGAAATTCCAGCGGGTAAACGAGACGTTATTGGAGAGTCTGCTATCACCACCGCTAAGCGAGAAATTGAAGAAGAAATAGGCTACCAAACAGATTCCATCAAAGAAATTGCAAATTTCTACACAACACCTGGACCAGTAACAGAAAAGATGACCTTTTTTTACGCTGAAGTGAGCAACCAAACCAGTTCTGGTGGCGGTGTTGAAGAAGAACACGAAAACATCGAACTCATTAGAATGGATGCGACTACCTTTTTAAATTTCACTTTTGAAGATGCAAAAACCATCATTGCGCAACAATGGTTTCAAATTCATCAAAAAAATTAGTGTCCAACTGGGTACTAATTTGTAATTTCGACCTTTGATGACGTTTGTATACCCCAATTTCCTTTACGCCCTAATCGCCATTGCGATTCCTATCATCATTCATCTATTTAATTTTAGAAGATACAAAACTGTCTATTTCACTAATGTTCGTTTTCTTAAGGACATAAAAGAAGAGACACAGTCAGCCAATAAACTCAAGCATTTATTGGTTTTATTGAGTCGTATTCTAGCCATTTCATTTTTAGTGTTTGCATTTGCTCAACCTATACTTCCTTCAGGCAATACTGCTCCAAAAGTTGGAAGCTCACTAGTTGGAATTTACTTAGACAATTCTTTTAGCATGCAAGCTGAAAGTAACAATGGGCAATTATTAGACCTCGCCAAAAACAAGACGTTAAGTATTTTAGATGCCTATCGACCAGATGATCAATTTGTTTTGCTCACCAATGATTTTGAAGGGAAACATCAACGTGCAGTCAACAAAGAACAATTTATAGAGTTGATACAAGCGGTAAATTTAAGTCCCGCCACAAAAACCATTTCAGAAATAGAACAACGACTAAAGGACATTTTGGTGGCCAATGATGCTCCCAACAAACAATTATACGTCGTTTCAGATTTTCAAAAATCTACATCAACAATTTCAGAATTAAAGCTTGACACTATTATTCCGTTGACATTTGTGCCTATGGAATCTACCATAGCTTCCAATCTTTATATAGACAGTTGCTGGTTCTACAGTCCTTTTAGACAAGGTAATGGCACTGAAAAAATGGTCGTAAAGATTACCAACGCTTCTGACAAAAACTATGAAAACATTCCCATTCGATTAGAAATCAATGGACAAACTAAAACGCCAGGAAGTTTCAACATTGGACCAAATGAAAGCACCACGGATACCTTAAGTTACACCAATTCTGAAAAAGGAATTCAATCCGCTAAGATTAGCATTAAAGACTACCCCATCACTTTCGACGATGATTTCTACTTTAGTTATACCCTAAAAGAGAACATTAACGTCATGGTTATTAATGAAACAGAATCAAGTAAAGCCCTCAATGCATTGTTTGGAGGCGATGATTATTTTACATTGATTCAGACGTCAAAAAATCAAGTAGATTATTCATCATTCAATCAACAAGAATTGATCATAGTGAATGGCATCTCTACTTATTCGAGTGGATTAATTCAAGAATTGAAAAAAATTGTCAGCAATGGAGGAAGCTTATTTATTGCGAGTTCTACAGCTGAAAAAACGTCTACAGAGTCTGCTTTATTGGCTTTTTCAATGACATCTGGCAAATTGATAAACGAAGCTTCTAAAGTCGATTACATAAATACTGAAGCTCCTATTTATCAGAATGTATTTGATAATGTTCCTAAGAATTTAAACCTTCCAATCGTTACCAAATACGTTGAATTGAGATCAACTGGTGAGGTTTTACTGCGGTTGCAAAATAGAAAGCCATTTTTAATCCGATCTAATTTTGAGAAAGGAAGCGTTTATGTCTTGGCTACCGATTTAGAAACCGAATCTAGTAATTTTACAGAACACGCCATTTTCGTTCCTACACTTTACAATATCGCTTTGAGAAGTCAGAAAACACATCCTTTGTTTTACTTTTTAAGTGACAATAATAAATTGGAAGTGGAAGCTATCGGTAAAAGTGAAACGCCATTATCCATTAAAGGATCACAAGTAGATTTTATACCAGAGCAGCGAAAAGTAAATGGTGAAACGGCATTATTTACGCATGGTCAGATCCCTGCAGCCGGAAATTACTCCATCTTCCATTCTGAACAACCGATTAATGGCGTTAGTTTTAATTATGATCGAAGAGAATCTTCCATGCAATTTTACAATTCTGAAGAATTGAGAAATGAATTGGATCAGAATGGAATGAACAGGTATTCTATCCTCAACACTAGCAATGAACTATTAAGTCAAGAAATTACAGAAAACAACCAAGGGATTTCCTTGTGGAAGTATTGCATCATTTTATGTTTGCTATTCCTAGGGTTTGAAGTAATTTTGTTGCGACTTTACCATTAAAAACCAATCGAGAATGAAGCTTTTTATCCAATCGGCCAAATTGATTTCAAAGAATTCAGAATTTCACAATCAAGTTGTTGATATCTACATTAATAATGGAAAGATTGAGGCAATTGGTAAAAAACTAACCCCACCAGAGAAAGTCACCGTTTACACCCATAAAAATCTACACGTTTCTGCAGGTTGGTTGGACTTATGTGCCAACTTCTCAGACCCTGGTAATGAACACAAAGAAACCATAGAAAGTGGGATTGCTGCTGCTGCAAAAGGTGGTTTTACTGCTGTAGCACTTTCACCGGCCACAGAACCTGCAGTTGACAGTAAATCCATCGTGCAATACATCATTAATAAAGCCAAAGGAGCTGTGGTGGATATATTGCCAATGGGAGCCATTTCAAAAGGAATCCAAGGTCATGAATTAGCTGAATTGTTTGACATGCACGATGCAGGAGCCGTGGCTTTTACCGATGGTAAAGCTTCTATCCAAAATCCGAATTTGTTAAAAACTGCCCTACTCTATTGCAAAGCTTTTGATGGGTTGGTGATAAATTATGCCGACCACAAAGATTTAAGTTACAATGGCATGATGCACGAAGGCGAAAAAAGCATGCATTTAGGATTGAAGGGAATTCCAGCATTGGCCGAAGAAATTATAGTAAATCGGGATTTGTATTTATTAGAATACACAGAAAGCAAAATGCATTTTTCAACCATCAGCACGGCAAAAAGTGTAGAACTGATCAAAGAAGCCAAGAAAAAAGGGTTGAGAGTAACCGCAGATGTAAGTGCTGCTCACCTCCTACTGGATGATAGTCATCTAGAAGAATTTGATACCCGATTTAAAGTACAACCGCCTTTTCGAGATAAAACGCATATTGCAGCATTGATAAAAGGGTTAAAGAGCAATACAATTGATGTCATTAGCTCCAACCACGAACCAGAAGACATTGAAGCTAAAAAGCGAGAATTTGACCATGCTGCCTTTGGAATCATTAATCTACAAACAGCATTTGGCGCGGCAAACACGGCATTAAAAGGCAAACTAGAAATCGATGAAATTATAGAAAAATTGGCCGAAAACCCTCGAAAGGTATTAAATCTCGCCCCAATCAATATTAAAGTCGGTGAAGCTGCCAACTTAACACTCTTCACTCCTGATGAAAATTGGACTTTGGATAAAAAATCCATTGTTTCAAAATCAAAAAATAGTCCGTTTATTGGCATGCAATTAACTGGGAAACCTTTAGGGGTCATTAATAACAATGCAGTCGTATTTTCTTAAGATCAGATCATGAAAACAAATCTATTTATATTCGCCCTTTTGCTTTCTGTGGTTTCATTTGCACAAACTAAGAAAAAGAGCACCACAAAAAGTGCCACTGAAAAAAAGGCAGTTGTTAAGGTTGATCCAAGAGCGAAGTCAGTTGAATCGATTCAGAAATATATGGGCGATTATTTCAATCGAAACGTAACAATGGAGCCTACGTTTAGATTGGATACCATTTTGGTTCAAAATAAAATCACAAAAGTACCAGACAGTTTATTGCCAAAAGACAGCATTCGATTCGACACCATTCTTTTAGGTGTAGAGGCTAAATATCATTTGTATACCGATTCTTCATTAATAGACTCCTTATCCTTTTATTTAGATAATAAATTCAATGTAAAAGATAGTAATTTAATAAAATTAGGATATGCTATTCAATTGGCTAATGGGGAATTAACGTCATTAGAGAATGCCAAAATAAAGGTATTGGAAGAATATCCTAATGCCATTTGGAACAGTATCACACTAAGACGAGGGTTAGTAGAATATTATAACCGTAAAGGATATGAATTGGGCGATAAACTCACTTATTATTATTTTGATGGGATCTGTAAAAAATGTGCTTACCAAATTATAAGAATTCAATTTGATGCCGAAACTGGAAAAGTAGCAAGCGAAATCAAAATCAAAACAGACTAATCGTTTTTGAACTATTTTTATAAACTAGATAGTTCAATTCTATTTCTAACAAGCTGAGCGGCTGGCTAATTTATTGAATCTATTTATTGCTACCCATTTTATTGGTAATTTATCAGCAACTAACAGCATGGATAAAGACTTAATTTTAACATTCAAATCAAAAATCCTCAACTTTCTAATTGAAATTGGCCCAGACGTGCTGATTGCGATAATCAGTTTTATCCTAGGTTTATTCCTGATAAAAGTGCTAAAACGAATTCTGAGTAGAGTTTTGAAACGATCAAACGTAGAGTTATCGCTTAAAACTTTTATAGAAAGCCTCAGTACTTTTGTGCTTTATGGATTCTTAATCTTCATTATTGGTTCCATTCTGGGGATTAAATCAACTTCCTTTCTCGCCATTTTTGGTGCTGCCGGGATCGCAATCGGTTTAGCTTTACAAGGTAGTTTATCCAATTTTGCTGGTGGACTATTGATATTGGTTTTCAAGCCTTTTAAAGTAGGTGATTTAATCAATGTCAACAACAACTTGGGCCATGTTGAGAAAATTGACATTCTGTATACCCGCATCATCACTTTTGATGGTAGAGTAATCACTATGCCCAATGGAAATGTGTCCAATAGCGATGTAGATAACCGAACGATGGAACCCAATCGAAGAGTGGATTTGAATCTAAAATTCTCTTTTGATGCAGACATCGATCAACTGAGACCGATCATTATAAAGGCAATGAGCGCCCATCCGAAATTAGCAAAGCATTTACCTATTGATGTGTGGTTGGATGCCATCGGAGAATACGAACTAAAATTAGTAGCTAGATGTTGGGTTGAGTCTATAGAATATTGGCCGGCCTATTGGGAACAACTAGAAGCCGTCAAAAAAGCATTGGATAAGGAAGGAATCAAAATTCCATTACCTAGTCGCACAGTTTATCAAGGGAATCAGGAAGAAATAGAGAAACGGACATAATACCAAAGTAATTGTAATACTAGGAAGTTTTTCAATCGAAACTCTAAGTGGATTTTTAATTTCCAGTATCAATTTGTCAAAAAATAAGAATTAGTTAACCAAATAGAATAATCAATAATGATGAACGCAAAATTTAATATTCAGGTTTCCAAATTCAAAACAATTGAAGAATTACCAAATTCTTGGAATCTCCAAAACTTTAAAGACTTACTTGAATTAATGGATTATCAAGGAGTTTCTGAGATTAAAGATGAAGAAATTAAAGAAATGTGTTTCTTGAGTTTAACTGATTTTGAAACAAATGAGGCCGCTGAAATTGTATTGAAATACTTATTTAGCGACTCTTTGAGTAATGGTCAGATTAGTAATTTATCCAATGAACTTGTCAATGAAAAAATGTGGGAAGAGTACCCAGAGCTATCTTTTCATGAAAAGTTTTTTAATGCAGGTCAACTGTTATACAAAGCGTTTAATGGGAAATTTCCACATCCTGAAGCAGTTCAGTTTAATTTAGAAATAACAGCCAATAAATTGGATGCGTTAAAGGACCTTGACAAATGGACAGAAGTTCAACTTTTAAGATTAATTGCTTTTGGTATGCCTGAAAATACATTGCTAAAGAGGCTTTTCTCAGATCAATTAGTGAAGGGAGTTTTCCCAGATGCAAAGGATATTTTATGGCAAGCTACTCAAACAGCTAAATCCGATACTTCAGTTTCATTCTCTATTGTTTCTTCACTATACTGGTTCCACGATTTAAAAAACACATCAAATTATGATGTCGAAGTTAGTTTAGATGAATTTTATGAATAAACTACCCTACTTCAACATCAACAATCGGATATACTTCACTGGAGCACTTCCATAACTTAGAAATTCTTCATGGAATGTTTTCAAGTCGAAATCGGTGCCTTTTCGTTTCTTTAACTCTCCACGTAAATCCATAATTTCATAAAATCCGGTAAAGTAGCTGCACAATTGCACCGACGACAATTGCACTCTTCTCCACTTCCCTCTCGCCTCTTCTTCTTGTTGAAATGCTTCTTTCATTAGCAATTGAAGGGCTTCTTCTTCATTCATACTCAATACATGCACACTGTAATCTAGGATAGTATTACAAACTGTTCTCAAATTCCATTTGTAGTACATCAACCACAATTCATCTGAATTTTTACCATAGCCGTTCTCCAACATCATCAATTCAGAATACACTGCCCAGCCTTCCATCATGGCTCCATTTCCTAGGATACTCTTGATTAAACTTGGCGACTGATTGCTGTAGATCAACTGTGTATAATGACCTGGAATAGCTTCGTGGATATTTAATATTTGCAATACATATTGATTGTATTCACGCAGATAACTCTCTGCTTGCTCAGGAGTATAACCGTCTAAAGGCGTTACATTGTAATACGTTTCAGCTTCTGAATCATAAGGTCCAGGAGCCGAAATAGACGCTCCGGCAATTCCCCTCATGTATTCTGGAGTAGCTCTTACAATCAAAGGCTTTTCAGGATCTAAAGTCAATAAATCATTTTCAGTGACAAAGCGTTCCAATTGGGGAATTTGCTTACGAATTGTCACAATAAATGAATCTCTATGCGCATGTATAGACGACAAAGTATCAATCATCATTTTAATAGCATCTTCCCTCCATTCAGGCATTTTGGTATCCGCCATGTATTTCGGCCACATTTTTTGTGTTAAAGCAAACATTTTTCCATGCAGGTCATTTTTACGCTCTATCGCTTTTTGGTAGATTTCTCTAGCCGAAAAAGAAGAAGACATATTGTGCTTGAATTTTTTCTCATATAAATCTGCTCCCAAACGGAAATCAATCGCTCTCTCTCCACTTTCTACCAATGGCATCAAATCAACTTCCAACCATGTGGCAAATTGATTAATGACCGCAATGGCTGAATCTAGCTTTGTGTTGATTGTCTTTTTCTCTGATTCCTTTAAAGTGGAATATTTTAAGGAATCTCTAATGGATTGGTCAAAGACACTGATGGAACCTCTTATTTGCTGAATAGCCAAATTGGTGTGAACCAACGTAGGCGATTTAATTTGCTCTTTAGCCGCAGAATAATAGTCTTTCACATGATCTAGTTTCGCTGAAATATTCTGTAATCGCTGATCAATGGAATGCTCTCTATAGTTTAAAACAGTAAAGAATTGACCACCCAAATTGTATTGAGAAGGATTCCATTCGTGGGATTTCATTTCGTTGACATTGAAATATTGCCCGTCGATAAAGTCTCGAATCAGATAATAATCAGTTGTATTTCCTCCTGTTATGGATTCTATTTTAAATCGATTCAACCGTGCTTTAGAAGAATCCAAAAACAACCGAACAGCAGCTCTATTTGACTCATCTGGAACAGTTAATTCTTGATCGTAATCGTGCATGCCTTCTCCTGCGGCCCATGATGGAAAAGTTGTCCACAATTGATCGATGAACTCGGTTTTGAACACTTCAAATTGAGCATCTTGATTAGTTGTTTCATCATTCTTATTCTCAGATTGAGAACAAGAAAATAGTGCGAAACAAATGACTAAGACAACGATTATATTCTTCATAGTTTTTGAAATTGAATTCAACGTCTAAAGTACAATTTTCTATTTCGAATTTCTATAATTCAATTTTGATTTTAATCCAATATTATCCAACAATCTTTTAATTGACATTTTTTTGTTTTTTATTTCACTTTTTGGTGTATTTCGACAAATGCTCAATAACCAAGCAAAAAGCTCAGCCCTTATCAAAATGAAATTAAATCCTTGAACTCCCTAAGTTCAGCTGGATGATCTTCTCGGTCCACCTTCGAAGCTTTCCAGTTTCTCTAAGGAAATTCTTCTGATTTACTTACCTTTTGCTAAATGGCAGTCCTAAAATAAAAACCACTAGCTTCAATTAAATAATTTCAAACTAAACCAATACATTTTAATGGCTTAAAGATAACAGCTTATTCTTTTTGGTTTTAATAAAATTTTTATCGGATAGTAGTGATTTTAATCAAATGATTAAGTTTACCCTTGAAAACAAAAACAAATCGATGAAAAAATTAATCATAGCCTCCTCTATTCTAAGCTTATTTGCTTGTGGTGAAGGAGAAAAGAAAGTAGAAACTCGTGTGGATATAAAAGTAAAACCTTACCCAGAAGTTAGAAAAGACAGCGTTTCCGACGATTATTTTGGAACAATAGTAACTGATCCATACCGATGGTTGGAAGACGACAGATCAGACGAGACCGCAGAATGGGTGAAAGCTCAAAACGAGGTTACTTTTGACTATTTAAGTCAGATTCCTTACCGCGAACAAATCAAAAACCGATTGACCGAGTTGTGGAACTATGAAAAAGTTTCAACTCCTTTTAACAAAGGAAAATACTATTTCTATTATAAAAACGATGGCATCCAAAACCAATACATATTGTATTTCAAGAAAGGATTAGAAGGCGAAGAAAAGGTATTGTTGAATCCTAACGAATGGTCGGAAGATGGAACTTCTGCCATGAATGGATTAAGTTTTTCTAAAGATGCCGAATACATGGCTTATGGTGTTTCTAAAGCTGGTTCAGACTGGTTAGAAATCCAAGTAATGGACATGGAAAAAATGGAAATGCTAAACGACACCGTGCGTTGGGTAAAATTCTCAGGAATTTCGTGGTACAAAGATGGATTCTATTACAGCAGTTATGATGCGCCAAAAGATGGTTCAGAATTCTCAAATAAAAATGAATTCCACAAAGTGTATTACCACCAATTGGGAACTCCACAATCGGCTGATGAGTTGATTTTTGAAGACAAAGTAAATCCAGAGCGTAACTTCTACGCTGGTGTAAATGAAGCACAAACGTTATTGATCATTTCAGGATCAGAATCCACTTCTGGAAATACCTTAATGGTGAAGGAATTGGAAAAAAATAACGGCTTCATCACTTTGGTGGATGATTTTGAAAATGAACAAAATGTAGTGGGTTATGAAAATGGTGAAGTATTGTTGTTCACCAACGTGAATGCACCAAACAATAAGTTAGTAAAGGTGGACTTAACAAAGCCTACAAAAGAGAATTGGGTGGATGTATTGCCTGAGAAAAAAGATTATCTAAACGAAGTTTCCATCGCCAACGATCAGTTGGTGGCTTCCTACATGAAAGATGTGGTGACTTCATTGGAAATCTATCAGAAAGATGGAACGTTCAGTCATGGCATAGAGTTGCCAGGATTAGGAACTGCAGGGTTTAGTGGAGACAAAGACACTTCGTTGGCTTTCTACTCTTTCTCTTCTTACACGAAGCCGGGAACCATCTATAAGTACGACATGAATACCAAAGAATCAACCCTTTGGTATGAAGCTAAAACTGCTTTCAACGGAGATGATTACGAAACCAAGCAAGTATTTTACGAAAGTAAAGATGGAACTAAAATCCCGATGTTTATCACCCACAAAAAAGGCTTAAAAATGGATGGTCAAAATCCGACGTTCCTTTATTCATATGGTGGATTCAACATCAGCATCAAACCTTATTTTGACGTAAAAACAACCATTTTCTTGGAGCAAGGCGGAATTTATGCAGTAGCGAATTTACGTGGTGGTAGCGAATATGGCGAAGACTGGCACAAAGCCGGAATGAAAGAAAAGAAACAAAATGTGTTTGATGATTTCATAGCCGCAGGCGAATACTTGAAGAAAAACAACTACACTTCTACTGAGAAATTAGCGATCCATGGCCGAAGTAATGGCGGTTTGTTGATTGGAGCAGTAATGACACAACGTCCTGATTTGGCAAAAGTAGCTTTGCCTGGAGTTGGTGTGTTAGACATGTTGCGTTACCACAAATTTACCATTGGATGGGCTTGGGCTGGCGAATATGGCGACAGTGAAACCAAACCTAGTTTTGATAATTTGTACACATACTCTCCATTACACAATGTAAAAAAAGGAACAGATTATCCTGCGACTATGGTGACCACAGCCGATCACGATGATCGTGTTGTTCCTGCACACTCATTCAAGTTTATTTCTGAATTGCAAGCAAAAGGATCTGACAAGAACCCATTGCTGATTCGAGTAGATGTAAACGCCGGTCACGGAGCAGGAAAACCAACGTCAAAAACCATCGAAGAATGGGCTGACATCTGGAGTTTTGTGCTTTGGAACCAAGGGGTGGATAAATTGAAATAATACCTACAAATAACATAAATTCTGAACTCCTTATCCTTTTTGGGTAATGAGTTTTTTTTTGTTGCAACTTGTAAGTGTTTTTTACAAGTTCAAAAAAAAGACGAAAGATATTTTTTTGGAATAACTACCTATTGAACCATGTTGAACCGGTATTTGACAAAGACAATTTTAGAAAAAATAGTGCCCTTCGATACAAATCTTCGTTCCTCAGATTTACTCAGGGTACTATTTAAAAGGCATATCAATACAAAATCCTTGATACTTCGATATAATTTAGCCTTCGTCTAAGTTCCTCATTATTAGTATTTTACTTGGGATACAAATACATTGTTGAACAAACTAGCCATTAACTATTTTAGTTTTGTAGAAAAGGCCCCTGAGTGACCGACTGAAAGGAGGTTGTATCGAAGGGTACTTTTCCTTAATTTAACCAAATGTCTGGTTATACTTACATCCTACTCTGCTCAAACAATTCTTACTACACTGGCAGCACCAAAAATTTAGAGCTAAGATTCCAACAGCACATAAACGGAGAGGGTGCAAATCACACCAAAAAATTTCCTCCTATAGAAATCGTGTATTATGAAATTTACGACCGAATTGATCATGCACTCCAAAGTGTTTTGGGCAGAGCTTTCTAGATTTATTCCTAATTGGAAAGAATTAGACAAAAAAATGTATGGAATAAAGTTTTGACTAATTTAACTAACTACCTCTTACTAAAAATTTCCAAGTAGTAATATTGAACCTTGATTCAGAAATCGAAGTATTACTAATTATGCAAAATCAAAAGGTGATTTTATTGTTAAATTTCGTTTTGATAATGTCGGAAGTCCATGTTATTTATGAATCAGAATTTTTGAAAAAAGTAGAATGAGTTTCTTAACTTTTGTAGAATTTTGAATCAAATAAATTCAACTCTGATTTTGGGTGTGAAGTTGGAAAGTGAAGAATAGGATTAAAAATATTACTATAATTCAACTCCCTAATTAAAGCTTCCTTTTCACTTTTACTAAGTTTAGTATAAATCCAAGGAGAAATAAAAGTATTTTCAACTCCCAAAATAATAATTGCAGATAAAGTTTTTTCCAATTCCTCGTCTCCCATCTCATTTAACTCATCTAAATATTCTTTACATTTTTCATGTTCCCGTAGGCAGGAAATAATAACCTTTGTACCTAATTTATCAGGAACCACCGATACAAATATGTCTTGATAAGGAACATCGGGATCAATATGCATATTAATTGGCTTATTACTCATAGGTGTAAATGTTGGACTATATGAGGAACTACAAGCTATTGGAAGTAACTTAGGTAATTCATATAAAAAGTATTCAAGGTCTGAATAAGATTGATCTTTTAAAATTCTATCTAATTGAATTTTAACCAAAAGGCCATCATTTACGCCTGCTTCAGTTCCTTCAACCTCCTCATTAGTAAATTTTTCCTTTTCATCAATAAAATACCTTAGTTGTTCTTTTTTAGTGTGATGGGTTTGAGCGAAAGCTCTGTAAGAATGAAGAAAAATGGTTTTAGAATTTTCTTCAAAAGGTTTATCCTCAATATCAGTAAATAAAGTTTTGTCATGGTAACCGCAAAACCCAAAAAAAATAGATGCTTGTGATTTTCCAATTGGTTTTAAACTAGTGTAGCCAAAATCATCAATCTGCTTCTCAATAAAAGAGTATAACCTCATATTTTTATTCACTTCTTCCTCTAATAAAGACAATCGTCCATTTGCTTGAACGCTATGTGCTGCTATAACTCCCCCATCGCATTCTTCCTTGTTAAAGTGAAAACATTCTTTAATTCTTGCTTTTGAAAGCATTTCACTTCTTAATTTACTTAATTTAATATTTAGTTCTTTACTCATTCATTAAATCTTTGTATCTATCCTTTTCCATTTTCTAAAGATAATTATTACAGTCAATATTTGGTTGATTTTAGTCTCCTTCTCAATTTTTAATATTAGGTTTAATAATTATTCAAAGTATTTCAATTCTTTCTCAGGTATAAGTTTAATCCTTATAACTACGAAATCGTCAGACAAAATAGACACCCTTTATATCAGCCATTTAAAAACTTTTGTTATATTTAAGTTTTTATAACTAATTCTATTACAATGGCTAACTACAACACCCCTAAAATGTGGAAAATTGAATTAAAAAATGATGCTTTTGCTAATTGGAATGAAAACTACACTGAAGTCAGTTACCGTTTTTTCATCCCAAAAGAAGAATGGCTAAATAAGCCATTTGATTTTATTGCCAATAGAATAGGTTCAGGACAAATCACTCAAGGTGAACTCGAAAAATTAATCACCTTTCTAAAAAATGTAGAAGTAGGACATAAAATAAATGGAACTCTATTGAATAGAAGTCGAAAGGGAGTAATAAGTTCTAAGATAATTTCAAGAGAGTATGAAGTCAATATTAAGTTAATTATTGAATGGGATGAAAAAACAGAGGACACATTTGATTTGACTGACAAGCAAAACATTGATTCAATAAGATATATATCGTCATTTGAACATTTTGAAGTTGATAAAATCAACAAAGAACAAAAGCGATCTGCTGAGAGAAGCATAATAAGTTTCTCAAAAGAGGACGAAAGGTTTAAGGGAGATGAAGTGCGGGTATTTTATGGAACAAACAGAGCCAAAACAGGTAATCCAGAATTTGAGAATTATTTTGGAGGTGAAATAGCGGATCTTAGTTGGGGCAGTTGTTTCATTAATATTCCAAAGAAGCACGAAGAAGGAAAAATAGAACGGCCTAGGAACTATTACCTTTTTAAACAAAAGGAAAACAAGGATAAACACATTATAATTAACGATATTAATGAATTAAATGAACAAGATTTTTACATAGCAATTATTGAACAATTTGAGAAAATAGATGATAAATCCGCTCTCATTTTTATACATGGTTATAACAATACATTTGCGGAAGCTACTCGAAGAGCTGGTCAATTAGCTTGGGATTTACCTTTCAATGGCACTACTGCATTCTTTAGTTGGCCGTCGGATGGTAAAACATTATCTTATTTAAAAGATGAAGTAAATGCCAGAGCTTCCGTAGAACATTTAAAAGATTTTATAGAACAATTAGTAATTCAAACAGGTGTAGAGAAGCTACATATTATTGCCCATAGTATGGGAAATCTTATTTGTACTCAAGCATTAAATAGTCTTTCACAAAAACAAAGTTTCAGCTCAAAAATTAAAGTAATAGACAATATTATTTTAGCAGCACCAGATATTGATCAACTCGATTTTAAAAATAACATTTTGCCTAATTTCCAAAAGATTGGTAATCGAAGAACTTTATATGCTTCCAGAAAAGACAAAGCCTTAAACATTTCTGAGAAAATCCGTCTTGGATTCCCAAGACTAGGAGATGCAGGTGAGCAACTTTTTGTTGCTAATGGGTTAGATACAATAGATGCGTCTCAAGTAAAGTCATGGGGAAATCATCATAGTTATGTTTTCCAAATTAAAGAAGTCTTAACTGATTTATTTTACCTTTTTAAAGATGGGTTTGAACCTTCAAAAAGAAGACTAAAAAACAGTAAGAAAAATAATATTGATTATTGGTTGTTTAAAGAATAAAGTTCATTTTCTATTCTTTTATTATTAGTTTGATGTGTCAATACCCACATACTCTTTTACAATCAATTAATTATAAAATTTATTTTTCCTAAAATTGTAAAACTTTAGCTATAACTAAACATTTTGAAGAAATATTCGTTAATATTGTCAGAGTTAGTCAGTCCAAAGACCAAAATCAAGGTTTTTGAACTCTGTAAGAACGAAAAAAACCTTTTACAACAGTTTAACGCTAAAATTGAAAAAGATGGAAATCTCACAAAATCTCTTTTCTCAGCATTTCAAATCATCGAACATAGCTGTAATTCAGTTCGATTACCAGAAACAAAATTTAAAGTTATAAAAGATAATAAGCTTCCATGCAAAATGTATGAGGCTAAGAAAAACGATATCAGAATATATCTCTTTCAAGATCCTGAAGGTAGGGTAATTGTTGGCGGCGGTTTAAAAGGAAACCAACAGAAAGACATTGATAGAATTAAGCAAATAATAATAGATTACTACAAAGAAATACACCAACCATGATAACAAGAGAGCAAGTAATTTCTGAACCCACTTATTGGGTAGAAGATTTAAACGGTAAAATTTATGACGCCATTGTTCGCTATATGGAAGCTAGAGACTTCAAACAAAAAGACATGGCGAAGCATTTAGAAATTAGTGAAGGTAGAATGTCTCAAATTTTGAATTCAGGAGACATTAATTTCAGCTACTCAAAAATAGTGAGTATCCTTCTGAAATTAGATTTAATTCCGCATTTTGATTTAGAGAATACAGCTGATTACATTAGAAAGGAAATAGAAGAATATGCCTATCAAACTGGTTTACTACATGGTGAGGTAGATAAAATTCAAAGGCCAAAGTGGGGTAACCTTACCAACAAATCTTCCTTTAGAAATAAACAAATGAAAGAAGGTAGAATAATTGTTTTGGATAGCAAATCAGCTAAAAATGAACCATTAAAAGAAATAGCATAATGGAAGCATTTGGAAAACTTATTCCCGAAGAAATTCAATTAATAGATTTTGGCGTAATCAAAGGCGGAATTGATTGTCCTTTAAATCATGATAATTCACTTGTGTTAAAGCATGACTATCAAGTAGATTTTGGTCTAAAATATGACCTTAAAACCAATGAGGTAAAAACAGACTTTGATTTTAAAGTAAAAACAATTAGCTCTGAAGAACAAGAAACAGAAGCAAATGGTAATTGTCACTTTGCTTTCTTATTTACCGTAAATAACCTCGAAGATTTAGTTCGTAGAATGGATGAGACAGATGAAATGATGGTTAGCCCACATTTGGGGAATGCATTAGCTTCTATCACCTACTCTACTTCTCGTGGAATTTTAATGACTCGTTTTCAAGGGACAGCTTTATCTGATTTCATCTTGCCAATTGTAAATCCGAATGATTTATTGAAGTAAAAACTCTATCTAAAAATAACAAAGGAGAGCCAGAGCTCTCCTTTGTTATTTATTTACTTTTTATCAAGTCGTATCCAAAACCAATACCTATCCACCAATCATCTTGATAAACCCAGTCCTTTTTATCTCCAAACATTATATCCTGTCCGGCAAACAATCCTAGATTTAACTTCTCCCATTCATAACTAACTCCAAAAGACCAATAATTAAAAGCCAGTTCATCTTTTTTCTCAGAAAATACACCTTCTGCTAATCTGGTAAAATACTTTTGAGTTCCTATGCTTGTGGCATACGGTATAAAACTTAAGTAATGCGATTTAAACGGATTGTTACCTAGTTTGAATTTCCAACCAAATGCATAACCAACTTCAAAAGTTGGCTCTACCTCTATTGAATTATCAAGACTCCGAAAGCGAACCGGAATCGTTATCAACTTTCCTATGAGTGCTGAACTAGCTTCATAACTATTAAGAGGCATCTTACTTTCAGCAATTTCAAATATATAGTCATTTGCTTCAACTTTATTATTGTAACTGGGCTCAACAGTCTTGTTTTCAAAATCTATGTTGCAACCTTTCAGAATTCTGATATAAGTCTTTTTGTCATTTTCCAATAACACTTTATATCTGACAAATAAATAATTACTTGGCACAATTAGTTTAAAAGTATCTTTCTCTGAAATCTTTGCATTAGAATTCACTCTTATTTTCTTATTATCTTTATACAATAATTTAATTTTCAAGGTATCTTGAGTTTTCCAAACATTTTTATTCGGAAAATTGGCGAAAAAAAATGGTTTGGTGGACTGTCCAAAAAGGCTTAACGTTAAAATGAATGTTGACAACAGCAATAGCTTTTTCATAGGTAATAATTTTAGTTGGTAAGGTTTTATAGAAAAGTGATCAGAATATTAATAACAATTAACAGGTTCCTTTTTTGTTTAACTTCTTTTGATTTATCATTATACCACAAAGGCCATTCCTCCCTTTCATTCTCAAATAAGGAAATCCTTTAAATTTGAGAAGAAAAGTCCTCGATCAATTAATTATCCAATAAATACTCAAAGGCAATTGTACTCGGTTTCCATTGAATAAGTGAAACTTTATCAGATCCATTGTTTATTTTAAACTTCAATGGCTCAATAACATTCGTTATTTCATCGGGTTTAAAAGAGCCATTAGCTTTTCCAAAAAGAATTAGCTCTTGCTCAGGCTCTAAATCTATTACTCCTGTTAAAGAGCCTGCAGTAATTAATGGAATAATTAAGGTTGAAAAGAAACTACAACTTCCAATGAACACAGGATCTTTATACATTTCATGCAATGGACTTGGATTAATCTGAGCGTTATAGTGAATAGGCGAAATTTGAATACTCATTACCAAATCATTGCCTTCTTTTCTTGTGAGCAATGATAACGTTGAAATTTGTTCTTCTAAGTTGATTCTTATATTGCTATTGGAACTTTTCTGGTATTTCACCAAACAAAGAAATACGTGACCCAAGTCCATTGGAAGGATGTTAATATTAGATTTGAGATTGTAATCAATTCCTCCGGAAAAATTAATATCAATTTTAGATAGATCCTTGCTAAACTGAAACTGCTTAAAATTTAGATTGGCGTTTCCATTGCCAGAAGTATTTCCGCTAAACTTTCCTAATGCTAAAAAATCATTTGTATTTCTCCAAACATCGCAGAGTCCAACCTTAGTCTCATTTGCAGCTTGATGGGCAATTCTTGCTGCTTCTCGTGCAGCCTGCCAAACAACTCTTTCCGCTTCTCTGTGAACATTACAGGCAGCTCTGGTAGAATGACAAACCGGATCCCAGCCTGGACAACTCCAATTACAGCTTTGCCCATTAAAAGGAGGATAAGTAAATTTGGTCCTCACTTTTTGACAATTAATCTTACTATTTTCTACTTCAATTTTTGAGCTAAACTTTTCACTCCTATTTTCTAGTTTTGCCTTTATCATAAAATTATCAGATAAAGCCTCATTTAAAACACTAGCAAGTAACTCTTTCTTAATTGCCAAAGAAACACCCATTTTATCTTCCTTTTCTTCAAAAGATCCTTTCCAATTTTCCTCAAATTTATTCGAGAACTCTTTAAATAATTTCGATACACTCATTTTTGAAGGGCTGCTTGCAATCGAATCAATCTCTTGCTTTATCTGATTCTTTCCAACCTCAATTAATATTGAAATTCCTGTTTTATCTATTAAAATTGAGCTTTCCTTTAAATATCTATTTATTACCTTAGTTGAAGACGTTACCTCGGTCGAAGCTCCATTAAAGATTGATTTTGGATTAAAGCTAAGTGGTTTTTCCCATCCTAAATAAATCGAACTAGGGTTTTTAAATAGTTCTCCATTTATGTTTGTAATGAAATTGTTAAGAATTGGACTGATTAACTTAGCTAATACTCTCTTTTTCAAAGTGGGTTTACTATCAAATACAATCCTATTAATCTTTAACGTTTTAAATGCGTTTCTTAAGTAAAGAGAATCTTGAACTGTTGAAACAGATGATAGGCCCTTTAATTCTCCATCTATAGTTACTTTATGTTCAGGAACATAAATACTAAACTTTCCATTAACAACTATTGCTTGATTTTTGAAATCTAGTATAGGTTCAAATTTTTTGATTTCTAAATTTTCATCTTTAACATTTTCTACCGATTTCTTAATTTCAAGAGGTAAATATTTATTTAAAACTTTTTCATTTAGATATACTCCAATTTCAGAATTGATACTGTCAATGTGGACTAAATTTTGTTCAATTGATGCTATTTGTTGGACTGAAGCATTTAATGGAGGATAATTCTCATTAACTAGTTTTGTTAGTGTTTTGCAGCTAGAGAATGTTACGAACAACACAATTGTTAGCAGTAGATTAAATCTTTTCATAGCAATAGTTTTAAGTTTTGCATTACCCTCCAAAGGTCTTCTCTTCTTCAGTTTCCCACCAGAGGAAATACCTCCAAAATCGCACAGGAAAAACCCTCTTTCACCTACCTGAAAAAACCTGAACTATTGGAAAACAGTTTTATATTTAAAACTTCTGTTATAGATTTGGGAAAATAAATTATTAACGAAAACGAAAAATTATGGGAATTACTTTAAAAATTGATGAATCAATAAATCATGATGACAGTGAAGATCCGCAGGGAAATCTAGTTTATGGCGGGTATAATATGATAAAAGAGTACCGAAACCATTCCAACGCAATTTTAATAGAAACAGGAAAAGATTTAGATGGTTTACCGATCAAAGAACAGTTAAAGGGATTGAAAATAAACTTGACAGATTTACAAGAATTAATAGCCATAGGTGGGGAATCTCTTGATCATGTAATGTTACTATTTGCTGTTAGTTCTGAGGATGTCAGTAAACCAAAAAGTGAGCAAGATTTCACTATAATACTTGCAGGAGTAAATAAAGAAGTAATTGACGGCGAAGATGTTTATATTATTGATAAGAATAATTATATGAATAAATTTTCGCCCTGCCCTTCAGCATGCCCCCAAAATATTGATTCTCTTTATACTTAATCGCTATTCTTTGAATATTGAACCATTACATATACTTTTGAGTGATGACTCCTAAGTATATGTTCTTTTTCATAATTCTAATTATATGTACTTACATGGGTTTAACCTCTTATAAAAAGTTAACTAAAGAATATAAATTGTTGACTCAATTATTTGGAATAACCTTACTCTCAGAATATTTGTCATATTATCATTTCATAGAAATATCTATTCGGTTTTTTAGCTTACCTGAGGCAACCAACTTCCCTTTCTACCACATTCTACAAGTCGTTCAAATTGCTTTTGTCGGTCACATCTATTTTCTTCTTTTTAAAATAATTGGCTTTTACTCTAAACTTTATCTTACTATTTCTTATGCTTTAACCGCCATAACTTTAATCATTAGCTTCACTATTCAGCCTTTTTCCCTCTTCCCTTCTTATGGCGCCATGATCCAGAGTTTGTTTTTCGTTTTTTCTGCGCTTTTACTTTTTTACAAACTAATTCAAGTTCCTTCAGAAACTCCAATTTTAAAACAAGCAGCCTTTTGGTTTAACAGTGGAAACCTTTTCTTTTATGCGACAACCTTTATCCTTTTTGGTTTTTATCAAGATTTTCAAAACAGCAATCTGACTATCCCAAGTTGGGGCTTCAGCATAATTGCAGGAGCCAACTTTATTTTATATCCTTGTTACTTGATTAGCATTTTATTAAATGCAAGAGAAAATAAGAATGGAAGATATCCTCACTAATCCAACTCCTCTACTAGCAAGCACCTTGCTCATTCTTTTTCTGGTATCATTTATTATTCTCTTTGTTATTCTCTATAACAAGGTTCAGCTCAACTTTAAGCTAGAACGTCAACAATTTCAGCAAGAATTACTACAAACAGAGATTGAAATACGTGAACAAACCCTGAGTAATGTTTCTCAAGAACTTCACGACAATGTGGGGCAAATTGCAGTTTTATTAAAAATGAACCTTAAACAAGTGGTTGCTGAACAACAAAGCAAGCAGAAACTGAAAGAATCTAGTGAATTAGTAGTTCAGTTAATTCAGGATATTAAATCCATTTCTTCTAGCTTAGAAAACAATCAATTGTCTAAAATTGGGTTAGCTCAGGCCATTGAAAAAGACTGTGAACGAATTACTAAATTTGGTTTTATTAAGGTTGAAGCAGATTGTAAAGCCGAATTAAACAATGTAGATACAAATACCTCTGTGTTTTTGTATCGCATGTATCAAGAGGCGTTGAACAACGTAATCAGTCATTCAAAAGCAACAACTATTTCTGTTTCAATAGCCCAACATCAAGAAAATATTCAACTCTTCATTGAAGATAATGGAATTGGGTTTGATTCAGCGGATAGTAAAACAGGAAATGGATTGGCGAATCTTCGTAAAAGAGCTAAAAGCATTGGGGCAACCCTGTACATTGAAAGTAAAATAGACCAAGGAACTAAAGTCTCGATTCAATTTCCATTAAAATCAAAACATGTCTAAAAAATCACCCATTACCATTGCCGTTATAGACGATCATCAATTGTTTCGAGGAGGATTGGTTGGATTGATTAAACAATTAAACCCGGCCTTTCAAGTTGTTTCAGAGTCTCAAAATGGACAAGAATTTTTGGATAAAATTCAGGAAGGTTTAGAAGCGGATGTTGTACTAATAGACTTGAACATGCCAGTAATGGATGGATTCTCCACTGTTCAGCACTTGCAAAAAGAGCATGCTCATGTAAAATGCTTGGTGCTTACCATGAAGGACGATGATATTACCCTAATTAAACTCTTAAAAGCAGGAGCTAAAGGGTTTTTAAATAAGGATGCGGAACCTGAGGAATTGGAAGCTGCTATTATTTCGATTCACGAAAAAGGATTCTACTACTCCCCTAACGTAGCTGACAAATTAGTCGGAGCATTGCGAACTCCAAATGGCTTCACCACGGCGAACAGCAAACTTAACGACCAAGAACGTCAATTTCTTGAATTGGCTTGTTCAGAATATACCTATAAAGAAATTGCAGACATTATGTACTTAAGTGCAAAAACCATTGACGGTTACAGAGCCAAATTGTTTGAAAAGCTCAATGTAAAATCTAGAGTTGGTCTAGTTCTTTTCGCCATTCGGAATAAGATGGTGTCTGTGTAATTAGGTTGCTGACACTAAAGGTGAAAAAAATCTAGTTAAAAGTATATTGCCAATACAAGGGAATTTTGTATTTGATTACAAAACGCAAAAAGAATACGTTAATTTACTAAAAACTAAAAGTCGGCAACAAGCAATGCGACTAAACAAGTCATTGAGGTTAAAACTCATTCACTTTAACCAAAATCCAAAAAAGGTAAATTTTCATTATAGTTAATAGAGAAACCACAAAAAAAGCGATTCAGAATCCTCTGAATCGCTTTTCTATTATATCTAAAATATATTTTTGTTCTTATCGGTCTAATAAGTCGTGCTAAATACTCCATTGGTAACAGTAACTGAGTCTGCTCCACCCGTGGTTTTAGCTAAAAAGTTAAAAGTCCCTTCTATTAGCTTCGCACTAACATCATGTTTTGTTATCACTAAATCTCCAGATCGGGCTTGATAGAAATCCGTTGCAGAAGCATTGTATTGACCAATATAAGTTCCTCCTAATCCGGTAAAAGCATAAGTTCCTACTGCAATATTATCTGGCACCTGAAAACCAATACTCTTTGAAGCATTGTTGTCGGTTCCAGTAATTCCAAGTGTTCCCATACCAGGAAGAAGTACACCATTTACTACTGGAGCAGTAAATGCAGAACCATCCACATCCGCAGAAAGTGTATTACTATTCCCTCCTCCAGAAAGTTCTGTTATAAAACTAACATTTGTGAATACTCCATTTGTAATCACTTTTGTCAAACTATCTGTATATCTATAAGTGTCAAAAGAAAATGTCCCACTTATGGTTTTGTTGGCCATGTCAATTTTTGTAACCACTACAATTGCTGTTGAATCTTCACCTGCCGATAAGGCATCATCCCCCAATTTAATTTGATAAGCTGCATTTCCTTCAGCTGCTGCTCCTAATTTATAAGTTCCTACACCCTTATCTATTAAGGTAATAGTAATCATAGATGCATCTGCTGCTATTCCGGTAATACTGATTACTCCGCCCATTCTAGCGCCACTAGTAGTTTGGGCTGTCCAAGGTTTTCCTTCTACATCAGCAGTCATCTTATCCTGGCGCTGGGTGGGAGTAACGTTATAACTTGGGTTTGGAGTTAGGGTAACATCTTTTTCACATGAAAAAAGAGTCATTAATACCATAAAGGCCAATGCTAGGTTTATTTTCTTGATCATAATAAGTCTTTCAGTTATTAATTTTTTGCAAAAGAACATATTTATTAGATAAAAATTGTTCAATGAGCTTAATAAGTTGATTCAAATTGGCAAATAAACCAACACATTATCATTTTTAAAATCTCATTCTAAATTAAAGGGCTCAATATATTTTTGTCTTGAATGATAAGTTAAATAAATTGCTGATTATTGCAGTAGCTCAAGCACCTGACTTCTATTTCATTGATTGACACACTAAAAAACAACTTTATCATTTAAAACTTTTCCATTGCGACCAATTCTCAAACTTGCTATCTCCCTGCTATTCTTGCTTTTTCTAACTGCTGCAGACTTCAAAGACTACTTTCTCATTTTAGACCAAAAGGACTATATTAAGTTGGCCAACAGGGGAGACAAAGAAATATTGAAGCGCAGCATTGTGTTTGATGAATTGATAAAGCCCTCCGAAAACTCACACTTGGAAGCCAACGAAAAATTAAAAACGGAACAATTTGCTTTCTTGCTGAAGAAAAAGAAAACAGACGAAGTCGAAGCTTTCATAAATTCACACGATTCTAACTTGACTATCCATCACTTTTATGTGGGTTTTAGCCATTTTATGAAAGGCGAATACGAAGCTGCAAGTTTGGCCCTTCAAAAATACGAGGGTGAAAATTTCATTTTCCATAAATACCTGCTCCTAGGCGATTGCTTGTACGAACAAAAAGGACATTTAGCGGTAGACGAATTGATAGTTGCTTATCAAAAAGCAATGGATGCCTCAAAAAATGAAATTGGAAAAGAAATCGCTAAAAATAGAATCAAATATATTATTTATAAAAAATGATCAAAAAGTCTTCCCCACTTCTACTCTTTATAGCTATTGCTCTCATCGCCACAAGCTGTACTTCAACTAAAAAGGTACAAGAACATTTAGAATACAACAAGCAGTCGGTGGCTTACTTAATGGATTCTGAACCGGTTGATCAAAAAAGTGATATTAAGGTGACCCTTACTTCTGTAAAAGTTGATCCGACGATTCGAAATCAAACCATAGCGGTGAAAGAAACAGGATGGGCTGTTCCTTTATTGGCCTTTAATTATTGGGCGTCTCGTAAAATGTGTTATCAAGGTGCTTCAAACTATCGAACTAGTTGGGAGGATGCATTGCAATACAATTTTACAAGAGAAGTAAATCGTTCGGGAACTTTCCAATTGGATAGCGCTAAAAATTCTTATGAATTGGAACTAACAATCAATAAATTGCAAGCCGTTGGTCCATATGTCAGTCAGGGTATATTTGTGTATTTGGTATTCTTTTATGTTTACACTTCTGGTGATTATGCAGGTCCTTCTGATACTGAGCTAGCCATTTCTTATCAACTAAAAAAGAACGGCGATGTCATTCATGAAAATACATTTGACACTAAAAAGTCCACTGAAGTTTTTAAAAACGGATATAAAAACAAAAAAGAATTGATTCAAACTTTTGCGACTAGCATGGCAGAAGCGACTTCTGAAAACTACAAACATGTGATCCAATTAATGGTGGATGATTTGAATAAATATTTTGAATCCGAATAATGACAATCTTAAGTACCATCAGTTCTTTCTCTAATTTTTGCATTTACATAAAAATACAATCATGAAAAACCGCACACTTTCATTATTCACCTTACTGCTGATACTCTCTTCTTTTGTATCGGCTCAAGATTCTATTCCTCGATATAAGAGCGCATATGAACAAGCGGTATTCGATAAAATTGCTGATTCTATTGATGTGGATGCATTAGAAATAATGATGGCATTAGAATATCAAGAAGGGAACGAAATCAAAATAGCTAAACAGATAGATCAACTATACAAAGACTTAGACCCTGAAAAACTAAAAACAAAAAGTAAAAAGAAGCAGATAAAAACCATCTACTCCAACATCCATAGTGCGAAGCTAAAAAAGTACATTATTGACGCAGACTTTAATCAGCTATTCACAAAAGGGGAATATAACTGTGTTTCGGCCACAGCACTGTACGCTCTAATTTTTAACCGATTCAATATAGACTATGAAATTCGAGAAACTCCTACTCACGTTTACTTAATTGCTGATCCTAAGGGAGAAAAAATACTGGTAGAAAGTACATTGCCACTTCAAGGAACGTTTGTATTTGATTATAAGACTCAAAAAGAATATGTTAATTTTCTAAAAGCCAATAAACTAATCTCAGAAGAAGAGTTTGAAAACAATTCGATAGAGAAGCTTTTTGATCAATACTACGACACCAATAAAGTGATTAATAACAAACAATTGGCGGCATTACTTTACTACAACAAAGGAGTTGAAAAATACAATCAAACCAACTATACTGAAGCAGCCTACTTTTTAGAAAAAGCCTATCAGGTTTACCCGTCAACTAGTATTCAATTCATGACCAATTATGCCTTAATCAATGTCTTAGCAAAGTGCGAAACAACCAATCAATTTGACCCGCTTTCCCTTGCAAAATTGGTAAATTTAAATACCAAAGGCACCCAGTTTGAGTCGCTAGGATTGACTCATTTTCAATATGTGAGCAATGAATTAATGGTATTGCGACCAAACCTACCGGCGTATATAAAGTATTATGATCGCTTTAAAGCAGCAGTTGATACTTCTATTGATTTAAAAGAATTTGAGTTGAATTACAGGTTTCGACTAGCTTATGTTTATCAAGTAGAAAAAAAATACCCTGAAGCTCTTGAAGAACTGTCGATTGCATATAAGTTAAATCCTGAGAACCTTGAATTGAAAGAAAATATTATCAGCATGGCTACCTTTCACATGTTGACGGATAGAAAACATAAAGAAAACATCGATTCTTTGGATAAATACATGGTTAAGTTTGATATTTTAAAAACAGACCCAACCATTCAGCAGTATTATAATTATTATAAAATGCGAGTAATCCGTGAATATGTCACTTACGGTAAATTCAACGAAGGAATGGAACGACTATCAGACTTTGAGAATCAATTAAAAGATAATCCATCAACAAATTACGATGAAAGCTACCTCGCAGGAATGTATGTTGATATTGCTACTTACTATTTCAACAAAGGTAGCATGGCAAAAGTAAAGCAATCCATTCAAAGAGGATTAGAGATTGTACCAAACTCGTTGATTCTATTGGATAGAATGCAAGCCATAAACAAGATCAATACATCTATCCAAAAGGTGGAGATTATTGAACAAGAATCATTTGAAGAAAGAGTCGATAATTACCTGAAAAACTGTTGGTCCTATGACGGCTTTACAACTAAACAAGGTGAACAAGGAGAATACGACAAGACTTTTAAAATAATGGCTTACCAAAATAAAGATGTCAACTTTGTAATCAATGGAAAATTTGAGGTGGGCAAATATTCCATTCGAGTAAAGGCTAAACTGCTTTACTTAACGCCAAATAGAGATAAGGATGACTATATTGTTTTTAAAATCATGGAAATAAGCAAAAACTACATGATTTTAATGCCATTTAAGGATGATAGACTGACTGGCGAAAAAATATATATGTCTGTGTGTAAGGATTAATTCTGCTTCTTGGGAATGGTATTCATCGAATTACCTCGTGTAATATACTTTTTCTCCCCCTTTTCCAGCTTTATAATTCCCTACTTTTGCCTGCCTATGATTATATTCACAATAACCGGTTTATTCATTGCATTTATAGTCTATTCACTTTATAAAAACAGTAGAAAAAAAGCGGCCTCTTTTCCTGAAAAGTGGCACACCATATTGTTGGATAACGTTCACTTCTACAAAGAACTTTCAGAAACAAAAAAGAAGGCCTTTCAGAAAAAAATGATGCAGTTTTTGAGTGAAGTCTATATTGATGGTGTGAACCTCACCATTCAGGACATAGATAAAGTATTAATCGCTGCTAGTGCTGTTATCCCAGTCTTTGGTTTTAAAGAATGGCATTATCCTAACTTAAAGAACATCTTGCTGTATCCCGATCACTTCAATGAGGATTTAGAGTTTGATAAAGGCTCTAAATCAAAAAATATTGGTGGATTAGTTGGCAATGGAAAGTTTGAAAAACAAATGATACTTTCCCAGAAGGCGCTGTACCATGGTTTTCAAAATATAACGGATAAAAACAATACAGGAATTCATGAATTTATCCATTTAATAGACAAGTTAGATGGCGCAGCAGACGGAATTCCTAATGTATTAATGAAACATCAATACACCATTCCATGGTTAAAACTTATCCACGAAGAGATGGAAGAGATTGATCAGAACAAGTCTGACATCAGGAATTACGGAGGATATAGTGAAGCTGAGTTTTTAGCTGTAGTTTCTGAGTACTTTTTCGAACGACCAGATCTCTTAAATAGAAAACACCCCGAACTGTACAAAATGTTAGAGGACTGTTTCAATCAAGATCCCAAGAAATATAAAGACTAGACATCTCAAAAAAAACAATCCAACTGATTGTATAATCAATTGGATTGTTAAGTTTTATAATAGAAAATTATAATTACATTGTTTTGGTCAAAAATCGAAAGAATTCTGTTTTCAATTCACCGTACAATTTACGTTGAGTTTCAACTTCATCTCTAAATTTTGTGTGGTCTTTAAAATGAACATGGTCTGCTGCTATAGGATGCTCTTTTTCAAAGTCAACTAAATGCTTTTCGTGACTATTGATGTCGTGTTTCAAAGTATCAATCACTTCATTTTGACGTAAAAAGTTATTTTGGAAATGTTCTACCTGAACCATTACTTCCTTTTTCGTCCATCGAGAAGCCACTTCTTCTAATCTATTTTGGAAAATTTTCAATTCATCTTTTTGAAATGACAATTCACTATTCCAAGCTACATGCTCAAAGTGAAGATCTGACATATAAACTTTATCTTTCATCTATTCTAATTTTAGTATTTATTATTAAATTGTTGATTTTAAATCTATTATTCTAAAGCATATCTGTTTAAAAAACTCAATCTCAACGCTTTTGTAGCATCGTTAAAAAGCTGTTTAATTACCTCTATGGTACTGTTTTGCAATTGAGCGATTTCTTCAAACTCTAAATGTTGCTTAGTATTCCATTCAAAAACATTACGCATACTTGTAGGCAAATTATGCAATACCATTGCGATGTGATCTTGAAGTTTTTCTGCACTTAATTCTTTATCTATTTTTTCGATTAACCCCTTCTCTTTATCTTCTATAAACACATGGTTTAATACATAATCATTATGATTATATGACATATCGTCTAGTTCCTCTATCATCATAAAATCTCCGTCACCGTCGGTACTATACTTTTCTTGCATTTCATCCCATTCAGGTTTTGAATAATCATCAATGTTTTGAAAGAAAAAGTCATTAAATTCTTCTTCAACCATACTGTCTTCCAACATTTTATTAATTCTCTTGAACAACCAAAGATAGAAGTATTCTTCTTTTCCTACTTCTTCTATATGGTCATATATATCAATAAAGAGTTGATCTATAAAATCATCCGCTTTATATTTTCCTTTAGGAAAACTCCCTTTTTTTATGGCTGTATCCAATCTTCCTTTTACATACTTTCTAATTGCTGGTATTATTTCCAGTACTTTTTTGTTGAAAGAGGCTTGATCACCTTCTTTTTTAAATTGTATTAAATGTGAAAATGTACCAGCTACGAATAGTCGAAACTTCTCTTTATGTTGGTTATTGAAAACATTTACTTGCATAGGTTGAGTGTTTAAATAATACGATGTAAAGGTGCACCATTGATGACCGAAATAAAATGACTTTTATCAGTTTACAACTAAGTTTCATCCTAACATTTATCATGATAAACTAGTTTAATAATCTTTGCTGATTTGAAATGTACAGCACAATGTTAGAATTGATGAACTCAGAACTCACTGCTGCCGCTCCAAATTTATTTTCATTTATATTTGCCTTTACAAACCCTCCACCTCATGCAAGTAGAAGCAGCAACTCCCGACGAATACATTTTAAAAATACCTACAGAACGTCAGGCTGTTATGCAGCAATTGCGAAAAGTAGTCAAAGCCAACCTTTCGGCTGAAGTGGAAGAATGTATCAATTATGGTATGATTGGCTATGTGATCCCGCATTCGGTATACCCTACAGGTTATCATGTTAATCCGAAATTACCTTTACCTTTCATGCACATTGCTTCACAAAAGAACTTCATTGCACTCTACCACAGCGGTGTATATATGAATGAGGAATTGATGCAATGGTTTGTAGCTGAATACCCCAAATACTGCAAAACCAAACTAGATATGGGAAAGAGTTGCATTCGATTTAAAAAAATAGATCAAATCCCGTTTGAATTGATTGGAGAATTGACCCAACGAATGACTGGTAAAGAATTTATAACGATTTACGAATCTAATTTGAAGAAATCATGATTTTAAGAAATAGAACTATCGAAATGAAGTGGGCCTTCTTCTTCATCATCATGATGTTGCTGTGGATGGTGATGGAACGAATAGTTGGATTGCATGGCGAACACATCGAACTGCATGCCATTTACACCAATTTTATACTAATTCCTGCTATTTTGATCTACTATTTTGCATTGAAAGACAAACGTGAGAATTTTTATAAAGGCTCCATGTCCTATGCTCAAGGTCTGTTTTCAGGATTGGTCATCACAGGTATTGTCACGCTGATTACGCCTGCATTACAATTCGTAACAACCATTTTCATCAGTCCTAACTTTTTCAAGAACATGACAACTTATGTTGTAGAACAAGAATTGATGACGGAGGCAAAAGCGGCAGAGTATTTTAATCTAAAAAACTATGTTATCCAAGCCACTCTTGGTGCGCCAATTATGGGCATTATCATTTCTTTGATTGTAGCCGCTTTTACTAAAAAAGATTAACCGATTAGTTTTTTGATCTTCCTTTTTAATTCACGCATAAAGTGAGAAAAATTGAACGCAAATCGCTTTCCATCAACAACATAAACACCACCAACTTTACTAAAAGTGTGCAATCCTTTATTGTATTTTGAGTTGGCATCAGGCAACACCTCACCTATTTCGGTTTCTAAATAGGTGGCAGTGGTCATTTCCTGAATGTGCTGTAAAATAACTGATCCGCCATAGGTATGCGTCGAATTCTGCGCCGGTCGAATCAATCTGCCATTTTCATCAATAAATGGAGCTCCTCCCGGACGAGCTCCTCTAACGTTGATCTTTATGGGATTCAATGGGTGCGATAAGTATTCCCCCTTTAGTCCATCGGAATAAAACAAGTGTAATTCCTCATTTGAATGTTGCTGTGGCGAACAAAACAACCACCACTTTTCATTGTAAAAATAGGGAGTTCCATCTACCCAACTGCCATTTATCAATACACCCATCTTTTGGAATTCACTGCCTACTTTTTCATAAATAGCAATTTCTTCGGCTTCGTAATTCTCCGGTATAATGTATTGTTGGCCGTTTTGCTCCAAAAAATAGGGATAGGAGAAATGAGTGCCATCATCAATGACGGTTTCTAGATTGCTCCAATTTCCGTTGTTGAAAAATCTCTTGGCTATTTTCCCTTTTCCTGAGTGGTAATCGTACCACTCTAAATAGAGTTCTTTGGACTTGGAATTATAAAACGGGTCGGCCTGATACTCATTAAGCTTAACTTCAGGCAACCAAGATATATCATTGACTTTAAAACTATTCCAATTAAAATCATTCGCCACTCCACTGTTCCAGATCTCTGATTGAAATAATTGAGCTTTGTGAAAATTTACCTTCGCTACCGCAATTTTAAGGTAGAATAAACCCACTTTCCAATTGGAAGGAACTTTATAAATCGGCCCTTTTTGTTGCAATTTTTGATTGAATAGCGCTGGCTGATTGTTTCGAATGGCAGCAGCTACCCAGCGCGGAAAATCGATACCAACAGTAAACAACCGTTCAATGTGTTCTAAAAAGGAATGAGATCGACACTTGATAGCTCCCCTGCACAAGATGACTCCTGCGTCCAACTCATTGGTCAATTTTTGAAGTATCAAACCATTAGTTGGTATACCATGTAAAAATTCCCAAAAACCAGGAGGTCCACCTCTGTATTGCTCTGGGTTTCCGTGGTGAAAAGACCAAATGCCATAAGTTGGCAGGTCAAGCACTTCACCCCTGATGATACCAAAACCAAATCGAATGACGAAATCCAACTCATAGGTTTTCAAACGTTCACAATCCACACTAGTGATGTAATTGGAAATTCCTTTTTTAGTAGGAACGAGATTCTCCACGACATTATTTGAGAAAAAAGCAGATGTATCAACGATTTGTAACACTTTCAATTTTCGCAATTGACGCTCAATCCATCGGTATCCCAACGAAATTTTAGAGGCATCGTAACTGCTTTCAGGTTCGTTTTTAATTCCCACCACCAATTGGTTAGCTGGATCCTGAACCAATTGCTCTAAAACCGACAATTGCCATTGTTTGAGTTGAAATCCATCGATCATCACTCCGAAACGCAACACTTTTTTTGAGTTATCCATGTTTCAAAGCATTTTGGTAAACCGTCAAAAATTGCTGACCTATAGATTGTTCACTGTATTCTTGTTCTGCAAAAGCTCTAATCGACTGTTTACTATACTTCCCGTGTGAATTGCACATTTTCAATAAAGCAGCGTCAAACGCCTCCAAATCTCCAGTAGGTATCATTATTCCTAACTCTTCATTCATTCGTTCGGCAATTCCCGGAATATCGGGAACCAAAATAGGAATTCCACAAGACAACGCTTCGTTAATCACACAAGGTTGATTCTCGAAATAACTGAACAAGATGAGGAAATCAGATTCGCCCATCGTTTTAGCTACTTCTGCTCTATTTAAAGTGCCTTTTAGCGTTACTTCTTGGTTCAAGGATAGTTCATTGATTAATTCTTGACAGGCTTTTTCATCTACTCCTTCACCAACAATCGACAAATGAAAATTTGAATAATGCTGTTTCAACACATTCATCGAGCGAATAATGTCCAATATCCGTTTTGGCATTTGCAACAAATTTCCTACAAACAAAATCTCTGTTCGCGAATGATTCGTTTCAATGGGAACAAATACCTTCGTATCTACCACATTTGGAATAACAGTATACTCTCCTAATAATCGATGTCCCTGCATCGCTTCTTTCAGTTGACTAGACACTGTGGTAATTCCACTCGCTTGTTTCACGACCAACTCCGTTCCCATCTTTTTCAAAAATCCTTTATACAGTCCATTTGCTTTCAGGTATCCCGACCAATGTTCTGTGATGACAAACGGAATATTTTGTTTCATTTTTAGATGAATCGCCAACAACGCCGAACGAGTCAACACATGAACGTGCGACAAATTAGGTGCACCATGAGTTTTAAGCAATTGCTTGTAGGCCAATTGCTGTGCTTGAAAATATCGAAAAAGGGTAACCACTTTGTTCCACACACCAATTTTAGAAGTCGCCTTTTTGAAAAACACCCGAATTTCATTAATGCCTTGATTGTTTTGCTGAGTCAATCGGTAAGTATTTTCCGATTTGGACTCTGAATGCACAAATATCACTGATACTTGAGCAACTAATTTTACAGAATGGGCGTGATTCTCAATAAAGTTACCGTCGAAAATATCGTACTCATTTGGGTACCACTTCGGTAAAAAAAGAATGTGCAAGGGTTTCTCTGACAATTAAAAGCGTTTATGGTAGAATTCAAAAATAGGATTATCCCCTATCTGTTGCAAGGATTAAAAAGGGCACAAAATTCTATGAAAGTGAAACCAATTTTATAAGGCAATGATTGTAGAGTATGGTATCTTTAGCCAAAAAAACAATCAATGCGATACATTCTTCCAATTAGTACGCTCTTTCTACTGTTTTCATGTTCAAACCCCGAAGAGCAAAAAGAAACTGTGGTTGAAAAAGCCAATGTGGTTTCTACAGATGAATTTGAAATTCATTATGCAGAGAAACAGACTGCTACCCTATTTATATTTCCTTGTTTTTCTTGCGACGCCAATCAAACAAAAGAAGAGTTTGACATTTTGGACAGCGCATACGCCAATGGGATTACAGTAGTTTTACTCAATTTCAATTTTCGCCTTTCGTTGGATTCGTTTGAAAGAAACATGCTGAAAGACTTTTTTAATAAAATCATAGATTACTATCAATTGAATACTCAAAACATCACTATTGGCGGTTATTCTGGTGGCGGCAATGTCTCGCTATTGCTCTCTGATTATTTGATAGCCAATAACAATAAATACCAACCGAAAGGAGTATTTGTAGTGGACCCACCGATTGACTTATGGAACATTTATCGCTCATCTACACTCAATATTGAGCGAAACTTTTCGGCACCCTCTGTGGAAGAATCAAATTTATTGATTGGCCTACTGGACAGTATTGTGGGCGAAGAAAATCATTTTCCAGATTCATTTGCTGTTCATTCGCCAATTGTGAATGAAATTGAGAACTACGATAACGTCTCCAACTTAAAATCAATTAAAGTGAGGTTATACACAGAACCTGATTCTGTGTGGTGGAAAGAGAACCGTCAAGCGGATTTCAATCAAACCAACTCCTTTGCGCTTCAACAATTTTACAACAATCAGAAATCAGAATTTCCTAAATTAGAGTTAATTGAGACTAAAAATAAAGGATACAGAAGCAATGGAACAAGACATCCCCACTCTTGGAGTATTGTCAATATCACCGAACTAATCAACTGGATCAAACAATAATACCATGAAAACATACATCGCATTACTCAGAGGAATCAACGTGGGCGGTCATCGCAAGGTGCCAATGGCCGACTTGAGAACGCTTCTAGAAAAACTAAAATTTAAGAACTCTTCCACCTACATACAAAGTGGCAATATCGTTTTTCAATCGGAAGAAACAGATTCAATACTTCTCGAAAGCAAACTAGAACAGGCGATTGAAAAGCAGTTTGGATTTGAAGTTTCGGTGATTGTGATCGAACTTAATCAGTATAAAAAAACAGCAACAGACAATCCTTATTTAAAAGCTAAACCTGCCATAGAAAAATTGTACATCACTCATTTCAAAACTATTCCCACTTCTGAAGGCATAGAAAAATTAGGCGAATTCGATGTTGGAAAAGATCAATATACAATTGAGAATCAAACCGCTTATTTATTGTATGATGAAAAAGTAAGTGTTTCCAAATTGACCAATAACTTATTGGAAAGTAAGCTAAAAGTGGTAGGAACCACCCGCAACTGGAAAACCACATTGAAGCTGATTGAAATGGGTGAATCCATCGCTCAGTAGCGCTTTTTTGCCTTATTTTGCAAACTCAAAATGATTCCCATGGAAAACAACTCGTCTACTCGGATTAATAAATACCTCAGTGAAGTTGGCTATTGCTCGCGCAGAGCTGCCGACAAGCTGATTGAAGAAGGACGAATCACCATCAATGGTAAGGTTCCTGAAATGGGAACAAAAGTAGTGGCAGGTGACGAAGTTTGTGTAGATGGAAAATCAGTCACTGCACCGAAAGAAAAGCCAGTCTATCTCGCATTTAATAAACCAGTTGGAATTGTTTGCACCACTGACACTGGGGTAGAAAAAGACAACATCATCGATTTTATCAATTATCCATCTCGTATTTTCCCAATCGGAAGATTAGATAAACCTAGTGAAGGATTGATTCTCCTGACCAATGATGGGGATATTGTGAACAAAATTTTACGTTCTCGAAACAATCATGGAAAAGAGTACATCGTGACTGTCAACCGGCCGATTAACCCCTTCTTTATTCGTAAAATGAGCAATGGTGTGCCCATACTAGACCAAATGACAAAGCAATGTTATGTGGAACAGTTGAGTACTTATGAGTTTAAAATTATTCTGACTCAAGGGTTGAATCGTCAAATTCGTAGAATGTGTGATTACTTAGAGTATCAGGTTACCAAATTAAAGCGCGTTCGTATCATGAATATTAATCTGGATGTTCCGGTGGGAAAATGGCGCGATCTGACCGAAACAGAATTGAAAGAGCTCAATATTATGATTGCTGATTCTGAGAAAACGACCTAAGAATAAATTATTTTTTTGTTTAAAGCAACGCATTCCTTTGGGGTTGAAGGTGTCCGTTGAATACTACTCAAAATCAAACAGTAAATATTAATTATAAAAAACAAATTCATACTAATTAATGCATAAATTAGTCCTTATTAACTACTTAAGGATTATGCTAAGAAACTCAAACCGTTATATAGAGCTCTTTTTACTTGGAACGGTTTTATTCATTTCTATAGTCGCTATGACAGGATGGATATTAAACATTCCATTTTTAGTCAGTTTTATTAGTGGCAGCGTCACTATCAAATTCAATACTGCATTACTCACTTTTTTGATCGCACTTTGTGCTGTTTTGGATATCAAAAAGGGGTTGGTTAGTAAACTATCCACCTATATACTCGTTGGGTTTGTGTTTATATTCTCTTCCCTTTCATTGTTAGAATATTATTCTCCTATAGCTCTAGAATTAGATAACCTTTTTATTGTAGATACGATTTCTCCCAACATTAGTGGAAGAATGTCTCCGGCTACCTCTGTTTCATTTATTCTTACTTCTTTAGGAATCACCTCTAGTTTGATTTTCTCAAAAGGAGTAAACCGAATCTGCAATACATTCTTCTTTTCAGTCTTTGTAATTGCTTTCATTTCATTAATCACATTTGTTTTGTTTATTCCAATTGAACATAAGATATCTTTCTTTCAAACCATGTCTTTTCCTACAACGTTGATTTTCTTAGCCACATCAACGTTAATGATGTTTAAATACCCAAGCGAGGCATTCAAAAACATCATCAACTTGAAAAAAGTTGGAAGTAGACTATTTTGGAAATTTATCCCTCTAATTATCCTTTTCCCTATTTTAATCAGCTATTCTTTGCTCTATTTTTCTAGTGAAGTAAGAATGAATTTAGACTTTGGAATTGCTTTAAGTACGATAGTTTTCATCTCCCTTTCAGGAATCCACTTGATTTATCTTAGTATTCAGTTAAATACTTCAGAAAACAAAAGAATTGTTTTAGAGAAAAAATTATTCGTTTTAAAAGAAAATGAGATTAGAATAACCCTGTTAAAAGAGACGCATCATCGAGTAAAAAATAATTTTCAAATAGTAAATAGTTTATTGGGTTTACAATCTAATAAATCGAATAACCTAGAACTAAAAGTCATTCTATCCGATTGCCAAAATAGAATTAGAGCGATTGCAGCATTGCACGAATCGATTTATGTTAGTGGCAATTTTGAAGTGGTTAATCTTGACTACTTCATCAAAAATATTGTATCGAACCTTATTGAAATCCATTCGGATGGAAATCCAATTGATTTAGACATAGACATTCCAAATGTAGACCTCAATATGAAGTACGCAATGCCACTTGGTCTAATCATCAACGAGATAACCACAAATTCATTAAAACATGCATTTGTAAATCAAAAGAATAGAGTAATTAAGGTGCATTTAAATATGCCCACTGATTCGCATTTTGAACTTTCAATTGGGGACAATGGCATTGGTAGTGATAAAATAAAGGGAGAGTTAAATGCCCCATCAAGTATGGGTAGCGAATTGATTGCAGTATTTACTGATCAACTGGATGGGGAAATAACTGTAGAAAATAACAATGGATTAACCTATCACCTTTCTTTCAACGTGAACAAGTCACAACTTAAAATTGCCTAAATCAAATATTAATTAATCATGAACAAAACCAATAGTGAAATTTCAAAAGAGGCATTAGAAGCATTAAAAGGCAATTGGCCATTAGCTATAGCAGCATATGTAGTTTATATGATTTGCGCATTTGCCATTCAAGGAGTTCCTGGAATAGGCCAAGTTGCATCTATTATTTTAGGTGGTCCATTCGCACTTGGTGCCGCCACTTTCAGCATCTCTTTATCAAAAAACAAAAACCCAGACATTGAGCAACTATTCATTGGCTTCAAACGAATTCCTCAAACTTTAGTTGCCTACCTATTGACTTTAGTATATGTCATCCTATGGTCGCTGCTTTTAATAGTTCCTGGTATTATTGCAGCACTCTCCTATTCCATGACTTTTTACATTATGGCAGAAGACGAAACCATCACAGGAAAGCAAGCAATGGATAAAAGCAAAGGAATGATGAAAGGGTTCAAAACGAAACTTTTTATGCTAGATCTGCGATTTTTAGGACTTGCAATATTGTGTATCCTCACTTTAGGAATCGGTTTTCTATGGTTGATTCCCTATATGCAAGTTTGTATGGCTAAATTCTATGAAGACATAAAAGGTGAAGAAATACCGAGTTATTTTTAATCATAAAAAACAATTTAACTCCAGTAAACAATTTAGCTAAAAATGACTAGAGAACAGCATCTCACCTTTTGTAAAGTTTGTATAAACAAGTCTTTTCATAGAGATAAAGGCATCACTTGTGGCCTCACAAATGAAATTGCAACCTTTGAAACATCTTGTGATAATTTTCAATCCGATACACAATTAGAATCTATCAATACTGAATTGAATACCAAGGAAGTTAACGCATTAGATTTAGCAAGTAAAGAAAAGCGGTTCTTAAATTACTTGATCGACTTAGCAGTTCTATACTTACTAAGCATTGTTATAGGTTTCATTATCGGAATCTTGTGGGGAATCATTTCACCAGAAACCGTTGATGCAATCACAGAATATGAGAAAGCACTGGGTTATGTAATCGGAGCCATTGCCATTTTAATTTACTATACGATTATCGAATACCTTACAGGAAAATCAGTTGGTAAATATTTTACTAAAACAAAGGTGATTGATTTAAATGGAAACCTTCCAAACTTCAAAAAAGTCTTAATACGTAGCTTTAGCCGAATTATTCCTTTTGAAGCATTTACTTTTTTAGGGAAAGAAGGCAGTGGACTTCATGACAAATTATCCAAAACAAGAGTCATTAATAGTTAGTATATCAAATGAAAATCTCACCATTCTATACAATACTATTTTCATTCTTAATTAGTTGTGACAAAGTAGTGGTAGATCCTCCAGTAAGTTGTACTGAAGAGTTTAGGTATATTTCTATTGAGGTAGATGGCGATTCTTTAACACAGTTCTATACCATTAGAAAATTAAATTCAGACACCATACGGCCAACTCCAAATGCCCCAATTTTTGATAATTTCTATGAAGTATTAAATGATTCATATTCTGCTGTTTTAAAGAACAAATCAGAACAATTCCAATTCATAGGAGTAATTAACGACAGTACTTTAGTAAAATTAGATTATGAAATTGCAGCTGATGAATGTCATATATTTAAGATTTCAGGACCCAGCTATATTTCCCTTTAAGGATTTATAATTTCAATCCCAATAATAAAGGGAATAACTACATTTGCAATTCATTTTTATAAGAATCAATCATGAAAAAAATTGTTCGCTTTTTTATCGCCATTGCTAGCTTTTTTACTTTTGCATACTTACTTATTTTCTTTCCCATCCCAAGTATTGTTGGAATTGCAGTGATTATTACTGCCGTTGGAATTTATGATTTGACCCAAAAAAAGCACACCATTCTAAGAAACTTTCCAATTATTGGTCACTTCAGGTACCTTTTGGAAGGAATTGGCCCAGAAATAAGACAATATTTTATTGAATCAGATACAGATGGAAAACCATTAAATAGAAATCAACGAACTTATATTTATTCTAGAGCAAAGCTTCAAATCCCAACACACCCATTTGGGACTGAGACTGACTTGCAAAAAGATGGTTCAGAATGGACCATGCACTCCATTTACCCTTCTAAATTGATGGCTGAGCCTCCACGAGTTATCATTGGAGGAAAAGATTGTAAACACCCTTACCAAGCAAGTATCCTAAATATTTCAGCCATGAGTTTTGGATCTATGAGTAAAAATGCAATCATGGCCTTAAATAAAGGTGCCCAGGGCGGTGGTTTCTACCACAATACTGGTGAAGGTAGCGTTTCAGATTACCACAGAATGGGTGGAGATCTAGTCTACCAAATTGGTACTGGATATTTTGGCTGTCGTGCAGATGATGGTAATTTTTCTGCCGAAAAATTTGTAAAAAGTGCAGCCATAGAAACCGTTAGAATGATAGAGATTAAATTATCTCAAGGAGCAAAACCAGGTCATGGAGGGATGTTACCAGCAGCTAAAAATACCGAAGAAATTGCAAGAGTGAGAGGAATCAAACCTTGGACTGACGTACATTCTCCGTCAGCACACACGGCATTTAACTCTGCTGAAGGATTGTTACAATTCGTAGCTCAATTGCGTGAATTGTCAGGTGGAAAACCAATTGGATTTAAGCTATGTATCGGAAATACCAAAGAATTTGAAGCCATCTGTGATGCAATGAAAACTACAGGTATTATGCCTGATTTCATTACTGTTGATGGAGCTGAAGGTGGAACTGGTGCAGCTCCAATTGTATTCTCAGATCACGTGGGAATGCCTTGGGAAAATGCATTGGTATTTGTCGTGAAGACCTTAAGAAACTATGGCTTAAAAGATGAAATTAAAGTCATTACATCTGGAAAAATAATTGATGGTTTTGACATTTACAAGGCACTTTGTTTAGGTGCTGACATTTGCAACTCTGCTAGAGCCATGATGTTGGCCATCGGTTGTATTCAAGCATTGGAATGCCATAAAAACACTTGTCCAACTGGTGTAGCCACCAATAATCCTAACTTATTTAGAGGATTAGTAGTGGAAGACAAATGGAGAAGAGTGATGAACTACCAACAAAGTACTGTTAAGGATTTCTTAGAAGTTTTTTCAGCCGCTGGTTGCACCAAATTAAGTGACTTAAACAGCGATATGATATTCAAACAAGTTGGAGGAAAAGCAATTTCATTTTCAAATATTTATCCTGAATTAGTTGAATCAAGAAAAGTAAAAGAAATGCAATTAATGAACTAGTAATTGCCTTATGGTTCTCATTTTCATTTATTCATTTCAAGCCTTTTGAAAGAACTTTTACTCATAACACCACCATTTACCCAATTAAATACACCGTATCCGGCTACGGCGTATTTAAAGGGCTTTCTAAACAATAAAAACATCACTTCCTTTCAAGTAGATTTAGGAATCGAAGTAATTCTCGAGCTTTTTTCTGCCAAACAATTGGACAGCATTTTTAAAGATGCTGCCCAAAACAATCGAATTTCATCTAACAATTGTAAACGAATTTACGCTCTAAGAGCCGATTATATTCAAACAATAGATGCAGTCATCACATTTTTGCAAGGCAAGCAGCCCACATTGGCTCGCTTAATTTGCGGAGGCGATTTTTTACCTGAAGCATCACGCATGCAAGCTGCCAATGATCTTGATTGGGCGTTTGGTGAAATGGGCATGCAAGATCAAGCCAAACATTTAGCCACGCTCTATTTGGAGGATATTTCCGATTTTATTATTGAATGTGTGGATGATAATTTTGGATTCAGCCGCTATGCAGAACGATTAGGCAGAAGTGCCAATAGTTTTGATGAAATCTACAACGAATTGCAACAGCCACTTTCGTTGGTAGATGAAATTACTGTTCAGTTGCTTCATAAAAAATTAGAAGCTACTTCTCCCCTTTTGGTTTGCTTTTCGGTTCCTTTTCCAGGAAATCTATTTAGTGCATTTCGATGTGCACAATACATCAAAAGGTACTTTCCAAATCAGAAAATTGCAATGGGTGGTGGTTTTCCAAATACGGAATTGAGAAGCTTAACTGATGTCCGTGTTTTTGATTTTTTCGATTTTATCACTTTAGATGATGGAGAAGCACCCATTGAACAACTTTACCTTTCCTCAAAATCAGAAGTTACTGATTATAAAAACTTAAAAAGGACGTTATTAAAGCAAAACAATAAGGTTGAATTCATTAATAATCTTTCTATAAAGGATTACAAACAAGCGGAAGTTGGAACCCCTGACTACTCTGATTTACAACTTAAAGATTACATTTCTGTCATTGAAATTGCCAATCCTATGCATAGTTTATGGAGCGATGGCAGGTGGAATAAATTAACCATGGCACATGGGTGTTATTGGGGAAAATGTTCGTTCTGTGATGTCAGCTTAGATTACATAAAAATCTACGAACCAGTTACCGCTCGATTGATCGTGGATCGGATGGTGGAAATGATCGAAAAGACTGGTGAAAATGGCTTTCACTTTGTAGACGAAGCAGCACCGCCGGCATTGATGCGAAGTATTGCGCTAGAGTTAATAAAGCGTCGAGTTTCGGTGACTTGGTGGGCGAATATCCGATTTGAAAAGAGTTTCTCGAAGGATTTGTGTCGATTATTAAAAACCTCCGGTTGTATAGCTATTTCAGGAGGTTTGGAAGTGGCTTCTGACCGCTTGTTAAAATTAATCGAAAAGGGTGTTACTGTGTCACAAGTAGCGCAGGTAACAGACAACTTAACACAATCTGGCATAATGGTGCATGCCTATCTGATGTATGGCTACCCGACTCAAACGATTCAAGAAACGATAGACAGTTTGGAAATGGTTCGGCAGTTGTTTGAAGCAGGTGTATTAAAATCAGGATTTTGGCACCAATTTGCTTTGACAGCCCACAGTCCTATTGGATTAAATCCCGAAGCTTTTGGTGTAATTCCGGACCTACAACCAATTACTTTTGCGAATAACGATGTCGCTTTTAAAGACAAAACAAACATAGACCACGACCAATTTAGCTACGGCCTAAAAAAGTCATTATATAATTACATGCATGATATTGGTTTTGACCTATCTTTAAATCAATGGTTCGATTTCAGAACACCACCACCGACTATCGCAAAAAATTACATTTCCAACTGCTTGGATGCGCAAGATGTTTGGACCATAAAACCAACAGCTAAAGTAGTTTGGGTTGGAAATCAACCGGAACACCAATTAATTACCAAAACGAAAAAGGGTAAATCGTTCGAAAATTTAGAGATTTCGATGCACTCAAAAAGTAGTCATTCTCGTGTATTTTTTAATCCATCAGAAGGAAAATGGGTGGTAAAACTTTTACAACAAACTTCTATTTTTGAAGCCAATACCACCACTTTAGATCAAATTAAACTGGATTTTGAAACGGAATTTGAAAATTTTGAATTGTTCTGGCATTCAAAACCAATGCAAGAGCTTCGTGAGATGGGCCTACTGCTGATCTAGTTGTTTTGATTCTTCCTTAAACAACATGTATTCAGCATGTGCCTGAATATTTTCTTCTAAAGTAACTCCCTTTTTCACGGCGTCATCTTTCACCAATTGCAACCAATCGGCATCATTTAAAATACTCTTTTTTGCTGCAACTAGCCTCAGCTCTCTATCTGTAATGGGATGATTGGTATAGTATTCATACAAATCATCTATAAATCCATAAGCGAAGTGTGGTAAATTTCCTTCAGTGAATAACAACATGACCACTTGATGGGTTCTTAATTCATTCATCTTATTCATGTCGCTTAACTTCCGCTCATCAAAACCGGGCTGGTATACCAAATTGTTGTAATACCAAAATTGGGAATTACTGAATACATAATCAGTCACTTCATGGCCATACATTCCCCAGTAATAACTATCTCCAATGGTCAACACCCTTGTTTTCTGATCAACACCAGTCTTATCAAACCAAAACTTCGGGTAAGCCATTCGATTGGGCTTCAAATGAAAAAGCAAGTTCATTCCCAATTCAATATCATTGTCTGCATAACGAGAAGTATCAGACCATTCTACAGATTCTATCACGATTTTTGGAAGCGGCGTATTTCGAACATCTGCAATAAATCGACTAATGGAATCCGCAACTATCATTTCTCCATAATGAGACCAATGCGTTCCTCCTTTGGGATAAAGTGGATAAGTTGCAGTATCCTTCATTTTCAGAAACCACCCATTTACATCAATTGTCAATAAGTTTTTTTGTTGCAATGCGTTCAGGTACCGTTCATAATTAGTCGTGTCTTGTTTTTCTCTCAGACGAGAATTCGGTATATATTCTGGGTAGTAAAACCCTTTCCCCGGTGCGATAACGTTTATTAAATCAATTCCTTCTAACTTTAATTGTTGTGTCACAAACTCCAATTTCTTTACCTTTTCTGCGATGACCTCTTCCCCAACAAAATCTGTCCCTAAATAGGACCTGATATACTGTTCTTCAAACAAATACTTTTCTTTCCCTATCACTACTCCATTGGCTCGTGCTACTCCAAATATGGAATAAGCAAATTGGTTGTTCAAACGAATCAAGTAATTTCGAAATCCAATGTTCTCTTCAATATACAGTTGCTTTTTTGCTTGATAGTCCGCACTAAACCAACCATCCACAGTCAGTTCAGGTGCTGCTGTATTTACATAATAACCATTAAGGTATCCTTTTTCAAAAATCTTAAATTTCCCTTGAATGCGAAATATAAACAGGAATACAATGATTCCGGCAAATAGTATTTTCTTGATATGTTGGTGCTTCCCCATTAGAATCTAAAATAAATAAATGGGTTAAACTTAGAAGCAGTAATTGCTCCAAGAGAGATCATGAACAATAAGCATGAAAAACCAATGATGACAAAGTATTGAGGTAAAGAATACGATTCTCTTTCGTAAATAAAGTCTTGTATTTTTTTCCCCACCTTAAAGGAAGCAAAAAATGAAAAAACGAGCGCTACTATTCCCATTTCGAATGCGAATGGAATCAGTCCTGGTTGATAGTACTCTCCAAAATCAAACATCCGTTTCAAATAGAGCATTACTTCGCTAAAATCTTCTAAACGAAACAATAGCCATCCAAACATTACCACAACGAAGGTAAAAAGGATGCTGATAAACGATCCTAACTTTTCCAACAACTTTACTAAAAACAATCGATCTAAAATCAAGAAAAGTCCGTGATAAGCTCCCCACAATACAAAATTCCAAGAAGCGCCATGCCACAGTCCTGACAACAAAAACACTATCCATAAATTAAGGTAAATCCCAGATTTAGAAGTCATTCTATTTCCACCCAAGGGAATGTATAAATAGTCGCGCATAAAAGCACCCAAGGTAATGTGCCACCTGCGCCAGAATTCAGAGATATTCTTTGATGAATAAGGTGAATTGAAGTTTTCGGGGAAGTGAAATCCCATCATTTTACCCAAACCAATAGCCATATCGGAATAACCAGAAAAGTCAAAATAGATTTGAAGGGTATAAGCTAAAATGCCAAGCCAAGCAGCGGCATAATGCAGCGTTTCTAGGTCTGATGTAAAAACAGCGTCGGCCTGCTGTCCCATGACATTTGCAATCAACACTTTCTTAGCCAACCCAATACAAAACCTAAAAAATCCAACTAACTTGTCATCTATAACTTCCTTTCGATTGGTAATTTCATCTGCAATTTCATTAAATCGAACAATTGGACCAGCAATCATCTGAGGAAACGACATAATATACAGCAAGTAATCAGACAGTTTATTTAAGGGTGCATGTACCTTTCGGTAAACATCAATACTGTAGGTTAATGTTTGAAAAGTATAAAAGGAAATTCCGATGGGTAGAATCACTTTTGTCCAATGAATAGTAGAATCGCCAAAAATGGAAAGGATTTCATTTACATTATCAATGAAGAAGTTGGAATATTTAAAATACAGCAATAAGCCCAAATTGATAAAAACGGAGGCGAATAAAAGTCCGTTTCTAGTAGATTTAAGAGTAGAAGAAGCTAATTTTTGAACGATGTAAAAATCGACGATGGTAGAAGCTAAAATGACAAAAATGAATTTTGGCGCACCCCAACTATAGAATAAAATACTTGCCAATAAAATGACCCAATTCTTGAGCTTTACGCCTACCAAGTGATAGATGAGCAAAAAGATGGGAAGGAAATACAGTAAAAAAATACTGCTACTAAAGACCATTTACGAAGCGTTTTTTATTCGAATGCAAATTAATCTAAATCTATTCAATTATCATCCATATAAATCGAATTAAGGAAAGAAAATGGTCACTTAACGAAAAGTCAAGGACAAACGGCATCATTGCGACCAAATAATTACCATACTGTTTGAAATAGTTATACTTTCGCAAAAAATTAATCGTCAGGAATGACACCATTTTAAATCAACCAAAATGAAGAAAACCTTTTTAATTGCAAGTTTATTTGCAATCGTTGCTGTAGGATGCAACCAAGCTGAAGAAGTAAAAGAAGAAGTAGTTATTGAAAACACAATGGATGCTGCTACAGATTCAGCAATTACTGCAATGGATGCTGCAACACAAGAAATTGAAGCATCAGCTGCTGAATTAGACAACGCATTAAACGAACTATAAAATATACATCGATGAAAAATACATTAAAAATAGCTGTTTTAGGTGCAATGATGATGGTTTCTTCCATCACTTTTGCTCAAATGAACATTGGAAAAGAAGCAGAACAATTAAAAAAAGCGACTGAAGTAGAAGTTGAAAAAACGAAGAAGCAAGAAATAATTGACAACGCCAAGACTACTGGTAAAGAAGCAATGGACAAAGCGAAGGTGAAAGCTGAAGCCGTTGGAAAAGAAACCATTGAAACAGCAAAAGTAAATGCTGAAGTAAAAGGTAAAGCCATTGTAGAAGATGTAAAAGGAAAAGTTTCTGGTAAAAAAGAAGCAACAACAACTGCCACTGAAACTACCACTACTGAAGTGATGGAAGAAAGCACTGAGGTTGTTGAAGAAATGGAAACTGTTGCTTCTACACCTGCTGAGAAAAAAGTAGCTTCTCAAGCAAAATTAGAAGAATCTGTAACCAAAAATGAAAGTAAAATAGAAATGGCAAAAACGAAAATCGCTGAAGCTGTTGCTAATTTAGATGCTGCAAAATTAGCCGGAAAAATTTCTGAGTCTGACTACGTTGCAAAAAATGAGAAAATAGAAAAAGCAAAAGCAAGTTTAGAGCAATTGACTTCTAAAGTAGCGAATGCAAAAAGTATATTGTAACTGACAATACAATGCTAAAAAAGGGGCTAAAATCTATGATTTTAGCCCCTTTTTTATTTGTCTTTTGCTTCTTCTTGTTCTTTTAGCTCCATTTGAAGTTCCATGTCTCCATAGAAATCTTTGAGCTTGATATTGAGTTTATGATACCTAAAGATTCCAACTATTAAAATAATTACTGTCAGGGTTAAAGAAGTATATCCTAAGAATTTGATCTGTTCAAAACCTTCTAATTTCAAGAGCGCTATTCCTCCTAAAAGCAAATACAAGGAAGCTCGAATGTAGGACAACAATGTTCGTTCATTGGCCAATTTAGTTCGCTCTAGCGCTAAAAAATCTCGAAGAATAATGTGCTCTTCGTTTTTAAAAGTGGATCCTAGTTTTGGAATTATTCGATTGATTTTCATTTAGACGAACTTATTAAAAAGGAAAAAACAAAGATATTATAAACGAAGCCGCTACCCAAATAATGATATTTAGGGGTGTCCCAATTTTCAAGAAATCATTGTACTTGTAATTTCCTGGTGCATAAACCATTGTATTGGTAGGATAGCTGACAGGAGTCATAAATGTCAATGAACAAGCAAACATTACTGCCACTAAAAAGGGCTTGTAACTGACATCCATTGCAGCCGCTAGACTTATAACGATAGGCGCCATTAAAGCGGCTGTTGCTTTACTAGAAAGTACATTGGTAGATAAAAAAGTCACTAAGAATATCGCACTTAGGGTGATTCGAGGATCTAATCCGCCCAATTGTTCAAATACGAAACTCGAAATGATATCTGCTCCACCAGTTTTCTCTAAGGCTGTTCCCATTGACAATACACCGGCCATCATAAAAATTACCTTCCACTCTATGGCTTCATAGGCTTCTTTGGGTTTTATAATTCCCGTGGTTACCAATAATAAACAACCAATCATTCCGCTAATAAGAATCGTAGTAATTCCAGTGGCTGCGGCAGTCACAACTCCTGCTGCAATAATTAGTGCAGGAATGGCTTTTCTCAAATTTATTTTTTTCTCACTATATTCTGAAAGCATGATAAGCAGTCGATCCTGAATACTTTTATTGATGCTCGTCTTAGATCCATGAACCAAAAGCATATCCCCTTCTTTAATCCGAGCAGATGATAAATTATCGGTTAACGTTTCTTCACGCCTCTTGATGGCTATTACTGAAAAATGCGAGCGATGTCCCAAATTCATTTCTAAAATGGTATTTCCAGCCAAAATTGATCCAGCAGGCACCATCATTTCATAAACCTTTTGGGAAATATCTCCCTCATCTTTGTGGTTTTCGTTCCCAATAACTTTATAATTTATTTGGTTTTTTATTTCTGCCAAACGGTCGGGACTGATTAAAATTCGAATGACATCTCCACGAATTATCTTATCTGAATTAGAAAAATCCTTAATCCAATGCTTCTCTCTTAAAATTCCCAAAATCTGAACATTATATTCACGGATTAGTCGACTTTTATCTAATTCACAGCCAATCTCCTTGCTTCCTTCTAAGATTTCCACCTCGGTAATGTAGTTTTCAGTCTGCTTTAATAAATTTTCATCTTTAAACTTCCTTTTTGGTAACAAAATAGGTCCAAAAATAAAAATGAAAGCCAACCCAATCCCCATTAAACAAAGGGCTGGCAAACTAAACTCAAACATTCCAAAAGGCTCTAATCCACTTTTTTTAGCAATACTACTCACCAAGATATTGGTAGAAGTTCCGATTAAGGTGCAAGTACCACCAAAAAGTGCTGAAAATGAAATAGGAATCATCAATTTTGAAGGGGCAATTCCTGTTTGTCTACAAACCGATAATGCCAATGGAATTAATATCGCTACAACTGCTGAATCGTTTACAAATGCTGAAAAAACTGCCGAAATAGTACAAAACACGATGAGCGCCACCATATAGTGGATCTTAGCTAACCTGACAATCTTGGAACTCAAGCTATCTATCAATCCCGATTTAAAAACGGCAGCACTCACCACAAACATACAGCCCAAGGTTATGGTAGCAGGATGATTGAACCCTGAAAAACCTTCTTCCGGACTCAACACACCTGTGACAATAAACATCGCCATAATCAGGATTGAAGTGGTATCTATACTAAAATAGTCTTTGACAAAAAGGAAGATACTTACCGCAATAATTGCAACTGTGAAATACAAATCCATAAAGCAGTTTTAATTGTGTATGAAAATAAATAATATTTTGTTGCTAAATCAAATCTGATTCATATTTACAAAAGTTAAACCAATAGAAATGCGATTGCCGAAAAGATCGAAATCGCAACAAAGTATTATTCCAAACAATCCACTTACCTTTGCGGCTTAATAAACATATATGACATTCAAAGAATTAGGGGTTATCGAACCCATTCTAAAGGCATTAGACGCCGAAGGATATACACATCCTACCCCAATACAAGAACAATCAATTCCAAAACTGCTCCAAAAAAGAGATTTATTGGGATGCGCGCAAACCGGAACCGGAAAAACCGCAGCTTTTACTATCCCTATATTGCAGCACCTTTTTCAAGAAAAAGGCAATCAAAACAGAACGCGACCAATTAAAGCGTTAATCATTACTCCAACTAGAGAGTTGGCATTGCAGATTGGCGAAAGCATAGTGAGTTACGGAAAACATACGGGACTTAGAAGTACTGTCATCTTTGGTGGTGTAAAACAAGGAAAACAAACCACCGCTTTGAGCCAAGGTATCGACATTTTGGTGGCAACACCCGGTCGTTTATTGGACTTGATGAATCAAGGATTCATTAGCTTAAGCGGCATCGAATACTTCGTGCTAGATGAGGCCGATCAAATGTTGGACATGGGTTTTATCCATGACATCAAGAAGATTTTGGCCAAATTACCTACCAAAAGACAATCGTTATTTTTCTCTGCTACTATGGCTCCTGCTATCGTAGAGTTATCAAATAAGATATTAGGTAACCCTGAAAAAGTTACTGTAAAGCCAGAGCAAGCTACCGCTGAAAAAGTAGAGCAAGGTGTTTACTTTGTGAGCAAAGGCAATAAAGTGAAATTACTGGTTCATTTGATCAATCAGAAAGATGCGAAATCTGTTTTGGTATTTTCTAGAACCAAGCATGGCGCCAATAAGATTGTGAAGCAATTGGCAATGGATGACATTACTGCTGAAGCCATTCACGGTAATAAATCGCAAACGGCTCGTGTAAAAGCACTGACGAATTTTAAAGAAGGAAGCACTAAAGTGTTAGTAGCTACTGACATTGCTGCTCGTGGTATCGACATCGACGAATTGGAATTGGTAGTGAATTATGACTTACCAAATGTTCCTGAAACATACGTTCACCGAATTGGCCGTACTGGTCGTGCGAAAGCAAGCGGTGTGGCGATTAGTTTTTGCGACGGTGAAGAAAGAGCTTTCTTACGAGACATTCAGAAACTGATCAAACAAACTGTACCTGTAATCGAAGATCACCCGTTTCCAGATGATGGTACAGTGATTGAAAAAGAAGAAAAAAGACCACCACAAAATAGAAATAGAGGGCCTAAAAAACCTTTTAGAAGTGGAAATAGCAGACCTAGCAATAAACCTTCAAATCGGGATGGAAATCAGCCTAGACGTAGAAGAGAGGATTAGATTTATATAGACCGCTGCGCTGTGAGAAGTAAGATGTTAGACCGCTGCGCTGTTAGAGGTTAGAGGTTAGAAGTTAGAGGCAAGAAGTTAGAACGCTTCGCCGTTAGAGGTTAGAGACTAGAAGTTAGAAGCAAGATGTTAGACCACTGCGCTGTGAGAATTGAGACCGCTTTGCTGTGAGAAGCAAGAGGATAGAAGCTGTATAAATTAGCTATTGGACTTAGAGATGTAACTTTGTACTTCTAAAGCATATTGAGCTAACCATTCCTTTGTGATCCTGCCTGCCGCAGGCATGGCTTCGTGAAATCTTTGAGTACTTTGTGGTTAAAATTAAAAGTTAGATAAAAAGAATACCAATGAAACCAAAGAGTAAGATATGATTGTTGCAAAATACATCGTACTACTTTTTGGTTTTTTCATTATTTCAATGGGGGTTATCATGTTATTGAATCCAAAAAGATCGAGAGCAACCTTGCAAAAAGCTGGCAGCACCAATTTTATCAATTATGCTGAAATTACATTGCGATTAATTCCTGCAGTTTCATTAATAATCGCTGCTCCTATTTCCAAGTATCCACAGTTTTTCGAAATATTCGGTTGGATCATGACTAGTACCTCTCTCCTATTGTTTTGCATTCCTCGTAAATGGCATCACGCCTTTTCAATGAAAAGTGCCGAAAAACTTACGCCTTTGTATTTTAGACTGATTTCACCTTTTGCCATTATGGGTGGTGGATTTATTGTTTGGAGTATTTTATAGGATAATTGAAGCATTAACTTTTCGTACATATCTATTTGAATTGATATATTTGAATCCAATCAAACCAATTCCACTTTGATGCAACAGAACACCAATAAAGTCGGACTAATTGTACATGCCTGTGATCGGTATGAATTGCTTTACCAAGGATTTGAACACTTCTTCCATCAATATTGGGATTTCTCGATTGCGACCAACAATTACTTCGCTACAGAAGAAAAAACGGCTAACATCAAAGGCTTTACCAATATAAAATCAGGTAAAGGCGCTTGGGCAGATCGACTTAAATTCATATTGGAAGAAAAAGTAACCGAAGAATATGTGTTGTATTTACAAGAAGACATGTGGTTTACCAAATCGGTGGATGGTGCGTTTATCAATGAAGTGATTGAATATGCATTGGCCAATGAAATAGATTGCTTGAAGCTGCACAGTTCTGAAGTTTACCAGACCAACCCAACTGGAGTTGAATTTCAAGGACTTTCCTTAGGTCAGTTAGACAATGAGAAATCCGGTTTTTTGATGTCGCATCAGATTACGATATGGAAAAAGAGTTTCTTGATTCAGCAGTTGCACAAAAAAGAACACCCTTGGAGAAATGAGCGAAAGGCCACCAAACGACTGAAAAAAATAAATCCTGCGATTTATCAAATCGATTATTTTGCAGAGAATGGAAAGGGTGAAGTCAACCAAAACAAACGACCTGAAATACGGAGCGCGTATTACACCGTTTCTGTTAATGGAATGTTGGGCGTCAACTACAATCAGTTTGTAAACAATACCTATAGCGATCCTTCAACTGCAGAATATTTCAATAAACTGAATCACAATTTTGCCAATCAGATTACCCATGATGGACTAGCCAAACCAAAAAAGCAGGACATTTTTAACAAGATGAAGAAGTTGGTAAAAAGCAAACTAAAAAAGTAAGCCATGAACATAGAAGAGTTTAGAGATTTTTGCATGAGTTTTAAAGGCGTTACCGAATCCATGCCGTTTGACGACAAAGTATTGGTTTTTAAAGTGATGAATAAAATGTTTTGCCTGACGAGCATCGAAAATTTCTCCTCGGTTAATGTGAAATGCGACCCTGAAAAAGCCATAGAACTGCGTGCGCAATACGATGCCGTGCAACCTGGTTATCACATGAGCAAAGTGCATTGGAACACCGTGCAATTGGACGGATCGATTCCCATTGCTCAAATACAAGAATGGGTTACGGATTCATATAACTTGATTGTTGCGAGCTTGACCAAAAAGCTGCAAGCTGAATTAGCCAAACTTTAAACTCCACTAACTTTCTAATATTTAAGCACTCCTGCTCTATTTGTTTAATTTTTTATATTATCTTCGGGTTGGAAAAAGTAACAGACAAATTGATGATGAGCATTTATCCGTTTTTAAATGACAACAAACGACTAATAAACGCTTTTATAATTGATTTTGAAGTAAATATAAGAATTAACAAAATAGAATATTAACAATACAAAATATGGATATGACGCACTAGTGTGTTATATCCACTTGTTACCTTGCATTCCCCACATCAGGCACTGACAGGTTAGATTATAGATTAATTTATCTAATCTTTTAGAGCTGATTAAGTCCTCAGGATAACGAAAGAATGGATAGCAAAAATAAGTAGGAAATGATATTTTTGGAGAAAATATAAACAGCTGAAAATAAGAGACTAATTTTACGTTAGTCAAGATTTAAACGCACCTGAAATAATGAATGACAGAATAGAAATTCCATTAAGCAAAAAGAAAATAACCTTACTTCTATTAGCCGCAATAGCTTTTGTCGCTTGTGGAATTTGGATTGCAACTAATCCAGAGATTTTTATTCCAAATATTTTTAGAATCACAAACCCAGAAATTATTCGGATTGGCGGAATTATGGGAATTCTATTTTTTGGAGCAGCAGGGATTTATGGGATAAAGAAACTCTTTGACAAAAAGGTTGGACTAATTATTGACTCAAATGGAATAAATGACAACTCAAATGCTTCGAGTATTGGACTAATCGAATGGAGTGATATTTCAGAAATTAGAACAAAGCAAGTAATGTCGACTAAATTTCTTTTAATTGACATTTTAAATCCTGACAAATACATCGCAAAAGCCAAAAATGGATTTCAAGCAAAACTTATGAAAGCGAATATGAATATGTATGAAACGCCACTTTCGATTACAACAAATACTTTGAAATATGATTTTGGAAAACTTGAGAAACTAATACAGACAGAATTTAAAAAGAATAAAAACGCAAGGTAACAAAGAACTGAGGTAAAAAACAAACAATTTCCTCTATAATTTGAGACATAGTTATCCTAGGCTCAAAGATTCGGAAATAAGATTCTTTGAGTTTTTTTTATGCTATTAATTACTCCTTATCAGGGTAATATTGAAACATGAGCTTCATCGTATGGTCGCCCTGATTTTGCGATAGCAAAACATTGTTTCAGTAGTTTATTTGTCACCGCAATTAATGCTAGCTTCTTGCTTTTACCCTTATTTACTATCCTTTCATATATACCTTTGCATGCTTTATTATGTTTGCAAGCATTGAAAGAACATAAAAATAAGAGGTTTCGGAGCTTTCTATTGCCAACTTTACTTATTCTTGATCTTCCTCTTACACTGCTACCTGACTCGCGTATCGTTGGCGTAATGCCAACATAACTGCATAACTGTGAAGCGTTCTCGAACTTTGAAAAACCGTCGGTCACAACTATTAAAAATAGGGCCGTCTTTTGTCCTATACCAGGTATAGATGTTAAAAGGGTTAATTGCCCTTGTTGATCCTCTTTTACCAACGACAAAATTTTTGATTCGATTGCAAGTATCTCCTTGTCTAGCTGTTTCTTGTTACGTTTTAAGGATCGATACACAAACTTGGAGGGAATAGCTAAGGTCTCTTCACCATGCAGCTTGTTTTTGGTTGCGGTACGCTGTTTTACATAAGCATCTAATAACCTAAAAAGCTGTAAACATTCACTCTGGATGTCGGTTAGTGCATTGTAAATAGGAACAACATTTACTAAAGCATACTCACATATTGCCTTAGCATCACTTTTGTCTGTTTTTACCTTGGCCAATTTCATTTGAATAAAACGCTTTATTGACAATGGGTTTACTACAGATACTACTACTTCATTTTTGTAAAGAAACTGTGCTAGTCTATAATGATAATATCCGGTAGCTTCCATAACCACTAGGCAATCCTCTGGTAATTTTTTAAGAAGTCTAATAAACCCAGATTCATCATTCTTGTACTTATTATGTCCTGATAAACTACCATGAACATCAAAGACATCTTTGCTGATGTCAACTCCAAAAGTTTCTTTATATTTATTCATAGGAAATGTTTTATGAAAGAACTAGCTACCGGTATCACAACAACTTAAAAACGAGATCTACAGTCTCACAGAACTGAACGTGATTTAAGTAGTAAAAGAGAGAGGATTATCAATGTTGTCGAAGTTTAAACTTCACTGTATATATTAACCTTAATTCTCTCTTTTGTTCTTTCTGATTATACTTTCAATTTAAGGATAATCAAACTTAAGCTGTATATAGCAAATAGGGCGTTTAGTGGTTAAAGAAAGTTCAGTGCTGTATACCAGCACCGCCAAATCGTTGATTTGGCTTTTAAGAATGAATAATTTAAAAACAAAATACAACAATTTGGCTCAGAGCAAACTTGAAAGTTTATCGCTTTCTACTGCCCTACTTGCCATATACAAACCGTTGGTCTAAATCTAAAATACAATCAAATAGAGATTTAATCAAGAACAGATTGTGCAGACATTTATACACTACTTTTTACATTTAGGCTTTCCATTTTTTATTGCCTACGGATTTTTTAGAAAAGATTGGAAAAAAGTCTATTTGATTTTGCTTGCTACAATGTTGGTTGATTTAGACCATTTGGTTGCCAACCCAATTTTCCAAGCAAATAGATGTAGTATAAATTTTCACATTTTGCATACATACTATGCAATGATAGTGTATGTAATCCTGCTCTTTTTCCGCAAACCTTTCAAAATAATTGGGATAGGACTTTTATTCCATATGCTGACAGATTTTATAGACTGTATGATGATGTATTCTAATTGTAAAGACTGTTTTTCAGACTCATCCGCAATAGAACTTTTAAGAACGACTTCAAAAATATTGGGAATATGATAAAAAAATGGTGACATTAAAATGCCTTCATTAACGCATAGAAAAAAGAAAGCCAGCTGCCAACAAAGCACTGAGATAATAACCAAACAATTGCCTCTTTAATTGGAGTCAAAATTATCCTAGGCTTAAAGATTCGAAAATAAGATCAGTTGAGTTTTTCGAGCAACCAAAAATAGACATTTCATTAGGCGTTCACGAGAACTTCATGAATCGGATTAATTTCTCTATTGAAAAGAAGTTCAGAAAGTGTTATTCGGATTTTCTTAGCGATTTGTGAACTCTTGATATAGGTTATGATGCTGTATTGACAAAAGGCGTTTACAATACATAAATAATTTGAACAGACTCCATTCTAATGTTCATTCATTATTTACCTTAAGCCATTTGTTCAGAATATCTAAAATTATGAACAAATGGTTTTTTATTGTCGAAAATTGGACATACATTTACTAAACGTCCAATAAATACCAAATACTGAACATATGAAATCGACTAAATTTGATAGAAATAGGGCCTATAATGACTTACCCCTATTGCCACCCATAAATGAGGTTGAGAACAATCCTGATATTTTAAAACGATTAGTTACTGCTTCTAGAGCTTTAGCTACAGTAAATGGAAACTTAAATAGATTACCAAATCCATTAATGCTGATAAACACTTTGGCTCTACAAGAAGCTAAGACATCTACAGAAATTGAAAATATATTTACAACTGAAGATGAATTATACAAAGCGATATCCGATACCAATAAAGAAACCAACACAAATCCCGCAACAAAAGAAGTTCTAAAGTATCGAGAAGCTCTTTGGGCGGGATTTAAGGAATTACAGACCCAAAATAAGATCGATACTCAATTGATAATAAGAATATTCAATCAAATAAAAGAAACCACTTCAGGATATCGGCCTCCCCAAGCTCAGGTAGTTATTAAACGTGGAGAAAGTGAATTTCATTCTGGAGAGATTATTTATACTCCACCTAGAAAAGAAGGAGTGATTGACACGCTAATGGAGAATTTAGTTGACTATTTGAATGATGACAAATTATACCCTGTTGACCCGCTTTTAAAAATGTGTATTGCTCATTATCAATTTGAGGCTATACATCCATTCCACGATGGAAATGGTCGAACAGGCAGAATTCTTAATTTGCTGTATCTATTTAGTAAAGGGTTATTGAGTCAACCAGTTTTGTATCTATCAAAATTTATAATAGCCAATAAGGAGGATTATTATTTCAAATTAGGCGCTGTCAGTCAAAGAAATGATTGGAAATCTTGGATAGAATTTATGTTAGAGGCAACAGAAAAAACCGCACTACTGACAGATTCTAGAATCAATGAAATATTGTCTCAGATGGATTCGACCTTAACGTATGGAAAAGAAAAGATAAAGTGGTATAATAAAGAGATTAATGAAGCCCTATTTAGTCAACCTTATATTAAACCCAGTTTGATCGGAAAAATAATTGGTAAAACGTCAAGAACTACGCTTACAAAATACATGAATGAGTTAGTAGTTAACAGCATCTTAAGACCAAAAAAAGATGGAGTAGAAGTGTTTTATGTAAATGAAGATTTGATTCGAATATTAGAAGGATAGAAAGAATAAAGCCAATAATTCCTGATTTACAGTTTCAGCCAGACCAAATTCTAAAACTGATTGAACAACTAAAACTAGACCTTACATTAGGCGTTCACGAGAACTTCTTGAATCGGATTAATTTCTCCGCAGAAAAGAAGTTCAAAAAGAGTTATTCGAATTTATACGACCCACTTTTCAACCACCGCTTAAGTTTCTAATTTTTAAGCCCTCTCACTCTATTTATTGGATTTTTTCGATTATCTTCGGGTTTAACAAAAAATTTAAAATATTGATATGACGCACTGAGTGAGCTATATCTATTTGTTAGCGTGCATTCCAGAAATCCATGAGAAACTTACTTATTAAATACACTATCCTTTTATTTTCGCTGCTCTCTATTCAGTTTTTAATAATTCAGATTACACTACCAAAATATTCAATAGATTTAAGTAATTCTAATTTCCCTTTCAGTGGCTTTTTCCTTTTTCTTACATTAATTTGTGTCTTCATTTTATTTCAAAAAGCCTTACTAAAAACTAATAATTTTAGCATATTAAAACTTGTATTTTTTAGCTATTTAAGCTGCCTATTCGCTGAAGCCATATTCCAGATAATGAGGCTTATTTGTTTTCACAACTATGACTTTAAAGAGAGTTTATATTATATTTCTATTGGAGTAATAGGAGTTCCAATTATGGGAGCAATCTTAGCATTTTTTACCTCATTTCAGATTAAAACTAAAAAGACAGGGTTTTTAATCCTGTACATCTTTATCTTCCTTGTTTCTGTAAGTGGTTTAACAAAATTATTTCCAAACTTATTTAGCTTCTAATTAATGAATTGACCAATTACAAGACTCAATCTTGGCTACTTAGAATGATTTATTACAATACTCGAGCACATGACTTACTGACTTTTTCTAATTTATCATAGTAGATTTTGAGCAGCCAAGATCAGCTTTTCAACTTGGCAACTTACAATACCCAACTCGCCTATCAGTCTAATTGACAACCTAAATCGAGGTTAATAGATGAGGAAAAAGTCTCATTACCAATAACGCTCGCCAATCGAGTAGATGGCTCCGACTAATCTCGATAGCTATCAGGAAGCCGGAGTTCATACTACAGCAGGCACAGTAAACGCCTCTCACACCGCTTTACCCTTCGACTAAACCTCACAGTTAGCAACCTTGCAATTTGCTTTACTTCCAATCACATCCTGGCCCGAGCAAATCGGGAACTCTAGCGCATAAGAAACTTATCCGCCAAAAGGGCGGACAGGCTACCCTTTGAATGGTTTCTGAGCCTGCCGTAGCATTAAATTCAATTTTTAAAAAGAACTTATTTAAATTTACCATTCAAGCCACACACAACACCCAAGAAAACATGCCCTTGGAGACACGTTTATTAGCCTGAGGCGTTACCAATTATATCTCCCCATATCACGATATGAGATTAATTTCTTTAGCTAACGTGAAAGTTTTGAGTGGATATTAGAAACAAAAAAATGACGTTTGTAAGAATTTGATATAAGAATCTCAATTGACGAAAAATGAATTTCACTCCTTACATCTCTGATAAAACAATTGCTGTTCTTCCATTTGTGAACATGAGTTCTGATTTGGAGAATGAGTACTTCAGTGATGGCATCACAGAAGAGATTATCAATGCCTTGGCTAAGATTAGTGGGCTCAAGGTTACGTCTCGAACGTCTGTATTCTATTTCAAAGGCAAGAATATTCCCATCACGGAAATAGGAAAGCAACTGAATGTTTCTACGGTTTTGGAAGGCAGTGTGCGCTTGTCGGGCAAAGCAATTCGCATTACCGCGCAGTTGATTGATGCCGCTGAGGATTTCCACTTTTGGTCCGAGACATGGGATAGACAGCTGGATGACATCTTTGAAATACAAGATGAAGTGGCCATGGCGGTTGCTGAAAAGACACGCGAGCATATCGGCCATTTTAAAATTGAAGAAGTTTCTAAGAAAAAACAAACAACCATCAGTGCATATGAGCTGTATTTGAAAAGCAAATCCAATTTCTACAAATTTCAAAAGCATGATATTCTCATAGCCATTGATCAAATAAAGGAAGCCATAGAACGTGGTGCTTCTTGCCCCTTTTACCATGCTTCCGAAGCCATCTATTATGGGTATTTGGGGTTGATTAATGCGATTCCATCACACGAGGCTTTTGCCATTTCAAAAGCCGCAGCAGAAAAAGCAATTCTCCTTGACGCAACGGATGCTGAGGCAAATTACTCCATGGGCATGGTTAGCTATTTTTTTGAGAAAGATTTAGATAAAGCGCAAACTTTTCTCGACTTGGCGTTAAAATATCGACCGAATTATGTTAACGCACTTTTGGGTGGATCTGTAATAGATGTTTTAACAAACAGTCCGAAAAGGGCCATTGCTCGAGTAAAAAAGGCGATTGAAATAGATCCCCTATCTCCTACTAACATCTATTATCATGCGGCTGCTTTGCTTCGACTGGGGAGGTATAAGGAGGCATTAGTTGAGATAAACGCGATGTTGGCGCTACTGCCGCATCACACCAATGGCTATTGTTTGAAGGGCAACATTTTAACCCGTCTTAAAAAATACAATGAGGCGATTGAGCATTATAAAATGGTTCCCATTTCACCAGAAAAAACTGAAATGTATTCTGCTGGTATGGGCATTGTCTACGCCACCAAAGGAGATTTTGCCAATGCAGAAGCGTTTCTGTTAAAAACTAAACAGGCCGCTCAAAATTTTCATTTGGCATCAGAAGAAAATGCTGAAGTAATCATCAACATCTATTTGGGCAATATTGATTTGGCATTTGAAGAAATTTCGAACGACCTGAAAGCAAACAAGTACTATCTTAACTTCTACAAAGAAAATCCGGCTTTCAATCTACTTTTAAATGACCCTAGATATAAAATCTTTGATAAGGTATTCAAAACAAAAGGAACTAAACAGGAAAGAGAGCAAGTAAGTAAATCTGAACGCTTGTCGGGGATGAGCAAAAAAAAGGCATTACTCGAAGAAGGCAATGTTGAGAGCTATCGCAAAAAATTGCTTCAATTTATGACTGACGAGGCGCCTTACTTAAGTCCAGATGTATCGCTGCGCTCCTTGGCTGGGATGATAGACCTACAGCCGAATCAACTTTCGTGGTTGCTCAATGTAAGCCTTGGCAAAAACTTCAACGAATTTATCAATCGGTATCGCGTTGAAACCTTTAAAGCTTTGGCGAAAGATCCGGCCAACTATAATATCACGGTTTTAGGCTTGGCGTACAACAGTGGTTTCAACTCCAAAACAGTATTCAATACCTACTTCAAAAGAGAGACAGGGTTAACACCCAAAGAGTTTCTTAAAGGAGAGTAACTTCCCGCTTCCAAAACCTCATTCAGTTCCGATTTATAATTCCGAACAAGCTTCATCGAAATCCGAACCTCCCAGGAATTTCCTCTCCCTACTTTTGTTCCCGTAAATCAACTGGATGCCAACTCCTAAACAACCCTGGATCTTGGTTTTATAATCAACATTACATGTATCGAGTATGAAAAATCGAATTAAAAGTAAAGTATTTGGCAATTTAACCATTGGCGGAATCTTGTCTCTCATGGTCTTAACAGGCTGTGCGAAGGATTTGATTTTCATCCCCTCTACGATTCAGAAAGTGCTTGATAAAGGCATTGAAAGTGGATTTGACGGCACCATTGTATTTGTCAATCAAGCTGAAAAATCTTCGTTTTACAGTGCTGGATGGAAGAATAGAGAAAACTTGATTCCTGCTAACCCGCACTCCTTATTTAAAATTGCAAGCATTAGTAAATTATACATTGCCGCTGCAACTAGCAAACTAATTGCCAATCATTCTTTGTATTTAGATAATACGCTGACGGATCTTTTACCTGATCTTGCTGAAAGCATCGAATATTCTGATGAGATTACCTTACGAATGTTGCTACAACATCGCAGTGGCATATCTGATTTCGCTGATCACCCCGATTATCCATGGAACAATCCGTTCAAGGTCAACAGTGAAGTCTACGACCTAGTTCTAGATCAGCCTGCCGACTTTAAACCCGGTAAAAAATACAGGTATTCAAATACCAACTATTTGTTGATTGGTGAGATACTGGATCGAACACTCGGATACAGTCATCACCAATATATAAAGGATGAAATTCTCGAACCGCTTGGACTATACAACACCTACAATTTGCTTAGTGAAGTTGACATAGAGGATATAATGAGTGGGTATTATGTTGGATATGAAAACGATATTAAATACACCGATTTCATCCATCCGGGTGGATCAATGGTAGCCACTGCAGAGGACGTTGGAGTTTTCTTGCGTGCATTAATTGACGGCACATTATTTATTGAAGAAGAGCAGGCAATTTATTCCTCCGTTTACGAATACGAACATACCGGTTTGCTACCAGGATATCAAAGTATTGCCCGCTATCATGAAGATATAGACGCTGTTGTTGTTCAATTCGTAAATACCAGTGCCGATGGTTTCTGGTATTGGTTTGAATTTGAAAGGGCATACAACAGAATTGTTAGAGTTTTAGAAGAAGAGTATTCCAATAATTAAAAATAAATCCTATGAAATATTCACTTTTCATCATACTAATCAGTCTGATTCCTTATCAGGGTAGCGCTCAAAAAATCGATACCACGAGCAATAGTTGGGGTTTCGTTTTGAATTCAAGCTTTAACACTGAAATAAACGCAATTGGTTTTGCACCAAGTGCGTCTTACTTCGGCGGAAAAAGTCAATTTGAAATGGGTGTTGGCTATTATCCATTTAGATTAAAAAACCAACGAATAATAAGCGGGGAATTCAACTATAAATATTTTCCAAACGGAAGGACTAACAAATACAATCTGTTTCTGATTCTATCTTGTTCCTATGTCAATCAATTGAAAAAATTATATTATCCTGCAACCTATCAGTACTTATTTTTAAGCGGAGGCTACGGTATGCAGATCAGTTTATTTAAAGGTGCGTATCTCGGAACAAGTGTAAACTTTGAAACGTTCACCCATAGCAAACGGACTGAGAATCCTTACAACGACTATATCGGCACTCAAAATCTATTTGATACATTCGGCATGAACCTCGATTTCCGAGTCAATATCGGATACCAATTCTAGCTGTCCACAAGGAAACAGACGTGACCTTCTGCAAACCCACAAATTCTTATTGCCTTCACACAAACTAGTTCGGAAATGTAATTCCGAACCACTTGTCTGCAATCCAAAACGTTTTCTGCTAGGCAAAACTTCACCTTTGTACTGTTCTTATCACCGAAAAAACTAATGCTTAAAAACAAACTAGTAATGAAATCCAAAATTCCATTTATTACACTTTCGATTGTGCTCTTGACAATGTGCAAAAGTTACGGTCAAAACGCTGAGAAGCCAAAAGAAAAGCGAAGTGCCTTCTCCCGATTTGTCTATAATGACCGAGTAGCATTTAAGGTTGCCTACTTTGGAGAATTGGTGATGCACCCAGGACTTACGTTGGGTGTTGATTATACGCTAACAAAGAAAAAATGGGTTACCGTTCATTGGGACACAGAATTGGGCGGTTATTGGCACCGTTGGAACAATACATCATTATTTCTCAGCTCAAGTATTGGCGCACGGCTCCCAATCAAATCAATGTTTGTTGATTTTAACCTTGGAGTTGGATACATGCACACCTTTGCTGCCGGCACCGTTTACCAAAAATCTTCAGATGGAGGCGTTGAAATTGCACATAACTGGGGGCATCCACACTTTATGCCTAATGGTTCATTTTTAATTGGTTGGGATGGAACTCGAAATATAAAACTTCCATGGACCTTTTATATTGGGGCCGAAACATATTTACAATCATCATTCAACCACATATTCCTTCCTCATGCCGCTTTAAAGGTAGGGTTCACGTATAAATTCAAAAAATAATTACAATGAAAAGTTTAGCTTTAGTTGCAGCACTGTCTGTATTATTTGCAATGAGTTCTTGCCAAAAAGAAAGTTTTTACGAAGGAGATCACTTCTTCATCAAAAATGCAGGAGCCGAAATGCCCGTATATGTAAAGGGAAATACTACATCCAAGACATTTATCCTTTTTGTCCATGGTGGACCTGGCAGCAATGCATCATTGGTTTCATTTCTCCCTGTGGCAAAAGAATTAGAAAACGATTACGCATTTATTTATTGGGATCAGCGCGGATCTGGACTTTCTATGGGTAATCCTGATCCCAGTACCTTTACCGTAGAACAATTCGTAGAAGATCTTGATTTAGTTATTGAAGCCATAAAAGTGCGACATCACAATCCCAGAATTGTTATTTATGGTGTGAGTTGGGGTGGTGCATTGGGAAGTGCCTATTTAAGTACAGATAAATACCAAAATAAAATAACCGGATTCATCTGCATGAATAGTGGCCATAATCTACTTGAAGGAATTCCAAAATCGGTTGTGTTTGTAAAAGAATATGCCCAGACACAAATTAATCATGGAATAGATGTCGCATACTGGGCAGAAGCGCGCAATTGGTGCGCAAGTGTTCCTGATATGACTATTAAAGAAAATTACTTTAAATACGATGCCTACCTAACAAATACAAATGCGTATCAATATAATCCCGATCAAGAATTACAAGGGCCAGAAGTGAACGCCTTCGGTGTGATGAATTCGTACCTGTCGCTTTCCATATTCTTCAATGGTTCATATTTATCAAAGCATTTCAATATCTTGGAGTTAAACCTTAGCCCTCAAATGGCAAAAATTAAAATACCCTCTCTAGTAATTTGGGGAAGACATGACGGGGTTAATACCATTGAAATGGGATTTGATGCATTCAACAGCATTGGTGGCCCCGGATTCGCAGACAAAGAAATGGTCATCTTAGAAAACAGTGCGCATTTGGCGCATTTAGAAGAGCAAGATCTATTTGTTGCTGCATTCCGTCAATTTGTTAATGGTTTATAATTCTAAAAAGATGAAAAAAATACTCATAATCATACTCGTTTTATTCTCAGGGATTAAATCCTTTGGACAAGCTAACTCCGACAAAGTTTTAAAAAGTAATATTGATGCCTTGCTCGAAAGCTATTCCTACTACAATCGTTTTGTTGGAAGTGTTTTAATTAGCAAGGACGGTAAAGTATTCTATCAAAAAAGCGTTGGTTCTGCCAATATAGAAGAGCGTAAAAAAAACACTAAAAAGACAGTATTCGGAATTGCTTCGCATACAAAATCGATGACAGCTGTTGCAATTTTGAAATTAGTTGAAGACGGGAAATTGGAATTGGAGACGCCAATCTCATTTTTTTTCCCAGGTTTTATTACTGACGATTCGAAAGACATTACCATTCAACATTTGCTGAATAACAGCTCCGGGATGGAGGCCAATATTGGAAGAAAAGATGACAATGGAAATGGATTGATGCCGGAGGAAACGGCGATTACTTTTGATGAAGTTTTAGAAAAATTCAACAATTCAAAATTAAAATTTGAACCAGGAACAGGTTATGACTACAACAATTTTGGATACTTTCTTTTAGCAAAAATCATTGAAAAAGTAAGTGGACAGGCCTATGCTGATTTTATGGAGCAAGCTATATTTAAACCTGCTGGATTGAAAAATACCACCATTGCCTTCTTCAAATCGATAAACCAAAAAGCGCAACCATATTTAGGTTTGGGGATGAATAGTTTTGAAGAATTCAATGCACCCTTCCATCCTTCTTGGTTGATGGGCGCTGCTGATATAAATTCAACTGCGATTGATTTACTTAAATTCATGGAAGCTATAGACAATGGGATACTACTAAAACCTGCTTCTGTACATAAAATTTATACCTGCACACAAGCAATCGGAGTGAACGAAATGGCATCAGGATTGGGCTGGGTAATTGATCATAAAGGAGATGAAAGATGGATATACAATAATGGCTTGCTTCCTGGTTATGCGTCCATGATGGGTTCGTTGATAAAACAAAACATCAAAATCATCATTCTATCCAATGCAACATCTGTAAATCCGGTAATTGATGATTTTCAAGGAGAGGTAACTTTTATTCCAGAAATTACCGACAAAATTATTTCTCTGTTTCAAGGGAAGGCAGTTGAGAATTTATCAGTACCATCAAATATTGTATCCAGTAGCATTGTTGATGGAACCAAAACCTATCAATTGGACAACGGACACTCGCTTCTTCTGAAAAAGGAAGGAAACACCTACTCATTGGAAACTGCAGGCAAAGAACCTTGGTCGGTATTTACATACACGTTCTCGAGAAATGCAGATGAAAATGATGCCGCTAGTGCAACTGCATTGTTTTTTGCAAATGCAATGAGTAGTCAAAACTTTGAAGGACTTATAAACTATGCTAATGATGAAATGAAGGTTTTTTTAGGTAGCGAAGAAGGTTTAGGACAATTGAAAGGAATGTGGGCAAATTTTCTACAACATGCCGGTAAATTTTTATCGTACAACATTTATAAAATTGAAGGCGATGAATCGAAAAATGTTCACATCAGATTTCATTTTGAAACCATTGATATCGGCATAGCTTTGAACATCAACTCCGAATATAAAATACAGGGAATGTTTATGGATGATGACGTTAAAACAAGCCATATCAACACTGTAGAATTAATACTCATAAGCGAAGATGAATTTTTCATCAATGGCTTTCAAAATGGAGGCATGCAAGATTTAAAAATAACAATATCTGACCGGGGATTGATTTTAACAGATGGCTCCCTAAACTTTGACGCTACTATTCTAACTCCTTAACAGCTAAATAGAAGTACTGATCTAGAAAGAAGAGCTTATTTTGACTAATAAATACTCAGAATCGTATTTATCTAGGCTAGCATTGGTTCTCTGTATTTTGTGATAGGGATACTTGTATTGAATGCCGGAGAACTTGAACATTTTCTAGCAATTGTACTACAAAAGCATCGGTGGCCTTTTTGAGAAGTATGTTTCTGTTCCTGATTTACAGTTTCAGCCAGACCAAATTCTAAAACTGATTGAACAACTAAAACTAGACATTACCTCAGGCGTTCACCAGAACTTCATGAATCGAATTAATTTCTCTGTAGAAAAGAAGTTCAGGAAGAGTTATTCGAATTTATACGACCCAGTTTTCAACCACAGCTTAAGTTTCTAATTTTTAAGCGATCCCGCTCTATTTATTGGATTTTTTCGATTATCTTCGGGTTTAATTAACAATTTAGAATATGGATATGACGCACTGAGTGCGTCATATCTAATGTTGTGTTTAATAAAACGAGTAACTATGAAGAATTTAGTAATGCTAGCTCTTTTTATATTCCATTTTGGCATTGTTGCTTTAAGTCAAGAAAAAGGCTTATTTATTGATCCGAGAGATAATAAAGAATACAAGACAGTTCTTATTGGAGATCAAGTTTGGTTTGCAGAAAACTTAGCTTTTGAAAGCAAAAAAGGATCATGGGTTTATAAAAAGGATAGCAATAATTTGAATGAATATGGAAGGTTATATAATTGGAAAACCGCATGTAAAATTTGCCCGATGGGATGGCGTCTACCTACAATTGACGATTATAAGGTTTTACTTAAAAACTTGGATGTAGATGATAGTCTTCAATATTTCAATGCCCTAATTGATGGTGGAATTTCAGGTTTCAATGCAAAACTTGCAGGTTGGTATGCTAGAATGAAATATGGACAACTTAATGAACATACGGATTTTTGGACTTCTTCAGTATATCAACCCTTTAAAGGAGCAACTAAAGCCCCTTATCGATTTAGCTTATATCTATTTGATAAAATGGTTTATTGGGGAAATGATTTTTCTAATTATGCGTTTTCAGTTCGATGTATAAAAGAAGAATAACTAAACACAATCGAGTAGATGGCTCCGACTAAAATAGCCGGAGTTCACCTCTCACACCACCGTACATACGGGTCTCGTATACGGCGGTTCAATAATGATACATCAACGTTTGTAGTATTCGACTAAACCAATATAACCCCTCTTTTTCAACCGTTCAATTGTGATTGTAGTTCCTAGAATTGGACTCTGGGCTACTGCCCATCCTCCCATTCTGGTTCTACTCCAAGCATATGCTTGTCCTTGGTCGATTCCTAGTCGAATGAGGTTTTTCCTTTTCCGATCAGGCTTTTTCCAATGATGCCATATGCAGTATCTCAATCGATTCCTTAGCCATTCTTCCAACTTTTTGAGTTTAGCTTGGATGGATGCTTGTTTGTAATAATTTATCCAACCTCGAACCAACAAATTGATACGGTGGATTCGTTCATCAAATTCAGCAGGAATCGTCTTCTTGGTTAACATTTTAAGTTTTGCTTTAAAGGTTTTCCATTTCGACTTTTCTACCACTAATTGATACTTCCCTTTTGAACCTTTCTTGTAAGATGCCACAAAAGAGTGGCCTAAAATAGTAAAGGTTAAAGGGCGACGAATTTCGCTCTTCTGTCGATTGATTGGTAATCGAAGTTTTTGCTTTAAATACAAGTAAAGGTTGTTCCCTACTCGCTTTGCAGCGTTCTTACTTTTAACATAAACACTAAAATCATCGGCATATCTTACATAACGCAACTTTCTACTTTCTAACAGTTTATCTAACTCATTGAGTAGAATATTTGAAAGCAGAGGGCTTAAAGGTGAACCTTGCGGCACGCCTTTGTTTCGTTTTTGTAATTTGCCTTTGATGAGTATTGGTGCTCTAAGAAATGAACGCAATAATTTCAGGGTTTGCTCGCACTTTACTTTTCTGTATATCAATTCTAACAGCACGTAGTGTTCTACTTCATCGAAGAAAGACTTCAAATCAATGTCTACTATATGCTGGTATCCTGAATTGATATATTCCAAGCTTTGTGCAATGGCTTGTCCTGCATTGCGTTTTGGGCGAAAACCATAACTATGCTGTTGGAAGTCTACTTCGAATATTGGCTGCAGTACTTGATGTAATGCTTGTTGAATTACACGATCTGTTGCAGTTGGTATGCCGAGTAACCTCGTCTTACCATTGCTTTTCGGTATTTCAACGCCCAATATCGGAAGCGGTTGATAAGCTCCACATTCTAATTCTTGGGTGATTCGCTTTCTATTTACCTGAAGAGTAGACTTTAGTGTTTGCACACTTAAGCCATCAACTCCTGCAGCTCCTTTATTGCGATACACCTTCAAATAGGCTTCGTTTAGGTTTTCTTTTGTTGTTAATTGTTTAATCATTAATACTTCATTTGTTCTGTTGTCTCGCTTATTCAATGGCTACTTTGGCACTAGATTACTATCATTAGCATGCCAATGCTCCATTATTTATTAAAGACCATTATTGTTCAGTCCTTCGCTAATGTTCAACTCATTAACTACTATGACCTCGGCTGACTTCTCCGCTCTGCCAACTCGTGGCTACGGAGATCTCCCTTGGTAAGGTAAATATCCTTCCATCTAATCCCGCAGAATCTACATAATAGCTCTTTTGGTATTCTTAGGGCTTTACAATGATGTGGTTGCTTACCCGAGCTTATATGCCTCATATCCTGTTCCTGTTCGTCGGTTCAGACTTTTGTAGTTTCGCTTACTTCACTTCTAAGGTCGCCCTTAACAAGCTTGCGTCTTACTAATGCTTCTAGGCACGACCCTAGCGCATAAGGGACTTACACCCTTTGGATTAAATTCAATATTTTAAAAGAACTTATTTATATTTACCATTCAAGGCACACACACTGTATATAGCAAATAGGGCGTTTAGTGGTTAAAGAAAGTTCAGTGCTGTATACCAACACCGCCAAATCGTTGATTTGGCTTTTAAGAATAAATAAATTAAAAACAAAATACAACGTTTTGGCTCAGAGCAAACTTGAAAGTTTAGTGCTTTCTACTGCCCTACTTGCCATATACTAAACGTTGTGTAGCATTTAAGAAATGAAGAACATAGGAATTATATTGATAACCATTTTTGCCTTGAGTTGTAACAACCAAACAAATAATAAACTAACTGAAAAAGTAAAAATAGAATACGTCAGTTCAAATTATAAAAACGAGACCGAAGGAAAAATTGAGTTCAGTCGAATTGTAAAAGACAGTTCAAACCTGAATTTGATAGAAGGAGAAATAAGTTTTGATGAAAATTACAACACACTTCAGAAAATAACCAGTAAAAGAAAGGTTTCAGAATCTGAATTGGACTCAATAAAAGCTTCACTAAAAAATAAAGGTTACCGAGAGCGTTTTGACAATGTTGGAAAAATCATTTTTGTACAAATGCAACCTAAAAATGAAAATGATATACAAGTTTTAGACCTACGTAATTCTATGGAAGAAAAGATTCACGAAAAGTTGAATAGTAATGGATTGGGAGAATGGATAGCAGGCGATTTAGGTCCAGGTGGAGCAAATATGCTGTTTAAAGTTACTGAATGGGAAAAGTCTATCCAATTAATTATGGACCTTCTTAATCAAGAAAATCTTTTAGACAAAAGTTTAATAATGAAAAGATTGAATACAGCAGAAGACGATTGGAATTATGAAATTATCTATCCAATAGATTACGATGGTGTATTTAATCAAATGTAAAAACGCTATTCAGTTAGCGCGGACTTGCAGTCCGTGAAAATAGGCGTGAAAGATGAGAGGAGTTTTAGTCCGTTTAGAGAATAAACATTAGAAAAAATATTTATTATAGATTGATGTCAACGGAGTACAAATAGCTTTTGTAATTTGTGTGTTGTAAGTTAAGTTACATCACGGACTGCAAGTCCGCGCGAACGATTAAAATTAAATATGACTAAATCTATTTCCAAACAATTGTTATTTACTTTACTTGCCTTATTTCTAGTAGTAATTGTATTTAAGAAAAATAATAATTCGTCTACAATTAATGTAGAGATTTTTATTGACGATGATACTCTAGGTGCTTCATTTGCAAGTGTTTTTATTTTTCAAAAGGATCATGTAGTTGTTGATACATTTGCGGATATGGATGGCAGAATTACAATTAGTAATAAAGTCCATAAATTGATTGTTGATTATTCAGGATGCTATCCTAAATATGTATCGATGGATGTACTCAAAACGGATTCTATTATTAGACTTAAGTCAAGTTTGATACTATCAAAAAGTTATCCAGCTGTAGATACAGTATTAAATCTTATGAATGAAGAAGTTCAGAAAGAAGTTGACAATTGGAATATTCAATATAAAAAATAATTAAACTACTCCCTAGCTCAGCAGGATGTTCTAAATAGCAGAATGTGTTCCGCAGTGGTTTCCTCCTAGCGGCGGACAAGTTCAACCCTGCGGCAAATAAAAAGTGAATATACTTTATACTCTATGAGGTTAAATTTCTATTTATGTGTCTTATCATTACTTATGTTATTTTCATGTGATAATGAGGGTAAAGATAATTTCAGATTCGTTTTTATTGATTTTGAGAATAATGTTGAAAAACGGTTTATTCTAAAAAAAGTACTTCAAAATAAGGATAGTATTATATACAAGAGAGCATTTCTTCAATCCCTAAAAGAGGACTCAGTTATTGTTCATTTATTGGATGATGGAGTTGTATATGATGATATTGATTTCAAGTTTGAAGGTCCTAGTAAATATAAGATACTCTTTAATTCTCAAGATACCATAGATGTATATAGGGTTGTGAAGGACATTAATATTGATAGTAAAATGTATAATCATGTTTATATATATGAAGTACATTATTCAGAACTCGGTTATAACGATGTTTATAATATTAGATATTACTTTGATCGTAAGTCTAGTTTGTTGATTAAAGGTGAGATTTATACCCCAAGTAGGATAGTGTCAGTTTTTAAAGTAGAATAACCTACACTACTCCCCAAGTTGTTATAAATAGCAGAATTTGTTCCGCAGTGGTTTCCTCCTAGCGGCGGACAGGTTCAACCCTGAGGCATAATACCAACTCTCCCTTGAAACCACCAAAACCAGCACCCACCAAGAAATATTGCTATCACATCAAAAGGATCAGCAACAAATTCCTTAGAGAGAAATGGCAACAGCCACTCTGAAGCAAGTATCAAAACAAGAAGTAAAATGGCAAATTCTATTTTGGAAAAGTGGGTTTGCTTAAACAGCCATTCTCGTTCTATTAATAACAGTGGTGGAACTAAAGCACCCAAACAAAAGGGATCCAAGTAAGCATCGATGAAAGAAAGATGAATCGCCAATCCTTTTTGTAAGATTTGGTGTACAATAAATAAAGCAGCAGGAATCCAAAAACTGAAATGCAACAATCGTTTTATCATAGCGTAAAGGCCATTGCAAACAGGAAGATAACCAACAACGCAGGACTTAAAATTATCAGGAGAATTATTCCCAATATTCGGATAGTCAATTTCCCCAGAATCGTTTTCAAGGAATCTCCCTTTTCTATACTAGAACGCTTTCGCCATTGATCGAACCACTCTGAGGGACCAGTATTGGTGGATTTAACTTTCTGCTTTTCGATGTCGTTTCCTTTTTCCTCCATTTTTATCTACTCAACCACTAATACATCATTCCAAACAACCATAAAGGCACTTTCTTGCCAGTGGATAATTCCAAATTATCGGCTGCTATAAATGTATTTTGAATGCCTTCTAACTGCCTAAACTTTTTATCCTTTCCACCTATTTCAAACGTATACTTTTCGTCCACATAAAAATCACCTTTAGGAGGACAAGACAATTCATGTGCAGCTTTCAATTGATTAAAGAAGAATGTTTCTCGAGCATTGCCAATGGCTAAGGTATCAGACAAAGCAAATGCCTGATTGCTATTATTCAGATAGATCTTTTCTGGTTTATTCAATTGGCTCATTCCTTTCGTGCTGCTGTAGAGCAATTGGATTAAATCTGCTTTTTCTAGCAGTCTTAGGTAGCGCATAAACGACTCACGAGAGATTCCAATTTTTTTACTGAGTTGCTTCACATTTGGCTTAAATGGAACCAATTGAGAGATAATGGCCAACATTTTTTTGATGTTGTGCACCGCTGCATAATCTATGGCATGCACCACAGGAATATCTACTTCGATGATGGTATTGATAATTTGCCGAATCTTTTGATGGTAATTGTCTTCATCTTCCACAAAAAAAGGATAATAGCCGCTACTTAAATAGTTTTGAAAATGCTGTAATGGCTTGAATTTTAAATTCAATTCACTCGCTATTTTTTCATGATTGTTTAAGATTTCCTCTAGTTTCAAAACCGGCAATTCTAACTTGGTTTTCAATTGAAGGTATTCTCTAAACGACAACCCATTTAAGTTATAGAACAATGCTCTTCGGCTTAAATCTCCTTGTGAGTTCAGTATTTCTGTGGTCGATGAGCCTGAAATTCTCAACTTCAATTCAGGCAAATTGTCGTATATATTTTTGATCTCTATTGACCAATTTGGGTATTTCTGTACTTCATCCAAATACAAAATTCGACCACCTAGTTGCACATACTCTTCTGCAAAATCGACTAAATTATGGGTGCTAAAATACAAACTATCCAAACTGATATAAGCCGCTTCTGTAGCCGGCAAGTTCAAACTCTTAAGGTGCTGAACAAACAAGGTTGTTTTTCCCACACCTCTCGCTCCAGTCAATACCAACAATTGCGCATCCCAGTTGATTCGATCAAATAGATAACGCCCAAAATCAATGTCTAACCGACTTAATTTCCGAACCGACCAATTTAAAACAGTTTCCATGGTGGAGTAAATTTAGGAGAAACAAGCAATTATGCCATTTCAATGTAGCAAATATACCTCTTTTTGTCATGTCCATATTGCAAAATAGGTATATTTTGCAATATCAAGATTGCACTTTTGACATTTTAAGCCGTTACACCAATTCAAAATACTAATATAGAGTAGATTGAAGTATTAAATCAAAACAACTTTTGGCCAACCTCTATTTAATATTAGCTATCCAACATCACCAAAAATGGAATAATTTCTAGCTTTTGTTAAATATATATTGCAAAAAATGCAAATTATGTCATATCAATATTGCATTATTATCAAAAAGTGTAAATCTCAGTTTACAAAATTGAACAATTACAGTCAGCAGCCATTTTTTAACTATCGGTATCATTTCCTAATTTAGCGCATTGAAAAAAAGGGAATGAATCAATTAATACAAAACGCAAAAAACATCATTTTTGACCTCGGTGCTGTCATTATCAACATTACTCCAGAAACGGTTATCAACGCTTTTAAATCGGCTTACAGCGGCAATTTTGATAAAACGTACAAGCAACTAGTCGCTACAGGAATTTTTGAGGACTATGAAATCGAGAAAGTCAATTCCACTCAGTTTTTAGCTGCGATTTACGACGCATTGGATGGACAAATCAGTCTTCAGGAAATTGAAGTCATTTGGAACAAGATGCTGTTGGACATTCCACCAAAGCGAATTAAAATACTTCAAGAACAGAAGCAGCTCAAGAAAACCTATTTGTGCAGCAACACCAATGAGATTCACATTGATGTAATCAATCAATACATTAAAGACGAATTCAGTGTAGATGGATTAGACCCACTTTTTCACCAGGTTTATTTATCTTATAAATTAGGGATTCGAAAACCCAATCCAGCAATTTTTGAATTAATTTTGAACGAACATAAATTGGTTCCTTCCGAGACGTTATTTATAGATGATAGTGCTGAGCACATCGCTACAGCGAATAAATTAGGAATTCAAACCATCCACCTGACGGGTGATTTAACATTAGAAAAAATCTTCAACGCATGATAATTAAAGGCGAACATAAACGAACAATTTGGGTAGATAAAAACAACAGTCAATTGATACAAACTTTTGATCAACGGCTGTTTCCTCATGAAGTAAAAATCGTTGACATCACTACCTCAGCAGAAGCTGGAGTTGCCATTAAAGACATGATTGTTAGAGGTGCACCACTTATTGGCGCCATGGCTGCTTATGGTATTTATTTAGCAGCAGTGGAATATAAAGGTGATGATATTATCGCCTATTTAAACGAACGCAAAGACTACCTCAACGAAACTCGACCAACAGCTATCAATTTAGCGTGGGCGTTGAATGAGCAGTTTAAAAATATAGATGGATTAACCCATCAATCAGAGATTATAGCAGCATTGTTCAAAGGTGCCAATAAAATCGTGGAAGATGATGTGGAAACTTGCCGAATGATTGGTCAGCATGGTTTACAAATTATAGAAGAAATAGCAGTTAGCAAACCAGGAGAAACGATCAACATTTTGACGCATTGCAATGCTGGTTGGTTAGCATGTATTGATTGGGGAACAGCCACTTCACCCATTTATCAGGCGCATCAAAAAGGAATAAAAGTACATGTTTGGGTAGACGAAACTCGACCACGAAGCCAAGGTGCGAACTTGACCTCTTTTGAGCTAAACGAGCAAGGTGTTCCGCATACATTAATCACTGACAATACAGGTGGACATTTGATGCAACACCACATGGTGGACATGGTGATAGTTGGAACCGACAGAACTACAAGAAGTGGTGATGTAGCGAATAAGATTGGAACGTATCTGAAAGCATTAGCAGCTAACGACAATCACGTTCCGTTTTATGTGGCCTTGCCGTCCTCTACAATTGATTGGGAAATCAGTGATGGTGTAAAGGAGATACCAATTGAAATGCGTTCGGAAGACGAGGTGAAATATGTGTTTGGAAAAGGAAAGAATGGAATGGAATCGGTATTAATCTGCCCTGAGACCACACCAGCAGCCAACTACGGTTTTGATGTTACTCCTGCCCGTTTGGTCACCGGATTAATTACTGAAAGAGGAATTTGTGAAGCAAGCGAAGAAGGATTAACCAATCAGTTTCCTGAGCAAAAAAGATAAGCTATGATTGACGAAGGTTATATAAAATTTGAGCTCTTTTGGGAGCAACAAGCGAATGATTTTAAATTCGACATCAGTAATTTAATGCATTGGAGAGACAAAATGCATGAGTTGAATTTGATTGGAAATTATCCCGACTTAGGCATCGGCTTTGGAAACATCAGTCAGAAGTTTGAGAACGGCAATGAGTTTGTGATTTCAGGTACTCAAACAGGCGATATTTATCCCATTGCTGAAAAGCATTTTACAACAGTTACTAATTATGATTTAGCTGCAAACTCTGTTTGGTGCCGAGGGCCACTAAAAGCTTCTTCGGAATCAATGACACATGCTGCTATTTACGAGTTTGACGAATCCATCAAAGCAGTAATACATGTGCATCACTTAGTATTGTGGAAACAATTATTAGATAAAGTACCGACTTCAAAAGCGGATGTACCTTATGGCACACCAGAAATGGGCATGGAGATCAAACGATTATTTGACGAAGAAAATTTAGCCACTGAGCGCATTATGGCAATGGCTGGTCATGATGAAGGCATTATCACTTTTGGAGCCACTCTAGAAGAAGCTGAGATTGTCCTAATGGAATATTATAATCGATATGTTTAAGACTTCTCCTGACACAATTCAACCAGCAAACCACCAGTTGATTTAGGGTGTAAGAAAGCTATTAATTTATTGTCTGCTCCAGCTTTCGGTGTTTGATGAATTAACTGAAAACCTTCATTTGTGAGGCGCTCTATTTCAGCTTCAATATCATCTACATCGAAAGCGATGTGGTGAGTTCCTTCGCCTCTTTTCTCAATAAACTTAGCAATTGGACTATCAGGAGATGTCGCTTCAAGTAGCTCAATCTTACTTTGTCCAATTCTCATGAAAGCAGTTTTCACTCCTTCGCTCTCCACAGCTTCGGTTTTATAGATCTCTGTATTCAACAATGCTTCATAAACCTTTGCTGATGCTTCAATGCTTTTTACAGCAATACCAATGTGCTCAATCTTTCTCATAGTAGTTCATAAAAAAGCCCTCTTCATAAGAATGAAGAAGGCTTTAGTTTATATTCTATCAACCAATTATTTGATTGTAATTGTTTCTGTTTTATTGTCGTAGCTTAAATAGTAAAGACCTTTTTCCAAAGTAGATATATTCGCATTTGATCCATATCCACGCTTTACAATGTTACCGTACTTATCATAGATTTCATAAAGGGTTTCTCCATTTGAAAATGCAATTTCACCTTTAAACTTGGTTTTCCCATCCAAAGAAATTTCAGGAACAGAAGAAGTAAACTCTGCAGCCGGAGAGTAACGGGGCTTTCCAGTATAATCCACTTGTTTTACTCTTGCTTTGTTAGCTCCTGAGTGAGGAGTTACTTTGAATGCATATTTGTGTGCTCCAGGAACTCCTTTACCTTTAACTTCACCAACTTTCACCCATTTGTTCCATCTGAATTGTTCAACAATGTAATCCATTTCACCAGTTTCATTGCTGGTTGTCCAATTCAATACTCCGTCCTTATCAAATGAAATTTGACTCGTATTAAAAGTAGATTTTGGCTTCAATACATCAGGATTCAAAACTTGGACATCACAATCGTCTTTGTGCTTAATATTGACGATAATCGGATCTCCTAACTTCAATTTAAAGTTGTTAAAATCGATTTCAAATGCACTTGAATTTATTTCATCAGTAGATAATTGTCCATTAACAGTCACTTCAAAAACGCAGAAACCAACTCCAGAACCTCCAAAAGAGTTTTTGACAAATAGATTTTTTCCTTGGTAGTGACCTTCTAAAACAAGAATTCCTGCGTTAGCAGTTACCGCAAACAACAAGCATAAGACACTAATAACAAGACTTTTCTTCATAATTAACCGTTTCTAATGAGGATGGTATTCTCAACTACAATAATAAAGTGTTTCCGACCAATATCAAAATAAATTCAATATAAATATCGGACTACTAATTTAGTAAAAATTCAACATTTCGCTAACTAAATATTAATCCATGACGAATCAATCATTATTCTCGTATTTTTTCAATACTTCCTTCAGTTCAATAATTCTTTTTTGTTTCTCTGGATCTCTTCTTTTCATAGACGATTCAGTAAAATATTTATGCATTGTCAGGAACTTAACTTGCAAATGATCCCAATCTTCAGGAGACTTTAATTTGCCAAACTTCATCAATTCTTGCTTTAAAGTTTCAGCTTTGGGGTAAAAATCATTTCTCCCTAAGTAATCCAAATCTGCATCACACATCATCTCTTCCAAGTGAGATTTTGGATTGTGGGGCACTTTTGTCGCCTCAATTAACGTAATCACCAGATCAATTTGTTCTTCGGTATATCCAAAACTCGGCAACATCTCTTTTGCCATTTGACCTCCAATTGGCTCATTACTTTCGTAAGATTCAATAAATCCTGCATCATGGAACAACGCAGCAGTTTTTAGTAAGTAAAGCTCTTCACCCCTTACTCCCTCCCAAATGGCCAAACGTTCTACACTTTCACAAACGTCTTTAGTATGATGAATTCCATGATAATACAACCCTTCAGGCAACTCATCACCTAGTCGTTTAATAATGTATTTTTCAGCATTTCTATAGTTGATATTACTATAGAGCTTTAGGTTTACATAGTGTTCAAATGCTTCATTTGGTGTAATTCCATCCTCATTTTCAGAAAGCTCAGGTTTTACTCCATGCACATAGTACATGTCAATTTCGCCTTTATTCTTAGCAGGAATTTTTCCTCGATATTCACATTCAAAAAACTCGGCTACTGCTTCGTAAGTTGTTCCAGAAATATTAATCATTCCAACTTCGCACGCGGTTTCTAATCGGCTTGCTATATTTACAGTATCTCCCCAGATATCATAAGCAAATCGTTTAATTCCAACAACTCCTGCAATAATATCCCCTGTATGGATTCCGATCCTCAACTCCCAAGGTTCTTCCCCCTTTGCTTCCATTTTCACGGCCTCTTCTTGCATGCACTTTTTGATATTCAATGCAGCTAAAACAGTATCGATAGGATTACTCTTGTTTCTAATTGGAACACCTCCTACACAGAGGTATGCATCACCAACTGTTTTTATTTTTTCTACATCAAACTGAGCTGTAATTTCATCAAACTTGATGAAAAAACTATCGAGTTTAGCGACCAAATCTTGGGGCTTATAACTCTCTGCTATTTGTGTAAACCCGGCAAAATCAGTAAACATAACAGTAGCACGTTTATAGTTCCTCGCCTTTGATCGACCTCTATTTTTCAATTCTTCTGCCGTTTCTTTTGGCAATACATTTAACAGCAATTTTTCTGTTTTCTCCTTCTCTTCTTCCACCAACTTTTTCTGAACTTCTACTTCTTCTTTTTGCTTAATAATCTCAATAGTTCGATGTTTTACTTGCGCCTCTAACAACTTCTTCTGTTGCTTCACACGTATTAATCGACTTCTGTAATAGAAGAAAATCAAGCCCAACACAGTAAGAATTACAAGCGACCTAAACCACCAAGTTTCCCAGATTGGCGGATGAATTGTCAGAGTAATTTTAACTGGTTCGCTCCAAATGTTATCGCTGTTGCTACCCTTAACTTTAAAGGTATAGGTTTTTGCATTCAAGTTGGTGTATGTTGCTACTCGAGAATTATCAATATAAACCCAATCCGCATCGAAGCCTTCTAACATATAGGCATGTTTATTCTTTTTAGGATTGGAATAATGCAACGAAGCAAACTCGAAAGCAATTACTTTTTGATCATAATCTAAATCGATGTGTTTCGTTTGAGAGATACTTTGTCTCAGAATTCCATCGGTTGTAATGGGCACTTTCTGGTTGAATAAATTAAAGCCGGTAATGACAATCTCTGGTGGATTTCTGTTGATGGCAATCTGATTCGGTGTGAATACATTTAATCCATCAATACCCCCAAAAAACAATTCTGAGTTTGCTGATTTAAAACCTGCTCCAGAATTAAACTCGTTGTTCTGAAGGCCATCAGTTTCGCTAAAATTGGTAACTAATCCAGACTTTATATTATATCGACTCAAACCCTTATTTGTACTGATCCAAAGATTATTATTGTCATCACCAATAATGGAATTTATTGCGTTATTGGACAAACCTTCATTCTCAGAAATATTGGTTATCAATCTTGTTTTCAAATTATAACTATACAAGCCAGCAGAGGGATTTCCGATCCAAAGCTCATCTTTCTCTATCCATAAAGTGGTAATAAAGTCATCTTTGATTTGAGGTTTAGAAATTCGGTAACGATAAGGCTTAATTCTTAACGTATGAAAACTAACCACTCCTTCTTCTGTACCTAACCAAAGAGTATCTCCCTTAATAGTAGTTATATTTCGCACTATGTTGGCTTTCACTGGGTCTTTTATACCTTCAGATTTATCTAGAAAATGCTCCAACTTACCAAAAGAATTTAGCCGCAGCAATCCTTGTCTACTGCCAATAAACACATCTCCATTTTCCATTACTTTAATAGAATAGGTTCTGCTTGTATTTTTAGAATGAGGGTAATCTATAAATACCTTATTTAAAGTATCAAACTTCTTAAACCCATCTTCAGTGCCCACCCAAAACCCATCAATAGCAGGTGCAATTGCAAAAATCCCATATCCTTGGGTCGACCGATTCAGTTTTGGTTGATAGGTATTAATCTCATTGGTTTCAATGTTATACTTGGACAAACCATTGTCGCCCCCAATCCATACGATAGGTAATTCTTGGGAGTAAATGGTCCAAACTTTACTATTGTCTATTTTCTCATTTCCTGCGATAATTTGATAATGGTTAAAATTCTGTCGTTCATTGTCAAATTTATTAATACCAAATCGGGTTCCAACCCATAAAATCCCAGTTTTATCTGTTGTCAAACTCAATATAGTATTGGAACTAACCGAAGTAGACATATTTGATGAGTGGGTCGATCGCTCTAGCTTGGACGTCTTTAAATTATATCTGAAAAGACCTGAGTTTTTAGTTCCAATCCACATGGATGCTTTTCGATCTATATGAACAACTGATATTTCAGCATTCGACTCTTGAAATTCCTTGCTAAAATCGCGATATAATGAGAAAAATAACTTCTCATTTAGATTATAAATACCTGTTGAAGTATAGACATAAAGGACTTGCTTATACTGCTTAAACCCAACGGCATTTTCTTGATCTGGAACCCCTAGTACATTACTAAAATTAGATTCCCCTGAAAGTTTTGACTGCAAAACACCCTTATTTGTAGCAACATAAACAGTTGAATTAAATATTTCCGCACCATTTATTTGATACGAATCTGTTTTCCAATAGGAAGAAAAAATAGAAGTTGAAAGGTCTAACGTGTAGATTTGATTTGCAGTAATGATCATTAGGTGCAAGGAATCAATTTCTATGATACTCATTGCTTCAATCTGTTTTTCAGGTTCTAACGTGTAATTCTTAAATTTTAAGGTATGAGGGGAGTATGAAGAAATCCCTTTATCGGTCGCGATCCAAATTAAACTACTATTGAATTGAACAATCTGATTAATGTTATTTCCACCAATGGAGTTAGAATCAGAAAGGTTATTGATATAATTGTTGAATTGATACCCATCATATTTATTGAGACCATTTTGCGTTCCAAACCACATGAATCCATTTCGGTCTTGAAGAATTGTTTTCACACTACTTTGCGACAATCCGTCAGAGGTGGTTAAGCTCTGAAATTTAATGGTAGTAGCTTGACCAATATGACTAGCGAAAGTCATAAATAATAAAGCTAAAATTTTAAGTCTTGTAGTTAAGTTTTTCAAATTACATCCTATTTAATATAGATTTTAAACTCTGTTCTTCTGTTGATTCTATTTTCTTCTTTGGTTAAAGGCACATTCAAAATATCTTGTATTAACAATAAATTGACTTCTCCCTTTGCAATTCCTTTTAATCTATTTTTTCGAACTCCAGCATCATTTAAGTAGTCTATGACTGAATTTGTCCTTTTCTTCGACAATTTTTCATTATAACGTTCAGGCCCCATAGGGTCAGCATAAGATATAACTTCTAAATTGATATCCATTTGTGTTAGTAACTTAGAAATTAGATCATCCAATTTTTGAACTTCAGAGGAATCAATATCATAACTATCAAAATCATAATATACAACATATTGATTTAAAAAGTCAAAATAACTAGTGTCAATTGGCAATGCTCTTAAAGTATCTGAATTTTTTGAAAAAGCCATAAAAATTTCGCTATCCTCCATTTTTTCTAACGGAATTCTAGCTTTATCGATATCTAATTTGGTGTATTTGAAATTTCCTCTACCCAACTTTGCAGCGCTAGCTATTACCTCATCATTAAAGTCGAATAATACCATATTTAAATCTTCTACATCATCTCCAATTTTAAAAGTATAGTTGGCATCAGGATTTAACGATTCAAATTTAAAGCGTCCATAATTATCTGAAAGCACCACATCAACAATGTTTCCATTTTCGTCCAACAGATAAACCTTTACTATGTTATTGAAATCGTTTGGCAACTTTTTATAAACTTGTCCGAAAAGGGCATACTTGTCGACAAATAAGATTTCGGTATTGTCATTTGCATCAACGACTTTCATTACAGCCACTTCTGATGTTAATTTAGTATATTCAAATTTACCAGAACCAGTTTTTATTGTATTACTTAAAAATTCATCTAACTCATTTTGTAGAGATATTGATAAGTCGTCGTCATTGGCTTCTGGAATTAAAAAGGTGTATCGTTTATCTGGATCCAGCTTCGTAAATTTAAATAGACCTGTGGAATCTGCATATGTACGGCCTACAATATTTCCTTGGTCATCCAAAATCAAAACTTCAATTCCTTTGGTGAAATCTCCTGGAAGCTTCTTATACACTTTACCGTAAAAACTAACTGCCTTATCTTCTAGCAATAGCGGTTGTATATTATATTCTTCAAATGGCAATGCAGTAAATGTATAATCCCCATTTTTTAAACGATTCAATAAATACAACTTTTTACTAAACGTATTGATTGCGTATAATTTTACATTAGAATCATTTATAGAGTCATTTGCATTTAATCTTACTAGATAATTCTGGTCAATTTCTAATTGAGTGAATTCAAATTCTCCTTTGTAATTAGAAAAAGTTGTTCGTATGGTATCTCCTGAAACTTCAATCAAGTAGATTTCTAAATTATTTACCGGAACGCCATTGTATTCAGCTACTCCAATAATTGCAGTATGGTCAGATTTATGATTCTTCAAATAGTTATAATTAACTATTCGTGATTTATTTACAGCAAACTTTTCATCTATGTTTCTTAAAGGAAGATCTACAATTCTCTCATTGTTATTAACCAAAGCAAAATCAATGGACGGATTTGATTCTTGTAGCATTATCAAATATTCTTTGTCTAGTGGTAGGTTTATAAAAGAAACGCGCCCATTTTCATCTGCAAAGGTAGAATCAACAATATGGCCTACATCATCATATAAATAAACCAACATACCAGAAGAATAATCTCCGGGTAATTTGTCGAACAATTGTCCAAAAATCATAAACTCATTAAGGGAAACATCTTCAGCTTTTAGCAAATCCATCTGATATATTTCGTCCAATTTTAAGGAGTTAAACTTAAAAGACCCATCTGCTAAACGATCAACCAACAACACCTTTTTGCCCGCGGCATTTGTAATATAAATCTTTGCATCAGGATAACTATCCTCATCCTTTGCATCCATTGTCACAATGTAGTTTTTTTCAATTGGCAGTTGACTAAACTTAAACCGCCCTTCTTTGTCGGTATAAACGACCTCTTTTATATTCCCATCCTCATCTAATAAATTCAACTTAATCCCTTCAAGTGGCAAACCATTGTATTCAAAAATTCCTGCTATAGCAATAGAATCAGATGAAGTAGAATCTTTTAATTGAAAATAATACACATCATCACTTCCTTTTCCACCTTCACGGTTAGAAGAGAAAAAACCTTCATTATCAGAAATGAAACTAATCCCAAAATCATCAATAACTGAGTTGATAGGAGCTTTTAAATTGTTAGGTTGGGTATGATCTAATGTAGTAATCGTAGATTCGAATAAATCTAATCCCCCATAACCACTTAACCCATTGGATGAAAAATACAGTTTATCGCCTTTACAATATGGAAACAACTCATTAGCGGCAGTATTTACAAATCGTCCTAAATTTATAGGTTTACTCCAATCTTCACCGGCTTTATTGACATAATACAAATCCATTCCGCCAAAACCGCCTGACATGTCTGAACTAAAGTACAATCGGCTTCGTTCGTGAGAAAAATAGGCATGACCAATAGAATAATCGTCTGAATTTAATGGAAACTCCTTTTCATTACCCCATTTTTTACCATCCCAAGTTGAATAATATACTTTCATCCGATTAGTAAATTTCTTCCCCTTTTCTTTGTTTTCTACACGAGTATAAAATGCAGTAGTTTGAGCTGAATCAAATGAAATAGGGCCATCATGATAGATGGTATTAATCGCTGAAGAAAACTCTTTTATCTGTGAAAAGGTCTTTTTATCAGCTGACATATCTGCTTGATAAATGGACAAAAACGGTTTTTCTGTCCAATCAAAAGTGAGGTCGTTTTGGTGATCGACTCCTCTATCGGTAACAAAAACAAGCGAATTATTATATGGAATTGGAGAAAATTCAGCAAAAGGAGTATTCAAACCTGATACTGTATCAATTCTAAATGCTTGAAAGCTTTGCCTCCAAACCTCTACATCTTCAATAGATTGAACAGCTAATTTCGCAATAAAACTCTCCGGATTCTTACTCGCAAATTCTTTAAATTGACTTTGCGCTTTTAATAAATCTCGAGTAGCTAATAAAACCTGACCATATGATAAATGGGCTTGACTAGGGAGATTGCTAAATGAAGTGATTTTACTGTAAGCCTTTACCGACTTATCATAATCGTCTACTTTTCGATAACTCTCTGCAAGTTTAAACAACAATTGATTGTTTGTGCTGTCCTTTTCTAATGCTTTTTCATAAGCTGGTATTGCTTTGGTAAATTGAAATTTTTCAAACAATCGATCTCCTTTATCCTTTTGAGCAAATACTACGGATACACTGACAAAAAATAGCACAAATGCAATCGTTTTAATCCCCTTGAGCGGGTTAAAAAACTGATTGAGAATGGTTATTCGAAATATATTGGTCATTCAATAATTATCAAAACATTAAAAGTAACGAGGAGAAATTAATTTTGATTTAAAAATATCAAAATCAAATCCCACAAAAATTTCATGAGATCCTCCATTTCCGGTATTCAAGGTATTAAATGGATAATCATATGAATACCCGACTCTAAATTCTTTTGTAACATAATATTCAACCAGCGCAGCCATTCCATAGCGTTTTCTATAAGATAGCCCTAGCCACAAGGTTTGTTTAAGAAAAACACTGGCATTTATATCTAACAATACAGGAGAATTTGCCATTCCTCTTACTAAAAGTGAAGGTTTGAAAATAAAGTCTCTATTTATTACAAATGCTCTACCTGCAGTTAAAGTCAGGTGCGCATTTTGTTCTATTGTATTCGTTTGATTTATATTTTCGTCAGTAATTCCTAATTTATTTTCAGAGAGATGAGCCGCCTCAACCCCTATATAATTTTTATTATCGCTATAATACATCCCAAAATCAAATGAAGGCATCATGTAACTTTCGCGTCCCAAATTATAAGTTGCTTCTCTTGTGTCTTTGTAGTTAATTTTACTCCAATCGAATTTATAATTGTATAAACTCGCTCTTAATCCAAACCCTAACTTTCCTTTAAACAGTCGAATTTTATAAGCATAAATACCAGAAATGGCTAAAGTATTTTTAGGGCCAATATTATCATTCATTATTTGGAAGCCGGCTGCCATGTTTTTTCCACTAAATGGTGTATGGATGGCCAAATTCTGAGTGGTTGGAGCTCCACTAAAACCAACCCATTGCGATCGATGAATTAGGGCAACGCTTAATGCATCTCTACTTCCAGCATAAGCCGGATTTACAGACAAAGGATTAAACATATACATATTGTATTGTGGATCCTGCTGAGCCATTGCTGGAACGGCCCACACTATCATAAAAAATATACCGAGATTCTTTAAATATCTGTTCATCTCTATTTTGTTAATTCTACCCAACCTTTCTTGATTTTACTTCCTGATTCTAACACATAAAAGTAGGTGGCTCCAGGCAGCAATTTATCATTTAAATTACTACCATCCCAGACAACTGAAGAGTTATTGTAATTTTTAAATTGTTTCACTTTATCGCCATATCTGTTATAAATCGTAATCGTATTATTTGGATAATTTGTTATATTATCAATGAGCCATAGATCATTCACATTGTCACCATTTGGTGTAAACCCTGAATAAAATTCTAGATCACAGAAACCCAACGGTTCTGTTCCAACAGTAAATGACTTTGTATAACTGCATCCATTAAAACCTGTTACAGTGACTTGATGAACACCTGCTAATAAACCGGTTTGAGTTGAATCTGTAGAGCCATCTGCAAAACTGATTTGATAGGGTGCGATACATCCGCTAATATTTGATACAATGGCAGATCCATCAGAAAAACCCTCACAACTTGTGTTGAAAACACTAACTGTGAAACTTAAGGTATCAAAAATCAATAATGAATTGCCTTGCTGAAATCCTGCCTGAAGGATATAAATAGAAGAATCTGCAAAATTAACAGCAGCTTCTCCAACTGTAGATTCTAGATAAAAATTAGAACTCAATGAATTGTTGCCAGTAGTTCCAATTACTGCACGCTCTATAGTGCTTTGAGCACTTAAATTTGCGCTCAATAGTAGAATTAGAAAGTATACTGTGTTAATTAAGATTTTATTCACTTTTTCCTTTTTATGAAAAACATTTCGTTTAATAATAATTAATCTATCGTAAAAGATGGAAAAGTCAACCCACTAACGGTGGTTACTCCACCATTTACAGTTAGCACTGTTGTTCCAATAGCTGGTTTTACATTTCCTCTCATTATTAGTGTCCCATTGTTAGTGTTATTACCAGTGGTTGTTGCAGTAAATATTCCATTTATAGTAAGTTGAGTCCCTGCATTTATAGTTAATGAGCTTAAAAAAAGAGTAAGATTATTGCAAACTCCTGTTGAATTTACAATGATGCTTGCCCCAATTGTGGTTGTTGCATTGGTATTCGAAGTAGGAATTCCATTACTCCAATTTCCTGTACTCGTCCAATTTCCTGTACCCGAATAATTCGATGTTTGTGCATCGACTGCAAAACACAATATGCTAAACATTATGAAAAAAATTATCTTCATCATTACTAAGGATTTATCTTCATTTTAAATACCCAAGTACCACCTTCTCTTCTTTCGAAAGAAAGGTCGTTCCCATCTCTTTTAATTCTCCATGAGCCATTTGTGGTTGGGTCGCCAAAATAGAAGGCATCAGCCGTACCTACTTCAATGTCTCCAGCAACGTCTAAAGCAGATGAAGCTGAGGCTGTTCCTATGGAAACGTCTCCAGCAGTATAATTAATATCAGAACCAGATAAATTCCAAACCGAAGACGCTGCCGCAAGCGATGTCCATTGAACGTTACCAGAACCTGCATATTGAAGAACATCTCCTGATGTGCCTACTGATGTTGGGAAAGTATACTCGTTTCCAACACTTAAAGATCCAAATATTTTCAAAGAATCATTTGCAAAATCTCCATAAATTAAAGGAGCTGCAGAGTTTGAGTTTTCAATATACAGTTTGTTATCTGTGGTATCTGACCAACCAGATTGGTAACCGATTTTAATTACTCCACTTTGAGTAAATGAAGAATTAAAATAATTTCCTGCATCGTGCCCTAAGTATACGTTTCTACTACCACCTGATATTTTACCTCCAGCAGCAAATCCAATTCCTATATTATCATCTCCATTTAATTCCCTCATTGCAATATAGCCAATACCAATATTGTTATTCCCGGTTTGATTTCCCGCTAATGCATTTTTACCAAATGCTGCATTACGAATTCCACTTGTTGTTTGATTTAAAGCATCGCCACCAACAGCTGTATTTTCTTTATTTGAGGCATTTCCATTCGCCAATGCTGCAACTCCCACTGCTACATTACTTGAAATACTACTCCCACCCCTTCCAACGGTTACTCCGTTTATAGTTGCATCTGCTCCAATAACTTCTAAATTACCATTTACAGTTAGTTTAGATCCAGGATTATCAGTTCCAATTCCTACATTGCCATCTGAATCTATTCTCATTCTTTCTGTGGTTGTACTTGAACCATCTGCAGTAGTGTGAAACTGAATTCTACCAGGTAAATCTCCAGATCCAGTAGCTGCATCCATTTCAAATGAAATTTTAGCTAGTGCCCCATAAGTAGAACCATCATGAGCAAAAGCGGTAACTTGACCAACAATATCATTTTGAACAACTGCAGTCTCTGAACCTTCTAAACCTCTTGCTTTGGAAAAAGCTAGGCTTGCATTTTCCGACAAAGCACTTGCATAACTATTTATTCTTGTAGCAACTTCTCCTGTTCCTGCTATTGTTAATTTGGCTGATGAACTTTCTGTACCAATTGCTACCCTACCAGAAGAATCTATCAACATGTTTGGATTGTTGAAGTCATTCTGTGTGAAAAATCGTATTTGATCCGAGTAATTAATATCATTGGTGCCATATAAGTTTATACCAGCACCATTATTTAAAGCTGTATCTGCTCTAATTACTAAAATATTTCTAGTTGCTAAAGCTGAGTTATAAATTACTGACCTGCTTACTCCCTCAAGAGAAAGTTTACCCCCAGCCACATGTAATGTTGTTTGTGGTGCTGAAGTTCCTATTCCAACTTTACCCGTTGTATAATTAATAGTAGAGCCAGATGTATTCCATGGGCTTGATCCTGCATCCTCCCAAACAGCTTTTCCAGCGCCATCAGAAGTTAACACTTGACCGTCAGTTCCTTTTAACCCTGGTAACGTATAACCAGAACCATCTTTGGCAGAATCTAATGTTACGAGGCCATTAAAAGTTAACTTATCAGTTGCAAAATCTCCATAAATTAATGGTGTTGCAGAATTAGAGTTATCTATGTAAAGTTTATTCCCACCACTTGCATTTTCCCCAGCTTCATAGCCTAATAAAACATAACCTGAACCCGTTGCCGAATAACCCGAACGGTAGCCTAGTGTTACATTTTGTGAGTCTGCAGTTGCCGTAAACATTGTAGAAGTACCAACATAGGTATTTCGATTTCCAGTCAAACTATTCTGACCTGCATTACCACCAACAGCGAGGTTAAAAGAACCACTTATATTATTTACCAATGACGCCTGACCAAACGCTTGATTTCCGTAACCAGAGGTGTTATTTTGTAAAGAACCTCTACCTACTGCCACATTCCAATCACTAGTTGTTTTTTCTAATGCTTGAAAACCAATGGCCGTATTGTTCCATCCTGTTGCATTCTCCATAGCTTGCGCACCAACAGCTGTATTCGCGCTTTGTCCAGTTGTACTTGCCAATGCTTGATCTCCAACTGCTGTATTATTAATACCATTACCCGAAGATGGAACCGATGAAAGTGCATTCACACCAAAAGCGGTATTCCCTGCTCTACTATGAACTCCTCGTCCAACTGTTACCCCATTTATTAAGGCATTGGCTCCAATAACTTCTAGTCCTCCATTCACAGACAATACTGAATCAGGACTTGTAGTCCCTATTCCCACTCTATTATTTGCTGCATCTACACTAAGAGTTGTTCCATCAACATTAAAACCATTAATTACTGAACTTGTGAATGATAAAGTGTCAAGTCCAAGATTAACAATAGTCTTTTTATCTACATTCCCACTACCAGAATATATTCCATTTATAGCAGTAGGTAACGGAGACCATATTAAACCTGTTCCATCCTCCGTCAGGTAAGAACCAACACTGGGTGTACTTGTAGGAAAAGTGTAAGCATTTCCAACACTTAATTTACCATTAACTCTTACTGTATCATTCGCAAAATCCCCATAGATCAATGGAGTGGTTGTATTTGAGTTATCGATATATAATTTTTGATCACCTGTCGCTCCTGTACCTGCTTTATTCCCAATAAAAACATTCAGACTCCCTGTGGTACTAGCACCCGCTTCATTACCTAATGCCACATTTTGAGCCCCTCCGGTATTGCCAGACAAAGAGCTTCGGCCAATTGCTGTGTTTTCAAATCCTGTTGCCATATTTGTCAACGAAGCACGGCCAACAGCTGTATTATGAAAACCACTAGTTAAAGCTTGCATGGATTGTTGCCCAATAGCAGTATTTTCTCTAACTGAGTTAGAGGTCGGTGAATTCATAACATTAAAGCCTATGCCTACATTATCTCTACCTAGAGTTCCTTGCATACTATTATTCCCCACAACTACATTCTGAAAAGCACTGGCATTAGAAATTAAGTTAGAACCAGAATTGTTGCCAATTGCAATCGAGTTATTTGAATTAACTACTTCAAATCGACCTGAATCCATTCTAAAAAACTCGGTCCCCGCTTGATCAAATCGAATAATATCTTCATCCGCGCTTTCTTCTACTTGTATTTTGGTGTCATTATCAGCATCATTAAGAAGACTGCTTCCATCAACAGCTGATTGTATTTTAATCCAAGAAGGAGCTGCTGGAGTTCCGGCATTAAAATAAAAGCCCGAGGTATTGTCTGTTTGAAAGATCATTAATCCAGTTGCAGGACCTGAAATTGCATTTTTTTGTGAAGTCGTTAATCTCGGAATTAACATTCCTTTTTGAGTGGACACCACATCCAACATAGCAGAACTGTCAGGGGCAGCTCCATTGGCATTAATGGATACATTTTGAGCTAGCAAGTCAGAGGTCAAAATCCCAAAACTGATAATTAAAAGCAAATATTTTATTCTGTACTTCATTTCTTTATTAAAATTTCTTCCAATTTTTCTAATCTTATGCGGAGGTTTTCGTTTTCGAATTGTTGTAATTTAGCATCGGACTGACTTGCCTTAAGCAATTCAATCTCTTTTTGTTGCTCTTTGATGGCTTGTAATAAAACAGCTGTAAATTTTGGGTAATCAACTGATAAATATCCCTCTTCGTCTTCTTGAACCAACTCAGGATATACCTTCTGAATATCTTGAGCAATCACTCCAATTGTCTTTTTTTCAGTGTAATTTCGTTCAGGAAAACTAACCGTATCCCAATAGTGATATACTCCTGTAATTTCATCTAAAGAAGAAAGTACATTTTTGATCTCAATAATATCAGTCTTTAGTCTACTGTCAGAAGCGTAAACTGTAGCGTTTGCGCGAATACTGCCATTCACGTCTAATTTAAAGGATGGAAATCTTCCTATGCCAACATCACCTCCCGTTTCCAAAACCAAACGATTGCAAGCCACATTACTTTCGCAAAAGTTGAGACTATTTGCATCAGCAAATATTTCCCATTTAGCGGTGCCATCATTTTGGTCAAATCGCATAGCTAAATTATCTGCTGCCGCTGTAATTCTTAATGGCACATTGGATAATGCAGAACCATTAATTCCTAAATAATTGATTTCTGCACCGCCATTCACATCAAGTTTTTGAACTGGGGTTGTTGTCCCAATTCCAACATTTCCAAGAGTGTCAATAAACATCACAGTAGGATTGGAAAAATTACTTACCCCAGATGTAAACCGTATAGTACTTCCATTAATCTTTAATAATTCTGATTTAGTGCCACTAGAAGAAGATAGCAAACTTTCATCATTATTATTTGTTAGCAATGCATACGTTAAACCAGTTGGTAAAGAAGCAAGGCTAGTGCTCCCAGCGATAATTGAACCCTGAACATGTAACTCTTTTCTGGGGTTAGTAGTTCCAATCCCTAACTTTCCATCTTTATCAATAACCATACGAACTGCATTCGCTTCTCCTACTTTTCCACCATAGATACCAAAACTTCCTTGTGGAAGCGCAGTTCCAACAGCTTGGTCGGCAAATAATGCCCAATTAGCGCTATCATTTGTAAACCATAAGCCTGTTTGACCCGAATCACCTCGCATTCTAAGCAAATTATTCATAGCACCTTCAGTACGAATACTAAACCGTTGGCCTAAATCTTCGTTACCTACATATACTCTCCCCAATGGTGATATATTTAAAATTGTGTCGGGATTCGTTCCATTTAATGTACCTGTGGAAAAATAATGTCCTGCTCTTGCATGATACTGCATTATATCTGTATCAGTATTCGAATTCCAACCGGCCTCTCCGATAAATGCATTCCATTGTTGGGTAGAAGAATGGTAATCATCGCCAAAAATTAGCCTAGCTCCACCACCAAATAAGCCTTTGCCATATAAATGCAATAACCCTTCAGGTGAACTAGTTCCAATGCCCACTAAAGAATCTCCTGTAATTCTCATTAATTCGCCACTAGAGTCCGTATCAATGGCCGAATAAAAAACGTGATCTGTTGTATTTTTATCCACTTGATACCTTAACTCTCCGAAGCCAGTTCCGAAGCCTAAAAATTGATGCTCATTTGGAGAGTCAGTATATAAGGATATTTTTTTATTAAAAATACTGTTGTCTATTTCTAATGGGGCATTGGGGTAGCTGATTCCAATTCCAACATATTTATTGTTATAATAAATACTGGTATCGCTAGCTCGTTCCCATTTTGAACTATCCAATTCGGTTTGAATTCTCAGCCAGGAAGGGGCTATAGCACTTCCTTGATTAAAATAAAAGCCAGAATCTAGATTGGTTTGAAACACCAATAATCCAGTTGCAGGACTGACAATTGCTAATCTTTGTGTCTCGGTCATTCTAGGTATCAAAACTCCATTAGCCGTGTCAGAAACATCAAGCAAAGCAGAAGGGTCTGGTGTTGCTCCATCTTTATTAATAGAAACATTCTGTCCAAAAGAAAAAGTATTTATTGCAAGTAGAAGAAGGGCAATAAGTATTGCCTTGTATCCTGAAACCCTACTATAAATTTTAAACTTTTTCATTTCTATTTGAATTAGATTACTGCATTAAATCCATTCGATTTTTTTGAGATCCTATTACCTGTAATAAACACATCTAAAGGTTACGTCTACACTGTTGGTTGGTGTATCGTTAGCGGTATTCTGAATTCCTCCATTCCCCACTTTACGAACAGTGTTTGATGTTCCTCCATCTACCCATTCCCAATCATCTGTAGTATTCGCTAATCCTGTTCCTAAAGAAACACCTGCATACCACTCACCCCATGTCGGAAGCTTTCGACCCAAACCAGTACAAGTAAGTGCGGCAGTAAACCATGTAGTTGCACCTCGTTCGGCCGTTTCAATACACATTTTAGGGCCAGCTGCTACCGTACCTGAAGGACAAGTTTCTGCAGGTACTGCACTCCAAGTAACATTACCAGAACCATCGTTTATTAACACTTCATTTGTTCCACCCAAAGCACTAGGTAAGGTATAAAAGCCATCAACTTCAAGTGTATCAACCTTAGCTCTACCTTTAACATCTAATGCTGAAGTTGGATTAAAGATTCCTATTCCTAAACTATCCCGAACATAGACGTAACCAGAATCTAAGACTGCAGCATGATTGCTACCTGTTGCTCCACTGGCAGAAGCGTAAAGCCCCGTATTTCCTCCTGAACCCACACCCCTTGCAATGGCTCTAACACCAGTAGTTACTGAGGTAAGTGTCGTATTAATAAATGTCGCCGTATAATTGGATGAATTATCATTTACTTCAAATGCTCCTCCTGGACTTGTAGTCCCCATTCCAACCTGACCGGAGGAATTTATATAAATTCCGGAAGAGCCGCCGTTTCCGACCAATTGGAAGGCTCCCAGATTGAGATTTTGGGTTGCTGTATGATTACCCAAATTATCTCCAAATAAAGATGGCGCTGTCCAAACTCCAGTGCCATCAGCAGTTGATACTAAAACTCTACCAGCAATAGCTCCATCAGTTAATCGAATTGCATCAGCCTTGATACCGCCGCTAACTGTTAAAATTGAATCTGGGTTTGTGGTTCCGATTCCTACATTTCCTGTATTAGTAATCGACAACCTTTTATTATTTGCACCTGTAAGATTTACAGTAGAAAAGTCAATTCGAGTGGCAATATTACCACTATTCACTCCATCAACTGAGATGTTCATTGCATCAGAAGGACTTGAGCCACTACCATTATGTGCGGCAATTTCTATTCTAAGGATATCATCACCACTTACTACACTCGAAAAGGAAGGCCAATCACCTCTAAATTTAAAAGCTCTTATCACATTCGACTCACCAGCTCCAGATGCACCCATACTAAGTGTAGAAGATTTAGTTTCTGAGAAAATGCTCAACTCAGCCTTATCTGTTTCTTGCCAAATTCCAAATTGACTAAACCCTTTATTACTGCCAATCGTTACATTGCCATTCGTCGCTACATGAATTCCTTCATTATCTCCATCGCCAGAAAGGTATTTCCCATCTAATTTAATATTTTGAGTTGCTGTATGGTTACCTAAATTATCAGCTCCTAAAATAGTGCCCCATTCTAAGCCATTTCCAGCAGCATTGTATTTTAAAATTTGGTTTGCTGTACCAGAACTTGTAGGGAAGGTATAATTTCCACCCACATTTAATTTTGAGTTTATTACTACTGAATCTCTTTCAAAGTCTCCATAAATCAATGGAGTAGAAGACGCTGTATTTTCAATATATAATTTATTTGAACTTGTCGCATTCCAACCTGCTTTATATCCTAAAAATACATTGCCGGTATCGGTAGTATTGTTGTAACCTGCTTGATAACCAATAGCCGTATTTGCAGAACCTGTCGAATTAAGGTACAAACCTTCATATCCGATAATTGTATTATTATTACCTGTCGAGTTAATGTATCCTGCTCCCCAACCTATTGCAATGTTGTTATTACCCCCATTGTTTTGATATAAACTTTGCCCACCAATTGCAGTGTTTGCGTCACCAGATTCATGGTTTTGCATTGCTTGTTCTCCAATAGCAACATTATCACTACCAGTTTTATTTGTGACTAAAGCATAAGCACCAAGTCCAACATTTCTAGTCCCTGTAGTATTATCTCTCAAGGCATATCTACCCATAGCAGTGTTATTATTTCCAGTAGTTGTATTTTCTAAAGCTGCACTACCAAAAGCACTGTTACCATCTGCCGTAGTAGCATATTCTAGTGAATAGTCACCCATACCAACATTGTCTACCCCTGTTGTATTTCTGGATAATACATTAAACCCTACTGCTGTATTGTAACTAGAAGTTGTCAATTGTAAGGTATTGGCTCCTACACCAGTATTGGATTCCCCATTAATATTAGATTCACCTGAGAATGCTCCAATAAACGTACTTCCATCACCTGAACCAGTATAATTTTTACCGGCATTTTCTCCTATGGCAACTAGGTTAGTTCTGTTTAATAGTTCGATTCTACCACTATCCATTCTAATAAACTCTGTTCCTTCTTGGTAAAAGCGAATGACATCATCATCTGTAGTCGCTTCAACCATTATTTTGGTATCACCATCGTTATCAGAAATAATATTTGAAGTATCAGAAGTAAAGAGATTGCTTATATCTTCCCACTTAGCTGCTCCTGTTGCATCAAAAGAAGTTAACACTTTATTAGTTCCTGCACCTTCCGTTAATCGTATAGAATTGGCCATAATTCCACCGTTAACGGTCAGTAAAGAGTCAGGAGTTAAGCTATTTCCTATTCCAATTTTTCCTTCTTTAGTAGCTATTAATGATTGAATTCCATTATTTTTAAATAATAAAGCCCCAGATGTTTGGATAAACGAAGTGTCAGGTCCAGTTAAACCTGGGCTATAAAATTTTAATTCTCCACCTACTGTCTTCAATTCAAGTGCCGATTGATAAGAGGCTCCCAATAAAAATAATTCTGCAGACCAATTTTGAGCTCCTTTTTTAATGGTAATCCCTCCATTGTCAATTGCATCAATTAATATTCTATCTCCATCACCTGGCAAATGAAATCTAGTTTCACCTTCTACATTTAATGCATAGGAAGAGTTTGCGTTTGTTCCAATACCAACTTGACCTGTATTATTGATAAGAATTCCTTCGTTATCTCCATCGTTTGATAGATAGTTTCCAAAGAGTTTAATATTTTCAGTGGCTCTGTGATTCCATAAACTATCTCCAGATTGGATATCACTCAATCGAACTCCATTTCCATTACTCAACAATAAGGAGTCGTTTGTTCCATTGATACTTAAATTTTGAAGCTCGTTCGTTACACTTCCATCTACTTCTGTTTTCAAGTAGCCATCTGCTGCAACAAATCCTAAAACTTGTGTGCTTGTCAATGCAGAGTCCACGAATGTTCCACCACCGTTGCTTAATGTTACTGTCCCTAATGATTTGCTTATGGTTTGTAATTCATTAGTCGCACTTGAATCATTCAAGACGATTGTACCACCATCTTCCAAAGTGATTTTTCCTTTGCCAGTTGAAATACTTAATGCTTGATCATCTGTGCTTGCTGCAGGAATTAATCCTCTCAATACTGCAGCTGTATCAGATAGGTTGGATACAACTGAATTGATAGAGTCTCTATTCTGAACAGTTAAACTAGAATCATTTGCGATTCTTACTGCCAAATTACTAGCAATCGTTCTCAAACTAGTTGAATCATTTGTTATGCGTGTAGACAAATTGCCGTCTGCGGTAGTTCTTGCTGTAGTTTCATTGCCTATTGCTGATGCATTGGTTTTAATGCTATTTAAATTGGTATTGATTCTTGTATTGTGAGCTCCCAATGTATCGCGGATGTCTCCAATATAAGCTCCTTGGCCATTTTGTATTTTAATCGAATCAGTTGTTATGGATAAATTTTGATTATCAGTAATCCCTGAAGTTATATCGCTTAATCGAACTCCGTTTCCATCACTTAACAGCAAGGAATCATTCGTTCCATTGATACTTAAGTACTGAAGCTCATTCGTGGCACTTGAATCATTTAAGACGATTGAACCACCATCTTCCAAAGTAATTTTCCCTTTGCCAGCTGAAATACTCAATGTTTGATCATCTGTGCTTGCTGCAGGAATTAATCCTCTCAATACAGCAGCTGTATCAGCGATGTTTCCATGCACGGCTGTGATTGAATCCAAGTTATTACTAATGTCTGTTACATTGGTGTTAATTCGACCTGCTTGTACCAAGGAATCAGCTTTCATCTTATTCACAAATACTAAAGAGTCCGCACCTGTTAAATATCCATTATTTGCTACAAAGGCATCTACTTGTGTTTCGGTCAAGGCAGAGTCGATAAAGCTTCCTCCGAAATCAGATAAAGTAACTATTGAACCAGATTTGGAAATCGTCTGGAGTTCATTGGTGTTGGATGAATCAGGTAAATAAACCGACGTACTATTGTCTAAGTATAACGTATCACCGTCAGCACTGACGGTCAGTTGTTGGCTGTCTGTTCCTGTTGATGGTGTTTGCCATTCAGCATTTCCGTCAGTATCAACAGCAGTAAGAACCTTACCATTTGTTGGATTACCTTCTGAAATTCTTAAATTTTCAACATTAACGCCACCTGCAACTGTAAATAGTGAATCTGCATTTGTTGGTACCATTCCTATTCCTACTTGCCCTGTTGAATCTAAATACATTATTTGTTTAAAGGAAGTTCCCTGTCCAAAAGCGAATAATAACCCATTCTCTTCCCCGGGGGCGGCTCTTTGAGACATTGTCCAAGTTTTCCTTGTTCCGTTTCCATCAACTAGCGCAATGCCAGAATAGTCATTGCCATTACCTGTTCCCTCAACTCCTATGTAAGCGACGCCTGAGCTCTCAAAAACAGCTAACTTACTGATTGGGTTAGATATACCAATACCTAATTTACCATCTAGGGTTAAACTCATTGAAGGTGCTTGATTATTGGTTATAAAATCTAGGCGGTGATTTGACCTAGTTCCTACTTGCCCTGCTCCAGGTGTAGGACCATTATTATTAAACATCCAAAAACCCATTTCAACCTCTCCTGTAGTTGTTAAGATACCCCAAGTTTGGTTTAGAGAGTTAATCGTCAATGACTCATCATCAATCTTTAAATTCGTTCCGATTCCTACTGTTCCGTCATTTGCAACAAATAGACCTTCATCATCTCCATCTCCTGAGATGTAAAAGTTACCAGTTTTGAGGTTTGAATCAAGTTGATGGTTTCCTAAATTGTCGTTAGAGAATAAAGCTGATACATCTTCCCAACGAGCATTTCCATTAATGTCTGAAGTCAAGACCTTATTGTTTCCGGCACCATTGCTTAGACGAATAGAGTTGGCCATAATACCTCCATTGACTGTCAATGTAGAATCTAAAGTAAATGTTCCTATTCCAACTTTATTCTTAATGTATACGTTTCCTTCGTCAAAGTAACCTGCCCAATTAATGCTTCCTCCTATTGCTTTACCATATACTCCATAATTAGTTCCAGATCCCGCACCTCTTGATACTGCATGCAAACCATAGTTAGAAGTAGCTGTTGAATTTGCATCACCTTCTAAGGCAAAAGCAGAAGTACCGGGTCCAGAAACCTCCCCGAAGACCGCCACTTTGACTGGGTCTGTTCCGTTTTGTTCAAAATAAGCGGCTTTATCCTCTGTTGACTCCACATACAATGTAGCATTTGAATTTGGAGATACACCTATACCTACATTACCAGTATTACTTATTTCTAAACCTTGGGAACCTCCATTACCAACTAATTTATTTGTACCTAAATTGATATTTTGACTAGCAGTATGATTTCCTAAGTTATCACCTGCTGAACCAATCAAACCTCTCAATACAGCAGAAGTATCGGCTATGTTTCCATGCACTGCTGTTATTGAATCTAAGTTATTACTAATGTCTGTTACATTGGTGTTGATTCGACCTGCTTGAACCAATGAATCAGCTTTCATCTTATTCGCTAATACTAATGAGTCCGCACCTGTTAAATATCCATTATTTGCTACAAAGGCATCTACTTGAGTTTCGGTCAATGCAGAGTCGACAAATGTTCCTCCACCGTTGCTTAACGTTACTGTGCCTAATGATTTACTAATGGTTTGTAATTCGTTTGTAGCACTCGAATCATTCAAGACGATTGTTCCACCATCTTCCAAGGTGATTTTTCCTTTGCCAGCTGATATACTTAGCACTTGGTCATCTGTGCTCGATGCAGGAATTAATCCTCGCAATACTGCAGCTGTATCAGATAGGTTAGAAACAACTGAATTGATGGAGTCTCTATTCTGAACAGTTAAACTAGAATCATTTGCGATTCTTGCTGCCAAATTACCGGTAATCGTTCTCAAACTTGTTGAATCATTTACTAAACGAGTCGTTAAGTTTCCAACTGCCGTTGTATTCCCCTTGATTGCAACTACATTGGTATTTATTCTGCTGTTGTGATCAACTAATGAATCTCTGATGTCACCAATATAAATTCGTCCACCGTCTTCTAATACAATGCTGTCTTTCGCTGCATTGAATCCTATAATTTGATCGTCTGTGGAAACATTTGCGATAATTAATCCTCTCAATAAACTTGAAGTGTCTGCTAGGTTAGAAACAACTGTATTGATGGAGTCTGTGTTTAATGCAATAGAATTCTGCAATAAACTTCTTTGGTAATTTCCTAAAGTGTCTAGTGAAATTGAACCAGTCATTAGGCCTTGTTCGTACAATTCCAATACGCCGTTGGTCAACCTTAAACTGTCTACTAATTCGTTCGTAGAATCGTTGTCGTTGTTGATCGCTGCATTGTATTTCGACAAGTCTACATAGAAAGTAGAATCGTTTTCGATGATCTCAATGCTGTCTCCCATTAGTCGCGCACTTGTGATGCGTTCGTTCATCGTGTCGGTGTCGAAGTCAGCTGAAAGATGGTTTGTAATTGCTGTTTGATTCGTTAGTAATCGAGTGTTGTAGCTCGCAACTGAATCTTGTAAAATATTAATGGAGTCCGTGTTTAATGCAATCTCATTCTGCATTAAACTTCGCTTGTAATCTCCCAAAGTATCTAATGCAATTGAACCAGTCATTAGGCCTTGTTCGTACAATTCCAATACACCATTGGTCAACCTTAAACTGTCTACTAATTCATTCGTAGAGTCGTTGTCATTATTGATCGCTGCATTGTATTTCGACAAGTCTACATAGAAAGTAGAATCGTTTTCGATGATCTCAATACTGTCTCCCATTAATCGCGCGCTTGTGATGCGTTCGTTCATGGTATCGGTGTCAAAGTCGGCCGCAAGGTGATTACTTAAGCCCAATGCATTTGCTGTTACTTGTACCTGTAAAATCGAACGGTTGTAATCGCCCAACGTATCCAATGAAATTGATCCTGTCATTAGCCCTTGTTCGTACAATTCCAATACGCCGTTGGTCAACCTTAAACTGTCTACTAATTCGTTGGTGGAGTCGTTGTCATTATTGATCGCTGCATTGTATTTCGACAAGTCTACATAGA